>Ga0075701_102_pt1 | contig 64034 bp, 62 predicted proteins | sample RifGroA2_FD_67732 | JGI IMG/M metagenome (GOLD analysis project Ga0075701, IMG submission 67732) | Microgenomates bacterium GW2011_GWA2_46_16
CAGGAAGCCATCGTCCGACTTCGAGCAAGCCAGGCGGTAGGCATTAACGTTCGTGCGTAGCGTAACGACGCCTAACCCCCACATGCACACCGATGCGCTCAAAAGCGGTGCGTGCCAGTGACGCGGAAGGTTGATCCCCCGCACACCCCCACGACGAAAGCCTGACTGTCTACGGCGACAGCCTCCGACCAGCATTCGTCCCGTTTCCCTGCCTGGCGCTCCGTTTGAGCGTCAATAACGAGTCACGGCTGCTCCCCCTCTTCGTTTGCGTTACTCGGCGATTCAGAAAGGGGGATGGAAATGCATCCGCAGTTGCCGCCTCGAACATGTTCAATTTTACCGAGGCTACCCCTCATGCCGCTAGAGAATATCTCAGGTCAAAACATATCCCAGTCAGGAAGATTTAACTCATGTTCAACTTAAAGCAAGTCAAAGACAATTTACTATTTAGTCACAATCTCGCAGCTTTTCAGCGGAAAAATATCAAGCTAAATAGTAATCACCCTTTAATTCTTATTTGGGAGTTTGGTGGTTTCCCTGCTATCTTACGCAAAAACGCGATCCACTCACTCGCCCTCAATTTACGAGGTTATCGAACAAAAATAATCATTTGCGACGGCCAAGGTAAAGCCTGCATTCAGCGCAGTATTGAGAATAAAAGTAATTGGTCAGACGCTTGCTCTAATTGCTCTTTACTCATGATCAAGGAAGCCAATAGATATGGACTAGAACATGAACTAGCCTCCAAATATATCTCTCCCCAGCAGGTCTCTAATTATGAGAGATTTGCAAACGCTATAGATATAAATAGAATTATTCGTTTTAGAAAAGACAGTGTTCCATATGGCTCAATCGCCTGGAACTCCTTCAATCGCTACATGAAAGGTCGTTTGATCAATCTAAAACAACTCGATAGTGAAGAAAAGATGATTCTCCGGTCATATCTCTCATCAACTCTGATTAATTTCCATATCGCCAGGGCAGCTATAAAACGCGAAAAAGCAGTAGCCATGTTAACCTCTCATGGGGTCTACTCAGATTATGCCCCTGCCATGTATGCGTCTAATGTAGCTCGTATTCCTGGAACCAGTTGGATTAGTGGTTTCACACCACAGCACTTTTATTTTTCTTCATCAAACAAGTTATCACATGGCGATATTCGTAGTCCCAGCAAAATCGAATGGTTACGCCTAGTAAAACAGCCTCTTACTACTACTCAACTTTCAGAGCTTAATCAATTTATTTCAAGTCGCTATCTCGGGCAAAAGTCACTTGACGTCACATTTAAAAACGACGCGTCTTCGCTTGAAATATATCAACCACTTAAACAAAGAAAGGCCTATTCCAAGGTAGTTTGTATTTTTGCCCACATCAACTGGGATGTAGCCCAAGACAACAATCCAATGTTATTTACCACTTCCAACCAGTGGATCATCGAGACGCTAAAAATAGCAATTAAAATGTCAGATATTCTCTGGATAGTTAAACTCCATCCTAGTGAGCAATCAGAGGGACACGAATACTCAACTGAGCAATTAATCCTAGATTATTTCCCACAACTTCCAAAGCATATTCAACTGATTAGAGATAGTGACCATATCAATCCTCTGTACTTATATAAGCAAATAGACATTGGTATTACGCTTTATGGAACTGTGGGAGTTGAGCTGGCAATATTTGGGAAGCCCTCAATCAATGTTTCAAGCGTTCATTATGCTGGAAAGGGATTTACTCATGACGCTCACAACAAAAAAGACTATTATTCCCTCCTCCAAAATATTGCCAATCTTCCACCTCTCTCGCAGCCTCAAATCACTTTAGCCAAGCAATATGCCTACTACTATTTCATAACACGTCAGATGACCATAAATGTTCTTGAGAACAATACTCATCATTGGGGCAACTTGAATATCAAAAAGTTGGATAACTTACTACCAGGGACAAACAAAGAAATAGATCAAATCTACGAGAGTATAATCAGAGGGTCATGAAAAAGATACAACTATTTGGCTCCGACGAACACGGCAAAGTCTACGATTACGGAGACAAGATTGTGCGTCAAATCAACCCCAGTTACTTTGATCAAGTTAATCAACTATACTCGCTATATCTCAAGCATAAATTGTCCAAAAATGGCCTAGTTACAACATCCATAGATCGTCATCATAAACAACTAATCCACGAAAAATACATCATTTCGTATCCGCACGAATGGACATATTCTATGTTCAAAGACTCGATTATTTTCCAGTTAGAGCTTGTACTAAAATTGGACAACTATGGACTAACTCTCAAAGATTTCCTCCCTAACAATGTTATTTTCAACCATGGACAACCAATTTTTGTTGATTTTCTCTCTTTAATCCCGACCAAACAACTAGCCCATCAAAAATGGCTCTATGTAGGGGTAGCGAACAAAGCTATTCCCGCACATCAACTTCTCTTCTCAAAAATGTTCATTCCTCATTTATTAATACCTCTCTTGTTATATGGCAAGCATAACTACCCCGCAGGTAGAGAAATGTTAGAGTTTAAAGCCTGTAATTTAGGTAACGGCAGACCCGTGTGGAATGACGTTTTTCAGAGCAAAGGTAATTGGAGTTTAAATTCATTATTGCTGACTGTCAAAGCAATCAAATTGGCAATATTCCCAAAAACTAACTACTTAGATACTATTCGCGGATATCACCAGATAGTTAGGTCTCTAGACGTCACCAATTCACATAGTGACTATCTCAATTACTATCTTTCCAAAGGTGAGGATTACTCTTTTACTAATCAAAAACAGTGGAAAATTAAACAGAAACAGATTCATCAAATTATTCATACCTTAAAGCCCAAAACCACTCTTGATATCGGCGCCAATACCGGATGGTATTCGTTTCTAGCAGAGTTTGAGGGTTCCTCAGTTATTGCAACCGATATCGACGAAGGCACCATAGATGCTCTTTATCTGAAGATCAGAAATACACACAAAAGAATATTGCCTCTCATGTTATCCTTTTCAGCCTTCACGGAGAGAAGTAATTCTAAGGCATATCTGCCAGCAATTACGAGATTCCGTTCTGATCTTGTTATGTGTCTAGCCTTAATTCACCATCTCGTGTTAGGTCAGGGTCTATCAGTAGAAAAAGTCATCCGTACGCTAGCAAAATTATCAGACAAAGTCGTGATCTTAGAATACGTCGATATTAATGATGAGAAAATCCAACAAGATCCCTCGTTCTTTCCTCTGATTAATGGAACTGCTAGTCGCATGTACAGTCTTGTCTCGATAGTGAAAGTTGCAAAAAAGTATTTTCGTAAAATCGACATCATAAACTCTACAGAAGTCACGCGAAAATTATTAGTTTTCAGTCACCAGTAAACATATGAATACAAAACCCCAGATTATCTTCACCACACCTATTTTCGAATATCCCACTGTTCATGGTCCAAGTTTACGCATTGTTAATTCGTTGATCGCCCTTTCCAAGGTAGCGAAGGTCACGTTATTGCTTACAAAAAATTCATCTACCAAACCATCAGTTGTCCAAGAATTTGCCAGAAAATACAATATAAATTACGTAACTAATCCAAATTTGATAATTAGCTCACTTAAATTTACTAGTATAATCGACCTGCTTAACGTATTCCAAATAAATAAACTTGCCAAAAAATACTCTACGGATATCATTTGGCTTGGTTATGGCTGTATGAATATTGGCTTACTCAAATATTTCAAATTGTTAAAACCAAAAATGAAATTAATTTGTGATACGGATAGCGTTCAGTCGAGATATTTTCTCCGCGGGTTATCATATATCAAAAATAAGACTCTGCATTCAAAATATTTAAGACTCGGTAACTCGATAGCAAAATCAGAGAAAATTATGATCAATTTTGCTGACATTACCTTAGCAGTTTCCGAAGTAGATCAACAATACTACCAAGGTATATGCAGTAATCCCAAGAAAATTCAGTTATTGTATAACGCCCTTGATATCAAAAAATACGTCAAACTTCCTGATCCTGGATTTCTTCATCCCACAATAATCCTTACCGGCTGGTACGGCAAAGGGAGTCCAATGGAAGATGGAGCCAAGTGGGTGATCAGCAAAGTCTGGCCATTGGTGCTTAAAGAGTATCCTCTGGCGCATCTTTACCTTATCGGCAAAGGTTCAACATCGACAATATATGAGTCATCAAGCCAGAACATCCACGTTCTTGGAGAGGTCGTGGACATGGTCCCTTACTTAACTAATGCCGATATTTCGGTAGTTCCTTTAAGATTTGAATCAGGTACAAGGTTCAAAATACTTGAAGCTTCAGCGAGTATGGTTCCGGTTGTAACGACTACTCTGGGCGTAGAGGGTCTTCAGTTAACCAATGAAACAGATATATTGGTCGCAGACAATCCATCTTTATTTGCAGCTAGTATTATCCGGCTACTCAAAAACAAATCTCTAAGAAACAGACTAATCAAAAACGCTCGTACAATAATTAATCAAAAATATAGTTTAAAAGTCGTAGAAAAACAAGCAAGGGATATAATATCTAAATATATTTGTACAAATAATCTTAGAGAAGGTACAAAATGTTAAAAAAGTGGTTGATAGAGCGAATAAATAACTATGTTTCCAAAGTATTTGTAAAAGTAAAACCCTTCAAAAGCTTTGTCGATATCAAAGACTTACCCTCGGGATACTACAAATCGTTTGGCAAGAAAAATCCCGACAAATTCTTCTACATCATCTGGCTCGATCATCGCGGTTCTGGATTTTTTTCAAACGTCTCCTCAGTATTGTGTCATCTAAAAATCGCCACCGGTAATGGAATGATTCCCGTCATAGACTTCAAAAATTTTCCCACTCTATACAACGAAAAAGGCAAAATCAACAACACTGCCAATTCATGGGAGTATTATTTTTCGCCCGTATCAAAATACTCACTCGAAGAGGTATATCAAAGCAAAAATGTTTTCTTCTCCACAGGACTTTAGATTATCAATTTCAAACAAGGAGTCTTAGGTATCCATTTTCGTGGCCAGGAACAAAAATATGCAACTGGCCATTCTTTCCCACCAACTGAGAAACAGATGTTTCGCTATACCGATGAGATTATGCAAAAATACAAGATCACAAAAATATTTTTGATTACTGAAGATATTGATTATCTCAACCTCTTTATCAAACGATATGGAGATCGAATCTATTATAGCGATATGTTTCGTACTCGCAAAGTAAATGCTTACAAGCTCGCTCCTCGCAAGAATCACATGTATTTACTAGGCAAGGAAGTCCTCATCGACGCAATACTCCTATCCAAGTGTAAGGGACTATTATGTGGTGATTCTAACGTATCCGAAATGGCCAGATTTATGAATAATAAAAAATATCAATTTGTTTACAAAATAGATAATGGAATTAATTCTAATAATCCGTTGATTGCGCGTCATCTTTATGCATTCAAAAAATACTTGCCATCTACTTACGGCGGTCTCATCGATAAACTTAATATCATCAAAAGAGGCAAGTAGTATGCCCACTTTCACCATAATTACTCCGAGTTATCAGCAGGGCAATTTTATCAGACAAACAATTGACAGTGTGCTAAGTCAATCGTATAAAGATTTTGAATACTGGATCATTGATGGCGGGTCTACTGACAGAACTAAGTACATCCTCACAAGTTATGGTAAAAGAATCCACTGGGTATCCGAAAAGGACCAAGGTCAGGCGGAGGCGATCAACAAGGGTTTACTTAAAGCCAAGGGAGATATTGTAGCTTGGCTCAATAGCGATGATTTTTATGAGCCGGGGACATTGCAAAAAGTAAGCGATTATTTTAGAGCCAACCCACAAATAGATTTTATTTTTGGCGACATGAATTTTGTGGATCGAGACGGGAAAAATCCCCAAAAATGTGATTACTTGAGCGATTTTTCTCTGCCCAGATTACTCAAGTACTGTTATATTTGTCAGCCCTCCGCTTTTTTCCGTAGGTCAGTCATTGACGGGGTGGGCCTGTTAAATGCCAAATATACCTACGCCTTTGATTATGACTATTGGCTACGCATTGGCCAGCTCATGCCGAGAAAAATCGCCCGCGTGCAACTCGGAGTGCTAGCTAACTTGCGGACGTATGAGACGCGCAAAACCGAAGCCGGGCTAATCCCCATGCGGCGAGAGGTCATCGGCATTATGCTCTCACACGGGTACTGGTACGCTCCGGCAATCCTGGAATCCGCCTACCTTATCCTCAAAAGCAAATTATTTAATAGATGATATGAAAACACTCCTGTCAAAAATTACCCGCTTCATTCGAAGATCCTTACTTGAAGGAATTAGTCTAAAGAATACTGCTTTGGAGCAAGTTGTTTTGACCAACCAATACCGACTCATGAAAAAATTGCTCAAGCCCAAGGAGATGCCGACTTTTTCGGACATAGGCTTCGCATCAACCTCGCAATTCGAGGAAGATGGGATTTTGCTCTACATTTTCTCACTGATCAAATCAACTAACAGAAGAGTGGTAGAAATATGTGCTGGGCCAGGTAGTGAGTGCATGGCTGCCAACCTAATCCTCAATCACGGATGGGAAGCATTACTTTTTGATGGCGATGAGAACTTAGTGGCAAAAGGCAAAAAATACTTCTCAGGATTTAAATCACTCATCCTCAACCAACCCAAATATGTTCATGCTTGGATCACTCAGGAGAATATCAATCAGCTTATTACTGACAATGGCTTTTCCGGACCCATCGATCTCCTTAGCCTAGACATCGATGGGATAGATTATTACCTTATGGAAAAAATTGATGTTATCCAGCCTAGAGTTATAGTCTGCGAGACTCACAACATTATTCCAGACAATTTATCTCTCACAATTCCCTATAAATCTAATTTCAATCACATGACTGGAGAATACCCAGACTTCATGGGAGCATCTGCTCTGGCTATGCAAAAACTACTAAAGAAAAAAGGTTATCGCTTGATTGGCGCCAATCGATATGGCTTTAACGTTTTCTTTATGAAAAACGGGGTAGGAGAGAAGTATTTTCCCGCCGTATCGATCAAGAGTATTCACAACAACACCTTTACTCGTGAGGCCACAATCCAAAGATGGCCCAAGGTTAAAAATCTGCCGTGGGTCAAGATATAGTACAAATAAATTTACCCCTATATTTGGAAAACTTATTTTTGAGGAATTTAACACCTTCTGCCGCGCTCATTTCTTGTAGTCTTTCCATATCCTCATCCCAGGGGAATTTTTTCTTTCTATCTGTTTTGTTCGCATAACCTTTTCGATATGCCTCTTCTGGTGTTAGGCTTGGAAACCCAGGGAGCTCGCTCGGCACTAGGAAAGCGTTATTGTAGCAAAGCTGTACTATTTTATATTTATGCTTTTTGCATATCAGATTTAACTGTGACAAACTTTGCCCAAAAAAATGGTCACCTACCCAAGCTTGATCACTCGAGTATTTCACGGTAAAGCAGATTGGGGGTGGGACATTTTCGTTAATCTCGGCGCAAATCAACTGTGGTCGATATTCGCGTAGTAACTGGTCCAAGACAAAATAATCATAATTATCAATATCCAAATTTAGAAAACCAAATTTTCTTGGCAACTCGCACGCTTGTAGCACCGACACGATATTGTGGGGAAACACTTTGCCTCGGAAAAGTATAACCTTCGGAAACTTCCGATAGTGACTGGATAGTATCGCAAAATTGTCTGGCTCGCATTCGACTGCCAGACCAGTCCATCCTTGCTCCCACAAGAATAAGGTATTTGATTGACTCATCCCGTCCGATGCCGCAATATCCACACAAATCTTGCTGTTTTTGGAAATTTTCCGCAAATACTTTTCGATCACAGCCTTTTCGCCAGTATACGTCGTATCAGTCGGTATATATAATCTATGTCTTAGCTGTTTTACGATGTATTTGATCTGGTTGAGCATATGGGGAGTATAGCACTTGGAGCAGTTTTTCGCTCAACTGTTCAATATCACCGATTTTGACTAAATATTCTGGGTGGTCGAAGAGTACTTCGCGACTTCCCTCGTTGGCATAGGCAACAACCGGCAATCCGCACGCCATTGCTTCGCTTTGCACTATGCCAAAACTCTCAGCGTAACTCGGGAACAGTAGGACACTGGCTCTACGATACCATTTCCCCAGCTCTGTATGTGCCACAGGCCCCACCATCTCAACTTCTGCCTCTAGTTTCATTTTCCTGATCTGCTGTTTGATAAAGTTGTAGAGTGGTCCAGTCCCAATAATTTTCAGCTTCACACCTTGCCCATGCTCCCGTAACTTTACAAACGCCTTCAACCCATCCAAATGCCCCTTACCTTCAACTAAATTTGCCACCATTAGTACAATTTTTTCTTTATTTCTTTTCAATTTTGGGTAAAATATTTTTTTGTCTATACTTGGTGCGATTATTTGTATTTTATTCTCATCCAATTTAGGATCTAGCCTAAGTAGTTCGCTAGCTAAATATTTCGATGGTACGCGTAAAGAGTCAAAAGCTCTCCAGATATTTCGCGCACGCTCAGTATTTTTTTGATTAGCCGCCCAGGAGTACACGTCCCCGCCATGTAGATATAAAACTTTGGGTATCTGAGCAGGCAGAGCTGACAACACCGCCTCTCCTGTTGGATACAAGAAATGAGCATGCACCACGTCATACTGAATATTTTTTTGCTGAATAATTTTCTTAATTACTTTCGCCATCAGAATATTATTGTGTTCACGAAACAAAGTAATAGGCAGAGTAAAATAAGTCGGATAGTAAATTCGCATATTGCCTACTTTATAATCATGGAATCCACTCAGCTTGCTATATCCTGCCATGCGAGGGAATTTGTTTAAAAAACTTGGGAAGTATGGTTGAGGTGAGATTACCGTGATCTCGTCAAATAAGTTTTGTACTAATTTTGTCTGTTCGTACACAAACTGGCAATGATAGCGTTCACTTTTTATCTCCGGGAATCCATTGGTAATGACCAATAAGTTGTTTTTCTTCATCTTAAAAAATTGCTATATAGTAGAAATAGAGTAGGCAATATCAGGAGTCCGATGATCGCCAATTTAGCATAATGTCGTTGCCAGTGCCCCGCAGTGATAACCATAAATAAACTGATTACACCCGTCCCTACCATCAAGTTATTCAGTAGTGATAGATAATACGCCCGATCATTCGTCAGCGGCATCAGTTCTTTAATGATTTGCATCAACGGCTCAACAAATAAACTTCTTACCCCCGGGAAAAGTAAAGGTATCAGAATTCCTAGGTAGTAGATTGAGTTTCGAGGTATTTTGTCCTGAATGTAAAGTACCGTCTCTGGCCTCCCCGCCATTGTTACCGCTAGCATCGGCAAAAGCATCAAGCTGTACTTTGGGCTGATCGCTAATACATAAGCGTAGGGATGTGGATTGAGGGAAAACGGGTCCATAATGATCAAAAAATATATGCCTATATACGCCAACAATAATTTTTCTAGATGATTAAAGATTTGTTTTTTCCGCCAAGCCACGATCAAGATAATCAACCAAATTATATAAACGAAGCCAAAAAATTGAGGTTGGGTAAATGCCTGTAATTTGCCCCTAAATAATACGTCCAGGTTAGTTTTCAAGTCATAGTTATTTAACTCCGCTTGTTTTAGTTTCACGACGTCCACTGTTTTTGTCCCTTGAGCAAGAGGAGTTGGACTAAAAATAAAATTAACGACACCATTCCATGGCTCAAAGCCTCCGAATATTAGGGTCAGACTAATTATTGTAGTTGTCGCCCAAAGTCGTAGTTTCAGTGGATAACGTACCCAAATCAGAAACAGAAAGCCCATAATAAGAGCGATAAGTGTCCCACTGAAATTAAGGAAAGATCCCAGACCCATGGTCATCCCCATCAGTCCAATGTATTGCCATTCAATCTTTGTTTTTTTACTTAGTTCATTCAAAGCATATAGGCTCAACAACGCCAGTTCCATCAGAATAATCTCTTTCGCTCCAAAGATCGTAAATCTGAGTAGGTAAAAACTAGAGATAAGAAACACTACAGGCCAAATTCTCTTAGATCTTTTCAAACCTAGTAGCTTACCGCCATAATCAACCGTAAATAGTAACAAAACAAAATAATATAAATAGACAAAATGCGTCAGTATTAGGGCCGTGGGAGTAGGGGGAGCGACCAGGAAAAACAAGCTATAGAACATGGGGAGTCCAGGTCGAATCGCTGGATTAATCACATAATGCGTCGAATCAGCGGTAAATGGGATACCAGTATTAGTGCGCCATAATCCCAGGTCTTGGCTATAGACATACCCCTGTTGAATATATTGATAGACGTCTCCCCATATGGGTGGATACATTATCATCCGTACAAAAACAAACATAATCACAACTCCAACATAAACCGATCCAATATTAAAATATGGCCACCTCCAAATTATTTTCTTTGGCCAGACGAATTTTCTCCCCCATACTCCTAGACACAAGAAAACCAAACTGATTATTAATGGATAAACACAGGGATCTTTCCCCGGCAGGACGGCAAAAAGGCAGTACTGTATTAAAGCGACCAGTAACGGCCCGGTCGCTAATCCCATCAAACTGACAAATATTGAAGAATAGTTAAATAGTTTCTTAAATACCGCAACAGTCACTACCGGAGCTACAATATATACCAATAACCCCACAACAATCGCCCACATAACACCATTATCCCTCGAAATATCTGGTGTTACAATGTATCAGTTAGGATAAACATGAAATTTCTTATCGCCGACCATTATTACTCCAAGTTCCTCTCCCAATTTGTCACCCGTCACCCCGAATTATCCTCACTGTCGTATGAAAAGCATCTGCGGCAATTATTAAACGAACAGTTCGGTACGGCTGATTTCTATTCTCACGCCCTTAGAGCCTTAGGCCATGAAGTCGATGATGTTATTGTCAATTACGATTCGTTACAAGAAAAGTGGGCAAAAGAAAACAAACTGAGGAATCAGACTATTCTAGAGAGATTTATCAACCTTGTCTGGCAAAATTGCCCTTATCTCAGTTCCCGCAAAGCCTCGCCCTGCCAGCTAGCTATCCTATCTTCCCAAATTCAAGATTTTCGCCCTGATGTACTCTACATTCAGATCCCTACCTACCTCCCAACCAGTTATCTACACGAAATCAAAAAATATACTAAACTCATCGTCGGCCAGATTGCCTCACCACTCCCACCGTTCCACAATTTCTCTGGCTTTGATCTCATGATTACCTCTCTTCCTCATTTTGTAGACAAATTTAACCAGATGGGACTCAAGGCAGAATATTTACCCCTGTGTTTTGATCCTCGCGTACTCTCAAACAATCCTCCCAAGCGTATCTATCCAATCACATTCGTAGGTTCATTCTTTTATATGCATAGCAACTGGCTCTCTACCTTGTCTAAAGTTGCACAGGTTGCCAAACTAAAAATCTGGGGTTCCCCTGATCCTAAATTATCCGCATACCAGGGTGAAGCTTGGGGTAGCGATATGTATTCAATTTTACAAAAGAGTCAGATTACCCTCAATCGTCATAGTGTCGTGGCAGGGGAGTTTGCCAATAATATGCGCTTATTTGAAGCGACTGGCTGCGGTGCCATGCTCTTGACTGACCACAAATCTAACCTCTCCGACTTTTTTGTTGATGGCAAAGAAATCGTCAGCTACAGCTCGGAGACTGATCTGGTAAAGAAGATCAAGTATTATCTCGCCCACCCCGCAAAAAGGAATATAATCGCCAGAGCCGGACAAGTACGGACTTTGAAAGACCACACCTATCAGGTTAGAATGAAACAGTTAATTAATATAATCGAAAGATATTTATGAACCAATTTAATGCTTACGCCAAGTACTACGACGACATGTATCAGGCTAAAGATTATGTCAAAGAAACCGATCTCATCGAAAGTGTCTTCACTCGCTTCTCCACCACCCCCGTCAAAAAGATTCTAAGCCTCGGTTGTGGTACCGGTACCTACGAAATAGAACTGGCAAAAAGGGGATACACCATCACGGGCGTAGATATTTCTGTCCAAATGTTAGAGCAAGCTAAGGTCAAAATAAAACAGGCAGGAGTAAGTGACAAAATCACGCTAATCGAGGGAGATATCCGCAAACTCCACTCTCTCGGTCAGTTTGACGCAGTCATTATGATGTTTAACATTGTGGGGTACTTACACACTCCCGCTGACTTGACCGCCGTCGCCGCAGGCGTTGCCGCTCACCTACCCGGTGGTGGAATCTTTCTCTTTGACGGCTGGTACGGTCCGGCAGTGGTCGCCAACCCTCCAACAGATCGGACTAAAACCATCGAGAAAGACGGAAGTAAAATCACGCGTATCACTCACGGCTCTTTGGATTCTGCCCACAAACTTGTCAAGATTAGTTTTGAAGTAATCGAAGAAAAGAATAGTAAATCAACGGCCCACATCACCGAAGACCACCCCATGCGTTATTGGGATATTGATGAAATCAAAGAAGCGTTGCTGGCTGGAGGTTTATCACTTACAAAGACCACAGCTTTTGACAATATAGACGCCCCAGTAGATGTATCTCATTGGGACATGCAGGTTATCGCCGCAAAGCTATGAGAATAGGTATCTATTTCACCGCTAGTCATAAAAATGGAGGTGTTTACCAATACTCGCTTGGATTCCTCGAGGCTCTCGCCCACAATAAATCCAACGATTATGTTATTATCACCACTTCCCCCGACATCCCAGCTAAATATCTCCGTGACAAACGCTTCCAGGTAATAAATTTGGCGAGTTCCTCTCAAGCCAAATTCGAAAAAACTCGGACCTACCTCGCCAACGTGGTGGGGAAATATCTTGGTTTAGTAATGACTCTCTTGTATCGGTTTAGCGTGTTCTCACTCGTTAGTCTTGCGCTGCGCTACTCACAGGCCGCTGTGTTCCAAGCTATCGAGAATGCACATTTGGATCTACTAATTCTCCCCGCTGGAACCGACATTTCCTATCTCGTCAAAGTCCCGACAATCGTTGCCGTTCACGATCTCCAGCATCGGCTCAACCCCCAGTTTAAAGAAGTTTCCTACGGTGGACGGTGGGAATACCGCGAAAACTACTACCGCCGTACTTGCGCCAAATCGGTGCGCATTCTAGTTGATTCCGAGGTAGGAAAAGTTGATGTCCTGTCTTGCTATCCAGAAACCGACCCAGGAAAAATTGTGATCTTACCCTTCCTTCCTCCTCCGGGTCTCGAGCCCAATGTACCTCTTAGCTATATCCAGCGTACGCTGAAAAAATACCACGTCACTCCTCCCTACATTTATTATCCCGCTCACTTATGGTCACACAAAAATCACCTGACATTGGTAAAAGCCTTGGATATCCTGCATCGTCAAAAAATCAAACTAACCCTCGTCCTCACCGGCTCCAAAGACGTCGACTTTAGTACGTACACCGAGCTTATGGCCTACGCCAAATCCAAAAAGATCGCAAAATATGTGAGATTCTTGGGATACGTTGAGTCACGCGAAGTCTCAGCACTCTACAAAGGGGCACTCGCGCTCACCATGCCCACCGCCTTCGGTCCCACCAACATCCCGGTGCTCGAAGCTTGGGAGATCGGTACTCCCGTCATCTACTCCGACATCCGCGGCTGTCGACAACAACTGGGTAACGCCGGCCTACTCGCCGATCCCCAGGACCCAGTAGCATGGGCAAGCAGCATCAAAAAATTAATTAATAGCCCCAAACTAGTTACCAGCCTTGTGCGTCTCGGCAAAAAACGCGTTTCCCGTTGGACCATGAAAGATTTTGCTAACCAAGTAGCTCATATGCTCCAAACTCTCTCGTGATAGAATTACCTTATGTATAGGCGCGAAGTTAAGTATCAGGGGAGGATTCTGGCGATCATTTTTTCCCACAACTTAAAGTCCAAGGGCGTGTCATTTTTGACCCCCAACGACTACACCTTGCAACTCGGGCTGATCGAGCATCCCGCCAATACAGTCGTGCGTGACCATGTCCACAATCCAGAAATTAAATACAAAGTCGATACCACCCAAGAATTTTTATACCTTGAAAAAGGTCGGGTCAAAGCCAAAATCTTCACCGACGATTTTAAATTAGTCGAAGAAGTCATCCTCGAGCCAGGTGATTTTATGCTTCACGTCGCCGGCGGACATGGCTTCGAAGTCCTCAAGAAATGCCGCCTGATCGAGATCAAACAAGGTCCCTATCCTGGTCCTGAACACGTTAAAAAATACCGAGAAGTGAAATGATTCCCGTCAATGAACCGGTAATCTCGAGTGAAGCCAAAGCCAATGTGAGCGAGGCGCTCAACACAGGCTGGCTCTCCTCCGCCGGTCCCTACGTAAAAAAATTTGAAGACGAATTTGCCGCCTTTATCGGCGTCAAACACGCGATCTCGGTCAATACTGGCACGGCCGCCCTTCACGTCGCACTCCTTGCCGCAGGGATAGGGGAGGGAGATGAGGTTATAGTCCCGGCCTTTACCATGGCCGCCACCTACTTGGCCGTGATCTATACTGGTGCCAAGCCTGTTTTTGTTGATGCCGACCCCATAACTTATAACCTTGATCCCAATTTAATCGAAGCCAAAATTACAGATAGAACCAAAGCCATTCTCCCCGTCCACGTTTACGGTCACCCGGCACAGATGGACAAGGTAATGGGGCTCGCCGGGAAATATCACCTCCTCGTCATCGAAGACGCAGCCGAGGCTCACGGCGCTACCTACCACGGCAAAATCGTCGGGGGAATCGGAGATATTGGCTGTTTTAGCTTTTACGCCAACAAATTAGTGACGACAGGTGAGGGGGGAATGGTCGTCACCAATAACGACACCTTTGCCGCCGAAGCGGCCAAATTCAAAGATCTCTATCATTCTCCCGCCAAGCGTTTTATTCATGAAAAGATTGGTTACAACTACCGCCTCACCAACCTCCAGGCCGCAGTAGGCTTGGGTGAGCTTGGCCACCTGCAAGAATACATCGCCAAAAAACAAGCCATGGCCACTCGCTATTCACAGGCGCTATCTCAGATTAAAGGAATCATCACTCCCCACACCAGTTCTGACGTGACCAATGTATTCTGGATGTATGCGATTCGTCTGACCGAGGATTTCCCTCTTTCCAAAGACGAACTTAGACAAAAACTACTCGGGAGTTACGGGATCGACACCCGCGACTTTTTCTACTCTCCGCTTGACCAGCCCATCCTCAAACCTTATTTATCTAAACAAGATAGCTTTCCCGTCACCAAACTGATCGCGGACACCGGTCTCTACCTCCCCTCAGGCCTCGCGATCACGACCGAGCAAATCGACACAGTCATCGCCGCGATCAAGGAACTCTCATGATTCTTGTGACTGGGGGATGCGGCTACATTGGTAGCCACTTGGTGAACACTCTCGCAGAATATGGTTACCAAGTAGTGGTGTTTGATAATCTCTTATCCGGCAAAGAAAGCGCTCTCCTCCACCACGAACCCCTTGTTGTTGGCGATATTACCAACCCCCAAGACCTTACCTCCGTTTTCTCACAGTACCAGGTCGATACGGTGATCCACCTCGCCGCCCTCGTCAATGCCGCTGAAAGCGTTGTCCAGAGTGACAGATATCAACAAGTCAATAATCAAGGGTCAAAGAACGTCTGGCAGGCCGCCATGTCTAGAGGTGTCAAAACCTATCTTTACGCAAGTTCTGCTGCCGTCTATGGTACCCCTCCCACGCGGGGAGCCATCAAAGAAACCTCGCCTCTTCTCCCCACGAGTCCCTACGGCGTGAACAAATTGGCCGGCGAGCGTTCTCTCGCCGCAATTACCGGAAACGACCATCAGGCGGGCATTTTTCGCTTCTTCAACGTCGCTGGAGCCAAGACCGAGGGGCGACTTGGCCAAAGTAAGGCTAGCCGCGCCATCATGCAGCGCCTCTTTGCCGTTGCTCATGGCGAAATCCCGTCACTTAAATTAAGTGGTCACGACTATGATACTCAGGACGGGACAGTCCTCCGTGACTTTGTTCATGTAGAAGATGTTGTGCGTGCCATGCTCCTGGGGGTCAAACACCTCCAAAATGGTGGGGTTGCCTTTACCCTCAATCTAGGTGGTGGTCACTCAACCAGCATGAAAGAACTGCATACAATAGTCGAAGAAGTCACGGGCATTACCATTCCGCTCACATATGCCAAACGAATCCCGGGAGACATTGTCTACTCTCTCGCCGATATCGCTCTCGCCCAAACTACTCTCGATTGGGAACCAGCATATAATGTGCGTCAAATGGTAGCAGACGGGTGGAACGCCTATGTCAAACGCAACTAGCCCAAAATCGTTCACTCCCTGGCTCTTCCTCATCGCACTCTCCTTTATCGTCACCTTCTGGGGTTTTGTCACTCCCCTGTTTGAGTTTCCTGATGAGCAAGTACACCTGGAAACCGTCGACTATGTTGCTCGGTATGGTCATGTACCCGGCAATTTCACCCCCGACGTCACGTTGGAGATGTATAAAACTCAAGAACTGTTGGGAACTCTCCGCAATGATCAAGGTCAAAATGACTATACCTATCACCCGGAATATCGTCTCGAATACGTCAATTCCTTACTTGGCAAATACGAAGACGAAATCAAGTCATTTAATACTCCCAACAATCGCCTCATCAAAGTTAAATTGGAAGGGGCTCGTTATCCGCTGGCTTATTATCTCTACAGTAGTTATTGGCTCAAACTAGTGGGTTCGTCCGATATCATCACTCGTTCATTCGCCGTCCGTCTGGGATCTCTGCCTCTTGCGTTGTTCATGGCCTACTTTATCTATCAAACGGGGATGCTTCTTTTTCATCACTCTAAACTGGCGCTCACACTTACTGCCCTAACCTTTCTTCAGCCCATGTTTAGTTTTGTCACCGCCGGCACAAATTCTGACAATCTCCACAATCTGCTCTTCTTTGCCCTCGTCTATTACTGTCTGTTGTTAATCAAGCATGGATTATCCCGCCAAACCCTCGCCTCTTTATTAATAATCAGCGTCCTGGATATTTACACCAAGACCCAAGGCTATCTTACAGTTCCTCTAATTGCTTTGGCTATATTTATCTCCGTCCTTCGTCAGCGGCATTGGAAAACGTTGGTCTTGCTCTCAATTCTCTCTACTGTCTTCCTGCTCTTCACTACCGAGAAGTGGCTAGGATTCCTCACATCGGCCAATAATCGCGGAGTCTCCTTTATCCCCTTCCTCAATTTTTCCATCAATAAACTAATTTCCCAGAACATCGTCTGGTACTGGGGAGTGTTCAAATGGTTGGGCGTCGTCCTGCCCCCCCTTTACTGGCAGCTCGCCAATCGAGTTGTCCTCCTTTCAGCCGCAGGTTTAGGTCTGTATGGTTGGAAGATACTCAAGAAGAAGAAAATTATTGCTGATCCATATATCACCTTCTATCTCCTAGTGTCTTGCATCTTCTACGCGCTCGCGATCTATTGGGCCGATTGGGTTCACCACAAAAATCTTGGTTATTCCATGGGGATTCAGGCACGCTATTTCTTCCCCACCATCAACGCTCACATTGCCCTGCTCATGACGGGTATCCTTTCCCTAGGGTGGAGCTCTCGTATACGTTTATGGCTTCGCCGTGGCCTTGTATTCCTCTTTTTTTGGCTCCAATTGGGTGGACTTTGGCGGCTTTTGACTTCCTATTATTCACTTAGTTCTTTGCCGGAGTTCATCACGCAAATCAGTCAGTATAAGCCATTCTATCTCAAGGGAGACTGGTGGTATTTATGGGGAATTATCTATCTAGTCAGCCTCACATACCTACTCAAAAAGTTGTTAGCAGTTGACAGCTCTCGGCTTGATCAGCTTCCCCAAAAGCCACCCTCAAACAAGGTTGTGTGATCGTAGCAGTGGCAGAAAACCGTCCAAATACCTGGTCTGGATCTTGCTCCCCCCGCATCACCATATTCATTCGTTCGGTAAAATTGACCGAAAGCAGGTTATCACCATCATTTTTGCTTTTATAGACTAACACAAATTTGTTCTCTACTCCCCGGGCATTAAGATACCGCTCCACCGAAACGATTGGTTCATAATCCAAATAATGCTGGCTGACAAATACGAGGGGAAGTTGAGGATTTTTTATCAGAATGGGCGTTATATTGTCCAATTTAGCTGCAAAACTGGCGGTATCTTGCGCATTATGTACTGCCGCTTGACGTATCCGGTTATACCGACGTGTGACCACCATATACCCGAGGCCCATCATCAAGCAGAGATAAATAATGGGAATCATTATCGCTTTAGATTTTTTCGGTATTAACACTATAACTATCCGGATAGCAATGAGTTGGATTACCGGGAACAGGATCATCACCGGGAAATCGTAGCGCATATTAGTCGGGAAATTATTGTTATAAAAAAGGTACTGGCTGGCAATTACTCCAAGGATAGCCATGGCAAAGATAAAGTGGTGTGTAACTGGATTCGCCAGTATTTTCCTTATCCCCAGTTGCCACATTGCTACGGCAGTGTTCACAAAACAAACCGCAAAGACCAAAAGCGGCAATTCCAAGTGACGCGACTCCACAATGTAACGCTTGTATTTATAGATATTGATCAGTCGTTCAGTATATCTAACCGGAACGCCGTACACATCGGTACCCGCTCTACTGGTGGCTAGATATATTCCGGCAATTATCCAGAGCGTATAGGCCATGAGAACCACATAGATATAAATTTCTTTTGTCAACATTTTCTTCTGATAAATCCGGTAGCCTGCGTACAAGCAAAGGAATGGAAATAGGAATAAGAAATTTTCTTTTGATCCGATTGCGACCGTATACCCAATTACAATCAGCCACAATTGGTTGGTGAACAGCCCATATACAAACATGAATAATGTCGGGACCGTATAAATTTCTGACGGACCTAATCGGGTCCAAAGATCGCTCCAAAAGGATTGAGTCATGAGATAAAAAACAAGGAAGTAACTCACTATTTTTGGGAAAAATCTACTGGCAATCAGCCAGATTAAATACATACTCAAGACCAGCATTAGATATCTAGATCCATACCAAAGGCGTGCATTATCCCTCCATAAAGCCGCCTCTATCACCCGTAGTGTGTAATAAGCTGGGCGGAAGCGCTGGTACTCTCCCCATCTCCCCACTTCTGTCGAGGCAATCACGCTCGGGATTTCGTGGAGATTGATCACTCCATCACTCCCCAAAAACAGGGGGATTTCATGATCATCAATCATCCCCAGTCGGGCTTGAAAGTTGGCCCCTACCAAATAGTATCCAAACAGGGCAAATACGATTAAGGGTAGCCACTTCATACAGACTTTTCTTTGATGAGATACAGTGGCCGGTGTTTAGTTTCGAGGAATATCTTGCCAATATACTCCCCAATGATCCCGAGAATTAGCAGTTGTAAGCCCCCAATAAACAACACGGAAATAATCACCGATGGCCAACCGATGATCACATGTTGTTTATTGGTTATAAATATCATGATTGCATACAAGCCGTAGACCCCACTAAATAGTGACATAAAAAATCCAACTACAGTAGCGATACGCAGTGGTACTATGCTAAATGATGTAATAGCGTCCAGTGCAAGTGTCATCATTTTCGAAACCGTGTATTTAGATGCTCCCCAAATTCTACGTTCAGGGGTATAGTCTATAGCAAACGACGCAAAGCCTGTCCAAGAAACAAGTCCACGTAAAAACAACGTGCTTTCTTCACTCTTTGTGATCAAGTCCACTACAACTCGATCTAATAAACGAAAATCAGCACTACCTAAATCAATCTTTATCTCCGACATTGAGTTGATCAAACGATAAAAAAATTTAGATGCTATATTTTTGAAATAATACCCATTTTCGTCTTTTCGTCTCGTAAAGACTATCTTACATTTACCCTCTTCCCATTTGCGAAGCATTTCAGGTATTAATTTTGGTGGGTGCTGAAAATCTCCATCCAGCGTAATGACCGCCGCCCCCTTTGCATAGTCAAGTCCAGCTTTCAAAGCATATTGATGTCCAAAATTACGGGTAAATGATAAATATTTTACGTTGGGATTGGCCACTCTTAGCCTCTTGATCTTATCCAGCGTCGAGTCCGTACTCCCATCATCCACAAAAATATATTCGGTTTGGTATTTGGTTGGAAGCCATTTTTTCAGCTCCTTGAAAAATGGGAGAATATTCCCTTCTTCGTTATAAACCGGCACCACCACCGAAATCAAGGCTCTGTTCATAGATTGCAATTATCTCACAATTTGCTAGCATTATATTTAATGGCAGAAAGGATTGATCTATCAGAGCGCGCAAGTGAGGGGAAAAAGAAGGTCGGTCGATCCGTTTCCATCAATGGCGTCCATGCCGTCGATCTAGAGTTCAAGCAGTCAGAGAATTTAAATGATCCGCTTTTAGACATCAATTTCAAAGTCAACAATCCCATTGGTCGTTTGTGGCTCGCCCTCAAGCGGATCTGGAAATCACAGAATACTATTATCTCCCTCCGCTTCACCATTCCCTTGCTCGTCCTCCCCATCGCTCTCTATGTCTTGTGGATTTTATGGCAGGGGAGAGGGATGAGCATCCCCATGTCCAAACTGGGCGTCATTCATCAGGTCAACATGGCGGGCACTCCCCGCGATATCTTGGTCCTCCCCACCTCCGACGTCTACGTGATCGATTATGAAAGCAACTTTAACCAAACTACTCGCCTCGCTGAAAAACCCGTAATAGTCGTAGGTACTTATAACGTCCCCAGTAACACTCTCAAAGTCGAAAACCTTACACCCTACAGTCAGCTCGATTTGCCTCAAACCGTGGTGACTCCAAGCACCCCCCGTTCTGTCTGGGACAGCATTTGGGCGTTTATCACCCAATTTCGCTAAATGTGAGACAATAATTCCACTATGTCTCATCAAGATAAACCGACTGGTTTACTTTCGATTGCCGTTTTGGGCTCTGGCAATGTCATTGGTACCCTTATCTCGGCCATCGCGCTCATCCTCTTCTCTCGCTTTATGGGACCAGCCGAGTTTGGTCTTTTTTCCGCAGCTTTTGCCGCCATGCAAATTGTAATCCGTTTGTCTGATCTTGGCACCAACATGGCCGCCGAACGCGCAATCGCCCGCATCCACGGCGCAGACAGCGAGCTGTCCGATCGGCTCATGCGCGTGACTCTTTGGTTTAAGCTAGTCACTTTTACAATCATTTTATTGGGAGCTTTATTTCTTACTCCATCCCTTATTCGTCTTGCCATTTTCCTCTCTCTAGGTACAATCTTCTTTGAATATTCTACAGTCGTCTTCCAGTCTACTCATCGTTTTGCTATGGTGGCTCGTATCACGGTTGCCCAGTCAATTGGTAAATTGTTATTTGGTATTATCTTTATTTGGCAAGGGATTTTACATGCCACCGAGGGTTTACTAATTTATGGTTTACTTCCTGGGATTGGTGCTCTACTTGGCTGGCGAAAAATCCCCTTCAGTACCTTCGCCCTACCCAAAACCTGGAGAAAAGATCTCCGCCTCATCCTCTCCGTAGCCAAATGGACCGCCATTGCAGCGATAGCCGCCACCCTAGCCGACAATATCGATACTCTCCTCGTCCAATCATTTATGAGTAGTTATGATACAGGTATTTGGTCAGGTGCGGTTCGGATTGCGACTTTTGCCAGTGTCTTGGGGTGGTCGGTGGGTGCAGTTCTCAATGTGCGAGTTGCCAAATATCACGATCCAGTTCATCTCAACGAGTATCTCGATAAAGCCTGGAAATTATCTCTGTTTATTTTCTGTGTGCTGGCATTATCTCTACCTTTTGCCGCCCTAGCTATCCGCCTCACGATCGGCGGAGCTTACCTCACCGGCACTTTGCCTCTTCAAATTCTTATTCTCGCCGCTGGTTTGGCCGGTGCCACCACGCCATATGTGGCCCTGTTTTATCTCTTTGACCGCCCGCAGTACTACGCCATAGCTGGTATCATCCAAACAGTAGTCCTCGTCCTTGGAGATCTTATTTTTATTCCCCAAATGGGTTTGGTGGGAGCCGCCTGGGTTCGCGTCGTAGTTCGGATTGTTGTTCTAAGCTTTACTTTAATTTACGCAAGGAGAGCTTATGTCTGGCATTACCGCCCACATGATCGTGAAAAATGAAGATCAATGGGTCTGGTATGCTCTGCAAGCTATCCTCCCCTATGTAGATAAAGTGTTGGTGATTGACACAGGCTCAACCGATCAAACCGTCCCAATAATACAGCTAATTAGTTCTCCCAAAATTCAGCTTTCTTTCCACAAAGTACATTCTGCATCCGACTTGACAAATTTACGTAATCTCCAGCTTCAGCAAACTACCACCCCTTGGATCTGGCTGGTTGATGGCGATGAAGTAAATACCAAAAAGGGTGCACAAGAAATTGTTCGTGCAGCAACTCCTGACCGTCACGGGATTGCTGTGAGGCGCTATGATCTTTTGGGTGACATCTATCACCGTCAGCTTGAGTCGGTAGGGGAGTATAGGTTACTTGGGACGCGTGGACACTTGGTCACCCGCCTCATCAACCGGTCTCATTTCCCTGGACTGCACGTTGGTCGTCCTTATCCTCTCGAAGCCTATCTCGATCAGGATGGGAAGATGGTCCACTCCTACGCCACGTCCAAATGGTACCTTACCCAGGAACACTTGTATCACACCATGTACCTCAAGCGTTCAAGTTTAGGGGGAAATTTAGCCATGCTCAATCGTCATAAGTATAAAGTTGAAACGGGCTTGCCCATTCAAGATGATCTCCCCGAAGTCTTTTCTCTCCTCCGTCCCGCTCTTGTCCCCAATCCGCTTGTCCGCCGAAGTATAGTCTATGAACTCGCCGCCACGATCATCACCCCCGTCAAAAATTTAAAACGCAAAATACTATGAAAATAGTTTTCCTCCACATGACCATGGGACTCGTAAATCGGGGGAGCGAAATCTCAACCGACCTACTCGCCAGGTCACTGTCCAAAAATCTCGAAGTTTTGGTTATTCAATCAGGACCAATCACTCAAAAACCGTATACCGTCAAACGCGTCTATCCTTTGCAGTCTGCTCCAAGCCCCGCTCCTACCACCCTAGTCCAAAAATCTCGTTCACGACTGTATATCGATGATGCTAGTCTCAAGATCAAACAATTTACTATCGCTGCCCTCCCATCGATCCACCATTTTGGACCCAATATCATCGTTGCCACCAACGGTCTTCCCCAGCTCCGTATTCTGCAAGGTCAGACCTTGCAGGCCAAGGTTGTAGTTTTTGGTAGAGCTGGTATTGGCTATCATGACGCGGATAATCTGGCCGCTCAACCGGATTTATTCATTGCCTTGTCGAGTGCAGCCGAGACTTGGGCTAATCATCGGAAAAAAGATCTCACCCGGGTTGTCATGATTCCTAATCCCCTAGATATTGCCTCTTTTCAGAAGCTCAAGAAAATCAATTTGGGTCTAAAAGGACCAATCGTCATGACAGTCGGGGCACTCAGCAACTACAAAAATATTCACAAGGTGATTGAAGCGACTTATCAAATCCAAGCTTCCCTCCTTTTGGTGGGAGACGGAGAAGAGCACAGTCATATCAGCTCTCTACTCTCTAAAATGTCCAACAACTTTCGTTGGATCAAACATTTAGAACCAGAAGAATTGTCCTCCTACTATCTCTCTGTAGATGCTTTTTGTTTTATCCCAGGAGCGCAGGAAGCCTTCGGCCGAGTCTATCTCGAAGCGATGGCCGCCGGTCTCCCCATAGTAGCCTCTGATGATCCCATCAGACGCAGCATAGTTGGGAGGCAGGGGATCTATGTTAATCCTCAAAATATTTCCCAAGTTATCCGTGGGATCAACTTGGCCCTTACCAAGGGGAAGATCAATTACGCCAAGGAATTGGTTCCCTATCAACCCGAGACTATTCTCGCTCAACTAACCAAGGAGTTCCATGCCCTCATCGAATAATTCGGTTGCCAGTGCCCTCCTGGCTGTTTACAATGGCGAGTCCATACTTATTCCATGTCTACAGTCACTCCTCAATCAATCTGTTCCTATAGAGATCATTATTGTTGACGATGGTTCAGCCGACACTACCACAATTCGAATTATCGAAGTAATGGGAAAGCATAAATATGTATTGCTAAAACAAAAACATAGTGGACCTGCTCTCGCCCGCAATCTTGGTGCTCGCCATGCCAGTACCGGTATCCTCCTTTTTGTGGATGCAGATATGAAATTCGATTCTGCTTATGTCAAAGATCTCATCGCTCCAATTCAACAGGGTAAAGCGATCGGTACTTATACCATCGAAGAACAAGTGGGAAATTGGGACAATGTCTGGGCACAGTGTTGGAATATCCAAGAGGGCTGGGAAAATAAAAAAAGATTCCCCCTCTATCCACCCAAATGGGGGACCGATTTCCGCGCCATTCTCAAATCAGAGTTTGATCGGGTAGGGGGATTCGACAATATCGGCTACACCGATACTTGGAGTTTATTCCATAAATTAGGGGTCCGTCCCCTAAGTACGAGAGCCATCTGTTATCATCAGAACCCAGATTCACTATCCTCTGTCTTCCGCCAAGCCCGCTGGTCCGCCAAGCGCCCCTACAAATATGGTTTCCTGGGTACGCTCTACGCTCTCCTGCGCACTTCTCTCCCCATTTCTCTCCTGGTCGGAATTTACAAATCCGCTCATTACAAGGTTAGCAACCCTGCCTTGCCGGCAGGCAGGTTTGTAATTTTCAAACTTGTCTACGACCTCGGCCGCTTCGTCGGAATATTAGAAAAACTCTTCACGGGAAAACTGGCTAAATAGTTAATTCCCAAACCTCAACTTCCAAGCCTCCAGCGTATACTCAAACGCCATTTTAATCAACTTCGATTTGGACTGTCCTCCGAGGCGGTCTTGGTACTGCGTAGGCACCTCGACGATTTTCCATCCGGCCTTATGGGCAAAGTACACGAGCCGCAAATGATATTCACCGTAGCCGTAATAGATGCGGTCAATCCCGAGTTGAGCGAGATCACCTTTCCTCACGGCGTAGTAGCCGCTAGTATTATCCCAGATCGGTAGCCCAAACAATCTAAACATCCCATTAAACAAGAATGTAGGTCCCACCCGCCAACCTCTCATCCCACCCGCCCCCACAAATCTCGACGCCACCACCAACTTTGTCTCCTGCTTCAGCCCCTCAATTAACTTGAGTAGATCATTCGGATCGTGATTCCCGTCAGCGTCCATCCCAATTATTATGTTTCCCTTTGATTCTGTAATTCCCCTTCCTATTGATAGTCCTAGCCCTCGATCTTTTGTCCGCACAATTACCCTCACTTGCGGATATTTTTTGGCTAGTCGCTTTACTGCCTGTGCAGTACCATCTGGACTATTGTCATCCACGACCAGCACTTCAAATTCTCTTCCCACCTTCTTCAGTACTAGGCAAATATGACTTACGTTTTTGACAATCGCTTGACGTTCGTTGTAGGTCGGTAAAATGACCGAAATATCTGCCATAACAAAATTCCTATTCCCGACAATGTTATCAGGTTACCAGAGCGTTGAACAGGGAGCGCTTCGTATTTTGCCTCTATCTCGGTTGTCCCCTCCTTCACGTGACAGGCAATAAGCCCCGAGTCATCAATATGTTTGGCCACTCTCCTAGTCACAAAACACTGGCTACTGGTGCTCGTTGGACTTTTAGTGACGTCCACGCCCACATTTTCTCCATTGATTCTTACCTTCCATCCCGGAAAATACATCATATTCAGCCGCACGATGCTAGTCTGATTTGCCTCAATCACAATTATAGTTTCGTTAGAGATATCTTTGACGACTTGGATTTTCCCCTCACCTGCAGTAAATTCTGCAAGGTCATAAAATTCCGATCCCTCGTGTGTTTCACGGCTACGCGCCGCGTACTCTCCATAAGCATCGCCCGTTCCATGTTGGAAACTATCACTCGGCCATGGCCACACCAAATTTATTCGGATATGATTGCGATTGGTGTATATCGCCCCGGATATGAGCAAGACTGCCAAACCGATCTGCATAGCTTTCGTTTTCATCAGTTTCATAATCTGTGGTGCACAGACCGCCGCAATAAAAGAAAAAATCATGAGAATCCGCCAGGGATAATCAATAATTTTCCCCATACCCAAATGTATGTAAACCGGTGTCGCGATTTTTTGTAGCATCAGGGAGATCGCCACGACAAAGACGAAGGTATAATATTTTAGTTCCCAGGTCTCTTTATTCTCTTTTCGTTTCCAGACTATGATTCCTAGCGTCATTCCTGCCAATAACCATTGAATAATTCCCACCTGAAACGACATTTGATCTTGGTTATCCTCGGTCGAAAATCCATATCCCCACGGGCTATATACCAGTTGTCTCAAAGTCGGAAAATTGCGGAGAGTATTGGAGTTGGCTGGACTGTAATAGGTATATTTCGTCAGAGCCAGGGTAGGGAGGATATTAAAGGCTGCGATCATCAAGGCTAATAAATATGGTAAAAAGAATTTTTTGAGCGTATTCCCAATGTCTCTTAAACCGCTTGCCAGTACGGTATAACCCAAAAATATTCCACTATAGAGTGCGCTTCCTACCGGGTGTGAGAGAAATAACCCTGCCCAACCTATTGTCTGTAGCGTAAATGATCTGCGCCACAATCCAGCTAAAATAATCGGTGGGAACATCGCCGCCACCACCTCTCCCATCGCGGCCCGGACATAAATATTCAAAAAGCGGTAAGGTGAGAGGAGATACAATATTGCCCCCAAGAGCGATGGTAAGGTTTTATACCGGCTGCGCAGTGTCCAGTACATCAAGATTCCAGATAAAATATGACTCAAAGAAAGGACGGTCTTAAAACTATCGTCAAAATTAAGACCTATGCCGTGCCACACCATCGCAAAATAATATGGCATTTGATAATTAAGCATCAGCACAGGTGAACCGATTCCCCAAAACATGCGCCTGGCCCAAAGTACCGGGAATATTCCATCCTTTAGGCCTTCAGCGTAGGCATACATCCGCGCCATGTGAGCGATCGAATCATGACTAGTGGGTAATCCCGCAACTTTCCACAGTCCGGCAATCCCCCAAATCCCTACCAACATCACCCCCAAAACTACCCAAATCTCTCTTTTGCGCCCCATTCCCCCAATTGTACTATCACTTTGCTACAATTGTCATCAATGTCTACCTGGATTATTCTTGGCTTGGCCACCATTCTGCGGCTTGTCTATCTCAATCAATCTCTTTGGCTCGACGAAAGTATCCAGGCACTCGCCCTCATGGGGAAGCTGGGGCCACTTTTGATCTACGCGCTTTCCGACTATCAGCCTCCCCTTTATCATTTTATCGCCTACGCCTTTAACCACCTCCTCGGTTACAGTGAAATTGTCCTGCGTCTCCCCTCGTTCTTTACTGGTATTCTCACGGTCTATTTTGTTGTAAAAATTGGTGAACTGCTAAACAGTAAGCGTACTGGCCTAATTGCCGGACTCCTAGCTGCCACCAATCCGCTCCTCATTTACTATTCGCAAGAAGGCCGTACCTACGCCATGACCACTTTTTTTGTCACCGCTAGTTTCTATTATTTTATCCAAATATTAAAAGAAAAAAACGATCAACCACCTGCCTCGCGGCAAGGCGGGTCTACCATCTACTATCTACTATCTACCACCGCTTTCCTCTGGACCTCTTATCTCTCGTGGTTCTTGCTCCTCGCCCAAGGTATTTACGCTTTATACAAGAAAAGATATGACTTGATACTTGTACAATGTCTTGCCGGTTTTACCCTGCTTACTTGGTTGCCTTCGCTCATCCCCTCACTCGCGATCGGACGCTCTACGCTTCAGACCAGTCCAGAGTGGGGGAGGGTAGTGGGGGCCTTAAGCTGGAAATCCTTGCCTCTCACTTGGGTCAAGTTTGTGATCGGGAGGATAGGCTTTGATAACAAGATATTGTATGGAGCAATAGTCGCTACTTTGGGTCTATTCCATCTATCTATTCTCAAACAGGTTAATTACAAAAAATATCCTGTCTTAATTTTATGGATTTTACCCCCAATAATTTTGAGTCTTGTCACTGCTATATTCCTCCCAGTCTATTCATACTTTAGATTGCTTTTTGTTTTGCCTGCCTATCTCTTACTTCTAGCCATTGGATCTCAAAAACTTTCAAAAGTAGTCATCTTATCAAACATTATCTTTTTAGCCATTTTCTGGTTTTCTCCTCGTTTCCATCATGAAGACTGGCGGAGCTTGGTCCATGATCTCCCCACTGGCGCCACTCTCGCCATACCATCGCGTGCCCAGTCTGCCCCCTTACTCTATTACTCTGTTACTCAATCCATCCTCGAACCTAGCCACGAAAAACTGGTAGGTAATCCTGTCTACTACCTCCGCTACGCGGAAGACCTTTTTGATCCCAACCATCTAGGTCAGGCAAACTTTGCCACTTCTGGCTATACTATAACCAGCCAGAAAGTATATGCTGGCCTCCAACTGGACATTTATGAAAATAGCCATTGACGTCTCCCAAATGTGTTATGAAGGGACGGGTGTTGCCCGCTATGTTCGGGGATTAACCCAAGAACTTCTAAGTTCATCTCATGAGTTTGTGCTTTACGCCGGAGCTCTCCGTAGGCACTCGTATTTTACAGAGCTCTCCCGCACCAAGCCGTGGGATCGTGGAACGTGGCGCATTTTGCCCATTCCTCCCAAACTAGCAGGTTATCTTTTAGATAAATTTCCTCTCGAATTACTCACTGGTTCTGTGGGTATTATCCATACTTCCGACTGGGTAGAGCCATTCTCGCATAAACCTATGGTTACGACTGTTCACGATTTAGTTTTTCAAAAATATCCCAAGACCGTTGATCCTCTTATTTTGCACGCCCAAACTAAAAGATTAGAGCGTCTTGTACACAATAAGACACATATTATTACTGATTCACAGAGTACAAAAAATGATCTTGAAAAAATATACAGTTTCCCCAGTTCGCGTATTAGCATGGTTTATCCAGGTATAGAACCAAGTTTTTCTCCACAATCGCCACAAGAAATAGATCGCGTGAAAACAAAGTACAATTTACCTGCGGAGTTTATTCTCTCTGTCGGTACCCAAGAACCCAGGAAAAATTTAGAACGTCTTACTCAAGCTGTTAGTACTCTTGATCTACCCTTAATATTAGTAGGCAAGCATGGTTGGGGTGATCACCTCACACCCGGTGTGAAGGGCGCCCACACACCGGGTGTGTTTGCACTTGGTTACGTACCAGAGGAAGATTTACCTGGTTTATATTCCGCCGCCACCATCTTTGCCTATCCCTCCCTGTATGAAGGTTTTGGTTTCCCAGTGATAGAAGCTATGGCCTGTGGCACACCCGTTGTTACTTCCAACATCTCCTCTCTCCCCGAAGTGGCCGGGAGGGCCGCTATCCTCGTTGATCCATCCGATATTACCTCAATTCACAACGGTATCAATCAAGCTCTCTCATCCCGGGCTAAATTAATCTCCCTCGGTCTCGCTCATGCTCAAAAATTCACTTGGGCTCAAACTGCAAAGCAAGTATTGGAGGTCTATGAAAAGATTACGCATCGGAATTGACATCAACGAAGCCAACGTCGCCCAGCGTGTCGGCACCGGGCAATACTGTTACCATGTTCTGAAACATGGTAACAAACGAGAAGATATTAATTTTCACCTATATCATCGTGATCCTCTCCAAAATGATCTCCCACCAGAAAATGAGCATTGGCACTATCACCGGATTGGTCCCACTCGCGGCTGGATCCGTTTCGGTCTACCTCTTTACTTACTAACTCATCACTCCGCCAGCCGGCGGAACGATGTTTTTTGGTCCCCCGCCCATTACGCACCAATCTACACTGGGTGCCCCAGCGTGGTCACCATCCATGATCTAGCTTACGAATACTTTCCCGATCTCTTTTTGCCTAGCGACTTGTACAAACTCAAACACTGGTCACTGGCTGCTGCCCGTAGTGCCACCCGCATGATTGCTGTCTCACAAGCAACCAAACATGATCTGGTTAAACTCTACGATATCCCGGAGGACAAAATTACCGTTGTCCACAATGGTTACGACTCCGACATCTTCAACCTTACCCAAAAAGCTGACGAGAAAATTCTCTCGAACTATCATCTCTCTCCTAACTCCTATCTTCTTTTCCTCGGTACCATCCAGCCCCGTAAAAATGCCATCAAACTCGTCCAAGCTTTTCACTTACTGCGTGAGTCCGGGTACAAAGGCAAACTAGTAATTGCCGGATCGATTGGTTGGCTGGCGGACGAAACGCTCGCGGTCATCAAGGATTCTCCGGATGCGGGTGACATTGTTCTCACCGATTATGTCAGTGACCAGACCAGGAAGGCGCTTTATTCTTTTGCCGACGTTTATGTTCTGCCTTCATTCTACGAAGGTTTTGGGGTGCCGGCCATCGAGGCCATGGCTTGTGGCACTCCCGTGGCTGTTGCCAACAACTCAAGTCTCCCCGAAGTCGTGGGAGACGCAGGTTTGTTCTTTAACGCGGCCGACCCCGCCGACATCGCCCGCGCCATTACAGAAATAAAATCAGACCGTGAACACTGGGTCAAAAAAGGTCTCGCCCGCGCCAAAGTTTTCTCCTGGGCCAAGTGTGCCAAAGAGACGCTAGACGTTCTGCTACAATAGTCCTATGCAATTCCCGCTTCAGGATAAACACGGCAAGGATTTGACCTGGAAAGAGGGGATGAACAAGGTTACCTCCAGGTTTGAAAGTTATTTACTCGACTTTGGCCTCATGATCCTCCATGTCACGACCTGGATCCCCCTCCACTCCGTCCGTAACTGGATCTGGAGACTGTCTGGAATGACCATCGGTTGCTGCAGTACCCTTCATACCGGCGTCCGGGTCTTTGATCCTCGGGGCATCACCATAGGGGAGGGGACCATCATCGGTTTCTCCTGTTTTATCGACGGCCGAGAGCGAGTCACGATCGGCAATCACACCGATATCGCTTCCGAAGTCATGATCTATAGTCAGGAACACGATCTCACCGCCCCAGATTTTCACGCCGTTGGCTCTCCCGTTAAAATTGGCGACTACGTCTTTATCGGTCCCCGCGCTATCATTTTACCTGGAATTACCATTGGTGATCGGGCGGTAATTGGTGCCGGTGCCGTCGTCACCAAAGACGTGGATCCAGGAATAATCGTCGGCGGAGTGCCCGCCAAACTAATCGGTGAGCGTACACTCAAGAATCCAAAGTACAAACTCGGTAGGTTTAAATTATTCCAATGAAGCCACTCGTTTCTGTTATTATCGTAAGTTTTAATACCAGAAAGCTCACGGTCAAAAGTATTAAATCAGCCTATGCCTCCCAGGGATTTGAGAAAGGTAGCATTGAAGTCATTGTCGTTGATAATCACTCATCCGATGATACCGTCGCCTATCTCCAAAAAAACTTCCCCCATGTCAAACTAATTATTAACTCCACCAATGCCGGCTTTGGTGGCGGCAACAATCAAGGCGCCAAGGTAGCTAGGGGTAAGTATCTGTTGTTACTCAATACCGATGCTTTCTTAAATAAAAACTCCCTGCGTGTTCTTGTGGATGTTTTGGAAAAACAAGCTAATGTTGTTTCCGTCGGTCCCCAACTCCGGTATGCCGACAATAGGCTCCAACTCTCCGGGGGTTACCTCCCCACCCCGCTCCGCGTTCTGGCTTGGATGTGGTGGCTGGACAAGCTCCCGGTCGTCAAACAACTCTTCTCCCACCCATACCACGTTTTTGACCCTAGTTGGCACAAACATCCACAATCTCCAGAGTGGCTTATGGGGGCTTGTGTGCTCTTTCGTACACAGGAATTCCTCGAAGCAGGTGGTTTTGATAATAAGATTTTTATGTACGCCGAAGAGGTCGAGCTTTATCGCCGTCTCCAAGCCAGCTTGGGCAAAGAGGTCTATTTCACCCCCAAAACTCAAGTTACTCATCTAGGGAGAGCGAGCAGTAACAAAGCCAATGCTTTTGTTCTCATCCACGAACTCAAGGGAATTGAGTATATTTATCAAAAGCATTACCCCAGTCTGTTATGGTTTATCCGTTTTGTTATACTGGTGGGTGTGGCCTTGCGCATTATAGTCTTTAGCCTTATTTCCAGTCGGAGAGAGTCTCTCGCCGAATATAAAAAGTTTTTCGAAAGATCTCAATGAAAAAAATCTTGAGCTGGTTAGACCGCAACATTCTAACTTTACTTACCGGTATTTTGATCGTCGTCATCCCGCTCTACCCCAAGCTCCCTCTCTCCGACCTCATTGAGGGATATATCGTCCGCTTGCGGCTCGAAGATATTCTGATCCTTTTTACCTGTGTAATCTGGGGGGTACAGCTCTTACGCCGGAAAATTCAGTTGCCCAAAACCAGCATCTCTAAATTGATCTATTTCTATCTCGGCATTGGGGTTCTGTCCTCCCTAAGCGCCATTTTTATCACCCATACCGTACCGCTTTTCCCCGAACATCTTTTTAAACTAGCCCTTCACTTATTCCGTCGATTCGAGTATTTCTCCCTCTTCTTTATCGCCTATAGCGCCGTGAAAAACAAGCAAGATCTGGTCCGGCTTCTCACGGTTGGTTTTGTTACTTTGGTCGCCGTAGTTCTTTATGGCTTTGGCCAAAAATACCTCTATTGGCCGGCTTTCTCCACGATGAACCGCGAGTTTAGCAAGGGATTACGGCTCTACCTGTCCCCCTCCTCTCGTGTCATGAGCACTTTTGGCGGCCATTATGACTACGGAGCTTACCTCATGATGCTCCTTTCCCCCCTCATCGCCGCGCTCTGGCTGATCAAGAACAAACTCATCAAAATACTCTTGAGTTTAGTCGCGCTTGGCGCCTATTGGTCACTCATCTTGACCGCGTCCCGCACTTCCTTTATCGGGTTTCTCATTGGGATTACCACCATTGCCCTCGCTCTGATCAAATCCCAAGGTTGGAAATGGTGTTGGCGGAGGTGGTCCACCACCATGGTAGTTTCGCTCCTGATCATGACTTTTTTTGGTGATTTATCCGAGCGTTTTTACCAAGTCATCAACTCTGCCGAAAAAATTCACCAATTCATGCCCTGGATCGAAACAGGTAAAATCGAAGAAAAAATCTTTGAAGTCAAAGATTATGGTTACCGTTTGCAAGCTTGGCAGCGAAACTTATTTAATCCACCCAAGCCTACACCTCCCCCCAATAGTATCTCGACTGATGAGCTCGCCCAAGTTGCCGTCAGCTCCGATATCCCCCCCTCGCCGGTTAAACCTCTCCCCCCCGATGTCACCCAAGAAGAAGATGACAACCGTACCAGACTCTCGACTCCCAGCGCCGCAGCCTCTACCCCCGAACCAAACGGTTACAGCCCCAATGCTCTGCGGTATGGCCTTTCTGTCGCGATCCGCCTCGATGCCCTTTGGCCCCGCGCGATTGCTGGTTTCAAGAAAAATCCCCTGCTGGGTTCTGGTTACTCGACCCTCACCAAGTCTTTTAACGACGAGTTTACCCAAGCCGAATCGACCGACAACGACTACCTGCGAATGCTCGGGGAGACTGGACTCCTCGGGACTATCTCCTTCCTTGCCATTCTCCTTACCCTTATCTCCCTAATTAATAAAAAGCTTCGTTCTTCCGCCTCCTCTCCTTTGAATCAAATTATCTACTTGGGCGTGATTGGGGCAATTGTTGGACTCCTCGTTAACGCCACCTATATCGACGTGTTTGAGTCCAGTAAAGTTGCCTACACTCTCTGGCTTCTCGCCGCCCTAGTCAGCCGCGCCATCGAAATCGAGGATCACCATGTGGAAAAAACTTGAGATCTTGCTTGTTATTGCCCTCCTCGCTCTCGGTCTAATAGTTAGGCTCTACAAAATAGATGCTCCACTCGCCGATTGGCACTCCTGGAGACAAGCCGACACCGCCGCCGTCTCCCGCAATTTTGTCAGAGATGGCTTCAACCTCCTCTATCCCCAATCAGATAGTTTGCTCGCACTCAATGAACATGGTTTAGCAAATCCCAACCGATATTTTATCAACGAGTTTCCGCTCTACAACGCGCTCGTAGCAGTTTTGTATCGTCAGTTTGGGGTCAACGTCGCGATCGGCCGTCTGGTCAGCATTTTCTTTTCCTTAATAGGTGCGCTCGCGCTCTTTGGTCTGACTAGGACCCTTCTCGGTATTTACCCCTCACTCCTAGCTCTTGCCTACTATCTGCTTCTGCCCTATAATGTCTACTATAGCCGTGTTTTCATGCCCGATCCCACCTTTGTCGCGCTCTCTATTCTCTCTCTTTACTGGTGTGTAGTCTGGGTAAAATCAGAGAAAAATCGTTACGCCTGGGCTCTCATGTTTACGTTTGCTACCGCACTCCTAGTCAAGCCCTACGCCATTTTCATGAGCCTCCCTATGTTCTACTGGGTCGTAATCAACTGGGGCACCAAAATTTTCAAGAAACCCTTGGCCTACCTCGTCGTCCTCGGTTCCTTTCTTCCCTTGGCACTCTGGCGCTACCATTATTTCCTGCACCCGGAAGGTACTTTTGCTACTACCTGGCTCCTCAACGGTGACGGAATTCGTTTTAAGGGATCATTCTTTCGCTGGCTCATTTTTGACCGCCTCAATCGCTTAATTTTTGCGACCGGTGGTTTTGCTCTGTTTATTGCCGGACTTTTTACCTCCCACCTCAAGAAAAATACTTCGCTCTTTTTCGTCTGGACTCTCTCCGTCCTGCTCTACATGACCATTTTTGCCAAGGGCAATGTCAATCACGATTATTACCAGTTGCCCATCGTTGCTCCGGGCGTTGTTTTAGTCGTAATTGGTGCTCGATCGCTTCTCAAGCTCGCCAAAACCAAGCTACAATATCTTACTAATTTTATTCTGGTATCTGGCCTCTTAATTCTCTCCTTGGCTCTCGGCTGGTTCGAAGTCCGTGGATTTTTTAACATCAATAACCCCGCCATTGTTGAAGCGGGAAAAAAAGTCGATGAAATCACGCCCTATGATGCGCTGGTGATTGCTCCCTACCAAGGTGATCCATCTTTTCTTTATCAAACCAACCGGCATGGTTGGCCAGTCGGCGGCGACGCCGAAAAGCGCATGGCCTCCGGCGCTACCTACTACGTGACTACCAACAAAGAAGATGAGTTTGCCCGCCTCAAAGCCACCTATACCCTGGTTTTTGAAAACGATCAATTCGCCATTATCCATCTCATCAAACCTGTGGTGAGCAGAGTCGAACCATGAAAGTCTTGATGCTGACCCCCTATCTCCCTTATCCGCTTGTCTCTGGCGGTCAAATCCGCACCTATAATCTCCTCAAACACTTATCCAAGCATCACGACATTACCCTCTTTGCCCTCATCAAAGATCCAGCCGAGCGGCAGTACCTCTCTGAACTCAAAAAATATTGTCGTCACATCGAACTTTTTAAACGAACCAAAAATCCCTTTGTGCTACGCAATATTCTGCTTGCCGGCTTTTCCCCTTATCCCTTTGTCGTAACCCGTAATCTTCCCCTTGGCATGAAACGTGCCGTGCAAGCCGAGTTGGCCCGCTCCCGTTATGATCTCATCCACGCCGAGACCTTTTACATGATGCCCAATATCCCACCCACTCGGGTGCCGATTATCCTAGCCGAGCAAACTATCGAGTATCTGGGTTATCAAGATTACATGAAGAAAGCCAACCTTCTTTTACGCCCGATCCTCGCCCTTGACGTCATGAAAATCAAATACTGGGAGCGTTATTTCTGGCGCAAGGCCGACAAACTAATCACCATGTCGGAGGAAGATAAGAACTTTATCGAGCGTGAACTAGGTGAATCCACGAGTACGAGCGTAGTTGCCAACGGAGTTGATCTCGAATTCTTTTCTGGTGTCAAGAAACGCCTATCCCAAAACCCGACTGTTCTCTTTGTTGGCACCTTCAAGTGGCTTCCCAATATCGAAGCCGTCGAAGAGATTGTCCACAAAATCTGGCCCCTCATTTTAGAGCGTCTCCCGAGCGCCAAATTGAAAATTGTGGGTTTCTCCCCTACGGCCAAGATCCTGGCTTACGGCCATGATCAAACTATCGAGGTCTTGGGAGGGATCGACGATATCCGCGATGCCTTCGCCTCCTCTCATATCCTGCTTGCTCCCATTCGCAGTGGTAAAGGTACCCGGTACAAGGTACTAGAGGCCATGATTACTGGCACTCCGGTTGTAGCCACCACTCTGGCCGTTGAGGGACTAGATCTTAATAATGGTGAGCAGGTCCTGATTGCCGATACCTCGCTCGGCCTTGCCAAAGCAGCTGTCAGACTCCTAAAGGATTCAGCTCTTCAAGTCAAGCTGGGTAGGGCAGGGGAAGCCATTGTGCGTCGTGACTATAGCTGGGATATTATCGCCAAAAACTTGGACCAAGTCTACCAGGAATTCAAGTCATGAAAAAGCCAGACGTTTCAATTATTATTCTCAACTACAACGCCAAAAAGTTTTTGCGCGAAACTCTCAAATCTGTCCAAATGCAAAAAGGCCTCCAGATTGAGACGATTGTGGTGGACAATCACTCTTCCGACGCTTCCCATGCTATGGTTACCCAAGAGTGCCCCTGGGTAAAATGGGTACAACGCGATACCTCAACTGGTTTCTCCGCCGGCAACAACGCGGGGATCCCCGCCACCCATGCTGACACTATTCTTTTCCTCAACCCCGACGCCAGCTTTACCCAGCCCGATGATCTTAAGCGCTGTTACGACACGCTCTGGAGTGATGATACGATTGGGGCTTTGACCGCCAGGGTCAACCTCGTCATCACCGGAGGGATTGATGAGACTTGTCACCGCGGTTTTCCTACCCCTTGGGCCAGTTTCACTCACTTTTGCGGTCTTTCCCAATTATTTCCCCAAACGCCACTTTTTAATCACTACACCAAGCGCTATCTAGGATATACCACGCAGCACGAGATCGACGCCGTGGGTGGGATGTTCATGCTCATGCGTAGAGCCGTCGGCCAGCAAGTGGGTTGGTGGGACGAAGATTATCCCTTATATGGCGAAGATCTTGATTTTTGCTATCGCTTGCACGAGGCTGGTTACCGCAATCTCTACTATCCTCAAGTCAAAGTTCTCCATTACAAAGGAGTCTCTACCGGGATGAGTCAACAAAGCCAGGCAGTGAGTATTGCCAAAAAAGATGCCACTCGCCGCGTCAAAGGCTGGTCTATCCAGGCCATGGAAATTTTTTACCGTAAACATTATGTTAAAAAATATCCCTTCTTTTTTAACTGGCTCGTCTACCTCGGCATCAAATTAATGAAGTTCCGCCGCCTCGCCCTCGCTTGACTTACAACCCCCGGGGTTATAAGTCTCTTATATCCCCGGGGGTTCATGGGGTATACTCTCATCATGAACATTGCGATTGACGCTCGGTTTTACGGGTCTGGTCACACTGGCCTCGGCCGCTACACCACCAATGTCCTCAAATATCTCCCCAAGTACCTGCAAGGTCAGACCTTGCAGGTCTTACTCGCGCCGATCTCCTCTACACTTTTCACTTTAACGCTCCGATTTTGGCGCATGTCCCTACAATCATCACTGTTCACGATCTGATCAAGTCTCACTTTACGGGCTCTGATACCACCACCCATTCGCCCTGGCTATATGCCATTAAGCGCTACGGTTACAACCAAGTTATCAAGCGGACTTTGACCCATGCTAGAGATATTATAGTGCCGACAAACACCGTCAAAAACGATATCCTAGCCATGTTCCCCTCGGTTAAACCAGAGAGTATCTGTCCTATCCCCGAAGCTCCCGACGAGATCTTCCGCTCCCCAAATCTACGATCTACGATCCACGACCTACCATCTAAGTACGTCTTATTTGTTGGAAATGTCTATCCTCACAAAAATCTTTCTATCTTACTCGAAGCCATGCAGCAATTACCAGGCAAAGAGCTAGTCATCGTCGCCAAACCCTCTCCCTTTCTCTCGCACGTTCTTGCTCCCTTTGACCACACCAGAATCCATGTTCTTTCTAACTTAACCGATGCGGAACTTGTGACAGTCTATCTCCATGCCAGTGTTTTGATCACCCCCTCCCTCATGGAAGGGTATGGCCTGGTAGGCCTCGAAGCTCTGATGGTGGGTACTCCGGTTATCGCCAGCAACATCCCCGTCTACCGCGAAGTCTATGATAACAGGGTCACTTATTTTGACCCTCACTCTGTTTCTGACCTTGTTTCTAAAATTGCCAACTCGACCATCTACCATCTACCATCTACCATTTACCATCACCCTCGTACCTGGGATGATGTGGCCCAATCTATCGCGGAGGTAATCCATGGCCGTTGCGCTAGTCTATGATCGTCTCAATAAAATCGGTGGGGCTGAACAAGTACTAAAGTCATTCCACACCCTTTATCCTGATGCCGATTGGTATACAAGTGTCTGGGACCAGTCTCGCGCCCCTTTTTCTCGCACCTGGCATGTTCACACCTCTTGGCTCAATCAGATCCCCATGCTACGTACACATCACGAGTGGTTGCCTTGGCTCATGCCTTTTGTGTTTGAAGCCTTTGATTTTTCCTCTTATGATCTGGTTATCTCCATCGGCAGTGCTGAAGCCAAGGGGATCATCACTCGCCCAGGTACCCCCCATCTCCATTATTGTTTGACTCCCACGCGTTACCTCTACTCTCATTCTAAAGAATATCTCTCCAATTTGCTCTACCGTTTAGTCGGGAACATTTTGCGTAAATGGGATCTGGTCGCTTCAACTAGACCAGACGAAATGATTGCAATTAGTACTCTTGTGAAACATCGTATACAAAAATACTACAACCGTGATTCTGTAGTCATTTTTCCTCCGGTAGATACTCATCGATTTACCCTTGTTCCTAACCCAGGACAGTATTTTCTGGTAGTGTCGAGATTGGTTCCTTACAAACAAATAGACATCTTAGTAAAGGCCGCTAACCTCTCGGGTCAAAAACTTGTCGTGATCGGAGAGGGGAGTGAGTTACCGCGCCTACGTCTACTAGCGGGTCCTACCGTCCAATTTCTCGGTCAAGTCAATGATCATGATCTACCAGACTATTATGCGCATTGTCTCGCCTACCTCCAAGCTAATGAGGAGGATTTTGGCATCAGCATGTGCGAGGCCCAATCCGCCGGTAAACCAGTTATTGCCTATGGTCCCGGCGGGGCTCTGGACATCGTTCTTCCAGACAAGACTGGTATTTTGCTCTCTGAAAATACAGCCAATGCGTTTGCCCAGGCCATGACCAAGTTTGATACAATGTCCTTCGCGCCATCAGTTTGTCGGGCTAATGCCAAGCGTTTTGATATAAGTATTTGGCAACAACAAATTAAGGAAAGGATACAGAAGTTATGTCCAACACCCAAGAAGTAAAAGTTCTCATCATGTGTGGTGGCAAAGGCACCCGGATGTGGCCCATCTCCAACATGGCCCATCCCAAGCAGTTTGAGAGTATCTTGGGTAAGAAATCCATGTTCAGGGAAACCGTCGACCGGGCCATCACCGGATTTGGCGCTGACAATATCTACATCGCCACCTCCGCTCACTACAGTCAACATATCCTTAAACAAGCTCCCGAGATCCCCTCCCAAAACTTCATATTTGAACCAGCCATGCGCGACAATCTGGGCGCCTTGGGACTAGCCTCTGCCATCATCGCTAAACGCCACCCCGGATCAGTTATGATCGTACTTTGGGGCGCGGATCATGTTGTGAAAAACCCCAAGGTCTTCGTTTCTGCTCTCAAAGAAGCGGCCAAACTAGCTGACGAAAATGATGTGATTGTGCACGTGGATACCCAGCCTAGTTACCCCACCGTCCACAATGGTTGGATCGAAGTCGATGAGAAAATCCGTACGGTCAATGGTTTTGATCTCTACGAGTTTAAGCGTTTTGTCGAAAAACCCGATCTCAAGCGGGCAGAAAGTTTTTATGCTTCCGATAAATATCTGATCCACGTCGGTTATATGGCCGTGCGTCCAGAACTATTCCTCAAGTATTATGCGGAGTATGCCCCTTCCACCTACGCCGTTCTCTCTCGGATCATGGCGGTGATAGATACTCCCAAATATGCCCAAGTCTTGGCAACGGAGTACCCCAAATTCGAAAAGATTTCTGTGGATTATGGTCTCTTTGAAAAACTCCCTCCCGAAAAACAATGGGAACTCCCGGCCGATTTTGGCTGGATTGATGTGGGTACCTGGGAGCTCCTCTATCACGGTCTCGACAAAGACGACAATGGTAATGTAGTCATTGGACAAGCCAATCTCGTTGATACCAAAAACTCGCTGATCATTGCCAGAAAAATGGGGATTATGGGGGTGATTGGACTAGATGGAATGATCGTAGTCGAAACTGACGAAGGAATGTTGGTTTGTCCTTTAAGTCAAGCTCCCAAAGTCAAAGATTTGTATCACCAAATTGCCAAACTATAATTATGTCATATTCATCTCTTGCCAAGCGCACTCTCGATATTTTGGTCGCTTCCATGTTGGTAATTATTTTCCTTCCCGTTTGGCTCACTGTTCCCTTTCTCATCGTCTTGAGTTCTCCCGGTCCCATTATCTATCGGCACAAACGCATTGGGCAAAACGGTAAAACTTTTCACATGTACAAGTTTCGCTCGATGGTTGTGGGTGCCGACGACATTTTGCACAAAAAGGACAAAAAATTGCTCAAAAAATTCAAAAAACTTGACTGGAAACTCGAAGCCAAAGACGATCCTCGTATCACGAGTTTAGGGAGGATTTTGCGTGCTTTAACAATCGATGAATTCCCCCAGCTCTATAACGTCCTCTTGGGTGACATGAGCATGGTTGGGCCCCGTGCCTATCTCGCTCTGGAGCTCAAAGAACAGATCAAAAAATATCCGGGGACGAACAAGTTGATGGACGTCGTTATCACTGCCAAACCAGGAATTACCGGTCTCTGGCAAGTTTCGGGGAGAAACGAGATTTCGTTTGACAAACGGGCAGCGCTTGACGCACAATACGTTAATACTCAATCATTCTGGAATGATCTTAAAATTTTATGGAAAACTCCTCAAGCAATGATCTCGAAATGGTAAAGCCTGTCTTGATCGAAGCTAATGAAACCGATGGCTTGCCCACCGCTCCCCAACGTCGATTTTACACTCGTCCCTGGTTTATTATCCTGACATCTATCATTTTAATTCTTGTATCTATCTTTCTTTGGCTAGGTCTTGTGGCCAAGTCCACAATCATTCAACTTCAATCTGCCTCAACCCACGGCAGTGCCATCATGACCGCTTTTGAAGCGCGCGACCTCAACACTGCCAAAGCGGAGTTAGAAAGTACCAAAGCTAGTCTCGCCCAAGCCAAACAATCATTTGGCGCCGTTGGTCCTCTGCGATACATACCCCTCCTTGGGAATTATCTCAAAGACGTCGACCACGTCTTTATCGCTGCTCAAATGGGTACAGAACTAGGCGATCTCTTGATCAAAGCCATCGAGCCTTACGCAGACATCATGGGATTCATGGGCAGTGCGGGAGGAGACCGGGAGCTAGCCACCGCTGAAGATCGTATCATCTTTATTGCCGAGACGGTCGAGAAGCTCTCCCCCCAAATGGACGAAATAAGTCTTAAACTCAAAGGAATTAGTGCTGAATTTCAGACGATCAACGAAAAAAGATATCCCAAAACTATCATGGGCAAAGAAGTTCGCAGTAAGATCACGACTCTCAAAACCACGGTAGCTGGTGCCGCCGAGTCCCTCGGTCAATTTCAACCCATTGTTCAACTCTTACCTGATCTCCTGGGCAATCCTGACGCCAAAAAATATCTGATCATGTTCCAAAACGACGCCGAACTCCGTGCGACCGGTGGCTTCCTGACTGCTTACGCGACGATGAAGATTACCAAAGGCAAGATTGAAGCCGGGATTTCTCAAGATATCTATACGCTTGATGCCGGCTTCAAACGCAAAGTCCCGGCTCCTGACCCCATCAAAAAATATCTCCCCCTCGTCTACACCTGGAATCTGCGTGACATGAACCTCTCCCCCGACTTTAAGAGCTCCATGGATACTTTTACTGGCTATATGAACGAGGTTCCTGGCGCACCTGATTTTGACGCTTTGATCGCCATCGATACGCAAGTTCCCGTGCGCATTCTCGAAGTCTTGGGGCCAATCGGCGTCCCCGGATATGGCGGCAAGTTTTCGGCCGAGATCGATCCCCGCTGTGATTGTCCCCAAGTGATCTACGAGCTCGAGAACATTATCACTCGCCCCACCTACGAAATCCGCGAAGGGAGGAAATCAATCCTCGGACCTCTCATGAATTCCATGCTCGCCAACATGATGGGTAGTCCTAAATCCGTGTGGGCGGAGTTCTTCAATATCTTTACCGAATCTATCAAGCAAAAACACCTTCTTATGTATTTCCGCGATAGTAACAAGCAAAATGCGGTCGAAGTCTTGGGAGCGGGAGGCCGCATCAACGACTACGACGGAGATTATCTCCATATCAACGACACCAATTTTGCCGGAGCCAAATCCAATATGTTCGTGACTCAAGAGGTCGAGCAAGTCGTGAACGTTGAAGAGGATGGCAAGATTACCAAAAAGCTCATTCTGACCTACAAAAATCCTCGTCCTGGTGACAACTGCAATCTCGAAGCTGGCAAACTTTGTTTAAACGGTCTCTTACGTGACTGGCAACGCATCTATGTCCCTAAGGGTTCGATCCTCAAGAGTGCTAAAGGTTTTGAAGTGGACATGACCACGACCGAGGATTTGGGGAAAACCGTCTTTGAAGGTTTCTTTACTCTCGCCCCTCAATCAGTTAAGAAACTCGAAATCGAATACGAAGTTCCCGCGGGGCTAGTCAGTGGAGACTATAGACTGTTGATCCAAAAACAGCCCGGTACTAAAGAAATCAAACATGCCCTCACCTTAAATGGAGCCAAACCCAAGGTATACAACATTAACTCCGACCAGGAAATTATTTCGCCACAATAATGTCTCACGATTTACCATATCGTGCATCAGTCCGTCTCCCAGGTTTTGATTATTCCTCACCAAATTGGTATTACGTGACGATTTGTACCAAAAATCGTCAACAATTATTCGTAGGGGCGGATTATCATCCGCCCGTAAACATTACATATACACCAATCGGTCTAATCGCCAAACAATATTGGCAAGAAATTCCTCACCATTATCCATCTGCATCTCTTGATCAATTTGTCATCATGCCCAACCATATTCATGGGGTAATAATTATCAAACAAAAGATACGGGCGGATGATAATCCGCCCCTACATAAGGGATCAGGTACATTGGGGGCTATTGTGCGGGGGTATAAAATTGGCGTAACTAAATGGTGTCGCGAAAATTCCTCAATATATGATATTTGGCAACGCAATTATTACGAACACATCATTCGTGACGAAGGAGAATTGGCGCATATCAGGCAATATATCAAAGATAATCCAAGGAATTGGAATATGGATAAATTATACGTAGGGGCGGATTATCATCCGCCCGAATTATTACAAATATGAAATATCAAAAATTAGAGGGTGTCATCATCAATCGCCGGGTGGTCAAAGACAGTGATCGTTTCCTAACTATTTTCACCCAGGAAATGGGGAAGATCTCCGTTTATGCCCGGGGGATTCGCTCCATCACCTCCAAGCGGGCAGGGAGTCTGGATCTTTTTTCTCACATCAAATTTGAGTTAATCGAACAAAATGATCACCGCACTCTCACTAGTGTCGAGCTCCTCGACGGTCACCATATCAGCAAAAGCACCCTCTCCAATATATCTCGTCTATTTCAAATCGGTGAACTGATCGATGCCCTCCTGCCCGAAGATGATCCTCACCCCGAAGTCTATATTCTTCTTCTGACCGCCCTCGCCAATCTCCATCGCTTCGCCACTCCAGAATATCTTTATCGTTTTAAGAAAAAACTACTTCTCCTCTTGGGCTATGGCGACCGCGAGCTTGACCCCAGCCAAATCGACGACTATATCGAGTCACTCCTCTCCCGCCCCCTCCGCTCTGGACAGATACTGTAAAATACATCACAGGCACATATTATTCGCAATTTAGGTAGCTATATGACACTCATACATTTAATTCGCGAGATACCGCCCTATCCTCCATGCGCTGTTGGAGATACTGAATATGATGATGCAACCAATCTTCCAGAAAGGAACTATAGGATAGCACAGTCTCTCCTTAGAGAACATTTTACTGAATATACTCTAGTTGTCGCGGAAGCTGCGCTCACCGAAGTTCAAGCAGAAAGTATTGTGATAAACTGACGTTATGTCAGTTTCACTGAGCGACATTGTTTCCTTGGCTAAACGGCGCGGATTTTTCTATCCCGGCAGCGACATTTATGGCGGGCTCGCCAATACCTGGGACTACGGTCCTCTAGGTGCCGAGCTCAAGAAAATAATCAAGGACTTGTGGTGGGAGACTTTTGTGACCCGCCGCGACGATATGGTTGGCCTCGACTCCTCTGTTATCCTCCACTCCAAGGTCTGGGAGGCCTCCGGTCACGTGGCGAGCTTTGCCGACGCCATGGTCGATTGCAAGACCTGCCATTCCCGTACCCGCGCCGATCACCTGATCGAGGATAGCCTCAACATTAAAGTTGAGGGTAAATCCCTCGTCGAGCTGACCCAGCTAATTGTCGACAACAAAATACCTTGTCCCAGTTGTGGGGGACTAGAATTGACGGAGGCTCGCTCCTTTAACCTCCTCTTCCCCCTTCATCTCGGGATCCTCGCCGAAACCGCCGATCTCGCCTACTTGCGTGGCGAAACGGCACAAGGAATATTCATCAACTTCAAAAATATTATAGATTCTACTCGCGTCAAGTTGCCCTTTGGGGTAGGGCAGCTGGGTAAGAGTTTCCGCAATGAGATTACCAAAGGGCAGGCCACTTTCCGTACGGTCGAGTTTGAACAGGGTGAAATCGAGTATTTCTTTAACCCAGAGACAGAGAATTGGGAAAAATTGTTTGACCAGTGGCTAAACGCGATGAAAGGTTTTGTTACTTACACCCTAGGTATTCAGGAAAAAAATCTTCGTGTTCGCGAACACGATGATCAGGAGCGCAGTTTCTATAGTAAAAAGACCGTAGATCTCGAATACCATTATCCCTTTGGTTTCAAAGAGCTCTGGGGTCTCGCCTACCGCACAAACTACGATCTCTCCGCTCACATCAAACATAGTGGCAAGGATCTTAGCTATACAGATCCATTTACCCTCAAAAAATTTGTCCCTCACGTCATCGAGCCGGCTGTAGGCATCGATCGGCTCGTTCTCATGGTCCTCTGTGACGCTTATCACTTCGATGATTCGAATCATCGAATCGTGCTCAAGCTGGCTCCCAGACTTGCTCCCTATACCGCGGCCGTCTTCCCGCTTCTGCGCAACAACGAAGAACTAGTCGGCCAGGCCAAAAAGATTTTTGACGATCTCAAAAAGACTTTTCGAACTGCCTGGGATGACCGCGGTAATATCGGCAAGCGCTATTTTTACCAAGATGAGATGGGGACCCCATACTGTGTCACCATCGACCATCAAACACTTAAAGACCAAACAGTCACCGTCCGCGACCGCGACACAACCAGTCAAGAGCGGATTGCCCTCTCCAAACTTGATAGTTATATTTCTGCTAAACTAAAATAATGAAAAAACCCGCCCTAATTATTATCTCTTTAATCTGCCTAATTGGCCTAATTTGGCTAATCATCTCCAAAAAATCCACCCCCACCTCTCCCACCGCAGAACAGGCCGTTGATCTCCCCATCAACACAATTCCCCTCACTGATCGCCCTTTTATCACTCTCTCTCCAGACTCTACCGGCCGCAGTTTAGATATCTCTATTTCCGGTGCCCCTAAAGAGGGGAATATGGAGTACGAAATGATCTATAACGCCAGCGGTAAGCAAGAGGGAGCGCTCGGCAGTATCTTCCTCGGTAGCGAAAAGCAACTAATTGTCAAATCTATTCTCTTAGGTTCCAAATCCGGTGGCGGTAAAGTCACTTATCATGAGGGCGTGACTGGCGGCAGTCTCACTGTAACCTATGGCCTGCCTGCGCAGGCAGGTGAAACTCGGCTTAAAGAAAGTTGGAACTATCTCCATTTCGACCTCACCGACCCAACTATCTCTTCCACAGATGGTCGCTTTAGCATGACCTTCCCCAAAACTTCCCTCAAAAAAGACTCGGTAATAATCACTATGAAGACATTCGGATATGATAAAACGGGCTTGCCCGCCGAAACCTCGGTGAAGGCGGGTCCTTATGGCTACTTCACCCAGACTCCCATCAAAGGCTCCGCCCAAATCTCCCTCAAGCTCCCTGCCGGAGAACACGTCAACCCCACCATTTTTGAGTGGAACGGCAGCGCCCTGCCTGCGCAGGCAGGCTGGAAAAAGTTAACCACTAAGCTTGCGGGTGACACTGTCTCTGCCACCGCCTCCTTCAATGTCTTCCTCGTCACCGCAGAGTAATTATTTCTCAACTAAGATCGGGACCTGTGTGAGGTTTTGACCCAACTCTTTAGGGAGAATCGCTACCTTTTCCTCTTTCATCTGCTCTTTCACTTTTCCATATTGAGAAAAACTCAATACACTTGGGACGTATACCTCGCCCCGCTTAAGCAACACTCCCGTTCCGCTCCAGAAATTTACGGATGACCCGGGGGTAGATCGGACATGGATCGCCCATCCAGCCGTATAGTTATGTCCTAACGTAATCATATCCTTGTGATCCCACGGCGAAGCTTCTAACGTCCAACATTCAGAACAGAATGCATCATGTACAAATATCGACTGCAACCAAATCTCGTCTAAATCCTTTTCCTGCGACTTCCAGAGACAATTTCTTTTCGCTTTCACCAATTTATAGTCTCTCGTCTTTTGATCATTCTTAGACCAACTCTTGGCCAATTGTCCAACTTTAATATCAATTAATCGACTTAACTCGTTGGCGTCATATAAATCTGCCACTCGGGTATATTTAAGCACAAAGTTTTTAGGCAGATATTTTTGGTAGTATGCAATTAGTCGGGTGAACTGTCGATCATACAAATCCACGTCTCTTTGAGGGATTCTATTCATTTTTTCCTCAAACACTCCAACCGAAATATACTCTAGAATAATTCCATGCTTGTACACTTTTGCGATTGGTTTCAAATAATCCTTAATATAGGCGATATTCATTACTTCTGCCCAGTCAACTTCCGGAGCCGTTGGTTGATATGGACTCTTGGCAGCGCCGAAGGGAAGAGTGACGTGAATCGGCTTGCGATGATTGACACACAACTCAATCTTATCTAATATTTTTTGCTCATAGTTTTTAGATGTTGCCGATGCCTTATACTTTGCCAAACTTAGTTTTCGAAAAACGAATCTGACTAAACCTTCTGTTCGTAGCAACGTCTCATCTTCCTTGTTCATTACATACTCACTCTTATCTTGAATCAAGCTAGTTAAAAACTGTTGTGCATCCATAAGTTCAAAATAGTGGAGGAGAGAGGTATCGAGCCTCTACCTGACTCTTGCGAGACAATGCTGTCTTACACTACTCCCCCGATACTCACGGTAAATTATATCACTCTCCTATCACTGTCCTAAACGCCGCTAACCAACCATCCTCCCCATTAACTCCTATGCCAATATTTTTCTCACACTTAGCCGCACACAATACACAGGCTCCAACTATCGCCAATACTTCTGGCAAATCTGAGTTTGTCAACATCTCTGGTAACAACTCAGTCACTGGAACTGGCGTCCTCTGCTCACACTGTTCGCCTACTGGTACGAATCCAGATCTCTCTCCATCATGACCTACAAAAAAAGCAGACCCACCACCTCGTTCCTTCCATACCCTTGAGGTCACATTTCCAACACAATTCGTTACAAAAACTGATGTTGTCTCCAATCTACCAAGACATCTTACGATATGATGTGTCATCAATAGATTATACCTCACTAATCAACCTATCCCATAGCCATACTTTCGGGTCATGTTCGGTAAATAGCACAAACTATCTTTTCCTATAACTAACTAGTTGACAACTGTATCATTTTGTTCTTAAATCAAATAAGTGGGAAAATGTGGGAGATAGTCTTATATGTTTATCGGCACTTATTATCATACTTTAGATGAAAAGAGTCGAGTCTCCGTTCCCAAATCATTTCGTACCGAACTCACACCTGGTTCTATCCTCACCAAGGGTCTTGATGGCTGTCTCTTTATCTTTACTGCCGAGTCCTGGACCAAACTCGTAGGCAAACTCGAGACCCTCCCGCTCGCCAGTAAGAGCGCCCGCGACTTTCTGCGGCTCCTGACCTACTACGCGACCCCTCTGGATACCGACAAACTCGGCCGCACCCACCTCTCGGAGAACTTAATCCACGTTGCTCGAATTAAGAAAGACGTGGTCTTTGCCGGAGCCCTGACCAGAGTCGAACTTTGGGACAAACACACTTATCACGCCTATCTCGACAATCTAGAGAGTCAAGAATCCGAATTATCTACGAGTCTTTCGGAGCTTGGCATATGACGCTCCTCCACACCCCTGTCCTTGTCAAAGAAGTCACCGAGTACTTGGCCCCTGATTCCGGTAAAGACTACATCGACGCGACCTTGGGGTACGGTGGTCACACCTTGGAACTACTCCAAGCCGGCGCCTCGGTGGTTGGGATCGATCAAGATGTCGATATCCTCGAGCTGGCCACCGCCAGGATTAATGAAGCCGGATACGGCTATCGCTTTACTCCTATACGCTCCAGCTTCTCCTCTGCTCTCTCCTCTGACCGGCTACCTTTAGATCACTATGCAGGTATTCTTTTTGATCTGGGAGTTTCTTCATATCAACTTGACACTCCAGGTCGGGGTTTTTCTTTTCGCTACGACGCCCCGCTTGACATGCGGATGGACAAGACCCTGGGTGTTACTGCCCGTGACCTCGTCAATGGCTTGGGTAAGAAAGAGTTGGTTGAACTATTCCACACGCTGGGCGAAGAAAAAGCTGCCCTCAAACTTGCCGAAAAAATCGTCGACCAGCGCAAGATTAAACCCATCGAAACAACCTATCAACTGGCCGATTTGATTACCAAATTCGTTCCCCGCCATAGCAAAATCCACCCTGCCACCAAAGTTTTTCAAGCTCTTCGTATGGCTGTTAATGGTGAGCGGGAAGAGCTCAAAGCCGCCCTGCCCTCGGCTTTGAGCCACCTGCAGGACGGCGGGGTCCTCGCGGTGATTGCTTTCCACTCGCTGGAAGACGCTATCGTCAAAGATTTCTTCTCCCACACCCCCTCCCTCACCAATCTCACCCTACTCCCCATCGAACCAGATCCAGGCGAGATCACTCTCAATCCTCGTTCCCGTTCTGCCAAATTACGGGTAGGAAGAAAAACCGTATGAAAATCATCAAAATTCTCTTTATCTTCATTGTCATCCTCGTTCTAGGCAACGTCACCTTAACCAACCGTAGTGTCGATGAATCAATTACGATTTCCCAGTTGAGCCGTGAGATTAAATCTCTCGAAGATCAAAATATTCTTACCCAAGCCAGGATCGCTCACGCCGGCTCCCTCACCTTTCTCCAAGCCAAGATTGTCCAGGCTGGATATGTGGAAAGTCCTTACGTGGTTTCCCTTCCCACCCCCTCCTCGGTGGCTTTGCGTTAAGATAGACTCATGCATCAACGAATTCAAATTTTGTTTCTTAGTTTTATGGTCGTTCTAGGAATTATCATTTTGCGCTTAAGTTATTGGCAAGTCATTCGGACCGACGAGTTAGCTTCCGCAGCTCAAGATCAATATCTTGTTCGTGATGTCGCCCCCGCACTCCGTGGGTCGATTGTCACCGCCGACGGATACCCCATAGTAATCAATCAGCCCGTTTTTGCCCTTGGTGCTTATACTCCATCGCTGGTTGTCTCGCCCACTCAAATAGTCGAGCAGATTATGCCCCTGCTCGACTTTACGATCGATGATCCCGTTGTCGCCTCTGATCCTGCCAAATTGCCTCTGGCTCTTGAAGAACTAAAATCTAATCTTCGCTCTACCATGCTCGAACGTATAACTCGGGGTGGTTATGCAGTTTTAGTTCGGAATTTATCCGTTGCTGAAAAAGCCACCATCGAAACACTCTCTATCCCTGGCCTTACCTTTGATCCCACTTTTGTGCGACAGTACCCAGAAGCTTCCATGTCTGCCCAGTTGACTGGTTTTGTTGGTCGGGATGACGTGGGGAAATCCGTGGGCTATTTTGGTCTAGAGGGCTTTTATGACCGTGAACTTTCAGGACGTGAGCGGATCGAGAAACAAGAAAAAGACGCCTTCGGCAACCCTCTGCTCATTGGCGATTTTCAACTCCTGCCTGGTCGTCGTGGCCGTGATCTCAAGCTCTTTCTGGAACGTGGAGTCCAATACTTGGTCGAACAAAGTCTACAAGAAGCCCTTGCTAAATATGGGGCAGTTTCGGGAGAAGTGATTGTAATGGACCCCTCAACCGGAGGAATTTTGGCCATGGCTAGTTTACCTTCTTATGAACCCACGCACTTTCATTTGTATGACTCCAGCTTATACAAAAATCCCGCGGTTGCTAACACCTATGAGCCTGGCAGTACTTTTAAAGTGCTAGTCATGGCCGCGGCTTTTAACGAGGAAGTTATTCAAGAAACGGATCAATGTGATATCTGCGGTGGCCCTTATCCAATTGGCAAATACACGATCAAAACCTGGAACAACGAATATCACCCGCTCGCCACCCCGCAAGAGATCCTGGTGCACTCCGACAACGTCGGGATGGTCTGGACACAACAAAAACTCGGGGGAGAAAAACTCCTCGAGTACCTCAAGAACTTTGGGCTTGGGCAAAAAACAGGTATTGATCTCCAAGAAGAAGTAGTTTCTCCTCTGCGTACTCGCTGGGGTGATATTGATTACGCGACTGCTTCATTTGGCCAGGGTATTGCCGTGACCAGTATCCAGATGCTCTCCGCCGTAGGAGCTATTGCCAATAAAGGAGTCTTGATGGAGCCTCATCTAGTCCAAAGCGTGATAGGGGATAATAACGTCGTTATTCCTCCCAAAAGTAGGGGAGAGGTCATCTCATCCGAAACATCAAAGCGGATCACTAATTTAATGATTCAAGCTGTTGAGCAGGGAGAAGCTCAATGGGCAGCTCCCAAGGGATACACCGTGGCCGGCAAAACCGGGACTGCCCAGATCGCTGTATCAGGTCACTATGATGCCGAGAAAACGATCGCTTCCTTTGTGGGTTTTGCCCCAGCCAGTAATCCCCGTTTCGTGATGCTCGTTAAATTACGTGAACCCCAATCCAGCCAGTGGGGTTCGGAGACCGCCGCCCCTCTCTGGTTCTCAATTGCCAAAAAACTCCTTTTGCACTATAACATTCCCCCCGACAAAAAATAAATCTCTGATCATGTTAAAATCACCCTCGTGAAGTATCTTTTGGCCATTTTGCACAAGCTTCGCCCATTCTTTCCTCAAGCAATCGTCAACTATGGTTATCACCTCCCCCAGGCTTTTTTAGCTGCTAGGCTCTATGGCAATCCAGGAGCTGGTCTAGAAATTATTGGTGTGACCGGAACCGACGGCAAAACCACGACCTCCAGTCTGATCTATCACATCTTAAAAACTGCACGCAAAAAAGTCGCCCTCGTCTCAACCGTCGACGCCAAAATCGGCCGCACCTCCATCAAAACTGGTTTTCACGTTACCTCTCCCAATCCATTTGCGCTGCAAGCTTTTCTCCGTCGCATGCGTTCTCAAAAAATTCGTTATTTGGTATTAGAGGTTACCTCACATGGCCTGGATCAATTTCGCATTTATCCCCTTCGTCCAGAGATCGCTGTCTTGACCAATATTACCCACGAACACCTCGACTATCACGGGACTATGGAGGCTTACACGAACGCCAAACTCAAATTATTTAAATCAGCCAAACACGCCGTCGTGAACAAAGACCTCTCACTTTTTGGGGAGATCAACGCCCGCCTGCCCAAGGTCATGTTCTCGACCTATTCCCTTCACGAATCTTCTCAACTAAAACCCGAGGCTGTCAAGTATAGTCAGACTCACACCACCTTTACTTTGGGCAATACGCTCTATTCTGTTCCTCTCACGGGCGAGTACAATCTCTACAACGTGCTTGCCGCCATCTCTACCGCTCTGCTTTTGGGCATCCACCCAAGCGACATTAAACGCGCCCTCATGAGTTTTAAAGGTGTTAAGGGACGCCTTGAGTCGATTGATAATAAGCGAGGCATCCATACTTTTGTTGATTTCGCTCACACTCCAGGAGGACTCCGTGCCGTCCTTACCAATCTTCATTCTCTCAAAAAACCTGGAGAAAACTTAATCGTAATTTTTGGTGCGGCTGGACTACGTGACGATACTAAACGACCCTTGATGGGTACGGTGGTGGCCGAACTAGCCGATCAAATCGTCATCACGAGCGAAGATCCGCGCATCGAAGACCCCGGTCGTATCGCCAAGGATATCCTAGCTGGAATCCCTAGCAGTAAACGTAAAAAAGTCATCATCGAACTCGACCGTGCTAAAGCCATCAATTTAGCCATTAACCACCTTGCCAAACGGGGAGACTGGGTGGTAAGTTGTGGAAAGGGCCACGAAGAAACCATGAACCTAGATGGAGTCACGGAATCACCCTGGTCCGAACACGAAGTTATGCGTTCCGCCCTGGAGCAAAAAATATGAAAGTATCGTCATCTCGAGCACAGTCGAGAGATCTATCACAAGTTTGCGCCATTGTCCTTGCCGCGGGTCGTGGATCTAGGATGAAAGCCAAAACCAAAAACAAGGTGGCCTTTAAACTAGGTGGTCATCCCATGATCGCCCATACCGTCGATCATCTTCTCAAATCAGGTATTAATAATATTATCGCCGTAGTCGGCTTCCAATCAGATTCAGTCAGAAAATCGCTCGGCAACAAAGTTTTCTACGCCACCCAAACCGAGCAACTTGGTACGGGCGATGCTCTCAAGTCCGCCCTCCCACTTATAACCCCCGGGGTTGTAACTGTCTTGGCTGTCTATGGTGATGATTCAGCCTTTTATCCTCCAGAGCTTTTTGCCGACATGGTTAAGAAAAAAGTCAATTTGGGGTGTGATCTACTGTTTCTAACCATCCACAAAAATGATCCTACGGGTCTTGGTCGGATAGTGCGTAGTCCTTCGGGTCAAATTCTCCGCATTGTCGAGGAAAAAAATGCTACAAGTGAAGAGAAAAAAATTCAGGAAATCAATACGGGATTTTATTGTTTTGACCGGGATTTCCTCGTTAGATATCTCAATCAGATCAAAAAAAATCCAGTCTCTGGTGAGTATTATTTAACCGATATGGTCGAGATTGCGCTTTCGCACGGTAAAAAAATTGAAGCCCTCTACATCGCCGATGACTCCATCTGGCACGGGGTTAACAACCGGAGCGATTTAGTGAAGGGGAGAGCCAAAATTAAATTGTCGTTATGACCAAAACACGCAAAATTGTGGCCATTGGCGGAGGTACCGGTACCTTTACTTTGTTAATGGGTCTGCGAGTTTACAATGATCTCGACGTTACCGCTATTGTAACCATGGCTGATGACGGTGGTAGCAACAAAGTCTTGCGGGACGAATTTGGCCTCTTGCCTACAAGCGGTATTCGTCAAAGCATTATCGCCCTCGCCAAAGATACTACACTTCTACGGCAACTTTTTAGCTATCGCTATTATCATGGCACGGGGATCTCCGGCATGACCTTTGGCAATCTTTTTATGGCCGCCGTTGCCGATATTTTAGGTTCTCAAAAAGAGGCCATTCAAGAAACCTGCAAACTCTTGGGAGTTAAAGGTCACGTTCTACCCGTCAGTTACGAGAATACCTCGCTTGTCGCCACGTACAAAGACGGCACCGAAGTCTTGGGTGAGCATTGTATTGATTTGAGTAACCCCAAGGTTGCCAAACAACGCATCATCAATCTCCGTACTATCCCCAAGATTACACTGGATCAAGACGCTGCTGCCGCGATTCGCCAGGCTGACCTCATCATTCTTGGGCCCGGTGATCTCTATACCAACACGATCGCCAATCTCGTTGTTAAAGGCATTCGCGAAGCCATCGAAGAGAGTTATGCCAAAGTCATTTTTGTCATGAATCTCATGAGCCGTCTAGGCGAGACTTATCGCTATCTTGCCAGTGACTTCCTCGCCGATCTCTCCCAGTATCTCAATTCCGACCGTCTGGGTCACATCATCCTCAACTCTGATCTCTCGCTTACTCCCACTGTGCTCAAAAAATATTCCGCCGAAGGTTCGAGTCTTGTAGAGGATGATTTGGAGTCTACTTGGCACCGCGCCAAAATTACACGTACCAAACTCCTGTCCCATCACGCTCCGCCCAAAGAAAAAGGCGACAAGCTCGAACGCAGTATGGTCCGTCACGATCCGCATTTACTAGCCAAGGCAATCTATGGACTCTAAACACGCTTATTTTATTGGGATCAAAGGAGTGGGAATGACCAGTCTCGCCCTTGCTATGGCCGACGCCGGCTGGTCCATCTCTGGCTCCGATACTAGCGAAACCTTTATTACCGACGAGACCCTGGCCTCCCATCACTTAGGGGTTGATCCTCTAAGTGCTCCGATCCCCAAGGGAACGGATCTCATTGTCTATTCATCCGCTTACTCTCCACCAACTACGATCAACCATCTACGATCTATCCCTCTCGCGCAAGCTCTAGCCGAGTTTGTTCAAAATCGCCAGGTTATCGCCGTGGCTGGAGTTGGCGGCAAAACCACAACCTCCGCTATGTTAGCTGCTCTTTTCCATGCCGCAGGGCGCCACGTGGGTTACTATGTAGGTACAAGCAGTATTGCAGGACTACCCAAACCAGGTCACGCTGGTACTGACCCTGTTTATATCGTCGAAGCCGACGAATACACCATCAGCAAAACCGATCACCGTCCAAAATTCTCACTTATAACCCCCGGGGTTCTAATTACCACCAACATCATCCACGACCATCCCGACATTTATCCTACTATCAAGGATACCCTCGTCGCTTTTACCAATTTAATTAAAAGTATTCCCGTTGGCGGCACCTGGATCTGTAATCCCTCCGATCCCTTAACCGCCCAGATCATCACCCTGCAAGGTCAGACCTTGCAGGCTATCAAAGTCGTACCATATGGATCAGATCATCCCTTATTTAACCAGCTCAAATTATCTGTTTTTGGTGACCAAAACCGTCTTGATGCCGTGGCCGCCGTACTTGCCGCCCAAGCCACGGGCTTGTCACAAGCACAAGCCATCAGTGCCATCGAGAGTTATCACGGCGCCGGTCGCCGGCAAGAATTCCATGGCGAGGTGGCGGGCCGTCTCCTTTATGACGACTATGGTCATCATCCCCGCGAAATCGAGCTGACCGTTCAGTCCTTCAAAGAGCATTTTCCGACTCGCCGTCTTCTCCTTGTCTTCGAGTCTCACACCTACAGTCGCACCGAAGCACTTCTTCCCGAATTTACTCGTGCAATCTCATACGCCGACCTCGTGTTTATCATGCCCATTTTTGAGTCAGCTAGAGAAAAAGGACAGCCGCACACCGTGACGCCAATTTCCTTCGCCGCCCTAATCCCTAGCGCCGCTCCCCTAACCTGGGAAAATGCCGCAGCCTCTGTCTGGGCAGCCTCCAAACCTGGCGATCTCATTCTGACCATGGGTGCCGGATTTGTCTACAAACTACACGATCAATGGCACCCTGCAAGGTCAGACCTTACAGGATAGGGAAGGTCTGACCTTATCGGAAAATATGAATTATTCATTTATCATCCAAGCTCTCGGACGTGATCGCCTCAAATTTGACGAGCCTCTCGCCAAACATACCTATTTTAAACTTGGCGGCCCCGCTGATTTACTCTACGAAGCCCACACCATAGAAGAACTCACAGATGCTGTCCAAGCCACCATTCTTTACAAGGTTCCGTTCTTTGTAATTGGGGGAGGGTCCAACCTTCTAGTCACCGATGCGGGATTTCGCGGACTCGTGATCAAAAACAAAACCGACAACATTCAGCTGAAGGGATTTGCTGGTGGAGTCGACAAGGGTAGAGTAGATCTCAAAGAAGCGATTATCCAGGCTGACTCCGGGGTCCCCGCCAACCAGCTCATTCGTTACTCGCTCGATCAGGGTCTCTCTGGTCTCGAGCAGTTTTTCGGCTTGCCTGGCACGGTGGGTGGAGCCATCTACAACAACTCGCACCATTTAGATCAACTTATCGGGGACAGGGTGGTCGAAATCGAAGTCTTAGACTCTGCCGGCAACCGCAAAAAATATCTACAAAAAGATCTCCACTTCGAGTACGACTACTCGCTACTTCACAAAACCCAAGAAATTATGCTGACCGCTTCCTTTCTCCTCAAACATGGAGATAAAGATACGCTCTGGGCCATCGCTAACGAAGCAGTCAAGAGGCGAAGCACGACTCAACCGCTTGGCTCCGCAAGCTCCGGCTGTATCTTCAATAATATTCCCTTGTCCGATGCGATGCGCCTCGGCTTGTCCACTCAATCCGTTGGGTACCTGATCGACAAAGCCGGCCTCAAGGGTCTCCGGGTCGGCGGTGCCGTCATTTCCGACGTCCACGCCAACTTCATCGTCAACGACGGCACCGCTACCTCCCAAGACGTTCTTGATCTCACTGCTAAAATAAAGGAAGTAATAAAAGTTAAGTTCGGAGTCACTCTCGAACTAGAAGTTATAGTTATTGGTCAAAATTAACTTTCTCCGCTACAATTCACCCAGATGACCAGTTTTAAAATTATCGGGGGAACACCCCTTAAAGGCGTCGTCAGACTTGGCGGGGCGAAAAACGCCAGTTTCAAACTCATGATCGCCGCGGCTTGTGGAGAGGGGGAGTCTCGGCTCCTCAACATGAGCCAGATTGGGGATGTCGAGGTCACCTATAAAACCCTAGAGGCCATTGGAGTTAAGTGCAGCCGTCCTGGTGACAATACCGTCTATATTGTGGGCAATGGTCTCGCAACCGACACGATCCCCAGCTTTACCGGAGAGAAAACCCGTGCCGCCACTCTTTTTGCCGGACTCCTCCTCAACAAAAAAAGACGCGCCATCATCCCCATCCCCGGCGGGTGCTCGCTCGGCGATCGCCCCATTGATCGTCATCTCGATGGTTTCCGTGCCATGGGTGCAACCGTAGTTCTAACTGATGGGGGAGTAGAGATGGAAGCACCCTCTGGTCTCCACGGTGTCACTTACCGTTTAGATAAAAAATCTCACACCGGTACCGAGTCACTCATCATTGCCGCAGTTCTAGCCGAGGGCAAGACTGTGATTCAAAATGCCGCCCTAGAGCCGGAAGTGGATGATTTAATCGAATTTTTTAACAAAATGGGGGCGGACATAAAACGTCTCAAAGATGATATTGAGATCATGGGAGTCAAAAACTTACATGGTGCTACTCACTCTGTCATGTCTGATCGTAATGAAGCGGTCTCTTATGCCTGTATGGCTTACGCCACGAAAGGGGATATTCTTGTAGAAGGTGCCAAAGCCAACCACTTGCATAGTTTCCTCTCAAAATTAGTCGATACCGGGGGTCGCTACGAAGTTTCTGACTACGGTATCCGTTTTTACTACGAGAACTCTCTTATGTCCACCAATATCGAAACCGCCCCCGAACCAGGATTTATGACTGATTGGCAACCACTCTGGACTACCATGATGACTAGTGCGAGCGGGACCTCTCATGTGGTAGAACTGGTACACAACAATCGTTTGGCCTTCACCAAAGAACTTAATGTGATGGGAGCCAAAATCGAACTATATGATCCAAAACTGGCTAATCCGAGTGAGAATTATCAATTCGCCTGGCCAGAAAGGGAACATAATTTTCACGCTGCCAAAATCACCGGCCCTTCCATCTTACGCGGAGTCAATATGACCGTCCCAGATCTGCGTGGAGGCGCCACCCTTGTCATGGCCGCCATCATGGCCACGGGTGAGAGTGTGATCGGCAACATAGAGCTTATCGATCGCGGCTATGCGCACTTTGATGATCGTCTCCGCAACCTGTCTGCCAACATAGAGCGGATTTAGGGACTCTTCCTCAACATCTAACTTGTCATCCCGAGCGTAGTCGAGGGATCTGATTTCTCCGTTTCGGTCGAAATGACGTATACTATACGTATGCTCAAACATTCTATTTCTTTTAAACACGCTTTTACCGGTATCTGGACTGCCCTTACTTCCCAACTCAATCTCCGTATTCATTTTTTGATCGGATCACTCGTTTTGTTTGGCGCTGTCTACTTTCAATGTTCATCAGTAGAAGTACTCATCTTAATCTTGACAATCATGATTGTGATGGTGGCAGAAATGTACAATACCGCTCTTGAATTCCTCTCCGACGGGGTTACTTATGAACATCATGACTACATTAAATATGCCAAGGACGTATCCGCTGGTGCTGTCCTCCTTTCCGCCATCTTTGCGACTCTAGTCGGTTTAATCATTTTTATCCCCAAAATTTTATGAACACACTCTTAGGCTTTCTCCTCTTTAGCTTTACAATTAACGCCGCCCTTATTGTTCCCTTTATCAATCTCCTCTACTATCTCAAGTTCCAGCGTCCGCATCGCGGTACCTCTGATTTTATGGGGACAGTTAACTCTATTTTTAACAAACTCCACAAAAAGAAAGCCGGCACCCCCGTCGGCGGTGGGTTACTCATCATTATCGCCACTACCATTCTCTTTACTTTGGTTACCTCCATTTTGCGTCTGGTCGGCGCCGATATGCAAAGCGTCTATGATTACCAACGCGAAATCAGCGTGCTCTTCGCCACTTTTATTCTTTATGGTCTGCTTGGGTTATACGACGATGTGATCAAATTTTTTGGGAAAACTACCAGATTAGTCGGGATTTCTTGGCGTTTGAAATTAATAGGTCAAATCTTTATTGGTTTGGGCATTGGTTGGTATCTCTACACACAACTGGGTATCAGCATTATTAACGTTCCCTACTTTGGCGTCATGGATCTAGGTTGGTTTTTTGTCCCATTCGTGGCTTTTATCCTGACCGCCTTCAGCAACGCAGTCAACGTCACCGATGGTCTAGATGGTTTAGCTGGAGGACTTCTGATGATCAGTCTTTTTGCGCTGATCATTCTGGCCACCTCCATTATAGACACTCCGATCACCCTCTTTATCGCCCTCTGGCTTGGTGGGATTCTGGCTTTTCTCTATTTTAATACTTATCCAGCTCGAATTTTTCTGGGAGATGTGGGGGCCCTCTCATTTGGGGCCACTCTCGCCGTCATTGGTCTGATGCTCGGCAAGATTATTGCAGTTACCATTATCGGCGGGCTCTTTGTTTTAGAAATCGGAACCAGTACTCTCCAGATGTTTGGTAAACGCTATCTGGGACATCGGCTCCTGCCCATCTCTCCCTTTCATCTCTGGCTTCAAACCATTGGATGGGTTGAACCCAAGATCGTTACCCGCGCTTGGCTTGCCGGCATTATCTTGGCCTTGTTTGGTCTTTGGTTAGCTTTTTTGTAAAGCATTAGTCTATGAACATGAGTGATATTACAGAGCTCCGCCAAAAATACCCAGTATTTTCTTACGATTCCTACTCCTGGAAAATAGAAATGGGTAATTTTCATGCGGCCTGGAATTTTGTCAGTGGTGACCGGCAATTCCACCCAACTATCGACATTCAGCTAGACAAACAAGTTTCTCTACTGGACAAATCTGCCATCGATACTCTGGTTTTCAGTCTTGGCCTAGCCGAAATCTTTTCCTATTGGAAAGCCACCCTGTCTCCAACGATTATAATCAAGGCCGGAAATCTTTCTCAAGAACAATTGACCTGGTGGGATAAGCTCAACCGGAACGGTATGGGACAGTTTTTCTACGAAAATCAGATTGAGGATTTTGTGGGTAGTTATCATTGGGAAAGTAATTCATCAAAGAATCATCCATCATTTGACTCCCATGGTAGTGAAAACACTAATCTAATCATGTTGGGGGGAGGAAAAGATTCGGCAGTCTCTGCGCAACTTCTTCAAGAACGCAATATCACCCTCACAGGTTTTGCCCTCAATCCTACCCAGGCGGTCTCTCGCCTTACCCAAGTCCTTCCGTTTAAACATTTAATTTCCGCCACTAGGGTTATTGATCCTGCTCTTCTACAACTCAATCACCAAGGCTCGCCTAATGGCCACGTTCCGTTTTCCGCGTATTTAGCTTTTCTCGCTACTTTAGTCGCGTATCTACATGGTTTTACCTCGATTATTGTCTCCAACGAAGGTAGTGCCGAAGAAGAAAACATTACTTACCTTGGACACAAAATTAATCATCAGTACTCCAAAACTCTCGAGTTTGAACACGACTTTCAGACCTACCTTACTCGATATTTGACCTCGGGCATTTCCTATTTCAGTTTGCTCCGTCCTCTCTATGAACTTCAAATTGCCGGTATTTTTTCCCGCTACCCTCAATTCTTTGCAGGATTTCGCTCCTGTAACATAGCTCAAAAGACCGATTCTTGGTGCGGCCATTGTCCTAAATGTCTTTCGGTTTATCTTCTGCTATCGCCCTTTCTCTCTGCTGTAGAACTGCACACAATTTTTGGCCACGATTTACTTGCCAGTCCAGATTTATTACCCATCTTCTGCGATATGGTAGAAGAGGGTAGAACCCGTCCCTTTGAATGTATTAGTACCAGAGAAGAAACTATTGTGGCTGCAAATCTTACCCTCCCGAAATATTCAACCCCACTTCCCGTACTTTTAGAATACTTTCGTGACCACATCCTACCCCAGAGATTGTCCGATCTCAGAGATCTGACTGCCAAAACCCTGACCCATTTTGGCCCCCATGTTATGCCAAGAGAATTTGTGGAAATCATTAGGCAGGCCCTCCCAATTACGCTACAATAACGTCATGTTCGGCAAAAACATTCTTATCTTAGGTTTTGGCAGAGAAGGTATCTCCACTTTCAAACATCTTCAATCTACCCAAATTAGCCGGGGAAGCGTATCCATCTATGACCAGCACATCCTCACCGAGTTATCAGATGACGCTCAAATTATCCTCGAAAATATCCCCAAAACAAATTTGTATCTAGGTAAACTCTTGACTGATCTCGATTTTCGGCCCTATGACCTCATCATCAAATCGCCGGGCATTCCCAACAAATCAATTCCCACAGATCTCTGGCCAAAAATAACGACTCCTACCCAACTATTTTTTGATGCTTGTCCCGCACCGATAATTGGTGTGACTGGTACCAAAGGTAAAAGTACAACTGCTAGTTTGATCCACGCGATGTGTAAAGCCGCCGGAAAGAATTCAATCCTTTTGGGCAATATCGGCTCTCCCGCACTGGATTACCTTGAGCGTATCACCGCGGATATGATAGTAGTGTTTGAGTTATCTAGCCACCAACTTTCTCGTCTTACCCAGAGCCCCCACATTGCCGTTCTCCTCGGCATCTATCCAGAACACCTTGACTATTACCAAACCATGGATGAATACGTTGCCACCAAAGCCAAAATTACAGAGTTCCAGAATCCAACAGATTATTTAATCTATGACAGTCAAAACCAGTTAGTCCAATCGATTGCCCATACTTCAAAGGCGCAGCTGCTCGCCGTTACTGCCACTGACCTTAAAATTGGGGGATCATGGTTAGCCTCCGCCAAACTGCAAGGAGAAATGAATGCACACAACGTAGCCACAGCTAGCAAAGTCGCCTCCCTTCTAGGGATAGCAGAAATCACGATTCGGGAAGCTATTCAAAAGTTTTCTCCTCTAAGCCATCGGCTCGAAAATATCGGAACCTATAGAGGGATTATTTTCTATAACGACTCGCTCTCAACTATCCCAGAGGCTACAATCGCCGCCCTCGACACCCTCGGAAACAAAGTCTCCACGCTAATTTTAGGAGGCTTTGAACGTAATTTATCTTATACAAGCTTAGCCGAAGATTTGTTGAAACGGAAATCTGTGAAAAATCTCATTTTTTTCCCAACTACCGGCAAAACAATCTGGGCAGAACTCAACAAACTTAATCCCGACGCCATTCGTAGATATCAGATCGCCTTTGTGAATAATATGCGCGATGCCATAGTTTTTACCTATGCTCACACACCAGTTGGCGAGATTTGCCTCCTTTCCCCTGGAGCCACCAGTTTTGCTACCTTCAAGGATTATCGCGATCGGGGAGATCAATTTAAAGATCAAGTACAAAAGTTGTCCGCATGAAAAGAATTCAACTCTCCCTTTCCACGCGAGTAATTTTAATGACCATTATCCTTCTCGGCTTTGGTCTTATTATGATATATAGCGCTTCCGTAGCCGAGGGAGCACGTGACTTCAGCAACAAATGGCACTTCGTCTTCCTCCAGCTCAAATGGGCTGGCTTTGGTCTCCTCGCCATGTTGGGTCTAAGTTTATTTCCTCCACGTTTTTTGGAAAAATTAGCTCCCTTCTTTCTCATTGGCGGTCTTTTCCTTCTTCTCTTGGTCGTTATTCCCGGCGTCGGTATTTTAGTCCAAGGCGCCCGGCGCTGGTTGGTCTTGCCAGGGTTGACCCTCCAACCCTCCGAACTCATCAAATTTATTGAAGTGATATATCTCTCTACTTGGCTCACTTCCGGTAAGCGTACCCTTGTTCAGTTTGGGGTTCTTGTTTCTCTTCTTGCTGGTTTGATTATGCTAGAGCCAGACATGGGGACTACGCTAGTGGTTACTCTTCTGGCTGTTGCTCTCTACTTTCTCTCTGGTTACCCCCTCAAACATCTCCTTGCTCTCGGGCTCTTTGGTCTCATTGTGGGAGCTGGTTTGATCCTCACCGAACCCTATCGTCTGGCGCGGGTCAAGACCTATCTTGACCCCATGAATGATCCTCAAGGGAGTTCTTACCATATGCGTCAGGTAATCTTGTCCCTTGGATCGGGAGGCATTTCTGGGCTGGGGATCGGCCGTTCCCGGCAAAAATATGCCTATCTGCCGGAAGCCACTACCGACTCCATTTTTGCGGTTGTAGGCGAGGAACTCGGGTTTATTGGCGGAGTCCTTCTCATTCTTGCTTTTATCTATTATCTTTCCCTGATCTTTAAAATTGCCGCTCATACTCACGACAAATTTGAGAGTACTCTGGTCTCCGGTGTTGGGGCCTGGATTGCTCTCCAAGTTTGCCTTAACTTGGCCGCCATGGTCGCGCTCATTCCCTTAACTGGTGTTCCTCTCCCCCTCGTCTCTTACGGTGGGAGCGCTCTTGTGACCATGCTTGCCGGTATCGGCCTCGTCCTCTCCGTCGCCCACCACCAAAAGTAATATCACATACCGGGTATGTGATATTACTTCAGTAATTAAATCAGCTAGAATACAGTCATGACATGGTTTATCTACGCCCTCACTTCAGCAATCCTTGGTGTTGGGTATATGGTAGTCTCGCGAAAATTATCGGTTAAAAGCGAAAACCCACGTGCGCTTTCAATCGTGTTCAACGCTTGCTCATCAATTATTGCACTCGCACTATTTTCCTTCGAAAAGTGGTGGTTTAATCCAGTTCCACTCTACGTTTGGGGACTGTTATTACTCTCGATCATTTTATATACGGTTTTTGAAGGAACACATTTTTACGGACGTAAATACGTAGATGCCTCCACCTCCTCGATAATTTTTCGACTCAACACGGTAATTTCCGTTTTTATGGCATTTATTCTCCTCAAAGAGGATGTTACATTGAACAAAATATTGACCGCTACTGACCCCCTCACAGAGGATCACGGGCGTAAGCCCGTGAGTGAATGTGAGACAATTTGGATGTGAAAACAAAGCTCAATGCACATGGAATGTGGAGACAC
>Ga0075701_103_pt1 | contig 29738 bp, 44 predicted proteins | sample RifGroA2_FD_67732 | JGI IMG/M metagenome (GOLD analysis project Ga0075701, IMG submission 67732) | Microgenomates bacterium GW2011_GWA2_46_16
TATGGCCGCCGTTACGCCGATCAGTGCCACGTCTACCCCAATGTTTATTTGGTATGGCTGGATAATATTCTGATTCATCAGCATCCGGCTTGTCGTCATAGCGATGGTCAACACCATCAGTCCCATTAATTTTTGGCTACCGAGCATAAACTTGATCCCGTCTTTGGTGGTAGCCAATAGACCCGATAGGGTGGGTTTATTTTTCGGTTTATGATACTCAATCTGCATGGCGACAATCCCGGACAGTAAAATACAGATAAAAAATAGCAAGAACGGTAATCTGGGGGCATACTTAAAAATTGGGGCTCCCACCAAACTCCCAACTACTGCAGCCAGCGAAAAGTAAGCCCCGGCTTTGCTCATCACTTCGACCAGCTTATCAATTTTTCCTTCTTTTTCTAATACTTCATAAGTCAACGACGACCACGCTCCGGTCTGCAGCGCGAGCCCAAGTCCCGCCGATAGCATCCCAATCATCATTCCGTTATAGGTAGGGTAAATATAGAAGATTAACCCATTTAGCGCGTGAAAAAATAACCCCATCACCACCGATACCTTGTGTCCCACGATATCCGCAAACGCTCCGGTTGGGATATTAAAAACCGACATCGCAATCATAAATACTCCAAAAAGTTGTCCAATTTGCGCTTGCGATATCCCGTGAGACAAGAAGAATAAGGTATAAATCACCGAGGCAACCGTTGACAATCCAGCGAGGAAGTGAGCTAGGTAGATTTTCCTTAATTCTGTCTTCATCCAGGTAATTCTAGCATTTGAAAGTAGCGGGTAGTTATTGACTCTTAGCACTCAATTGTGTAAACTGCTAAACATGAATGAACTAGTCCCAGTTCCTACCCCCAAAACCCACACTGTTCCCTTGATCCCTGTCCGCGACGTCGTGGTCTACCCGACCAACGAAGTCGTCCTAACCTTCGGTCGCAAAAAATCCCAAGCCGCGATCAATGCCGCACTAGCGAAAGATAAGTTAGTTGCTCTTTTCACCCAAAAAGATTCCAAGTTAGATGATCCTTTAATCAGTGATCTCTACTCTGTTGGGACACTTTGTGCTGTGGAGCGCACCCTCAAAACCGAGGGAGAGTTAAACGCTCTCGTGCGCGGGATTGCTCGAATTCGCTTGGTCAAAAATATCGATGGGGCTCCCGTCCAATCTGTCGAAGTGGTGGAACTAATCGAACATATTGAACTCGGCGCCGAACTCGAAGCTTTAGCTCGTCACCTAACCTCTCAATTCCGCGCTGCCGTCAACCTCGGGAAATCGGTTGAGTTTATGAACTTTATGCGTCTGATGTCGGGGGTCGGGATGAGCGAACTTGGCGATCAAATCTCCGCCGCTCTCAATATAAGCCTTTTGGATCATCAGTTACTCCTGGAAAATCTCGATCTAAAATCCCGTCTCTATCAGATCAACGACTTCCTCGCCAAAGAACTCAAAGTCCTCGAGATCGAAAAAAATATCGCCAGCAAAACTCAAGCCAAATTTAGTCAAAATATGAAAGAATCGGTCTTGCGCGAACGCTTAAACACCATCAAAGCCGAGCTGGGGGAAGGGAATGACGGCGAACAAGAATTGGATGAACTCCACGCGACGATTCACGCCCTACCCCTCCCCAAGAAAGACCTAGCCAAAGTCCACAAAGAATTCGAACGGTTAGATCGCATGTCTCCCAACAACCCCGAGTCCGGCTACATCCGCACTTGGCTCGAGACCGTCGCCGAGCTCCCTTGGGGACGTTTGACTGCCGATCACGTTTCGCTCAAAACCGCGGAAAAAATCTTAAATGAAGATCATTACGGGTTAGAAGAAATCAAGGAGCGCATTCTGGAATATCTCTCCGTGATGAAACTCAAACGCATGCAGAAAATTGCCTCCGCGCTCCCTACCATTCTTTGTTTTGTCGGTCCTCCCGGGGTGGGAAAGACCAGTCTGGGTAAATCAATTGCCCGCGCCCTCAAGCGCAAGTTTGTCAAAATTAGCCTGGGTGGTATTCGTGACGAAGCCGAGATCCGCGGTCACCGTAAGACCTACGTCGGCGCTATGCCCGGCCGGATTATCGAAGGTATGAAGTCAGCCGGCACTATGAACCCAGTCTTTATGCTCGACGAAATTGACAAGGTGGGCAACGATTTTCGCGGCGACCCCTCGGCCTCCTTACTAGAAGCTCTTGATCCCGAGCAAAACAAGGATTTTTCCGATCACTATCTCGAGCTCTCCACGGATCTCTCTCGTGTTATGTTTATTTGTACCGCCAATATTTTAGATACAATCCCCCCAGCTCTCCGTGACCGGCTCGAAGTCATTCGTTTTTCCAGTTATACCCGTGACGAGAAATTTCATATCGGGAAAAAATACTTACTTCCCAAAGTTATTGAGAAAAACGCGCTCAAGTCTCGCGATCTCAAGTTGAAAGATGCCTTGCTCAAAGAAATTATTGCCTATTATACGCGGGAAGCGGGCGTGCGTGATCTCGAACGTGAATTGGGGAAAATTGCCCGTAAAATTGCCAAAAAAATTGCCAGTAACGGCAAAAAACCGCGAAACATTATCCCTCCGATCACTCCCGCTACGCTCCACGATTATTTGGGTCCTGCTAAATATAGCTCCACCCTTGCCGAAAAGAAAAATGCTATCGGGATGGCTACTGGATTAGCCTGGACTTCTGTCGGTGGTGAAATCTTGTTTGTCGAAGTCTCGACCATGCCAGGAAAGGGGATAGTTCAAATTACTGGTCAGTTGGGGGAAGTGATGAAAGAATCCGCCCAAGCCGCCTATTCCTATGTGCGTAGCCACTACAAAGATTTTGGTCTCAAACCGGATTTCTACAAATCGATTGATCTCCACATTCATGTGCCAGAGGGAGCAGTCCCCAAAGATGGTCCCTCAGCTGGAGTGACTATGACCACCGCCCTCGTCTCCGCCCTCACCAAACGCCCAGTCAAGAAAAATCTCGGCATGACCGGCGAGATTACACTTCGCGGCCGGGTTCTCGAGATTGGTGGTCTCAAAGAAAAGGTGATCGCCGCCCACACCGCCGGACTCAAGGAGATCATTCACCCTTGGGATAACACCAAAGATCTCGAAAAAATTCCTGCGGAAGTCAGGAAAGATCTCAAATTCCACCCCGTCAAAGATATCTCCGAAGTCCTCAATCTTGCATTAGTGTAGTCAATAATTTCTGCGCCTCCTCCAACCTCTTTTCTCTCTCTAAAGCCACAATAATATCTGTCTGTTCTGCCAATTGTTTATTGGATAAACATGTTAAACTTTATTTATGGTCAAATTCAAGGAATACTTTCAAAAAATGTGTGCGGAAAACAAAGTTGTTTTTGATAATTTTGATAATTTTCAGTTCATCCACGATTTATACAAAGACAACAAAAAAGCCAACCAAGTCATCTTTAATGAGCAGGGTTTAGTTGTGCGCAAAATTGTCGAGGACTGGGACCGAAAATTGTGTGGTCGCATGGAACGAGGAGTCAATGCTACCTATTCTGCTCGCCTCTCGGAAAAATTTTGGGGCGAGGTCCGTATCCGTTTCCCCCTCATTGACTTCGTCGGTGCTACCATTAAGTAAGTGTTGACATTCGGGTTGTATTGGGGGAATATGGAGTTATGATCAATACGGAAACTAGAATCGCCATCTTCCGTCAAAAGTAAATTCGCAAAACAATTCATAAAAAAGAATGGTGGTTCTCGATTCTCGATATCATTGGTGCGCTAACCGATAGTCCACAACCTAAGACGTATTGGGCTAAAATTAAGGAAAGAGATAAAGAAATCTCGCAACCGTTCCCATTTTGGGAACAGTTGAAATTAATAGCCAACGATAGCAAGCTACGCGAAACTGATTGTGCCAACACAGAAGGGATCTTTAGTATTATCGAGTCTATCCCTTCCCCCAAAGCCGATGCCGAGGCTGGTGGTAAGATCGCGAGCGACGCCCGTACCGCCCTCGAATCTCGCCTCAAGAAAAGTGTCGTCACCAAGAAAAATTTTCTCAAATAAACAAGGTTCCATACCTTGTTTTTCCACCCGATCCCTTGCTCTAAACCCCATAGCTAAGGTACAATACACCTTGCCTCATTTGTTTGAGTGATTATTTATTTATCAAGTTCCCTTTGTTTGGAATTTGTAATTTGATTATTGGAATTTAAAAGCATATGGCTGTCGTCAAAACTCAAGACCGCGAACTCGCGATGGACAAGATTAGAAACATCGGCATTATCGCCCATATCGACGCCGGTAAAACCACAACCAGTGAACGCATTCTCTTCTATACCGGCAAGTCCTACAAAATCGGCGACATCGACGATGGTAATACTCAAATGGACTGGATGGAGCAGGAGAAAGAGCGGGGGATTACGATCGTCTCTGCGGCCACGACTACCTTTTGGACTCCCGCCCTCCCCAAATCACTCTTCAGCGATCAACACAGGATTAACCTCATTGATACTCCCGGACACGTCGACTTTACTGCCGAAGTGGAGCGCAGTCTGCGGGTACTTGATGGCGGTGTGACCGTCCTCGACGCCGAAGAGGGTGTGCAATCCCAATCCGAGACCGTCTGGCGCCAAGCCGATAAATACAAGGTTCCTCGTATCTGTTTCGTTAATAAAATGGACAAAATGGGGGCCGATTTCAAACACACTCTGCGCGATGTGGAAGAAAAACTCGGGGCCCACACAGCGATCGTCACTTATCCCATTGGCGCCGAAAACTCCTTCAAAGGTGTCGTCATGCTCCTTGAAGAGCAGTCGGTGATTTGGGCAGGAGACCTGCCTGCGCAGGCAGGTGATACTGGATCCGTGTACACCGTAGGGGATATCCCTGCTGATATGGTCGATGAGGTCGCCAAAGAACGTAACCACCTTATCGAACAAATCTGTGAAACTGATGATGTTTTGCTCGAAAAATACCTAGATGGAGTTGTACCTAGTCTTATCGATCTTAAAAAAGCCCTCCGCGCCGCCACTATCGCCTACAAACTGGTCCCCATGTATTGTGGTACTAGTCTGCGCAACAAAGGTGTCCAACCCTTGCTCGATGGGATTGTCGATTATCTTCCCTCGCCTTTGGATGTACCTCCAGCCGAAGGTAAAATTCCAGGGACAGATGAGGTAGTCATTCGTCATCCCGATGTTAAAGAACCCTTTGCTGGCCTCTCCTTTAAAATCCAAGCTGATCCCCACATTGGTAAGCTCACCTACGTCCGCATCTATTCTGGTCGGATCGACTCCGGTAGCTATATATATAATGCTACCCGCGACAAAACCGAGCGCGTGGGGCGGCTTGTCCTCATGCACGCCAACGATCGAGAAGAAGTTCCCTTTGCGCAAGCCGGGGAAATTGTGGGGGTTGTGGGGATGAAAGACACCAAAACAGGGGACACCCTTTGCGTCCCAGACCACCCCATCATCCTTGAGGGAATCTCTTTTGCGCAACCCGTAATCTCTCTGTCGATTGAACCCAAAACCAAAGCCGATCAAGAAAAAATGGGCCTTGCCCTAACTCGCTTAACCGAAGAAGATCCTACCTTTAAAATTCGCTCTAACCCCGAAACCGGCCAAACTTTGATTGCCGGAATGGGTGAGCTCCACCTCGAAATCATCGTCGACCGCATGAAGCGCGAATTTGGCGTCGAAGCCAATGTGGGTAATCCTCAAGTCGCCTACCGCGAGACTATCACAAAGCCCGCAGAAGCTGAAGGCAAATATATTAAACAGACTGGTGGCCATGGTCAATACGGTCATTGCTTACTCAAAATCAAGCCTCTAGCCCGGGGTGAAGGCGTTACCTTTGTCAATTCCATTGTGGGTGGTACCATTCCCAAAGAATTTATCGCGCCGGTTGAAAAAGGAGTCCGCGAAGCTCTCGAAAACGGCGTTATTGCTGGATTTAACCTCGTCGACATCGAGGTTGAGCTGTACGATGGCTCCTATCACGACGTCGACTCTTCCGAAATTGCTTTCAAAATCGCCGGTTCCATGGCTGTCCAATCTGCTGTCCGCCAGGCTGGTCCCATCATCCTCGAACCCATCATGAAACTCGAGATTACCACTCCCGAAGAATTTATGGGCGACGTGATTGGAGATATCTCTAGCAAGCGTGGTCAGGTGCTAGGCACCAGTCAACGCGGTAATGTTCGCGTGATTAATACTATTGTTCCCTTGTCGGAGCTCTCTCGCTATGTTACAATACTCCGTAGCATGTCCCAAGGACGAGCTAGTTCGTATATGGAAATGTCTCATTACGACCCCGTCCCCAGTAATATTGCTGACAAAATTATTAATAAAGAAAATAAATAAGGCTTGCTCTAAGCAAGGCCGAAGGGAGACATATGGCAGACGCCCAAAAGTACGTTCGTAGCAAACCTCACGTGAATATTGGTACCATTGGTCACGTTGATCACGGCAAAACCACTTTAACTGCTGCCATTACGACCGTTCTCTCCAAAAAAGGTCTTGCCGTAGCCAAGGGATACGCCGATATCGACAATGCACCCGAAGAGCGTCAACGCGGCGTCACCATCAATCTTTCTCACCAGGAATATGAAACCGAAAAGCGCCACTACGCTCACATCGACGCTCCAGGACACGCTGATTACATCAAAAACATGATCACTGGTGCCGCTCAAATGGATGGCGCCATTCTTGTTGTGGCCGCCACCGATGGTCCTATGCCCCAGACTCGCGAACACATTCTCTTGGCTTACCAAGTTGGCGTTCCCAAGATTATTGTCGCCTTGAACAAATGCGACATGGTCGACGATGCCGAACTCCTTGACTTGGTTGAGATGGAAATCCGCGATCTTCTCAAAAAATACCATTATCCAGGTGACGAAATCCCTATTGTACGCGTCTCTGCACTCAAGGCTCTCGAAGGCGATCCTGCCTGGGAAGCCAAGGTTCAAGAGCTTATGGACAAAGTCGATGAGTACATTCCGACTCCCGCTCGTGCACTCGACAAACCCTTCCTTATGCCTGTCGAAGACGTCTTCTCTATCAAAGGTCGCGGTACCGTGGCGACTGGCCGGATCGAACGAGGGAAATGCAAAATTGGTGAAGAAATGGAAGTTGTTGGCATGGGTAAAGACAAAAAAACCGTCATTACCGGTGTTGAAATGTTCCGCAAACAACTTGACGAAGGTCAAGCTGGCGACAACGTTGGGCTCCTTCTTCGCGGTGTGGAAAAAGAGGATATTGAACGCGGCCAAGTCATCGCCAAACCAGGTTCAATCAAGCCCCACACTGACTTCGAAGCCGAAGTCTATGTTCTTACCAAAGAAGAAGGTGGACGTCACACTCCCTTCTTTGCCGGATATAAGCCCCAGTTCTATGTTCGCACTACCGATGTGACCGGTGACATCAAACTCCCCGAAGGAGTTGAGATGGTTATGCCTGGCGATAACGCCAAGATGACCGTCAAATTGATCGTCCCCGTGGCTATGGAAGAGGGCTTGCGCTTCGCCATTCGCGAAGGTGGCAAGACTGTGGGAGCCGGAGTCATCACCAAGATTTTAACTGATTCCAAAGCCGACACCAAAGTAGAAGCTAAGAAGAAATAACTAGACAAAATACTTCTAGCTCATGAGTTACCCTCATAGAGCAAGATATGGACTCGTCTTGGCGGGTCCATATTTTATTAAAATATATGACTACAAACAGAATACGCGTCAAACTTAAATCGTTCGATCATCGCGTGATCGACGAAGCCGCTCAAAAAATCGTCGATACGGCCATTGCCACTGGTGCTCGGATCGTAGGTCCCGTCCCCCTACCCACCCGTCGCAAACTTATCGTGGTGGCAACCTCCCCCCACGTCGATAAAAACGCTCGAGAACATTTTCAGATCCTTACTCACAAACGCTTGATTGATATTGAAAAACCGACCGGCAAAACCATTGACTCGCTTATGCATCTTGAATTACCCGCCGGGGTCGGTATTGAAGTCAAGATGTAAGGAATGTATGACTACCACAATCTACGGACATAAAGTGATGATGGGAGAAGTATATCTGGGTACCACCCGTCGTGGTGCCACCAAAATTAATCTTCTCCCCATGACTGTTTCTCAACTTAAGTCGAGCGGTAAAGATGGATACTCTGCTATCCAAGTTTCTTTTGGCAAGAAAACCAAGAAACGCGAGATTGCTTATATCGAGGGTCTCACCGTGGGTACTGTCATTAATCCCCCAGACGTCATTCAAGTTGGTTCGGTGTGTACCATTTGCGCTACTTCAAAGGGTAAGGGTTTCTCTGGCGTCGTTAAGCGTTGGGGTTTTGCCGGTGGTCCTCGTACTCATGGTCAATCCGATCGTCTCCGTGCTCCAGGAAGCATTGGTCAAGGAACCACTCCTGGTCGTATTCACAAAGGTAAGAAAATGGCTGGCCACATGGGTGGGCGGACCGTCACAGGGAAGGGAGTCCTTGTTGTTGCCTATGACGCTAAAGACCAGAGTATTTGGGTTACTGGTCCAGTTCCAGGCTCCAGGAACTCGCTGGTTCGGCTCGACGTTACAGGTCATCAGGAGGTTGCATGACCAACTTAATTAAAATCCCCGTTTTCGATCTTAAAGGGACACCCCTTGAAGCCTGGAAAATCAATGGCGAATCTTTCGGCAAAGCCAATTCTACTCTACTCGCTCAAGCCATTCGAGTCTACACCAGCAACTCACATCAAAAAACTAGCAAGGTAAAAACTCGGGGTGAAGTCGATGGCTCCACCCGCAAAATATATCGTCAAAAAGGTACTGGCAACGCTCGTCATGGAGCTAAATACGCCCCCATTTTTGTCGGTGGTGGTATTGCTCATGGTCCAACTGGAGTTCGTCCAAAGAACATGATTCTTCCCAAATCCATGCGCCGCGCAGCCCTTGGTGCTGCCCTTAATGCAAAAGCAGTTGAACAAACTATTGCCGGTATTTCCAAGTTAAAAACCTTTTCTGGCAAGACTACTGCAGTTCTCAAATTACTCGCCCTCGCCACCAAACATCCCAAGAGTTCTGTTTTGGTGGTGACCGAAGGGCGTGCCACCCCACTTTATCAGTCTCTCCAAAACCTGCAAGGGGTTACCATGAAACGTTCTAGTCTGGTCAATGCTTTTGATCTAGTCTCTTCTGATTATCTGATTCTGACCAAAAAAGCTCTCGACTCACTACTCACAAGGATCTCCCTATGACTCTAATTAAACCAATCATTACCGAAAAATCGATGTCTGCAGCCAGGAATGGTCATTATACCTTCAAGGTTGAGGGTGATGCCAACAAACACCAAGTCAAGGAAGCAGTGGAAACCACCCTCAAAGTCAATGTTACCGGGATCAACATCTCTCGTCGCCACGTACCAGGATTGCGGACTGGCGCTAAACGCTTACTCGGCAGTTCCAATTTTGGTAAATATGCGGTCGTCAAGCTCAAATCGGGGCAGTCCATTGATCTGTTTGATTTAAAGGACCCGCCTGCCGGCAAGGAAGGAACCAAATAATATGCTCAAAGCAAGAAAACCCACCTCCTCTGGTGTCAGACATCAAGTTACCTTTGACCGGGGATTAACCACGAGTCATCCCGAGAAATCGCTCACCTCGCCTCACAAACAAAACTCGGGCAGAAACGCTCATGGCCACGTCACTACCCGACATCGCGGAGGTGGTGAAAAACGGCGCTATCGTATCATCGATTATCGCCGCAACAAGCCAGGCATCGAAGCCCGCGTAGTTTCTCTCGAATATGATCCGGGTCGCTCCGCTAATCTTGCCCTTCTTTATTATCGTGACGGCGAAAAGCGTTACATCCTCGCCCCTGACGGACTAACTGTTGACGCTCTAGTGGTTGCGGGTGCCGGATCTGAACCCAAAGTGGGCAACACCCTTCCTCTTAAAGAAATTCCGATTGGTTTGCCCATTCACAATCTTGAGCTTAAACCAGGCAGGGGTGGCCAGATCGTTCGCTCTGCTGGTACGATCGCCATGGTTCAGTCTCGCGACAATGGTTTTGTCACCGTCAAGCTCCCTTCTGGCGAAGTTAGATTGATAAATGAGACTTGTTTTGCTACAATCGGCCAGGTCTCTAATCTGGAACACAAGAACCGTAAAATCGGTAAAGCCGGGCGACGTCGACATATGGGTTGGCGTCCTACTGTGCGTGGAGTTGCTCAACACCCAGATTCACATCCCCATGGTGGAGGTGAGGGTAGGTCCGGCATTGGTATGCCTGGTCCCAAGACTCCTTGGGGTAAACCAGCTCTAGGGTTTAAAACTAGAGGCCGTTATAAATACTCGAACAAATATATTATTAAAGACAGGAGAGCAAAATAAATGAGTCGCAGCAGTGCCAAAGGTCCCTATATTGACGCCAAACTTTTAAAGAAAGTTCTAAAAGCAGGCATGTCAGGCACCAAAATGCCGATTAAAACTTGGGCCCGCGCCTCCGCCATCCCCCCCGAATTTGTTGGTCAAACCTTTTTGGTTCACAACGGCAAACTCTTTAAAGAAGTCTTTGTCTCTGAAGGAATGGTCGGCCACAAGCTAGGAGAATTTTCTCCCACCCGTACTTTTAGAGGTCACGGCAAGATTGTTAAACGTACCCTCACCAAAACATAATATGAAAACTATCCAAAAATATATTCGCACTAGTCCCAGAAAGCTTCGTCTTGTTGCTGATGCGGTCCGTCCACTTTCTGCCGCAAGAGCCCTTCTCTATCTCAAGTTTATCGACAAAGCTGCTGCTCTTCCACTGTCTAAAGCCATCAAGCAAGCCGTTGGCAATGCCAAAGATCAACTAGGAATACCCGCTGACAAATTAGCTTTCAAAACCATCGATATTATGGAAGGACCCACTTACAAACGTTTTCAGGCCGTTTCTCGGGGTATGGCCCACAAAATCATGAAGCGCACTAGTCATATCCGCATAGTTTTAAAGGAGGTTAACCATGGGTCAAAAAGTTAACCCCACCAGTTTTCGTCTAGGGATCCTCTACAAACCATCCTCTCGTTGGTTTGCAGGCAAGAAGGAATATCAGTCTTTTGTCTTAGCCGATATTAAGCTCAAAAAGTTTATCTACCAGAGACTTCACTTGGCAGGGATTGTCGAAGTCATTGTCGAACGTTCAATCAACACTATCCACGTGACCATTCACGCCGCTCGTCCTGGAGTTGTTATTGGTCGTGGTGGCTCCAATTTAGAACTACTCAAAAACGAGCTAATCGCTTATCTTAAAACCATTGGTGCCAACTCTGCTCTCAAATTCCAGCTCGACGTTCAAGAAGTCAAAAATCCTGATCTCTCCGCCAAGTTGGTGGGTGAGAGGATCGCCGAGCAGTTGATCAAACGTTATCCCCATCGCCGCGCCATTTCCCAGGCTCACGAACGGGTGATGGCCGCCGGAGCTAAAGGTATTAAAATCCAACTTTCTGGTCGAATCGGTGGGGCCGAAATTGGTCGTAGCGAAAAATATCCCATTGGAACCATCCCCACCCAGACTCTTCGCTCCGATATTGATTATGCCCAAGTTCCCGCCCTCACCCGTTCCGGTTATGTCGGGATCAAGGTCTGGATTTACAAAGGTGAGGTCGTTATATGATGCAACCCAAAAAATCTAAATACCGCAAAGAATTTAGGGGGACCATGGATGGCATCGCCACCCGTGGATCAGACGTTGAGTTTGGCGAATATGGACTCAAAGTTACACAAAGCTCTTGGATTACGGCTGCGCAGATCGAAGCAGCTCGCCGCACCATTACTCATCACACCAAGCGTGGTGGCAAGCTGTGGCTCCGTATTTTTCCCCACAAACCCTTGACTCACAAAGCCGCCGGGAGCAAGATGGGTTCTGGCAAAGGAGATATCGATAAATATACGGCGGTTGTGAAGCGTGGCACGATCGTGTTTGAACTTGGGAGCCTTGACGAGGTAACCGCCCGCGAAGCTTTCCGTAAAGCCGCTTCTAAACTACCTGTCTTAACCCGTTTTGTCATTCGAGGTGCCATATGACCATGAAACTACGCAAAAACGATCTCCTTGAAATTAAAAAAGGTGGTCTCACCGCAATCGTGGCCAAACTCACACAGTTACAGGTAGAACGTGCTAAACTAGCCGGACTAAAAATGAAAAACGAACTTAAAAATCTGCGTGAACCAAAAGTAATCCGCCGCGCCATCGCCCAGCTACAAACCCTTATCAGTCAAGTAAAGGAGATCAAGTGAAAATAATTTCGGCCAAAGTCTTATCCGCTCGTCTTCAGGGGAGTGCGGTTGTGGTGGTCGAAACTTCCTGGAAACACCCCCTCTATCAGAAATCTGTCAAGCGAAGCAAAAAATTCTTAGTCCAAAATGATCTCCAAGCCGTTGCCGGTAATTTTGTCGAAATCCAAGAAACTCGTCCCCTCTCCGCCCGCAAGCATTTTACAATTACCAAAATTATTAATAACCTATGATTCAACTACGTTCAGTCCTAGTCCCAGCCGACAACTCCGGAGCCAAGCGGCTCAAAGTTATTCATGTTCATGGTGGTTCTTTTCGTCGTTTCGGCTACATTGGTGATATGGTTTCGGTAGTAGTCGACGGAGCCGATCCCAATGGTTACGTCAAGGACTCAGAGCTCGTCAAGGCTGTCATTGTGCGTACACGTAAAGAAACGCGCAGAGCAGATGGTACTTATGTCCGCTTTGATGACAACGCTGCCGTCATTATTGATCCTAAAACCAAAGATCCGATCGCCTCTCGTGTATTTGGACCGATCGCTCGTGAGGTGAAAGAAGCTGGTTACAACAAAATAGCCTCACTTGCTCCGGAGGTACTCTAAATATGAAAAAATTCAAAAAAGGCGACATAGTTCTTATTACCAGTGGCAAAGACAAGGGTAAAACCGGTGAAATTGTCAAAATCATTCCCAAAACTGACAAAATTATCGTTAAAGGAATTAATCTTTACAAAAAACATGTCAAACCTACTCAAAACCAAGAAGGGGGAATTATCGCCCGCGAACGTCCACTTTCGACCGGTAAAATTAGTCTAATGCAAGATGGCAAGGCCATTCGCATCAATCAAAGGAAGAAAATATGATTGACTCCAACCTAAAAACTCGTTTCGAAACAGTTTATCGAGCAAACCTCCTCAAAGAACTAGGACTCAAAAATATTTTTGCTGCCCCAAAACTTATCAAGATTATTTTAAACGTGGGTATTCCTAAAACCGATAGTTCAGCGAAAGATGTCGAAACCATCAAGGCCGAACTTGCTGCCCTTACTGGACTTGCTCCCAAAGTTGGGGGTGCCAAACAATCTATCGCTGGCTTCAAAATCCGCGCCGGAGACCCAGTTGGGGTTAGTGTCACCTTGCGGGGTATCAAAATGTTTGATTTCCTCGATAAATTGTGTAGAATAGTCCTGCCGCAAGTCAAAGATTTTCGCGGAGTCAAAAACACCGCCTTTGACGGACACGGTAACTACACGCTCGGCCTTTCGGAGCAAATCATCTTCCCCGAGATTGATTATGCTAAGACCGAAAAAATTCACGGCTTAGAAATCGTGATTGTTACTTCAAGTAGAAGTGACGAGCACGCTCGTGCTCTGCTCAAAATACTCGGGTTACCTTTTGCAAAGGTCGAATAAACTATATGGCAAGAAAAGCTCTTATATTAAAAAGTCGCCTCAAACCCAAATTTAGCACGCGTGCTCACAGCCGGTGCAAGTTGTGTGGACGCCCCAAAGCTTATATGCGCCATTTTGGTATGTGCCGACTTTGCTTTCGGCAGGCCGCGCAAATTGGCAATTTACCTGGAGTTACCAAAGCTAGCTGGTAATATTAATTATATGATTAACGATCACATCTCTGATATGTTCACTCGTTTAAGCAACGCCTATGCCGTTGGCAAAAAAACTGTGGATATGCCATTCACCAAAATGTGTGAAGCCGTGGCCAAAGTTATGCTTGAAGAAAAATATCTGCGTAAAGTCGAGGCAGTTTCAAACGGCAAAGCCCATTCAACTCTCAAGCTAACTTTATCCTATCAGGGTAGTACTCCCTCCGTGAGTCATATCCGTCGTATCTCAAAGCCAGGTGTTCGCATTTATCGCTCCCTCTCTCAATTTAAACCTATTCTGTCCGGCCTCGGGATCTCCATTCTTTCTACTTCGCGTGGTATTATGTCTGATCGTCAAGCACGCCTGGCTCATTTAGGAGGAGAAGTTCTCGTCGAACTTTGGTAAACCCTTATGTCCAAAATTGGTCGCTTACCGATTACTATTCCAGCAGGTGTCACCCTCTCCATCGTGGGGTCATTGGTTAAAGTCACTGGTCCCAAAGGAGAATTGTCCTACCAGGTGACACCCAAAATAATTACCAAACTCGAGGGTAATCAAGTCACCGTCACTCGAACTTCCGAAGACAAACCTACTCGTGCCCTCCACGGATTGACTCGTTCACTGATCGCCAACATGGTTGTAGGAGTCAGCACTGGTTTTACTAAAACTCTTGAGTTACAAGGCACCGGTTATCGCGCTCGCCTGGCAGGAAATAATCTAGTTCTCTCTCTAGGCTTCTCTCACGAAATTGAATACACTCCCCCCACTGGAGTTATCCTCCATGTAGAAAATACCACAACCATTATCATTTCCGGTTTTGACCGTCAACAGGTTGGTCAAGCTGCTGCCAAAATCCGCTCATTCAAGAAACCCGAACCCTACAAAGGGAAGGGAATCCGTTATCAGGGTGAAATAGTCAGGAGAAAAGCTGGCAAAGCCGCCAAAGCCGCCGCCGCTTAAACTATTATGAAAAACCAATCATCTCATGCCTCTCGCTTAACTCGTGTTCGTGCGAGTTTGAGGTTCTCATCTCGCCCCCGTTTAACTGTTTTTCGCTCCAGCAAACACATCTGGGCTCAAGTCATTGATGATGAAAGTAACAAAACTATTGCTTCCGTCAACACCAAAACTCTCGCCAGTAAAATGGGTGACACCAAAACTCTTCGCGCCGCCTCCGTTGGATTCGAGATTGCTCGTTTAGCTCTAGCCAAAAAAGTTAAACAGGTCGTCTTTGATCGAGGTGCCAATAAATATCATGGCCGCCTCAAGGCTTTAGCTGAAGCCGCGAGGAAAGAAGGTTTAGAGTTTTAATCAAAGGATCAATTATGTACAACAACAAACAAAGCCGTCGCGATCATTCACCTCGTGCCCCCCAAGAGTTTGATGAGAAAGTCATCCGCATTTCCCGGGTGACCAAAAAAACCAAAGGTGGTAATAACATTAGCTTCACCGCTTTGGTAGTTGTAGGGGATCGCAAGGGTAGAGTGGGAGTTGCCCTTGGTAAAGCCAAGGACGTCATGAACGCCATTAAAAAGGGAGTGCGTCGAGGTAAGAAAACCGTGATTACCATTCCCTTGGTCGACAATCGTACGATTCCCTATGAGATGACGATTAAGTATGGAGCCGCTCGATTGATTCTCAAACCAGCTCCAGCTGGTACTGGTGTTATCGCTGGTGGTTCGGTCCGCGCCGTGCTTGAACTCTCCGGAGTCAAAGACGTCGTGTCTAAGATTTTAGGTACTAATAATAAAATGAGTAATGTGGTTGCAACTTTTGAAGCCTTAAAACTCATGAAAGCTACTGTCGAGACCAAAAATGCCCTCGGTCAAACCAGTACAAAAAAACTATGAAACTACACTCTCTCCTCAAAACAAACGCTAGGAAAGCCAAACGCCTGGGTCATGGTTATGGCTCTGGTAAAGGTGGTCACACCAGCAGTCGCGGCCAAAAAGGTCAACTTTCCCGCGGGTCAGTTCGCCTCTCCTTTACTGGTTCGTCTTGGGTTTGGTTCAAACGCTTACCTTTTATGCGGGGTAAGAGTCGCTTTAATTCTTTTGCCAATGAGACGGTCATCTTGACCTTGAACGATCTAAACAAACTCAAAACTAACACAGTTGTTAACCCCAAAAATCTCAACTTACCTCCCGCCACTCGCCTCAAAGTAGTGGCAACTGGAAAACTTACTCAACCTCTCATTGTAGAAGTTAGAGCTACAAAGTCTGCTCAACAAGCCATCATCCAAGCTAAGGGAGAATATCGTGGTACTAAATGAGCTTTTCTCCACTCTCAAATCTAATCGCGAGCTCCGCCGCCGACTCCTGGTAACTCTCTTTATTTTGGCCACCTTTCGTTTTGTCACCCACATTCCCGTCCCTGGTGTTAATCTCGAAGCCATCAAACAAGTTTTTTCTGGCAATCAACTTCTCTCTCTCCTTGACGTATTTAGTGGTGGAACTCTTGCCAATTTTTCGATTCTGGCGCTCGGCTTAAATCCCTACATTAACGCCTCCATTATCATGCAACTAATGACCATGGTTTCTCCACGTCTTGAGGAAATGTCCAAGGAAGGTGAGTCAGGTCGCGAAATAATCAATCAATACACCCGCATGCTGGCCGTTCCCCTCTCTATCATGCAAAGCGCTGCCATGTATATGCTGCTTAAGAATAGTAATCTTGTCACCGCCACCTCCCCCCTTGCCCTCATCACTCTTTTAGTCACTATGGCTGCAGGAAGCATTTTTCTCATGTGGTTAGGTGAGAATTTAACCGAATATGGACTGGGGAACGGGATCTCACTCCTCATTTTTGCTGGGATTGTGGGTCGTCTTCCGGTTACTTTTCTTCAAACCCAAGCTATTGCCTCAACCGTCAATCCAGCCAGCATTTTAGCTTTCATTTTCATGGGGCTAGCGGTCGTTTATGCCATTGTTGCAATCGACGAAGCTAAAAGACAAATCCCAGTATCTTATTCACGCCGGATTCGCGGAGGTAAAGATGTGGGTGGTGGTTCTACCTATCTACCAATCAAACTCAACAACGCTGGGGTGATCCCCATCATTTTTGCGATTGCTCTTGTTCTAGCCCCTTCTATGTTGGCTGGTCTGCTCAAGAACGTCGGCAACCCAGTTATTGCAGGATTCGCCACGCGCTTTGCCGCTTTCTTTACTCCCAGTTCTCTTCCCTATAACCTCTTTTATTTTGTCATGGTTGTCGCTTTTACTTATTTCTATACAGCCGTGGTGTTTGATACCGACAAGATCGCAGATCAGCTCAAACAAAACGGGGGATACGTTCCTGGTATCAGGCCCGGCAAAGAAACCGCCAAATACTTGAGTTATATCGTCAAACGTACCACCTTGGCCGGCGCGCTTTTCCTTGGCGCCATCGCCGTCCTCCCCAGTCTTGTCCAGGGTGCTACCCAGATCACCACCCTCACGATTGGCGGCACCTCTATCTTGATCGTTGTCTCGGTAGTGCTCGAAACCTACCGCAAAATGCAGTCCTACCAGGTCGCCCGCTCCTACGACTCGTTTATAAGATAAAGAAAAGTTATTTTTTCTCGGCTACAACAGAGAAAGCAACATTGGAAGTACAGTTAGCACAAAATCCCAGTGTAGCTTGTGCTAAAGCCGGGTGATGTTTTTCCCGTAATTGGGTAATAAATGCAACTATAGTCTCATTGGTAAGACATTCTTCAAGATTACCTTGTCCATCGCCTAATTCAAGTGGACCCTCCAGGTTAACAATACTTATTACATAACCATTCTCTTTTGCAACAGGTACTCCCACCATTGTCCGTGCCAAGGGATCTGTACAGAAACAAGAATAGCTCATAGCCAAATATTATACTATGTTATTTTTAAAATTCCACAATTCCACCCGGGCTTAACACCCCGGAGATGTTCCTCCTCCGCCTCTGGCTACGGCCGGACACGGTAGCCTGGTAGTTTCGTCACTCAATATCACATACCCGGTATGTGATATTCCATTGAACCCGCCTTGCCGGCGAGGCAGGCTCAACGAAACAAAATAGGTATGTTATAATTTTGCCATGAAAAAGAAAACAAAAGTATTGAACTATCGAGTTATTCTGGAGCAAGACGAAGATGGAGTCTTTGTGGCGAATGTTCCCTCACTCCAAGGCTGCTACACTCAAGGAAAGAGTTTTGAAGAAGCCATGAAAAATATCCGCGAAGTCATCGAGTTACATCTGAAAGTAAAAAAAGATTTACTCAATGAGCCAGACGATACGCTCACGGAATTTGTGGGTATCAAAAATATTTCCATTCCATCTTCATATGGTACGTTTGCCCATATTTAAACCTACTGAATTAGTAAAGATTGCAAAGAAGAAAGGGTTTGTAGCGATACGGCAGAGCGGTAGCCACCGTATATTTAAACATCCAGACGGTAGATGGACAACAATCCCTATACACACAAAAACAGTAGGTAGGGGGCTGGCAAGCAAAATTATCAAAGATATTGGTGGTGCGCTATAATAACTTAGTTATCCTTATTTTTAGGAGATTTATTTTATGGCCAAAAACATCATTTTCTATGGTCCAGAGGGATCGGGTAAATCCACCCAAGCCAAAATGCTCGCCGAAAAACTCGGTGTTCCCTGTCAGCCATCTGGTGATTTAGTTCGCCGTATGGCCGAGATAGATAAAGGTATCATGGGAGCAATCTGTCGCGAAACTCTCAAAAGTGGTCACTACATTGGTGACTCGGAAATGTTTGTCCTCTGGAAAGCACGCCTAAAAGACGAGGATATGCAAAATGGCTGGGTAATTGACGGGTTCCCCAGAAATATGACCCAAGCAGAATTTCTCGCCGACAAACTCGACAAATATGGCAAAAAAGTCGATATTGTTTATTACTTAAATGTTTCAGAAGAAATCAGTATGAATCGGCTCCTCAAACGTGGTCGCAAGTTAGCCGATGGTGGGTTGCATGATTCTGAAGAATTAATTCGTGAACGCCTCAAGCGCTACAAGGCAGAAGAAGCCAGTGTACTAACTTACTACAAAGAGCGCGGAATTTTAGTCGAAATAAATGGCGACCAAGATATCGAAACAATTCACCAAGAGATTGCCACTAAAGCGTTATGAACAAACTTGTTGCCATGACGCAAGGTGGAGCCATCCTTGGCCAGGTCCGCCAAGCTCTCTATCATTTTACGCAAGTTGGAGTGACTCCTCATGAAATTGAACTAGAAGCTCGTCGCCTCATCAAATCTCTGGGAGGAGAGCTCTCCTTTACCAAGGTTCCTGGATATAGCTGGGCCACCTGCGTCAATATTAATAGTGGGATAGTTCACGGGATTCCCACTAGTACAGTTCCCTTCCGCGATGGAAACCTAATCACCGTCGATGTGGGAGTTTATTATCGTGGGTTTCATACCGACGCAGCTTTTAGCAAAGTAGTTGGTATAACCACCCCCACCAAAACTCGTTTTCTCCAAGCTGGTATGGAGGGACTTCAGAATGCCCTCTCTACTATCAAGTCAGGAGCTCATATTGGTGAAATTGGTAACGCTATGACTAGTAGTCTCACTCCATATGGATATTCTTGCACTCGCGAACTTACCGCCCATGGGGTAGGGAGAGAACTTCACGAAGATCCCATGATTTCCAACCTTTCAACCCCCCATCCAGAAAAAACTCCTTCCCTGACCCTCGGTCAAACCCTCGCCATCGAGATCATCTATGTTGAGGGTAAATCCGAGCTAATTCTCGAGAAAGATGGCTGGACAATTTCCACCAAAGATGGTACACTTTCAGCCGTATTCGAAGAAACCGTCGTGGTTACCAAGGACGGTTATTCTGTTTTGACAATACCCTCATTGTTTCAGATCCTTTAATCTGGTACAATTAGCAGATCTTATGAGCAAAGCTGACGTCACGGAAAAGATTGGTACAGTGACTGCTACTTTGCCCAACACCATGTTCAAGGTACTTTTAGAAGAGGGTACCGAGATACTCGCGCATTTGTCTGGCAAAATGCGGATGTATCGAATTAGTATTATGCCAGGAGATAAGGTTAAAGTTGAGATGACTCCCTACGACAATGGCAAAGGTCGTATCACCTACCGCGTCCGTGAAGGACAAGTCTTCCCCACCTCACCAACTATATGAAAGTCCACTCATCGCTTCGCAAACGCTGTCTCAAATGTCAATATGTTCGCCGCAAAGGCGTTTTATTTATCGTGTGCGATAATCCTCGCCACAAACAGCGTCAAGGTTAATTTATGTTAAGACTAGTAGGTATCGATTTACCAGTTGACAAACGCATCGAAGTCGCCCTAACTTACGTCTACGGTATTGGCCCAAAAATTTCCCGGATTATCCTGGACAAAGCTAAAATTGACCTAAATACCCGCGCCAAAAACCTCTCCGCCTTGGAAGTCGCCAAACTCCAAAAAATCCTCGAAGAATTCAAAGTGGAAGGAGATCTCCGCAAGGATATTCGCGAAAACATCCAGCGCTTAAAGCGCATTGGTTGTTATCGGGGTTACCGTCACTCGGTCGGTCTCCCTGCTCATGGGCAGCGTACTCGTACCAACGCTCGTACTCTGCGGGGCAAACGTAAAACCATTGGCGCCATGAAAAAAGAAGAAACCGCCAAAATAGAGGGAGCCAAGTAATATGGCTATCAACAAAAACATCAAAACTGTGAGCGATGGTCGCATTTATGTTCTCGCGACCTTTAACAACACAGTCGTTACGATTACTGATCAAAGTGGCAACGTTGTGGCCTGGAGCTCAACCGGCAAAGTTGGCTTCAAAGGTTCGCGTAAATCTACTCCCTTTGCGGCTACTCAAGCGATCACCGCCGCTGTTGATGCTGGTAAAGCTATGGGACTTCGTCAAGCCGCTGTTTATATCAAGGGACCCGGTCCAGGACGGGACGCCGCTCTTCGAGTCCTACGCGGAATCGGCATCAAAGTCACTGAAATGCAAGATGTTACTCCTATTCCCCACAATGGTGCACGAGCCAAGAAACCGAGGCACGGATAATATGGCAAGATATACTGGTCCTAAAAACAAGAAGGCTCGCCGATTTGGAGTGGATCTTGGCTTAAAATCCTCTAGCAAATCTCTTGATCGTCGGATCGGTACTCCCCCAGGTGCTCATGGCCGGAAAGGTAGTCGGAAAGTCTCTGATTATGGGGTTCAACTGGCCGAGAAACAGAAAACCAAAATTATGTATGGCATTCTGGAGCGTCAATTCAAAAAATACTATACCGAGGCTTCTCGTAATCCTCTAGCTACCGGAGAGGTTATACTCTCTTTTCTTGAGCGTCGTCTGGATAACTGTGTTTATCGTCTAGGTTTTGTTCCAACTCGCAGTGCCGGTCGTCAAATCGTCGCGCACGGCAACGTTCGCATCAACGGCAAAAAACTCGATATTCCCTCCTACCAAGTCAAAATTGGAGACGTGATTTCTCTCTCTGATACTGCGCTTAACATCCCCTATATCAAGTCGCGATTGGTTGATAAAGATCTTCCTTGTGCGGCCTGGTTGGAGAAAAAAGCTGCCGTTGGCAAAGTTATCCGCTTCCCGCAAAGAAGCGATCTTATTGAGGCTATTAACGAACAATTAATTGTGGAGTTCTATTCTCGTTAATAAGCTATATACAAAGGGGGTTTTATGCAAACCATGAATTTTTCGGTCAAAATCATTGAAGAAAAGGATAACTTTGGCATTTTTGCCATTGAACCTTTAGTGACTGGTTTTGGTCATACGCTCGGTAACTCACTACGCCGAGTTTTACTGTCTAGTTTTCGCGGCGCTGCCATCACCGAAGTTAAAGTAGGAGGGGTAACTCACAAATTTTCTACTCTCGCTGGTTTAAGTGAGGATATGATCGAACTAATCTTAAACCTTAAGGCTATTAAAGTCGCCTATGAGGGGGAAGAGTCCATTACCGCCAAATTAAACGTTAAAGGTGCCAAAACTGTGCATGCAAGTGATATCGTCGCTCCTGCGACCGTGAAAATCGTCAACGGTGATGCCATTATTGCCAACTTAAGTAAAGACGCTAAACTCGATCTCGAACTAACCATTGCTACCGGTTATGGTTATTCACCTGCAGAAGATCGACCAACCACCACGATTGGCACCATGGTGCTTGATGCCATTTTTTCCCCCGTTGAACGCGTTTCCTACAAAGTCGAGTCAACTCGTGTTGGTCGCCGCACTGATTTTGACAAAATTGTTCTGGAAATCCACACTGACGGTTCCCAGCTCCCTTCCCTCGTCTTAAAGGAAGCCGCTAAAATTTTAGTTTCGGCTTTTTCTCAAATTGTTGAGCCGGTTGCCATAGTTGGTGACGAGAATGCATCTACAAGCCCCTCAAGTATTTCTCTGGATGACCTTGGTCTCCCCACTCGAGTGACCAATGCTCTTAAGAATGCCGGCTACAAACAGGCCGAGCAACTAGCAGCCGCCACAGATCGAGATCTTAAAAATGTCAAAAATCTAGGTGGTAAATCACTTGGATTAGTCGATGAAGCATTAGCCACCAAAGGACTTAAACGCGCATGAAAAAACGCATCAGTGGTTACAAGCTCAATCGAGATTCAGCGGGGCGTTTAGCTCTTCTTAAAAATCTCGTTGGAGCCATTGTCTTAAACGAGGAAATAGTCACGACCGTAACTCGCGCCAAGGCTGTAACTCCGATTTTTGAAAAACTCATAACTCACGCTCGCCGTGGATTACTCCAAGATCGTCGTCTTGTTCAGTCGTATCTTCAATCCGCCCCGCTCACCAAGCGTCTCCTCAATGAAATCGCCCCTAGATATAAAGACATTAAGGGTGGTTATACTAAACTTACTTTGATTGGCACTAGGCGCGGCGATAATGCCACTATGGCTCGTCTTGCGCTCACCAAAAAATCCACAAATACTACCGCTAAAACCAAAATTAGTGAAAGTTACAGCGATAAGAAAAAAACTAAAATGATTCCCGTCGTCACTCCTGAAAAAGTGACAGCTCTCAAAGTCGCACCCAAACTAGTACAGCGTACCGGCAAAAGAGGTGACCGATGAAAAAAACTACTTCTATGGTCAAGACTGCTGACATTAAACGTGATTGGCATCTGGTCGACTGTACGGGGCAGACTCTTGGTCGTCTCTCGACCCGCTTAGCAGGACTATTGACCGGCAAGCACAAACCTGCCTATACTCCCCACATGGATATGGGGGACTATGTCGTTGTAATCAACGCTAAAGATATCCAGTTCACCGGCAACAAATTAATGGATAAATATTATTATCGTCACTCTGGTCATCCTGGTGGTTTTACTCAAGAATCTGCCGGCAATCTCCTAGTGCGTGATCCCCGCAAGATTATCGAACACGCGGTCGCTGGAATGCTAGCTAAAAATAAACTCCAGGATCCTCGTTTACGTCGACTTAAAGTCTATAAATCAGCTACTCATCCGCACGTTGCCCAATTTACCAAAAAGGACCAAATATGACAGATGTTAAAAAAACAACCAAGAAAGTCTCCGCCCCAGGCGGATCGGCCTTGGGCCGAAATTATACCTATGCAGTAGGTCGCAGAAAAACCGCAACTGCTCGCGTACGTCTTTATCCCCATGCTAGTGTTCCAGGACACGATGGGGTTCAAATGATTATTAATGGTAAGTCAGCCGAAGAATATTTTCCTGGCGAGACTGCCAAATCCGGCTATCGCAAGCCCTTTCATTTAACTGAAACCCTCTCCAAAATGTCTATTTCAGCAGTTGTGGCAGGATCGGGTAAGGCCGGCCAACTCGATGCGGTGGTTCATGGTATTGCTCGTGCCCTCTCCCTCCTTGATCGAGAAGCTTATCGAGGCATTCTTAAATCTGCTGGGCTCTTAACTCGCGATGCCCGCGCCAAACAACGCCGCATGATCGGCACCGGTGGTAAATCCCGCCGCAAGAAACAATCTCCCAAGCGCTAAATTTTCTAGTTGACATTCGGGTAGTGTTTGGATTAAATTGGAGTTATGGAAGAAACAAAAATTGCCATATTCAAAGGTAAGGAAATCAGGAAAGTAATCTTTCAGAACGAATGGTGGTTTTCAGTTGTAGATGTAGTTCAGGCTCTGACTGATCAGTCAGATAATTTAACAGCAAGAAAATATTGGAATAAATTAGCTCAGAGATTGCGAGACGAAGGCAGTGAAGTGGTGACAAACTGTCACCTTTTGAAATTACTCGCTCTTGACGGAAAGATGCGTGAGACTGACTGTGCCAATACCGAAAGTATTTTTCGCATTATTCAATCAATTCCATCACCAAAAGCTGAACCTTTCAAACGCTGGCTAGCTAAAGTAGGTTATGAGCGAGTGCAAGAAATCGAAGATCCAGAATTAGCTACCAAGCGTACCAGGGCTTTATACAAAGCCAAGGGATATCCAGATTCATGGATCGAAAAGCGTATGCGAGGGATCGAAATCCGCGAGACATTGACAGACGAGTGGAAAAAACGAAATGTAGGTGAAAATCGTGAATACGCTATTTTAACAGCCGAAATTTCTCTGGCTACATTCGGCATGACTCCATCTGAATATAAAAAATTTAAGGGATTAAAACATCAAAATCTTCGTGATCACATGAATGATCTAGAATTAATTTTCTCTATGCTGGGAGAGGCATCAACCACCGAGATTGCTAAGAACAAAGATGTTCAAGGTTTTGTTGAGAATAAGCAAGCTGCCAAGTTAGGTGGAGCAGTCGCAGGGAGCGCAAGAATTGACCTCGAACAAAAAAGTGGCAAAAAAGTTTCGACAAAGAAAAATTATTTATCTTTTTCAGAAAATAAAAAGACTGGCATCAGCGGTCGGTCGAAACCTTAGGTCTATTCAGTACAGCCGATAGTAGGATATACTAAGTTTATTACTACCCTTTAAATAAATATATAACGAAAGGAATCTATGGTAAAAGCAAACGATAAAGCAGAAAAAACAGTTGGCGCAAAATCTAGTCTCCAATCCGACAAACTTCAGGCAATTAAAGTGGCCATGGAGCAAATAGATAAGCAATTTGGCACAGGTTCTATCATGAAACTTGGGACCTCTCACCACATGGATATCAAAAGTATCCCCACTTCCGCCATGGCGTTAGATCTAGCTTTAGGTATTGGTGGTTTCCCTTGTGGTCGTATCACCGAAATTTATGGACCAGAAGCATCAGGTAAGACTACGGTTTGTCTCCACGTCATCGCCGAAGCCCAAAAGAATGGTGGCACTGCCGCTTTTATTGATGCCGAACACGCACTCGACCCCGCCCGTGCCAAAGCGGTTGGCGTTAATCTCGATGAGCTCCTTATCTCTCAGCCAGACACCGGCGAACAAGCATTGGAGATCGCCGAGACCCTTATTCGTTCCGGTGCCGTCGATGTCATAGTTGTCGACTCTGTGGCCGCACTCGTGCCAAAGGCCGAAATTGAAGGTGAGATGGGGGATGCTGTCATGGGTATGCAAGCTCGGCTCATGTCTCAAGCTCTACGCAAGCTCACAGGCGCCATCAGTAAGAGTAATACGGTTATGGTCTTTACCAATCAACTCCGCATGAAGATAGGTGTCATGTTTGGCAATCCAGAAACTACTGCTGGCGGGCAAGCTCTCAAATTTTATTCCTCCGTTCGTATCGATATGCGCAAAATTGGCAATATTACGGAAGGGGAAATAATCGTTGGTTCTCGCCACCGCGCCAAAATCGTCAAAAACAAAGTCTCCCCTCCCTTCAAAGTTGCCGAGTTCGATATTATGACGAGCGGGGGCATCTCCAAATCTGGCGGAGTCTTGGACGTTGCAGTCGAGCAAGAAATCGTCGAGAAATCGGGGTCTTTCTTTAAATACGAAGGCGTTCTTCTAGCCCAAGGCCGAGAAGCCACCAAGGTAGTCCTAGAGGAAAAACCCGAGCTGATGAAACGAATAGAAAAAGACATTTGGGACAAAATCAAAGCTGTCGAAAAAGCAGCTGAAAAAGCCGAAGTCCTAGCCAAAAAATAATGCCCACAATCACGCGCCTCGTCCAGGGAAAGAAAAATCCAAATAGGGTCAATCTTTATCTGGACGAACAATTTGCTTTCGCGCTTTCCATCGATGAAGTAGCTAAACACAGCCTCAAAAAAGGTCTAGAGCTTGACAGCGAACAAATCGAGGCTCTCAAAGATACTGACGCAACTGATTATATCTTCGCCAAGCTCCTCAACTTCCTCTCGTACCGCCCGCGAACGGTCAAAGAGGTGCGTGATCGGCTCTACAAATACGAAGTCAAAGATACAGCCAAGCAAAACGCACTGATCGAGCGGTTAAAGAGTAAAGGATATCTAGACGACCTGGCTTTTGCTCGCTGGTTCATCGAGTCTCGCAACGCCCACCGCCCTCGCTCATCTCGCTTGCTCACGGCCGAACTCAAATCCAAGGGAGTGGAGAACGAAGTAATCCAATCAGTCATCTCTGGGGTTTCTAACGAGCGTGAGACTATTGTTCGTCTCCTAGCAAAAAAATTGGGCTCACCTCGTCACCTAGAGTTGAACGAACGTCAAAAAATATCCACATATTTAGCTCGCCTAGGTTTTGCCTGGGACAAGATTGTGGAGGTTGTCAAAAGCTGGGAATCAGAGTAAAATACAGTCATATTCTAGAAAAATATTACCAACATCATATGACCAGGCAAAACAATTTTTCTTTTCACGCTTGCGCAATCTAAACTTGCGGGTCTTCTTGGTGCCAGTTTTGTTTTTCCAGAACCTATAGCAGAGTTTAACGAGGAGAGATTATGAGTATTCTATTAAGATCATTATTAGCTACATTTACGAAATCTGGCAAAATTAAGCCGATCTCAACCACCAAAGTCAAACCAGAAGTCAAAACCAAAAAAGAACCCATTAGTTCGCAGTTGGCCAAAGAGGCCCAGTCTACCGCCAAAGAAATCATTGCTTTCGCCCGGGAAGAAGCCGATAAAATTCGTCTGGCCGCCCAGACAGAAATGCGCGAACTTCAATCATCTCTGCGTACCCAAGAAGATAAGTTGCACAAACTCGAAGATTCTCTCCAAACTAAAGATGCCGAAATTAACAAACATTTGGCTACGATCGAAGCTACTAAAATTGAAATCGGTGAGATTCGAACAAAACAAGTTGAGAAATTAGAAAAAATAGGGAGCCTCTCTAAAGATAAAGCTAAAGAAATTCTCCTCGCCGCCGTCGATAAAAAACTCGCCCGCGAAGTGGCAGAGCGCATCCGTAGCGCCGAAGAAGAAGTGCGAGAAACCGCCGATACCAAAGCCCGAGATCTTTTAATTGATGCTATGTATCATGGTTCGACCGAGTATGTGGCGGAATTTACGATCTCAACCGTCAAAATACCCGACGATGATGTCAAGGGTCGGATTATCGGCAAAGACGGTCGCAATATTCGTACTTTTGAAAAAGTCACCGGAGTTGATATTGACATGGACGAAACTCCCGGAGAAATTCGCTTATCTTGTTATGACGGTGTGAGACGCGAAGTGGCCCGCGTGGCTCTCGAACGGCTGATCAAAGATGGTCGGATCCAACCCACCAGAATCGAAGAATATGTTGCCAAAGCTCGCCATGATATTGAAAAGATTATGTACGAAGAGGGTAAAAAGCTCTGTCACATGGTTGGAGCCTACAATCTCCCTCAAGATCTAATCGCCATTTTGGGGAGATTCAAGTACCGTTCATCCTACGGTCAAAATATGTTGGCTCATACCCTGGAAGAAACGCGTATTGGGATGAATTTGGCCGCTGAACTCAAAGCTAATGTCGATATTGTTCGGCTCGGTTGTCTCTTCCATGACATCGGCAAGATCATTACGGATGAAGAGGGTAGTCACATCGAGCTCGGAGTCAAGCTTCTTAAGAAATATAATCTCCCTCAAGCTGTCGTAGATTGTGTCGCCCAACACCATGAAGACGAAGAATTCACTAGCAAAGAATCAATTCTTGTCTATATTTCCGATGCCATTTCCGGTTCTCGACCCGGCGCTCGCTACGAAAATATTGATGAGTACGTTAAACGTTTAACCTCCATCGAAAAGATTGCCATGAGTAAGTCTGGTGTCACCGAAGCCTATGCCATCTCCGCTGGGCGCGAGATCCGCGTTATGGTTGATCCGGGTATTGCTACCGACGACGAAGCTGTCCGGCTCGCCAGTGACATCCGCGACGAAATCAAAGCTAATGTGACCTATCCCGGCACTGTCACCGTGACCGTGATCCGCGAGCTTCGCACCAGCCAAGTTGCCAAATAATTATTATAAATAATGGAGGAACCATGAAAAAATCCGATTATTACGAAATTGTTGCCAAGTCCGCTCACATGACTAAAAAAACCGCCAAGGACGCGATTGATACTTTTTTGGGGGAAATGATTAAAACTCTCAAAAAAGGTGACAAAGTTGTCTTATCTGGTGTGGGCACTCTCTCAATCGGTAAGGTTGGGCCTAAAGATGTCGTCCCCTTTGGCAAAGCCGATCTACGCATAACCGTCAAAAGCCATAATGTGGTTAACTTCAAGGCCGCCAAGCCCCTGCGTAAAATTATCTGGTAGTTCCTTCAGGGTCAGACCTTGAAGGAAGTACCCAACCCCGCATACTCAACGGCGGGGAAGGTCTGACCCTGAAGGTATACTTGAAAATATGACTCACACCATCCTCGCCGATAATTTACGCAAAGTATATTCTGTTCAAAGAAAGCGTACTGGCCTTTCTGGGTCGATTAAAGATTTATTTAATCCGATAAACGAAGACAAAGTCGCGGTTAAAGACGTCTCATTTGTGATCGACGAGGGTGAGCTCGTGGGTTTCATTGGCCCCAATGGCGCCGGTAAAACTACCACTCTTAAGATGCTCTCCGGCCTCCTTTACCCTACCAGTGGCTCGGTTCGTGTCCTCGGGTTTGATCCGTGGAAACGGCAATACAACTTCCTCACCCAAATCTCCCTCGTTATGGGGCAAAAAAACCAATTGTGGTGGGACTTGCCCGCCGTCGAGTCATTCAACTTAGCCCGCGATATCTACGATATCCCTGGATCAGTTTACAAAAAAACTCTCGATAGCCTTGTGGAGATGCTCGACATTGGGGAGGTATTAAACGTTCAGGTCCGCAAACTCTCTCTAGGTCAGCGCATGAAAGCCGAGCTTGTCGCGGCTCTCCTCCACTCACCCAGAATCTTGTTTTTAGACGAGCCGACGATCGGTCTGGATGTGGTCATGCAACAATCCATGCGCCAGTTTCTCAAAGAGTACAACCAAAATAATACAGGCTCGATCCTGTTAACCAGCCATTACATGGACGATGTCAAAGAACTATGTAAGCGAGTCATTATCATCGATCAGGGTAGTATTCTCTACGACGGACTCTTATCCGACGTAATCGCCAAATTTAGCAAACACAAAATCATCGAAGTTATTACCCCATCAGGCACCACCATTCACAAAATCCTCCGGGGTAAAGTTGCCGAAAAAGCCGCCGAGCTCCTCAAAGATCCCAGCGTAGTTGATATCAATATTAAAGAAGTCGAAATTGAGGATGTCATCCGTAGCGTGTTTTCTGCTCCCAAAGGGTCTGACCTTAAAGGGTGAACCCAACCGCGAGACATACAAAGCGCGGAAGGTCAGACCCTTTGGTTACTAATATGAACAAATACATTTCGCTTTTTACCATCACTCTCCAGGAGATTTTCACCTACCGGCTCAATATGATCATGTGGCGTGTCCGCCAAATCTTTGTTTTTCTGATTCCCTTTTTCATTTGGCGTGCGGTTCTCTCAGGCGGTGGCAATATTTATGGATATTCATTCGCCGCCATCATGACCTATCTATTTGGCACGACAATCCTTCGTTCACTCGTCATGGGCTCTCGCACGATTGATTTAGGTTGGATGATCAATAG
>Ga0075701_107_pt1 | contig 25686 bp, 26 predicted proteins | sample RifGroA2_FD_67732 | JGI IMG/M metagenome (GOLD analysis project Ga0075701, IMG submission 67732) | Microgenomates bacterium GW2011_GWA2_46_16
CTTAGGATCACGCAGAGCCGACTGCAGTTCTGCGATCATTTCCTGGGCAGGTTTATTCATTCACCCATTACAGCAGATTTGGGAGATGAGGTCTATAGCTTGCCACGTGGACGGGAGAAGTAGATTTCACCGAGGCGACCGAGGACACGCAGGGCGTAGTAGAGGGAGTAGGTAAATAGTTTGAGGGGGAAGAGGTAGAGGGGGAAAAGGAGGCGGCGGAGGTAGGTGCGGAGTTTTTTGAGGAGAGCCTGTAGCATATTGCTATTGTAGCAGGGAAGATTTCTTGTGACGGGATTCGATTTTTTTAAGATCTTCCTGGGGTTTGAGTGATTCGGGGCGAATTCCACGAGACAGGAGAGTATGACGAGTGGCGCGACTGTTTTTGATGACTTCTTCGTTTAGTTTGTACGAGCCGCGCAGATTTTTATCTTTAATATTGTGATCTGTCATCGCGAGGGCAAAATCTTTGGCTTTGAGTTCTACTGTCGAATCAAAATCAGCGAGCGCTCTTTTGGATGGTATGTTGCGTTTCTTTTTGAGTTCTTTAGTAGATATCCCGCCATAGAGAGCGCGGATATGTTTGTCCTTGAAAACGGCAAACTCTACTTGAGCTTTAATCCCTCGCTCGTAGACGGTCGACTCGATTCGACCCTCGGTATCCTTGAGTTTGAGGCGGGCGTCGAGCCTCTTATCCTCTGACGCTCTTTGCTCGCGCAACTCCTGTCTGCGAGTCTGGGTGGCGAAATAGGTTTGCGCCTGGGCAATCTCGACCTTGCGAGGGTCTCCGTTCTGAGCGACTAGATAGCAGGCATAGCGAGTGAGAAGAAAATCCTCGACATTTCTCATTGCTCCAGATCCAGTTTGGACCGTTTTGTCGGCGCCGACAAAATGGTTTTTGACTGATTGGTCGCTCTTTTTACATGATTCTTTGGCACGATCCAATGCTTTGTTAAACATTCTCCAAGTCGTGTACCCTAAAAGTGGCATCAAATCCCTCGCTGACCAGTATTCCAGATCTTGCTCGACTCGCTTGATCTCGTCGAGACTTTGATTGATATTAATGAGACTAAGTTGTGGGGTCATAACTCAAATATAGACCGAAGGATAGGCGAAGTCAACGACGGATTTTGGCGATACGAGGGAGACAGCGCGGATCCTCCCCCGTCTCTAAATAGCGCGCAACTGGACCATGACAATGATCACAACTTCCATGCAGTATGACGTCGTTGAGGTCATTTAGTTCTGCAGTGTAGTTTTGAATTGAGACAGTATCTCTACACTTGGGACACCAAACATTGCTAATTATTTCATTTAGAAAGAATTGCCAGTTGTCTCCTTCGATATACTTGAAATCTGTTAAGGTAATGGGGAATGACTTGGGTTTTTTTGTCATAGTTTTCTTTTTTTGTTCTATTGGTAATTGATCACGAGGGTCGTATTTATAAAAATCTCTGGTTACTTCACAATCAAAGATGTCCTGCTCGATGTAGATATGCTTCCAGCAACTACCTCCCCACTTGACCCGTTTCCAGCAGTGCGTACACCAGGATTCTTTGAGTGCAAAATCGTCATTGGTTTGGATGCTAACAGGATAAAAGCTATGGTCGCGAGATTCTAAATAGTATTTTCGAAGGCCGATAGCTACTGCTGAACGAGCAGTGTACTTACCATAGAGCGGTGTGGCACCCCATGAATACATTTGATCTTTTTGGTTGGTGATAAATCGAAGATCTTGATCAATGGCGCGTAGAAGCATGTCTGGTGCTGGGTCGGTAAAGCCGTCAAACTCGAAGGCGTATTTACGGATGAGGAACATTGTATCGGCATTGTGATTGGGTTCGTAGAGCAAAAGTTTGTAGACAAAGTCGGCGAGGGCGATGTTTTTGCGACTAATGGCCGCGTTGTCGCGAGAAAGAGCTGGCTCATGACGAAGAAAGTATCTTTGTGTAGGCAGATCTAGGCACTTGAAGATGAGATCGTCCCCTGCTTGGAAAGATGATTGGGCAAACCATGACTTTAGTCCCATCAAATATTGACGATGTGGACCGGTAGGTGGTCTTTTGAGAATAAATTCACCATGGTCTGATTGGATTTGAATTATTTGATTGTATCCAGAAACATAACCATGAAGGAGAAAATAGATGTCTGAATTGTAGTGGATACCTTTGTGTCGTAGATCTTCGATCGTGGGGGTATAACGAAATACCTTCCCCTTGTATACACGCTCGGCTAGATCAAAGGTTTTGTAACCTACTTTGACTACTTTGGCTTGATATGGAGTTATCACGTTTCTGACTTTGGCAATTGGTAGGTGAAGAGATTTTGCAATATCATCGATGTTGATGGGATGATTGCTGGTAGACAACAAGGTGATAATTTTGCCTAGACGAGATTGTGCTTCTGTGTTTGACATGGGGATATTTTATCATTTTTGCTCTAGAGATCTGGGATGCCAATTTTCCAAACCCCTTTTTCGCGGAAGGCAGGGATAGTTTGCCTGGCGGCAGCATTGAGAATCGCTGAACTAGATTTGCCGGCTGACCCGTAGTACTCTTTGAGGGTAATGATCTTTTTGCTTTCTAGGTAGGCCAGTCGTTTGTGAAGGGACTCTGTCAGGGAGCGGTAGAGGATAACTAGGAATGCTTGGGCGTCTTTGTTGGCTCTAAAGATACCAAAAGAGTCATAGTATTTTTGTTTACCTTTGTTGCGGATGATTATCTGCGGGAATCCCTGGCGAATTAACTGCCAGTTGATGAGAATACGGCCAATGCGACCATTGCCGTCGTTGAAGGGGTGAGTTGATTCGAATTCCAGATGAAATCGCGCAATTTTTTCTAGAAAATATTCTTCGTGGTTGCTTGAGTATTCAATCAATGTGTTTTCGATTAGTCGACCAATGTGTTCGGGAGCGGGGGCAATGTGAGTGCCAACTCGTACATACTCGTGCTCCTTGCGGAAACGACCAGCGATCGAGTCATCGATGTTGCCGATGAGCATTTGGTGGAGTAGAGTGATTAATTCTTCGCTCAAGTCAGAAGAAGGCGCTTTTTCGTGGATATAAAGCGTGATCCTGGCTAGATTCTGCGCTTCATATACTTCGCGTAAGTTAACGTCTTTAGATATCTCCATTTCTAGTAAGATTTTTTCGGTTTGCGGAAGCGTCAAAGTAGAATTTTCGATCGCATTACTGTTGTAAACACTCTCGGAGAGCTCGGCTTCATCTATTAATGTGAGTAGTGAAGATTTGCCTAGTTTGGCCCGATCGAATTTCTCTTTGAGTTCCTGAAGATATTGTCTGCCCGCGCTTTTGAGACTCATGTGCGAATGATAACATATTCACGGCATTTTGTCAATTAGGCGTGAATTTGTGTCACTTTTGAGGTAAATTCACGTTTTTGTGATGTATTTTGATATATTTGACGCTTGGCAAGCCGTTATTAGTTAAGCTGTTTTTTCACAGCTATTTTCAGGCGCTTACGGGATTCTTTGATGGCTGGTGCGGTGGGGAGTCTCTCGGGCATAGTACCACCGAGCTCTTTGATGGTTTGACGTACCTTCTTGCCGACGGCAAAATGGGTTTGATTGGCTAGCGGGAAAGCATGATGTTGCTGATATTTTTTGATGCACTTTTAGGCATTTCGATCGTTTCGGTGAAGTCAACGAAATGATATTGGATTGATTGACCGCTGTTTTTGCATGATTGTTTGGCTTTTTTTATGGCGGTTTCGAAGTTGCGATAATCTGAATACTCTAGTACTTTTGCTAAATCACGAGCTGTCCAATATTCTGAGTGAAATTCGTTTAGTTTTTTTATTTGTTCGAAAACTTGAATTGATTGATCGCTCATAGTTCAAATATAGACCGAAGGATAGGCGAAGTCAATCCTTTGGCGGGCTCAGGACTTTCAGGTGGTGGGAATGCCCTGCGGATAGCAATGGTCGGCGAAGACGCATTTCTCGCAAGCTTTGAGATTGGTGGTGCGGGGGAAGTGGAGGGCGCGGATCTCTTTCATCGCAGAGTTAATGATTTTTTTTAATTCGTCGACTTCGGCCGCGGTGATTTTGAAGGAGAGTTGTTTGGGGACTTCGACAAAGTCGAGGGTGGCCTCGCCGAAGGTGATGTTTTGGAGACGTTTGTCTAGGTCTATCAGCAATTTGTAAAACACGAGTTGACGCTTGAGATCTCCCTGACTGTCCTGCGTCGTGCCCTCGATCTGACCCACGGTCTTCCCCTTCCCTGTTTTGTAGTCGATCACGCGCACGGTTCTATCGGATTGATCACTCCACTCGATGCGGTCGATTTTGCCGGTCAAGGTAATGTCGTCGAGTTGAACACGACTAAACTTTTCTAAAAATAGAGATTCTTTAAAGTCGTCCTGGTGGAGGTCAAAGTAGGTAGAGAGAATTTTGTCACCCTGAGTGAGGCGGATCGATAAATCTTCTTTGGTAATTACTTCTTTGAGCAGAGTGGTGTGGAAAGTATCGAGGAGAAATTTTTTGGTTGGTTTTTTACCAGATTCTTTGAGCTCAGTGTAGAAAAGTTCGAGACCAGCGTGGATGGCGGTGCCAAAAGCTAGATGGGGCTTTTTGGCGTGGGGGACTTTTAATAATTTATCGAGTTTGAATTTGTAGGCACATTCTAAATAGGTATTGAGGGCGGTGACGGAGAGGCTAAACTTGTCGACTAGATCCTGGAGGAAGGCAGCCTCAGATTTAGAGGGAGAAAGAGGTTTGCCGGTGGTGAGTAGGGTCTCGATGTGAGCATGAGCTTCGTCCTCGATCTGTTGGACATCGATTCTCGTGAGATTACTATCCCCCATTTCAGATAAGAACATGGAGGGGACGGAGAGGCGGGAGGATCCATAGCTACTGTAACTGGCGGCATAGCACAGGGTGAGGCCGGACTTGGCGCGGGTCATGGCGACATAAAAGAGGCGGCGCTCGTCCTCGTTCTTTTCTTTGTCAGAAAGTTTGACGTTTTTGAGGACCCCTTTCGGGAGCGTGAGGAGATTCTTAACTTGATTATTGCCCCAGGTTCCATCAACCGTGCGGTAGAGATAGACGTGTTCCCACTCCAGACCTTTGGCAGAGTGGGCGGTCGTCAAGGTGACGGAGTCGGGGCTCACGCCAAACTCGGATTCTTCGAGACGCAGATTGTTCTCTTCCATGAGGTTGAGATTGGCGATAAAGCCGGAGAGGTCGAGACCGTGATCAAACCGGTTCATCTGCTTGACCTCGTCAAAGAGAGTATTCAAGCGGGCGAGACGGTGGTGTGCGTCAGTCTGTTTGAGCACCCATTTGAGGTAGCCGGACTCGTTTAAGACTTTCTCAAAAAACTCGGAGAAAGTAGAGTTGGCGTCGAGATCCTGCCAAAGGGAAAGGCTCTTGAGCGTGGCCTCGATCTTGGGCCGGGAAGTGAGGGTGAGGGTATCCAGGCGCGAGGGGTCGGCCAAGATTTCGAAGAGGTTGAGGCGTAAGTCAGCGGCGAGGCGGGAAATTTTGAGGACATCGAGCGAGTCGATGCCAAAAATATTATAGTGGAGGATGGTGAAGAGATCTTCGTCGTCGTCTTTGGTACGGAGCTCGTGAACGACGCGGAGGATTTTTAAGAAATTGCGGACGGTGGGATCTTCGAGGACATTGGCGCCACCTTGCACACTGTAATCAATCCCGTATTTGACAAGGGTATCGGCGATCAAGCGCGACTCACGATTGGTGCGGTAGATTACGGCGATCTGGGCGGGGGAAACACCGGCTTTGATTTTTGCTTGGATATCTTCTGCGATAAAAATGGTCTCGGCGGTGCTGGAGGAGACTTGGGCGAGGAATACGGGCGAGGATTTTCGGGCGGGGGCAAGCCCCGCCCCTACAAAAGAAATCAAATGAGGATCAACGCCGGGTACGACGTCGCTAATGCGAAGATTATTGTGAGAGATCAGGGAGTCGGCGGCGTCTAAAATGGTTTGGGTAGAGCGATAATTGATTTTGAGGGTGATGACCTCTGCTTTGGGGTAAACTTTAATGAATGAAAGTTGGTTTTCGATGGAGGCGCCTTGAAATCTCATAATTGATTGGTCAGGGTCGCCGGTGACGAAGACATTGGCTTTGTCTCCCCAGAAACTGGCCAGCAACAGCAGGAGCTCGTTTTGGGCGGAGTTGGTGTCCTGGTATTCATCCACGAGGAAATACTGGAAACGTTCTTGGTAGCTACTCAAAAGTTCTGCGTCGCTTTTGAAAGCCGCAACCACGGTGTTGATCATATCCTCAAAATCGAAACGTTGTGACTGGTTTAACTCTGCTTGATAGGACTCGTAGAGGACTTTAAGTTCGCGGTTTTTGGTGAGATCGCGGAGACGCTTGGTAAGCTCCGATTTTTTGAGCTCTTCGGCATCTTCGGATTGGAGAAATAATTCCTCGGCGTCTAAGAGTGCGCTAAACTCCTCTGGGTCGACACCCTCTCTTTTTAAATCGCTGATTGCGCCCAGGATGGCTTTGACATAGTGGCGAGGGGCGCCGATGGGGCGCAAGTGGGTGAGTGGAGCATGGCCCTGCAGCTGGTACATAATCTTGAGTTTCTCTAGCTCGGAGAGAGGTTCTCCAGTGGGGTCGAGAGTAAAGTGGTCGGGATTGTCTTTCATGACCTCGATACAGAAACTGTGGAAGGTAGAGATATGACAGTAATAGGCGGTGACGCCGATCATGTCCGTAAGTCTTGTGCGCATGGCCCGGGCGCCGGACTCGGTGAAGGTGAGGGCGAGGACGGCGTCGGGATTCATGTCGGTTTGGCGCAAGATATTGGCCATGCGCAGGGCGATGGTCTGGGTCTTGCCGGTGCCTGGGCCAGCGACGACCATGACGGGTCCATCGATGGTGTCGACAGCTTTTTTTTGTTCAGCGTTTAGGGCTTGGTAGGCCTTTTGGAATTCAATATTTTTGGTTGGTTTTTTCATTCAATACTTCGATTATTCGAATAATTAGAGTTTTAGTTCTATCCCCTTGGATTTGATCGCTTGTAAATGATAATCTGTGAGAGATTGAATTTCTTGACCTGATTTGGAATCAATAAGATTTAGTTTATTTATTAGTTGGGTGGAGATGGGAAGAAAATGCGAGTTAATAACTTTATTGATTAATTGGCTATTTTTTGGTAGATCGAATCCATATATTAAAGCAAAATGATTTCCTTGTAGTGCATCACAATAATTGGCCATTAGTGATTCGAGTGATCCGTCGACATCAAAGGTAAATTCGCGGAAAAGAGAGGTGATTCGCTTCTTTAATGGGGGTGGATAAGTGGCAACAAGTTCTTGAATTACTGATAATTCGTCTTGATTTTTTGTTTTTGAGGGATGAGCAATTTGAGTAGCTCGCGAAATATCCCCAATCTCTATTTCGCCAATATCGTGAATGAGTAGGTGTTCATATATTTCTTCTGAATGAATGATTTTATTGGTGTGGGGCAAAACATATCGTAAAGAAAACCATAGCGTGAGAGAGCTGTATGAATGAGCAATGACTGATTCGCCTTTAGTACTATTTGAATCTTGATCAATAAAGGGAACTTGTCCCCAACGAAACTGCCAGTTGCCACGGTAAATGTATTCGAGAAAAGAGAAAATTTGATCAAAATTGTTGATTGTTTGTGTCATAGATCCTTCGACTGCGCCCCTGATGACAGACTATTTTTATCTTCATTATTGTCTGTCAGTTCGTGGGAGGAACTTAATTTTTGGCCTATTTGGTTAAAGTGAGATTGGACGTCCGAAAATTTGTTGTAGGCGTTGGTCAGGTGAGAACCGAGAGTGGTCAAGCCATCGGTAGTTTTACTAAAGTCTTTTTGCACGCCACGCAGGAGGCGAAAGACTTCTTTGGCATGAGCTTCGATCTTTTTGCCTTCGAAAGACAAGAGAATGGTTTGGAGGGCGGCGTAGAGAGTATTGGGGGAGACGGGATAGACGCGGTTACTGCGGGCAAATTCCATGAGATCTTCGGTGGCGGCGACCTCATAAAAGACCGACTCGGAGGGGATGTACATGAGGGCAAAGTCGAGCGTATTCTCCTCTGGTAAGATATATTTCTTGGAGATCACACTCACGTGGGCACGGATGTCACGGGCAAAAATTTTGCGAAAGCTATCTTGCTCGGCAGGGACGATAGTGGAGACTAGCTTTTGGAAGTTTTCCAGGGGAAATTTGGAGTCGATCGGGAGGAGCCCCGCACCTGTCTTGATCACGGCATCGACTTTATCCCCAGACTTAAAAGTATATTGAAGCTTGTACGAACTCTTGGGAAAGATTTGACTAATTAAATCTTTGAGCACCATTTCGCCAATATTTCCCCGGAGTTTGGGGGAGCGAAGGTAGTCGTGGAGATCCTTCATGCTGCGGCTAACTTCGGAAAAGGCCCCGGCTTCGCGTTTTAAGTCCCCGATAACTTCGGTCGCGCGGAGCAGACGATCAGAAATATCTTTGGTGTTGACCGAGAGGGAGGTGTTGATCGTATCTTTGGTGAGATCAACCGAAGAGCGCAGGGATTGGAGATCGTTGCGAAAGAGTTTGAGGACAAAGAGCATAAAGAGCAAAAGAGCGAAAACAATGATGAGGGTCAGGCTGGTAACTTCCATGCTGTTATTATAGCTGTATATGCGATGGATACCAAAGATCATAAGCTTGGTGACTTTGTGGGGAGCCGTGGCTACCGTGATTATTTATGTGGAGCCAGAACTCCTGAAAGATATTCTCCTGCCGGGAAGCTATCTCCCGTTTTGGATGCTCTTTGGATTTGCGCTGTGGTATACCCTGGCGATCTTGGTGCAAGGGATCGCAAAGGGACTGTTGCTGGCGACAACCATTATGGGAGGATTCATTTTGTCAGCCATAGGGCTAATGCACTGGGGACTTTTATCCGTTCTCTTGTTGACTTTATTAAGTGAAAGTTGGTATATCTATAAGAAGCGATGAAAAAATCAATGAAAGTGATGAATAAACAGATTGAAGTACAGGTTTACAAGATCCTGTACCAAGTTTTGGCGGACGCCAAGAGCGAGGAAGGAATCGAACTAATCCTGGCTTCGCTCATGAGCGAGGGTGAAATCTCTGTCGTCGCCAAAAGGCTGGCAATCGCGGTATTTTTGGATAAGGGACAGTCGTACGAACACATCAAAGATGTGCTCAAGGTTTCCACCGCCACAATTGCCTCGGTGGCGGAAGGAATGAACAAGCGGGGGATCCAGATGACGCTCACGCGGGTAAAGGCCGAAGAATGGGCGGATGTGTGGAGTATCAGACTGTCTCGGGCGCTAGAGAAACTGATGAAGTAAACCCTGGTATACTTAAACCATGGCGAAGAATTATTATGTGACGACAACTAGCCCTTACGTGAATTCTGCGCCTCACGTGGGTTTTGCTCTAGAAATCATCCAGGCAGATGCACTAGCTAGATATCACACTCTAATTGGAGATGAGGTATTTTTTAATACTGGCACGGACGAACACGGGAAAAAGATTTATGAAAAAGCGCTCGAAGCTAAGATGGATCCTCAGCTCTATTGCGATATGTACGCCGCCAAGTTTGGCGACTTGAAAAAAATATTAAATCTTTCATATAACAGCTTTTGGCGATCGACAGAGCCTAAGCATATCGAAGCCGCTCAAGAAATGTGGAGAAGAGTGGATAAAGCGGGCTACGTTGAGAAGGGAATATATAATGCTAAGTACTGCGTGGGGTGTGAGATGGAGAAACAAGACTCTGACTTGGTAGGGGGAAAATGTCCGCTCCATCCAAATAAAGAGATTGAAAATATAGCTGAGGAAAATTATTTCTTTAAGTTCTCAAAGCTTGGGGAGAAGCTCCTAAAACACTACGATAAGTACCCCGATTTTGTAGTACCAGCTCATCGCCAAAAAGAAATCCGCAATTTTGTAGAGTCTGAATTGGTTGATTTTAGTATCTCGCGGCTAGCAGAAAAAATGCCCTGGGGCGTACCGGTACCAAATGATCCAAAACACGTTTTTTATGTTTGGTTTGATGCTTTAGTTTATTATATTTCTGCCTTGGGTTGGCCAAATGATGAGGAACGATTTATTAAATTTTGGGGGACTAATGAGATGCCCAATGCAGTACAAGTGTGTGGGAAGGATAATTTGCGCCAGCAAACGGCTATGTGGCAAGCAATGTTGATTGCTGCGGGTCTGCCTCCTACCCGCCAGATCCATGTGCATGGCTTCATTAATTCTGGTGGGCAGAAAATGAGTAAGTCACTGGGAAATGTTGTGAACCCGATCGAATATAGCGATAAATATGGGACTGATGCGCTCAGGTATTACTTACTGGCGAAAGTGAGTCCGTTTGAGGATAGTGACTTTACAAAAGTAAAGTTTGAAGAGGCATATCAAGCAGATCTAGCGAATGGGTTAGGAAATCTGGTGGCGAGGGTGGCGGCTATGTGTGTAGAGCAAAAATTCGAAATTCGAAATTCGAAATTCGAAATAAGTACAGATGTCACAAAAGCGATAAGCGAGTATAAGTTTGACGGCGCAATGGCGAATATCTGGGAGAGAATTAAAAAAGCCGATCAATTTGTGTCGGAAAAACGAGTGTGGGAACTCAAGGATAAGGAGCGGGAAGAAGCGCTTACAAGACTCGTGAGAGAGATCCGGCAGATCAGCGTGGACCTGGTGCCGTTTATGCCCGAGAGCGCGGAGAAGATAAGTAGGCAGTTTAACGGCGAGAAAATAATCAAAGGTGAGTCGTTGTTCCCGAGACTTACTTAATATAGGTTTGACATAATGAATTAATTCATTGTGTCGTCGAGAATCATGGAAAGACGATTATCTCATTCGCAAAATTATTTCCGAGATCCGGTGATGGTCAAGGAGTTGGTGGAAAAAACAAAGATTACTGCGGAAGATGTGGTGGTGGAGATAGGGGCGGGAAAAGGAATTATTACTGCGGAGTTGGCAAAGAAAGCCAGAAAAGTGATTGCGGTGGAGGTAGATAAACAACTGTACAGCGAGTTGGTCGAAAAATTGCGTGGTTTAGATAATGTTGAACTTATTAACACCGATTTTATGACATGGGCACTACCGCAGGGACCATATAAAGTGTTTGCCAATATCCCCTTTAATATGACAGCAGAAATTGTCGGAAGGTTGATTGGTGATGAGCGCTCCCCAGAGTTAGTATATTTGATTATGCAGGACAAAGCGGCAGAGAGATTTGTGGGTCAGCCAGTGGCCAAAGATACACAAATATCAATACTGCTAAAAAACGAGTTTGAGGTAGAAATTATCACTAAAATTAATCGGCGAGAGTTTGTGCCTAGACCTATGGTAGATGCAGTGCTACTGGTGTTGAAAAAACGAGATAAGCCCCTAGTAAGAGCCAAAGATCGCCAGATGTGGCGAGATTTCGTGGTGTATGGATACAACCAGTGGAAACCGACAATACTGGGGGCATTTGTAAAAGTTTTTAGTCATGAGCAAAGACAAAAATTAGAGAAAAAAATAAGAACATTGGATAAGCCTAGAGATCTGACTATTGAGCAATGGAGGAGTTTATTTGGAGAGTTTAATCTGTACGTGAATGAAGAAAAAAAGACTCTTGTGCGGGGAGCAGAGAGTAAACTAAAAAAACAACAGCAAAAATTAACGAAAATACACAGGAGACGATGACATAATGAATTAATTCATTATGTCACTTGAAATATGAAGAAATCGGAAAGTTTGTTGAGGGGGTGGGACAATGCCAAAAAAATGGCGATAATTACCTTTTTCTCTAACCTCTACTTTTATAATCATGTTGGGACTTTGTACCAGCAAACCAGAGGGTTGAGCTTGTTGCAGGTCAGTTCAATTTGGGCGGTCATTACCGGCGCTATTTTTTTGTTTGAGGTGCCCACAGGAATCTTGGCGGATAAGATTGGGAGGAAAAAATCTGTGGTAATAGCCCTCCTCTTACAAGCGCTGGGGGAATGGTTGTATTTGTTTGCCAATAACTATTTAGCCTTTTTGTTGATTGCTGTATTGGCGGGTTTGGGATATGCGTTTTTGTCGGGAGCCAATGAAGCCCTGGTTTATGATTCGCTGCCATCCGATAACAGAGATGGCCGTATGAAAAAAGCGATGGGAATGATGGGAGGTGCATATCAATTGGCTTTTTGTGCGGCACCGCTAATTGGTGGTCTGATTGTGACTCAACTGGAGATTAATTTTTTCTTACGGGCGATTTTGCTTACTGCAATATCGGTGACATTGGCGTTTTTCATTAGTTTAACTTTGAAAGAACCAAAAGCAGAATATCAACATACAGAAGAGAACCTGTTATTAATTTTTCGTGATGGAATAAAACAAATATTGAAGAGCCAGAAACTAAAATGGATATTGGCAGTAGCGATGTTGACAACAACTTTTTCAAATAGCTTATTGTCCTTGTATCAGCCGTATTTTGCACGTCTGCATATCCCAACTCTCTGGATTGGAGCGGTTTTATCGATGGGTGGACTAGCTGCCTTTTTGATACAGAAGAATATTCAGTCGATTGAACAAAAACTGGGGAGATTTACTTTCCTGGTTTTGTCACTACTGCCTGGGTTGAGTTACTTGGCTATTGTGAGCATAACGCTACCTACTTTACTTATACCCATATTTGTGGTGGCTTATGCCTCGATGGAAGCCAGAAATCCTCTGCTTGCAAGCTACCGCAATGCGGAAATTGTAAGTGAGCACCGGGCGACGATATTGTCGCTCATGAACATGATGACGATGTTGTACGTAGCAGGAATGAGTTTGGTATTTGGGAGAATAGCGGATTACTCCATACCGACAGCGTTTGCCATAATTGGTGGACTAATCATCTTTTTCACATTGGTCTTACGGGTAGATAAAATGAGGATGAAATAGATTAAAATGTACCCATGCTGATTGATACGCATGCGCATTTGTGGTGGCCGAGTTATGAGGGGGATTTGGATGAGGTGTTGGAGAGGGCGAGGGCGGCGGGGGTGGAGAAGATAATTTGCCCGGGGACGAACGCGGAAACGAGTAAACAAGCGATCGAGCTGGCGAAAAAGTATCCGGGGGTAATTTATGCGGGTGTTGGGGTGCATCCGGAGGAAGTGCTTAATTTCGGTAAGGTCAGACCTTCCCCGCCTATGAGTATGGCGGGTTGGGCACTTCCTTCAAGGTCTGACCTTGCAGGGTCGGTGGCGGTGGGGGAAATCGGAATTGATTTGTATACCGAGGAGATGCGGGGAAAATTGAGCGAACAGAAGGAGTTGTTCCGGGTTCAGTGTGAGATGGCGGTTAAGCTGGATTTGCCGGTCATCGTGCATACCCGGCAGAGTTTGGTGGAGACACTAGAAGTTTTAGGCCAGTTACCCAAGATGCCCAGAGGACAATTTCACTGTTTTTCTCATGACGAGATAGGGCTAAAGCAGGTTTTAAAGAGAGGATTTTATGTGAGTTTTTGTGGGAATATCACCTGGAGTAAACGAGTGGCAAGACTCGTCCCACTGGTACCAATAGATAGATTATTACTTGAAACAGATTCGCCGTTTATGTTGCCTGGGGGACGAAACGATCCGGGTAATGTTACAATAACGGCCCAGATCATCGCAGACCTGCAAGGTCTGACCTTGCAGGCTTTGGGAGAACAAACGACAAATAACGCACAGCGACTTTTTAAACTATGAAAAACTTGCGGAAATGGATGAAACGACACCCAAGGCGGACCAAGCGAGCACTCGAGATCTTGCCGGGATTTGTGTCGTGGTTTCTCATTCTTTTCCCGGTGTGGGGATCATTTTTAATCCCTGAGATTGTGGCGTATTACATTATTGGGTTTTCGGTGTATTGGTTTTACCGCTCAATTACAACAGCTGTGCTTGCGGTTCTAGGGTACTTTAAACTCAAAACTTTCCAATTATATGACTGGATGGGGGATGTACGTAATTTTCCTGATTGGATGAGGATTCATCACATTATTGTGATCCCAACCTACAAAGAACCACTCCAAACCCTGCGACGCACGCTAGATAAACTAAAAGAACAGAGTTTCCTCTTAAAACACATTCATATTATGCTCTCGTTTGAAGAGAGAGAAAAAGAGGAGGCGGGAGAGAAGGCTAAATTCCTTATAGCCGAATACGAGAAAGTGTTTGGCCATTTATGGATCACTTACCACCCAGATTTGCCAGGAGAGGTGAAGGGGAAGTCTTCCAATACTAGTTGGGGGGCTAAGGAGGCCAAGCGACTACTGGTTGATCAAGAGGACATCAATATTGATTATGTCACGATCACGAGTGAAGATGCCGATGCGCTCCTCCACCCCTCATATTTCGCCTGTTTGACTTACCATTTTCTGGATAATCCAGCCCGTTACACGACAATCTGGCAGGCAGTTTTATTGTTTTACAATAATATTTGGCGGGTTCCCCTGTTTGTGCGAGTGTTCTCTTCTTCGGCATCGGTTGCGCAACTGGCGATTGTGACAAGACGAGATAGACTGATTAATTTCTCGACTTATACGACGAGTCTGAAGATGATTGATGCGATTGGTTACTGGGATACTGACGTGATCCCCGAAGATTGGCGATTATTTTTCAAAGCTTTTTTTGCGCTCGAGGGTAAGGTCACGGTTGAACCCCTATTTCTGCCGATTATGGCAGATGCGGCGGAGGCAAGCGGAGTTTGGAAAACGTATAGCAGTCAATATGAACAGGTAAAGAGGTGGGCATGGGGAGTGTCGGATACGCCATACGTGATTTCGCGGTGGGTGATGGCAGAATCAATCCCCTTTTGGGAGAAAACAATCCGGGTATTGCGGGTACTCGAGGATCATTTTTTGTGGCCAGTTAACTGGTTTGCAATCACGATTGGAGCGCTGTTGCCACCACTTCTGAACCAAAACTTTTCCCGGACGATGATTGGGAAAACCTTACCCCAAGTTACTTCGGGAATCCTGACCCTCTGCCTAGTTGCTCTAGTCGTCATGATTATTATCAATAACAAACTCCGACCCAAACGGGAAGGAAGGAGAATTCCAATTATTGGAGTAATACTAGAAAGCTTGGAGTTTGTAACTCTCCCAATTGTGGGATTCTTTTTCTCGGCACTCCCAGGGATTGATGCCCACACACGACTAATGCTGGGCAAATATATCGAGTACAAAGTGACTGAGAAAGTTTCACCAAAAGATGTAAAATAGGTGCATGAGGCGATGGTGCAACCGACATGAGTGGATATTATTTTTGATCGTCGTAATCTTGGTTTTGCGAGCTCCCAGCTTGATCATACCTCACTATTATGGGGATGAGGAAATCTATTTTGTGATGGGAAGAGCGTGGCGAAGTGGGGTCCCCCTCTACCAAGCCATGTTTGATCACAAACCCCCCCTCATTTATATCCTGGCCGGGCTCGCCCCGACGGTGCTGGCATTTAGGGGACTATTGGCGGGGATGATGATTCTCCATACGGTCTTGTTTTGGGAACTAGCGAAGAAGTTTTGGGAGAAAACTCGGCCGTTTATGGCGTACGTGAGTTCGGCGATTTTTGTCTTGCTCACCACTCTACCTACTTTGGAGGGATTAACCGTAAATGCCGAGCTTTTAATGATGGTGCCTGTCACGGCAGGAGTGTTGCTTCTTTGGGAAATTAAACAGAGTGAATGGAAAAAATATGGACTGGCTGGACTATTACTCGGGATTGGTTGGCTATACAAGATACCGGTGGCGGCGGATGCAATAGCGATTGGATTATTTTTCTTGGTGTTTAAACAAGATAAATTAAGGTTGGTTCCAATGATAGCTTATGCTGTCGCATTTGTGACACCACTGGCCATGACTTTTGGATATTATTGGCTGAAGGGTCACGGGGCGGCTTATTTGGATACAGTGCTGACGATGAATCTAGGCTACGTGTCTTCTTGGTCCACGAGTGCATACTCATTTAATCCATTTAAAAGTGGACTCGTGGTTCGGGGCACAATCCTCGCAGTATTGACATTGGGATTGTACCTAGCGAGAAAAAAATTGGGTAAACCGATGGTGTTCTCTTTGTTGTGGTTTTCGTTTGCGATGTTTGGAGCGCTCTTGTCAGCGAGGCCATACCCACATTACCTCCAGGAACCGGTTGTGCCCTTTGCTCTTCTTTTACCATATATCTTTGTCGCTGAATCGCTGCTCGCTTGGTTATTTATCGGAGTGATGGCGGGAATTTTGATCATGATGCAGCGACAAATTAAGTTTTGGGGATATCCCAGTCTCGATGTATACCAAACTTTTTGGCAGTATGCAAAACGTCAAATTGCAAGCGAGGACTATCTGGCCAGGTTCGACAATACCAAGCGAAATTATGTAATTGCACAGTATCTTAATGAGAGGCTATCACCCACGGCTCAAATTTATATTTGGGGGAGCGATGCTACCATTTATAATTTGACGGAGAGACTACCAGCGGGCGGAAAATATATCGTTAGCTTCCATGTCCATGATTTGAAAAAAGAGGATTATGTGATAAAAGAACTACACAAAAATCAACCAAAATATATTGTGAAGCTGCCGGGTAGTGAGGAGTTCCCACAATTAGATGAACTGATTGAACAAACATATACGTTAGTCAATAATACTTTGGGGGCGGAGATTTATATCCGTTTTTAGAGAGCGACATGAAGACATCAAAATTAACTTTTAATATTTCTAAAACAGCGGAGATTTTGGTGCCGGATAAGCTGGGGCGAAGTAGTTACGGGGTGGGACTCTTGATTTGTGCGGTCATGACAGCCTTGATTACCATCCTCCTCTCTAGATTACCAAGTGTGGTCCCAATGTACTTTACGTTGCCGTGGGGAGAGGCACGACTCACGGGTCGCACAATGTTGTATTTACTTCCAGCTATGACATTATTGATCTTGGGTGTGAACCTGGGTTTGGGGAGAGTGGCAGTGAAATTGTCGCCTTTATTACCCAGAGTGCTGGCGGTTGCGACAGCGATAATTGCGGGAATGTTACTCCTGGCTTTAGTTGGAATTGTCCAGTCTTTGATTTTATGATGGCACAACTGGTTCTCTTGCCATTTATAGTTGCGATGGCCATATCTTTGGCGGTCACAATGTTGACTATTGTGGTTTATCGGGGTCTGGGACTTGTCGATAAATCCACAAAACGAGATCATCCCAAACATATTCACACCCAACCTGTGCCACGGGGTGGGGGGATCCCCATATTGATTGCGATGGTGTTTGCTACGCTCATGTTTGTTAAGCTAGATACCCAGATGGTGGGGATACTGCTAGGAGGTTTGATTTTGGCGATTGCCGGAATACTGGACGATCTACTGGATATCTCGCCCTATATCCGATTGGCACTGGGACTACTGGCAGCAATTGTGGTGGTAATGTCGGGGATTGGTATAACATTCGTGAGTAATCCGTTTGGGGAGGGAGTACTGCAGTTTGACGTGAAACTGATTGCGAACGGACTGACAGTGCTGTGGATTATGTGGGGGATGAATTTTGTAAACATGGGGGCTAAAGGACTCGACGGACAATTGCCTGGCGTAACACTGATTGCGGCGGTCGTGATAGGGATTCTCTCGTTTCGATTTGCCAACGATATTACTGCGTGGCCAAGCACTTACCTGTCGTTTGCACTGGCTGGGGCTTACGCCGGATTCTTGGTGTTTAATGTTTATCCACAGAAAATAATGCCAGGATGGGGAGGGGGGGCACTGGCGGGATACTTTTTAGCGGTACTGTCGATTCTGTCAGGAGCAAAAGTGGCGACGGCGATGATAGTCCTCGGGGTACCCCTCATGGACGTGGTCTACGTAATCTTGCGGCGTTTAGCAGCGGGGAAATCCCCGGTATGGGGAGATACCAACCATCTCCATCATCAACTTCTGCGCCTGGGGTGGAGTAAGGCGCAAATCGCTGGACTTTATTGGTTGATGAGCGCGGTTTTGGGTGCAGTGGCTTTGCAATTGAATAGCCAGATGAAAATCTATACAATACTGTTAATCGCAATTGCTGTTGGAGGGGTGTTGCTGTGGATAAACTTATTCTTGTCTTCAAATCAATCCGAGTAACCCAGTGGGTGAAGAATATCGTGGTATTTGCACCAATTATTTTTTCGGGTTTTTTGTTTGTGCCGGGATATTTTACCCGAGTCGTGTGGGCATTTATCTTGTTTTGCCTGTTGTCCTCCGCGATTTATTTGTTTAACGATATCATTGACAGACCGGGTGATCGGTTACACCCATTTAAAAAGCTACGTCCGATTGCCAGTGGAGCACTACCCTTGGAGATGGCGGTGTTTTTGTTTATCTTTTTCGCGGTTATATCGCTTTGGCTAGGATTTATGACTTCGACATTTTTCTTTGGCACGATGGGGGCGTATTTTGGAATTAATATTTTGTATACACTGTGGTGGAAACGAGTCTCGATCTTAGACGTATTTGTGATTGCCGCAGGGTTTGTAATCCGGGTTTATGCGGGATCATTTGTGATTAATGTGCACATGGACGTGTGGTTTTTGCTCACAGTGATTTCGGCTTCCCTATTTTTGGCAGTTGGAAAAAGGCGGAGTGAGATGACCCTACTTTCAGGGGCTAAAATTGAGGCAAAAGGCACACGCTCTACACTAATCCATTACACCCCTGGATTACTGGATGCTTATACGTCGATGTTTGCCAATACTACTTGGTTGACTTATGCCCTATTCTCTTTTCTCCATCCACCATTTACCGCTGAAGGCAAAGTTCTAAAATTGTTTTCATTGTTACCGCGTACTTTATTGGTGGATAAGTGGCTGATGGGAACTGTACCAATCGTGATTTTTGGAGTGATGCGATATATGCTCTTAATTTATGAGAAAAATGAAGGAGAGTCACCACACAAGGTGATTATGACGGACAAGCCCCTCCTTTTGATAGTGACTATTTGGGGAGTGATGGTGATTGCGATATTGTATTTTATTTGACTACCGTCACGTACTTACCCGATACCCAGCCAGAATTACCTTCAAACTCGACTTGGTGCCAACCCAGATCGGTACTCTCTCCCAGATATTTAAGTTTTTCGCCGGTATTGGCTTTACCTAGTTCATCAGAGGTGCCGGAGGCTTCTTTGCGGACGCGGAGCCAACCAGTTCCAGTTTCTCCGATCAAGACATAGGGTTTGGCAAACGGAGTTCCACTGGAGGAGGCGGGAGACGACGGAGAAATTGACGAGGCGGTGGCCGCCGACGCTGACGAGATGGCGGGTCCGGCAAGGGTAATCGTGGCACTGGCAAGTTTAAAATTGATGATTAAGTTATAGCCCTTGATGGTAGTGATGGATAATTCCTGCGAGACGTATCCTGGGGAACTGACCAGGAGTGAGTGAGAACCAGGAGTGGTTGCCAATTTGGAGAGTGGAGTAAAGCCACTGGGTTTCCCGTCGATCGTGGCAGAGATCATGTCGGGGTCGGAGATGATGGAGAGGTTAGTGGCATCTTGGCTTTCGGCAACAAGCTGGAGGATATAACCGGATGAATCAATATCGCTCTGTGTGAAGTTGCGGGTGATGACGGTAGAGGCGCGAGAAACAAGATTGAGATTGAGTTCGTAGGGGGAGAGATTTTCGCCAGATGCGGGAACGAGTTTGAGGAGATATTCTCCGGGCTTGAGACTTTGGTTTTTGTAGGGGGTCTCGCCTTTGTTTTCCCCATTGAGGAAAACAGTGCTCTCTGGGGTCGTCTTAATCTCGAGTCCGGCGGGGGGTTTGACAAAAAAATCTTTGGGGGTACAACCGGCCAGGAGAAAGGTTGAAGCGAGAACGAGAATTAATTTTTTCATGCACGCATATGTTACCATCCTCCTGCGTCCTTGGCTACGGAAGGACTGAGTAAGACCAGATCTCCTGGTATAATGAAGGGGAGTGGCCGGATATCCGAGGTGGTTCAGGAAGCTGTCTGCAAAACAGCGTACGCGGGTTCAACTCCCGCTCCGGCCTCAAGCAAACACCAGACTTGACTTCGGGTTGTGTTTGGGTAATGCTAGAAACATGGTGAGAGATCCTAGAGGTGGACATAACCGTAAAGCAGTTAGTGAAAATTTCTTCAAAACTTGGTCACCCGAGATGGCTTATGTATTGGGATTTATGTTTGCTGACGGATCACTACTAGATACGAATATTTCAAGTAGAACTTATTATCTTTTTTTTGCAAACAACGACCTTGATTTGCTCAGCCAGATCAGATCTAGTCTCGATTCTAATCACCGTATTTACGTGAAACCACCATGCGTAATTAGACATAAAAATGGAAAGTATACATCTCACGAAGGGTATGTTTTACGCATAGGCAATAAAGTTATGTATCGAGATCTAATAAATCTGGGACTGACTCACAGAAAGTCAAAAACAATTTAATGGGACCTCGGGTTAGAAAGGTATTGGCCGTGAGCTAGGCGTTGGCGATATTTATCACGGTTTCGACTAGACGATTTGAGTATCCCCACTCGTTGTCGTACCAAGCAAAAACTTTAACCAAATCACCATCGATGACCTGGGTCAGGGCAAGATCAACAATGGCCGATTCCCGCCGGCCAATAATGTCAGAAGAAACAAGGGGTTCGTCGGTGACAGCCAAGATGCCAGCGAGGTTATTCATGAGAGTGGCTTGGCGAAAGAAATTATTAACCTCTTCCACGGTAGTTTTGCGCTTAACGATAAAAGTAAAGTCGGTGAGGGAACCAGTGAGGGAAGGTACGCGAATGGCAATACCTCCGAATAAACCCTTGAGTTCGGGAATAGTCTCGATTGTGGCGGTGGCGGCACCAGTAGAGGTGGGAACGATATTGTGGGCGGCGGCGCGGGCACGGCGAAGGTCATGATTGGATCCATCTTGGAGATTTTGATCGTCAGTATATGAGTGAGTGGTAGACATATGGGCTTTGGCAATCCCCAATTGTTGCTGAATGACCAGGGTGACAGGGGCAACACAGTTGGTCGTACAACTAGCGTTGTTGAGGATAGCAATAGTATTTTGACGATCACTGGCAAGGATCTGTTTCTCATTGACCCCGATTACACTGGTGGGAATACCCTCTCCCTGAGCAGGAGCCGAGATAACCACCTGTTTGGCGCCCCCGGTTAAATGGAGTTTGGCTTTGGCAACGGAGCGAAAAGCACCGGTTGATTCTATGACGATGTCGGCTTGGTATTGACCCCAGGGAACTTTGTCAGGACTCCTTTGAGCGAACACGGGGATTTTGAGTTTTGAGTCAAGAATGAGATATCCGATCAAAGGATCTTCATCGGAAACTTCTTTTACCGATTGATATTTTTCGTAAGAGATGGTCCCTCTAAACTGTCCGTAGGTGGTGTCGTATTTGAGTAGATGTGCCCACCCCTCGATGTCCATGGAACCAGAAGTGTTAATGGCAGCAAGCTTGATGGTCTCACGGTGATACTGCCACCAAACCCGCAAAGCTAGGCGTCCAATCCGTCCAAAACCATTGATGGAGAATGATTGCATATGTTTAATGTACCATAAAGGACTCTCCTTTCGTCTGCCGACGAGCCCTTCTTATTTTTTTATTAGTACCACGAAATTTGACTTATAGGCCTATTTTTGATAGGATCCGTCGCCTATGAAGAGAAATTGGCACAAGGCCGCTATTTTTAAGGCTAAAGTATTGCCGCGGATTTTCGGGGTCCAGATCGTGGGATTAGCAATGGTGCTGTCCTTGATCCCCTACCCGACTCATGCGTTTGATTACAATAGTACGACGAGTCCCACACCGACGGAACAGGTGGTTGTGGTAACAGAGCCGCGATATCAATTCCCCTTAGAGACGATGATCGGAGTGTCACAGGGGTACCATCTCTTCCACCCAGGTGTTGATTACCGTGCCCCCCGGGGGACGGCAGTACGAGCAATAGAAAGTGGAGTGGTAATTGAAGTAAAACAGATGTTGGTTGGATATGGACATTTTGTCCGGGTAGCCCACAACGGAACGATATCTTCGCTCTACGCTCATTTGGGGGAAGTAAAGGTAGTGGCCGGACAGAAAGTGGCTAGGGGAGAGACTCTGGGAACGGTTGGGATGACTGGTTGGACAACAGGACCACACCTTCACTTTGAACTGTACTTTGGAGACAAAACCGTAAATCCACTAAATTTTATTTCACAATAGTCCCGATCTTTTCACCCATGACTGCGCGTTTGGCGTTGCCTTTTTCGAAGAAATTGAAGACCATGATGGGGAGATTGTTGTCCATACAGAGGGCAAAAGCCGAAGTATCCATGATTTCCAGACGCTCTTTGAGGGCGTCCATGTAAGTCAGCGTTTGATATTTCTTGGCTTCTGGATGTTTGTTGGGATCAGAATTATAGACTCCATCGACCTTGGTGGCTTTCATGATAATGTCACAGTGGAGTTCGAGGGCGCGCAGAGCAGCTCCCGTATCGGTGGTAAAGTAGGGGGCGCCGGTACCAGCCGCGAGAATGACTACCCTCCCCTTGTCCATGTGCCTGATGGCACGACGCCTGATATATGGCTCGGCGACGGCGGGCATCTCAAGGCCCGACTGGACACGAGTGTCGACTCCGGACTTTTCAAGAGCGTCTTGGAGAGCAAGACAGTTCATGACGGTGGCGAGCATGCCCATATAATCGGCGGTCGAGCGCTCGATACCATTGGTCGCTGCAGACACACCGCGGAAGATGTTGCCCGCACCAATTACTACTGCGACTTGGGCTCCCGTCTCATGAACTGACTTGATTTCACTGGCAACTTCGAGAGCAGCTTTGGGATCGATCCCATATTCACGGGCGCCCAGGAGTGACTCTCCGCCAAGCTTGAGCAGGACACGTTTGTATAAAGGTTTGGTCATATCAATAGTTTATTGTAGAGGTGAGACATAAAAAATGCCAGTACTAATCTACAAGGCTAACACACCCGGGGTGTTAAGATCATGTTTCAATATCTATTCCTATATGTTTGAGTGTTTCGAGTTGCTGTTGATAATCAGCGTGATCTAAAACAAAGGATTCGTAGCGCTTGGGATAAATGTCTAATGCGGTGTCTGGATGGGATAGATGATATTTCCCAGATAAGTACTCTGTAAGAGATGAATATGGATAGTTGGTGATTTGATCATAAGTAATTAGATTGGATGAGTATGGGTTAAGGTGGATATAGCGCGTTAGGTGGAGAAGTTGATTCTCTGATTCAACAAGTACCGCCTTAAATTGACGATCAAAGAGTGCGCCTGAGCGTTTATGTTTGGCATTAAAATATTTGGTATAGCTATTTTGGAAGTCAGCTAAATACTGAGATATGCCCCCATCCTCTTCTTGTTTCAAGAGTAGGTGAAAATGGTTTGGCATGAGACAAAAGGCAACAATAGTGACACGATTGGATAATTTTGTAAATTTTGAGAGGATATCTCTTTGCTCATCTTTGGGTCTAGCGAGAAAATATGAGTACTTCAGTTTGTTGTTCATAGGACGATAGTAAGTGAGTGTCTCGATGGCGCGACTATAATCTCGATAGTTGTTTTCTGCTGTAAAAGTCCTACGATGATTGATGCCACGGTTGAAGACGTGATAATACTCTCCTGTAACTAATGGAACTTTCCTGGTGGGCATGTATCTAGTATAGCAAAAACGAAATTAATCTAAACTACAAGGCTAACACACCCGGGGTGGAATTCTTGGGGTGGAATTCCGGGGTGGAATTCCTATCCGCCATGTTACGCCACTCCCAAAAATACTCTGCCTAGTTCTGTCTTAATTTTTGATTGGTAGGGCACGCCCTCACGATTGGCCACCTCCTTAATTTTATCAAGAAGCATGTTGGGCAACCGGAGCGAGATTGGCTGACTAGTGGGCTTGAGATTGGGGAAACTGACACTAACTGCATCGCTGGGTTCAAAATATTCAGATAAATCAAGATTACTCCAAAACTTAAACTCCTCGTCTTCGTTTTTGAATTTGGGGATATTAAGTGGTTTTTTCATATAGACTCCTTTCTTTTTTGTTCATATCTCTTGCTGATATAACGCGAATTTTACCGTCTCGCAATGTGTATGCGATATAGAGTAGTCGGGTATTGTTTGTTTTACCTACTAGAATATGTCTTGTTTCTTTGGTTGAATGACTAGGGTCACCAAATTCTTGTCTATTTGGGTCATAAAATGGCTCCTCTGCTTCGGTAGTTGAGACGTGGTGTTTCTGCCAATTTTTGACTGTATTTCCGTGATCCCAAATAAATATTTTGGCGGTACGTCTAATCGTCATTGAATAAATTGTAGCAGATTTAATATACGTGTCAAATAAGTTAGGTTTAGATCTGATACTAACAATTCTTTCTTCGGTTCTTTTTTATACGATCAGGTCGTTCCCAAGGATCACTTCTTATACAGGCTTCGTCACGAGATTCCCTGGGGAACGATCTGTGTTCCCCTCACAAAAGTCTATAAAGATGGAGCTGAGTTTGGCCCCACCCCGTACCATCCAGAGAAGTTGTTGAGGATGCTCCTAGTGGCCTACTTGTTTGGGATCTCAGAGCGGGAAGCAGAGGAGACTGTGCGGTTTAATCTCCCTGCTAAATATTTTGTGGGACTAGGAGTGGATGAGCTCCCACCTGAACACAGTACTCTTACTGTGTTTAAGAACAGAGCCACAGAGAAGTTGGGTGTGGGCATCTGGGACAAGCTGTTCCAGAAAACCATAAGGATAGCCCAGAAAAAAGGTATTGCTTTTGGCACCCTCCAGCTCATTGACTCCACCCATACAACAGCCAATGTGAATGAGGAGAAGGACAAACAAAGACAAAAGAAAGATGGCAAACCAAAAAGAGACCCAGACGCCTCCCATACTTTCAAGCACGAGAAGCAGGTGATGACCAAGGATGGTCAATTCTTCAAAGTCCCTGAGCGGGTCTATGGCTATAAATCCCACACCAGTATGAATCAGGAAAACCGGTTAATCACCAGCCTCAAAGCCACCACAGCTAAACGCAATGACGGGAAAGAGTTTATCTCTCTAGTCAAAAAGGATCAAAGAGTGGGAGTGGTCAAAAACACCTCGACCACTCCCACTAATAATACCGAGTACTCAGCCGACAAAGGGTATGACCAAGGAGATAATCACTACTACTTGGAGGAGCACAACCTTTTTAACGCAATTATCCTGATGAAAACCAGAACCCAGGAAAAGTGGCGGGTCATGAAAAATTCGTCTCACTACATAAAACTGATCAAGCTCCGCAAACAAATAGAGAACAAGTTTGGCGAGGAGAAACTCCACCATCGATTTGGCAAATGTCGTTATCTTGGACTCAGGAGATACAAGATCCAAGCATACATGACTGCCATGTGTGTCAATCTCAAGCGGATTATGTTGCTCACTGGCCCCAACTATTCACCACCAACGCCAGCACTGTCTCTATCCACTTAAAAGTTAGTACGGAAAGGAGTAAAAGAACCAAAACCCACCCAAAATACCAGAGAAATTAACACCGCTGATCGCCAAAATCCGCCAAAACAGCGAGTACGAACGAAAATCAGGAATTATTCAACGGTCTCGTTTACCATGCTATTGCTACTGCCCGCCGTGCCAGGCCAGAGACTCACGAGCAAGGAGTGGAAGTTAGAAAAAACGATTCAGAGCGATTTCCAGGAATGCACGTTACCCGATTGATGG
>Ga0075701_117_pt1 | contig 24689 bp, 31 predicted proteins | sample RifGroA2_FD_67732 | JGI IMG/M metagenome (GOLD analysis project Ga0075701, IMG submission 67732) | Microgenomates bacterium GW2011_GWA2_46_16
TTCATCCTGAGCCAGGATCAAACTCTCAAAAAGAAAGTTAAATCCAAAAGATTTACTCAAAGTTAAAAACGGTACTACCATCTCTTTGAATTGTATTTAGATGTGTAGTTATTCAGTTGTTAAAGATCAGAGGTGCTGGCCCGCCGTCGCTAAAGCTTTGGCGAGGTGAAGCCACAAAAAAACCCGCCTAGGGAGGATATTTCCTTTACCCTAAACAAGCAAGAGTGTATTCACAGATGTAACTGGTATTGTAACAGAAAACTAGAGAGGTGCAATGGGTTAGGCGGTGACGAAAGTGACAAATGACTGATTGTGAAACCTAGGATTGGGATTTTTCAAAGATTGGTAAGTATCCTTTAGGGATAAATGTTGGGGCAGAAATAAAAGGCCAGCCTTCAGCTTCGAATTCTGTTGCGTTAATACAACCGCTGTCGGCTGTCTTTTGTAGTACTCCTTTCAGTATCAATTGTGCAATATGTGACATAACTGGGCAAAGGGGATTTTCACCATTAACTAATTTACAATAGGCAATTGTAACTGCGTGGTCTGGATCCCAATAGGCATTGGGACATTGATGAAAGCGCAGTTCTATTTTCATTTTCATATAGGGATTTATTGTACATCAGGTGTCAAATTTGGGTGGTGGCGAGACCAATGTGTGATCGAATTGAGTTTAGTCGCTCTGTTTGTTTATCCAACTGTGAATTGATTCTTCGCAGCGATTCTAGATTATCGGAGGTTATTTGAATGATTTGCTTTAGGTTGTTTTCAATATTGGTAAGTTTTTGGTGAAAAGTGGAATGGTCGAAGACTGAGTTTAGTTTTTTATCGAGAACTTCTTCTAGAATTCTTTTGAACGTGGCTAAATTTTTTTCGCTAAACATAATTCACCTTTCTTATTTTACTGACTCTGGCTTATAGTCGGAGATACCAATTACTGTTTTAAATATTTTTCCACTCTGTTCGAAGGAAAATTCGCGCAACTTATATTCTTCAGTGATTTTTTTCAATATATTCTTTATTTTGGCAATATTTTCCTCTCCTATACCATGAACATTTATGCTTTTTATCCCTGCTTTCTTTGCCATATTCATTTTTCTGGTAATTAAATCTATTGTATGTGAAGCACTCATATTTGAGGATACGAAAGCTGCAAAACGACAATTGCTAATAATATCTTCATAAACAACTCTGAATTCTTCATTACTAAAACTAGGAAGGCTAGACATGGCTTCGTATGTGGGCTTGATCCATGAAATATAATAATCTCCAGTACATAGATTGGTAATGATACGACCTCTATCTCCATGTCTTAAAATGATTTGTTGTCGCAGGTTCCAGGTTTCTTCGCCCAACTCTAGTGCTGACTTTAGAACTAGAGCTGATTTTAAAATTAAAATGTCTTGATCTGGTATTTTACCTGTGAAATATTCAATAACGCTTTTATTATCACTCAGGGTGAGAATCTCGCCATAATTTGTGGCTTTTTGATCACTTGTCTCTTCCAATACATCGACTAATTCCTTCTTATTTTCGAGTAAATGAGGTAGAGTGGCGAGAGTTTTATCAAGTTCTTTTTGTGTTAATTTGGATCCATTTAGTATTATTACCTTCAGAAAACTTGCCCAATCTACGCTCATTGTCTCGTCTGAATATACTCGATAAGAGAAGTAACGTCGGACTTGAGATAAATTCTAGACCCCTTGGCTATACCAGCAAATTCATTTATATTCACTTCTTCTGTGTTTTTTGTGAGTACACGCTCTCCCGTAACCACATCAACGATAAATCCTTCTGAATCTGCAGTATTTCCAAGTGCTTTCAAGACTTGGGATGTGTAATCTTTGTGGTAAAGAAATTTGTAGTTAGTCATTTTATTTGTTTAATTGTATTACAGAACTTTTAACTTGTTCTGTCAATTGGACATCATATTAATCTGGAGAGAGTATATCACTTTTTTGTATGGTACGAATAGGCGGATTTGATGATTGATTCGAGGTCGGAGTGAGTGGGAGACCAGTTTAGTTCCTGCTTAATGCGAGAGACGTCGGCGACAAGTTCGTTGGCGTCACCCGGTCGGCGGGGCTCGAATTTAATTTTAACCGGTTGATCCGAAATCTTCTCGACCATTTTGATGATTTCGAGATTTCTATAACCGTGGCCAGTACCGGCGTTGTAGCTCGTAGTTGTTGCCCCGCCAATCAGAGCTTTAGCAGCGAGTATGAAGGCAAGGGAGAGATCGAGCACGTGAATATAATCGCGAATGTGCGCCAGCCGCGTTGAAGAAACGAATTGAAATAGATTTGAGACTGTATTTGGTGTCATATTCTTTGAGCATATTTTCGGTGTCTAGTTTGGTTTGGCCGTAGGGGTTCTCCGGTGACTTGAGTTCGTCCTCGGGGATGGGCGAGTGAACAGGGTTACCATAAACACCGGCGGAACTGGCAAAGACTAGTTTGTGACAGCCGGTTTTGACCATGGCGTCAAACAAGTTGCGACTACCCTCTACATTATTTGCAAAATACTTGGCCGGATTCTGCACTGACTCCCCCATTTGAATGTAGGCGGCAAAATGCATAACAATATCGGGGTGGACTGATTGGAGTGCAGAGACAAGATCAGCTGGGTTTAAGAGATCACCTTTAATATAAGGAGTACTACCCAGTTTGGCGGGGGTATGCGAGACAAAATGATCAAAGACAGTGACTGTGTGACCAGCTTTTCCGAGCTCCTTGGCCGTGATGGCACCAATATAGCCCGCTCCACCGGTGATTAAGATTTTCATGGCTTTGATTGTAACTTTTTAAGCAGGAATAAGAAAGTAATGGCGCCGAGGGTGTCGAGCGCCCAGTCGCTAAGACCAAAACTACGGCCGGGGATACCACGTTGGATAAATTCGATAGCGAGACCATAGAGTGAAGTTAAAGAAATTGCATAATATTTTTTAACTGGAATGAGTATGGCGATGACGCCAAAGAAGAAAAAGTGACCACCATTGGAAAGCAACCAGCTAACGAACGTGTCGTTGGAGGGATGGAAGTTGGGGATGGTGGTGAGATAAAAAGTTAAACTAGCCCAGGAGAGCGTGAGAAACCAAAGAACTATTTTATTCATCAGTACATTATGGCACATCCAGTGAGGACTCTCCTTTCGTCTGCCGACGAACCCTTCTTGGCTTGCAGCCAGGAATTCCTGTTAAGGAGAGTCCTCTAAGTGCATGGACCTCAAATATGTGCGATAGCCAAAGAAACCGGCGAGGGAGACCAGGATGAGGCCGGAACCAACAATGAGAGCGGTCTTTGCGCGAGACTTGTTTAGAGTTGGAGACACGGGCGAGTCATGACTCGCCCCTACAGGGGATGGGCTAATGCCAAAGCCAGAGAGATTTATTTCGGTAGATTCACCGGCGACGGTACCAGTTGGAGAAGGTGACAAATCGGGGGAGGGTGCGGGACTGGGTTTGATTGATGGACTGGGCTTGGGAGTTGGAGTCGAGGTGGGTGTGGGAGTAGGGGTAGGCGTTGGGGTCGCAGTAGGCGTGGACGTGGGACTGGGTGCTGGAGTTGGATTAGTCGTGCCCTGTGTTGAACTCCCGATTACCCAGTTTTCGCTACCGTTTGGGCTACGATAAACTGTTTTATCCGATGTTACTGTGGTGTAGACATGTTTATCAATAATATTTTTACTGAGATCATAAAGAGTAACAACATCCCCGCTATTATTCAGCCAAGATTTTTTTGCGGAATTGGTAGCAACAAAATATTGTCCAGGATCTATGGAGATACTTAAGGTAATGTCATCATTCAAGTCATTATCGTCTACTAGTGTCCAACCTGTTAGGTTCTCGGATACACTTCCTTCATTGTAGAGTTCGATCCATTCGACATCTGTTGATGGGGAGATTTCGTTGATCCAAACTGCGGCGTGGACAGTAGTAAATGAAAGGATAAACAGTATGGCTAAGAAACCAAACTTGCGCATTATAAAACTAGTTTAACAGGAAAAATTAACGAGTGGTTGAAGTTGGCCGGATTAAACGACCATTGCAGATTTGCCAGCCAAAGAATCTTATACTGCGACATGACGCTGGTGTTTGGGTAGGTGTAGGAGATACAGTTTCGTATGGCTTAGGGGAAGGAATAGGCTTTGAGGTTGTAGTCGAAGTAGGTGTAGGAGATGGGAGTGGTGATCTGGGTGGGGGAGGAGTGGTACATGTTTGTCCACAAAAAGTCTGGGCGTGCTTGTAAGCAACAATGGGGTCGATACAATCACTAGAATTCCCGCCCTCGTATCCTTTTTTGTTATCTGTTGTACATGTGTAATCAACTCGTTTTACCCTGCCCTTACCACAGCTATCTGTGGCAGTATAAGTGGCGATATTGCCGACACAAGACTCAAGACTTGTAATCTCAGAGACGGAAGGAGAAGTGGTAAGTGATTGAAGCAGGAAAATCCCAGTAATGAGAACAGTCCCAAGTATTCCAACTAGAACAAATCGATTAATTGATTGTCGTTTTTTCACTTGATCTCCTTACTACAGGTGTCTTGAGCTATACTCATAGCAGACACAAAGTCGGTGCAGGTATTTACGGCAATTTCTTTTGTACGACCATCCTTACAGGTGAATGAGATAGATAGAAAGCTGGCTGAACCACATGGTTTGCTTGCATTGAAGGTGGCTATACCTGTGCCAATTGGGGTAGGGGTGGAAGAGACGAATGGTTTGGGAGATGGAGTTGGTTTGGTGGAAGGAGGGCACATATCCTCTGTTTCGGCGATCATACAGCGGGGAGTGGAGTCTAGGCAGGCAGGACGAGGACGACAAGTGGATCTAGGCATTTGGGAGGGGGTGCTTGAGGAACAAATAAGAACTGGATCGCAGGGAGCGTTGATACATTCGACTTTTTGATAACTACATCCTGGAGGTGGATTGGGAGGAGTACTAATGAGTGGCTTAGAAAGCGTTCCGTATGAGTTAGAGACTGTCATTTCATTGATTGCGACCGGAGCAAAAATCATTTTGATTGTGGCATAAACAAAGAAAATCGCAAATATCCCTAAAGATATAAGGGACCATTTATTTTGTGGAGAGTGCTTTCTCTGTTTGTTCATCTTGGTTTTGATGAGGTGATCGGGGTAGGTCTAGGGGTAGGGGTTGGGGTGGGAGATACACTTTCAAATGGTTTGGGTGATGGAATGGGCTTGGGACAAGTGGTGGCACAAATAGAGAGAGCATTGTCGTACCATGTGGAGACCGATTTGCATGCACTTTTGTCACCTTGTTTATGAATTGATTTAAGAATACCACAGGTGAAAGAAACCGTTTGGTAATTATTGTCCCCGCAACTACCAGAGAGAGAGAACGTTGCTACCGTTTCGCAAACACGGGGGGTGGGTTTTGGGGTTGGTCGAGGAATACCGCCTCTAGTTTCTCTAATTTCATTGATTGAGGTTCGTTGCATGGTGGAATAAAAATAACCACCTAATAAAATAGATGTTCCCAGTATTATCGCAACGACAAAAGTGAGATTAATCTTTGATTTTCCTGGAGTTAATTTGAATGATTTGTGAAGAACTTTTACTTTGGACATAGTTAATTAATAACACACTAATAATTAACATGCAAGTAGTAGGTATCATACCCTTCGTTTTGTTTGACGTGGACGTAAATCAGATTCCCACTACCACATTTCATACTACCTTGATAGAGTTCCCCAGGTTTGGCTGCTTTAACCGTGGCGTTGTCACTCACCATGTCTACTCCGGTATGCACGTTACCGGTGTAGCGAGAGGAATACGAGGTATGACCATAACCTTGGGTGATTTTAATGGGATCGTTCAGTGGCCAGTTCCAACTGCCGCTACCATTTTGAGCTGGGTCCGCATTGTCCCAACTCAAATTGGTTGAGCGCAAGAGTCCAAAAGGATCGCGACCGGCTCCGTTTTGGGCAACTTCGAAGTGGAGATGAGTGCCGGTTGAGCACGGAGATGAACCTTGGATAATGGAGGCAACCCTCTCTCCCTCCCCCACATTCCCGACTTTAACCTCCTTGCCAAGCCCAGCGATAATCCCTTGAATCGCAACCAGTTCGGCTTGGGCTTGGGCGAGGAGTTTTTGATATTGGGTTTCGCTATTTTTCGTTTCTGCGAGGAGTTGGTTTTTGGCGGCAACTTGGTTGGCAAGGGCGGATTTATCCCGATCCAGTTTGGTTTTTAAGGCTTCGATTTCTTTTTGTTTGGCCTCTTTGGTTTCCTTTTGGGTGTTGTAATCGAGGCGGGATTTTTCGAGGGCAATGAGGACATTACGATCATGGTCGCGAATGATTTTTCCGTACTCAATGGCACGAACGATGCTGGGTAACCCGGAAATTTGGGAAATGAGGAAAGCATCATAGGTACCACGGTACATATAGGTCTCGCGCACACGAGAAACAAAGATCTTGGTTAGATCAGTCAAGGAATAATCGATGCTATCAATCCGACTCGCCAGATCGTCGATCTCGGATTTGAGTTTGTCGAGCTGGAGAGATGTCGCGGCAATTTTGGCTTGCGTGAGTTTGATTTGGGTGTTTAGTATAGTGAGAGCTTGCGAAAGCGTTTGGGCTTGTCCAGCAAGCTGATCTTTTTTGGCCTGGCAGTCGGCGATGTAAGTCCGAAGAGAACCTTCATCTTTGGGGATATTCTCACCACAGACAGCAGCGTGGGCAGGAGAAGTGAAAAGTAAGATAATAATCGCAAAGGATCGGAAGTAAAAAAACAGTTTTTTCATCGGCCGTAACGTCTCGTCGCGATCAAGCTAGCCAGACCTCCAATCAGCAAGCCAAGTAGTACCTCCCCGCCAAGAAGGGAAAACATAATCCAGATAGGGACAGGTAAGAGGGGGATACCTTGAAGGAAATCCACAAAGTTGGGGGTTAGATAGAGGAGAGCTAGGTATGCCAATCCCCAACCGAGGACAGCACCCAAGACGCCGTAGATAATACCTTCACTGACAAAAGGTCCGCGGATATACCATGAAGTAGCCCCAAGGAGCGAGAGCGTATTGATCTCGGTTTTACGAGCGGTAAACTTGAGACCCAAGATCACAATAATGGTGGTTAGAGAGGCAAAGATCAGGAGGCTCGAGAGAACAATGCCTGTTAGGCGGATCCCGCCCACCCATTTTTTGAGAGTATCGATCACATCTTTTTGAAACACAACCTCTTCAACAGAGGAATTCTTTTGCATTAGCTCCGCAATGGATTCCAAGTCAGTCACGTTTTTTGCCGAGACTTCGAGACTAGCGGGTAGAATATCAGCCGTTACCATCTCGAGGAGGAGGGGGTTGTCGGTGTTTTGCTCACGATAGATGGCAAGGGCGTCTTCTTTTGATATATAGCGTATGGACTCAACGATGGTGGAAGCAGAGATCTGGGATTTCAGTGAGTCAACCTCCACGGAAGTTGTGTCATCTTTAAAAAAAGCCGTGACTTGGGGACGAGACTCAAAATAGGAGAGCATTTTACCCGCGCCCAACACGACGAGGGAAAAGATACTGACGATAAAAAAGGTGGTCACAGTCATAAAAACTGCGGAGATAGATTGGTATGGAGAGCGACGGATGTGTTTCAAAACCGTGTTTTTTTGGGTCATATAGATTCCTCCACTTCGGTCGGAATGACGTTATGAGTTTTGTCGTGTTTTGAATGGTGAGCTCCAGAGTCATGCACGAGCTTGCCTTTGTCCATCCGGAGGCGACGGAGTTTGAGATCTTTGATAAGCTCGAGATCGTGAGTCGCCATAACCACCGTCGTACCTTGCTCGTGAACATCCTGCAACAGGCGGATGATGGAGAGGCCGGTTTTGGCATCCAAGTTGCCGGTGGGCTCGTCGGCAAATAAAACCTTGGGTTGGGTCGAGAGGGCACGAGCCACTCCAACTCGCTGGAGTTCACCCCCCGAGAGTTGGATGGGAAAGTGATCTTCCTTACCCGACAGACCAGTTAGAGCCAAGAGTTCGTCACGACGTTTGGCAATTAGAGTTTTGTCGAGACCTAAAATGTCGAGTGCTAGATCAATATTTTCGGCAACGGTACGATCAAAAAGGAGTTTAAAATCCTGGAAGACTACACCAACTTTGCGCCGCAAGAGGGGGAGATTTTTGGCGGAGATTTTGGCGAGATCATCACCATCAATGACAATTTTGCCGTGGGTCGGAACAATGTCTTTAATCAGTGAACGCATGAGTGAGGTTTTACCGGCACCGGAGGCGCCTTCGACCACCACAAACTCATCCTCGCCAATTGCAAAAGAAACGTTTGAGAGAGCCTCGGTACCATTACCGAAGCGGATCGTGACTTGGTCAAAAACAATCATATTTAATCTTGATTACCCGTGGCGTCAACTGCAGGGGCGGCATTAAGTTCCAGAACTTTGAGACGACCGACATCCATGAGCCAGCCGGCTTTTTTACCTTGGTTGGTTTCTCCCCAAACACCCACGCGATCACCCACTAGAAGATCGAGATCTACAACAGAAGAAGTGACATAAACCCATTGACTTTTATTTTCCCCTCGTTCGATATGATGACTACCTTCTCCTTCAATACCTCCAGATGCCAAGATCCCTTCGGCTTGATCACGAAAAGTTTTCTCGTCGGCAGAACCAAAGATATCGCCGACTTTGACGTTGGTAGCGCTAGTGAGGGCTTGAGGCGTACCAGTCATGGTGTTGGTAGTCCCAGATGGGGTAAGACGTTTTTGGGCGACAAAAAACCCGGTGGCAAGTCCCGCAAGAATGCCGATTAAGATCAGGGGGAGGAGTAATTTGTTCTTTTGTTTAGGTTCCATAGGGATAATCTCCTCTGGTATTGTTTCTGATTCAACTAGATTAATTTGCTTGAGTTCGTCCATAAAATCCTCCTGTATGAGATATATGACTTTTCCCACTATAACACACCTTATGGGAGCTGTTTGAGCTGCGCTTGAATAAAAGCGTTGAGATCACCGTCGAGGACACTTTCTGCCTGACTAGTTTCGTACCCCGTGCGCACATCTTTGACTAGTTTATAGGGGTGGAGCACGTAATTACGGATTTGATTGCCAAAACTGGCGACTTTGTACTCTCCCTTGGCTCCTGTAATCTCGGCTTTACGTTTCCCCTCTGCGATTTCCCAGAGTTTGGCTTTGAGGAGCCGCATACAGATATCGCGGTTGCTTTGCTGGTAACGCTCCTGACTGGAGACAATCACAATGCCAGATGGCTTGTGGATTAGACGTACGGCCGTACTAACCTTGTTGACGTTTTGCCCGCCGTGGCCGCCGGCCCGGAAAAACTGCCACTCTACATCCTCGTCCCGGACTACTACGTCGGGAGTATCTTCCTCTACTGCTGGCAAGACCTCAACCAAGGCAAAGCTGGTTTGGCGGAGTTTGTCGGCATTAAATGGGCTCTGGCGGACTAGACGATGGGTACCGGCCTCACGTTTTAATAATCCATAAGCATTTTTACCTTTAAAGCGAATGAGAACGGATTTGATCCCGGTTTCATCTCCCCTAGTTTCGTCGATAATTTCGTAACCCCAGCCACAACGCTCGGCGTAACGCAGATACATCCGCTCAAGCATTCCCGACCAGTCCATGGCTTCGGTGCCACCAGCCCCGGCATGAATGGAGAGCAGGGCGTCGAGGGCGTCGAAGCGACCAGAGAGGTAGGTAGCAAGCTCGAGTTTGGACAACGCGCTTTCGGCGATGCCTACGTATTTATCGATTTCGTCTCCGAGCTCAAGGGCGGTTTCTGCGTCGCTGATGGCTGATTCGACTTCCTGATGGGTATCTAAGAGGTCGTTGATCTCGGAGAGGCGCTGAGATTTTTTCTGGGCATCGGCTTGGCCCCAAAAATCACCCGACTCCATTTCTTTGAGGAGACTAATCTTTTCCAGTTGGATTTCTTCCAGGCGGAGTTTGGTTTTGAGGTCGCCAAGACGATTGACTAAATCTGACATACGCGTATTCTACAGGAACCCGATTGATGATACTAACCGTGTAATCATGTATTAATACATGATTACAGTAGGTTTTTGACTTTATCAATGTTGGCTTGGTCGGGGCCGAGGCCTTCCAGGCCTGGGACTTCGAGGATGAGGGGGAGATGGGAGAGTTTTGGATGGTTGATAAGGGCACGTAGACCAGTTTCACCGATAAAGCCTTCGCCGATGTTCTGGTGATTGTCGCGTCCGCTACCAAGCGGGGTTTTACTATCGTTTAAGTGGAGGAGCTCGACTTTGGCGAGAGTGATAGTACTTGTAATTTCCTTGATCCACATCTCGAGCCCAGCGGGAGATGTAAAGTTGTAGCCAGCCTCAAAAGCGTGAGCGGTGTCGAGACAAACTCGTAAACGTGGATCATGGATTGTAGATAGTAGATCGTGGAGTTCGGAAAGAGAGCCGATTTTGCCTTGCTGACCGGCGGAGTTTTCGAGTAATAAAATTGAGGCGGAGGGAGTAGAGTCAAGAACTTCTTGAATAGAGGAGATAACTTGAACTTTGTCATGTTCCCAGCCCCGACCCTGATGAGAGCCAATATGGAGGACGACCCCAGAGCTCCCAATGGCGGCAGAATTGGTCATATCCATGATGAGAGCATGTTTTGATTTTTCTAGCAACTCTGGGTTGTCGGAGGCGAGGTTGGTAAGATAAAGAGCGTGGATGTAGATAGGTTGTAGATCGTGGATGGTAGATTGTTGGCGAAAATCTTCAGCCATTTTGGTTGGATAGGGAGAACGAGCCCACATGCGCGGGCTGCCGGCAAAAATCTGCAGACAATTACCGCCGATGTTGAGAGTGTTCGTGATAGCGCTTTGGAGACCGCCAGAGCAACTGACGTGGCCACCTATTCTTCTAATCATAAATTCTCCAATCTCAAATTCTCAAATTAATTATTTTCGTATTCGGTGACGATGTCTTTGCAAAATTCGTATTTGACTTTTTCCACGGTTTCTTGGGGGAGATCTTTGAGTTCGTTTTGAATATTTTCGACAGCTTTGTTGATGATGGGATCGGACTGACCGGCGGTCGCGTTACTTAAGAGATCTTTGCTATCCGTCAAGACATTTTGAATACTAGTACCTAGAACAGAAGCCAGATTCCCCAGTTTGTCACTCGCTTGGGTAATAACTAAATTACCAGGAGTAGATAGGTTAGGAGAACTAGAGAGTTGGTTACTCTGGTAGTAGGTGTAACCAAAATAAGTAAGGCCAAGCAGAAGGATGAGAATAAACAAGCGCTTCATAGAGTAATCATACCTTACTCGTAGCGGAGCGCTTCAATAGGAGAGAGCTGTGCAGCTTTGCGGGCGGGATAAACGCCAAAAACTATGCCTGTACCAAGGGAGACAATAAAAGCGAGCAAGATCGAGTCGATCTCGGGGGTAGCGGGGAAGAACGGACGAACTGCAAGCGCCCCTAACACGCCTAAAATAATCCCAATGATCCCCCCCACAGTCGAGATGACGGCTGATTCGATCAAGAACTGAATGAGGATGTTGCCCGGGGTGGCACCTAGGGCTTTTCTTAAACCAATCTCCCTGGTACGCTCGGATACTGCCACCAACATAATGTTCATAATCCCAATCCCTCCTACAACAAGCGAGATGGCGGCAATACCGGCGAGGCCGGTCGTCAGTACACCCAGGATAGTTTGAATAGTTTTTAAGATTTCACTTTGATCAGTAACAGAAAAATCTTGACTATCTAAGCGTTTGGCAAGCGTTGTGTTAATCAAATCTTTCGTACGAGGCAGTTGATCTTTAGAGGCGGACTGCACCATAATTTCCATAACCTTGTCGACGCCGAGGGCGATCTTGACTGTCGTAATCGGGACATACATAAAACTATCAATGTCTGGTCCGCCAAAAGACCCGGCGGCTTTGGTCTCGGCCACACCAATGACGGCAAAACGGAGCTGGTTGATCGTCATGTTTTGACCGACTGGGTTAACTCCCGGGAAGAGCTTCTGCGCAATTTTGCTTCCGATGACCACGACTTTACGATTCCCTGCGAGATCAGACTCACTTAAAAAACGGCCTTTCTCTGTTTGAGTATTGCGGGCTTCTGAATATCCGGGAGTTGTACCCACTACCATCCCACTGCGTTTACTTACCGCCGTCCTAGCTTCGCCGTTGCTACCGGTTAATGGTACAGCAAGGGTAATAGGATAACCCGCCCGGGTAAGGGCCTTGCTATCATCTTCTGTGAGCTTAGAAGTAGCGAAACTCAAGGCTGATCCCTCTTGATTAAAATTACCTTCATCGTTGACGATTTCACCTGGCGTAACAATCAAGAGATTGCTGCCTAAACCTTCAAATTGCTGCTCCACAAAGACGGTCAAGCCGTTACCAATTGAAGTTAAGAGAATGACCGAAAGGACGCCAATGACGACTCCGAGCATGGTTAAGAATGAGCGCGTTTTGTTGCGGGAGATAGAGAGAAGAGAGGAGCGAGCGAGGGTACTAAATTTCATGGTTTTTTGTTCGTTCCCAACACACCCGGTGTGTGGTAGCCCTTCACACCGGGTGTGTGATCCCCAGTGTCAGAGATGATTTTACCGTCAAATATTTTAATAGTGCGGCCTGCTATTTTAGCGAGCTCCAAATCGTGGGTGACAATCACAATAGTGCGACCATTTCTATTAAGTTTTGTCAAAATTTCAACCACCTCTTTCCCACTTTTGCTATCTAGATTGCCGGTGGGCTCATCAGCAAAAATGATTGCGGGATCGTTGATGAGTGAGCGGGCGATCGCAATGCGTTGTTGTTGACCACCGGAGAGTTGATTGGAGTAATTTTTGAGCCGATCCCCCATCCCAAGATCTCGTAAAAGCTGAGTGGCTTTGGCAGTTTTATCTACCAAAGGAGTACTGTAAAGCGTGGGGCTCAACTGTACCGGAACTTTGTTTGTCGAGGAGTCCCATGATGTGCATGAGGGTAGATTTGCCAGAGCCTGACGGACCAACAATGGCGACTAATTCCCCAGAGCCAATTGTAACGGAAACATCGTTCAAGACCTGGAGTTTTTCCTCACCTAGTTCGTAGACCTTGGAAATATGGCTAAGTCGAATCACGGGTCGCAGTGTTTTATTGTTTGGCGTAGACATGATCACCCTCACTGATACCACTCAAAATTTCTGCCACACCACCGTTTTCGATCCCTATTTCGAGAGGTCTTTCTACATATTTACGACCGATTTGAAGATAAACAACAGATTTACCAGCTGTGTTGGTGATAGCGCTGGAAGGTAGGGTGAGTACGTTATCTTTCTCGGATAGAACAATCCCGGCGGTACCGTTTAAACCTAGGCGTAAGTCCTGGGTATCGGAGGGTGAGAGTCCAATCTTTACTTCATAAGTAGTACCGGAGGTGGTTTCTTTCGGACCATAAGAGATGGAGACAATCGAGGAGGTGATCGAGTGGTCTGGATAGGCGTCGAGGGAGACCACAACTTTTTGACCGACAGAAACGCGCTTGAGATCAGTTTCATCCAGATCGGCGGAGAAATAAAGCGAGACGGGGTCGATAACTGTCCAAGTGTCGGTCGCTGTAACCTGCACATTGGCCGTATCGATCGGGGAGTGAGCTAGTATGCCAGCTATGGGGCTAGAGAGACGCGAGAGCTTGAGGGAGAGGTCGAGGTATTCGACGTCTTTAACGGTGTTGTCGAGCTGGTACTGGTTTTTCTCGAGCAATCTCTTGAGCATGCGAGCGAGATCACCACCCGGCACGGAGTTGTCGTTATCATCAATAGTTTGGTCAAAAGTATCCCGCTCTATCGCGTAGAGATTGAGTTTTTGGTCGAGAGTTTTTTGGAGCTGGCGATTATCGATCGAGGCTAACGTCTGCCATTTTTTGACGATGTCCCCTTCTTTGGCGCCCAGATAAGTCACGAGACCCCCAGCGCCAAAGCGGAGAGTGGCGGAGTGACCAGCCATGACTTTGCCGGAGAGCTCGAGGGTTTCGCTGATACTATCTCTTTTGGGAGTAAATTCGGTATAAACAACTTTGGGTTGACGAGCAAAAAAATACCAGCCCCCAAAGAGAACTAGCAAGATAACTACAACTACTAACTTGTGAGCACGAATCCAGGCGAACATATGGCGCCATTCTACTAGACTTGAAAGAGTTTGCCAACCAAGATCCCAACCAGAACTGCAGAACCACCCAAAATAAACATCTTAATAGCGTGACGGAGGGGATGAGGTCGATGATAAAACCAGGAGGTCCCGTAGCCCAGGAGGAGGAGCCCACAGAGAGAGAGAATGACGGAAGTAATTGCGGCGGTATTACCAATCAGGAAGGTGTAGGGAGCAAGAGGAAGTAAGCCGGCTAAACAATAGGAGACAAGCATGACGGCGGCGCCGCGAATGGCGCCCCAAGTCTCTGGTTTACTCCCCTCCATCTCTTCGGTAGTTTCCTCGGTTAGGAAAGAACCCACCCCCATGGAGAAACCTTCAACCACAATTAAGACTAGACCGGTCGTGACAATCGCGGATTGAGAGATGGCAGCAGCGGCTACCCCGGCCAAGAGTCCGACGGTAGAGACGAGGGAATCCTCGACCCCGAAGATGAAGTTGCGTAGATAATGACTATGGTCGTCTACGTGACGGAAATGGCGAAATATACTCATTATTAATTTGTCCCTGGTATTCGCAGCATAACGTTACAGATCTGGTTGAGTGCTTCCACAAAGTTCTGAGAGTCTGGTTTTTGACCATCTATCCACTTAATCTGTTCCAATAATTCTATGGGTAAGGACAAGAGTTTTTTTGCCACGTCGGGAGGGAAAATTCCCACAGCTTTGGAGTTGGCAGCCTGGTAAATCTTAGGCCAATCGATCTCATTATTTTTCGCGATGATCCAGATATCCACCACATCTTTGGGCTCGTCGCGACTAGTGATGGCGGTAATTTTGTTGGAGAGAATATTGGGAATATTGTCGACTTGATCATAAAATGGCTTGACGATACTTTCTCCATCACGGAAACCCACATCGTTAACCATATCTATTTTGAGAATTTGATCAATTTTGCAAGAAACAAAATCAGTCGTTTTAGTGGTGATACTGACGGCAAAGTTATTCTGCAACGCTTGGATAATTTTATCTGCTTGGAGAGTAAAACTTGAATCACGATTGACAAAAAAATCTAAGTCGTCAGAGTAGCGATGTCCGAAATATCCGCGAGATAATGCCGTTCCACCTGTGAGATAAAATTTTGTGTTAAGCGTAGAAACTAAAGCTAAGACTTTATCTTGCAGTGGGTAGAGAGTGTCTTTGTAGAACGAATTCGTATCCATCTCTGATTCCCCTAATAAATATTTTACTCTTTACATTGTCCCAGTTTTTGGACAAGGTTGCAAAGGGGACCAAGTCGAGAGCGTCATAGTAATGAAGATTTTCCAGTACTCGTGCCATCGCCCAGGATTGATCAAGAGTCCCTAGGACGTTTTTCCCAGACAAAATATCCTCAAATTGAGCTTGCGATAAATTGTAGTCCCAGACTACCTGTTTGTACAAGTCAGTTTTCATAACGATGTCGGGGATGAGTGAATTGAACACTCGTCTCACGACCCCCAGCCGCGAATTCTACCGTTAAACTAATCCCCGTATAGAACAGACCTTATTTTAACACGAGAGTGGTGAGAGCGGAAAAATTGTCAACAGAAACTGCCTCCGCCATGTCAAAAACACTTTTTGGTGTGGTGTGTTCAGAGATACCGATGAAGTGGAGGTCGGCGCCTTGGGCGGCGCGGAGGTCGTCAAGAGAGTCGCCGATATAGACGATTTCGTTGGGCTCAAGACCTTGGCGGCCAAAGTACGCAAGAGCGGGTAAAAAGACGCGCGGATCTGGTTTGTGGAAATCGGAATCATCACTGGTTTGGGTATAGGCAAAATGCGAAAGTGGGATCTGGGCTTCTCCCAGGGCCAGCGAGACAAGTTGCCGACTGGCGGCCGTCAGTAACCCTAACTGGAATTTAGAGGCTAAGGTTTTTAGCATGGTGTGTGCTCCCGCATATGCCGAAAGCGGGAACTGCCCGGTAATAGAGAGATAGTTGGCTGTGAGCGTGTCCACGTCAGATATGTCTTGGTAGATACCCCTCACTGTCTCATGAAAGGGTTTTCCCCAGTGTGCTTGCACGTCTGCTTGGGTAATATCTAGATTGTAAAAACGCTTGGCAGCATGGATATGGGCGGCAAACTTGGCTTGGCGTGTTTGGATGAGGGTGTCATCCATGTCAAAAATGATGGCGCGGTACATGAAGAAATTGTAGCAGGTTAATATTTGTACCCACTCAATATCGGGGGTGCCTTTGACAAATGATCTGGGAACCATGTACAGTAGTGTGTATGACTTTGCCCAAGATTGATATTAATAGCATCACTTCCCTAGATGAGGCTAAAAATGTAATCGAATTACTCCTAGGGATACAGCGACAGCAACAAAAAAGAATATCTATTCTTGAATCCGAAATTGCTAAACTTAAAGGTCAACCCAAAAGACCACTATTCCCCCAGTCAAAACAGTCCTCTTCCGTTACTCGTCTTCTAAAAGAAGCTAAACCTTGGAGCAAAACAAGCAAGAAAAATACCCTGGAAATCGACAAAGAAGAATGTCTTGAAGAGATTGCTACTTGTACCTGTGGATGTACCTCCTTCACCACCTTGCGAACAACCAGGAAAATTGTTCAGGGTCTCTCCCTCAAAAAAGATACCGTATCATACAAGGGACGAATAAAGAAGTGTCGAGGCTGTGGGAAGCAATATCGTAGCTTAATCCCTCTATCCATTGCCGGTCGCACTTTTTCGAAGGAGTTATCTTCGCTCTTGTCCTATTTCGTCTATGGTTGTCGGATGACTCAACCCCTGATCTTGCGGATGTTGTGCGGGATGGGAATACAGATCAGTAGTGGTCAAATCAGTAACCTCCTCATGGAGAATGGGGATATTCTCCAAAAAGCCGATCATCATTTACGGACAGAAGGAATTGCAGAGAGTCCCCATCTCCAGTCAGACGCCAGTGGTGCCAAGCGCAAAGATAAAATCACTGGAAAAATCAAAAACCAACACGTCCAAGTCATTAGCAACAAGATCCTCTCCATCTTCTCCATTACTCCCAAGTACAACGCCCAAACCCTCTCTCGGTTACTCACCAAAGATGGAAGAAAGAAATTATTTGTCTCAGATGATAGTAGTACCAATGGTGACCGCCTAAGCCAAGGAAGACAATTGTGCTTTGTACACGAGATTAGGCACTACCAGAAATTATTTCCATTCTTCACCAAGCACCATGACATCCAGCAACAAATCCTCTCACAGTGGCAACACTTCTACCACCTCTCCAAACATTATGGAGAGAGTCCACCAGTTCAAAGAGGACAGAAAAAAGCAGAGATTCAGGCTCTCTTCAATCAGATCACCTCACAAGTTACTGGCTATGACCTCCTCGATAACCAACTACGACTGACTCAGAAAAAGAAGACTCGCCTTCTCCTTTTTCTTGATCATCCACAACTCCCCATCCACAACAACCAGTGTGAACAAGACTTAAGACAATTCGTTATTATGAGGAAAATCACGGGAGGTACCAAGTCGGTTGCAGGAGATAAGAGCCTAGCTAGGCATTTAAGTGTTATTCAAACCGCACAAAAACGAGGACTCGATGTTTTATCTACTCTCCATGGACTACTCACAGAAACACTCTCTCCAGCAGTGCTAACTGCGACAATCTGATTTACCTAAGTAATTTCCGTTACACCCCCGATATTGAGTGGGTACTAATATTTGTCCTATAGTCTAGATTGTTTGTAAAGAGTGAGATCCCTGCTAAAATACGGGGCATGGCGACAAAAAAAGATTATTACGAAATACTGGGGGTTACACGAGGAGCCAGTGAGAGCGAGCTCAAGTCAAACTACCGCAGACTGGCGCTAAAGTGGCACCCGGACCGCAACAAGGAGGCTGGGGCAGAGGCCAAGTTTAAAGAGATCAACGAAGCCTATGAGGTGCTCTCTAGTCCAGAAAAAAAATCCAAGTACGACCAGTTTGGGCACGCGGCCTTCGACCCGTCGGCCGGGTTTGGGGGGAGCCAGAGCGGACAAAGCTACCGTCAAGGACCATTTACTTATACGTATTCCACGGGAGGTGGGTTTGAAGACCTGTTTGGCGGACAAGGTCAGGGGTTCTCGGATCCGTTTAATATCTTTGAATCGTTTTTTGGTGGGCAGAACCCGTTTGGGGGACAATTCCAGCAAAAACCCCACTACTCCATGACTATTGAGTTTATGGAAGCAGTTAAGGGAAGTGAGAAATCGTTTGTGCACCAAGGTAGACAATACACAGTCAAGATCCCACCTGGGTCCGATGACGGTACCAGAATCCGCTATAGTGAGTTTGACGTATCGATCAATGTCAAACCGCATAAGACTTTCCGGCGGGAGGGAAATGACGTGTTTATCTATCACGAAATCCCCCTGACGCTCGCAATTCTAGGGGGTGAGACGAGTGTACCAACGCTTGAGGGAGAGCTCACGATTAAGATCCGCCCAGGAACACAGCCAAGTACGACAGTACGATTATCGGGTAAAGGAATTAAGCGTCTGAGAGGCTCTGGGCGAGGTGACTTATACATCAAATTCAAAGTCATGTTGCCAGAAAAGTTATCGCACCGGGGCCGACAGTTGGTGGAAGAGTTGGAAAGTGTGCTATAGTCATGGTGAATCAATGAAGGAGGTAGAATGAAGAAGATATGGATGATTGCGTTGATAGCCAGTTTGATGGCGCCGACTTGGGTACGAGCAGAGAGTTCAACGGCAAGAGAAAACAATCAAATAAGGATTGAAACGAGACGGGCCGAGGTGCAAGAGATCCGGGGGGAGTTGCAGGAAGCGCGTAGTAATGTCGCGGAGAACCACGCCAATCGGCTGGAGAAGAGATTTAAGTTTTATTATGAGCGGATGAGCAAGATTATCGTGCGCTTCCAGGCACGCTTGGATACTTTAAAGAGTCAGGGTAAGGATATCTCGCCAATTCAAGTCAAATTGGATGCGGCTCACGCTAAATTGGAGTTGGCAAAAACCAAAGGTGAGGTAGCGATAGGAGTATTTCGTGTAGCGGATTCGGACAAATTGGTTGCGCGGGATTTAGCTAAAGAAGCCAAGAAATTATTCCTTGAAGCGCATGAATTGCTGAAAGAAGCGCTAAAAGCGCTGAAAACTATATCTAAGCCAGCTCTCCCTGCGGCATCAAATGCAGTCGAGAATGCTCAGTAAAGAAGGAGAAATATGTTGAAAAAAATGATTTGGGTAGGGGTGGGAGCGATTTTACTGGGTGGATGTTCACTACAATCTTACTTGCCAGAGAAAAACGAGGCCGCACGTGATCAAAAAACAGAAGTGGAAAAAACCATCGTGGGGGAGTCTCCTGCGCCTTCTTTATCGACTAAGACTGATGATGCGAGCTTGGAGGCCGATATCAATGCGACGATAATTCTGGACGAAGACTTTTCTGATTTAGAGTAATCGTGCTATAATCTGGGTTGGTATTGTTAGGAATTAGAGGAGGTGGGGTGACCCACCTTTATTAATATAATAAGGATCAAAGGAGAATTATGTCTCAGACAAAATCAGAATTTGCGCTCGCGTTGAACCAGATATGTGCCGAGCGCGGGATTGAAGTCAAGGTGGTAATTGAGTCAATCAAACAAGCAATTTTGGCGGCCCTGAAGCGTGATCTGGGATACGAAGATGAAGTCCAATTAGAAGGATATATTGTTGAGGTCAATGAAGACACAGGAGCGATCACGGTGCAAAAAGACGGAAAAGATGCGACTCCCTCGGGGTTTGGGCGGATTGCTGCGCAAGTGGCTAAACAAGTGATTATGCAACGCGTGCGGGAAGCCGAAAAAGACGCAATCATTGGTGAGTATACAGACAAAGTAGGCTCAATGGTCACGGGGATGATTTTGCGCTTTGATGGACCAAATATCGTCGTAGACATCGGACGCGGTCAGGCGATTATGCCGACGGCCGAGGCGATTCCGAATGAGTTTTACCGTTTGAACCAGCGAGTGGCGGTCTATATCAAGGAAATCCGCGAAACCTACAAAGGTAAGGCTATTGTAGTCTCCCGCTCTGCCCCCGAGCTGGTGAAAGAACTCTTTGCCCGCGAAGTGCCAGAGGTAGGATCGGGAGCTGTCGAAATTATTGCGATCGCACGTGAGAGCGGACATCGAACCAAACTAGCGGTCAAGAGCACTCAAGACGGAGTTGACCCAGTGGGATCTTGTGTGGGACAAAAAGGTATCCGAGTCCAAGCAGTAATTAATGAATTAAATGGAGAAAAAGTTGATATTATCGAGTTTTCCAAAGATTTGCCGGAATATATTAAAGCGGCGCTCGCTCCCGCAGAAGGACTCGAGGTCATAATTGATGAGAGCAAGCGGAAAGCGACGATCACCGTTCCTGACGACCAGTTATCACTCGCCATTGGTAAAGGCGGACAGAATGCGAGACTGGCGGCTAAATTAACTGGATACAAGATAGATATTAAAGGTAGTGAAGCCAAAAAAATTGCGCTTTCCACGACGGGGACTGAACAATTTGAGATTGACGGCCTAGGACTATCTTCGAAACTACGCAATAGCCTCATCGAAATGAAGATTACCCAGGTCACAGAACTTGAGGCAAAACTAGATGAAGTAAAAACCACTTTTGCTGCGTTAGACCCTAGAGGTCCGGAAGAAACGGTTAAGGCAATCGCGCGCTTCCACAAAAAACAGAATATGGCCATCGAAGAAGCGGAAAAGATGGTGCGATATCTGGCAGAGCGAGAGGCAGAAAATAAATGACGACACGTCCACCCATTGTCGCGATTCTTGGCCACGTTGATCATGGCAAAACTACACTCTTAGACTACATTAGGTCTACTCACGTAGCGGAGCTGGAAGCAGGCGGGATCACCCAATCGATTGGAGCCTACCAGGCGGAATATAAAGGGAAAAAATTAACATTTATTGATACTCCGGGTCATGCGGCTTTCTCCAAAATGCGTTCATGCGGAACCTCTATTGCTGATGTAGTAGTGCTGGTCGTGGCGGGAGATGATAGTGTTCAGCCACAAACTATTGAATCAATAAAACATATTAAAGAAGCAAAAATTCCTTTTGTAGTGGCAATCAACAAGATGGACAAGGCTGATGCCAAGGCAGAAGTGGTGAAAGCAAAATTAACTGAACATGAGGTGTTTGTCGAGGGTTATGGAGGAAATGTCCCGTGCGTCGAAATCGCCGGTAAAAGCGGGAAGGGAGTGGATAATTTGTTGGAGACCATTCTTTTGTTGGGTGAACTGGAAGAACTACCCTATACTCCAGACTCCCCTCTTCTAGCGATGATTATTGAGGCTAAGATCGATCCACAAAAAGGAGTCTTGGTTTCGGCAATTATAAAATCTGGAAGGCTGAAGCTCGGGGAGATGGTGGGGACAGAGAGTGCGGATGCCAAAGTGAGAGCTCTCTTTGGTGATGCGGGGGCAAGTCTTAAAGAGGCTACTCCAGGCATGCCAGTCCAGATTCTCGGGTTTAGAACTATCCCCCAAGTAGGAGAAGTAATCAGACCCGAAAGTTCCGATGACCTTTCTAGTGCAAGCCTGCTTGCCGGCAGGCAGGGATCGGAACTGGGAGACAGTTTGGAACCATTGACGCCGATTGATCCTCTCGCCAAACGTCTCAATCTTATTATCAAAGCTGATACGGCGGGGTCGCTTGAGGCAATACGGGGTAGTTTGACTACGGATGTTAACGTAGTAACCTCCTCAACCGGAGACGTCACCGAGAGCGACGTACTCATGGCTAACGCTACTGGGTCGATAATCCTGGGGTTTAATGCGCACGTGAGCACGAGTATAGCTAAACTAGCAGAAGCCGAGAAAGTAGTCCTAAAATCCTACAAAATCATCTATGAATTACTCGAGTATCTGGAAAAGAAAATACTTAAGTTAATGGAGCCTACGATCGATGAAGAGGAGTTAGGGAAAGCTACAATTATCAAGGTATTTGAGATTAATGGTGATCATATTGCGGGAACCCTGGTCGAGAGTGGAAGACTAGAAACCGGTGACACCATCCACTTGCATCGGCAAGATGGGATGGTTAAAGATGCCCGGATTAAATCGATGAGAATTGGCAAAGATGAGGTGAAAAAAGTTCCCGCAGGGAGCGAGTGTGGCCTGTTTCTGTACCCCAACCTTGACGTACGAGAAAAAGACGCTATAATAGCCTATAAGAAAAAGTTAAACGACATATGAACGACCAACTACAAGAACTAAAGACCAAGTTGGGGACGGCACAAACCGTCCTTTTAACAATGCCCTCAAGCCCCAACCAGGATATTGTGGCTTCTGCTTTGGCGCTCTATTTATCCCTCAAGCAGAGTGGTAAGAACGTGACGATCTCCACTTCGACTCTGCCGATTGTCCGGGACTCACACCTGGTGGGATTAGATAAGATTACGACCGAAGTAGGGGGGAACAACCTGGTCATTACCTTGGACGTGCCGGAGAGTTCGATTGACAAAGTCACGAGTAATACCGAAGGCGGACATCTGAACTTGATTGTCAATCCGGCCAAGGGAGTGGTTCCGATAACGCCGGAGAACGTGAAGTTTACCTATTCTGGAGCCAGTGCTGATCTAGTACTAGTACTAGGTGCTGCTGACCTCAAAGATGTGGGAGCACTGGCCGAGAAGGAAAATGAATTATTTACTAAAGAGCGTTTGGTGAATATCAGCAATCAAGTGGGGACGTTTGGAACGATCAATATTACTGACCCCAGTTCGAGTAACGCGGAACTGGTGACGGCATTACTGAAAGAGTTAGGACTCCCCATGGATATGGATATTGCCAACAACTTGATGCAGGGAATTGAGTCGGCAACCAATGGCCTCTCCTCGCCCAACATGACCGCGGATACCTTTGAGGCACTCGCAATCTTGTATCGCACTGGGGCTAGACGTCAAACCCCGACCATTCCCGTCACTCAAGCCAAGATCGTGGCGGATATGCCGATCGTCGACCACGGCACACCTGTTAAGCCGGTGATCGAAACTCCCAAAGCTGATTGGATGAAGCCGAAGATTTTTAAGAGTGGAGCTGTAACTCACTAAATATTCGTAGGTGAGACGATACCTTTTGTGCAATTCCTTAAACGACAGATGCTAGATTTCTTTAGTACGGCCGGCAGGCCGTACTTAACATGGAAGGAGGAGTTGGTGATCCCAAAAGAGACCCGTTAAAGTGATATGTGTTAGCAACACCACAAAAGGCGGGTCTCTTTATGTGCAGGATACCAGATGAACCTATGTCGTACAAATTCCAGATCAAAGAGAATGAGTTACTCACCAAACTCAAGATCATCAGATTAACTCAAATCGGTGGTCACTCCCATAAGAAGGTTGCCTCGATCTTTGGTTGTCACCGCAATACTGTGGCTAGTTTAGTCCGCCAGTTTGTGGGTCTTCCCTTGGCCAATCAACTCACTCTTTTGTCTGGGAATAATCTCTCCTTAAATACAGTCAACAATCTCCTGTCACCACTTCTTGCAAAATCTTCTGCTCCACTTGGTCATCCCAAACAAGCGAGTGATGAAGAGGCATACAGTGTCTTCTGGTTGTTCCATGAGCGAGGATGGAGAGTCGGATACAGATCCATGTGGCAAAAGATAAAACGTAGTTTTAGTGATTATGCCTCTATCGATTCTTGGCTCTACTCTCTCACCAAACTAACCTCTCGCCAGATCAGAACCATCTATCAGAACTTTGAGCTCCGGACTATTAAGGTGCGCACGAAAAATGGTCAGCGTGCGCACCTTTATGACTACGCTGCTCTTGGTGCTTTTGAGCGGATGCACCTAGATACAAAGACGCTCGCAGACCAACACTCTCTCCCAAGTGACGTCTACTTGAACCTCCTAGAAAACAAGGAGATCCCCAAGTACCAGTGGACGATGATTGACGCCAAAACTAGAGTTAGATTTGTCGCCTACTCATATAACCTAAATGCTGAGTTTGGTTTGAAGTTCCTGCTTTTTGTCCTCTGCTATATCCGCTTCACTTGGAACAACTGGGAGACACGCATCGCCATTGGCTTCGATAATGGCATCGAGTTCTGCAGTGGCAGTGAGGAGAAGTTGGAGAACTGGAACAGAATCATGCAGTCACTCAACGCCTCGGGGTATCAGTACAACCCTCACTTTGATATTCGCAAGAATTTGATCGAGCGAAGTCACCGAGTTGATGACTCCCACTTTCTCGTGCCACGTGGACTTCTCCTAACCAATAAACAATCATTTCTTGAGGAAACAACTGGCTTTTTTGTGTACTATAACTTCGACCATGGGAGTTCGGGGGTGGGGATGGATGACAAAACACCCTATGAAGTTTTATCATCCACTGCCATCAGAAACCCAGAGCGACTCATGCAATTCCCAGTCATGATACTTGAGGATAGCATAGACACAATCAGGCAGACGGTGGACTCATTCCTCTTCCAAGCTGAGCTTAAAAACAAAGAGCAAAAACTAGATGAACCGCTCAACCAAAAACAAATTATCAAGACTTCAACCAAGTACCGCTTCTTTGAAGATAATGCACAAAAGGTATTGACTCAGTACC
>Ga0075701_127_pt1 | contig 24088 bp, 32 predicted proteins | sample RifGroA2_FD_67732 | JGI IMG/M metagenome (GOLD analysis project Ga0075701, IMG submission 67732) | Microgenomates bacterium GW2011_GWA2_46_16
TGGAATAACGAAAGGACTATGTTCAACTGGATACATTAATATCAGTCTAGATCACTATATAAAAACCGTCAAATTATTTGCCAACTCGTGAACGATTACTTTAACACCCATTGACAAACTCTCCATCTATCTCGATAATGAGGCGATCAATGCACGAAATTTACGATAAGGCCATCAAAGCCGCCCTTACCAACGACTGGGAGATGGCCGTTGAAATCAATCTTGAGATCTTGTCGACTACTCCCCATGATATTGGTGCCCTCAATCGCCTTGGACACGCCTACACAGAGCTAGGCCAAAAAGACGCCGCCAAACATACCTACAACCAAGTCTTGGAAATCGACAAGTACAACACCGTGGCAATTCGCAACCTCAAACTTCTCCCCCATCAACACAACGGCAACGAACCAATCTCGCTGGCAGAAGAAGATTTTATCGAACTGCCAGGTATTACCAAGAGCTCCCCGCTCATCAAAGTGGCCAATCGCAACGTGCTCTTATCCCTTGTCTGTAAACAACAACTTAAATTAGTACCTCATGCCCGTCTCATTTCAGTTATCATTCAAAATGGGGTCAGTATTGGCTGTCTCCCCGACGATCTTTCCCTCCGTCTCAAAAAACTTCTTCAATCCGGCTATACTTACTCCGTGTGTCTTAAATGTGCCAGTGACAATAGCGCGATTATCTTTATTCGTGAGCTTACCCGCCCGCGCCGCCCATCGGCTAGTCCTACATTTTCTCGCGTTGTCCAACTCAAAAAATTAAAATAATTCCTTCGTATCTTCTCCAACTATAACTAATACTTCGGCTCGATATTCTCCGGGCACCACCTCGATTTTAGGTAATCCAAAACCTAAAAGGTTCTGGAAAATATAACTTAACTCTGTCCCTTTCTTCTCATTCCCCACTTGCCAGAGACTAGTAGGCTGCTCGTCCTCACTCCTACCTGATCGTACCATCACCACGTCCATTCCCAAGTTAGTCAGAAAATCTGCCATATCACTTCCCAGTCCATCCACCCCACTTGCATTTATTATCGCGGCCGTTATGCCTTCTTCGCCGATTCTCCAATCAAAAAATCGTGTTCCCACATAATCCTGGAGACGTTCAGGGTGATAGATCATCTTATCTTGTTCTTTTTCAATTACGGCCGCTCTAATCAACTCCTCTTCTCCAATTTCCCGATACCGATAATTAATCGCTCGGTACCATAAAACCGCCACATCAAATCTTGACAAATTTGTCTCGCCCCCACCAAAGATGATTCTCAACAGTCCTTTTCTAAGTATATTTTTCGCTTGCCCCCCGCCACCTCTCACTACCAAATATCCCGGTATCGGTACTCGCATAAACCCTTGAACTTTCCGCGCCGCAAACTCCCCTCCATTACCTTGATATGAACCCAACTTATACAGCGAAGAAATATCATATACTCCACTATCTCGGGCGTTAATCGAAACTTTGTTCGGGAACTGTAACATAATCAAAGATTTTTCTGTCTGGTCAAACGACACAAAAGACAGACCACTTTCGGGCTTGATCATCACCATATTAAATCGACCCCGTGGTTGATTTACTACCAGGGAAGCCCTCCATTCTCTCACTCCCAAACCAGTGAGTACCAGCATACAGACTCCCATCATCACCCACTTCGCCCACTTCATCTCTCCATGCTAACATATCAACTATGTTACTTTCCTCTTTTCAATATAATCTTCCTCAAAATCTTATCGCCCAGTCTCCTGCCCATCCCCGTGATCACGCTCGCCTCATGTTAATTAACAGACAAACACAAGAAATCTCCCATCACCACGTCTATGATCTCCCCAAACTCCTATCTACGATCCACGATCTATCGCCTACGATCTACAACTTACACCGGATTTACTCAAACAGATCAAGAACGATCATACCTGGGACGAGCTCACCCTGAACGTTGGCCTCGGCACTTTTCTCCCCGTGAAAGTCAACCGCATTGAAGATCATCCCATGCACGCCGAGTCCTACACCATCTCTTTATCTATCCTCCCTACAAATTTCGTGTGGTCGACGCACTCTTGACCAACTTCCATCTCCCCGGTTCCACCCTTCTGATGCTCGTCACTGCCTTCTGTTCCGCTCCCAACTCACCAGAAAAATTTACCAACTTCTCTGATTCTATCCTCGGCCACGCCTACGCTCTCGCTATCCACCATCAGTACCGCTTTTTCTCCTTTGGCGACGCCATGCTGATTATTTAATCTCTTAGTTAAAAAGTCCTTCTACTGGCGACATATACACACCTCCTAAATTATATAAGTCTATTATCCCACATCCTGTCAACTCGCGTAAACACACGGGCGAGGAATGCCTCGCCCCTACACGGTCACAAAATATTTTAAAACCTCATTCAACTCCTGCCCCCTCGACTCAAAGTGGATCCGCTTGCCATTCCTCGGATGATTAAACTCAATTCTCTGTGCTTGTAGTAGTACCCGTCGCCCCCACTTGCGATCCTCCCGACTCCGCTTGCGCCCAGCATAATCAAAGTCACCCACAATGGGGTGCCTCATCTGTTTCGCGTGTACCCTGATCTGGTGAGTACGTCCTGTTTTTGGCTTAAACCGCACCAAGCTAAAACCCACATATCCCCTATCATCTACTTTTAACTCTTTGGGGAACTCCCCGTTTGTATATTCAGACACTACTTCATATCCGGTAATACTCTCTCTCCCATCTTCTCTCACTCCAAACTTTTTGCGATCATCTCTTCGCCTCCCGATCGGTAGAGTGATCTGTCCTTCTTTAGCCTCCCAGTACCCATGGGTCAGCGCCATATATTCCTTTGCTACGCTATGCTCTTTGAACTGTTTGAGGAGACCCACAAACGCTTCTACAGTCTTGACCATCACCATCACTCCACTCGTCTCTTTATCCAACCTGTGCACCAATCCTGACCTTTCCAAAAAATATTTTTGGTTCTCATCTCTATACTCTATACTCGATACTCCATACTTCTCCTCCCACCAATCCTGTAGTGTCTCGTCTTTGGTCGTTTCACTGCGGTTACATACTATTCCGCTTGGCTTGTCGATCACGACGATCTCGCTGTCTTCGAATAAAATAGGTATATCCATAAATTATTACGCCTACAAAGATTAAATAATCTGCCCAGTTATTATAAACTAAGCCCAGTAATGACCAATTATCTACGACTCCGCCATATTTGAGCCTACTCACTAGGTTACCCACCCCACCAATTACAATTATTCCCACCCCTATCTTCCCCCACAATTCCCGCATTTTTACTGCATAAATAACTAGTCCTATCAAGATCAAAACCAACAACCAAACTGACATATTTGGGAACAGTCCAAACGCCACCCCCAGATTTACCATAGCTTACTTTGTTTTTTTCTTAGCGCATTTCACACACAGTTCGGCCGTGGGATCAACCCCCAGTCGATCAGTATCTATCATATTCCCACAACTTACGCACTTGCCGTATGTTCCTATATCCACCCGCTTCATGGCACTCCGTACCCGCATCAGGGCATCAACCGTCTCTTCCGACAGTGTCGCCGCTTGGGCATGCCCAAACTGCTCCGCTGCTTCCGTATCATCGCTCGCATTATCATTTAATCGGCTAGCATCCGCAAACGGATCCTCTTGAGCCAGCGACTTTTTGCGGTGCAACAAGTCCACCTCTAGCTTTTTCAGGTAATCCCAAACAGGTTGTAAAATATTTCTTGGATACTGCATAAATTACTTTCTCCTTCTGTGTCTTAGCCATTGTAACAGATTTACAAACGTAGTTTTACGTCCAATCCGCTGATAGATAGAGTATCCACTGCCAACAATCAAGAGTCCTCCCACCCCCCAATTAAAAGGATAAACAAATCCCATTCCCAAATAGTAAATCCCCAAGAGCATCGCAAAAACCAGCCCAGCCAAACCTTCTTTAGCACTGCTAGCCTCCCCTTTATACCATGTATAAAAACGAAAGTTCTTACGTACTCGGGAGACCACCACAAATGTCGCTATCGCCCATCCCAAGGTCCACAAATCCACCATCCTATTTACACCACCCCCATTCAACAACCCACCAAAACCTCCAAAAACTAAAATAGTAGAGAGTGTCACCACCCAACTATCCAAAGTCTTCTCCACCTCCCATCCCCGCTCTCGCGCAAACAAAATAATAAATCCTAAACTGGCGACACCCCCGATGGGTACATTAATTCCGGGGAAGGCCAAAATTGCAAGCGTCCGGTACAACGTCCCTAAATCTGCCCAATGTAGGAGGACATACCCAAGTCGTCCCAAACCTACAAAAACCAAGAGTGACAGGAAGTAGCTATCAAATAGTGGAATCTCGTCAAAATGCTCCTCTCTTCCCATCTTCCACCAAAAGTACAGCGCAATGAATAAACCAATGGCCATGCAGACTCCAAACGAATAGATTTTGATCGGCCCAAGTTGAATTAGTATCGGCAACATATTTTTTTATTGTATACTAATTTTCATGCTTTCTATTAGTCACGCCGTAACCGGCGCCTTTATCGCCACCAAAGTCAACAATCCCCTCCTCTCTATTCCCCTGATTCTGCTCACTCATTATCTAGAAGATGCCGTCCCCCACTGGGATGTCGGTACCGGCATGAGCAAGGGACATAAATCTCCCCTGCTCGCGCTCCGACACGAATTTTTTGACCTGGCACTCGCGGCTATTCTAGTGATCCTGATGTTTTCCGGGAAAGGCATCACTCCCTATTGGGGTGCATTTATTGGTCTCCTGCCTGATTTTCTTGAAGCCCCGCGTAATTTTCTTCATTACGAACCCTTTTGGCTTTCTCCACTTAACCGTTTTCATGCTCGTTTCCACCACTCTATCCCCAAAATCTGGGCTGGTCTCGCCCCCCAAATCCTGCTGTTAGTTATTCTCTGGTTTTTAAAGTAAGTGCCTGGGGAGAGACTCGAACTCTCAAGACTTTGACATCACGAGTTTTTGAGACTCGCGCGTATACCATTCCGCCACCCAGGCCAGAACAACATTATTGTACCCTATCATTTGAAAATTTGAGAATTTAGGATTTACGATTACCTAGTCTTATCCATCCCATAAAACCGTACCCTCTCTCCCTTGAACCGCAAATCTATGGTCCGCAGGGGTCCGTTACGGTGCTTGGCAATATTTAACTTCACGTTTGATAGATCTTCTACATCTTCACGGTACAAAAACATCACCACATCCGCATCTTGTTCGATCGATCCCGACTCCCGCAAATCCGACAACTGTGGCGCGCTTCCTGCTCCTCTATGCTCAATCGAGCGAGATAGTTGAGATAAAGCCAACACCGGGATCTTGAGCTCTCGCGCCAAGTTTTTAAGTCCCTGGCTAATCTCTGCCACTTCTTGAACTCGATTATCCAAATTCCTCCCCTTCACTAGTTGCAAGTAGTCCACGACAATCAGTCCCAGATTATGTTCTGATTTCAGTCGCCTGGCTTTAGTTCTCATTTCTAGCACCGAGATCCCTGGAGTATCATCGATAAACAGTGGTGCCTCGGCCAGGATTCCCATTGCCTCCGATAACTTTTCAAAATCTGTGGGTGTCAGTTTCCCAGTCTTGAGTCTCCACGCGTCAATGTCTGCCTGGGCCACCAAGAGCCGATCCGACAATTCCTCCTTGCTCATCTCGAGGGAAAAGAACCCCACCGGCACCTTGGATATCACGCTGGCAAACTGGGATATGTTCAGCGCAAATGCCGATTTCCCCATACCTGGTCGAGCCGCTAATATCAAAAGGTTGGAATCTTGCATTCCCGCCAAACAATTATCTAAATCCGTAAATCCGGTTGCCACTCCCCGCAAAGTCCCCGATTTTTTTGACAGCTCATCCAGCCGGTCAAAACTCTCGGCCAAAATACTCCTAATCGGCAAAAATCCCTGTTTCAGATGTGACTGCGATAGTGAAAATACCCTTTGCTCTGCACTATCAAGCATCTCCTCAACCGGCGTCCCTTCGTCAAACGACATCTCGATCATGGCCGAAGAGTCAGAGATCAACTTCCGCCGCGTATAGTAAGCTTGGATAATTTCGCCGTAATGCTTGATATTGGCCGAACTAGGCACTCCTTCAATCAGAGTGGAAATGTAACTCACTCCCCCCACTCCTTCCAAGAGTTTCATTGATTTAAGCTTCTGCGGCAAAGTCACAAGGTCAATCGGTTCCCTCCCCTCAAATAGCGCGATCATGCCCCGGTAAATATCCCCATGTCTATTTTGATAAAAATGCTCGCTCCGGAGAAACTCCGAAACTTGGACTATTGCGTCGCGGTCAATCAAAATCGACCCCAGCACACTCGTTTCAGCTTCATCGCTATGCGGGGGGACTTTCTGCGCTAACATGTCTATATCTTACCATCTAACACAATCACCTCTGTGAGATCCTCGCTCAGAGTTAACTTATTCAAACTCAAACTCTTAACCTGTCTGCTCCCATGCTCATAACTAGCAATCAACTTATCCTTCCCTTCAGCCAGGGGGATCACGTAATATGGCTCCAATTTAGCAATCAACTCAATAATCTCCTTAACCCCAATTTTTCCCGTCCCACCCACTCCTACGATCACCGTATCAATATTCTCGAGTTCAGTCACCAACTTTTCGCTCAACACCTCTTCTAGATTCCCTAGATACAGCGTACGCAGATCCTCTGCCTGAACCACATAAATCGTCTGTTTCCCCGCCGCATAACCAAATACTGAAATACCCTCTACTTCATACTCGCCAGGGTTGGCAACCACAAAGTCATCCCCCACTCCTCCTTTGTGTGACATTGTTAAAGACTCTGGAGCAAGGATCACCGTGCCCGTTCTAGTTTTTATTTTTAGTTTTTCCCCTTCAACGTAACTTATTTCCATACAATTGATAATATCACATCTATCAGTTAAACTAGCTCCAAGATGAAAGTCAAAAAAGAAATCAGCCTCGCAATTTTTATAGGGTTGTTTATCGCTCTCCTTGTCACCGGTGGGATCATGCGGGCACAGCGTGCGCTCAAATCACTCGATCTCCCCTCCATCAGAGATACCCTGCTTCCCAATCCCACCCCAAAAATTACTAATCCAACCACTCTTTTCCTCGAGATTACCTCTCCCGACAACTCGGTTACTAAAGTTGCCTCACTTACCCTAACCGGCAAGACTCTCCAAGGAACCTACATTGCCATCCTGGGTGAAAAAAGTGAGTATCTCATTATTCCCAACGAGCTCGGGAGCTTTAGCCAAGAGGTTACACTCGTCAAAGGCGCCAACAATATCAAGATCACTGTCTACGAACAAAATGGGAACAAAATCGAGAAAACGGTGAACGCAGTGTACACCACAGCTGAAATCTGATATAACCCTCTATTGCTATGCACAAAATCGCCCTTATCGCACTATTGTTGGCTTTTAGCCCTCTTTTTTCTCACCTAGCCCAAGCCGAAGACGCCGTCACCGAAAATTTAAAGAGGCGCTTACAAGAAAGTCTCCAAATCGAGACTTCCCCTTCCCCCACTATTGAACTACGCGCCTACATTGGCACCATTAAAGATTTAATCGGTAACACTTTGGTGATTAATGGTAAAGATGGCAAACAAGACATTCGTATCGAAGATGGCACGGTCATTCTTCGCTCTCCTGGCAATACCAATATCAAACAAGAAAATATCAATATCGGTGACTATCTTATTGCAATTGGCTACCCGGGAGACGGCGAGACCCTTTTAGGCCGTCGCCTCATTGTCAGCTCCTCCCCCATCGAATCTCCCCCCAAACTCACTGCTATGGGCACCGTTAAAAAAATGGATAAAACCTCTCTCACCCTCTCAATCGATGATAATGATCAAAAAATTCTCGTGAATGCCAAAACTACCTTCAAGTCTCCCGCAGGACCCATCGAATTTACCGATCTTGAACTAGGTGATACCCTGATCTATACCGCCACGCTCTCCGACTCTACCCAAACCGCCACCATTCTCATGCGCGTCAAAACCGCACCGATTGAATAATTATTAATTAATCAATTGAGCTTATTTAGCGATATAATGATTTAAATCATGATATCACTTTTACACCTAGCATGACCACAACATATCCCACCAAAACCATGTCGGATTTATTCCTAGCTATCTCCACCCTCCAATCTCCCACAGAACTAACTCACTTTTTCCGTGATCTCATGACCATCCAAGAGCTCGAAGCAATTAGTACTCGTTGGCAAATCGCCCAAATGCTCCAAGATAAAATCCCCTATCTCACCATTGCCAAAAAATGTCACGTCTCCACCACCACTGTTACCCGCGTAGCCCTCTGGCTTCATCACGGCCAAGGAGGCTACCAGCTCGCCCTTTCCCGTTTGCATTCACCGATAAAAAATGTTTAACTAATACCATGCTCAAACAAAAACCCACGCTCAACAATGCAGATATTCAGTTATTACTTGAAATGATGAAGCTCCATTTCGTAACTCAAGAGCAATTTACTGCATTCCGTTCAGAAGTAATGGACAATTTTGATAAAATCCTCAAAAATACCACCACCACAAGCAACGAATTCCTAATAGCCCAATCGCACAATGAAGCGCGACTAGATCGTATCGAAACCGTCATGGATTTCCCCTCCCTGTCTCTGTAATCTCCCATATTCCTTGCCCCATTGACAATTCGATATCACCATGGTAACATGCTAATATGAAACAAATCATGAACTCAAATATCGTTACTCACCATACCTCGCATACATCTGTGGCGGGGACGCTTTTCGCGTAAAAAATTCGACAATCAGTCAATTCCCATACCCCGCCACCAGGCGGGTTTTTTGTATTTATTTAATTATAGGAGCTATATGGAAGGACGAGAAATAATAATTAAAGATGGATGGACGGGCGAGCGGAGTGCTAAGTATCCTCCCGCTATTAATCCTGTGGATACACCTGTAATAAAACCTGGAGACCCAAATTATGTGCCAGAGGTAACTGATGACACACCAAAACCAACCGTTCTACAGGAGTACTAATAATAATAAGGAGAACAAATATGTCAAAACAATTAAATAGTTATCAACTTACGGATGATCGCAAGATCACCGTAGAAGATGTCGTCAACATTGCAAGAGCCAAAGAAATACTCGCTCCAAACGACAAAGTGAAAGAGAATGTCCGCGCCAACTGGGACACCATCGGCGACATGCTCGAGCGCGGGGACGTCATGTACGGTCTCAATACCGGCATTGGCGGGTTTGGCAATGTGCGCATTTCCAAAGACAAGGCCGGCGAACTCTCTACCCGCATGCTTATGGCGCACAGCTCTGGATGGGGGGAGTTTGTAGAGGAAGAAATTGCTCGCGCTACCTCCGGTGATCTTGCTCCCCTGTCTCAAATGGGCCTGGTTTTGATCGGTCAGGGTAACGCTTACTATCAAGGCAAGCTTATGTCGGGCAGAGCGGCCATGAAAAAAGCCGATATCCCCACTCTCAAGCTAGCTTACCGCGAAGGACTTGCCCTCATGAATGGAACCCAATATATGAGCGCAGTGGCCGCCTTTAATGTCTACGATGTCGAACGGCTCATCCGTCAATTTGAGATTATCGGAAGTATGAATATCGAGGTACTCAATTGCGTCTCTTCCGCATACTCAAAAGAGTATAACGCCGCCAAACTTTACCCTGGCCAGAGTGACTCTGCCAACAACCTCCGCCTTCTTATGAAAGGAAGCGAAATAATGGCTCAACCCAAGCTCAACGTTCAAAATGCCTACGCACTTCGCTCTGTCCCTCAGGTCATGGGAGCGGTACGCGAGAGCCTCAAGTACGTGCGACAAGGTTACTCTCAGGATCTTCTCAAGATTTTGGTAACCGACATGGGCAATCTCATGGAACGTCAAACCAATAACTTGATGGATCCTGCCTGCTCCAAAGATCTCCCCGCATTTTTGGTCAAAAGCGCTGGTCTCGACTCGGGACTCATGATCTCTCAGTATACTCAAGCTGCACTAGTCGCCGAAAACAAAGTGCTAGCTGGATCTTGTAGCGTTGACTCTATTCCCGTTTCGGCTAATCAAGAAGATCACGTCAGTTTTGGCACTATATCCGCGAGACAAGCCAGGGAGATTATTAAAAATACCGAGGCGATCCTGGCAATCCAACTGCTTGCGGTCTGTCAAGCCTATGAGTTCAGGCGTCCGCTCAAACCCTCCTCTACCTTCCAGGCAGTATACGATCTCGTGCGCTCGGTTAGCCCGGCCATTACCAAAGATCGTATCTTCTACTTGGATATCGACAAGGTCTTACCACTCGTCAAAGACTACCGGATCTTAGAAGTAGTCGAAAATATAGTAGGGAAACTCAAATGAGAATTATATTCTTGATCCCTCTCTGTGCGCTTATTTTTGGATCATATGATTTCGCAGTCAAGCTAGCCTCCGGCAGTGGTAACCCCACTGCCCTAGCTCTAGTTGTGCAACTCGCATCGGTTGCGACACTAGCAGTTCTTGCTCTGCGCCAGCCGATTTCCAAGTCGTTCCTACTTACCCCCAATCTCATCTACTCAATCATTGCAGGCATTCTCATGGGTTTTGCACTCAATCTTCTTTTTTATCTACTAAAAAATTCTGGGTTACAAGCCAGCACTATCATTCCCTTCACACTCATCGGTCGTAATCTCGTTTTAGTCATATTAAGCCTACTTATTTTCCGTGACACCCTATCATTTTCCCGTATTATTGGCCTCGCTCTTGGCCTCACCAGTTTATTTCTTATCAATCGTTAAAAAGGAGGTTATAATGAACAGAACCTACGTTTCGTCTATTTTTCGTAGCGAAAGTTTAGTATTTTGTAGCCAAAATAATAAGCTTGCAGTAGAAAAAGTAGATGAAAGGTAGGTTCCATATGCAAAAACAAAACCTGCAACCACTCAAAGGTTTCCGCGACATCTTGCCCTGTGATGCCCGGAAAAGAACGTGGGTCAAAAACATCATGGTTAAGACTGCCAAGCTCTGGGGTTATGAGCCCATCGAGACCCCCACCCTCGAGCCTTATGCTATTTTTAAAGATGAAATTGGGGAAGATTCCAAATTAATCTTCAAATTTACCGACAACGGCGAGCGTGAGGTAGCTCTACGCTACGACCAGACCGTTCCCACCTGTCGCTACGTTGCCAATAATTTAAATAGTCTCACATTCCCCTTCCGTCGCTATCAAGTCCAATCCGTTTTCCGCGCCGAAAAGCCCCAAAAGGGTCGCTACCGCGAGTTCACCCAATTTGACCTCGATATCTTTGGGGTCAGTGATCCTACCGCCGACGCCGAGGTCATCGCGCAAAATCTAGATACTTATCTCAAGATCGGCTTTAAAAAGCCCGTGATTATCTTCAACAACCGTGATCTGATGAAAAACATCCCTTACGAAGCCATTGTCGCCATCGACAAACTCCAAAAGATTGGCCAAGATGGCGTGATCGAAGACATGGTCAACAAAGGAATCTCGCTAGACACTGCCAAAGCTTATTTAAAGCAAGTGATGACTATCCAGCCCGACGAAACTATCAATACTATTATTACCTATCTAGAAAAATCAGGCTTTAGCGCAGAATTTTACCGATTCGAGCCCACCCTTGCTCGCTCGTTCTCCTATTCACAGGGACCTATCTGGGAGATCGTGATAGAGGATTATGCTGTAGGATCAGTCGGTGGTGGTGAACGCTACGACGGCATGATGGAGCGCCTGACTGGGCAAAAAATTCCCGCCACCGGTATCGCTTTTGGTTTCGACCGCACTGTCGAGGCCGCCGATCAGCTCGGCCTGATCCCCACTCTACAGTCTACTCGCGTCTTGGTCACCATCTTCTCCCGAGCCCTGCAAGGTCAGACCTTGCAGGTTGCCCAATCTCTCCGCAACGCGGGGATCAACACCGAGCTCTATCCCGACGCAAATGCCAAACTAGACAAGCAATTCAAGTACGCCGACAAAAAAGGTATCCCCTACACCATCGTGATCGGCCAAGATGAAATCGACAAAGGTGTCATCACCCTCAAAAATTTAGCTAACCGTGGACAGATTACCCTCCCCCTTGACCAGGTGGTAGCAAAACTGCGATAGTATACCCATGCTTCTGCAAATTACTGCCCTAATTGCACTTTGTCTTATTTTGATCTACGCCACCAGTCTCATCGTCCGCTCGATCAAAACAATTGCCAGATCTAGTGGGCTGGGCGCCTACGGTCTCACCGCCTTTATTCTTGCCATCTCCACTTCTCTCCCCGAACTAGTAGTTAGTCTAGTCGCCTCTATCGAAGGCAATACTAGTTTGATCCTGGGCAATATTATCGGTAGCAACATTGCTGATTTGAGCTTAGTTATTGGTGGTGCGGCCCTGCTGGGTGGATCTCTCAATATTACTGGTATTATTTTGAAGCGTGATATTTACTTGACCGGGGCGGCTGGTTTTTTACCCCTATTTCTGATCGCCGATGGTACTCTCTCACGTGCTGACGGGGTTGTTCTCCTCGTCATTTATTTTATTATGGTTACTACTTTTCTCCACTCACACCACGCTGCACTAGCCAAACATGTTATATCGAAATCTCCCATTAGACGTTTTTTGGTTACTGTCACCAATTTACATGGACACAATGGTGTTTATAAATTTATCGCGGGTGTTGCTCTTCTTTTGGTTTCTTCCCACTTCATCGTCCAACTTGCTTCCGCCCTCGCCCTCTCCACCGGCCTCTCTACTCTCTTTATCGGACTGTTTATCGTCGCCATTGGGACCTCCTTACCCGAACTTGCCTTTGAACTAAAAGCCGTTCGCTCTGGTCAAGCCCAGATGGCGCTTGGTGATCTCTTGGGTTCGGTTGTGGCCAACTCTACGCTCATTCTCGCCATTGCCGCGATTATTCGCCCGCTCACCCTAACCCACGCTGGACTACTCCCCTATGGCATTGCTATCACCACTTTTACCCTTATCTACTTTACTTTTACACTTTTCATTAAAACCAAGAAGAAACTCGAGTGGTGGGAAGGTCTGATTCTGCTCATGTTATATCTCATTTTTGTCTTATTCGAGATTACCACTTGACTATGACTATCACCCGCCGCCTCGCCTATTCAGCCCTGATCTACAACGCTATTATCTGGGGTGCCGCTTTCCCCCTGATCAAACCTGCTTTCGAATTTATTACTCCCACCCAATACCTTTACTTTCGCTTTCTCGTTGCTGGTTGTTTTGGTCTGCCTATTTTTATCTATTATTTTTTGAAAAAGCGACCCACTCTCTCCTATACTCTCCGCCTCCTCGCGATCGAGCTCCTAGGTCTTCCCCTACCCCTTATCTTGCTCTATACGGGCCTCGACAAAACCAGCGCTCTCGATGCCTCGCTGATCGGTGCCACTGGCCCCATTTTTGTTGTTTTGGGAGGAATCTGGTACCTCGGAGAACGTCAAACCAATAAAGAATGGCAAGGCCTCGCCCTTTCCCTCTTTGGCTCACTCATTCTCGTTATCGAACCCTTGCTCCACAGCACTAACCTCGATACTCCTAGCTCGACAACCGGCAATCTTTATATCGTGGGTTACAACCTGCTCTACGCAGTTTATGCCATCATTGCCAAAAAGTTTTACCGCACCAGTCCCCAGCTCTACTTTGGTCCTCTCCTCTACTTGATCACCGCCACCATCTATGCCTTTATGCTTTCTACTCAAAATCAACTTCCCGACTTCCAACTCCTAACTACCAACTACCAAGTCTTGCTCCCCGTCCTCTACATGGCTATCCCCGGTGGGATATTGGCTTTTGCCCTCTACCTCTGGGCCCAAAGCAAAATTGAGGTCTCTGAAGCCAATCTCTTCACCTACTTAAATGGTGTCGTCGCTATCCCAGTTGCCTTCTTTCTCCTGGGAGAAAAACCTTCTTGGCTTACCCTCCTAGCGATTATTATCATCTCCTACGGTTGAGTACCGCTACGTGGTACTGCAATCTCCCTACCATCCACCACCAAAGTTATCTCGTCACTATTTTTCCCGGGTTCTACCGCTACCCGACTGCCCACAGACAAATCCGGAGGCTGTAACCCCAGCGACTGTTGAAAATATGTAGTAATATACCTAACTCCCGTCTCTCCCAACAATAACGCTTGCCGCGGATCCAATCCTTGCGGTCCCACCGCCAAATCCAATGCTGTTCTAAGTGGCCAATTTTCAAAGCAACCAATCATACTTATAATTTACCCCATCATCTCACAAGTTCAAGACTTCAAACCTACCCATACTATCTCAACCAATCATCTTGTGATAAAATAAATTCCATGAAAGCCGCGATCCACCCCAAATACAATCAAATTACCGTCACCTGTAGCTGTGGTGCCCAGTTTGCAACCGGTTCCACCAAGGCCGACTTTTCCGTCGATCCACCCCAAATACAATCAAATTACCGTCACCTGTAGCTGTGGTGCCCAGTTTGCAACCGGTTCCACCAAGGCCGACTTTTCCGTGGATATCTGTGCCAAGTGTCACCCCTTCTTTACCGGTGAAATGCGTTTCGTCGATCAGCTCGGCCGGGTCGAGAAATTCCAGGCTAAACAAAAAGCCGCCACCGGCAAAAAGGTCAAAAAAGATCGTAAAGGTTCTCAAACTGGTCCTCAAACCTTGACCGACATCCGCGCCAATCAAAAATAATTCTCCAATCCCAAATTGCTCCAATTCTCCAATTTAATTGGTGTACATTTGAGAATTTATGATTTGTGATTATCAGTTATACTACCCATATGGACTACGCCAAAATTGCCGCCGACTATGATCAACTCGTCGAGGAATCCGGTGATCCGAAAAATGTTAATCGTTTGGCGGAACTAGGCGAAGCCATCTCGGCCCTGGCTCCTTCCGCGCTGATTGCCAAAGAAATCCTGACTCTTGATCAACAAATCGCCGATTCTCAAAAACTCGTGAGTGATCCCGAATTTGGCAAATTAGCCCAAGAGGATCTAATTCGGCTCAATGAACTCCGCGCCGTCAAACTTACTGCACTCACTGCTCTAGAGACAAATGAAGACTCCGAGCAAGACAGGCGCCCCGCCATTATCGAGTTTAGGGCCGGCGCCGGCGGCGACGAAGCCAAGATTTGGGCTAGTGACCTAGAGCGGATGTATAAACGCTTTGCCGAGACCTGTGGTCTCAAATACGAGCTCCAGGGCGAAGGCACTTACCTCTTTAGCGGTCACCCTAGTAACCTCAATTTGCCCCAAGGCGCCTACGGCCTTTTCAAGTGGGAAAGTGGCGTCCACCGTGTCCAGCGCGTCCCAGCGACAGAATCTGCGGGCCGTATCCATACCTCTACCGCCAGTATTGCTGTCCTCCCCAAGGTAGACCCGCAAAAGGTTACCATTCGGGATGAAGATCTGGAATGGCAGTTTTTCCGTGCTGGCGGCCATGGAGGGCAAAACGTCAACAAGGTCTCAACAGCGGTTCGACTTATTCATAAGCCTACAGGTATTACTACCGTCTCCTCTCAAGAGCGTTATCAACAGAGTAACCGTGATATTTGCCTTGACTTTCTGCGGTCTAAACTCTGGGAACTACAAGAAGAGGAGCGGATAGGCAAACTCAAGGCTACCCGCCGCTCGGCAGTAGGTCGTGGCATGCGCGCCGAGAAAATCCGCACCTACAACTACCCACAGAACCGCGTTACCGATCACCGGATCGGAATTTCTTGGCATAATCTAGACACGCTTCTCGAAGGCAACCTTCTCGAACTCTTGACCACCCTCCACCAAGAAATCAACAAAGAAACTTAACTACTCCCCCTTTAGTTCCACTATCATTTTTTGACTCTTCCCGTCTCGCCAGATCTCCACTTCCACCCTGTCTCCAATCTTGTTCTTCGAAAGCATTCCCACCAGTCCATTCTCATTATCCACCACGCTTTGCCCACCAAACTTGATTACGATATCCCCCTTTTGGATTCCTGCCTTTTCAGCCGACGACCCCGCCACAATTTCCACGACATACGCCCCCGCCGGCACATTGTTCAATATTCCTTGTTCTTTATTCACCATCTGGTAGCGCACGCCAAAGAATGGTCTATCAAACTGCCCAGTCTCGTTAAAGTTTTTCAAACTATCCCTCACCACATTGATCGGTAGGGCAAACCCAATATTATTAGCCGACTGCGAGACGGCCACATTTACCCCAATCACTTGCCCAGCGGAGTTGAGCAGTGGCCCGCCCGAGTTGCCTGGATTAATCGCCGCATCAGTCTGGATCACATTGTCCAGTTTCTCGACACCAGAGAATCCATCCCCGGCCGTAATCCCACGTCCTAGACCTGATATCACTCCGGTAGTTACCGTGTGGCGAAACTCCCCCAGTGCCGTCCCAATTGCCACCACAAAGTTCCCCACTCGAAGAGTGCCAGAATTTCCCATTTCTACAGCAGGAAAATCTGCACTCGTAGACCCTGAGCTTGCCGAAGAGCTTATTTTGAGAATGGCAAGGTCATTGACCGGATCTCGCCAAATTTTCTCAACCTGATATTCTTTATCATCTTTCAAAACTACTTTGTAATCACTCGGTTGCCCCTGCGAGACTACATGTTTATTTGTCACCACCAGTCCAGTCTTGTCCACAATAAATCCACTCCCAATGTCTACTTGTTCAGTCTCTACCTCTCCCGTTGCTCGCCTCCCTCCAAACATCCCAAACGGATCCAAGAAATACTGTTGCATCACTGGGGTTTGTTGTTTGTACGAAACCGTCACCACTGCCGGTGAGACCCTCTCCGCCACCTCTGTCACCATACTTTCTTCGGTCAAAATTTTCTGTGTTACCAGCTCGCCCCCACTCTGGACTTGGTTCAGATTCTTCAGGATTGACAACCCCCAAATCCTCTCTGCAACCGCCCCACCCACGAAAATTATCATCACCAGCATCCCAATCAGTATTCCCATCCCAAACTGATATGTTGCTCTACTCTTCATATCCCACAATATACAAAATCATTGATTAAAATTCAGAAGTTTTTACTTGCCATAATATCTTATATTATTGCATATCCTGTCAACCCAATTCTGGTGCCAATATCACATACCCGGTATGTGATACGCATTAATTAAGTATCGTCTCAATTGCCTTATCTAGCTGCTCATCAATATCTTTCGTTTCTGGATCATCCTCCACCTTTACGTCCGGCGTGATCCCCTCTTTCCCGATCCACCTCCCTGATGGCAGGATCCACTTGGCGACCGTGACGTGGAGACTTGACCCATCCGAGAGGTCCTGCACCTCCTGCACCGTCCCCTTACCAAAGCTTTGTTCACCCACTATTTTCGCTCGCTTATTATCCTGCAGTGCGCCTGCCGTAATCTCACTAGCCGAAGCCGATCCCTTATTCACCAGTACCACCAAAGGAACGGTGGTCAAATTCCCCTTCCGATCTACACTAAAGGTCTCACTACTACTGCGCCCTTCTTGCTTTACTACCACTCCAGAATTGAGAAACTCGCTAGCTACAAACACTGCCCCGTCTAGATAACCCCCTGGGTTATTGCGCAAATCCAAGATTACCCCCACAGGTCGAGCCGCTACTATCTCCCCCACCTTGATTGTCCATTCTTTATCGGTTCGTCCGCCAAACTTGTGCAGTTCAAGATAAGCAATCTTTTTCCCATCTTTCTCAACAAACTTTAGTTCGACCGACGGCACGATGATCTCATCCCTTGTGATCGTCACTTCAAAAGATTTATCTACCCCCTCCCGGTAAATGGTCAAAATTACACCAGTCCCCCTATCTCCCCGAATATGTGTAACCGCTGTGGGTAAGGTCATCCCCATCGTATCTAGATCAACTTGTTTCTTCTCGTCCTTAATATGCAGAATCAAATCTCCCGCCTTAACCCCCATCTTCTCCGCCGGACTCCCGGCAATGGGTGCAACCACCGCCAGGCTGCCTTCACGATAAGGCCTTGCATCGATCCCCACGTCATCTTGGCATAATCTAGCTTGGTGGGATCAACATAGCCAGTTTCCAGTCTCCGCCACACCTCCCAAAATCGGCCAAAATCGGCCGCCGTCACTGTCGTGTTCGCTGGGCTCCCTACAAATCGTTTGACAATCGGATTCTCGCTTCTCCCCAATTGAACCTGGGCTGTTTCATACCCCCCCGCAAAAACTAAAACCCCCAAAGCTAGTCCCAAGAAAGTGTTTCGTACCAACCTCAACGAAAATTTGACCATATTATGCTGCAAACGGCATTAGACCCAAAATGCGTGCGCGCTTGACCGCAATCTTCAGACCGCGCTGTCCTGCCGCATCCAACCCGGTCCTTGCTCGAGGTAAGATCTTGCCTCGCTCGGTCACAAACCGAAGTAGTGTCGGAGCGTCTTTATAATCAAAAGTAATGGGGGCATCCCCCTTGCTCATGATCGGTTTTTCGGGTCTTGGTTTACGTTGTTGCATGATTCTCCTTAAAACGGTATATCTTCTACATTTACTTCATCACTTGCAGGGGCCGAAGCTTCTTCCGCAGTCTCGGTTTTTTTCACTGACTTCTTGGGCTTTTTCACCTCCACTTCTTCGGTCACCACCACATCATCAGTCACATCTCCCTGTCCTTGCGTAGCCACAGGCGTAGCTGGATCCGCTACCCCCACAAAGTCCTCTTCCAGCGCGGGTGCCCCCATCGGAGCTCCTCCATCGCGAGTGCGCGTATCGAGGATCATCATGTTCTCCGCCACGATCTCGGTGATTTCTCGCTGTTGCCCATCTTGTCCCGTAAATTTACGGGTCTGGAGTCGTCCTTCGATAAAGATCTTGCGACCCTTAAAAAGCAGTTGTCCACAAATCTCTGCGAGCTTACTCCAAGCCACAATCCGGTGAAACTGCGTCTCTTCCTGTCGCTCTCCTCCCTCCCCCGAACTCCAACTCCGATTAGTGGCGAGACCAAAGGTCGCAACTGCCGTCCCCGAGGGGGTATAGCGCACCTCCACATCCCGAGTCAAATTCCCAATGAGCATGACTTTATTTAATGATCTTGATGACATATTAAACCCTCACAAACATATAACGCAGTATACTCTCATCCATCCGCAACATCTTGTCTAGGGTTGGCTGATCAGCGGGGGGTAAGGTCAACACAAAATGCTCATAATCGGCAATGGCTAATTTTTTAATCGGGTAAGCCAAATGTTTAGCCCCCCAACTCTCCTGCTTATTGATTTCTCCCTTATGTTTCTTGGCAAAATCTGCAACCACCTTGAGCACCCGTTCCTTGTTCTTCTCATCCTCATCTGGGATCAACAACGTCAGTTCATATGTATTCATGAGAGATATTCTAACTCAAGTCTGCTCTACCCGCAATCTCCAATCTACTTTCCGATCATAAATTCAACCACGTCCCCTTCTTGCATCACATAGGTTTTCCCTTCTGTTCTAACTTTCCCCTTCTCCGCCGCCCCTTTCCACCCTTTGTACTCCACAAAGTCAGCATAACTACATACCTTAGCCGAGATAAAATGTTTCACAAAGTCTGTGTGGATCACCCCCGCCGCCTCGGGAGCTACCGTTCCCACGGGAATCGTCCAGGCTCTCACCTCTAATTCTCCAGCAGTCAAATACGTCATAAGTTCGATAGTCGCAAAAGCTTTTTTAATCAGTCTCGATAGACCAGATTCACTCACCCCCAAATCTCGCAGATAAACTTGTTGATCCTCGACCGACAATTCACAAAGTTCCGACTCGGTCTTGGCACTCACGAGTACTACCTTTTCTCTTGGAACTCCCAGTGTTCGAGCATACTCACCCCCTTTAGCCTCGGCATTTTTTAGTTCAGACTCATCCACATTGACCGCGATCAAGTATGGTTTTTTCGCCAAAAGTGGCAAACTTTCCATGTCAGGATTTTTTTTCTTCGCGTGATTTTCGACTGTTTGAAGATCGGCTAGCTCAAGCTCAATGTTGATTGTATCTAAATCACTCTTTGGATCCAATGATCCAGCATTAATAATCCCTTTGTCCGTAAACGCGCGCACGACGTGCAAAATCACGCTCGCCTCTCGGATGTGGGAGAGGAATTTGTTCCCCAGTCCCTCTCCTTGTGAGGCTCCCTTTACCAGCCCCGCAATATCCAGGAACGTCACGGTGGCTGGAACCAGTTTGGTAGTGTTTACAATAGGTGCCAGTTTGGCTAATCGCTCATCCGGCACTGGTACTATCCCCACGTTTGGTTCAATGGTAGCAAAGGGATAATTCGCCGCAAACGCCTGCTGTTTGGACAACAAGGCGTTAAACAGCGTACTCTTTCCTACATTGGGTAACCCAACTATCCCTACTGATAAACTCATATCCCACCTATTCTTGGCATAATTGACATATGGTTGTATAATTCAAGCTGATCGGAAACGATCGCTAACGTTGGCGAAAGGGCTCTTTACCGAGTCCTTTTTGCTAACTAGACCTTATTTATAATTTCTGCCTGTATTTCTCCTACTCGACAAATAAAATTACGAATCTTTTGAATATCAAAAATTTGCACCCCAGTCTGCTCCAATTCGACTGATACGCGTCGCACAGTCGCAAATAATACCACCTTCTTTCCGTCTTTTATCAACTGTGCAACAGGATCAGCAAAATCACTATCCCCCGTCCATAATACAAAGGTATCTGCCAAATCTTTTTCGAAATCAATCGCGATATCTCGTCCCATCTCCACATCAAAGTTGCATTTCCGATGTTCCACATATTTCACTCCTCGGCCATTCAGCTCCTTGAGTATCCCATTCAACTGTTCAACTTGATCGACCGTGAATTGTCGAAGCAGTGGCCTCTTAATAAAATTTTCCAGTACCGCCGGCGAATTAACTGGTATGCCCGAAACATCCACACTTAACCTCATTAGTTTTACGGACTTTGTTATCACTCGATATCCATAATCACTCGCATCTTTTACCGATTGCTCCGAGTATGCATCACCCAGTAGCGTCCCATTGTACCAATTCACTTGAGTTATGTTCTCAAAAGAATCAAGTAACTGCTTTAGTCGGCGCAAATCTACGTGCCAACCTAGTTTTTGTGACCAATGATAAACATTTGCAAAATCCAGATAAATTTTAGTTTTACCTACTAAAATACTCTCTAATTCAGCAATACGCTTGGGGTAAATCTTGGCTAATTTAGTCAATCTCTCTGTCTTCGGCTTAAACATATTTTCATTATATCTCAAACCTATATCTCCCCCACCCGCTCGGTATAATCCAGGGTCCAAAAATCTAATTTGCCTTCCGGCATCAGAAACACTTTATCTGGTTTCAACTCATTGACGAATTCTTCGGTATGAGAGACGATAATCATCGTACCCCTGTATGCCTTAAGCGCGTCGAGAATCACCCTTTGCGATAAGACGTCCAGATAGGTCGTTGGCTCATCCAGTACCAGCAGGTTGGCATCCGTTGAGCACAACATCGCAATGGCTAGGCGAGTTTTCTCCCCACCCGACAACGTCCCCACTTTTTGATGGACTTTATTGGCGAGAAAATTAAATTTACCCAGAAACGGCCGGCAAAAAGATTCCATCCGCTCGCATTTATCCATAAATAGTTGAAGAACTGATTTTTCCATGTCAAAATCATCAAACTCTTGGGAGTAATACCCCAACTTGTTCATCGGATTCCACTCAACCACTCCACTGTCTGGTGTCAACTCCCCTATCAGCAGCTTGATCAGTGTCGACTTTCCCACCCCGTTGGGTCCCAGGAGCGCAATTCGCTCCCCGCGCCGGATGGCAAAGTTTAAGTTGTTCAGAACCTGATTGCCTCCGCCCAGGGCGGACCCGCCTTGGGCGGGAAATGACTTCGATATCCCGCGCGCCGTAATCAGCACTTCACCACTGCGTACCGGCTCAGGCAATTGGATCTTGATACTGCGCACTTCAGGTGGAAGTTCAGGCAGCACTGCCTTTAGGCGTGCAATTTTCCTCTGCATGACAATACGGGTTTTTACCCCAACTACCTTTATCGCATGTTCCAGTTGATTAATATATCGCTGTTGTCCCTTCACCTGTTTAGCAAATAATTGCTGTGCTTCTTTTTGTAGTTTTAGATATTTAGAATAGTTCCCCTTATATTCTTCGATCTTATGGGTATTTTTATTCATATAGATTACCCTATCTATCGCTTTATCCATAAATTCTAAATCATGAGAAATTAATATTAAAGTTTTTGGATATTGGGCAAGGAGTCCCATCACCCAAGCCTTCCCCTCATGGTCCATAAAATTAGTGGGTTCATCCAGCAGTAAGATATCTGGTTCTTTGAGGATCGCCCGGGCCAGCGCAAACTTGGTCTTTACTCCCCCACTATAGCTTTGTGGTTTGGATGCTAGTATTGGATCACGTTTTACCTCTTGTGGCACGAGCTCCATGCTTCCCTGTACTTGGATATTACCCTCATCTGGATATATCTCACCCATAAATAATTTGAGTAGTGTCGACTTGCCCGTCCCGTTCTCCCCCACCAGTCCCACCTTTTGCCCATCTTCAATACGAAAATTGGCCTCTACCAATAGAGGTTTCTCCCCATAGCTAAAACTAAGATCCGTAGCTCTGATACTCATCTGGCCATTCTACACTAGATCAAACCACCTCGACATCATGACCACAACCAGGATGATACAGAGCGTAAAAACTCCCAGCCACTTGGCAGTCGATAAGACTAACTCACCGGCTTCATTCCCCTTTTTATCGATAAACAACATATACGGTTTGTAAAATACGATGATTCCGCCTTCATGTCCCCATCCTCCCACTTCCCTATTCTATCGTCAACTTCATGGCCTCAGCTACTCTAGCAACCGCGTTGGCGTAAGCACTCATCCGTAGATTCACTTTCAACTGCTGGTATTTATCCCACATCTCAGCGAATGCTCGATCCATCACTGTTTTTAGTTTGGTCAACACCTCTTCTTTGCTCCAGACCGCCCCGTGCAAGTTCTGCACCCATTCAAAGTAAGAAACGGTCACCCCCCCGGCGTTCGCCAGCACATCCGGCACTGACAAAATTCCCCGCTTTGACAGTATTACGTCAGCCTCCGGAGTTACTGGGCCATTGGCCATCTCGATAATCGCTTTCGCTTGGATTTTCGCGGCCACTTCCTTGGTGATCACATTCTCTAAGGCCGAAGGCACTAAGACGCTGACAGGCAAAAGTAAAAGCTTGTCATTGGTAATATTGGACTTACGGCTACGTAAGTGTTCATCAATCACTAATCCTCGCTTATCATAGATTCCTCCCCTAGAATTAGAGATCGCCACCACTTTGTACCCAGCCTCACTCGCCAGCTTCGCAAACCAATATCCGACATTTCCCATACCCTGCACCGCAAGAGTCACGTTCTTTTTCGGCAACTTCATCTTTTTTACTAAATTTTCCAGCGTATAAAATCCCCCCATCCCCGTGGCCTCTTCTCTCCCTTGACTACCTCCAATCGCTAGTGGTTTACCAGTAAAACTGGCTTTCCAGTTCACACTCATTCTCTCGGCTGGAGTTTTTGTTTTTTCTATTTCATCCAACATCCAGGCCATTATTTGCCCATCCGTATTTACATCCGGCGCCGGCACATCTCTCCAGGGACCAGCCCATCCGGCCGCCCATTTCCCATATGCACGCGATAGCCGCTCTAATTCCCCCTTTGAAAGTTTACTCGGGTCAACGATGATCCCACCCTTACCTCCCCCATAGGGTAAGCTTGCAACGCTACATTTCCAGGTCATCCACATCGATAGGGCTTTAACTTCTGACTCAGACACATTGTGGTGATAACGAATCCCGCCCTTATATGGGCCTTTGCTATTGTTGTGTTCACTACGATAGGCCTGGAATTTCTTCGTCTTGCCATTATCCATTTTAACCCTCAGTTGAATTTTGTGAACTTTATCAGGATTCGAAAGTTTCGTGATCACTTTCTTATCTAACTTGAGTATCTCACCGATTTGCTTCAGTTGTGCCACGGCATTACGATAGGGATCATTTTGCATAAACTTGATTCTAGCGTAAACTCTGGAAAAAATCCACGTCCCGCGTGACCAC
>Ga0075701_105_pt1 | contig 23646 bp, 24 predicted proteins | sample RifGroA2_FD_67732 | JGI IMG/M metagenome (GOLD analysis project Ga0075701, IMG submission 67732) | Microgenomates bacterium GW2011_GWA2_46_16
GATTGTCTAAAAAGTAGTTCGAGCCGATGTTTTTGGCGAAGATTGCCAAATCTTCGCTGACAGTATTTTTGCGCGCGATTTTGTGCGCTGACAGCGCACTCATTATGAAATCATGCATCGGTTCGAGCCAACTCGAACTGCCTGTGTTAATTTTGGCTATCTTGTCCTCCAAAACTTGCTTGAACATGAACAACTTATTCTGTTTGGCTTTATAGGTATCGTGGTCAATCGAACCGTCAAGATAGCCATCAAGTAAAAGGTCGAGTTTGGCTTGAGTTTGCAGAAGAGATGTATTGTGGTGGGTGATAGTCTCATGCGCTGTGAGTTTGTCTTGTTTCTCATCTCGGTCTAGCCACGCAAGCCATTGTCTGCCCCAGTTGGTGGGGAGCGCGACCATACGAGCCATATCACGGACTTGGTCACTCAACTCTATCTCATTGATGTATGGTTGGGTACAGGGCGCGAGTTTCTTGGTGCAACGGTAGTAGGTGTAGGAAACGTGTCTATTGTTCCACTTGTAGTGCTTGGTATGGTTCTCAGCTGTGATGGTCGCACCACACCCACGGCAGCGCATGAGACCAGAAAAAGCAAAGGAGTGTTTGCCATATTGGGGTCTGTTCAACTTGTCGAGTTTCGTTTGTACTTGGTTGAACAGACTTTTGGGAATGAAAGTGGTGTGTTTGCCCTCGTACAACTCACCATTGTATTTGAGAATGCCGATATAGAATGGGTTGGCGAGCATGTGCTTAATTCGATCAACGCTCACTGGCTTGCCGTTTTTCTTGGCAATGCCAGCAGGAAGAAGCATGCTCGCCAGTCTCGTATACGACACACTTTCTGTCGCGAAAGTGGCAAACACACTCTTCACTATTCTGGCTTTTTCGGGTGCCACCACAATACCCCGTGTTTCTCTATCGTTCTTGTACCCATAGGGAGCGCGGTTCGGCCATATGCCATTCCTTAGTTTCTGTCTATTCCCTCGTTTGACGTTTTCGGACAAGTTATCAACGTAGTATTTGGATTGTCCGAATGCTATGTTCAGCATGAACTTGCCTTGGGGCGTATTCTCAAACCAAAACGAGGGAAACTTGAGATCACCTAGTTTGCCAGTATCAAGCAAGTAGATGAGGTATCCTCCGTCTATACTGTTTCTGGCTAGTCGATCAGGTGCCCAAGAGAGTATGGCATTGGCCGATCCCGACTCAATCAACCCAACGACTTGCTTAAATACCGCGCGGCCTGGTGACTTGGCAGTCTTGGCCTCGGTGTACTCCCCAACCACTTCTAATCGCTCCCTATGGGCAAACTCGCGCAACTCCGCCAGTTGCGACTCGATCGACAAGACTTGCTTGTCTTTCTCGTCTGTACTCTTGCGACAATAAATCACATATCTATTGCTCATAATCTCTATTAAACAACTTTTTTGTTGTTTTCGCGTTTTCTGTTCTTTGACTTTTTAGGGTAATCGGCAACTTCTAAGCCCTGAGCATCGCTCCGCGCGTCCGGCGTCGCGCGGGCGATCACCCCTGCGCGGGATCAATTTTCACTTTGTGTGAACTGTTATAAAGAAGTTCGTACTTTTTTCAAATGTAATGGGCTCACCCCGCCTAGGTGCGCGCCGCCGACCGCGCACCTGCGGGGTTCGCCTGCCTGACCAAAAACATCGGCTCGAACTCGCGCGTAGCGCGCAAAGAACAGAAAACGCGAAAAATTAGATATAATGGCAATAACAAAAAAGTTGTTACAAATAATCAGGGATAAAAATAGATGACAAAATTATACATAATGTGCGGTTTAGCCTTTTCTGGAAAAAGTACGTTGGCAAGAAAAATTGCAGATTACACGGATAGTAAACTTGTTTCATTCGATAAATTGTGGGTTGAAAAGCAAAAGGAAATACCTACTCCCAAGAATGTAAAAGGATGGCGATATATTAGGGATATTGCCAAAACAGAAATTTCAACTTCTCTACAATCTGGTCAATCTGTAGTATTCGACGACACAAACCCTAGGAGAGAACATAGAGATGAATTTAGAATTATTGCCACTAAAATGAAGGTGGCTTGTCATGTAATTTATTTGAATACTCCATTCGCTGTAATTAAAACTAGACAAGAGATGAATAAAATCGAACATAATCGACATGAAGTAGAGCCCGTAGATTTCGATAAGGTTATAAACGACCTCGAAATACCTACAGCAGATGAAAATACCCTGATATTCACACCAGAAATAGCTAGTTCGCAATCAAATTTGAAAAATATGTTACACTAAATATTATGACGAAAGAGGAGGGAAAAGAAATTAAGCGAGCAACAGTCGGAATCTTTTGTGATGAAGTAGATTTGGTGAAGAGTGGTGAAACAAAACAAGTGAGAAGTGTGTTATTCGATCTTATTAATGCCCGACGTGGAAGCATGGATAAATTAGATCCAGTAAGTTGTATGTTAGTAAGAGGCGGCACAGAGCAGCTCAGATCGGCAAATGCCTTGATGTTAAAAACTGCAAGCGAAGCCGCACTTTTCCGATTAAGCCACGATGACCCACATTCTGACACCGCAACTTATATGAAAGAAAGAAGTGGAGGAAAAGTGCCTTTTCTAATTCGGGAAACACCTCCACTAGAAGTGAGTAATGGGCCAGATAAACCTACATCTAAGCGACCAGGAATAGCTCTATGTCTCAACGGCATTACTTGGGAAGGTTCTAGGGCTGATGCGGAAAGACTAAAAAATGATTTTGTCGCTGAACTTGGTTTAGTATTAACAGAAATGGATTTAAGAAGTCTGTACCCCCGTTCATGGGAGGGGAAGCAAGCAATCACCACTAGAACAGCCGCTAAGAATTGATTTCATAATGTCCGCCGAAGGCGGAAAATCGCGCGCAAAAATACTGCCGTCAGGCAGGCGAACCCCGCGGTGTGCGCGGTCGGCGGCGCGCACCCAGGCGGGGTGAGCCCATCAACTCTTAAAAAACGTACGAACTTCGTTATAACAGTTCACACAAAGTGAAAAATCAATCAAGATTGTTGTGTCTGTTAGTGTTTTGCCGCCTCCGCTACCTCCGCATCCGCTTTGGTCGCGTGGATAGTGCCCTCTGGATGATTGGGAGGAGCATAAATCGTATACAGTCTAAGCTTGCCAGTACCAGTATTGATCACATTGTGTTCGCTTCCCGCTGGGACAATAAAGACACCCTCTTCTTTTACTTCTGTTCCTTCCCCATTCACGATAAACTTTGCTTGTCCTACCTTAATCCGGAAAAACTGGTCGACTGTGGGGTGGACTTCCATCCCAATCTCTTCTCCAACGTTCAGCTTCATCACCACAAGCTGCATATATTTACCGGTATAGAGTACCTGGCGGAAATTAGAATTATCCTTAGTCAGTTCTTCAATATTGCCTGTATACCCAATCATAATATCTCTACTATAGCACACCTGCCTGCCGGCAAGCAGGATGCGTACTATAGGCATATTGACTCTCTTGTTAAGTTTGCTATCATGCCACAAGGTCCGGAGTTTGCCGAAGGACGAGGAAACAATTATGGATACACAAAATACTAAAATTCAATTTACGCAAAGCGGCTTGACTGAAATCGAAGCGGAACTCCTCGATCTCAAAAATCAGAAACTCTCCACCGCCATCGAGAGGGTGGCTCGTGCCCGTGACTTTGGTGATCTTTCCGAGAATGCCGAGTATCACGCAGCCAAAGAAGAACTCTCCTTTATCGAAGGTCGAATCGAAGAATTGGAGTCGATTATTGGCAAAGCTCAAGTAGTCAAGAGTAGTGGCACGAGCGCCGTGAGCCTAGGTTGCAAAGTTACGGTCGAGCAAGGTAAAGCCGAGCACACCTACGAGATTGTTGGCGAGTGGGAAGCCGATCCCATCAAAAAGAAAATTTCTCACACTTCACCACTTGGGCAAGCCCTGCTTGGCAAGAAAAAAGGTGAGGCTATCGAGTTCGAGGCCCCCGCCGGCAAAGTCATCTACAAAATCAAAAAAATTCACTAATCCAGTCTGTGTAGCTAGAATGTTTATTCCGGCTACCAGCCGGGTTTTTTGTTATACTACACAAGAGAGGAAAATATATGGCATCGAGATTAGAAGAAATCAGAAATGAACGCATCACGAAGTTAAAAAAACTTGTTGCTCTTGGGATCTCTCCGTTTCCCGCCCAATCTCACAAGGAAGTGAGCAATGGTCAAGTTATTTCTGATTTTGAAAAATACAATGGTAAAACCCTATCTCTTACTGGACGGCTGCGGGCTCTTCGTGAACACGGTAAACTCGCCTTTGGCGATCTAGAAGATCAATCAGGCAAAATCCAGTTGCTTTTGCGCGAAAGTAATCTCACCTCCATTGACAAGAAAAAAGGGACGCTAGGATTTGCCGAGCTCTCTCTTATTGATGTGGGAGACTTCGTTGAAGCCAAAGGACTAGTTTGTAAAAGTAAAACTGGAGCCATTTCACTCGACGTACAAGAATTTCGCCTCCTCACTAAATCACTTCGCCCCCTTCCCGATAGTTGGGAAGGACTCAAAGATCCAGACATCATCTTTCGCCGCCGTTACCTCGACCTCGTGATGAATCCTTCTCATCGCGATCTTTTTTTGAGGAAAAGTAAATTTTGGTCGGTTGCGCGTCAATTTATGGCCGAGCAAGGATTTACCGAAGTCGAAACTCCCGTCCTTGAACACGTGACCGGAGGTGCTGATGCCAAACCTTTTGAGACTTATCACAACGCGCTTGGCGAAACTTTTTACCTGCGCATTTCCACAGAACTATACTTAAAACGTTTAATAGGTGGTGGTTTTGAAAAAATCTATACGCTCGGGCCCAACTTCCGCAATGAAGGCATCGATGATGAGCACTTACAAGAATATTATCAACTCGAATGGTATTGGTCCTATGCCGATTTTCGCGACAATATGACCCTGACTAAAGCACTCTTTCAAACCCTCGCCAAAGAAGTGTATGGTACAACCAAATTCACTAGGGGAAAGCATACCTTTGACTTGACTAGTGAGTGGGAAGAAATCGACTATTCGACTACTATTTTAAACAAACTCGAGATTGACATATTCCACGACTCTGAATCAAAAATGGCACAGGTGCTTACGAAACACGGGGTTAGACTAGATGGCAAAATAGGCAAGGATCGCCTCGTCGATAATCTTTGGAAAATTATCAGGCAGGATGTGGCTGGTCCGACATTCTTGATCAATACTCCCAAGTTCATCTCTCCCTTAGCCAAATCTTATGCCAACAATCCTGAAATTACCGAGCGTTTTCAAATTATCTTGGCTGGATCCGAACTCTGCAATGGCTATAGCGAACTCAATGATCCGATGGATCAACTTGCTCGCTTCCAAGAGCAGCAGTCGGCGCGCAATGCCGGCGATGACGAGGCCCAAATGTTGGATATCGATTACGTCGAGATGCTTGAATACGGTATGCCTCCTACCAGTGGCCTCGGCGTATCTGAACGTCTCTTTTGGTTCCTCGAAAACGTGACGGCCCGGGAAGGAACCCTTTTCCCCCAGACCCGCCGCCACATAGAAGATCTAACCCGTAGGATTTACAGTTTACCCGACGATTCTATCCCTGCCAAGAAAGGCAAAAAATAATATGGTCACCCGCGGCGAACTCATCCAAACCATTCACGAAATAATTGGTGAAGATTTAATTGTTAAGGCCAATCAAATTGATGAGAATGCCAATGGCGTACAAATTCATGGGACAGGGCAGGTCAACAAAATCGCGCTCGGCGTCTCTACTTCGCTCGATTTCTTCCGCGAAGCGGTAGGGGCTGTCGCCCAGTTTACCCTGACCCATCACGGAGTGCATCTCTCCCACAAATATATGTACAACGCGCGACTCGACCAATCCCAACAAGTCGTACTCAAATACATCTTTGCCCACAATCTCACCGTGGCTGGCTACCACTACACGCTCGACGCTCACCCAGAGATCGGAAACAACGCCACTCTCATCAAATTATTGGGTGCCAAAAAGCTTGATATTTCATATTTCGAAGGCTGGGGCTGGGTAGGGGAATTCGCCAAGCCGACTGATGTCAAACAGCTTGCGGATAAGCTTGCCAATATAGCCAAAGATGCCGGTTATAATTACTTTGCCGCCGGCCACTACGCCACCGAAGTTTTTGGAGTTCAAGAACTCGGCAAAAAACTCAAAGCTCATTTCAAAAACCGTTTAGCCGTCGAATTTATTGATATTCCCAATATTCTTTAAGGAGGTATATGACCCGTGATCAAGCACTAGCTCTCGTTCATGAATTCGTCAAAAACGAAAATTTAGTAAAGCATATGCTAGCCGTCGAGGTGGCCATGGCTACCTATGCAAATAAGTTTGGCGAGAACGAAGAAATGTATCGTGTCGCTGGTCTCCTCCACGACTTTGATTGGGAGATCCACCCGACTTTAGAGGATCATCCTTTAAAGGGCTCTCTTATCTTGAAGGAGCGGGGAGTGAGCGAAGAAATCATTCGCGCCATCCTCTCCCATGCTCCTTTTACCAAAGTCTCGCGTGACTCACTCATGGAAAAAGCCCTTTTTGCAGTCGACGAGCTCACTGGTCTCATTACTACAACCGCGCTCGTGAGACCCAGCAAAAAGATCGCCGATGTAGAGGTCAAAAGTATCAAGAAAAAATGGAAAGACAAATCCTTTGCCGCCGGCGTCAACCGCGAAGAAGTAGAGCAGGGGACGCGCGAGCTAGGTGTTGATCTCTGGGAAGAGCACGTGCCAACAGTCCTCAAAGCCATGCAATCTATTGCCTCGGATCTTGGCTTATGACCACCACCAAACACCAAAACCAACAAATCATTGTCGCCGCGCTCGGCCTCCCCATCTCGTCTGATCGGCAGCAGGTCTTGCTGACCCAGCGTCATGCTCCCGGTAATCCCGCTTGGCATCACAAATGGCAGCTGGCTGGCGGATCAGTTGACTTTGGTGAAACGATGGAAGAGGCTGTCTTGCGTGAAATGCAAGAAGAGCTCCACGTCCAGTCCACCATTATCCACTCATATCCCATCGTTAAAACTAGCATTTGGTACGCCAACGAGTCAGATGAGAAAATGAATACCCAAGTAATCCTTATTGCCTACCTAGTTGACATCAGCGACCAAGTTCCCGACCTCTCCCACGATCCAGACTGGGAAACGTCTGCCTACGGTTGGTACACCCTCAATGAAGCCAAGAAGCTAGACTGTCTGCCCCTCACAATTCCCATCGTCGAAGAAGCCTTTCAACTCATTGCCCAGCATGAGATAATCAAGTGATATGTTAGACATTCAATTCATCCGCGATAACGCGGAAAAAGTAAAGCAAGCCACCTCCGACAAAGGGTTTGATCCCAATGTTGTCGACGAACTTATTGAGGTTGATGTTAAGCGCCGAGAGCTGATCGGTCAGACTGAAGCTTTGCGCGCCAAGAAAAATAAACTCGGCAAAGACGACGTCGAAAAAGGTCGGGCGCTGAAGCATGAACTCAAAACCCTCGAAGTCAAACTTGGTGCAGTCAATGAAAAATATCATGAACTCATGCTCCGCGTACCCAACCCGAGTGCCAGAGACGTTAAAGTGGGTGGCGAAGCTGATAACGAGGTAGTTCGCCAAGTGGGAAAAATTAGAAAATTTGATTTCCCCGTGCGTGATCACCTTGACCTGGGTGTTTTAACTGGCACCATCGATATCCCAAGCGGAACCAAAGTCGCCCAGTCTGGCTTTTATTACGTCAAAGGTCCAGGTGTTCTGATCGAATTTGCGCTTATTCAATACGCCATGCGCAAACTCGCTCAAAAAGGCTTCATCCCTGTGATAACTCCCAATGTAGCCAACGAAAAAAGTGTCATCGGCTGTGGGTTCCAAGCGCGAAGTGACAAAGAGCGCCAAATTTATCACGTCGAAGGCGAGGATCTAGATCTTATCGCCACCGCCGAAATTACCCTCGTCGCCCAACATGCCGATACGACCTTTACTGTGGGTGAACTTCCCAAAAAATACGCTGGCTACTCATCTTGTTACCGCTATGAACGCGGTAGTTATGGCAAAGACGTGCGTGGGATCCTGCGCGTCCACGAATTCCGCAAAGTCGAAATGGTAGTCTTTTGCCTACCCGAAGACAGCGACACTATCCATGAACAGTTGCGTGAAATTGAGGAAGAAATTTGGACTGATCTAGATATTCCCTACCAGGTAATCAAAATGGCGACAGGCGACCTAGGGAGTGCCGCCTCCCGTAAATACGACCTGGAAGCCTGGATGCCATCCCAAAACAAATATCGTGAGGTCACCTCAACCAGTAATACCACCGATTTCCAGGCTCGCCGGCTCGGGATCAAGGTCCGTCGCAACAACGAGAATGAGTATCTCCATACGCTCAATGGCACCGTCTTCGCCATCGGCCGCGCCCTGATCGCCATTTACGAAAACTATCAAAACGAAGACGGCTCTATCACCATTCCCACCGTGTTGCGCGACCTGGTCGGCAATGACGTAATTCCCGCCATCACGGGAAAATAATATGCCCAAAATCTCTTTTGTCTATTTTGATGTCGGCGGAGTCATGATTCAGGATTTCTCTGACTCCCCCAAATGGGATCAAATGATGGTTGACATGGGACTAGACAAATTTGACCGTATCAAAATTGACGCAATTTATGACCGCCTCGAAGATGGGGTTGCGATTGGTAAAAGACACATTGATACGCTAATCTCGATTTATGAAAAAGAGTTTGGTGTTGTATTTGAACCCAATTTTTCCATGCAAAAATATTTCGTTGATCATTTTGACAAAAACGTCGATCTTTGGCCAATTGTTGCAGATATCCACAAAACCCTCAAAGTAGGTTTACTTACCGACATGTACCCAGGATTACTCGACGCAATAACCGTAGCAGGACTACTCCCACCCGTGATTTGGGATCAAATCATAGATAGTACCAAAGTAGGTATCAGGAAGCCCACACCAGAGATTTACAAGATAGCTGCCAAGCAAGCGGGTGTTCCCGAAGCAGAAATTCTTTTTATTGATAATCGTGAGAAAAACTTAGTTCCTGCCCACGCTCGTGGTTGGCAAACCTTTTTCTACGATTCTCACGACTACGCACAATCCAGCCGTGATCTTGTCGTCTACTTACAACCCCGGGGGTTATAAGTTCAGTCAAGTAACAGCCTCTGTCGTGTTACAATTCATCCATGCTCAATTTCCTAACGAAAATTTTTGATGGGAACGCTCGGCAACTCACCGCTCTTCAACCTATTGTCGATCAAATCAACGCTTTTGAAGATGCCATTTCCAAGCTCAAAGACAAGGAACTTCCAGGCAAAACTGCCGAGTTCAAGAAACGTCTCTCTGGGGGAGAATCACTGAATGATGTTTTGCCCGAGGCCTTATCCGTCATCCGTGAAGCGATCCGTCGCACTACTGGCGAGCGTGCCTACGACGTCCAGCTTTTGGCCGCTCTCTCCCTCTACCACGGCCGGATCGCTGAACAAAAAACTGGTGAGGGTAAAACCTTGTCCGCCACTCTGGCTTCTTACGTCCGAGCCTTGACCGGCAATGGTGTTCATATCGTGACGGTCAACGACTACCTCGCCCGCCGCGACGCTGGTTGGTACGGCCGCGCCCACTTACTCCTCGGTCTCTCGGTCGGTGTGATTTACTCCGGGATGGGGGACCAACCAGGTGGCATCCTCGACCTTGAGCACGTAGATACTTCTGAAGAAGATGAGCGTCTCCAACACTTTCGTCCTGTGAGGCGTCAGGAGAGCTACGCCACCGACATTACCTATGGAACCAACAACGAATTTGGCTTTGACTATCTCCGTGATCACATGGTGCACCGCTTGGGAGACAAAGTTCAGCGTGGACACTACTACGCCATCGTTGATGAAGTGGACTCGATCTTGATTGACGAAGCCCGTACTCCTTTAATTATCTCCGCTCCTGATTCAGAGCCCACCAGTAAATATCTCGAGTATGCCAAGCTCGTCACTACTCTAGCTAAGGATACCGATTTTGACGTAGATGAAAAGTTAAAGACGGCCACTTTAACCGACTACGGCATCAGGAGGCTTGAGCAGCGCTTGGGTGTGAAAAATCTCTACGAAGAGAGTTACGATACCGTCCATCATGTTGAGCAGGCTCTCAAAGCTGCAACCTTGTTTGAACGGGATCGAGATTATGTAGTTAAAGACGGACAAGTCATTATTGTCGACGAACATACGGGACGGATGATGTATGGTCGGCGATTTTCCGATGGTCTCCACCAAGCGATCGAAGCCAAAGAGGGGGTGGCTGTCCAGCAAGAATCACGTACTTTAGCGACCATCTCTCTCCAAAACTATTTTCGCATGTACGAACATCTCTCTGGTATGACCGGGACTGCCAGTACCGAAGGTGAAGAATTTAAAAAGATTTATAATCTCGATGTTTCGGCCATCCCGACCAACCAGCCCGTTAGGCGTATCGACCACCCCGATCTCATCTTCAAAACTACCCGTGCCAAATATGCCGCTATCATCAAAGCCGTGGAAGAACTCCATGCCTTGGGAACCCCAGTTTTGATCGGTACCAAGAGTATTGATAACAATCAGATTATCGCCAAGTACCTGAAGCGCAAAAACTTACCCCACCACATGTTAAACGCCAAAAACCACACGGAAGAAGCCAAGATCATCAGTAACGCCGGTAAATTCGGTGCCATTACCGTGGCCACCAACATCGCCGGCCGTGGTGTCGATATTGTGCTTGGTGGTACCAAGGTTGGGCGTACTCCCAAGGATTGGCAAAAAGAACATGAGTCAGTGCTGGCGGCCGGTGGTCTTCATGTCATTGGTACCGAGAGGCACGATAGTCGCCGGATTGATAATCAACTGCGTGGTCGCTCGGGGCGTCAAGGAGATCCCGGATCCTCCCGTTTCTACGTCAGCCTCGAGGACGATCTCATGCGCATTTTTGGTGGCGACAAAATTGCCAGTATCATGACCATGCTCAAGATCCCCGAGGATGAGGCTATCGAACACTCTATGGTTTCCAAAGCGCTTGAGTCCGCCCAGGTCAAAGTCGAGGGATTTTACTTTGACATGCGCAAGCGGGTAGTCGAGTACGACGACGTGATGAACAAACATCGTCAAGTGATTTATCAACTTCGCGACAAACTCTTAACCGATGCGGAAGCCAGTCCCCTCGCCCTTCGTTCCCGCGTTAATGATTTGGTGGATGAGGAAATCGAGCTCTTGGTCAACTCTCGGCTTACCGAAGGGTTCACCAGCAAAGAACTGGACGCGATTGTTAAAGAATTTATCACTATTATTCCTTTTGACGACAATTCTCAAGCCCAGTTGGTCAAAGAACTGGGGAAAACCAAGGATCCCGCGACCATTAGTAACGCGCTCAAAGGCATCGCTAAAGACACCTACGAGTCTCGGGAAAAGACCATTGGCGAAACAACTATTCGCGAAATCGAAAAATATGTTTATCTCACCACGCTCGACGAAAAATGGATGGATCATCTAGACGCCATGGACTCACTGCGTGACGGCATTGGTCTACGTGGATATGCCCAGCGTGATCCCTTGGTTGAGTACCAGCAAGAAGCCTACGGGATGTTTGAACGTTTAGTCGGCGTCATCGAAACCTCGGTCGTCAAAAAGATCTATCGCTTGAATCCTGCTTCGCCCGCCGTAGCCTCGGCGGAGGCGGGTGGCCAACGTGTGATCCTTCGCAAAGATGAGGTACAAGGTGGCACCATCCAACCCAGAGTGGTCAAAGCCGAATCCGCAACTTCCGACAAGAAAGAACGCATTGGTAGAAACGATTTGTGTCCCTGTGGCAGTGGCAAGAAATACAAAAAATGCCACTATCCGAATTAGGTTGATATAATTGTTCAATGAAATTTCGTCAGTGGTGGGGAGATCCCCTTAATCGCAACTATCTATACGCATTCTTCAAGAATTTTGCGTTCTTTTCCGCAGTGCTCGTTCCCTTTTTCACCGACTGGGGGCACATTAGCCTCTTCCAAGTCCAACTCCTCCAATCCTGGTTTAGTATTTGGGTATTCGTACTCGAGGTCCCAACTGGAGCCATTGCCGACAAAATCGGCCGCAAGCACAGCTTGATGATGGGGGCGGTCATGATCGCAATCGCTACCATCGTCTACGGCAGTTTCCCCTCATTTACCATTTTCCTCTTAGCCGAATTTCTTTTTGCCGTAGGTTACGCCCTCAATTCTGGTGCTGACCAAGCCCTGCTCTATGACACGCTCAAAGCCCAGGGGAGAGAAGGTGAGAGTAAAAAGATCTTGGGTAAGGCCGATGCTCTCATGCTCGCCGGCATGATGGTCGCCGCCCCACTTGGTAGTCTCATCGCCTCACGTTTCGGCCTCAACGCTCCCCAAATTATGACTGCCATCCCCATGCTCGTCGCTGGTCTGCTTGCTTGGTCGATTCCCGAACCCAAGATCCATTCAGAGTCCGAGTCTCGCCGCTACCTAGATATTATTAAGCAAGGCTTTCACGAGATTCGGACCAATCCAATTATCCGCACGCTTGCCATAGATTCAGTCGTGGTCTCCTCTGCCGCTTATTTTGTAGTATGGTTCTATCAGCCGCTCATGAAGACTTTAAGTATTCCCATTATGTATTTTGGGCTTGCCCATGCCTTCCTTCTATTATCCGAAATTGTGGTTTCATCTAATTTCACCAAGTTAGAAAAGATTATTGGGAGTGGTAAGGTTTATTTAAGAAACAGCGCGCTCTTAGTCACTGTCTCTTTTATTTTGGCAGCCGTGATCCCCAACTTGATTACGCTAATTATCTTTATCCTCGTTGGGGGCGGAATTGGCTACACTCGCTCTACCTACATTTCTAGTATTGCCAACAAACATATTCAATCAAGCCATCGTGCAACCGTATTATCCTCAATCGGTATGGTTCGCCGACTGGCCCTCGTCCCACTCAATCCAGCGATCGGCTATGCGGCAGGATATTCACTCCCGCTCGCCTTTATCATCATCAGTCTCTTCCCATTGAGCTCACTCCTGATCAAGGAAGAAGTCTAGCGTGTTAAAATGTCTACATGCAAGAGCAATTCAAAAAAAATCTCAAACGCGCACTAGGCATCTTTCTCATCGTTTTTGGTGTGGCCGGCATGATCTTGCCCATTCTCCCTGGTGTCTGGTTCATCCCCATCGGCTTACAGCTACTAGGCTGGCGGCTCGTGATCGACCGCAAGAAGCCGTGGCGCGAGATCATCACTTTCAAGGACAAAACCAAATGAAATCCACGTCCTGGTCGCCTGTTGCCAAGTGGTATGGCGATATCGTAGGCGAGAGTGGTCATTACTTTCATGAGCACGTCATCTTACCGCGCCTCAAACTCATGCTCGATCCCAAACCCGGGGAATCAGTAATCGACATCGGTTGTGGTCAGGGGGTCTATGCCCGCACACTTGCTCACAACGTCAATTATACGGGTATCGACTCCTCCAAAGAATTAATCGCCGAAGCCAAAAAACTCACCAATAATTCTCAACAAGTGTATTACTTCGCTGACGCCACCAGGGGGATCCCCGTGCCAGATGCTTCGTTTGATCACGCCACCTGCATCCTCGCCATTCAAAACATGAAAGACGGCGCCGGTGTAATAAAAAATATCAGTACTTCACTCAAACAAAGTGGTGATTTGGTCATTGTGATGAACCACCCTAGTTTCCGTATCCCTCGCCAAAGCAGTTGGGGTAAAGACGAAGCCCAAAAGTTAGAATATCGCCGGGTCAATCGTTATCTCTCACCACTCGAAATCCCTATCAACACCCATCCTGGTTTAAAAGATTCTCCTCTCACTTGGTCATATCACCAGCCCCTGGAGTATTACGTCAAAGCGCTCAAAAGGGTTGGGATGGTCATCAGTGATCTCGAGGAATGGACTTCCGACAAAGTCAGTGCAGGCAAATCCGCTCGCGCCGAGAACCGTGCCCGTAGCGAATTCCCTTTATTTCTCGCGATCAAAGCGGTTAAAATCAAAATATGACCTGGAAAAAACTTAGTTCAGTTGAAAAGTACAAAAACCGTTACATGACGGTCACCGAGGATGAGCTTGTAACCGATCAAGGTGATCAAGTTACTTTTGGTGTGGTGCACAAAATTCCCGGAGCCTGCATTATCCCATGGGATGGCCAAAACTTCACCATTGTCGGACAGTATCGCTATCCAGTCGATTTCTTCTCCTGGGAATTTCCGGCTGGGCACTTTGAGCATGAAAATATGGAAAGCACGGCAAGAGCAGAGCTCGAAGAAGAGGCGGGATTAGTCGCCGATAAAATCGAAAAAATTGGTGAGTTTCATCTTGCCCCCGGTCACCATACTCAAATCATTTACTTCTTCCTTGCCACAGGTTTGTCCGCCGGCAAACAAAACCTCGAAACAGCCGAAAAGGGGATGCAAATAAAGAAAGTTACACCCCAAGAACTCAATCAAATGATCATAAATGGAGATGTTAAAGATAGTCTTACCATCGCCGCTCTCAAATTTTTTGAACTCTACCTCGCCAAACAACAATCTCATGAATAACCAAAAATTTAAATCACTTCTAATCCTCTATGCCGCTTACGCTTGGTTTAGCCGCGTCAGTTCTTCAATCATTCCGGCCTATCTCCTAGGTCGTGGGATAAGTATCAACCAAATGTTCTTGGCTAATGTCCTGCAATTTCTTCCCATGCTCCTAGTCTTGCTGTTCATCCGCATTCATTCCGCCAAGTTATCCTGGCGTCTATCCATTATTTCTTGGTTACTAGCCATTGGGTTGATAGTAAATATTCATTCTGACTTCCAAGTTCATCTCACTTATATTTTCATTGGGATTTCTACAGCATTATTTTCTATTTACTACAATGTAGGTCATTTTCTCTATACCCCAAAAGACAAAACAGGTATCAGTGGCGGTCTTATGTATGCGATCAGTCCTATCATCTCGATTTTCGCCCCCATTATTGCTGGAACACTTGCCATGTCTCACATCAATTATCTATGGCTCATTTCCCTCATGTCCTTTGGCTTGGCTTACGCACTTACATTTAGACAAACAGATTTTAAAATTAGTTACAAGATATTTGATTCATTGCAGGTTATTCGAGCTATTCGGGTTCCCATTCTTTTGGAAGGTATTTGGGAAGCAATTATTTTTGCTTTTATTCCTATCTCCACACTTCACTTTATTTCAAGCACAGTAGGATATGGTCAGTATTTAGGATATCTCTCGTTTATTGGGACAATAGCAGGATTGCTGGTTGGCCACTTTTCCGACAAATTCGGCAAGCGGAGTTTTCTTCTAACCCCAATTTCCATTATTCTGTCACTTTCTACTATTGGTCTCATTTTTGGCCTCAAATCACTCCCTCTCTGGATCATAGTCACGAGCATTATTCAATTCATGATTCCAATTTTTTGGAATATTACGACTGCGCTGATGGTCGACCAAAATCTCGATCTCAAAGTGGCTTTTCCCGGACGCGAAATTGTCTTGACTTTTGGTCGTCTACTAGGACTAGCCTTTACCTATATTTGTATCATAAATTCCCAGGTTACCTTGTTACTCATAGTTCTCGCTCTCGTCATCCTCGCCCTCCCCGCCTATCTTTATTGCGAGTCCAAAATAACTCATCGCTTCGTCTATCAATAAAATTTACTACCATGATTCGAATCATAGTAGTGTAATAATCGGGCGTATAATCTCCTCATGTACAAGAAGAATATTCATCTACTTAAAATCTTTAATTTTCTCATAGGCTTTAGTCTTTTCGCGCCCCTTGCGATCATTTATTTTTCCCGAGTTTCCGGTTCATATACCCTCGGTGCCTCCATCTTTGGCATTACTATGCTGGCCTCCGCCATCTTCGAAGTCCCGACTGGTATCTGGTCTGACCGCGTCGGTCGACGTGTCACCATCATCCTTGGTTCCTGGACTCGCGTCATTGCCTTTATCCTCTACGCCATTGGACTCTCCTACTGGTGGCTTGTGGCCGGCGCGATTCTAGAGGGACTCTCCCGCTCTTTTTACAGTGGCAACAACGACACCTTACTCCACGATACCCTCGCCGACGACGGCATGGAAGGTGATTACGATGAGCACTTAGGCAAAACTACTTCAACTGAGCACATGGCATATGGTATATCTGGATTACTTGGAGGCATAGTTGCAAGTATTTCTTTCGCCTATGTAATGTGGTTGTCTGTCGTCTCTCAAGCGATCATGCTATATATCAGCTACAAGTTCGTGGAACCCAAATTACGCTCCCATCTCGACACTAATCTCTTCGCCCATATCAAGGAAGCAGTCAAATTGTTTGTCCACAACAAAAAACTTCGATTACTTTCCATTACCGACGCCATTTCTTTTTCAACAGGCGAGGTATCCTTTCAGTTTCGCTCTGCCTTCCTTCAAAGTGTCTGGCCACTCTGGGCTATTGGTATAGTTAGCACCTTGACAAGCATTGGGGCATCTCTGAGCTTCCACTTTAGCTCAAAAATTATCAGAAAAGTAGGTTCAGAAAAAATGATTTTGATACGAAGTATTTATGGGAAAATTTCTAGCCTCATAGCCTATGGGATTCCCTCGGTTTACTCTCCGCTAATTGTGATTACGCCATCGATAATATATGGTGCAGGCCAAGTAGCCAAGAATGAATTAATGCAACGAGAGTTTAGCGACCACCAAAGAGCCACCATGAGCTCTCTCAATTCTTTCATCAGTAATATTGGATTTGCTATCATGAGTGTAGCGATTGGATTATTTGCCGACTTTACAAGCCCTGCCACAGCTTTATTTACTATGACACTAATTTCCATTCCCATTATTCCTCTTTATTATCAAATTTTTAAAGGGAGGAACGATCAATGAACATTGTCTATGCCACCACCAATCCCGGCAAGTTCACCGAGGTGGCCAAACTTTTTTCCGGCCACGGGATCACCATTCACTCGGCCGCAGAGTACCAGATTGATATTGACGTCAACGAAACCGGTACCACTCTCGAACAAAACGCCATTCTCAAAGCCGAAGCGTATCGAGATGCCATCAAAGATGACGTCATTATTTTAGGCGACGATACGGGGTTAGAAATCGACGCCCTGGGTGGCGAGCCCGGAATCAAAGTACGACGGTGGAAGGGTTACAAAATGACCGACGACGAGATCATCGCCTATGCCATGGAACGACTCAAAGACGTGCCAGAAACCAAACGCACCGCCCACTTCCGTACCGTGATTGCCGTAGCCAAGAGGGGGGAGGAGACTCGGACTTTCTCTGGCATCCTCCCGGGCCGCATTGTCACCGAGCCCCACCCATATAGGGAGGAAGGCTTACCTTTTCAGCCATTATTTTTTGCCACCGACTACAATTTGATGATTTATCAAATTCATCAGATGGATATTGCCGAAAAGCTCCAGAAGGGGATTGTCACCCACCGCGAACGTGCCGTCACTGCCGCCCTAAATTACATCCAACAGCTCTCTCATTAGCGTTATCATGTTTTAAAACATAGTAACGTATTTTTCCCACCCACCAGATTCAAATAGTTCAATCTTACAGCATTTATCTATCGCAAAATCACCAATTCTGGTGCGCGTCAAAGACTCTAAATAGCTCTCGGTCCCCAGTGACCTGAACATGTCATAAGATAGCTGGCGGATATAAGTTCCACTCGACACCGTTGAGGTAAAAGTAACCAGCTTATCTTCGACCTTTTCCATCTCTAACGCGTAGATTGTGACCACCTTACTCTTCCGCTCCATAACTTCCCCTCGCCTGGCCAGTTTGTAGCGTGGCACCCCGTTTATTTTGGTGGCCGAATAATCGGGTATCTCTTGCACAATCTCCCCCACAAATTTCTTTGCAGTCTCTCTGATCTCTAACACACCCGGTGTGTGGGAGCCCTTCACACCGGGTGTGATTGCTCCCGTCACATCCAACGTGTCGCTCCTCGCTCCCAATCTCGCCACCGCCCGATAAGTTTTGGGTAACGTCGACAGTTCATTCATCTTCTTGGTCGCCTTGCCCAGTAGGAGTAAGAGCACTCCGTCAGCAAATGGGTCAAGAGTCCCGCCGTGCCCAACTTTATAGTCAGGGCTCACCGCTCTCTTAAATACTCTGATCACATCAAAACTCGTAATTCCCGTTGGCTTATATACCGGCAATACAGCGTCCATGACACCCATCTTACCACCTGGTATCATGGAGTCATGCCCAAATTAAATGACCAGCTCCCCGAGCCCATCACTCTCAAACAATCTATTGGTCCCTCTTTCATCCTCCTGGGGCTTGCTCTAGGTAGTGGCGAGCTCATTATGTGGCCCTATTTAGTCTCTCAATATGGGCTCGGTATCATCTGGGGTGGGCTAGTCGGCATTACTTTCCAGTACTTTCTCAATACCGAAATTATGCGTTATACCCTAGCATGGGGTGAGTCGGTCTTTGTGGGTTGGCGTCGGTGGGGGAGGCTAATTCCGGCCTGGTTCGTCTTTTCGACCGTAATACCCTGGGCCCTGCCAGGATTCGTCTCGGCCTCTGCCACCATGCTCAACCATGTCTTTCCTATATTGCCCGTCCGCTTGACTGCTATGGTCCTTATTTTGCTGACCGGTATCATCATCTCCTCTGGGAAAACTCTTTACAAAACCATGTCTCATGTCCAGACTACGCTTCTCTCTATCGGCGTCCCCTTTGTGGCCATTCTGACCCTTTACATGGCTAGGGGCACCGACTGGTCTGCGCTCATGCGTGGGCTTGTGGGTATCGGTGAAGGCTATCGTTGGCTCCCAGAGGGGATTGCCCTTGGAGCCTTCCTTGGAGCCTTCGCCTACTCTGGTGGTGGTGGTAACCTCAATCTTTCCCAGAGTTATTACATCAAGGAAAAAGGTATGGGTATGGGTAAATATGGGACAGGGATCAAAACCTTGCTTTCTGGACTCGACTCCCATCGCATCGACGGACATCTCTTTACACTTTCTGGCAGTAATCTCTCCCGTTGGGCTCGGTGGTGGAGACTGGTATGTATCGAGCACGCACTAGTTTTTTGGGGGATTGGCCTCCTCACCATTCTCATGCTCGGGACCCTTTCTATGGCTACCGCCCACGGAGTTAGTAGTGGTGGTGGTTTGTCATTCTTTTTCAAAGAAGCCGAGATGATCGGTCTTGCCACCCACAATCTCATTGGTCATTTATTTGTTCTGGTGGGGGCACTCATGCTCTTTACCACCCAGCTAGGAGTGCTCGAGTCGGCGTCGCGAGTGATCGCCGAAAATATTTTACTGCTCAAATACAAGCATGATCAAGAGGTCAACGCCTCAAAAATGTTTTATATCGTGCTGTGGTGTGAGCTCGCCTTTAGCGCCATCTTCTTGTACTTCGGTGCCTCCGAGCCACGCGCCATCCTGACGCTTGGTGCAATTCTGAACGCCGCAGCCATGATGGTGGCTTTTGTCCTCATCTTATTCTTAAATCGACGACTCCCTCCCACTATCCGCCCCGGTTTTTCCCGGCAATTAATTCTTCTTATCGCTGCTAGTTTCTTTGTCTATTTCTTAACCAAAATTTGGGGGGGGTTATGACCACCATGGTGATAAAAAATGACGGGACTAAAGAACCCTATAACGAAGATAAAATTCGCGCTTCCGCCACCAGAGTAGGGGTCCCGGAAGATCTTCAACTCTCCATGCTAGAACACATTCGCGGACGGCTCTTTGACGGCATCAAGACTCACGAAATCTTTAGCATGATTAAAGAATTTCTCCATAAATCCTCAACTCCCTACTTGGCCATGAAATATAATCTTAAAACTGCTCTCTCACAGCTCGGCCCCTCTGGATACCCTTTCGAAAAATATGTGGCCCTCCTGCTCTCCGATATTGGTTACGTTACAAAAACCAATCTTATTATTGCTGGTGCCTGTATTTCTCATGAAATAGATGTGCTGGCCGAAAAAGACAATATTACTTATTTTATCGAAGCCAAGTTCCACAAGAATCCTTCCCAGCGCACAGACGTGCGCGTCGCACTCTATATCAAAGCTCGCTACGACGACCTGGTTCAAGTTTGGGCAGGAGGTGAGACGAGATCTTGGTTGATTACCAATACTCGTTTTTCCACCGATGCTATCAAATATGGGGAGTACCAAAAAATTCGCTTGACTAGCTGGGGATATCCCAAAGGGGAGGGGATTATGGATTTGATTGAACGCACTGGTCTCCACCCCATTACAATTATTGATGGTTTGACACAAAGTGATAAGACTCGTCTACTCACCGCTGGAGTAGTCACTTGTCAGCAACTCCTAGATTCGCAAAATCAGTCTTTAATCTCACCTGATCTTTTAACGCGAGTCTTACCTAATCTTACTCAAATATGTCAAAAAAGAATTTAATCCAGCGCCTTTTATCTTGGCTTCGCTTACTGCCGTTTATTCTGGTAGTTATCATCAGTGTGCCCATTGTCGGGATGACTTGGAGCGAAGTCGGTAAACTCATTGGCATACGCCCAGTCCCCGTACCTGTCGTGGGGACTGGTTCCATGTACCCTTCTCTTTTTTGGGCTAAAACAGAAGGAGGGCCAGAAGACGAAACCCAACAAGGAATTTCTGAATATCGCACAACCCCCCATCTCTATCGTAGTTTTGCTGGTATTACCCTCTTTGGCCAAACCTATTTGAAAAAAACTTTGAATTACGGCGACATAGTCGCTTTCAAGAATTCTGCAACTGTCAAAATCTTGGCCACTGAAAATAAAGACACCAACTCCGGGTTCATCAAACGAATTATTGGTATCCCTGGCGACACCATCGAATTACGTGATGGCTTTGTCTATATTAACGACACTCTCTTGGATGAACCATATCTTGTCTCACCTCGCTCCACCTACGGCGGGACTAGTCTAGCCGATTGTTCCAAGCTTACGATTCCTTCTCATCAGTATTTTGTCATGGGAGATAATCGCAAAGTTTCTTCTGACTCACGTTTTGAACTAGGGTTAGTTGCCGAAGATGACATTACCTATTTTTTATCCTTATCAAACCAATCTCTCTACCGTTCACTTTGGCGCGATACCTCGCTTGACGCTAGCTTATTGGGTCAACCCACTCTAGTTGCCAGTCAATTTTTGGAATTACTCAATCAAGCCAGGAAAAATCGTGGGCTATCTTCTTTGACTCTCAAATCCAAATTGGTTCAATCAGCCACTCTGCGTGCTGACGATTCCCTTACCATGCAGCAAGCTATGCAAAAAGCGGGTTATACCAATATCGTGCTTGGTGAATTTATCGCCCGTGGCGCCTACAGTGCCACCGAACTTCTTGAGAATTTGCTTTATCAACCTGGCACTGCCAAGCAAGTATTAAGCCCAGACTATACTGATTTAGGTATTTCCACGCTCAACCTGAACGTTGCAGGATGCCCCCGTCAAATCATCGTAGGGCACTTGGGAGGCTATCTCCCCGCCAGTTATGATCCTGGAACCATATCTAGTTGGCGGGGACTCGCAGACAATCTCCGCTCCACTCTCCCATCCTGGGAGAACGCAGTCGATTACGCCAACATCGATCAAATCAAACTACGGGAGTTGCTTACTATTTTACGCCGACGCTTAACCTTAGCCGAAGAAATTCTTGGTACTATGGAGCGTCGCGAATGGTTTAGCGACAGTCAGGAAACACGCATTAAGGCTGATAACACCGATGCCACCCTAGCCGATAATCTCGCCAAAGAATTAAATCAGGAGTAAACGTGGTATAATCCAAGCATGTTACACAAACGCATTGAATTACCCAACCTACCCTATGGCTATGATGCACTAGAGCCGGTTATTTCCAAAAAAATCATGGAGCTTCACCATACTCGCCATCACCTGGCCTACGTGACCGGGGCCAATGCCGCCATGGATCGCCTTGAAAAAGCTCGTGCCGGTGAGGGTATGGATATTGACTATAAAGCCACCATGCGCGATCTCTCTTTCCATCTCTCCGGTCACAAACTACACAGTCTCTTTTGGCAGAATATGTGCAAAGCTAAGAAAGATAATACTCCCTCTGGTGTCCTGCTCGATAAATTAATCGAACAATTCGGCAGTTTCGAGGCCTTTCAAGCAGAATTTGCGGGAGCCGGGAAAAGTGTCGAGTCTTCAGGTTGGGTTGCCCTTATCCAAGACGACACTGATCTCCATGTGATTCAAATCCAAAATCATAATCTTCTTTCCATTATCGATTCCAAACCCCTCTTGGTTCTTGATGTTTGGGAACACGCCTATTATCTCGACTACCAAAATGACCGGGGTAAATATGTCGACGCTTTCTGGCCCATTATCAACTGGGACAACGTCTCTTCTCGTTTAGCTTAAATTTTTCTTTTTGTTCTTTAATTAGATCAACAGCAGTCCAAGTGTCCCCAGGATCAAGAAGATTAATCCGATGCCCAATGTTCCAGTCGTAATCTCAAATACTCCAGCTTCTGGGAGTGCTGTAGGTGCAACTGATAGAGGCACAATCACCTTACCTGTGGCATCCACTCGTACACTGCAACTATCTCGCTGTCCATTCGTCGAGGATATTTCAGCCGTATTCGTGATCGCAGTCATTCCCGCCACATTCAGTTTTGCTCTAAACGATCTCTGTGCCTCACTTGCTGCTGCGATTGCCCCCATCGTACAAGTTACTACTCTGCTAGCTGAGTCATAGGTACATCCACTATCTCCGTCCATATAAGTTAAGTTACTTGACAGTTGATCTGTAATAGTTGTATCTGATAGAGCAAGCGCCCCAGTATTTCGTGTGACCACGTTATATACCACACTTTGCCCGTCCTGCAGCAGATTAGTATCGATAATCTCGTTTTCTAGGTAATAGAATCCTGTGCGGTTGCGAGTATCATCTTCGTAGACTCTCTTCACTACACAGTCAAGTTGAGCCCCAGCCACACTCGAGGGTGTTGGAGTCGGAGACGGTGAGGGAGAGGGAGAGGGAGATACCGATCCAGACGGAGAAGGTGAAGGAGATACCGATCCAGACGGAGAAGGTGAGGGTGAACCACATGCCACTACAAAACTCATCGAGCATGCATTTGTTGAATCCACTTGCAATACTGGCGGTACTTCAGGGGAAGGAATGATTGAAGCCCGAACAGTTGGGCGAGGTGTTGGTGAGGGAGTTGCTGGTTTTCTGACGATATAGACCACTCCTACAACCGCCACGAATATCGTAAATATTCCCAGACCAATCAAGAGTGTCTTTTTTATATTGCCTATCATTGGGTTGCTCCTTGCCAGATAGGATCACATTGGGTTTTCCCGCCAAACGTTACGCATGCCCTGCACTGGACGTTGTAGCTCCCACAAGCTACGATTGTCAACTCCGCTGTGGTCTTAGTTTTATTCGTTAAAGTTTTCCAAGTTCCACTATCGATGTTATAGCGGAAATCATACTTGAGTAAAGTAGCTCCCGCTGCCGGCACGGTCGCTCCCGCACAGGTAAAGGTTATTTTGCTCCCCACCACCGGACTGGCCACGTTCTTAGTAATCCCTGTACAACTCATCGAATATTCCGGATTTGTCGGTACAGACGGTTCTGCCCCCTCACATCCACA
>Ga0075701_106_pt1 | contig 22189 bp, 23 predicted proteins | sample RifGroA2_FD_67732 | JGI IMG/M metagenome (GOLD analysis project Ga0075701, IMG submission 67732) | Microgenomates bacterium GW2011_GWA2_46_16
AACCTCAGCCACCGCATCACGGCTGGGCTGCCCACATCCAATCAATCTCTCCCCCGATTTTTTCCCTCGACATCGGCTATGACCTTCACTTCCTAGACGAATCACTTCTCCTCGCCGAACTGACCCTATACAATGGTCTTGTTAAAGAATAAATTTAGACAAATTCCAAAATCTCAGGCACTTCACTCACCCCGTCATCTTTACTTAAAAAATGTCCTTTAGCTCCCACATCAACTGCAATTGCTCCCAGCCGCGCAGCCATCTCATGCGCGATTATCTTGGTCACATAAGGATCATTATCAGATATTAGGGTCACCCTTTCTGGTACATTCTTTTTAATTTGCACGTGGTTCATCATTGTCTGCCAAAAACCCTGGTGTTCTGGGGTCAAATCATTGTAGTCCCACCCGGCGATCAATATCCCCTTGGCAAATTTGACTCTCTCTGCAAGTCTTAGTGTCAACACTGATCCGAGACTATGGCCGATCACGGTCGTATTTTCATCTACAAAATTTTTACCGATGACAAATTTGAGCATCGTCTCCATGTCAGGTGCTTTTGTCGGCATCGTCGGCAGTTCTGGTGCCCACACTTCATAGCCCTTTTTCTCTAACTCACTCTTTAGCCAAGGATACCAATTATCCTCAGGGTGAGAAAACCACGAATGTAGTATGAGCGCTTTCTTCATATCCTCATTCTATCCTTTCTTGTCTTTCTTGTCTGCACCAACCAAACCATTCCCAGTAAGCTCAAGATCCCTATCCCCATCCACCAGGCAAATATATTGGGCGAGCTCTTATCTATCATCATCCCAAATAGGGGAGCAAGGAAGATATATGGCATCTGGGTCAGGAGATTCAGGCTAGATAATGTCGTGGCTCTATTTTTACTACTAATCCATTTATTTACGATCACACTTCGCGTATTGCGGAAAGTTGAGGAGCTTGCAATTCTCATAACTATCAATCCACATCCTATCCACAATCCGACATATCGTGCGATCAAAAAGCTTAAAACCATTATGGTTGCAGTAATTATCACGAGTTTCCTCTCCCCCAATTTACCCCTCAAATACGGGTAAATGCGACTCGCCAATACTGAGAAAATACATCCTATTCCAAACAACCAACCTGTGCCAGTCGCATCCATCCCATACTCTCTAGCCTGTGAGGCACCCAGAATATTTGCCGCAATAAAATATCCAGCGCCTATTACCGCCAATCTAAGCGTCATCACAGTAGTACTGCTGGAATAAAATAACTCTCGCAGTCCCTGGATATTTTGCCTCAAGGCGCCCCGGATAGTCACCATGATCGAGTCTAGTTGAGGCTCAATGAGTCTAGTTGCCAGTATCGCCGCCAGGAGGAACATAGTACCCTGGATAATCCATGGACTGCGGAAATGGAGCGAGTATAGATAGCCTCCACCAATCGCCGAGATTGCCCACGCCGCCCAGTTAATCGTCTCCAAATGGGCCGACACTATCGGATATTCGTTTTCCCTCTTTTGTTCTTTTAGGCTATCGTAAACGAGTGCCTCCATGCTCCCCGAATATAGCGCATTTGATGCCCCTTTAAGTATTTCAAGAATCACAAAAATCCCAAACGCTGTCGTGAAAGGGAAGATAAATAGACTTACAGCTCCAACCATAAACGACAAAACAATCGATGTTTTGCGCCCTACGATATCTGCAAAAGCCCCAGTTGGGATTTCCAGCAGGTTGCTCGCCGCCATCTGTATCGCCCAGAGCGTAGCGATCTGGGCAAAAGAAAAATATCTTAGGTAAAAAAATAGGGCCGCCACGCTCGGCCAGTAGCACTCAGAGAGGAAAGTTAAAACATATACCAAGCGAATATTATTCTTGTGCATATCTTGGAAGTTTTAATATTTTTGTAACAAGCGGAATGATTGTGATCGCTGCAATTATCCCAAGTAGCGTAAAAATAGTTCTTACTCCCCCAAAGTTTGCCATGATCGGGCCAGAAGCTGTTGTTGTAATCACCGCAATCAGCCCTATCGCCATCGACAAAGTCGATATTGCTGTTGCCCTATACTTTGAGTCATAAACTTCGTTGGTATATTTGGCTAGCAGTATCCACCTAGCCGTTGATGCCATCATTACGCCAGCCACTGTGGGTATCCCCCATACCCCCTTTAAAAATATTCCCGGCAACATCGCCAAAAGCATGAGAATGGGGAAAAAGATAAAAGTACTTCTATGATTAAAGATCTTTTCATTCTTTATCAGGCGCATAAGCACCACTATATTAAACAGTCGCAGTCCCGCCGAAATATATCCGCGTGTTTGGTCTCCAAACCCGAGGTCAATCAACAAATATGAGTTAAAAAAAGTCTGGCAAACCCAGGTTAGGCTCCCCACTGCAATATAGTAGCTGGATAGCAGTAGAGTCTCATTGTTCTTCTTGATTTCGTGCACCCCTAGTCTTATCTGTTTGACATAATTTTTCAAAGAAAATTTTTCAGTATCAATAGATGGTTCTACAAATAACCACGCAAATCCCATACCCAACATCGCACTCATCGCACTTGCCATAAATGGTATCAAGTGACCATACTGATACATCACCCCACCTAGTCCCGTTGATGTCATGAGTCCTATCTGGTACCAGAATCCATCTTTTGTCATGACTTTGCCAAACTCAGCCTCTTTCCCCTCTTGCTTTAGTGAGTCATACAAAAGAGCCTCTTGCGCTCCAGAAAAGAGTGCAGACCCAATACCAACCAAAGTTTCAATAAAAAGAAAATGTATAAACGTATGGGCAAAAGGGATGATAAACATACCTATAGCCGTTAGTAAATACGATAAAATCACACTCCATCTCTTCCCCACCATGTCGGCAAAAGCTCCGGTTGGCAGCTCCATCACGAGCTGTACAAAATAAGCCCACCCTGCAATAAAAGCAATTTGTGAGGTAGAGACATAGCCACGGTAGTACACGATCCAAATCGGAATAATAAACCACAAGGCCTGGCAAAAGTGTGCCAGGATAAAGAGGGTAGAGTTACGCTTTGCAATCGACTGCCACATAAGAGAGTATTGTAGGTGGTTTATCCAGACTGTCCATATAATCCCAGTGCTTGCATTACTAAACACATATCTGGTTCAGCACCATTGGCATATAGCTCATCGAGCACAGATCCCCTATGTTCAACTGCTCTTACATCATCTCTCTGACGCACCGCCTCTAGATGTTCAAGCAACTCAGCTGTTGGTACAGGTCTTGTCCACATTTCTGTTTGAATATATGGCATGCTTCTCCTTACATAATTATCTATCTTGCGCGGATTATAGGACTGGTATATACTACTGTCAAAAGTGACGAACAGTGTCGTCACAAAGAGACAACGGAGGAATATGGACGTAAAAAATCGTGCACAAACGGTGTTAGAACAGTTTGGATTATCTAGTAACGAAGCCAGAGTTTATCAATCCGCGCTCGAGCTTGGCGAGACCTCGCCATTTGCGATCGCCAAGTCAACAGGTATTGCTCGCACCACGGTCTATACTGTCCTCACAGATCTCGCCCTCAAAGGATTAGTTGAGTTAGAGTCTGCGACCGGTCTCATGAAGCAACAGACGAGAGTGAGGGCCAAAAATCCGTCCGCCCTACGCGAAATACTCTGGAAGAAACGATCAGATTTGGTAAAACAAGAAGTAGATATTGTTGAGATTTTACCCTTTCTCAAAAAAGAGTATTTGAAAGATTCCACCAATGCCGACTTCCAGTTTTTCCCTGGCATGGAAGGTGCCAATCACGTCATGTTCGACTACGACGGCATCGATCAGGACACCTACGTTTTTGACTATCAGATCCCCATGGACGCCACTGGAAGTAGGGAGATGAACGAAGGGGTCGACAAGGGGATCAAGCTCTGGGCAATGGGGAGAGCTATCGAATATAACCTCACTCCCATCAATCCCTGGACCAAGCACGTGCTTAGCTATCAAGTCGAGCGCAATCCCCATTATCTCGACAGGGTACAATATCGTTATCTTCCGTTTGAAATTGTGGGTCTCTGCCTCACAATTCGTCTTAAAGGTAATCGAATCTGGATTGTTTCCGTTAAAGGTGATGAGGTTTGGGGCCTCAAAATCCGCTCAGAGAATCTCGCAGATTCACTTATTTCTCTCCATCAAGTTCTCTGGAAGCTGGCTTCCCCAATTACCAAAGAGATGATTGCTTCCTGGGGTCCCAACGAGTATTTGCAAACAGAGAGCCTATCCCACCAGCGCTAATTCTTTTTGCATCGCGACCCACATCACCTCATCATCGCTTTCAGGATCCAAACCCCCAGGATTCACCGTCAGCCAAGCTTCCTTCCGTTCACTACCTATCAGCTCAAACATTATTACAACCCCCAGCATACCCAACGAGCCCAGTAATCTCTCCCGCAATTTTATTAATTTTTCTGCTTCACACCCCTCAGTTGCAACCGAATCTAGATAACTTAAACAAAATTCTTTCGCTGCATCACCTCGAACTTGTCTCCTGGCCCTCTGCAAAATGGGAGCATTTTCAGCTCTTCCCCAAACTGCCGCCAAGCCTTGTTCTTCCATTGCAACACGTGTTTCCGTCATACTATCGGACATTTTACTCGAGAACGTAGATCTGTCAAGGTGTTAAGGTATAAGATAATATATTAATATGGATGATGAACTCCTCGATCTCATCAACAACCATAATCAGGTTGTTGGTACAGTGACCAAGTCTGTCGCTCATCGCGATGGTCTCCTCCATCGTATTGTCATTGGTGAACTGATCAACTCTAAGGGAGAGTATTGTTTTGTCCAGCAAGCAGGGGATCGCCAGGATCCAGGCCAGTTTGTCTCTCCCATTGGTGGCCATGTTGGAGCAGGCGAGTCAACAGATGCTGCCCTCATCCGTGAGTGCCAGGAAGAATGTGGTTTTACCCCCACCGATTTTATGCTTGTCGACTCTACTATATATAGTCGCGAGGTCATTGGTCGTAAAGAAAATCATTTCTTCTTGGTTTACCAAATTCCCTTCAGTAGTAATCCAGTTCTCAATCACGAATCAATTAGTTACAAATGGTTCTCGGTAAATGAGATTAAACAAACTCTCAAAAACAATCCTCAAACATTTGGCGCCGCCTGGCACCACGTCTTCAAAAATATATACCCAGAAATTTATAAATTTATTTAACTTGAGGCCACTTCGCCACTATCAACTGCTTTTCTTTAAGGTTCGAAAACTCGCCCCAAATGGCTTCTGTTACAAATGGCATGAAAGGATGTAGAAGTTTTAGACCATTCAATAAAACACTTCTCAACACCGATGTCGCGCCATCCTGATCTTTGCGCTCCTTCACTTGTTCGATATATTCATCAGCGACCGCATGCCACAAGAAATGATAAATCAGGTCAGCGGCTTCGGAGAACCGGAATTTCTCCAGTAGAGTAGTCATTTTCTTTATTGTTGTATTTAGTTGACTCAATATTTGTTTGTCTTCTTTACTCAAACGAGTTTTAGAAATTTCCTGAAAGTATTCTTCGGTGAACACCATGCCAGCCTTTTCTTGCAACATGAAGAAAAATCTACTCATATTCCAAAGCTTATTCCCAAAGTTGCGCATCGCCCGCACTTTATCATCCGACAGCGGCACCTTGCCCCCCTCACCATTCCCAAAAAGGAGCGACATGCGAAAAGCATCCGCTCCGTATTTGTCGACTAACTCAATCGGATTAATCACGTTCCCCTTGCTCTTGCTCATTTTCTGCCCCTTGCCGTCTGTCACCGCCGACCACAGATAAACATTTTTAAATGGCACTTCCCCACGAATGTATAGTCCAAACATCATCATCCGCGACACCCAAAATTTCAGAATATCACTCATTGTCGCCATCACGTCGGTGGGGTAGCGTGAACTATATTCATCCTCTTTCAGCGTCACAAGTGGCCACTGTCCCGAGGAGAACCACGTATCAAAAGTATCTGTTTCTTGCAGATAATCTTCTCCTGGTTTCTTCTCGCTTACGATATATTTGGCCACAATCGGTGCCGAGAGGGTTTGTAACCCTGCCTCAATCTCTGTCAAACTATATGTTTTTAACAATTCGCCAATTTTTCCAGACACAACACTCGGTTTGTGTGACAGTTCCGATCCCTGCCTGCCGGCAGGCAGGCTTGCGTTAGGCGAGGGATCGGAACTTTGTGATCTAGTCAAAAAAGTCACATACAGATCCTTGTTTCCTTTTGTTGAGTACCACGCCGGTATGCGTATTCCCCACGCCACCTGTCGACTGATCGGCCAGTCATGCATTATTTTCATCCAGTCGAGGATGTGTTTTTCAAATTTTTGTGGATAAAACTTGGTTTTCTTAGATTTAATCGCCTCGATCACTGGTGGTTTGAGCGTTTCTACCTTGATATACCAGTTTGGCACTGTCATCGGTTCCATGTCGCGCCCGCATTTGTAGCAGACCGTGACTGCGTGGAGATAGTGTTCATCAATTTTCTCTATTGCTGTGATTTTCTGTAGCTCCTCAACTGTCCGCTCCCGTGCTACCTTGACCTTCATTCCATTAATCTCGCTTGTCGTTACATCCGTCGGTAGCGTCATCCGCCCCATCTGGTCTATTACACGGATTGTAGATAGTCCATGCCGCTTCCCCGCCTCAAAGTCATTGGGGTCATGCGCTGGGGTAATCTTGACCACTCCGGTCCCAAATTTCATATCTACCATCTCGTCCGCAATCACGGGTATCATGCGTGTAGTTAGCGGGAGGGAGACTTGGGTTCCGATATGTTTAGTATATCTTTTATCTCTGGGATGTACCGCCAGGGCAGTATCTCCAAACATCGTCTCCGGTCGCACCGTGGCCACAGTCAGTGACCCATATTTAATGTAATAAAGTTTATCTTCGCGCTCTTCGTGTTTGATTTCTAGCTCCGCCAGTGAGGTCCCACAATGTGGGCAGTAGTTGACAAGGTAATCGCTCCGGTACACCAAGTTATCCTTAACCATTCGTTCAAAAGTAGTAAACACCGCGGAGAGTACTTGCGAGTCGAGCGTAAACACGCTCCGGCTCCAGTCGGCGGAGAATCCCAGTCGGCGAAATTGCTCAAAAATAAGTCCCGAGTTATCCTCCACAAACTTTGCGATATTGTCATAAAGAGTCTGTCGGTCAAAGTCGAGTCGGCTCTTTCCCTCTTTCGCCAATTGCTTTTCGTACACAAACTGGGTCTCAAATCCGGCGTGGTCACGTCCGGGGATCCACTCACAAGAGTAACCCTGCATCCGTTTCCACCGGATGAGAATATCATCAACCGTATACATCCCGTGGCCTGCGTGCAAACTGGCATTAGCGTTTGGTGGCGGCATCAAAACGGTATAGGGCTTGTCCCCTTTGGGCGCAAAAACCCCCCCCCGTTCCCAGTGGTTATAGATATCTCGCTCTACTTTCTGGTGTTCAAACACTTTCTCCATTATTATATTGTACCAGGGACTACAGGGATCCCGTTCCCCTTAGATACACATTCGCCCACGGCCGATACGCACTCGTATATGTTTTTTCCTGTAATATCTCCTCACCCCTTACCACTTTATACTCAAAACTTGCCTTCGCCCCCCACGCACTCCAATCTACCTGTCTGGTCGTCCCCGTGGGTAAACTTGGGTCATCTTGGTAAATATTGGGCGGGGGAGGGGAAATGCCCCAAACCTTGGGTTCTGATATCGTCGCCACCCGTCCGTCACTCGTGCCGTAAATTTCAATCACCAAAAATAACTTCTTGGGATCATTGATCGTTTGAATCAGAATATGTCCCGGCGTATCATTCTTAAAGCGAAAATCTTTAGAGGGTGCAATCACCGTCGCATCTACTCCCGGCTTACTATTGAGTTCATAGTAAGAAACTCGGTAAGCATGTGCCCATCGCTCAAGTATGGGTAGACCTGCTGCCATGACGGCTCTAAACATTGTCGTTGATACCTGGCAAAGCCCACCCCCATCCCCCAGGACTGTTCTCCCACCCGAGATTATGTAGGCAGGGAGGTATCCCGTCGCTCCAGACACTTCCCCTACTATTTTATTAAAACTTACCTCTTCTCCAGGTGGGATCAACACACTATTTATTCGTGAACTGGCAAGTCCCACATTGTAAATTCGGTTAGGTATCGAATGTTGGTAGTACGACTCTCCCCGCCCAATCCGCTCGCGGATCCCCAGTTCATTTACTTTGCCCGTCGTCACCTTGGGCGGTGTCCTCATCACTGGAACTTCGATAGTAGTTGTTTTTTCGTTTTCATTTAGAAGCTTCTCGATCTCTTCTTGAATCTTAAATACTAAATCTTGAATCTTAATTTCCACTCCGTCCTTCCCTGGGGCAAACTCTTTGACTTTCCCTTCACTAAATTCAAACCTAGCATCCTGTGGTTCTCTATTTAAACTTGTAGAAATCCCCGCCACATATTCTTGTACGGCAGGTTCGCTCAAGAGGGTCACCAGTTCCTTCCCGCCCAGGATTATCTTTTCATCATCGAGTGTCAAAGTTAAACTTGCCTGTGCCAATTTTTCCGCTTTTGTTGTCAGTTCTAAGAGTTCTTCTGTCGTCATTGCCTGTTTTACTATCTTAGTAGGTATTTCGACTGCCTCATCATTCAGCATAGAATAAACTTTCCCAATCTTCCTCTCCAATTTTTCGCTATCAAGCATCACCCCATCACTTCCATTGCTTACCTTCACCCCTTTCCCCACGACCTCAATTATTGGCTCAATCGGAGGGATCTCCACGCTTGTTGCAATCTCATTAATCAAACCTTCCAGTTTTTCCGTCTTCCCCTCGGCCATTTTTAGCGGGTAACTCGTTTTTTTGTTAATCAAAAGCAAAAGATAATCTTCTATTTTTAGTCTCCGTCCGTAGCGATATGCTTCGTTCAACGTCATTTCAATGTTAAAATTTACCGCCTCTTTTGGAGCTTCCCACCCGCTCCCATTAAAGATAAATTGAGCCTGATAATTTTGCGTTCTCTCAGTCAACTTGCTTTTTGCTTGGTCTCTTGTCAGTCCTGTAAGGGATACTCCTGCCACAGTTATTCCCGGGTAAAATTTGCTATGCCAAGCCAAGCGGACTATTCCCAAGAGAAGTATTAACCCCAACAACATCCCCAACCCAAAAAAACTAACAATTTTCTTCATGTCTGATATTATAGTATCATGTCTAAGTTTCCCGACCCCACCAAAGAATATGCCGGCGCTCCCGTGACTGGCGCCATCGATCTCTCTCGTAGCATAGCGGAGACCCCCAACGAAGCCGTAGGCGAAGTGGGGCAACCCGTCCCCCTCGCCAATGAACCTCCACCTCTCTATACTGCACCACCTTCACCCACCTCGCCGACGGAATCATCAATCCCTGCTCCCAGCGTAGTCCCGTCAAAGCGGAACGTAGTGGGGAGCCACCTGATCCCCATCGCGATTGGTATCCTTGCCCTGGTCCTCCTTCTAGTTTTTGGTTTTTCTGTCTTACCCAAATTATTCAAAAAATCTGCCCCTATCACTCTCAATTATTGGGGATTGTGGGAACCCACTTCTGTTATTCAATCCGTGATTGCCGAGTACGAAGCGAGTCATCCCAACATCAAAATCAACTACACTCTGCAAAGTTCCAAAAATTATCGCTCTCGTATGCTTGCCACCACGGGTCAAGCGAGTGCCCCTGACATTATTCGCATCCACAACACTTGGCTACCCATGCTCCGCAAAAACTTGAGCCCCGCCCCCGACACCCTCCTCAAAGTTAGTGATCTTGCCGACTATTACCCCGTGGTTCAAAAAGATTTTGTTCTAGGCAATAAAATTTATGCTCTCCCGCTGGAAATCGACGGTCTTGCCCTGATCTACAACGTAGACATCTTTGATGCAGAGGGTTTGTCTCCTCCCTCCGATTGGAACAGTCTGCGGAAAATCGCCTTTGACTTGACCAAAACCAATGCCGAGACGGGGATTATCGAACGTGCCGGAGTTGCCCTTGGTACCACAAACAACGTCGACAACTGGTCAGACATCCTCGGACTCTTAATTTTGCAAAACTCCGGTAATCCTGGGCGCCCTAGCGAAGTCGCTGTCCAAGAAGCTCTGACTTTCTACACCACCATTTCTCTCAAAGACAAATCTTGGGATGCTTCCCAACCCAGTTCAGTTTATGCCTTTGCGACCGGTACCGTTGCTATGATCTTTGCCCCCGCCTGGCAGGTCGCCGAAATTAAAGTTATCAATCCTGAACTCAATTTCGCCATTGCCCCCGTCCCAGTCCTCCCCACCTCTAACGTAGCTTGGGCTAGCTACTGGGGGGAGGCTGTCCCCGCCACCAGTAAACATCCAGCCGAAGCCTGGGAATTTATCAAGTACCTCGGCTCCTCTGTCGCACTTCAACAAATGTACGCGGGGGCTAGTCAAATCCGCCCCATTGGTGAGCCCTATCCCCTTATTAGTCTAAGTAGTACGCTGGCCTCCGATCCCCTAGCTGGTGCCTATGTTTCCCAGGGACCCAAATACTCATCTTGGTATCTCGCCAGTCGTACCTACGATGAAGGAATCAACGACCAACTCATCAAATATTATGAAGACGCCATCAACTCTATTAATGGTGGCTCTAGTGTAGGGGCCATCCTCAAAACCCTGGAGGCTGGAGTAGCCCAAGTCCTCGCTAAGTACCCCGAGGCCAAGTAATGTCTCTTGGATTCTCAATTCTCCAAACCTTAAAATACTCCGACTATTTTGGTTTCCCCCTCACTCTCGAAGAAATCCACCTGCGCCTCATAGGGGTACACTCATCGCGCCCGATTCTTGTCCACACAATCAATCAAATGTTAATAAAACGTCTCATCGAGCAATCTGGCAATTATTATCACCTTCCCAGTCACTCTGGTCTAGTTGCTCGCCGTCATACTCGCGCCAAGCTTTCCGCCTCCCTCATTACCCGCGCACGCTCACTCGCTTCTCGTCTTGCTCGCCTCCCCGGGGTTCTCGCCATTTATCTCACCGGCTCGCTCGCGCTTGACAACGGCGATGATACTTCTGATATCGACTTGATGATTATCACCCAACGGGGCCGTCTCTGGACCACTCGCCTCTTGCTCACTCTCGCAACCAGCCTCTTGGGTCTTCGTCGTACCCCCACCTCTCATCACAATTCAGGGAAACTATGTCTTAATTTATACTTAACCCCCTCTTCCTACCTCCTTCCTTCACCTCGCCGCTCACTCTATACTGCCTACGAACTCATCCAGGCCATCCCTCTTTATGATCCCCACAATACGAACTCTGCACTCCTCGCCGCCAATCCCTGGATCCACTCCTACCTCCCCAATTTTCCCTTACCCACCCCTACAGGGTCAGACCCTGAAGGACGAGCCCAACCCCGCCAATACAGCGTGCGGGGAGGGTCTGACCCTATCGGAAGAACTATCGAATCTCTCTGTTATCGCCTCCAACTCTTATATATGCACGGCAAGCTCACTCGCGAGTACATCACCCCCAACTCCGCCTTCTTCCACCCCCACGATCCCGGAAAAATCATCCTTCACAAACTCACCCTGTTAAAATAAACTTATGTTTTACACTATCACCCCCCTCGCCCCCATCTGCAACGATCTACGATCTAAAAACTACAAACTAGTTTTGGCCACTGGTTTCTTTGACCTCCTACACTCTGAACATATCAATTTCTTGACCAAAGCCAAAGCCGCGGGCGATATTTTGATCGTCGCCGTCGAGTCCGATGAACGGGCACGCATTACTAAAGGGGAGGGGAGGCCAATCGAAACCCAATCCATCCGTTGTCAGCATTTATTGGATCTCGAGTTCCCTAACGGACACCTAGTAGATTATGTGATTTCTCTTCCTCTCGACTTTAACAATTTTGCGGCCTACGACTCTCTGATATCGGCTATCCGTCCCATGATTTATGCCATTAGCTCTCACACCACTCACCTAAAAAGTAAAACCTTTCTCGTTGAAAAATACGGTGGCAAGCTAGTCATCGTTCACGAATTTAATCCCGAGATCTCTACCACCAAAATAATTGCCGATAACCAAGTATAATCACCCTATGTTCGAACATTATATTTATCAACCCTTCTTTAACATCCTCGTCGGACTTTACGAGATCTTAGGGAGTATCTCCCCGGACCTTGCCGACATGGGGATTGCAGTCATTATTTTCTCTATTGTGATCCGCATTATCCTTTTCCCCCTGACAATCATGGGAGAACGCTCCGAAGAAGAAAAACGGAAGATTGTTGCTAGGATTGAAGAAGCCAGGAATCTATATTCTCATGAACCGATCCGTCTACGTGCCGAAATTAAGACCATCATGCACGCCAACGCCAGAAGTGTCATTGCCACGACCGCCAACCTCGCGATCGGCCTCGCCATCATCATTATGCTCTATCGGATTTTCACGACCGGTTTAGAGGGGGCCGATTTTTATCTTCTCTACGATTTTGTCCCCAATCCAGGTACGATCAACCTCATGTTTCTCGGGAAATATGACCTCTCCCACACCAACGCCACCTTGAACCTCATCCAGTCCATTATGATTTTTGTTGTCGAAGTGTTGGCGGCTCTTCGTTCTCCTTTTCCTATTTCCCGTAAAGATAAAGCCATCCTCCAAATCTTTTTACCCATTGGATCCTTTATTATCTTTATGTTTCTTCCCGCCGGCAAAAAAATCTTTATGATCACTACCCTGGCCTTTTCCGCCATCTATCATGTCATCAAACTTCTCCAGGAATGGAGCCAAAAACTCATTGATAAGTACTCACCGCGCCCGCTCGCGGAACCCCAGGGTCTGACCTTGACGGAAGCGTCCACCCCGAGCGTAAGCGAGGGAAGGTCAGACCCTACTGGTACCAATAAAGTGTTACAATAACTTCGTATGTTCGACAACCTTGTTGTTTCTTTCTTAGCTGACGAAGTTGTTGGGGGATTTTTTATCTCTGTTCCCCCCGGTCACATAGCCTGTATTTATGACCGTGGCCGTGGTGTTCTCAAGAGCGTCTATGGTCCAGGTCTTCACCTCAAAATTCCGTTCTGGCAGGTCGCCAAACTCTTCAACGCCCAGGTTTTAGAGTACACCATTCACAAGGGATTTGATCTTAAAAACAAAGAAACTTTGGGAGACGAACCCATCAAATCGACGACCAAAGACGGGGTAGGGGTCGTTGTTGAAGGCTCTATTCTCTTCCGCATCGACAAAGCCAATGCTCCCGAACTTTGGGAGAATATCGGCGAACACTTTGTCTCCAAAGTTATTCGCCCCTTCAGCCGCAGTAAAATCAGCGCCATCTTCTCGACTGTGGACGCGGGTATTGTCAAAAACTCCCGCGCCTCCCTGGAGGGTACCCTTAAAGATGAACTCAATCTCGAGTTTCAAAACCGCGGTTTAATCTGTGAGGGCGTATTACTCTCCGAAGTAGCGGTAGGTTAACTAGCTATGGCACGAGTCAAACTCACCGAGTACGACGCCAAACGACTTTTGCTCCCATCTCTCAACCAATCATTCACCGGTTTTTCTGCGAGCCCCAAAACCACCATCCAAGAACTCTCCTCTCACTTCCCAGGTGCCAACCTTGTTGTCAAACTAGACCAAGGGATTAAAAAGAGGGGTAATCGGGGACTAGTGAGAGTCAACTGTACGCCAAATAACGTAGTTGACTCTATTAAAGAGTGGGCCAAAGACGGCTGGACTCATTTTCTGGCTGAACCAGTCATCGAACACGCGTCCGAGGCAGAGCATTATCTCTCGCTCGAGCGGATGCGTGGGGGCTGGCAAGTTTCATACGGCGATAAAGGCGGAATAGAAGTAGAGTCCAATTGGGACAGCGTAAAAAGGACCGTCCTGCGATCCGAGGGTCTGACCTTAAAGGAAGTGTCCAGCCCGACCGATATATTTCGGGGTCGGGAAGGTCAGACCCTAAAGGATATTCTCATTCCTCTTATCTCTGCTCTCGAAAAATATCATCTCGTTTTCCTAGAGTGCAACCCGATCTTGATTCGTGATCACAAAATCATTCCCCTCGACATGGCGGCCGAGATTGACGATACCGCTCTAGGTCTGCCAGAAATTTCCGCGTATAACATTGTTCCTGTAGGGGCGAGGCATGCCTCGCCCGCAGAAGTCGCAATTGCCAAGTTGGACGCCACCACCCCCGCCAGTCTCAAGTTTCGCTTAATCAATCCCCGGGGATCTATCTGGATGTTGCTCTCTGGTGGTGGAGCCAGTTTAGTTCTAGCCGACGAAGTCGCCGATCAGGGCATGGGTACTGACCTCGCCAACTACGGCGAATACAGCGGCGCCCCTACCGACGATGACGTTTATGTCTACACCAAAATCATCCTCACCCAATTACTCTCTACCATGTGCCATAAACCATGCGCCATTATTATTGCCGGTGGTGTTGCCAACTTTACCGATATCGCCAAAACTTTTAGAGGTTTAATTAAAGCTCTCGATGAAAAAAAATCTGTGCTTCGTAAGGACCAGGTTAAAGTTTTTGTGCGCCGCGGCGGCCCCAGCGAAGAAAAAGGTCTCCAAATGATGTCTAAATTTTTAGAGCCATCTGGACTCTTGGGATCTATCCATGGTCATGCTACTCCCCTGACAGAGGTAGTCTCCGAAGTAAAACAGTACTTGTCCCCCGCAAGGTCTGACTTTAAAGGAAGTGCCCAACCCGACATCAAAATACAATCAGGAGGGAAGGTCAGACCTTAAAGTTAATATGATTCAAATTCAAGCCATTCGCCAGTCAGTTAACAAAGTTATCGTGATTGGCAATCATGAACCCATTATCCAGTCGATCTTGGATTTCGATTATTCGTCTGGCAAAACAGAGGGGAGCATCACCGGGATTGTCACCGGCCGCCGTGGGTTTGTCAAATACTTTTTCGGTCGCCGGGAAATCCTAATCCCCACGCTCACTGCATTTCCCTCCCTCTCAAAAAAAACTTGGTTCCTCAATCTCAACTCGGGTAGGCGATCCCTCTCCACCTCTCAAGGAGCTATTCTAGCTGGCTGTCTTGGCGGTGCCATCTTTGCGGAAAACACCCCCGAACTCCACTCACTGGAACTCATCCAACTGGCCCAAAAGCACTCGGCTCTCGTTGTTGGTCCCGCCTCTGTGGGATTACTCATTCCTGGTGTCCTCAAATTAGGCCCTATTGGTGGCATCACTCCCACCCAAATCGTCGAGGGGAGAATCACTAAACCCGGGAGTATGGCCGTCCTCTCAGCCTCCGGGGGGATGACGAACGAACTTATTAGTATTGCCACTCTCGCCGGCCACCACCTGTCTTTTGCCCTCTCTTTTGGCGGTGACCGCTTCCCCGCGCTCTCTCCCCGCGATGCTTTTCTCCTTGCCCAGTTAGATCCAGAGACCAAAACTGTCCTCTACTACGGTGAGCTCGGCGGGGAAGACGAATACGAGCTAGTCAAACTTAAAGAGGAGGGTAAATTTACCAAACAGGTGGTGGCTCACATTGCTGGCACCGTCGCCTCCCTCTTCCCCGAGTCTCCCCAATTTGGTCACGCCAAAGCCAAAGCTGACAAAGAGCGGACTACCGCGCTTGCCAAGCGCGTGGCCCTCAAAACCGCTGGATTCAACGTGTCGCACTCGTTCTCTGAATTTATCGACCTAGTAAATAACCTGCCGTCAGAAGGTCTGTCCTGCTAAGGAAATCCTGGCTACCAGCCAAGATGTTTAGTCGACTTCAATATACAATAGGGAGACCAGGACAGACCTTAATGTATACTCAATTATATGGACGACCTCTCCCATCGGGAACATTCCCTCTTTACCTCTACTATTTCTGGTGACGTGGATGGCGACCCCACCATTCTTGGACAGAATTTAACCAAAGTAGCTACCACTCGTTCTTTTGCTTGGATTGTCGGATCACTCTGGCTTGGTCGCTCTCTCAAATCTCCAAAAACAGAAAAAGTGCTTAGTCAGGCCCTCAACCTTTTAGTTGACCACGGGCCATATGTATCTGGTGCCGTCAATACTATGATCAGTGCGCGCGCGGGTAAAGATCTCGTTTCATCGCTCGTTTCAGGACTTCTTACAATCGGCCCACATTTTGGTGGGGCGGTGAACGGTGCTGCCAAGGTTTGGTTCGAATCTGTTGAGAGGAAATTAGCTCCTGCCGAAGTAGTCGAGAGTTTTGCCAAGCGTAAAGAATATATTCAGGGGATAGGTCACAAAAAATATCGTATTGATCTACCTGATCCACGTGTTCCCATTTTGCTCAAATTAATCGGTAATACTCCTCACCCTCATCTCGATTTTGCCAGGGATGTCGCCAAAATTACCACTAGCAAAAAACCCAATTTAATTCTTAACGTCGACGGCGCGCTCGCCGCCATCCTGCTAGATCTTTTAGTCCACGAGGAAAAACTGAAACACGACGAGATCCAAACTTTAATCGATGCCGAGTTTTTCAACGCCATCTTTGTTCTGTCCCGCTCCGTTGGCTTTATCGCCCACTACCTCGATCAACGCCGGCTGAACGAGCCCCTCTTCCGCCTCCCCAACACCCAGGTTCTTACAAAGTAAGTGGTTTGATCCAGCTCGTGGTGAGTATATCGAACCATTGACATTCACCAATCTTCTTTGCTAATATAGCACTCGTAAGCTACGAGTGATAAATAAATATTTTAAAGGAGGAGTTATGCAGTTAGATCCGAAGAAACTTACCCCCATGCCAGGCTATGTCTTGGTCGAGCCCGCCGAAAAAGCCACCCAAACGGCCGGTGGCATTTACTTACCCGACAATGCCAGCGACAAACCTCAAGCCGGTACCGTGCTTGCCGTTGGCGCTGACTGGAACACTGAACACGGTGCGACTCTCAAGAGCCCCGTCAAAATTGGCGACAAGGTCGTCTACAAAAAATGGGGTGGCAACGACGTCAAAATAAACGCCGTCGAATATCAATTTCTCAAATTCGAAGACATACTTGCAGTTATTAAATAAGGAGATTACCTATGACCGCTAAACAAATTATCTACGGCGACGACGCCCGCCAAAAATTACTCGCCGGTGTCAACAAACTTGCTTCCGCTGTTGTAACTACCCTCGGTCCTCGGGGCCGCAATGTGGCGATCGACAAAAAATGGGGAGCTCCATCTATCATCCATGATGGCGTAAGTGTGGCCAAAGAAATCGAACTCGAAGATGCCTTTGAAAATATGGGTGCCCAACTCGTCAAAGAAGCCGCGAGTAAGACCAATGACGCAGCTGGGGACGGTACGACGACCGCCACCCTCCTCGCCCAACAACTGGTTGCTTCAGGTATGAAAAATGTCACCGCCGGTACCAACCCCATGCTCATGAAAAGGGGGATTGATCGTGCGGTCGAGGCCGTCGTGGCCGAACTCAAACGCGTCAAAACTGACGTCAAAAAAGACGACTGGGTCAAGGTTGCGACCATCAGCGCCCAAAACGAAAAAGTTGGTCAGAAAATCGCCGAAGCTCTCAACTTGGTTGGCAAAGACGGAGTCGTCGAAGTCGAGGAGAGCAAGGGTTTTGAAATCGAAATCGAACACAAAGACGGTATGGCCTTTGATAAAGGCTATGTCTCTGCCTATTTTGTGACCAATCCCGACCACATGGAAGCCGAGATGGAGAACCCCTATATCTTGGTCACCGACCAAAAGGTTAGCTCCATCCAAGAAATGGTACCCTTCCTCGAGTCTTTTGTGAAAGTCAGCAAAAATCTCGTAATTATTGCGGACGACGTCGAAGGCGAAGCCCTCGCGACCTTGGTCGTGAACAAAATGCGCGGCACCTTCAATGTGTTGGCTGTCAAAGCTCCTGGTTTTGGCGATCGTCGCAAAGCTATGCTCGAAGATATCGCCATTTTAACCGGTGCAACTGTGATCTCTGGTGACCTCGGCCGCAAACTCGACTCCGTCAAAGTTGAAGATCTGGGTCGAGCCGACAAAATTGTGGCCTCTAAAGACGAAACCAAAATCGTCGGTGGCCAAGGCGACAAAAAAGCTCTTGCTGCTCGTGCTGATCAAATTCGTCACGAGGCCGATAAGACGACGAGTGATTTTGACAAAGAAAAACTTGCCGAGCGTCTCGCCAAACTAACTGGCGGCGTTGCCGTGATCAAGGTGGGAGCTGCCTCCGAGACCGAACTCAAAGAAATGCAAGAACGCGTCAAAGACGCCGTGGGTGCGACCAAGGCTGCGATTGAAGAGGGGATTGTCGCTGGTGGTGGTGTCGCTCTCCTTCGCACTTCTTCCGTTCTCGACAAACTCACTGCCGAGAGCGAAGATGAAGCTGTTGGGATCAAAATCGTCAAGGGTGTTCTCGAACAACCTCTCCGCTGGCTCGCCAAAAATAGTGGTGCCGACGATGGTTGGGTTGTCCGCCAGGTCATGGCCAACAAATCCACGAGCTACGGCTTTAACGCCGCCACCCTCGAATTTGGGGACATGTTGGTGATGGGAGTCCTCGATCCCGTCAAAGTCACCCGCCACGCCCTGCAAAATGCGGCTTCCGTCGCCTCCATGGTCTTAACGACCGAGTGTCTCGTGACTGATGTTAAAGAGAAAGACAAATCCGCTCCCGCTGGGGGTGGAATGGGCGACATGGGTGGCATGATGTAATTTAATCTGTAGAGGCGGGGTTCTCCCGCCTTGGATCTTGTAGGGCGAACCTCTGTGTCCGGTCATTGCGATCTCAAGCACGGAAGGTCAAACCCCAGGGGTTATTTGACATTTCCCCTCAATCTTGTTATCATTTTGCGTACAATTACACATTTGCACTCAAAATGACAAACAATTTACTCATAAATGCACTTTCTCTTCAAAACCCTTGGTGGAGTGATCCACAATTCAGCAACGATGACTCCCTCCGGCACAAAAGAGATTTGTTTCAGGATTTCCTGGGCAGGGTCACTGGTCGCGAGCTTATCACTTCACTTGTGGGTTTGAGGCGCGTAGGCAAATCAACGCTCATTCGCCAGACCATTAGTCGTCTTCTTGATTCGGGCGACGATCCGAGGTCAATTCTTTATTTTCTATTTGAAGAACAATCTAATCAAAAATCCACCGACGTACTTCGCCAGATCATTGAATATCAAATTTCCCGTAATCCAAAGAAAAAATCTTATCTATTTCTCGACGAAATTCAATATATTAATGGCTGGAATAGTACCCTCAAATATTATTTTGACCTCTATCCCCAGCTCAAATTTGTCGTGAGTGGTTCGGCCAGTCTATTTATCCACACGCAGTCAAGTGAAAGTTTGGCCGGTCGTATTCAAGAATTAGTATTACGACCCATGGGATACGGCGAGTATCTCCGGATTAGTGAAAAGCAGGATTCACCAGAAAATTTTCAACACTATCTATCCTGGGGAGAATTCCCCTATCTCGAAAAATTACCTGGTTGGTCAGAGAAAAAAGAATATGTTCTTGATTTTGTCCTGCGCAAAGTGGTCGAGTATGATCTCCCCAGGCTCAAACGGTTTTATGGCAACGATCTCACCAATATGCTAAATGTTTTGATTTCTCACTCTGGCCAAAACATAGAAATCCAAAATTTGGCGCATGATTTAGGTCTTGCCCAAAACACTACCCGTGAATACTTAAGCCTCTTGGAGAAAACCCATCTTATTTCGCAAGTTTTTAATCTGGGTATTGGTTTTCGTACTCGGAGTACTCGTATGCGCAAAGTTTATGCTTCTTCGGTAAACGCCATAGTTTTGGGATCATTCCGAGGATTAGATTCAGATTTATGGCAAAGTGGAATGGGGAATATTATTGAAACTTTTGTTTACAACTACCTATCGCGACAGAGTGAAACCATAAACATTAATTTTTGGCGGGAGCGTCAAGTCAAAGAAGTAGACTTTTTGCAAATTACCGCCGAATCCAAATTGCCCATAGAAGTCAAATATCAAAATCAACTTCGTGAGAGTGATTTGGATAACATCCTCACTTACTGTCGCAAAGAAAGACTATCGCAAGCCCTGGTTGTGACCAAATACGCAGAAGCCAGTAGAACTATTGACAATATCACGGTTGTTTTCCGCCCCGCCCATCTACTTGCATAAATCATTTTTTTGTGTCACATTTAACCTATGGCCAAATCCCGTCATGTTAAATCCTCCCGCAAATCCCTTTACATCCTCCTCTCCCTCCTCCTTGCTGGCATTCTCGGCTATAGCTATTACCGTTCCCAGCTCACGCCCTCTAATATCTTTATGATCGAAGAAACCGCCGTTTCCTACGGCGACACCAGTGTGACCGGCACGCTTCGCAAAGATACGGCTGTAGGGCAATCTGGCAATTATCTCCTCGTCCTCTCTGATGGTCGCCCCATCCTCCTCGACGCCCAGGGACTCGACGGCCTCTTGGGTTCGTCCGTGACCGCCACAGGCTTCCTCTCTCCAGCCGTTGACTCTACCTCTCCCATGACCATGACTATTAGTACCATCGCAGTTTCGGAGGCCCAATGAAAAAGCGTCGCTCTTCCCGTCGTCCCCACCTTCGTACTTCCATCATCGCTCTCATTCTAGTTGTTCTAGCTACCATTGGTTATCTCACCTATCGATATTTTTTTGTCCCCCAGCCAGTCACCATCGCCAAATTAATCGAAGATGTAGATGGTGATATAACATTCACTCAAACTGCCCAGCAAGAATCCACGGGTGTTGGTGGAACCCTTCATAATAAAAAAACAGGCAAAACCATCAAAGTTGACACAGCCCAAGATCTCACTAAAGCACTCGAAATAGTCAAATCTAAAAATATTACAACAGCTCAATGTCAGTCACTGGGAAAAATATTAATCAATGGATCTTGTATCACCCCCGCCACCACTCCAGTCAAAGTAACCACCCCTGGTGCTCCTCTAGACCCCAATGTTATCACCGCTGAAGCCCAGCTCTGCCCCGTTGGCAACACTACTGCGCCCGTTGGTTCTTGGGTTGCTACAGGCGAGGGGTTAGATGAAAACGGCAATGTTTGTAAATCTTCTGGCTGTCCTTTTCGCGCCTGCGTAAAAGTAGAGGCAGGATGTAAAATCAACTACGCGAAAAAAGCCAAGTGTGGTGATATTTTCGTGAACGATCCAACCAAACTCGTTGCATCTAACGCTATGGGATGCCAGTATTTTAATACTGAGACTGGACAAAGTAATACTGATTGTACCAAGCCATTGGCCACTTGTTATTCTGGTGGCACAGCATATCCTTCTGGATCTACCAAAGATGGCAAAGTTTGTAATGATGGAGATTGGGTAGAAAAATACAACCAAGCATTATGTGATTTTATTCATGGGGATGGGAAAACTACTCTTGATTCAAACGGCAAATGCATAAGCAAGCCAGTAGTTGCCACGACTACAAAAGATGTCTGTGATGGCAAAATTTGTAGTGATGGAAAAATTTGTCACACCCTACCCAACGGTTGGGAATGTATCCCTGATCCCGCTAAACTCAAGCCCGCCGGCGCAACAGTTTCCTCAGCCTCCGAATGCGCCTCTCATATCAAAACTCCAGATGGTTGGCAATATGTTTGTAAGAAATGTACAGAAGGAATCAATCCTCAAGATTCAAACTCATACTACACCTGTGATGCCAATGGCAAGGCTGTTTACCACAACTGTTCCCCCAAAATTCCCAAAAAGACAGCAACCGGATGGGTTTGTTACGACGATTCCCTTAAGCCCGTCACCCCCACCACGTTTAACGAAGATTCGACTGGAATAAATTCAGACTATTCGTATGAGGGTGATGGTAATACTCCTCCCGCCCCCGCCCAGCCCGGCACAGCTCCACCTTCTGAATTTAAAGAAGCTACAAATACCCTAGCTGCCACAGGAATGGCATCACTTGGGGCATGTGCAATATCCGTGTTATTCCCACCAGCAATCCCATTTGTGTGTGGGGCAGGAGCGGTGGCGACAACATACACTTGGATTCAAGCATTCTCGATTCGAAATAAGTAATAGATTCTACAATTCCACTCACTCATAAACTAAGGAATTTTAGCTTCGTCTTTGGCCTTCACCCCTCTCTCGTGAATCTCTAGTCTGGCACGGCGGGCAGGAGCGGTAGCCTGGAGGATCAGGACATTGCACATATTGTAAATTCAGTTGACAATCTGTGCAAATTGCTTATAATCAGACTAT
>Ga0075701_108_pt2 | contig 19857 bp, 25 predicted proteins | sample RifGroA2_FD_67732 | JGI IMG/M metagenome (GOLD analysis project Ga0075701, IMG submission 67732) | Microgenomates bacterium GW2011_GWA2_46_16
ACGATTGAGGATCCAATTGAGTATGTGTATCAACCGCAGAAAAGTGTGATATCTCAAAGAGAGTTGCACGCCGACACACATTCGTGGGGAGTAGCCCTCAAGAGTGTGTTGCGGGAAGATCCGAATGTCGTGTTGATTGGAGAGATGCGGGATTATGAAACAATCGAGGCGGCGCTGACTATTGCAGAAACTGGTCATTTGGTGCTGACCACTTTGCATACCAACTCGGCGTCCCAAACCATTGACAGAATCGTGGATGTGTTTCCAGAAAAGGAGCAGGCCCAGATTAGAGGACAATTGTCGATGTCACTCGAAGCGATTGTGTCACAACGCCTGATCCCATCAGAAGACGGAGCGCGGACAGCGGTGTGTGAGATCTTGATTGCTAACCCCGCAGTGAGATCACTCATTCGAGATGGAAAGACCCACATGCTAACTAACGTGATGCAGACCTCGACCGAGATGGGGATGCGGACTTTGGAGATGGCTTTGACCGAAAGCTATAAAGCGAAAAAGATTAGCCTGACAATAGCGCGTGAGTATGCGCTCAACCTGGACGAATTAAATCGTTTGGTGGGTAAAGGATAAATATGTTGAGATACCGCTTTCGGGCGCGAGAGAAAAATGGAGGATTACGCAAAGGCATAGTTGAGGCGCAGAGCGAAGAATCGGCTGTTGTCGTCCTGCGAGAACAAGGGCTCGTGATTACAGAACTCCATGAACTCACGGCTGGCAAATCGTTGTTATCATTCGGTAAGAAAGTAAAGTTTGACGACATTGTCAATTTTACCCGCCAACTCTCGACGATGATTGGAGCGGGACTGCCCCTGACGGATGCTCTGTCGATTTTGCAGTTGCAAGTACCCCTAGCACTTCAAAGTAAGGTGGCAGATATCCTACGAAGTATTGAGGGGGGGTCGAGTTTTGGAGACGCACTTTCGCATCATAGTGAGACTTTCTCACGCGTGTATATTGCCTTGGTGAGGGCGGGTGAGGCGGCGGGAGTACTGGATACGATTTTGATTAGATTGGCGGATACGCTGGAGAAACAACGAGAATTCAGAGAGAAGACTAAAGGAGCGATGATCTACCCGATCATTGTGTTGATTGGGATGTTTTTGGTGGCAACAGTGATGATGATTTTTGTGTTGCCAAAACTAACCTTGATGTATAAAGATTTTGATATTGAGTTACCCTTTGTGACAAAAGTATTGATAGGTACTTCTGATTTTATGGTGAATTATTGGTATCTGATGGGAGCGGGGATAATCGGAGGAGTGTATGTGTTTAATCGTTGGCGCAAGACGAAGGTGGGGGCGTATCAATGGGATATTATTGTGGCAAAATTACCGATATTTGGCAAGATTAAATCCATGGTATTAATGGCGGAGTTTACGCGTACTTTCGCGTTGTTGGCTTCGGCTGGGGTATCACTCGTTGAGGCGCTTGGGATTGTGCAGGAGGTGGCTGATTCGGAAGTGATGCGACAAGCCTTGGGGGTTGTGGCAAAAGATGTAGAAAAAGGTAATCCACTGGCTACGTCGCTGGCGGTACACCCGGTATTCCCGATGATTGTGTCGCAGATGACATCGGTAGGTGAGCAAACGGGAAAATTGGACGAAATCCTCAACCGTGTGGCCGGGTATTTTGAGACTGAATCGGAGCACGCGATCAAAAATCTCTCGACTGCAATGGAGCCGATTATCATGGTTTTACTTGGGGTCGGGGTGGGATTCTTGATTGTGGCGATTATTGTCCCAATCTATAACTTGACTAGTGCGTTCTAATGTGGTGATATAGAGCATATAAGGAGAAGATATATGTTTAGAAAATTAGGTTTTACAATGATCGAGTTACTGATCGTGATTGCGGTCTTGGGTATCCTGGCCGTGGCGGTCTTGGCTTCCATCAACCCTATCGAGCAGATCAATAGAGGTCGCGATACTGGTAGCCGTAGTGATGCGGAACAACTGATCTCGGCGGTTGATCGGTTTTATGCAGCTAAAGGCTTTTATCCGTGGATGACGAACGGGGCGAGTATCAACAGTACAACTGATTCTACGGGTACTCCCTCGACTGGAAATTTGTTGTTACTTGATGCACCGGCTACTTTGGTTGGAGCCGACGGTGGCGGTATAGATATACTGGATTTATTATCTGCCGGGGGTACAGCTGAGCTAAAGGCCTCGTTTACCTCGCGTATCGTGGATCCATCGGCTCCTAACTACCTTTCTATTTACAATTCTGGAGTGTCGGGTGAGAGTACTTACGTATGTTTTGTACCCAAATCCGCTTCTTTTCGTGAAGAAGCGTGGAATAGATGTTCAGCTGGGACTCCGCGCGCTTTAAACACCTCTTTACCCTCTGATTTTCCAACCGATGCCTGTCCAAACACGGGGACGTGTGCGACGGCAGCAACGTCGAACCTGGCCGTAGGGTGTTATATCTGCCTACCATAGCTAGTTATTATTAAAAAAGATAGAATGTGAGGATGATGTATTTCATCCTCACATTTTTTTTGGGGGCTGCGGTGGGGAGCTTTGTCAATGTGCTGATTGATCGGACGATCGCGGGAGAAGATTGGGTGTCTGGGAGATCACACTGTGATTACTGCAAGAAAACCCTTACCTGGTATGACATGGTTCCTATCTTGAGTTATGCTTTGTACCGGGGGCACAGCCGATGTTGCGGAGTGAAGCTGTCTTACCGTTACCCAATTGTAGAGCTACTGGTCGGGCTCTTGTTTGGGTGGTGGCTGATTGTCGGGTTTTGGTTCTTCCGACTGGCTAGTGCTCCACTCACGGTCATTCAGCCGGCATTTTGGTTGCTTACAGGGATCACCATTATGATTTTGACGTTAACGGATTTGTTTTATGGAGTGGTACTGTTGCCAGTTGTATGGCTTGGGGCATCGATGGCGTTGATTTATCGCTTGATACTCTGGCATTTTGGGGCTTACCAAACAGCTGATTTGATTACCTCGCTAGTTGTAGCTGGGATAGCCTTTGGATTTTTTTGGTTATTACATAAATTAACCAAGGGAAAGGGAATGGCGGATGGGGATATGTATGTCGCGGCTTATGTGGGACTACTGGCGGGGTGGCCACGCGGATTACTAGCGATCGGGATAAGTTTTGTACTGGGCGCCATTGTGGGGGTGAGCTTGATGGCTTTTAAGTTGCGTACGCGGAAGGATACCCTCCCCTTTGTGCCGTTTATGATGGCGGCGATGGTCATCGTTCTGGTGTGGGGCGAACAAATTATTCGTTACGTAAGTTGACGGATGTTTCGAAGTGGAGAGTGGGCGTCTGGATACTATCCACGGAGCCGAGATTGTTTAAATAGAACGACACTTTGATTAAATTGGTGTTTTTGTCGGGGTTGACTGGTGGGGTGGTGTCGGGGAGGCAGGTGAGGGTAAAGGAGGAAACAGCGAGATTGGCTGGGGTGAGATAAACACCAGAATTGGAGGCGATGCGCGAGCTTTGGACGGAGATGCTAGTACTGCCGCCATCCTGATTGATAAAGGTGGTGGCGGCGGAGTTGCAAGCGGTAATATCCTTGACGTTTCGGAGCATGCCCTGGATTTGGCCGATGGCATAGTTGCCAGCCTGCTTGGTTTTGGTGGTAAGTCTAATACGATTGCTACTGACGATACTCATCAGCATGGTGCTAGAGATAGCAAGCATAAGTAGACTCAATAAACCAACAACGACAATGAGTTCAATGAGGGAGAATCCACGTTTTAGTGCCATGAGGTGAGCTCCATTTCGGTAGTGACGTGACGAGTAAGTTTTTCTTCCCAGGTGACGTCGATGGTAATTTTGACGATGCCATTTGTTTTGTCGGTGGCGGAACTAGTGAGAGTGATTTGACGCTTATACTGCGTGCCAGTGATGTAACTAGAAGCACCACAAGCTCCTGGAGTTGGTAAAGAGTTGAAGTCTGATGGTAAACTGTTAAGACAAAATGTATTATTGGGCTTGGCGGCAATCGTGGCCCAGCCGAGGATGTCTCTTTGCGAGCGGATCCAGTCGGTGGCCTGGGTATTGTATTTGGTGGCTTCGGCAAGGCCTCGGGCCGAGGTATTTTGTTTTTGGGAGTGGTTGGTGAGGCTAAGGGCGGCGATGACCGCGACACTAATCAAAGCGGCGGCAATGACGATCTCGATGATAGAGGTACCGCGAAGTTTGATCACTTTATTGCACTCCCTGGTTTTCGATGGTACCGGAACTGGTGAGGAAGATGCGGTAGGTGATCCCGCTCGTGCTGACAAAGTCGATGTTGAGGGTGGAGGCACCGAGATTGATGCCGCCCGTGAGGGGATTGAAAAGAATCGTGGTGCTAGTCAAGGAAGTAATGCCGTCAATGCTAGTTGTTGTTTGAGCCCCCTGCCCTCCTGTGCAGGTACTCCTGGTTTTGATGGTTGGAGGCGAAGTGGAGAGGATGACTTGTTGGCCGGTGTATTTGCCGGTGCAATCTTCTTTACCGACGCTGGCGATGGTTTGACTTTCTTGGAGAATGCTGACAATTTTTTCCCCAGCGGCTTGGCCGATTTGGCGGTCACGGGCTTTGCCATAGGCCGAGATGCCAAAACTAACTAAAATGGAGATAATGGAAACAACAATTATTAGTTCTATTAAAGTGTAGCCATGTTTCATGGATTGGTAACCCCGTAATTGCAGGTACCTGCGGTACAACTCATAGTGCAGGCAGATGGCTTGGTATATCCAGTTGGGACTACCTCAAGATAAGCACATATGGAGAAGGTGGTAGTGGTAGTCCGGGTATATTGATATGTGCCAGTTTTGGGGTCTGTGGGGACAGCGGAGATGTAGTCGGGGTCGAGTGAGTCCTTGGAAGCTGGATACGTACCTATTTCGGAGCGATAGGTTTCGAGGGCCTGGCGGATCTGCTCGAGATCGGTTTTGCGCTTGGCGTCACGGGAGGATTGGGTGGCACGGATATAGCTGACACTCGCAATACCAATCAAGGTGGCAATGATAGTAGAGACTACGAGTAGCTCGATGAGGGTAAAACCTTTTTTCATATAAACATCTCCCTATTTGTTATTGTTGATTCTGGACACAAAATAAATTAAGAGTTCCAGTCCAGGTACATCCAGAGGCTGCTCCGGCACTAGCATTACCCTTCCCCGTTTCTTCAAGAAGTGCACAGATACAATAACTGTCATTGGCGGTAGTATCGATATAATCGTATGAGCTGTATAGGTAGGGGGTGCTGTTTTTGGGATCAACAGGAACTGGGTTGGTGCCAAAGGCGAGAGCTACAGTATCTGGGTATAAATTATTACCGGTCGTGGAGTAGTATTGCTCCATAGTGGATTGAATGGCCTTCATATCGGAGCGGCGGCGGGCATCACGGGCTTTGATCTGGGCACCGGTGTAGCTAGAGATAGCGACGGCAACTAGCACGCCAATAATGGAAATCACGACCAAGAGTTCAATCAGTGTAAATCCCTTTTTCATAAATAACCTCTCGTGCTTATTCAGCACAAACTACGTAATCTGTTTCGGGGACTATTGTGTAACCATTAAGAGCGTTGGCGCATCTAGCTTGAGAGGCGGCAATGTCTCCATCGGAGGCATTTTCGAGGGCGCCAACAAGAGCAAATTTATCTCCACCAGCGGAAGTATAAAAATAGGTGACGCTAGCTGTTGTAGTAGAGGAGGGATCCAGGGGGAGGTGGCCCATGTAAGTGGTTGTACCAATGGCAAAAGCGGCTGTGCCTCCCCAGGTACAAACAGTAGCGAGTGCACCACACCCGATGATATTTCCGCTATTTGAAGAGGGAAAATGCTGGTAGTCGGCGTAGTAGAGCCGGAGCGATTGGCTAATGGCCTGGAGATCGCCTTTGCGGCGGGCATCGCGGGCCCTGGCGCGGGCGGCTACTAAGTTGGTGCTGACAATGGCGGTCAAGATGCCGATAATGGCAATGACGATAAGGAGTTCGATCAAGGTAAAACCTCGAGAGATCGTAGATCGTAGATCGTAGATCGTAGATGATAGTGTCATTGATTGCTACTCGTAATTTTGTAGTTGCAGGTATTACCTGTGCCACCACAACCTGCTGTAGCAGGCGTAAAAATGGTGGGATCTTGCGTATTTTCCAGATGTGCGTAGAGGATGTAACCAGTTCCACTTTTGACGTAATAATAGTTATAACCCCCTGGGTCTGAAGGCAGTTTGGCGGCATAGACGGTGCCGGCGGGATCAACAAATGGATCGGGCAGAGGAGCAGAAGGATATTGTTTGTGATCATTGACGTAAGCCTCGAGGCTTTTGGCGATCGTGGCCAGGTCGGATTTGCGGGCGACGTCGCGAGCCTTGAGACGAGCCATTTGAAAATTACTGATGCCAATAGCAGAGAGAATCCCCAGGATTGCCATCACGATGAGCAGTTCGATTAAGGTAAAGCCTTTCATGGCATCAGTATGACCAATTTGACGTGGAAGGTCAAGTCTGATTTGATAGAGCTATGAATGGACGAGTCAAACAGGGTCAGGTGGGACTTTTATTGCTCGTGATTATGGGGGTGGTTGTGGCTCTTGCCATGTCGGTGGCCTCGCGGAGTCTGTCTGATACGGTGCTTTCTCGGCAGGAGAAAGAGAGTAGCGCGGCCTTTGGTGTGGCTGAAACCGGAGTGGAGAGCGCACTTAATTTGTTACGTCAGGGGTCGCTAGGAGGTGGAGACTATTCTTTAACTGATTCTACGGGACTCGTGACTGGGAATTATCGGGGTGATTTGACTACTTACACTCTTTTCGTAAAGGAAGGAGAAACGGCCCATTTGGATTTGAGTAGTTATGTGCCAACCCTAAATATTGCTTGGACTAAAAAGGGAGCTAATAACGAAGATTTGACATGTCAACCAACTGAAGGCAGTGGTAATTCGGCGGCGGCAATTGAAATTATTGCGATACAAGCATCAACAAATATTGTTAAACGAAGTTATTTTAATCCGTCTAATTGTCCTTTTACCCCAAATAATTTTTGGGACAGCGATGATGGTGGAGCCAATTTCCGGAGTATGATTAATCCTTCTTACTCGGTTCCGCCTAATACGACGATAGTCAGGATTAAGCCTCTTTATGCTGGTGCAACCATCTCGGTCACCGGATCATCGAATCAGATGTATTTAATTCAGTCAAAAGCTTCGGGTGGAGATGCGCAGAAAGAGATCCAGGTAAAACGAGGATTAGATGCTCCTCCTTCTGTATTTGATTTTGCGTTGTTTTCCGGTACGATAATTGTAAAATAGTGGTATATTAATAGTTATGCCTGCCTATTTTGGACTTGATATTGGTGCGTCGAGTATAAAGGTTTGTCAAGTGAGTCTGATGGGGACGAAGGGTTTTACGGTGGAGGCGGTGGGGCTCACGGTTAACCCGGCAGGATCAATCGATTTCACGGACCAAATGGTACAGGATAAATTAAAACCTGCGATCAAGCAACTGATCTCCGAAGCCAAGATTCACGAAAAGAGAGTGGTAGTGTCGGTGTCGGAGAGCAAGGTCTATAGCCGGATATTGTCCCTCCCCTCGATGTCGGAAACGGAGCTATCAGCGGCGATTAAGTGGGAAGCAGAGCAGTTTGTACCGATCCCCGTATCGGAGGTAGAGCTGGATTTTTCAATAGTGGAGCCGAGTATTCCGGGAGCAAGTGAGAAGAAAATGTTAGTTTACCTAGTCGCGGCGCCCAAGAAGTATTTACAAGGAATGGTAGATATGTTGACTGGAGCGGGGTTAGAGCCGATTGCGGTAGAAAGCGAGATGGTGGCGGTAAGTCGAGCTTTTACCTTTGGACAGGGTCAGTCGACAACCCTGTTTGTACATTTTGGCGCCATGTCGAGTGTCCTCGCAATCGTGGACGGGGCCAATTTAACCTTCTCTTACGTGATTCAGTCGGGAGGAGTGGCGCTGACTCGAGCTTTGACCCAATCACTTTCGCTTCCCCTCCCCCAGGCAGAAGAGTACAAAAGAACATACGGGCTTCAGGATAACCAATTAGAGGGAAAAGTAAAGGCAGGGCTACTCATAGTTTTGGATAGTGTAGTTTCGGAAATGCGCAAGGCGATGGAGTATCACCTATTGACGAAGAAATCACCAGTAGCCAGAATTGTGTTATCGGGAGGTGGGGCGTACTTACCAGAGTTTTCGGTACATTTGACAAAAATTTTTGAGGGAATTGAGGTGACGGTGGGAGATCCGTTTGTTGCGGGGAAACCAGGTAAGGGGGTAACCATACCTCCGGAAAAAGCGGTATATAGTGTGGCAGTGGGGCTCGCGGAGCGAGTGTTTTAATATGGTGGATATCCGCATTAATTTACTGAAAAATCGGCCAACCTTAAGTGAGAATGAGTACCGGAAGGAGCGTGAGGCACTACGGCGAGCAGTGTGGGGATTGGTAGTCGTGATAGTCGTTCTTATGGCGTTATCAATCTGGAATTTGGTACTGACAAGTAGACTCAAGAAAATTGAGATAGAAATAACTCAATCTTCAAAGGAGATGCAAGGGTTGGTTCAAGCTAGTGCTAGGCAAATTTATTTGAAAAGCAGACTTCAGTTGATTACAAATTTTTTGAATGATCGATCATTAACGCGTGAATCGTTGCAGAGAATATTTTCGAACGAAATCGCAGGAACACATATTTCTAATATGGCATTTGTCGGTGAGAATATCTTGCGTATTCAAGTGACTGCGGATAACTCAACGTCTTTAGGAGAAGTTTTGAAATATTACCAAGGGGGCGATGCTTACTTTATACAGGTAGTGAGTCGGGGGATAACGAGAGGTAAAGACGGGGAATATCAGCTGTCACTAGATTTGACGATACCCGAAGGAGAAAGTTGATGTGGATAAATAAACACAGGACCCTGGTAATGGCCGGTTTGTTGGGGGCTATGGGAGTAGCTTTGATATTTTTGGTGGTTCTCCCAATTTATTGGAGTACGAATAAAATACTTGCAAAAATTGAAATAAGAACAAGAGAACGTGACGAACTGGCTAGTCAAATAAAGATTTTGTCTCAACTGGACTCTAACGTGTTGGCGGAGAGAGTGAAAGTGCTAGATTCGGCTTTGCCGCCGAGAAAAGATATCCTGATGTATCTAGCTGCCATCAATGGGTTGTCAAATGAACTAGGTTTATCTTTTGGAGGAATCAGTCTAACGCCGGGAGAGTTGACGGAGGCAACCGAGTCGGCTAGGAAAAAAACTGCTACGCTAAATTTACAAAGTTTAGAGACAGAGATAAAAATTCAGGGTGGGAAAGATAGCGTTTATGCCTTTTTACGGGCGATTGAAGAAATTCTACCCCTTATGCAGATCAAGAATATTAAAGTGGCGGTAAGTGGAGAGGACCAGTATTCTCTGTCTCTGTCACTGGGGATGTTGTGGGCCGAGCCTGTTACGACAGAGGTAGAGGGGCCAATGATGGTATTTGGGGACGAGGAGGAAAAATATTTTCAACAACTGTCCGGATACCGAACGTATCCTGGGCTCGTGACCCAAATTCTACCAGAGAATCAGGAGGGGAAGAGCGATATTTTTGCGGGGCCTATACTTCAACCGTAAGACTTTCTTCTTTGACTGGAGTAACAGTTTCCTCGGTTGTTGTTTCGGTGGCAAGGGGGGTGTTTTCGGAAACAATCGAGACTCGGACGTGCACGCCACGCTGAATGGCAATGACACGCATAATCGTACGGATGGCTTTGATCACTTTGCCTTCTTTGCCGATGATCCGCCCGACGTCGGTGGGATTGACGGTAACAATGTAGTTGGTGGTTCCCTCTAGATCTTCAACGGCGATTTTGACGTCGTCGGGGACGGTCGTAATATTTTTCAAGATATATTCGAGAATGTCTTGCATAAGACTCCTTTATTTTGGTAATTTTGTAGATTTGAGCACGAGTTGGCGGATAGTGTCTGTGGGTCTTGCACCTTTGGCAACCCAAGAGTCGTAGGAGACACGATCAAGGCGAAATTCGTGGGGAGTAGTAAGGGGATTGTAATAGCCAAGGCGGGCGATGTGGCGGGTGTTGAGCTTGATGCGATCTTCGATGACGACTACATGATATTGTGGTTGCCCCTTTTTGCCAATCCGAGTGAGTTTGATTTTAAGCATAGGTGGAAGTATATCAGGTTTTAGTGATCATCTCAAGAGTATTTTTGGCGGCGTCCTCCTGGGCGGTTTGTTTGCTTTTCCCTGTTCCTTGGGCATAACTTTCGTCGCCAATTTCAACGCGCATCACGAATTGTTTATCATGATCGGGTCCCGATTCGGAGATGAGGGTATAAAGTGGTGTAGACTTGTAGCGGGACTGGGCAATTTCTTGAAGGAGAGATTTGTTATCTTTGTAAGTTTCAGTTTGCAGCACGGCCTGGGCCTTTTGGAGTAGATGTTTTTCCAGAATGGTCACACAGACGTCATAACCCTGGTCTAGGTAGATAGCACCAAGGAAAGCTTCGAAAGTATCGGCCAGAATGGAGCGATTGAGTCGTCCACCGGTGGCTTCTTCTCCCTTGCTCATTTTGATCAAATCGGCAAAGCCCAGATCTTCCGCAATTTTAGCCAGGCTTTCGGTGCGGACGAGAGCGGCACGGACATTAGTGAGCATTCCTTCCTGGAAATCTGGGTAGGAGGAGTAGAGGAAATGAGAGGTCGCGAGCTCGAGGACGGCGTCTCCTAGATATTCCAGGCGTTCGTTGGATTCGACAAAATCACGTGACTCGTTGAGGTAGGAACGGTGGACGAAGGCGTTTTGGACCAAATGTTCATCTTTAATCTGGAGGACGAGGGTCTGGGTTAGAGTGGCAAGAGAAGAAGTCATAATTGCTCCTTTTTGGTCAGAATGGTACCTAGAACTCCGTTGATAAAGCTGGGGGTAGATTCGGCTCCATATTTTTTGGCGATTTCGATAGCTTCATCGATTACCACCTTGGGGGGAGTATCACTATTCATCAACTCATCGGTGCTAACGCGTAAAATAGCCAGGTCAATGCGATTAATTTTATCCAAGGGCCATTCGGGAGCGGCAGATTCGATTAGGGCATCAACGGGGGTCGTGAAATTGGGGACGAAACTGTGGGCGAACATGGCGGAGACGTGAGCCTCGCGTTTTTTGTGTCTTGGGTCGGTAGAGGTTTTCATTTATTGATTACAGTTGGTGCAAACGGTGTGGGATTTCTTCATTTGACTACAGTTTTTGCATTTGACGAGTTTGGGCAGAGCCAGTTTGATGCTGGCACGGTGTTTACCTTGACGTTGAGTGGACCATTTGCGTTTGGGTAGTGGGGTCATAAGTTAATGTATTCTAACAGCTTCGTGAGTTTGGCGCAATAATTCGCTGTCATAGATTGAGGCGAAGTGGAGGGAGAAAAAACCGTGTTGGGACTGCCCAAAGAGTTCGCCGGGGCCGCGATTTTCCAGATCATAGAGTGCGAGTTTTTCCCCGTTTGATTCGGATTTGAAATAGGCAAGGCGAGGAGTATTCGATGAGGAAAAGAGCAGACAATATCCTTGTTTGTCACCCCTCCCTACTCTGCCCCGTAATTGGTGGAGCTGGGCGAGACCAAAACGTTCGGCGTCTTCGATAACCATAATGTTGGCACGGGGGATGTCAATCCCCACCTCAACCATGGAGGTGGCGACGAGGATTTGGGTAATGCCGTCACGGAAAGCTCTAAGATGTTCTGTTTTCTCTATCTCTTTCATTTTGCCATGCATGATGTCGATAGTTAGGCCTGGGAGACGTTTTTTGAGATCTGATTCGAGCAGTTTGAGCGATTTTTGACTATTCCCTTCGTCATCTTCGGCTTCTTCGATGAGGGGGACAACCACAAAGGCTTGATTATGATTGGAGACTGCTTCGTTTTTGATCCAGGTGTATGCACGCTCTCTTTTTTCTTCCTCTACTAGATAGGTTTTGATGGGGAGGCGATTTTTGGGGAGTTCGTCGAGACGCGAGATAGCCATACTAGAGAAAATAGTCATGGCCAGAGTCCGGGGGATTGGGGTGGCAGTCATCATCAGGACATGGGGAGCAGGAGCGAGTGAGGATAAATACTCCCGTTGTTTGACGCCAAATTTGTGCTGTTCGTCGACAATGACCAGACCAACTTTGCCAAAATGATGTTTGGGAGATAACAGGGCTTGGGTACCCACCACGAGGTCGGCACTGGGGTCCCCCTGGGTATTTGCGGTAATTAGGGAAACTTTAAGGGATGATCCCAACAAGTCGTGAAAAGAAGTAAAGAGTTGTTCGGCTAGAATTTGAGTGGGGGCCATGACTAATGTCTGGTGGAGCGAGAGATGAGAGGCTAGTGCGGCCGCCGCGGCGACCAAGGTCTTGCCCGAGCCTACCTCGCCTGCAAGGAGTCGGTGCATGGCGATGGGTTTAATTAAATCAGAGAGAATTTCGTTGAGTACACGAGTTTGGGCACCTGTTGGGATATACGGTAGACTCGTAAGCCAGCTGGTCAGTTTGCCAGTGTTCCAGTGCAGGGCTTCAGTTTTGATCTGGTTATGCTCACTTTTTTCTAGACTTTCGAGTTGGAGATGATAGAGCTCATCAAAGGCCAGGCGACGGATGGCACCTTCAAGGACTGTCCTTGAAGGGGGGAAGTGAATATGGCGAAGCGTAGTGGGTAGATCGAGAAGATTGTATTTGTTTTGAATCTCTAGAGAGAGGTGATCAAGGGGCTTGTAGACTTTAAGGGTGGCACGAACGTGGGCACGGAGATGGCCGGATTTGAGGGATCCGATGGGGGTGTAGATGGGCAATAGTTCTTCCTGGGCTTGGTAATATGGTTCAACTTTGGTGAGGCCGGGGTTAACGATTTGTAGCGTGGGGCCAAAGATGGTGAATTGACCCCGGACGAGATAAGTTGAGCCTGGAGAAACAGAACGCGTGATAAAGGGGCTGTTGAACCAGCGAAGAGTTAGGGTGCCGGAAGAGTCACGGAAGGTAGAGAGTTGGGTCGTGACGTGGGGCCCATGATGGCTCACGGGGAGGGTTAGGGTACCAACGAGACTAACCCACTCTCCTACCCTCGCAGAGCGGGTAGTACGAGGTAAATAGGCGCGATAGGTGCGAGGATAATGGGTCAGGAGTTCGTGGGGCGTGGTAATACCGTGTCGTACCAGCGTGCCGACAGTCTTTTCACCGATACCGGGGATGTCGAGAAGTTCCATAACTTAAGTTTACATTACCTTGCGAAAAAGGGGGCAAATGACATGGCCAGGAGGGCGACCGTCGAGATGGCCGTAATCACTACCCAGACTTTGCGCTGACGTTTAGTTAAGGACATATTTGATTCTCCTAAAAGTATGCTTACCAAATTTGAGAATATCATCTTTTACTTCTACCCCACCTTGTTCGAGCATGCGCTTGAGATCGCTATTGCTGACGCCAAGGTCCGCAGATTTGAGAATTTCGAGAATAGGTGTACCAGTTTTAATAGTGATTGCGGGGATATCTTTGGGGATGGCTTTGGGTTGGACCACAGTATTATAGTAGGTCTCCCCTACTCTAGCTCCAGACTCGCCATGAAGCTGGCGAGTAATGTCAAAAGCGAGACGCTTTTTGTTTTCAACTGGCTGGTTGAGATCGAGTGCTTTGATTTCTTCCATGGGGATGTCGGTCACGAGTTCAAAGTAGGTAGTGATCATATCATCGGACATGGCCATGATTTTGGTGTAGATGACCTCGGGTTTGTCGGTGAGCCAGATACAGTTATTCGCGGTTTTGCTCATCTTTTTGCCGTCGGTGCCGTCGATCATAGGGGTGGTGAGGACGAATTTCTCCCGGTTATTCATTTTCTTTTGCAGTTCGCGGCCGACCAACATGTTGAACTCTTGGTCGGTGCCGCCGATCTCGAGATCGACATCCATGACGACTGAGTCGTATCCTTGGAGCAGTGGGTACATGGTTTCGTGGTACCAAACCGGATCTCCCTGGGCGATACGGCGGATGAAAGACTCTCTTTTGAAAAGTTGGGTGGCGCTGATGTTGCTGGCGATGCCAATAATATCTTTGAGGGTGAGTTTGGTGAGCCAATCGCCGTTTTGCTTGATTTTGACGAGGTCAAAGTCCACAATTTTACTGACCTGTTCTTTCCAGGTCCCAATATTGGCGTCAATTTCTTCTTGAGTAATCAACTTGCGGCCTGTATCGCGTTCACTCGGGTCCCCGGCCAGGACAGTACCGGTGCCAAAGAGAAAGATGACTTCGTGTCCGGCCCGGGCAAAGTCCATGAGTTTGCGGAAACCGATCGTGTGGCCCAAATGGAGATCTTTGAAAGTCGGGTCAAAACCCTGGTAGAGACGGATTTTTTTACCGGCTATCAATTTTTCTAAACTTGCCTTGTCCGGCAAGATTTTGGCGACGCGGCGAGTTAAGAGATCGGGGGGAATTTGCATAGAGATATTTTATACCATTTGCATTGTATGAGGGCTGGCGAGATGAGAATGAAGAAGCGAGTGGTCGAGTTTGTGAGCAGCCTTTTCGAGATCGTGGGTGGTCGTGGCTTTCATCCATTTGTCCATCTTTTTGTAAAATTGGTCTTTCGTTGGAAGATAAGCAAATCTACTAATTAACTCCTCTCGGAGGTTTTTTATATCTTGTTTGCTAGCTAGACTGTATGGAATCCTTTTTACTGCTAAGTCAGTTATCTTGAGCAGAGCTGTCAGGTTTTCTATCTTAGTAATCCAAAATTGTGACTCTTCTTTAATAATTTCGCGAACATCTTGTTTAGAAACGAAATTTTCGTCTAAGTATTTAAAAATTGGGGTCCAGTCGATTGCTTGGGTTTTAGTAGTCATAATTTGATTAAAGCATTATACTAACAGCTATGCAAGATTGGGCACAGGTGTGGAAGCAGAGAAAGTATGGGAGACGAGGGAGAGTGCGATGGGACAAGCAGACAATCCTTAAATATCTAGGATTAATTGCGCTCTTTGGGACACTGGCGGGAATCTTTGCCATGTTCGTGATGTTTGCGTGGTTCGCACGTAGCTTACCTGACCCCAACAAGATCGTGCGGAGGGAGGGCTTCTCGACCAAGATCCTGGATCGGGACGGGGGGACACTGTATGAACTATACCAAGACTATAACCGGATCCCGATCGAAATAACCGATGTGCCCAAACAACTGCAGCAAGCAACGATCGCGATTGAAGATAAAGAATTTTATACCCACCAAGGATTTAGTACCTGGGGAATGATTAGAGGATTGCTACGCGGAATTACGCGAGGGAGAGCACAGGGCGGTTCCACGCTGACACAACAACTAGTAAAAAACGTGTTACTCACGAATGAGAGGTCTCTGCCGCGGAAGTTTAAAGAACTGGTGTTGTCTCTCCAGATAGAGCGTAAGTTTAGTAAAGACGAAATCTTGCAGATGTATCTGAATGAAGCTCCCTACGGTGGAACAGCGGTGGGGATTGCGGCGGCCTCGGAGCGATATTTTGGGATTGAACCGAAGGATTTAACACTTACCCAATCGGCGATATTGGCCGGAATGCCCCAAGCTCCCTCACGTTACTCACCATATGGAAGTGATAAGTCGGCTTATGTGCCGCGGGCAATGGCAGTTTTACGCCGGATGAGGGAAGATGGATACATTGACAAGGACATGGAAAACCAGAGTGTCAAGGAACTTGAGAGTGTCCAATTCCGAGAACAGACAGGTTCACTCAAAGCTCCGCACTTTGTATTCTATGTGAAAGATCAGCTTGTCGAGTTGCTTGGTGAGGCACTGGTTGAAGAAGGTGGATACACCGTGACCACAACACTGGACTCGGAGCTCCAGGATTTTGCCCAGACGGCGGTGAAGGAGGAAATCGATAAGCTCGAGAAGGTGCATGTGACCAATGGGGCAGCGATGGTGATCTCCCCCCAGAACGGAGAAATACTCTCAATGGTGGGGTCCAAAGACTATTTTGCACCTGACTATGATGGCAAAGTGAACGTTGTCTTGTCGTCTCGTCAGCCGGGGTCAGCGATTAAACCAGTGACTTACGCCACAGCATTTGCCAAGGGTTACTCCCCTTCCAGTGTGCTGTTAGATGTTCCCACCAAGTTTCCGGGTGTAAAAGAGGGTGAGTTTTATGAGCCAAAGAATTACGACGGTAAATTCCACGGTCCGGTCCAGTTACGGTTTGCGCTTGGGTCTTCGCTCAACGTTCCGGCCGTAAAACTCTTATCGTTGGTGGGTCTAAAAGACATGCTTCAACAGGCATACGACATGGGCTTTCCGAGTCTCGCTCCAACTCCAGAAAATATGCGACGATTTGGGTTGTCAGTGACCCTGGGGGGTGGAGAAGTACGGCTTTTTGATTTGGTACATGCATACTCCGCATTCGCTAATGGGGGAGAGCGTGTAGAACCAGTTTCTATCCTTAAAGTGGTGAAGGATGGTAGGACTCTTTATGAATCTAAACAAGCGCAAAAACAGCGTGTACTTACACCAGAAGTGGCGTTTTTAATAAATCACGTGCTGTATGACAATAACGCACGCTTGCTGACTTTCGGGGCTAATAGCTACTTGAATATGAGTGGGAGGTCAATTGCAGTGAAGACCGGGACAACTAATGATAAACGGGACAACTGGACTGTGGGGTGGAGCACCCATGCGGTTGTGGGGGTCTGGGTAGGGAATAATGATAACTCCGCTATGAAAGAGGTAGCATCTGGGGTAACGGGGGCGTCCCCAATTTGGCGAAAAATTATGTTAAAAACTTGGGAGAAATACAAAGGAGAAGATTTTGTAGCACCTCCTGGAATCGAGAGTCAATTGGTGGACACTATTTCCGGTTACCCAGAACATGATGGATATCCCACACGAGCGGATTATTTTGTGCGAGGAACGGCACCAACTGAACCAGACCCGATGCATACCAAAGTAAAAATATGTAGATCCGACGAGAACAAATTGGCAAGTGACGTGGACATCGCACGGGGAGAATTTAATGAGAAAGAATATTATGTTTTGAAAAATGAAAGTAGTGGGTGGCAAGATGACATCTGGGCTTGGATTGACTCGCAAGGTGAAGAAAAATATAAAGTCCCGCGTGAGTATTGTGCTGCCAATACCGAAACAGTGATTGGATTTGAAAAACCCAGCGGAAATAGTCGGGTAGAGCAGAATACATTTGAAGTCAGATTGAGCGTTACGACCAGTAAAGAAATAGAGTGGATTAAACTGTACAAGAATGGAGCGGAGATCGAGACGTTTGGGGCGAGTAAACAAGTGACAACGAATATCACTCTCCCTGACGGGACTTACGAATTAATGGGTAAAGTGAAAACTAAAGATGGGGCAGAAACTATTACTTCAATCAAGATTGGAGTGAAGATGGCCTGGGACTTTGTCCCCTCCCCGACTGCAACGGCCTCCGCTACACCTTAAGATTTTGAATCTATTTTAAGGGATTTTTTGAGTGTAGAAAGGATCAGGGACTGTTCTCTCTCTATATCGGATTTATCCGGCCAAGTCAAGGTGAGAAGATAGTTGTTGGTGTCTGCTAATTTGGTAAATGATTTACAGATAACACTTTGAATGGTTAAAGTAAGTTGATTGATTACCTGGATAATATCGGCGTAATTAAGGCTGGGGGGGACGATGAGAGAGAGATCACGAGATTGAGTATGGGCAAACTCTGAAACAATCCCGGAATAATTGATGGCGAGGGACATAAGGGTGTCGGTGACGAGAGTGTAACTCTCGTGAGAAATGGTGCCAATAAGCTGATTGCCAACTAAGATCTCATGTTTATGATTGATAAAATATTGTGTAATACCGAGATTGACTAACAAGCTAGTTAGAGAGTCTTTAGTCCCCATTACAGTCAATACTCGACCTTCGAGATATTTATTACCCAATTTGCGGAAAACCTTGCCAATCTCGAAAACAGTAATTCCTGCTTGTTTATGTTTTTTGTAGGTTGAAATAACTTTAAAGAGACCTGGTTCCAAATTGGTGCGAAGAGCATTTTGATCGGTAGAGAGTGTGTTGGCGAGGACAACTTCATCACTTTGACCATTGGAAGTGACAAGGGAACTGGTGATGTGTTCGTGAGCGCCTTGGGCAACAAGGAGATCCCGCAGACGTTCTTCGAAGCGGTAGATAGCGGGAGTGAAGTCGGTGGGGACAGGACTAGAGAGTGCCTGGACAGGAATATTGGTGTAGTTGTTGATGCGCAAGATGTCAGAGACTAGATCGTCTTCGACTTCGATGTCAGTACGGAAGTAAGGCACTTCGAGGGTAAGAGTTTCTATTGATTCTTCGACTATGGCGTATTCGAGTGATTTGAGGATATTTTTAATCTTGGCAAGGGGAATATCCATTCCGGAAAGGAGTTTGAGCCTGGATAGATGCAGAGTCATGGTTTTGGGAGTGACAGGACATGGGTAGTAATCATCGTTTTCGTAAACTGTGCCGCCTGCGAGTTCGAGGATTAAATCTGTGGTACGAGAAATAGCTAAATCGATAGTACGGGGGTCGAGAAACTTATCGTTGCGACTAACCGATTCATTAATAATTTTAAGTCGACGTGAAGAATGTCTAATGACACGTGGATCATAATTACCAGAATCGAGGATGATATCCTGAGTTGTGTTGGTGACTCCGGTATTCTTTCCACCTACCACTCCTCCAATGACAGTGATTTCTCCACCAGAAGTGAGAACAAAATCATTTTTATCTAAGACTGCTTCAGTACCCAGGAGAGTGATGATTTTTTCTCCTGTTTTTGCCCAGCGGATAGTGATATCTTTCCCTCTTAATTTTGAAATATCTTGAGTGTGCATAGTTTGGGCAAATTCAATCATCACAAAGTTAGTGATATCGACGATGTTGTTGATGGGTTCCATCCCGTAAAGTTTGAGACCGTCAGCGAGCCAGGATGGGGATGGCTTTACCTTAATTCCTTTAATAATTCTTGTTCTAAATCTTTTGACAGCATTAACCTTTACATCTATTGTTATTTTGTCTTTGGGATCGATATTTTTACCTGGCTTAGTTGAGATTTTGGGAAGTTTGAGGGGGATGCCTTCGAAAGCGGCAAGGTCGCGGGCGCAACCGATCATAGAGAGGAGATCGGAGCGGTTGAGACGCTGTTCGAGATCGAGAACGTCATTTTCGATGGGTTTGTCGAGCATAAGGCCGAGTTGGGTGAAGCTAGTTGCGATTTCTCTACCTGATTTAGTCGTCTCGATGTAATCCTTGAGCCAGATGAGAGGTATTTTCATAGGTAGACTATTTCACCTCCGTATAGCTTTCTAATATCTGTAATGCCGTATTTAGACATGACCAGGCGGTCGAGGCCCATGCCGAAGGCAAAACCAGAGTAATTTTCTGGATCAATACCACAGGCTTTGAGCGTGTTGTAATGAATCATGCCAGAGCCTAGTATTTCTATAAAGCCGCGATATTTACAGATCTGGCAGCCAGAACCATTGCAAAACCGGCATTCCATATCTACCCCCATGCCGGGGCTTACTTCGGGGTAGTATTTGTAACGAAAACGGAGCTTGACATTTTCGCCGAAGAGAAACTGGTGAAATTTGGTGAGCGTGTCTTTAAGATGTCCCATGGTAATCCCTTTGTCGACGACAAATCCTTGATACTGATAAAAGAAAGCGCTGTTGGTAAGACTGGTTGTTTCGTTGCGATAGCATTTGCCGGGGACGACAATACGCATGGGGGGCTTAAAGTCAGATAACATGCGAGTCTCGACGGAGGAGGTGTGAGTGCGTAGAAGCAAGTTTGGTTCCTCGATAAACAGAGAATCTTGTAAGTCGGTCGCTGGGTGACCCTCGGGGAGGTTGAGGCG
>Ga0075701_109_pt1 | contig 19489 bp, 19 predicted proteins | sample RifGroA2_FD_67732 | JGI IMG/M metagenome (GOLD analysis project Ga0075701, IMG submission 67732) | Microgenomates bacterium GW2011_GWA2_46_16
CAATTTGGCACTTAGCGCACTTATGAAAGCCCTGACAGGAGAAGTCGAATCATTTGATTACTTAGAAGGTTTACTACTGAATATATCTAGTGGCCAAATTGATGTAATGAATAGGGTGTAAAATGTCCATATGAAAATTGCAGTAGTTGGAGCACATGGGACAGGTAAGACGACAGTTTGTCGGGAAATCGCCAAAAAACTCAAATACAACTATATTCCAGATATTGTAGCTGAAGCTTTTAGGCTAAAGTTCACAATCAACGAAGAAACTCCTCCTGAGTCGCAATTTTGGATTTTGTCGAAGCAAATTGAGTTAGAGAGAAACACACCATCTCCCTGGATAATGGAAAAATCTCTCTGGGATAATGTTGTATATGGTTCATTTTCGATTAAAGACAAGGAAGTATTATCAGTAATTCAAAAAATAGTGGATGCAAATGCGAAATACGATTTAGTTTTTTACCTGCCCATTGAATTCCCGATACCAGATGATGGGTTGAGAAGTTTGAATGCTGATTTTCAGAAATTCGTTGATGGAAAACTGCTCGAATATCTCAAATCTCATGCCATAAAATATCACACATTAACAGGTGATAACGATAAACGTGTCAATTCTGCTGTTAAAATAATTAGAAAGCTAAAAAGTTCATAATGTCGCCAACGCAGCTGGCGGATCGCGCGCGCAAAAAATAAAAAGACTGGCGCGGCGCCTGCCTGCGCAGGCAGGCCCGGCCCGCCGCGCAACATTTTAGGCCGCCGCAGGCGGCCGGAGAGCGGTTATAACTTCTCTGTATTCGGCGACACAAACAGACATGTTAGAATAGTGAACGTTGCGGGTATAGTTCAGTGGTAGAACGGCTGCTTGCCAAGTAGCAGATACGGGTCCGATTCCCGTTACCCGCTCCAGACCTATAGTATTTATGCTGTAAAAGTGACCTTTCGAGACTTGAAAAAAGTGGTGTCAAAGGTTTCTAAAAATCCTAATCGACCAAGCAATGGCGGAACCTCATCGCTGTCGAAAAAAGCTATTGGTACTTGACGTGTGAACTTGCCGACTTTAACTTCAATTCTTTTTTTGTATAAATATATTTTTTGTTCTCCACCTACTCCTGATGTTGCGTCTACAATGCAATCTTGCTCGAGCGATATTCCTAGATCGCTGGAAACATATCTGGGCAAAATGCTGAAATCGGCGCCAGTATCGACTACCATCCAGATGTCTGACCATAAATCGCCAATGAAAGATTTAAAAGAAACTTTTGCTACTGGACGAAATATTTTACCGAAATAACTATCGCTGGCAAATTCGTAATCAAATTTTACATCCATAAAATCAGGGATTGTGCTTTTGGAAGATAGGCAATTTCTGGTGTTTGGTGGGGATGACTATCTCTCACTTCTCTTAAAATCTTGGAGGCACCCTCGCCTGTTTTGGCAGTAAAAATTTTTCCTCCAACTAGGATTACATGTTTACCCCTATACCGTGGATTTTTAAAGATGTCCATCATAGTAATTTTTTTCTTCATATGCAAAGTATATCACTTTAAAACAAGGGCTTGCGGGTCAAGGTGTAGGAGTTGCTTTTAAAGAGAAAGACGGCGGGACAGTCTTCAAGGAGAAAGCGCTGGAAGTCTTGGTAGATTTCTTTACGCAGTTTTTGGTCAGAAGTGCGGCGACCATCCTCTAATAATTTGTCAATCTTGAGATTGCTAAAGTGGGTAAAATTGGTGGCTTGAGTGGAATGCCAAATGGTATATTGATCGGGATCGATTGGGGCCGTAAAATCGGCGAGAATCACCTGATAATCGCTGCTCATCATGTTGGAGACAACTTTGACACTGACTGAAACACCAAGAACCTTTCTCCAAGACTCCGCAATGCTTTCAGCGACATCGAGATATTGCAAAATAGTCTTAATTTCGAGGTTAACAGAGGCGGGAGTTTGATTGTCTTGAGTAAAAAGGGACTTGGCCTTTTCTGCATCAAAGTCATAAGTTTTAATCAAACTGTTGTAGGCCCAGGAATCCTGGTCGATAGGGGAAAACGAGCGTTCTTTACCGAAAGTTTTATCTTCGATCGCGTAGGCGAGAGCTTGGCGGGTAGATTTGTTTGAAAGAAGGAGATCATTGTTGTTAAAAAAGAGCACGCTCTGACGATTTTGAGTAGTTTCGTTGTTCTGCACTTGGGTGGTGGGGTCAGCGCTGATCTTAGGAGGAACAAAAGAAAGTCCCTCGATGGCATCTATATCACCTAATTTATAGGCGGTGAGAGCACTGGACTCGGTGGGGTAGAATTTATAAACAAGTCTTTGAGTATCATTTTCGATTTGGAGTGATTGAATCACCCCGTTGCCGATTTGAGTATTGGTCAGACGATAGTCTTTGGTACCTAATTTGTCCATTTTGAGAAGAGGACGAGAGACAGCAGAGAAAAATGGAGAAAATGGTTCTTTAAGTCGATAAGTGATGGTATTATCTCCCCTTTCGATTTCAACATCCTTGAAGTTGAAAGTGATGTCTTCCACGGAAACCGAGGTTCCATTGTGCCAAGTTTGATCTTGATCTAAAGCAAAAATATAGGTGGTTCCGTTGTCTTTGACTTCCCAGGTTTTGGCAAGACCTGGTTTGACGATCCCATCTTGACCAACGCTCACTAGACCTGAACTAATTTTGGTTTGGATATCGAGAGGGAAATCGAGAAGGGTATATTTGCCAATGCGACCAAGCCGGAGAGTTTGTTTGGGACTGGGAAAATAGCGAGCAAAAAAGAAAAATATGGCGAAGAGAGAAAGGACAATCAGGGTCGTGCGGAAGACAATTTGATAGTGACGAGCGAAAAAACTTTTAGTGACCCACCAATACCTGCGTAAAACTTTGAACATAAACTAAAGCGCGCTCCGGATAGCCAAACAGATAAACAACAGGCTGACTCCAAGCGTAACGTAAAAAAGGGATTTTTCCACTCCCCGCTTGGTGTGGTAGTTGCTGCTGGCGCCAAAACCAGCTCCTAGTCCGGTACCCTTGGATTGGAGAATAATGACGGTGATGAGAACGAGCGCAGTGATAATTTGCAGAATAGAGACAAGCATAGACTAACTTTCAGATGCAAACAGAGTACTAATGAGAGAGTAGGTCAGGCTCATGATGAGCGAGGTGATAACCAAAACCCAGAACAAGCCAAGAGGACCAGGAGGAAGAACCAGCCAAGCAGTTTGGAGGCCGGAGTAGGTAAAGGCAGAAATACTGATACCGTCGTAGACTAGGTCAAAGAGATACAGGACGAGAACATTGCTCACCCAGCGAAATAGACCCAAAGTTAAAAGATTAATGGGAAGAAAAAACAGTTTGATAATTGGGGAAAGGATAAAATTGAAGATGACGAAAACGAAAGAGGCGAGTAGGTAAGTAGCCATATTATTGTCGAGATGAACACCAAGCAGAAAGTATTGGGCTACATAGAAGCTGGCAGCAGTCGCGAGAATTTTGACAATAAACTTGCGCATAGTGACTTTATCTTATCATAAAGTGAGAGATGGCGAGGAGATGGGAGAGTTTGAGAGGCGTAGGGAGGAAGGTATCCCACCTGTTCATGGACGAGGGAGACGTTGCCGGTGTTCACAACTTGATTGCCTTTCAATTCGAAGCGAGTGACGACAGGAGAAACGTCTGTGGCGACTTCCACTTGGACGTATTTTTGATCAGCAGAGTCTTTGTAAACACCGGCCGGCAGGGGGTAGGTGGGCTCCAAACCATGACGAACGAAAGTAATATGACTAAAATCGAGTTTGTGAAAATAATCGATCCCCCCCGTCGTATTGCCCCAGGTAGGATCGAGTTGAATCCAAGTACCCATGGTTGAGTCGAAGTATTCCGGCCAGGAGTGGAGAACGTCTGTTTCGAGATTGAGAGGACGTAGGGCCGTGTTGGTGGTGTAGGCGTAGCCATTGATTTCTCGGGACGGGATGTTGAGCACTCGGGTTAAAGCTACAAAAGTATCGGTGAATTCGGTGCAAACAACGAGACTGGGAGAGCTCAAGGCTTTTGTGGCGCCGATACGAGCGACACCTGATGCACTTTTTTCAAAATTGTAAGTAAAATTATTGGTCAAATAGGTGTAGATATTTAGAGGAGTTTTGAGTTGTTGGGCGAGGCTCTGGACTATATCACTCTGGGTATCCCAGTAAGCGGAATGAATGGTGGTGAAGGGAAGGTGGTCAGAAGGGTCGGGCAGAGTAGGTTGGGGGTAAACGGTCGCGTAAATTTCAGCTTCAATCAGGAGCTTTTCTTGGGGTTTGAGAGAGTAGCGAGCTAACCAATTACCGTCTTGATCCACGCGGACACCAAGCGGTGGGGGAACAAGTTGGTGGAGGAGAATGCGTTGATAAGCAGTATCAGGCGGGAGAGCCAACTCGGAATCGATGGATTGGAGTTCTTTATTTTTTAATTGATACTTCAAATTGAGTTTATAGGTAACTGACTCGCCAAAAAGGAGAGTGAGAGCTTGGTTGGCAGATCCGCTGAAGGTGTAGATGGTGTAGGGGGGAACAGTCTCCGTTTGGCTAGGGGGAGGATAAATGAGAGTTGATTCAGTCCCAAGGTTTTCGACTTTGACGGTGCGGGTATAGCTTTCGGCCTCATTGCCTTGAGAAAGACGAGGAATATTGACGGTTAGGGTGTTTCCGATGATTTCGACAATATCTTTGGATCGATATTGAATGACAAGAGTTTTAGTTTGATCTTTGCCGATTGAGGGATGAGAAATCGTGAGATGAATATTTGTCACCCCATTGCTTACTTCTAGATTGGGAGTTAGTAGACCGGTTTCGTCAGAGACTAAAAGCTCGGTTAAGCTATCTCCGCTCACGGATAGACTATATTCGGTGGCGTAAAGATGGGCAAGGTTATTTTTAAGAATAATGGTATGGCTAATGTGAGTATCCCCAGTATGGCTAATGGTGTAGAGAGAGTTGAAGGTAGTTGTAAACTCGGAAGTGGCGGAAGCGGCGGGAGGAGTAGAGAGTATCAATAAGAGAATAAGCAACTTTTTCATAGAGATAGATTAACATAGACTCTTGACATTCGTCTATGATTCGGGTAGATTGAATTTATGCCAATCACCTTGTACAAAAGACAAAAACAGATTTTGGACTTTATTGGACAATATATTCAAAAGTTCGGGACTTCCCCTACCTTGCAGGAGATAGCGGATTCACTGGGTGTATCGTCTCTAGCCACGGTGCATGAACATTTACAGACCTTGGTTAAAAAGGGAGTGATCCGGAGGTTTGAGGGTGCAGTCAGGGGAATTGAACTATTGGACCATAAAATCGGCAGAGCGCTAGAGAGTGTGGAGCTGCCCATTCTTGGCTATATTGCAGCTGGACAGCCAATTCAACCCATGACAGATCCCAACGCTACGATGAAAGTAGCTTCGTCGATGCTGACGGGAAAGAAGAGATCATTTGTCCTGCAAGTGCGGGGAGACTCGATGATTGAGGAAGGGATTCTGGACGGTGACTTTGTGGTAATTGAGGAACGAAAAGAGGCACATGACGGCGAGATTGTGGTGGCACTCCTGGACAATGGACTGGCCACTTTGAAAAAGTTTTTTAAAGAGGCCACGCGCATAAGACTGGAACCAGCTAACTCCACAATGAAGCCGATTTATGCGAGTAATGTAACTGTACAGGGAGCGGTAGTTGGACTTGTGAGACGATTTGGGCAATAATAACCCCATGTTGCTACAGATAGTTGATTTTGTATTGCATATTGATGTTCATTTGGGGGCGATCATTGCGAGTTATGGAATCATAACTTATGCGATCTTGTTCGGGATTATCTTTGTAGAGACGGGACTAGTGTTTGTGCCATTTCTGCCGGGAGATTCTTTACTGTTTGCGGCCGGGGCATTTGCGGCTCTGGGGAGTTTGAACCTATGGCTGGTCCTGGGCCTGATGATGGTAGCGGCGGTGCTGGGAGACACGGTCAATTATTGGATCGGTCACTTTTTTGGTGAGCAATTGGTAGCCAATCCTAAAGTTCCAATTAAAAGAGAGCACGTCGAGGAGACGCAGAGGTTTTTTGCTAAACACGGGGGGAAAACTATCGTGTTGGCCAGATTTGTGCCGATTGTGAGAACTTTTGCACCGTTTGTCGCGGGAATTGGGAAAATGAAATATACCCAGTTCTTTTCGTATAACGTAATCGGGGGGATTAGTTGGGTTTTCGTCGCGACCCTAGCCGGATATTTTTTCGGGAATATCTCTTTTGTGAAAGAAAACTTTTCTTTGGTAGTTTTGGGGATCGTGGGAGTATCGGTGATACCCATGTTAATTCCGGTTGCCAAGAAATGGATCAAACATGAATGAGGGTAAGCTGTACCTGATTGGGACTCCGATAGGTAATTTGGGAGATATTTCCTTACGAGCGATTGAGACGTTTAATAAAATCGAAGTGTTGGTATGTGAAGATTCGCGAGTTAGCGCTCGGCTAATCAATTATTACTTCGCAAAAGGTATGATTCAGAACAAGCCACATTATGTCCCGTATAATGAGTTTAACGAAGATCGGATCTTTCCTTCGATTGTGGAGATGGTCAGAAATGGTCAAAAAGTCGGGCTAGTGTCAGATGCGGGGATGCCCACCATATCTGATCCTGGGTATCCCCTGGTGCGGGCTATTATCGATGCGAGGCTGCCTATCGAGGTAATCCCAGGTCCTACGGCTTTGACTACTGCCCTCCCCTGGTCGGGAATTGGGGGAGAAGTTGCACTCTACCTAGGATTTCTACCTAAAACGAGTGGGAAGGCGGTCAAGATGTTGGAAAGTGCGAAAATGATGATGGAGAAAATTTCATCTACCCGAGTTGTCCTGTATGTTTCGCCACATAGACTAGTAAAAGACTTGACCATGATCCGCGGTGTGATGGGAGAGGTCCACTGTGTGCTCATGAGAGAATTAACTAAACAATTTGAGGAGAGAATTGAAGGAAGGGTGAGCGAACTAATTGCCAAATATAGCGAGAAGAAAGTCAAAGGCGAGTTGGTACTGGTGTTGTCACAGCAGGCTGCGGCCGGACATGGAGGAGGGTTTGTTGATTCCCAAGATTTTGAGGATGGTGGGAGCCACATCTGCTAGGATACCGCGATTTAGGCCGACACGATGGTTTAACCACTCTCGACCAGCAATAATCAAGGGAACGGGGAAACTAGAGTGTTCGGTGTCAACTCCCCCGGTTTCGAGATTAATCAGCTCTTCCACATTGCCGTGGTCGGCCGTAACAAGGAGCGACCAACCTTCTTGTTGCATGATGCGGTCGTAAATTTGACGAAGCCAGCCATCCACGTATTCACACGCTTTGATGGAGGCGGTGAGATTACCGGTGTGGGCGACCATGTCGGGGTTGGCGTAGTTAATGACAATTAAGTCATAGAGATTGCTAATGATAGCGGAAATGAGCTTGGCGGTTTGAACGTTCCCCGACATTTCTGGCTGAAGATCGTAGGTCGCGACTTTGGGTGAGGGGGTAATGTGATCGTCCTCTCCGGGAAAGGGAAGTTCGCGTTGGCCGTTGAAGTAATAGGTGACAAAGCGCTCTTTTTCACTTTCGGACATTTTCAGTTGACGTCTTCCAGAGAGAGCCAGCACCCGGGAAAGAGGCATTTCGACGAACTCGGGAGGAAAAGCGACTTCCACCGGGAATTTTTTGTTGTACTCTGTCATGGTAACCAGGAGTAGGTCCGAGAGGACGTGTTGGCGAACAAAGCCGGAAGTGGGTGTCGTGGGAGTGAGATGACTGGCGTGATATTTGACATTATAAGGATCAAAAGATTCGGGTTGTTGGGCATAATTGTCAGTGCTGATAGAGAGTGCTTGGGTAAGTTCACGGGGTCGATCGATGCGAAAATTGTAAAAAATGACGGCATCGTGATTACTGATGCGAGGAGTACCCTGGATGATAATGGGTTTTAAGAATTCATCGTTTTCCTCATTAGCATAACGTTGGGCGATAACTGTCAGGGGATCATTGGTGACCTCGCCTGATCCATCAACTAGAGCCTCGTAGGCTACCTGGACGCGTTCCCAACGATGATCACGATCCATGGCGAAGTAGCGACCGACAATGGTGGCAATTTGGCCAATACCGATTTCTTTGATTTCATTTTGAACTTGCTCTAGATAGGTGGGGGCAGAGGTGGGGGGAGAATCACGACCATCGGTAATCAAGTGAAGATATACTTGTTCGAGTTTTTGATCACGACATAAACGCATGAGTGCAAAAAGATGATCGTTGGTTGAGTGTACTCCACCTTGGCCAATTAAGCCTAGAAGATGAAGTCGACCATGATTTTGACGCACATGATCGAAGGCCTTAAGAAAGGCTTTGTTTTGAAAAAAGCTTCCAGAAGCAATAGATATGTTGATGCGAGGAAGGTCCTGATAGACGATACGACCAGCACCGATATTGAGGTGACCGGTTTCGGTGTTGCCATCTTCACCTTTGGGTAAACCAACAGATTCTCCGGAGGCGATCAGCTGCGTATGGGGGAAAGTACTCGTGAGCATATCCATGGTGGGAGTTTTTGCGCGTTTAATGGCATTGCCAGGATAGTCGGGTCCAAGTCCCCAGCCGTCAAGGATAACTAGGACTGCATGAGTTTTGGTCATAAGTGAGAAAGATAATCTTCGATTTCTAGAAGTCGATTGTACTTGGCGACCCTCTCTCCGCGATCAGGTGCTCCAAATTTGGCGTATTGTGCCCCCATGCCCACCGCAAAATCGGCGATAAAGGTATCGTTGGTTTCTCCGGAGCGATGAGAGACAATAGAGGTGATATTGTGAGTTTCGGCGAGCCGCATTAATTCGACGGTTTCGGTGACGGTGCCGATTTGATTGGGCTTGACGATTGTGGCGTTACAGCTGCCGTGATCAATGGCTTTTTGGAGACTCTTGGGATTGGTCGTAACGAGATCATCACCAATAATAAGGGTACTGGCAGGAAGCATGGTTTTGAGTTTGGCCCAACCGGCAAAATCATCTTGAGCTAGAGGGTCTTCGATGCCGAAGAGATTGTAATCCTTAACTAGATTGATATAAAAACTGATTAATTCTGACGTTGACATGGGCTTGGGAGAGTCTTTGATATTGTATTTACCATCTTGATAAAATTCGTCGGCGGCAACGTCTAACGCCAGAAAAAGATCTTGGTTGAGACGATAGGGTGAGTTTTTGATAACGAGGGCGAGAAGTTCGAGAGCATCGGCATTGGTGAAGAGGTTGGGGGCAAAGCCACCCTCGTCTCCCACCGAGTGGATGGCATTGCGATGAATTAGTTCAGTACGGAGACTGATCCAAGTTTCGGCACCGGCGCGAAGAGCTTCTTGGTAACTTAGGCGAGTGGAGGGAATCACGTGGAATTCTTGGAAATCAAGATTTCCGGCGCCGTGCTTGCCACCGTTGATCAGATTAAAAATTGGTCCAGGAACTTTGGGTCTAATGCCAGGGCGATAACGATTACTAATGTACTGAAACAAGGGAAGGCGAAGGGAACTAGCGGCCGTTTTGAGACAGGCAATAGAGACGGCGAGAATGGCGTTGGCCCCGAGCCGGCTTTCATTGGTGGTGCCGTCGAGCTCAAGCATGAGATGATCGAGACTTTCTTGCTCACTAACTTCCTGAGAAATAAGCTTGGGAGCAATCAGCGAGTTGACGTTGGAGATCGCTTTGAGGACGCCTTTACCATGGTAGCGGATCGGATCATTGTCCCGGAGCTCGACATCTTCATTTTTGCCGGTCGAGGCACCAGAGGGAATAGAGGCGGTGCCAAAAGATCCAGTATCGGTTAGAACAGAGACTTCAATAGTGGGGATGGCACGAGAATCGAGGATTTCGCGAGCCACGATGCGAGTAATTTTGGGCATACTTATTTATGAGTTACAAGTTTTTTTTCGGTGTCGGAGAAGATTTGACGAGTTTTTTCGATCACGTCCGGAGTAACCGAAACGCTGGTCACACCTTCTTTGCACAAGAATTCGGCTACGTCAGGATGGGAACTGGGGGCTTGGCCGCAAACAGAGACGGTGATACCTCGCTTGTGGGCGGTGCGAATAATATGTTGAAGGGCCCACAGAACGGCTGGATTGCGTTCGTCATAATCAGAGGCCACGGTTTCGTTGTCACGGTCGGTACCCAAAAGCAACATGGTGAGATCGTTGGTTCCCACAGAAATACCATCGATCCCGACATCAATAAACTGATCCAGGAGGATCACGTTGACGGGAATCTCGACCATCATCCAAAGTTTAAAAGTTTGAGTGCGGGAGAGACCGCTCGCGATCACGAGTTTTTTGACTTCTTGAAGTTCTTTGACGTTGCGGACAAAAGGAATCATGAGCCAGAGATTCTTGAAGCCCAATTTATTGCGAACATACTTGATGGCTTCAAGCTCCAGCTCAAAAACAGCAGCGTCGTGGATGTATCGGTAGGCGCCACGGTAGCCAAGCATGGGGTTGGGCTCTGTAGGCTCGTAGGCCTCGCCCCCTTTGAGATGAGAGTACTCGTTAGTTTTAAAGTCGGTAGCACGGTAGACTACGGGTCGTTCACCAAAGGCCTGGCAAATTTTGCCGATCCCTTCAGCTAAACTATTTACAAAAACTTGGCTCTTTTTTTCATGAATAAGCTTTTTAGGATGAGTGCCGATATTGGCAATCATAAACTCCGCTCGCAGGAGTCCCACACCATCGACGTTGCGCTTTGCGACTTCTTCTGCTAGCTCGGGCTCTCCGAGATTGACGTAGACTTTAGTGGCGGTTTTTAAAATAGGTCCAGCTTCGTAGAAAGGCTTGGATGTGGGAGCAAAATTCACGGAAGAGGGCTTGAGATTGTTTTCGTAAACTCGACCGGCGGCGCCATCGACGGTGATGACCCTCCCTTGTTTAAGAACTTGAGTAGCAGTTTTGGTACCTACGACACAGGGAACACCTAACTCGCGACTAACAATGGCGGCATGACTCGTTTGCCCTCCCTTGTTGGTGACGATGGCCACGGCTTTTTTCATGGCGGGGACGAAGTCGGGAGTAGTCATATCGGTGACGAGGATGTCACCCCGCTTAATTTTGCCAATTTCACGCGCGGACTTGAGAATATTGACGATGCCGGTGACGACACCGGGGCTGGCTGGCTCTCCCTGCAGAAGTAATTTCCCGGTAATGATTTTGGCTTGAGTTTGGACTTGCGTATTTTTGTCGGTTGTGGCTTCGACCGTCGTAATGGGGCGAGTCTGAACGACGAATAGCTTGCCGTTTTCGATGGCCCACTCGATGTCTTGAGGAAAAAAGTAATGTTGCTGAAGTTTTTTGCCAAGCGTCGCTACCTCGATGGCTTGTTTATCGGTTAATTTGCGTTTTTCTTGACGGGACTTGGGGACTTTGCGATCAATGTTGCCCTCACCTGAACGGACCATCTCGATTGTTTGTTTGATGGTACGGTTTTCGACTAATTTGAGCGTAGTTTTATCAACTTCGTAGTGATCGGGAGTAATGGCACCTTGAACAATTTTCTCGCCTAGTCCCCAGATGGCTTCAACGATAATCCTACTTTTGTCGTTGGTGACAGGGTTGATGGTAAACATGATGCCGGAAATGTCAGATTGCACCATGCGCTGAACGGGGACGGCGAGGGCTACCTTGAAATGATCGAATTTTTGTTGGACGCGGTAGTAGATAGCGCGGGGTTCAAAAAGACTCGCCCAGGCTTTGCGAATATGGACGAGGAGGGAGGCGTCGCCACGAACGTTAAGGTAGGTTTCTTGTTGACCGGCGAAGCTGGCCTGAGGGAGATCTTCCGCAGTGGCGGAACTGCGCACAGCGACCCAAGGATTACCCCCGAGTTTGTCATAGGCCTTGAATACTGGTTCCTCAATTTCTTTGGGGAAGGGTGACTTCTCAATGAGGTCTTGAACTTGACGGGAAGCCCGATTGAGAGCGGAGGAGTTTTCGACATCGAGATCTTTGAGAATGACCTTAATCCGGTCTTCAAGTTGATTGATCTCGATCATATGGCGGTAGGCGGAGGAAGTAACCACAAAACCCCCAGGGACGGGAAAACCTGCCTTAGTCATTTCACCCAGATTAGCGCCTTTACCTCCAACTCGGTCCACATCGTCTTTGTCGATTTCGTGAAACCACAATACATATTTGGGAGCAGACATACCTTTAGTGTACGTGGTATATTGAAGCTAGTAAAGACCTGCAAGGTCAGACCTTGCAGGGTTTTGATATGCCAGCGAAAAATAGCGTTAAGATATACGAATCTGGTGGTTATTATCATATTTATAATCGTGGCGTAGAAAAAAGAGCTATCTTTCTGGATGCAGGTGACTACAAGAACTTTTTGGGTATCCTGAAAATGTATCTTGTTGAACCTAACCTGCAAGGTCTGACCTTGCAGGTTGATGGAACTAAGAAATCTATGGCACCGACAAAAACCCCAAATAATTTCGCCAAGGAGATAGCATTAATTTGCTATTGCCTTATGCCAAATCATTTTCATTTGATGGTAAGACAGAATAGTGACCGGTCCATAGCTCATTTTCTGCAGACCATCATGACAAAATATGTTGTTTATTTTAATAAGAAATATCATCGTCAAGGTGGACTATTCCAGGGTAGGTATAAAGCTGTCCGGATTGTATCCGAAGAGCAGTTCACCTATATTTCTAAATATATCCATCGTAATCCGATAGATTTATTGCCTGCAAGGTCTGACCTTGCAGGGTTGACCGACTACAAATATTCGAGCTATGGGAACTATTTGGGGTTGTTTAAGCAAAGCTGGGTGAAGACGGAGGATATTCTCTCCTACTTTTCTAGGACCAATCCGAGAAACACTTATCAGGCATTTGTGGAGGAAACTGGGGATATTGCGCGAGTTTATAAAGAAATGATTGATTTGGAAGAAGAGACCTGCAAGGTCTGACCTTGCAGGTTGTTACCTGACGAGAACCGAAAGATTGGTGGGATTGGTGTGACGGATTTCTTTGTAAAGAGGATTTTTGACGAGAGCGGGAACCCCATCATGCTCAACTACATAGTAGGCAAAACCCCGCATGACTTTGACAGCAGCATAATCGGCGTGACCAGGGAGACTGGCGGTATCAACGGGCGTAAAGTGGACGGGCGAGTCGTCGGATGTTACTAGGAAGGTAGGGCCCGTGTTGACTAGGAGGTGTCCGACTCCGCTATCCATGTGGACAGTACTCCCCTCTTTGACAGGAACGAGCTGGAAGTCTTCGATAATGTCATTGATGGGTTGGCCCCTAGGATTTAGCGCGCGTTTTTGTAGAAGAGCAAAGCCTGTGCCAGAGAGGACGTGAAAGGTTTCTTTCAAATCTCCAATGTGATAGTGGCCATGGGTTTTGATGTATTCGCCGCCGACGGTGCCCGGCTCCCAGACCGTGATGTTGCCGAGTTCACTACTGCCTCGAATCATGTAGTAGTGGATGCTGGGACCTGGAGATGTGGGATCCATCAAGACATCCTGCATCTCCTCGTGAGTGCGGGTAGCATAGTGATCGGGAACATGGGTGAAGTCGATGGTCATATTATGATCTTATCAGAATTATTGATTCTGTTTATATAGTGCATAGAGTTCAAGGGCATAAGTTTCCACCTGATCATAGAATGGTTGGGGAATTAATTGTTGATGTAGGGGGTTGCGAGTGCCTTCATAGGAAGAAATAGCTTGGGCAAAGCTAATACATTCCCATTGGTCTAAGCCGTAACTATAAGCTTTGTTGACGGCATCGGTGCCGGAGGGTCTAACCTCTAGACACTTCTCTTTAAAAAGAAAATAGGTACCATCCCCCACGAATTTGGTGTCAATTAGATCAGTAAAATTAAGTTGGGGAAAACATTCGGCCAGAATAGCCTTAACTTGATCAAGTTGGAGGATACCATCACGATAGCCAAGGGCTAGGGAAAGAAAGTAGGAGTTATTTTGGGTTTTGACGTGCAGGCCTTTTTCTTTGGCCACAAGGAGGGTCTTAATATCGGGTTCACTTTCGTTGTAGTACTTTTGATCAATCCGAATTTCAAAACGTGACTTAATATGATTGTCGTTAAATATTTGTTCGAGATAATCGAGTAGTGATTGGCCAGTTGCTTCTAGGTGAGATGAAAGGGCAGCAGTGATAATAATGGCTTCCCCGGCACTTTTTTCACGCATGGAGATAGCTTGACGACCTCCTTGGCTGGAGATGAGATCCGAAGGACCAAAGATTTCGCCGCCACTTTCTTCTCCAGCGAAGAGAAGTCGAGGGTTTGACCCGAGATTAATATCTTGGCCGTAAACGTCTTTGAGATAAATATCTTTACCTGGTTGAGTTTGAATTTTTTTCTCGATTTGTTGCATGGAGTCGGCTAGTTCTTTGAATCCGACTGGTGTATTGATGACAGGAATCTGGTGAGCACTAGCCCACTCATCCCAACTACGTTGTGAGGCAGTAGTTTTCATCAGGAACCAGTTATATTTGTCCCAGAGATCAGCCCGAACTAAAGCCCGATATTGAAAGTCGATTGTAAGTAAAAATGATTGATTAGGAGTAAAAATAACTAAGATTCGATCTTCACCAAGACGTCCGTAAGCAAGTCCTAATTTTTCGCAGCGAGCAATGCTCTCTGCTGAATCAATATAGGTGGTTACTAGACGATCGGCATCAGGATCGGTCATGAGGAGTGTAGTACCAAGAGGGTAATCTTGGAGTAATTGTGAGTAATTGACAGTATCAACAACAGGAACCGAAAGAGAACGAGTTTTTTGATTGGCTTGCATGATGGTGGTATCACAGCTCCAATCAAAGAAATGTTGATTTTCGTCAATTACCTTTCCTATGCGGTGAAAGAACGGATCGATTTCTTTGTGCAGGTATTGAAAATGTTGATCAATACCCAGTTTGTTGAGTACGGGGTCAAGGGTCGCAAAAATACTGCCACCCATACACTCGATTAGAATGGGTTTTTGGGCTTGATGAATCAGCGAGAGATTGGTAGGGGTGGCAACACTACTACGCAAATATTGAGCGTATAAATCGGTGCCATTGTGGATAGAAGAGAGAAAGGTCTGATCAATCAGGGGAGAATCTTTGGCAGAAAAGTGAAAAGTGTAACTACCTTTGTTTTTAATAATGTCGAGTAGATCTTTGACTTTGTTGACAAAAAGCATTGATTCGTCAGGAATATATTGACTACCTTGAGTGTTGAGGTCTTTGGTGGCTATTTTTTTGCTGATGGCGTGGCTACTCGTGATATATTCACCGCCATAGAGATCATACATGTAGATAAGGAAGGAAATTAGAAAGATAGGAATCGGGAGATAATCAGCGGTAACGTATGTTTTGAGTTGATTGGCGGCCTGGAGTCGAGCGATGAGCTCCACATATTGAGAAGAGTTGTAACGGACTTCACAGGCAGCAATTTTGGTTTTGTCGCCGGGGTGATCTTGGGCGACTAAGATCTTACCCATAGTAGCGAGCATGACACCGACCAAGTTGAGAGGATAACGAGTATCCCAGGGATAGAGCGGGTTTTGCAAGCCACGAATACCAGCAGTTGAGATCATGGCTTCTTTTTGGTAATTTTCAAACCAATTACTTAGATTGAGTGCCCGAGGATTAGTACCAAAACTAGCTAAGTTGTCTTTTGTAAGAGTAAAAGAAAAAGCCTTGGGATTATTGAGGTCAATTAGAAGATTATTTTTAATTTCTTCTGGAGTATCGTTTTCTACACTGTCTAGAAGGAGATTTTCTAGATCACTTTTTCCGATAGGTTTATTAAATTGCATAAGGCCTCTATCCTAGTAAATTGGTAAGGAGGATGTCAAGGTGATCAAGATAGGATAGTTTGGTAGTGCCAGATTTGACCATATAGTCAATGTGAAGTAGCTCATCGTGAAAATGGATAAGTTGCTTTTCTGTCCATTTGGTGGCTTGAGAGCGAAGTTTGGCATACTGCCAAGGGGCAAATTTGGGAGTGGTGGCGGACTGGATTTGGAGGAGATAACTGACCTGACGAGCGATCATCGTAAAGACAATGATATCTTCCGAGGACTCAACAACTTGGTGGAGAAGAGTAAGACAGACCTTGGCTTGGCCAGGAACCAAGGATTCGAGGAGATTAAATAATTGGGTGGGAACTTTGGAAAGAACCACTTTGGCTTTGGCTAATTTAGCAAGATTGGGCTTGCTGACTTCTTTTTTATCCCACAAGTAGAGATTTTTTTGGCCACTATATTTTGCAATAAGCTCGATACAGGAGTCTTTGTCTTTAGAACGGAGACGCGAGAGTAAATTCTCGATAACGAGGGCTGTCGTGGTAAAGAGATTTTCGGTTTGGAGCGTAGTTTCGAGATCGCGAGGCAAGAGCTTGTCGCCATCAAGCGTGATTATTTCCTTGCCGGACTGACGTTCAAGATCCAACGCCTGTTGGAGAAGACGGCGTGAGTCGCGACTGGAATCACCATGATATATATAGAGCATATTCTTCCTTCTAATCGCTAATAACCAGTTGATCTCCGACGCTAAGATTATTTTCTACTGACCAACCCGCCTTGGTTTCTAGTACCATATCGATAGGGTTGCGGGGAGAGTAGGTCGGGAGTTTGTGACTCGTCTCAACCGGAGCACTAGGGGTGATGTCGACGACATGGTTAGCAGCTATCCAGATCATGTCAACCGAGAAGTTCATGTCTTTCATCCAAAAAATAGGGACATGAGCACGAGGAAAAATAAACAACATACCGTCTAGCTCTCCCAAAGTTTGACGATTCGAGAGTCCTCTCTCCCACTGCGGGGAATTCTGGGCAAGTTCTACGATTAGGGGAATATCTTTGAGAGTGATATTGGCTTTGACCGGGAGACCCAAAACTACACGAAAGATGTTTTCTAGTTTGAGAAGAGCTCGACCAGCTTTGAAGAAGGGAGAGTTCCAGTTTGACGTAGTGGGCGGTTGGGGGACGGGAGAAGATTTGGGTGAGGCTAGTGTAGGGGAGCCGGTTGATTTAGGGAGATCAAAAATGGCTTGACCGGACGGACGATATTTTCCCTCACCATCAAGTAAGGATAAATGGCCGAATTGATCTCCTCCTTGGAGGACAAAGGGGGTAACGGCGACGACGTTAAAATCAGCGTTCCATAAACTCCAAGCTTTTTGCCAATAGGAGGATAGAAGTGAACTGTTTAGTTTATCTTGGTCCCAACCGGTTTCGGTAATAAAGATGGGTTTGGGAGCGAGGCGGAGCTGGGTTAACTCGGTTTTGTACCCGAGAATACTTTGCAATCCGGTTTTGGTGGGTGAGGCAAGGAAGGCGGGATTGGGGTAGCTGTGGGAAGCCCAGCCGTCAAAATTACTCCAGATGAGAGGATCATGAGTAGCCATGGCCCGAACGTAATTAGTGGAGCTTAAGGAGCTAGCACTGTTGGGAAGCGCGTTATCGAGAGCAGGACCGAGAAGAAAAAAGTCTTCGGAGCGTTCTTTAAAGATAGTTCGAGCGTTTTTGACGATTTCGGCATATTTAGCAGGTTCAACGTTACCCCCCCACTCCGCGCTTCGATTAACTTCGTTAAATAAAATGATGTAACGATTAATGATTGGCCAATCGAGTTCGTCAAGAAAATTGGCAAAGTCGACTAGATCGGTGTCATGGCCTTGACTCCAGGTACCTCCTTGGGGGATGGTCGTAATCCGGATCAGGGGGATCAGATGAAGCTCGGTGCATTTGTGCATGAAAGCTTGCCATTTGACCTTGTCACGTTCGGTGGGTTGGATGGGAATAGTGACATATCCCCAGTCACCGCCCTGGCTATTGACTAGTTGGGCAGCGGAGTCTAACTCGTCGGGATTTAGGATATGAACTCCAACTTTATTGTTTGGAAGAGTGCGGGGATCGTAAAGTGCAAAAGAAGTTTGCACAGATATCAGAAGTAAGATGCTAGATGTTAGTAAAACAACGAGAAGCTTCATTTTTTGAGACCTAGATGAGAATAGGCGAGGTCGGTCACTACCCTCCCCCCTTTGGTACGAGCTAGAAGGCCTTGTTGAATCAGAAATGGTTCATAGACCTCTTCGATAGTACCTACGTCTTCTGAAAGTGCACTGGCGAGGGTCTCTACGCCCACGGGCCCGCCATGGTGATGCTGAATAATGTGAGTTAGGAGATCGCGATCGGAAGCGTCAAGTCCCAACTCATCAATTTCGAGGAGTTTAACAGTTTCGGCAATCGCGGAAAGAGACAGGTACCCCTCATGATGAATTTGGGCAGTGTCACGAGAGCGTCGCAATAGACGGTTAGCAATCCTGGGAGTTCCGCGAGAACGACGGGCAAGTTCAGATCCGGCCTCGGGATCAAGTTTGATCTTCAAGATGTGAGCGGAGCGGGTCAAGACTTGTGACAGATCAACGGTAGAGTAGTACTCGAGTTTGTTAATGATGCCAAAGCGGGAACGAAGGGGACCACTTAAAGCCCCATAGCGAGTGGTAGCACCAACTAGAGTAAAAGGCTGAAGATCAACAGAGACCGTACGAGCTGCAGGTCCCTTACCGAGAACCAAGTCGAGACGGCGGTCTTCCATACCGGAATAGAGGGTTTCTTCGACGACTTTATTTAAACGGTGAATCTCGTCGATAAACAAAACATCGCCTGATTCCAGATTAGTGAGGAGGGCGGCCAGGTCACCAGCGCGAGTTAGGGCGGGGCCGGTGGTGACGTGAATGTTTCCACCCTGGACACTAGCAATGATGTGGGCCAGAGTGGTCTTGCCTAGTCCTGGTGGACCATAGAGCAGAACGTGATCGATGGGTTCACCGCGTTTTTTGGCGGCAGTGAGTGCAAGCTCTAGAGACTGTTTGAGACGGGGCTGACCAATAAAATCGGCTAGTGACTTGGGTCGGAGGGAGATGTCAATTTGAATGTCTTCTTCAACAATTTTTGGTTCTAATATTGTATTTGTCATTTTTTACCTAGTTGCTTTAATACCAAAGATAGGGCGGAAGATTCGGAAAGACCGGTGAGGTCGATTGATTCAAGAACACGATCAATCTCTCGCTTATCAAAAGATAATTCTTTGAGCGCATCATAAATATAATTATTGGCGGAGGTGATGGCTTCGACGAGAGTTTTACCGAGATCAAGAATAATTTTTTGGGCAGTTTTTTTGCCCAGACCCTTGATGTGGGTAAGAAAGTCTAGGTCGGCGGAGGAAATGGCAGCTTTGATAGCGGAGACCGTGGCCGCGTCTAAGATTTTACTCCCTAACTTGGGTCCGACTCCACTCACACTAATGAGTTCAAGGAGGAGCTCTCTCCCCTCTTGGGTTTGACAGCCGACAAGGCGAGGAATACTTTGATTTTCGAGATAATGATAAGTATAGAGAGTGATTTTGGTACCAACAGAAATGCGGCCGAGCCAGAGACCAATGACCTCATACCCAACGTCGCCGG
>Ga0075701_108_pt1 | contig 18963 bp, 16 predicted proteins | sample RifGroA2_FD_67732 | JGI IMG/M metagenome (GOLD analysis project Ga0075701, IMG submission 67732) | Microgenomates bacterium GW2011_GWA2_46_16
AGCGTAGTACAAACAATTTATCGGACCAAACGAGATGATTTCTTTCCCGAACTTCGTACCTACTTACGTGCTGGTATTGCCAACTCGTGAACGATTACGTGTTAAAATGAAGATATGTCAGGGCATTCGAAGTGGAGTACGATCAAACATAAAAAAGCGGCCAATGATGCAGTCAAAGGTAGTGTCTTTACCAAGTTGGCAAGGGCAATCACGGTAGCCGCACGGACTGGGCGGGGGATGAACTTGGCAGTTGAAAAAGCTAGAGCTGCCAGTATGCCTAGAGACAATATCGACCGTGCGATAGCTAAAGGGATGGGAAAGGGAGAAGGGGAAGAACTAGTCGAGCTGACGATCGAAGCTTTTGCACCGGAGGGGATTGCGGTAATTATTGAAGTCATTACCGATAGTCGAAACCGCGCGGTCGCGGAAATTCGCAATTTAATCGAAAAAAATGGGGGTAGGATGGGTGAACCAGGGAGCGCGATGTATATGTTTGAGAAATTAGAGGGGGGATACAAGCCTAAATATACAATGGAAGTGAAAGGGGATATTAGAGTCCAAGAATTTTTGCAGATAATGCGAGAAAATGACGATGTACAGGAGGTTTATGCTAACTTGGAATAGAGGAAGGAAAAGAAAGCGATTTGTACTGATCTCAATCCTTTTGTCGATTGGACTACTGATTGTACAGCGTTTACCGGTTGATTCACGGTATCCGGCTATTGCACTAGTGGGGGGAGTGACTTATGTCTTATCGAGTTGGTCACTTTTTAAGGATTTACATGGAGTGGCTGGCTGGGTAGTCAATTTGTTGTTGCCGACAATGTATCCGGTGGCGGTCGCTCTATTTTATTTTTTATTGCCTCAAGCTTGGGGAACAAGGATGGTGGTAGCGATTCTTTTTGCGATTTCGATGTACGCACTATTACTCACCGCTAATATTTTTGCGGTTGCCAGTATTCGGACGATCCAGCTTTTGCGAGCAGCACGAGCGGTTGGGTTTTTACTCTCGATTTTGACGAGTGCCTTCTTGTTTCACGTAATTTTTTCGCTGCGACTGCCCATGTGGGTGGTTTCAGGAATGGTTTTTGCCGTGTCACTCCCTATCTTGTGGCAAGGCGCATGGTCTTATATAGTATCGACTTCAGTTAAACAAGAATTTTACTATGCCTTGGTTGGAGCCACGATTCTCGCCGAGATGGCCCTAGCCTTGTCTTTTTGGTTGATAGATGTTCCGCTCGCTAGCGTAATGCTTTCAATGGCAATGTATGTAACTTTGGGATTATTCCAACATGATTTGGAGGGAAGATTGTTTAAACGAACTGTACAGGAATATCTGGGATTTGCTGCAATAGTGTTTGTGGTAGTGAGCGTGGCGGTGATGTTTAAATGGATGAGGTGAGGTGGGACAGATCTCCCAGATTGCTTACGCATCTGGAGGTATTTCTCGGGCGCTATCGCGCTCGATGTGCAGGGGAGGGGACTAAGAAATATTTTTGAAGTTATCCTATAATAATAATAATTAAAGGTTTTTCACGAATAGTCCTATAATTTTTCACGATTGTGGATAAATAGTATCCGATCTTTGCACAAATTATGTGAACAGGATTGATATAGTTTGAACAGCCAGCTGACGAATTGGCATACATAGAAGGTGTGTGCCAGAAAACTAGGGGTAGACCTCTGGTGGAGTAGAGCTGTCCCAGAGGTACATCTGGAGAGGGAGTTATGCTGCCACGGTGACACGGTATATAGATTTTCGACTACACTCGAAATGACGAGAGAGTTGATTACGTCATCTCTATCAAGGTGAAGAGATCTAATACCCACCCCTTTTGGAGAGACACATCAAATGTGAAAGGGATATGAGTAGTGTCGCACAATATATCTTTTATGACGTGATATGAGGAAACGGTAGGGGGGCGAGAATAAATCACAAATCCTAAATTTCAAATCTCAAATGGGATTGGGAATAGATTGGGGATGATTTGATAGTTCTATTATTCCCCTATTGTGGTGGATATGTCATTTTAGCCGTTTCCGAACCAAACCCGTAGAAAAACGCCGTTTTGGGCTTCATGGTTGTTCATCTTACTTTGGAAACGAGCCGTATAATCGATCCTACGGGCTCGTACCCTGGTGGGAATCATCATTCACCCTAGCTTCTTGCTAGGAAGATCCCAAGCGGTGTACAATAACCCGTTGTGGGAGATTATACTACTTGACAGTGGACCTTGACATCGCCCTTCCAATGTCGCACAATGAGGGAAGTCTAGTTAATTACCTGTTTCACTATAGGATAACTAGAAATACCGCTATGGGGTTGGTAGTCACACGATTACCGTGTGCGATAGGTGTGTATGTGCAAAAAGGTTGGATATATCCCCCTCAAATTTTATTCTGACAGTTTGGCAGTTGAAGGTATATGAGTGCTAGAGGTAGAACCCCTACACTCTCGGCCTGCATCGATGAGTACCTCGAGTACCTCATGATTGAGCGCCAAGTCTCCCCTTTCACTATTCGCAATTACCGATTTTACCTTTTGAAGTTTAAAGCATGGCTAAATAAATTTTATCCGGATCTCGATTTGGTAGAGGTAACGGCCAAGATGCTGAAGACCTACCGCGTCTATCTCGCCCAAACCAAAGACGACAAAGGTGTATATCTCGCGCCCGTGACGCAAGGATATTATGTGATTGCCCTGCGGTCGATGTTGCGCTACTTGCTAAGACAAGACTACGAGGTGGTCTCACCCGAGCGGTTGGAACTACCCAAAGGTAAGGAGCACTCGCTTAAGTTTTTAGATTTTAATCATGTTGAAGCCATGATCGAAAAGGCCGATGTATCCACAATCCAGGGGTTGCGTGACCGGGTATTGATGGAGACACTGTTCTCGACCGGGCTCCGGGTGAGCGAGTTGGTTTCACTCAACAAAACTACGATCAACCTGGAATCGCGCGAGTTTGGGGTAGTGGGAAAAGGTAAAAAGATTCGGGTGGTATTCCTGTCCGACCGGGCGGCCCAGTGGATCGAGTGGTACTTGCGCGAGCGGGATGATCATTACCATCCAGTCTTTATCCGCCATTCGGGTGCGAAGCCCGAGATCGACGATCCCAAAGCCGGAGAGAAACTGCGGCTCAATGTGCGGACCGTCCAGCGGATTATGGGGAAGTATGGACGTCTGGCACACCTGCCATACTCGATTACACCACACGTGATGCGCCATAGCTTTGCTACTGATCTCATCAGCCACGGCGCGGGGCTACGCGAGGTTCAGGAAATGCTAGGGCACAAGAATATTGCCACGACGCAGATCTATACCCACGTGACCAACCCACAACTAAAAAGTGTGCACGAGAAGTATCATTCGGTGGGTGAGAGTTAACGATTGGCTATATAAGTGGCGCCACGGGTGGCGCGGACACGTTCAACCAGTTTTTGTTTTTGCAGTTGCTGGAGATCATAGTGCAGGGTGGAGGTGGGAATCGCAAAGAAACGACGATGGAGAAAATCGAATGTAGCGTACGGGTGATCCCTAATTACCTTGACTATCTCTTGGTGCCTGGGGAATAACTTGACCTGTTCTAAATCACCTGACTTTAACTTGTCGAGTGCTTCGTTTTGCGTGGCACAAATGGCTGTGAGAAAGTATTCGACAAAATGAGTAACATCACGTTTTTCTTCTGCAAGATAGTCGTAGTAACCGTCCAGATGATTTTCGATGTATTTCTCCAAATTCGAGATTCCATAAAGATCGAGACCATGTTGTTTGAGGAGCAGAGTCGTAAGTAGGCGCCCGGCTCGGCCATTGCCGTCGATAAAGGGGTGAATTTTCTCGAATTGATAATGAGAGATGGCGATTTGTATAGGGATCGGGTACGACGACTCTTTTATTTGCTTGATCCAGCTGCTGATTAGTGGCTTGACCCCTTCGGCAGGAGGCGCCAAATAAATGGCCACTCCAGCGGAGTTGAAGACGGCTGATTGCTCGGAGCGGAACTGCCCTGCTTCCGAGTGTAGATTGTGCATGATACGTGCATGGATACCCTTAATGAGCTTGGTCTCGAGAGTTGGGGTCGGATCCGTGGAGTAGAGCCAATTGAGCGTATCGAGGATGTTTTGAATCTCAAGCTTTTCGATAGATTTGCTCGAGGCGATGAAAGACTCTGGAGTGAGTAGATTGTTTTCGATCCTGGCAGAATAGACGGCACTGTGGAGCAATGACCGCCTGCGGAGATTGAACTTGAGTTTGTCCGAAAGATTAAAAAGTGAGAGGGCTTTTTTGTTGGCTTCTAGGGTAATGAGGAGATTGTTGAGCTGATTGCTCGGTGTATATGTCTGATTAAGCCTCATGCTTTCAATTTATAATATATTGTAAGATATTGCAAGATACTATAAATCCTGCCTGCCGGCAGGCAGGTACTCAAGGATAATTTAACGTATAATCAGACTATGACACAAGTGGCGGTGAGTGGGCAAATCTGGAATTACCAAGAAGTGGGGACGGGAGATATGACTCCCCTGCTCGTTATGCACGGATGGGGAAGATCCGGGAACGAGTGGATGGGTATGGCAAAAGAACTGTCCGACTGGAGCGGGCGGAAGGTATATGTGGTGGATTTGCCAGGATTTGGTGGGTCCACCCTGCCCCAGGTTAAGACAATTGGGGAGTACAGCGAGTTGGTGAGATCTTTGTGCAAATATCTAAATTTTGAGAAAGTCATGCTAATGGGACATTCACTAGGTGGGCGGGTGGGGATAGTGCTGGGAGCAATTTACCCCGACTTGGTTGAGAGACTAATTTTAATTGATCCGGCGGGAGTCAAGCAGAGATCGATAAAAAGGGTGACGCTCAAACTGATTGCCAAACTGTTTGTATGGATCCCCGCCTCTATCCGCGCGAAAGTAATCGGCGGGGTGATGGACGAGGATTATCGTAACACCCCTGCCCTGCGCACGCTTTACCGAGCGGTCGTGGGAAAAGACTTACGCAGCTATTTATCAAATATTACCTGTCCTACGACTATTGTTTGGGGAGAACATGATCCCATTTTACCCTTGGAATTGTCCAAGATTTATACGAAAAATCTGCAGAATGGAAAGATACGAGTTGTATGGGGAGGGGGGCACGATCCTCATTTGACTCACTATGACCAAACATTACGAATATTGCAGGAGGTTGTCGAATGAGTAAGCACTTACGATTAGCCCTGCTGCAACTGGAGCAGTATGATACCAAGCGATTTTTAGCTAACAAAAACATGGATGACGAGTCACTGGTTAAGCGTATTTCGTGGACTGCCAGACTGCGACTCACAAGCTATCTCTCGACCCTGCTGGGTATCGTGGGGGCAAATATGTTGATCGGAACGGTAGTCCATGTGATAGAAGGAATGATCTGGCACCGGGCTAAGAAACAGATAGCTAATTTGAAAAAGCGTGGACTTAAAGTAGTCGCGATCGCCGGGTCGTATGGCAAAACCTCGGTCAAGAATTACGCCTACGATTTAATGAGATCGAAGTATGAAGTGGTGGCGACACCAGAGAGTTTTAATACAGTGTTTGGAATTGCAAAATGCCTAGAGTATGAAGTGAGTGACAAGATCGAGATATTTATTGTAGAAGTGGGTGCCTATCATATAGGTGACATTATTCACCTACTGGAAATGGTCCAGCCTGACTTGGGGGTGCTGACGGGGATGGCCAGACAACATCTAGAGCGATTTGGTAGCTGGGAGAATATTCAATTAGCTAAGTCGGAAATTGCCGTTTTTATGAAAAAAGTAGGTGGAGAATTGGTGGCGAATGGGAGCGATGAAACAGTTGTGCAAAATGTAGAAAAATTGGGTGTAAAACTGGCGTGGTACAGAGGTAAGGACCGCCGAGAAATCAACCTGAACGGTGCCCGTGCAATCGCCCTGGCGATGGGTGTGAGTGAAGAGGAAATAATGAAAGTCAAAATCAGGGAACCCAAGAATAGGTTTGAGATGACGACCGAGCGCTACGGGATGAAGGTAATAGACGACAGTTTTAGTAGTAATGACCGAGGGTTCAAAGACGCCCTCACCTATCTGGGGCAACAAAAAAAGTACGTCAGAATACTGGTGACCCCCGGACTGGTGGAGCTGGGGAATGAAAGCAATCAGATCCACGAGGAACTGGGGCGAGTGATAGTGGGCAAGGTCGACCTAGTGATTTTGGTAGGAAAGAACGAGCGAACTAATAGCTTGGAGCAAGGTATGGCTGGCAAAGTGAGGCTACTTCATATCGATAAGACGCTGGACTTTATACGGGCCGTGCATGATTTGAAGCTGAAAAAAGAACCGTTGGTCCTGCTAGAAAACGACGTGACGGAGAATTATGATTGAATCCCCAAACACTCCCGGAGTGTGGGCGCCCTTCACTCCGGGAGTGTAGAGAGCTTAGAACCTAACTTTCCTCCGCTGGCGATGTTGGTGAGAATGGGCGAGGCAAAATCTGTTTGGAGCTTTTTAACTTCCTCGTGCTTGGAGAGCGCAAGGTGAATCAAATGATCGAGCAATTTTGGATAGGGATAACCACATTTTTCCCAGATGTAGAAGCTCAAACACCCGGGGATCGTGTTGATCTCGATGCAGTATACGGCATCTCCTTTCACTAAGAAGTCGAGGCGGACCAGTCCCGAGCAGTCGAAGAGATTGAAGATAAGTTTGCCGATAGTTTGGATTTTGTTAGAAATTGATTTATCGATTTTGGCAGGTATCGTACGAAAAGTGCTAGCCGTACCCTTGCTTCCTTCGCCAGTTAAGTATTTGTCTTTAAAGTCGAGGAATTCGGATCCTTCGTGGAAGACTTCTTCGCAGACCGAACACTCGAGATCGTGCCCAGCATTGCCCATAATCGAGATGTTGATCTCGCGGGCGCTGACGATCCCCTCTTCTACGACAATCCTAGTGTCCATGGCGACGGCCAGATCGATGGCGCGGATAAGCTCTGTCTTGGTTTTGGCACAGGTGGTACCAATCGAGGAGCCACCCCGGCTGGGTTTAACGAAGATGGGATATTTGAGGTGGGTCTCGATTTCCTTGACAAAAGTGGCCTGCTTGGCGTACCAGTCGTGGCGATAAAACCAGATGTAGGGTGCTTGCTGGATGTTGGCTCCGTCAAAGACTGCTTTCATGGCGACTTTGTCCATGCCAAGGGCAGCTCCAGTAAGGCCAGTACCAACGAGGGGGACTCCATAAAACTCGGCGAGTCCCTGGATCCAACCGCCCTCCCCTACCCCGCCGTGGAAACATGGGAAAATGATGTCTACTCTAGGTAACTCGGATGATCTCAAGTGCAAAACCGATAATAATTTTCTGGTGAAAATTTTATCTTGATTCTCGGCTTCCCGCCTGCGAAGCATTTTGCCAATTGAGACATCCGAATCACCACTAGGAAGATTTTTATATAATGCGATATTTTTGAGATGGTCGCCAGTATAAAATTCACCTGTTTTGCTGACGTAGATGGGGATGGTTTCGTATTCAGGTGGCATGGAGGCCATAGCCTGGACTGCCGTGATGATCGAGACCTCGTGCTCGGGGCTCTTGCCCCCGTAGAGAACCGCGATCTTGAGTTTCATATGATTGTTCTCCGAATGGATGGGTGGAGACCCGTAAGGATAGTATATGTGATTGTGCTTGCGTTGTGGGCGATTTGGTAGATTGGGTCTAGGATCACTGGATCCCCGACTTTGACATTAGTATGGCGTGGGAGTTTGATCGTTGTCATATCCATACTGACTCGGCCAATAATGGGACAGCTGATACCACTGGGCAAATGAAAACCTTCCTGGTTAGAGAGTTCACGTGAGATCCCTTCGTTGTAACCAAGGGGGAGAATAGCGATGGTCTCTCTCTGCTTGGCAGTGTAGGTGCCACCATAGCCAACCTCTGAACGGGGTGCGATCTCTTTGATTTGTGAAATATGAGTTGTCAAGGTGAGGGCAGGCTTGAGCATTTTCTTCCCCACCCTACCCTCTTTGGTGTGAGGTCCAAAGGGAGTGTAACCATAAAAACCAAGACCAAGACGGATTAAGTTGAAGTAGGGATCACGAATAAAACTAGCGCCAGCGGTGGCGGCGATATGCTTCCAGGAGAATTTGTACCCGGCTGCCTCGAATTGATGAACCATGGATTTAAATCGTGATATTTGATGATTGGTGAATGTGATTTTGCTGGGGTTATCTGCTTGTGATAGATGAGAGAATACTCCTTCAACCAGCAAGTTATTACATTGTTTGAGGACTTTGATGAAGTCTGGGATATCTTGAGGTTGTAAGCCGAGGCGACACATGCCCGTATCCAGCTTAATATGGATCTTGACTCCTGGCTGGTACTTGTTGAGAGCACGGAGAGTGGTGATATCAAAGACGGCGAAACTAAAGGGGAGCTTTTTCCAGACAGCGTAGTTCTGTGGGTTGGTGTAGCCCATGATGAGAATCCTCGTTTTGATCCCCTGCTTGTAGAGCTCGTAAGCCTCATAGAGAGAATCGACACAGATAAAGGGAGCATCTAGTTGGGTGTCGACGAAACCTGCAATCTCAGTTAGACCGTGACCATAAGCGTTGGCTTTGAGGACGAGTGCTACTTGGGCTTGAGGGTTGAGTTTGGCGAAGTAATTGTAGTTACTGCGTATGGCAGATGAATCGAGCGTGATTTCGTTGAGGACTTGGTACTGGCGACTGACCATGATCTAGACTATATACTTTTTAAGGACGCATGAGGATGACGCCTTGAGTCGAGCGGCCAAGAACCTTGATGTTTTTGAGTGGCAATTTGATAACCTGGGCGGCTTTGGTGGTGATCACGACCTGCTCGTCGTCCTCGGTCACCATTCTCACTGAAGCAATATCACCCGTGCGAGGCGAGAGCTCGGCGACTTTTACCCCCTGGCCTCCTCGCTTTTGCTCGGGGTACTCGCCGACGTCGGTGCGCTTGCCGAGCCCATGCTCGGTCACGACCAAGATCTCTCTAAAGAATTTGCGCCTCTTATCATCTGGTTTGGGTGGGGTGATCTCGACCGTTTCCATAGCGATCACGGCGTCGCCATTTTTTAGGGTAATGCCTTTGACACCCATGGTGTTGCGACCGGTGGCGGTCACGTCGGTTTCTTTGAATTTGATCGATTTGCCCCCGCGGGTCACGAGGATCAAGTAGTTCTGGCCGTGGCTGATCTCGACTTTGATGAGCTGGTCGCCATCGCGCAGGGAGATACCGATCTTGCCACTCTGACGGATGCTCTCGTACTGCGAGAGCGGGGTCTTTTTGATCATCCCGTTCTTGGTAGCCATGGTGATAAAGTGCCCTTTGTCTTTTAAGAGGTCTTTGTTGACGGTAAGGACGGCTTGTACCATTTCGCCCTGCTCGATATTTAAGAGATTGATGATAGCCTGGCCTTTGGCGGCTCTAGACCCCTCGGGTAGCTCGAAGACCCGCATGCTGTAGACCTTGCCGGTATTGGTAAAGAACAAGGCAAAGTCGTGGGTATTGCCGACCGTCATGTGGAGGATCTCGTCGGTATCTTTGGTGGTCATGCCAACGACACCTTTACCCCCGCGCCTCTGGGTGCGATAGGTAGAGAGTGGCATGCGTTTGACATAGCCGTCCCTCGTGATCGCGACCAGATTGTCCTCGGCAGCGACTAAATCTTCTTCGCTAAACTCGCCCAGCTTGCCTTTGATGACTTTGGTTTTACGGGGGTCACCATAGACCTCTTTGAGCTCTTTGAGTTCTTTGGTAATGGTGGACAATATGGCCTTGGGGTCTTTGAGGAGTGCCAACAGTTCGTTGATACGGACCATGAGGGCGTTGTATTCGTCCTCGATCTTTTGGCGCTCGAGCGCGGAGAGGCGGCGTAGCTGCATGTCGAGGATGGCGACCGCTTGGATCTCGCTAAAGCCAAACTTTTTGATCAAACTAGCCTTGGCATCTTCGGTGTCTTTGCTCGCACGAATCGTTTTGATGACTTCGTCGAGGTGGTCGAGGGCGATTTTTAATCCTTCTAAGATGTGGATACGGGCACGAGCTTCTTTAAGTTCGAACTGGGAGCGTCTCACTATCACAGTCTGACGGTGTTTGACGTAGTGGGACAGAATAGTTTTAAGGTTCATCAAGTGCGGAGTCCCCTGCTCGTCGAGTGCCACCATGTTGGCAGGGAAACTATTTTGTAATTCGGTGTGCTTGTAGAGATTATTAAGGACGGATTTGGGTTTGCTAGCTTTCTTTAGCTCGATCACGATGCGCATACCTTCGCGGTCGGACTCGTCGCGTAGATCGGAGATACCGTCGAGCTTTTTGTCGCGAACGAGGTCGGCGATGCGCTGGATCAGCTTGGCTTTGTTGACCTGATACGGGATCTCGGTGACCACAATCTGGAATTTGCCGGACTTGGTTTCTTCGATCTCGGCGACGGCGCGAGTCACTACCCTACCCTTGCCAGTTGCATAGACCTCGCGAATCGCCTCGGCATCATAAATGACGCCGCCGGTGGGGAAATCTGGTCCCTGAACACTTTCCAACAAATCATCAACCGTAGCCTCGGAGGTAAAGTCACCAGTGAGTTGTTGATAAGGTACGTTTTCGATACCCGCATCATCAAGGATCACACTCCTGGAGTGTGATGTGGTAATCACTCCGGGAGTGAGGGGGGAAGATCCCATTTTAATGAGGGTGATGATGGCATCCACGATTTCTCCCAAGTTATGGGTGGGGATCTTGGTGGCCATACCCACGGCAATGCCGTCGGAACCCATCAAGAGGAGATTGGGGAGACGCGCGGGTAAAACCGTTGGTTCTTGAAAGGTACCATCAAAGTTGTCGATCCAGTTAACCGTTTCTTTTTCGAGATCGAGGAGGAGTTCACCGGTGATTTTGGCGAGACGAGCTTCGGTGTAACGCATGGCGGCAGGACTGTCGCCATCGACCGAGCCAAAGTTGCCTTGACCGTCAACCAGCATATAGCGCATAGAGAAATCTTGGGCCAGACGGGCGAGGGCATCGTAGACGGCGGTATCACCATGGGGGTGGTACTTACCCAATACTTCTCCCACGATTCTGGCACATTTCTTGTATTTGGCGGGAGGCAAGAGTGCGAGCTCCTTCATGCCAAAGAGGATACGACGGTGGACCGGCTTGAGCCCATCGCGCGCATCGGGTAAGGCACGAGAAACGATCACGGACATGGCATAGTCCAGATAGGACTTCTTCATTTCGTCGACAACATTAACCCTGGCAATTTTCCCAAATTGGTTGGTTTCGATATCCCAAGGTTTTTGAATACCGACGGTGAGGAAACTGGTGCGATCGGTGGAGCTGGGATCGGAGGGAATGGTCGATACGGGTTCATCGGATTCAACGGGCGGATGATTATCCGCCCCTACGGAATCACCAGGTTCGTGGAGATCGAGTGGTTTTAAGATACTGTCGTCAGCCACTTACTTTACTCCTCGTTTCATATCGGCTTCTAATACTTTAACAGCGTCGGCGGCACCAAGGAAAGCACCAGTTTTGACAAACTTGCCGGGCTCGAGATCTTTGTAATGGTCAAAGAAGTGTTTGATTTTGTTTTTGGTGTGTTGCGGGATATCTGAAACATCGTTCCAGGTACCAAATAACGGATCGACTTTTTGAATGGGGACAGCGATTAGTTTGGTGTCCACCCCCTCTTCGTCGGTCATTTCTAACATGCCAATCAATTTGGCTTTGATTCCGACTCCGGGCACGAGAGTGGCAGAGGCTAGTAAGACGATATCGGTAGGATCGCCATCTTCGCCTTTACTCTCCAAAACACAGCCATAGTTAAAAGGGAAACTCATGGGAGTATGTAAAATGCGATCACACATCAACATACCAGTTTCTTCGTCTCTTTCATACTTGACTTGACTCCCTTCGGGAATCTCGACAAAGACTTTAATATCCATAGTGCCTCCTTTAACTAGACGTCTAATGTTGCTTGAGTAGCGTTGACCTGAATAAACTTTTTGCGGGGGGGGACTTCGTCGCCCATGAGAACGGAAAAGATCTCGTCAGCGGCAGCGGCATCCTCGATCAAGACTTTTTTGAGCATGCGGTGCTCGGGATTCATCGTGGTCATCCAGAGTTGCTCTGGGTTCATTTCTCCGAGACCCTTGTAGCGTTGGAGAGTTATCTTCTTCCCTTTGTTGTCATTGAGAATTGTGTCACGTTCAGTCTCGGTGTAAACGTATTGTTCTTTTTTATCGATTTCGATCCGGAACAAGGGGGGCATGGCAATATAGAGATAACCGCCCTGGATAACTTCGATCATGTGACGAAAGAAGAAAGTCAGGGCAAGGGTGGTAATGTGCTCACCATCAACATCAGCATCGTTCATGAGAATCACGCGGTGATAGCGTAGACGAGACGCGTTGTAGGTTTCTCCGATACCAGTGCCAAGGGCAATAATCAAATTTTTGAGTTCTTCGAAAGCAATGATTTTGTCTAGACGAGCACGCTCGGTATTGAGGATTTTGCCACGCAGAGGAAAGATGGCTTGGAAACGACGATCTCGACCTTGTTTGGCGCTTCCTCCGGCCGAGTCTCCTTCGACAATATAGATCTCGCAAAGAGAGGGATCTTTCTCTTGACAGTCAGCGAGTTTGCCGGGCAAGGTGGTGCCTTCGAGGACGCCTTTACGGACAACGGCGTCACGGGCGGCACGGGCGGCAATCCTGGCACGGGCAGCGAGCTCGGCTTTTTCGAGCATTTTTTTGGCTTCACTAGGATGTTCTTCGAGATAAACTTCGAGTTGCTCTTTGACGACAGCGTAAACGGCCGATTGGGCCTCCATGTTGTTAAGCTTGGATTTGGTTTGGGATTCAAACTGGATGTCACTACTGCTCATTTTGATAAAGACTACCGCTGTTAACCCCTCTTTGAGATCCTCTCCAGAAAGTTCGATTTTGTTGTTACCATTGCCGGTTTTCTTCAACATGTAATCTTTGATAACTTTGGTGAGGGCGGTGCGGAAACCGGTTAAATGAGTCCCGCCGTCGTAGGTGCGAATGACGTTGGCAAAAGTTAGGATGTTTTCGTTAAAGGAATCGTTGTATTGGAAAGCCACTTCGACGCCAATTTTGAGATCGTTTTCGGTGTAGGAACCATTCATATAGACAACGTCGTGGAGCGGTTTTTTGTGGATATTCAAGTGATCGACGAGTGATTTGATGCCGCTTTCAAAGTAAAAGTTGGTGGATTCGTCGGTCCGTTCATCGTTTAAGTGGAGATAGAGTTTGGGAACGAGATAGGCGCGTTCGCGAATTCTGGTTTTGATCGCCTTATACTCAAACTCGGTAGTTTTTTTGAAAATCGTAGGATCGGGAGTGAAGGATGTATAGGTACCAGTGGTGTCAGTGATAAGGTGAGCATGGGACTTCCCAAGGATTGTTTTGGCGTCGCTTTCGGAAATAATCTTAACAGGATAGTTGGGGGCGCCAATTTTGTATTCTTGAGTAAAGTACTTTCCTTCTCGTTTGACCAGAACGCGCAAGTGGGAGGAGAGAGCATTGACGGCGGAGGCACCCACTCCGTGGAGTCCGCCGGAGGCTTGGTAGGCAGTTTCTTCAAATTTACCGCCGGCGTGGAGCTTGGTCATGGCAATTTCGAGGGCCGAAACGCCCGAGGGATGGAGGTCGGTAGGAATGCCACGACCATCGTCAGAGATTGAGGCGTAGCCGTTTTGCTCGAGAGTAATGTAGACGTTTTGACAATAAGTCGCAATGGCTTCGTCAACGGAGTTGTCAATGATTTCTTTGAGGAGTTCTTGGATGCCGCGTTCATCGGTTGAGCCAATATACATGCCGGGACGCTTGCGAACTGGCTCCAAACCTTCAAGAACTTTAATATCACTAGCGTTGTAAGTAGATTTTGGCATACAGGACATTTTAACAGAGTTACACGGCGTGGGGAAGATGAAGGAGGAAGGATTCTCTGACCAGGCTGACGCTACAATTTGACAAGAGCTTTTCGTGACCAGCGAGTGCCAGATGCGCAATCTTGCCCAGAGTAGTAAGTTGAGAGGGTGAGAGTAAGCGAGCGTGAAGTTTGTCGCAAAGCGCGGCTTCAAGAGTGGTGAACCAGATCAGGGCAGTGGCACGGTCCATTTTACTAATTCCTGCGAGACGATCACCGACTGAGAGAGACATTATCTCTTTGAGAGAGCGTAGAGCGTAGATCGTAGAGCGTAGATCGTTTGTTGGTAGCGCGATTGTTTGGCAACGAGAGGCAATCGTGGGGAGGAGTGCTCGGGCAGAGCGACAGGTTAAATAAATGGTAGTATTTTGGGGAGGTTCCTCGAGCAATTTGGGGAAAGGAGGGAGCGAATATATAGCTCCCGTGTTTGCTTGGTTCCTCCGGCAATTATATTGGCGTGCATATGTGTATTATAGAGTAAGTATGTTTAAGCGTCTTTTGATACTCGTGGCTGTGGGTTTGGCACTTTACTTACCAGCACTGCCGAACCATTTCGTATGGGATGACGAGGAACAGGTGGTGGCGAACACGGCGGTACATAGTGTGGCGAACATCCCACAACTATTTGTGGGAAGTACCTTTAATAGTGGAGGAGCTGGTAACTTGGGTGGGTTGTATTACAAACCACTGATGAGTGTAGGTTTTGCGGTTATATATGGTGTGTTTGGTCCATCACCGTGGGCCTTCCATTTGTTGCAGATTGGTTTGCATATTGGATCGGGACTGCTTTTGTACTTGATTTTGCGTAAAATTTGGAAGAATGATTTTTTGGCTTTGCTTACCTCGATGTTATTTTTGATCCACCCGCAAAACGTTGAAACAGTTGGGTATATCTCTAGTCTACAGGATACACTCTATATGTTTTTGGGGATGTTGGGTCTGAAGTGGATAGTAATCTCTGAAAATACAATATGTTGGAAAGATCTGATATTTAGTGGAATGTGTGTATTTTTGGCACTTCTGTCTAAAGAAACGGGAGGATTGTTTGGGATCTTGATTGGACTATATATCTTGTTGTTTCATAAGCGAAGAGATTTGGTGAAATGGTTGGAGGTGCTGTGTATAGTCTATGGATTTTACCTATATCTGCGGATCGGGGTGGCGCAAGTAGGATTGGATAAAAATATGTTTACACCCATGGCTACCCTACCCCTCACGGTTAGGCTCGGCAATATCCCTGCTTTGGTTTGGCATTATCTATCGCAGTTTGTGTGGTCGAGTCGGCTGTCGATTAGTCAGCACTGGGTGAACTCTAATCCAGGTTTTTTACAAGGGACGGTTCTTTGCGGGTTGATTGTCTCTTGGTTAATGATCTTGTGGTTGGCGATAAAAAACAAAGGACGGATCTTTGGATTTTTTTGGGTGTGGTTTGGGGTGGCAATGGTGTTTCACCTACAGATCTTTCCGCTCGATATGACCGTTGCGGATAGATGGTTTTATCTACCGATGGTCGGGTTCATTGGAAGCATGGGGAGTATGGTTGAGAGATCATGGATCGTAGATCGTAGATGGTTACGAGTCGTGATGGTAATAATCATGATCGCCCTATTCGTACGGAGTAGTATTAGGATCCAGAATTGGCGGGATGGGATGACTCTGTACTCTCATGATATCCAGATCATGTCCGAGAGTTTTGATTTACAAAATAATTACGGGGTTGAGCTGTATAGAGCTCGAAGATATGATGAGGCCAGGGTTTATTTTGAAAAATCGACGGTGACAGCACCTACTTGGTGGACGAACTGGAATAATTTGGGAGTGATTATCGAGCAGGAAGGAGATTTGGATACTGCACTCACAGATTACCGACGTGCGATTGATAATGGACAGTATTATTTGGCATACGAGAACTATGCCAGGATCCTTTTGAAACAAAATAAATGGCAGGAGGCCAGATTGTTTCTAGAAAATAGTTTGAGGTTATTCCCGAATAACCAAAATTTACTTGATCTGTATCGCTACGAACGGATAAATGAACGCTAATTGCAAAAATATTTGTTGTAGCAGGTTTGATATTGATGATAGAATGTCTCCTGATCAGCTTGGGCATTGAGAATCTTTTTTTGCAAGGTTCGGAACTTTGTAATTCACCCTTGTTCTTCGTTAACGTCAATTGTGATTTTTTCGATGTTGCCGACGTCTCCCCCGTCTTCGACGAAATCTTGATATTCTTGAGGCGGGTTTTTGTGATATCTGTCTAGGAATGTACTCGTATCCAGCCAATCGTTTTGACGTTTACCCAGGTAGTTGGGATATGAGGAATATGTGTAATTCAAGAGTTTACAAGGTTCGTAACTTTGTAAATGCATGGGGTTTCGGTGAATATATTTGGAGAGATAAACCCATTGATACTCATTGGTTATCAGAATGTTTTTATATCTACCTTGGAAGATTGTCCCAGAGTGGTGATAACGATCGTTGTAGTACATAGCATATCCGATAGATACGCGTCTCATGAGATCGGAGATAGTGAGCTCTTGCGAGAGTTGTTTTAACATGAGATGGAAATGATTGGGCATGAGGCAGTATGCCAATACTGCACAACTTGGCGGATCTTTTACAAGGTTCGTAACTTTGCAATCCTTGGCTTTGCGATTCAAGATGCTCTGGGCAATGCCACTTGGGTGAATCAGATAATATCCAAGAATTTCAGTGAAGGTTTGATAATCTTGGTCGTCCTGAAATATGTTTTGTTGGTGTGCGCCCCGATTGTAGACGTGATAATAACAGCCAGGTACAAAAACACGCTGATAGTAGAGACTGGGCATTAACTCCATTATTGCAAGGTTCGTAACTTTGTAAAGGGTGGATATATTTACCAAATGAGGTAATATTAAGTTATGCAAGATCTTGCCCTCGTCCTGAAAAAGGATGGTTTGTTGTCGGATGCTGAATATGAACGTTTGTTGCAAGAGAGCTATTCGACCGGAGTCAGTTTGGATGAACTAGTGGAACGCTCGGGGACGGTGGACTCGGTGAATTTAGTTAAAACTAAAGCCAAGATTTATAATATTCCTTACGTGTCTTTGACGGAGCTGGCTTCTTCACCGGAAGCCTTAGCCAAAATTCCCGAGTCGGTCTCTGAGTATTACAAGGCACTCCCTTTTCAGTTTGATCCGAAGAATCAACAGTTGTCAGTGGCAATGGCTAATCCACTTGACTTGCAGGCAGTAGGATTTTTGGAGGCGAAGGCTCAAACAAAAATTTTGCCCTTTATGGCCGTAGAGGAAGAGTTAATTGAAGAGATACCCCGGCGTTATTCGCAGGGGTTGTCAGCGGAGGTTTCGCAAGTACTCAAGGAGTCGGCAGACACGGAGTCAAGCCACAGAATTCTGGATGTGGAGAAAATTGGGGAAGTAATCAGAGAGGCCCCGATTGCCAAGATAGTAGCGACGATCTTGGACTTTGCGGTGAAAGCTAGAGCGTCGGACGTACATATTGAGCCGCTAGAGGAACATACGAGGGTACGTTATCGGATAGATGGAATTCTGATGGAGAAATTGGTCCTCCCTAAAAAAGTACATGAAGCGGTAATTTCGCGGATCAAGATTTTGGCGGAGCTCAAGATTGATGAACGCCGTTTGCCGCAAGATGGACGTTTTACTTTCCGGGCAGATGATCAGGAAGTGGATTTGCGGGTTTCGTCCCTCCCCACGGTTGATGGAGAAAAGATCGTAATGCGGCTCTTACGTAAAACTTCAAATGTACCAACTCTTGGGGAGCTCGGGATCAGAGGGATGGCGTTGAAGAATATTGAGGATTCGATCAAGGTACCCCACGGAATTGTGTTAATTACGGGTCCCACGGGATCGGGGAAGACAACCACTCTGTACTCGGTTCTACATATTTTGAACACGTCAAAGGTCAATATTGTGACACTCGAGGATCCGGTGGAGTATCAAATTGATGGAGTAAATCAGGTCCAGATTAATCCTAAGGCGGGGCTGACTTTTGCGACTGGTCTGCGCTCATTTTTGCGACAGGACCCGAACATTATTATGGTGGGAGAGATCCGGGATAACGAAACGGCTGACTTGGCCATCCAGGCATCACTGACGGGACATCTAGTCTTTTCGACGTTGCATACCAATTCGGCCTCGGGAGCTTTGCCGCGACTGTTGGATATGCAAGCAGAACCATTCCTACTGGCATCGTCGATGACGTGTGTGGCGGCCCAGCGTGTCGTGCGAAAAATCTGTGAGAGTTGTCGGGAGGCCTATACTCCACCCGCTCCTATCCTTGAGGAAATCAAACATGTATTGGGGCCGATGTATGAGGCCTATGTATCAAAGTTGGGAGGAAAGCCGGCAACTCTTTCGCGGGGAAGAAAATGTGAGGCGTGCGGGGAAACTGGATATCGAGGACGGGTCGGGATTTTTGAGGTTTTGAAAGTGACGGAGAAAATTGGAAAGCTGATTTTAGAGCGGGCACCGGCGATCCAGATCGAGCAGGCGGCGGTACTGGACGGAATGGTGCTGATGGAGCAAGATGGATATTTGAAGGCACTTGACGGAATGACGTCTTTGGAGGAAGTTATGAGAGTAGCTAAAACATAAAGGAGAAAGATGGAGATACAAAAATTATTGGAGATGTGTGTACAGTATCAAGCTTCGGACATCCATTTATTGGTGGGAGTACCACCCATGCTACGAATTCATGGGAAATTGGTGGTCGTGCCGGAGACGTCCGCAGTTACACCTGCGCAAGCGGAAGAGCTGATTACTCCCCTACTTTCGCAGGAACAGCGGGAACTCGTAAAAGTGGACCGCGAACTGGACTTTTCCTATGCCCTGCCTGCGCAGGCAGGGCTCCCGACGGGCTCACGGTTTCGAGCTAATGTGTACTTTGAAAAAGGAAATATGGCGGCGGCTCTGCGGTTTATTCCTTCGCAAATCAGGACACTCGAGGATTTGCACTTACCCCCCATTATTGGCGAGTTAACTAGGATGAA
>Ga0075701_123_pt1 | contig 18746 bp, 17 predicted proteins | sample RifGroA2_FD_67732 | JGI IMG/M metagenome (GOLD analysis project Ga0075701, IMG submission 67732) | Microgenomates bacterium GW2011_GWA2_46_16
GGTGGCAGGTATAACTGTAGTAATTGGCGTCTGGTTGTGGTGGCAGCGACAAATAAAAAAAGCTCCACAATAGGGGAGTGGGATTAAGTTTGAGGAAGAAGTTATGCGCTATAATAAATTCAGAAAAGAGGTCTTAAGGCTCAAAGACCAACCACTAAGCCAAGACGAGATGGACGCTAAAAAGTATGCCAAGTATGTGCTGAGGGAGGGGAGTAACGAGGAGAAGAGGGAGCTCCTAGCTTTGCTTAAGGGCAGGCTGGTGGTTAAGGATAAGCAGGTGTAAATAGCTCAAGTATCCTTAGTTTGAAAACGGGTATAATTTGTGCTACTGTGCCAAAGCGTAAATTGAGTATCGTGGACCCGTGGTGTAGCTTGGTTAACACGTCTCCCTGTCACGGAGAAGATCGCCGGTTCGAATCCGGTCGGGTCCGCCATAGCAGCCTTTTATCGGAGGTGACTATTGTGATATAGGTCATGCGCGCGTTGTATTGAGAAAGACCAAGGTTATAGAATGCAGAATATATGTCAACTATTCAAATAATTCTAAGTCTGCTAGCACTGTCAGTTGTTCAGCGGACCTCTGCGAACCTATGGGCTATACCGAGGAGACTGGCGAGCTAGGATAATCTCAACGGTAAAAGATGTCTTACCCCACTTCGAGGTTTTTGCTAAGGGCTTGTTTATCGGCAAGTTCACCCTCCCCATCCCAGGCATTCATAATATTCAGAATGCCTTAGGCGCTATCGCGTTGGCTGACTTTATCGATACGCGCATGGTAGCCATGGATCGAGCGTTGCAATCCTACACGGGCATACACCGAAGGTATGAGAAGCGGTTCGTCTCACCTGGCGTGGTGGTCATAGACGACTACGGCCATACCCCGCCTGAAATTGCGAGCGTCTTTGGCGCCTTACGTCAAGAATACGGGCAAGCGTACCTAATATGCGTCCCGTGCCTGCGGCAGTTTCATCGCACTCGCCGCTACCTTGAAGAGTTCACCACTGAGCTCGCTAAAGCTGACTGCTGCATCGTACCTCCCATCGTGTCTGGACTCGGCGATGACGAAATGAGTCGAAACTCGATCAAGGCTGAAGACGTGGCGGCTAAACTGCACAAACGCAGCTGTATCGCAACGGCGTTGCCTGATGCCGCAGCTATCTCAGTAGCGATTGAAGAGGCAATTGCTCGTGCTCCGGCTGGGCTTAAGGTTATTCTCACGGTGGGTTCCGGAGATACTGATCCAGTAATCGATCAGATACTCAACGTGACGAAAAATATACTTGTCTAACAAATCATCCATTCACCGAGAGGCGTACTTCCAAATACGCCTCTTTTTTGTTATATTTCAGCCATGAATCTGTCATCAATTGATGCTTTACTAGCGGAGGGGAAACGCAGCATGGTATTCCCCGGAGCCGTTCTTTTGATTGCGCGGGGAAATGAAAAACTCTTTAGCATGGCAGTCGGTAATTACGCGTACGACCCCATGAGCCCCGTAGTTACGCCATCCGCTATATATGATATTGCTTCCGTCACGAAACAGATTGTCGCCACCGGCGCATTAAGGCTTTTTGATCAAGGCGGGCTTCGGCTGGAAGAACGTGTTCATCATTACCTCCCGATACTTCGGGAGACTAAGGCGGGCGACGTAACGATATGGAACCTCTTAACACATACCAGCGCCATCTCAGTTACAATGTCATCTCTTACGGTGGCGCAGATGAACGACATCAGGGCCGTGCTAGCCAGTGGTGAGAACGACGTGAAGCCTGGCGCCGAGGTTCATTACGGAAATATCAACACGTTTCTCCTGGGGCAGATTATCGCTAAAGTTTCCGGCCTGCCGCTCGACAAGTTCATCAGGCAAGAAATCCTTGATCCGCTTGAAATGGCTGATACTATGTTTAACCCTCCGCCGAAACTTCACAGCCGAATCGTACCGAGTGAAATTACCGGCGGTCAAGAGATTCTGCAGGGCGTTGTCAACGACCTAAGCGCGAGAAAACTGGGCGGCATCGCCGGACACGCGGGCCTCTTTTCAACAGCAATGGACCTAGACAAGTTCCTGCTCATGTGGATGCAAGGAGGTTCTTACGAAAGGAAGACTATCCTGCGCGAGGCTACAGTAAGCGCTGCTGTAAGCAATCAAACCCCGCGCCTCAACCTTTCCGCTGGCCTGGGTTGGCACCTGGACAATCCCGTCTACCTAAGTTCTCGCGCACCTCGCGGCACGTTTTTTCATCCCGGATTTACCGGCACGATCATCGCGGGTTCACCCTCGACTGGCCTTAGGATTGTTTTTCTCTCTAACGCCACCTATCCTAACCGGGAGTACCAGCACCTAAAAAATCCTTTTCTTAAAAATTCGTTTGAAAAAATTTTTACGGACGTTCTGATTATGAAAAAGGAACAGGGGTAATTTCTGCTCCTTGGCAATGTTAGTGAAACCGGGGATCGTTTGCGACACCCGGGAGATCATCGAACCAGAAAGCGTCATTGGGCAGCGGGAAAGAAAAAATCCTTCCAACCAAAGACTCCTCTCTTGCCTGATGGTACTTCACGTAAATGCGGGGCGCTTCACCATCTTTCTTTTCCACCCCCAGGATTTCTATCTTGCCGGAGTAGTGGGCCATAATGAACTTCACTCTCTTTGCCAGTCCATTCAGCCCGCGCGTCGCTTCCTCGAACAGCGCACAAGCCTCACCGAGCGGAACCCTGAAGTGACCACTGCCGCTTATGAACTTGCACTGAAATAGGTAGTAAGGCGTGATGCCCCAAGCGGCCAGGTCGTTGAGCAAGCTGCGCAGCACAGGGCTGGAATCATTAACACCCCGCAAAATCACTGCTTGGTTTGTTAGGACCACGCCAGCTTTCATGAGTGCATCCACCGCTTCTCCAACCTCGGGGGTCAGCTCGCGCGAATGGTTAATGTGATTCACGAAGTAAACCCGCTTGTCAGAGCGGCTTACCTCCGCTAAGAGTTCCAGCAATTCCGGATCAGATGTAATCCTACTTGGCAGAAACGGGAGCGCTCGGGTGCCAAACCGAATGACCTTCACATGATCAACCTCTCTGAGAAAGATCAGGAACTGCTTCAGCTCAGACGTCTTGAGCACCAAGGGATCACCGCCGGTCAGCAGTACGTTGTTAACGTTGGTATGGGCTTTTATGAAAGTAAGAGCATCGCTGAGGTTTTTTACGACCTCTTCGCCCCGTACTTCAGGATCGAACAGTCGCTTGCGGAAGCAAAACCTGCAGTAGGCGAGACAAACTGGCACGGGAAGCATGAGGACTGTCGATGGGTATTTTATCTGAACACCTTCTTCTACCGTATTATCCGCCTCTCCGCCGACATCAAGGGAACCCGATAAATCAAGCTCTTGGATATTGGGCGTGACAATTCGTAGCAGTGGATCGTTAGGATCGTTCCAATCGATAAGCCGAGCGTAGTACGGCGTTATTGAGAATGGAAAATTGCGATGAATCTCCTCAATCGCCGGAAGTTGATCCGGGGTGATAACCCTTCGCTCTACTAAATCAGTAGGTTTGCGAATACTCTCCCGTAACTCAAGCTGCCATTTCATGGTTTGTTTCATGGTGATATCTCCTTTTATTATAGTTTGATGTTAAAGTAATTTTTTAAACAATACTCGCTGAAAGAAAAGTTTTGATTGTTTAGCTACTTTTTTATTGCCCCAACCTTATCACTTATTGTCTTCTTGTCAAGCTGTTTGTAAATAGTAGAAATAACATTCCTAATTGATGGTTCGAATCCGGTCGGGTCCGCCATAACAACTTTTATCGGATGAGACCATAATAGCCGAGGAAGATGGGCGACCATCATGGTACGAATCATTTAAACCCACCAAGTGGGATTTGAATTGGGAGGCTTGATTTTCTCCAGCCGAAACATCTTATTACGGCTTTCCTCGTAGCGCCGTATCAAATCCTCCGCCAAGTCACCATTAATTTTATCGCCATATAATCCCTTGGCCTGTTCAAAATAAATAATCATCTTATTGCAACCGGCCATAGCCTTCTCCAAAGTAGCAATGCCCAAGGGAAAATCCTTATAGCGTAAGCTGTTGGACTCACCAATGTATAACGGTATAGACATGCTGCAATTTATCATATTTTCCAAAAATGGATATTTTTGTTTGGTTAGAGCTGTACTGAAATTCTTTACCATAAGCACTGAACACTCCATAGTTTTTTGGTACACCTCCAGATCCCGAAAAGACCGCAAGGTTTTTTTAGGTTGATACGTTTGATATGGCATAGAGAATGAATTAATAGTAAACGGTTAAACTATTTTTAAGATATTTTCCTTTGGCACCTCAATTACACGTCCGTCTTTAAAATGCACGTTGCGCTTGCGTTTCGACCTAATTTTTTTCACCACGTGTAAGGGGTAGAACTCAAAATAATCCTTTTCGTCAAACCAGGCGCACTTGAACTCGAATATCCTAAGGCCAGTGAGGCGCGACATGGCCAAGGCATACCAGGTAAGTTGCTCAATAGGCTTTTCTTTGGCTGCATTCGGCTTATAGTCCAGCAAATGAATCTGGCCATTCCTGACTTGAACAAGATCAATATGACCGGTAAGAACCTTGGGCATGGCAATGGGCCGTTTTTTACCCTTAACCTCAATCTTGCCGTTACTGGTAATCTGAAACCCTAGTTGATTTTCCATGTGTTCAATATCTTCTTGGCGGATATAAACCGGCACTTCCGTGGCCACCGTCACTGAATCATTGGCAATCATGAACCGCTGTAATTTTTCATGCCGCTGGTTATTGTCCAACACTGCTGGCAGGACAAAACTGGCCAACTGGTTGGCGTAGTTGGACTTTGACCGCACGATCATTTCGGCCTTATCAAACTTGCTCTTGATCTCCGACATTCGTTCGCCCTGCAAAAAATACTGGTGGGGCGTATCGGATGATACACCGTTCAAAAAATCCTTCAGCGGCCTTAAATTGCGATTCCTGAATTCCTCCAGCATAAGCTCTATCTTGGCCCGATGGTAGCGGAACCGGTACAGCTGCTGATGGGCCAAGGTAACTACCTCCACTATATCTTTAGGGCTAAACATCTTAATAGCATAAGGCCGCAGGCGCTCATAGCGACAAAGCGTGGAATACTCACTCAACCAATTGGCCAGACCTGATGGCTCCGGCCTAACCCCGAATTTCTGCTGCAGCGAGGCGCAGGTTTCCTCGAGCGTCAACCCCAAATTATACAAACTCAAGCCTTCAGTGATGACCTCCAGCGGGAAATGCTTGCCTTTGACGTCTTGGGGGCTAAAGGTTCGGCTACATTCCTCATTTTTGCATTCATAAAGTTGCACGACTTCATATTTATTCTTGCGCGTGCCGCGCTTGGTAAAGGTTTTACTACCACAATAAGGGCAAGACTCGGGAACTTTATCTTGTCTAACTGTAAAGGCGACAGCCACGGCACTTGGGCTGGTTTCTTCTTTTGGCTTTGGATTTTTTTCAGACATAGTTTTTGACCTCACGAATTACTATGGTCTAGACCTCACGACTTGAGAAAATATCGTTGCTATTTATAAATCGTGAGGTAGGGTATTGGCAGTTGAATTCTACCCTTACATTAGCCAATAAATAATACATAACAGGTAATCGCATAGCCTTACGCCGTGACAGTTAGGACTTTTTCCTTGTCTGGCATAACTTTATTTGTAGGTTCGCTCGGCATTACTTGAAAATTACTCAGCCAAAGGTAAAAACATTCAGTTGCTCTGACGTCATCTTCATTGTAATCAATAATGTCATTGAGAATATCACAATCCGCTTCTTCCAGCCATTTCTCATACCAGAATATACTTTGGGCACCACCGGCCTTCTTGTGCCGCCACTTGAAATCGACAAACTTTGATTTGGCTATGTCTTTGATGGAATAAAAGTATAGCGGAAAAATGACCGACGCTTTGCGCGCTTCGGCCAAATCAAATAATTGAGAATGAAACTCCCAAAACTTGTCAGACCCGCCGTACTTGGCTGCCAACTTACGCGTCCAGGTATTTTCGTACTTGGCATAGTGAAATATCGCGTAATCGTTACTAGGCAAGATTTTCAGCCAGTCTAAAAACTGATGCCACATGGATTCTTCCTCGCTGGGGTCTTCAGCCAAAAAATAAAGAAAGTACTTGCCCTCAGCTTTGTGTTTCCTAATATGTCCGACTTGGGCGTACTTGAATTTCGAATCTCCGGAAATCCAAAAACCGAACATATACTGAGTTTGCAGTAGCGGGTCGCCTTCAATGTCAAAAAAGATTTTAAGCGTGGCCTCAGGCAACACCGGTTTTGCTAGCCACTTAAGTTCGCCATCCGTCAGGCTCTGCGCCTGCAACTTAACCCTTTCCAAGGTCTGCTGACTAGCCTGCGGTATCTTGGGCAGAGCATCAATATCCATCTTAGCCGCCTCTGCCACCGTATTGATGCCACAAGCGCGCAAGTTCTGATGGGCGCGGCAGTCCAAATGGTACAGCAGGGCAATATCATTCTTGGCTTCCGCCTCTGCCACGCATTTCTTATACCACGGACTTTCTTTGCAACTTGAAACCAATTTCAAGGGCGGTTTACTGCCCTGCAAAATAGCCATAAGGTCCCGCATATGCAATTCAGTCTTCTGTTGCTCTTCCTGGCTTATTAAAAACAAGACTGCTTGCTTCTCCTTATTAATAATTGACGCTTCATTAGGGAATAATCCTTGAACCTGCTTTAAAACCAATCCGTAAAAGACCAACTGGTATTTTTGTTCAGTTTTTATCTCTTTAGTTGATTTGATTTCGATCGGCTGATAGTAGTAATCACCAAGTGTGGATTTGCCTGCTACTTTTTTAAGCAAATCAGGACGGCCTTGGTATAGAATACCGTCCGCTTCATACTGAATAACGCCTTGGTATATGAGCTCTGCCCCCGCTTGCATAAGACGCATAGTCTCCGCAAATGCCAGCTTCAGATTTACCGGTTTAACTTGGGAAAATGTAAGATCTTTTATGTAATCTTGTTCGTTCAGAACTCCTTGTTCAAACAGGCGTAAAGTCAGCTCGGGCATTTCGTCTTTTTCGCTCGGGTCGCTAAAACGGTCGTGCCAGATCCAATGTGGACAAATGGCGTATTCGTAAAATAAGGTGGGGGTGAAAACGATGGATTTCTGCTGCATAAGTAAGCTGTTCACTTTATAGCAACGACCTTACTCCTACTATTGAGAAAAAGTCAATAGCCCCATCCTTTAGTTGTGGCGCTATTTTCGTAAATTATGTGGCATTTCGCGATTGGTACAGAAGTGTCATATTCGCGAAATGCCGATTTTATGATGATGTCCACAATCAAGCTCTTGCATTTATTATGGCTATGTACTAAAATAAGCTAAAGGACGGAATTATTACGACCTTTAGACTATGAAGTACGAGAAAAAGCCTATTTCCGACATATTGCGATCTACCAAGACGGTCTTTACCTTCAAAGACATTTCTTTGATTTGGGGAGATAGCGATCAAAAAGCCACAATAGACGGCGTAAATTACTATGTAAAAACCGGTGAGTTGTACCGTATTCGCCGGGGTATTTATGCCAAGGATAAGAACTACGACAAATTGGAATTGGCGACCAGAATATTTACGCCTTCCTATGTGAGCTTTGAGACGGTCTTAATTCAAACCGGCATCAACTTTCAGTTTTATAAAAAGATTACGGTTGCGTCATACCAAACGCGCGAGATTGAAGTTGACGGCCAGGTATACTCTTACAAAAAAATTAAGGATTTTGTTTTAACCAACCCTGCTGGTGTTGAGCATAAAGACGAAACTTCCGTTGCCAGTCCCGAACGCGCATTTTTGGACACGATCTATATTCACAAAGATTATCACTTCGATAATTTAGGCTCTTTGAATTGGGATAAAGTTTTTGAGATGTTGCCTATCTACAAAAACAAGCGAATGGCTAAAAAGGTTAATGAATTTTTTGAGTACTATTCCGCCAGAGGCGGATCCGCCTCTGGTGGAAAAGCCTCATACTAATCTATGACCAACACCACTTTTGACACATCGGTTCACAAAAATATTCTCTTCCAGATTCTTAAGGATATTTATTCCGATACCACCATTGCACCCTTGCTGGGCTTCAAGGGCGGTACAGCCGCTTTGATGTTTTTCGAGTTAAGCCGATTCTCGGTTGATTTGGATTTTGATGTGCTTGTCCCGAGTGGAGTCGAGGGGCTGGACCCCATTAGAAATGAGGGTTCTAACGGGGCGAGCGAAAGCAAAGAAGCTTATATCTTTGACCGGATAGAGCAGATTGCCAATAAGTACGGCTCAATCAAGGAAATGGAGCGAAAGCGTTTCAATTTATTGTTCGTGCTCTCTTATGAAGATAAAGCCCGCAAGATAAAAATCGAAATCAATCGCCGGGCTTTCGGGTCCCGCTATGAGCTAAAGACAAACTTGGGAGTTTCTATGCTGGTCATGGTCAAAGAAGATATGTTTGCCCATAAGCTGATGGCTATGTATGAACGGGTTGGTAAAACCAGCCGTGACATTTATGATGTTTGGTTTTTTCTGGAGCATCGCTGGTCTATCAATAAGGAAATTGTAGAGAAGCGAGCCGGCATGACATTTCCTGAATTGATGCAGAAGTGCATTGAACAATTAGAGAAAATGAATAACCGAAATATCTTAGACGGCTTGGGAGATTTACTGACCGAACCCCAAAAGGACTGGGCCCGGGCAAAGCTCCGGACCGAGGCCGTCTTTCTGTTGAAGGCCCGATTGGAGAGTGAAAAAAAATGTCATTGAAATCGCTTCGCAGATTTTAACCAAGCATTCCAAAAAGCGGTTATTGCAGATGACCTACGAGGATTTGGTAAAAATAGGCGGCATTGATTCTGCAAAAGCCACAACCCTTCTTGCCGCTTTTGAGCTCGCAAAACGCGCCCTGGAGGTTAACGACACAAATTTGCCGACCATCGTTACTCCTAAAGATGTCGTGGCTCAATTGACCGATCTGCGCCACAACAAAAAAGAGCATTTCATCGCTTTGTACCTTAACGCCAGAAATCAGCTGGTGCATAAAGAAACGATTTCAATGGGCACTTTGAATGCTAACTTAGTCCACCCCCGAGAAGTTTTTGAACCAGCCCTTAAACATTCAGCCGCCGGCATCATGGTTGCGCATAACCATCCGTCCGGTGATCCGAAACCATCAGAAGACGATCTGGAAATTACCAAGAGATTAACGGAAGCCGGCAAAATGATGGGCGTTGAGCTTTTGGATCATGTCATTATCGCGACAAACAACCATTTCAGTTTTAAAGAAGAACGTTTAATGTAAACCTATGCCCGACTTTTCAAAAAAAGAACTTTCCGAGCAGGATATTTGCTCCAAATTCATTCTTCCGGCGCTGATTGGAGCCGGCCGGGATTTGGACGCTTTTGACCTTATCTGCCATGTGGCCTGGGGTAAAAAACCGCTTACTCGCGGCGAGCGGGCGGAAAAGGCGCGCAAAAAAGATTATTTTGCCAAATACGAAGGCAAAGCGCGCGAGGTTATTGAGGCGCTTCTCGCAAAATACGCTGATCAGGGCATCACCGCCATTGACGACATAGGCGATCTGCAAGTGTCTCCGTTTGACCAATTCGGCACGCCCTATCAAATCGTCAATGACATCTTCGGCGGCCGCGAGAAATATCTTATAGCGGTTAAAGAATTACAAAATGCGCTGTATGCTATATAAGCACTTATGAGAAAAAAGATAAAAAATAAGCAAATAGTAATTTATCAAACCCCGTCGGGAGCTATTGAGCTTCGGGGCGACTTTAATAAGGAAACAATATGGGCGACGCAAGTAAATATTGCCGATTTATTTGGTACAAAACGGCCAGCAATCACCAAACACCTAAGAAACATTTTTAAAGAAAAAGAGCTTGAGGAAAAATCAGTATGTTCCATTTTGGAACATACTGCCGCGGACGGTAAAACATATAAAACGCAATACTATAATCTGGACGCAATTATTGCCGTTGGGTACAGAATTAATTCTAAAAGAGCAACCCATTTTCGTATTTGGGCGACCAAAACTCTGAAAGAGCACCTGCTAAAGGGCTACACCATAAACCGCAAGCGTATCACTCAAAATTACGACGCGTTTATGAAAGCAGTGGCCGACATCCAGACGCTTCTGCCCGAACATATCACACTTGACCCCAAAATGGTCTTGGAACTTATCAAAGAATTTGCCAGCACTTGGGTTTCGCTTGACGCCTATGACAAAGAAGCTCTTGAGGTTATTGGCACGACCAAAAAGGCGGTTAAACTTGCTGGGCAAGAACTGGCTAGCGCGATAGAGAATCTGCGCGTTGAACTAGGCAAAAAGGGTGAGGCAACAGAGTTGTTTGCCCAAGAAAGAAAGCCTGGGAGTATTGAAGGCATTGCGGGAAATGTTATGCAATCATTCGGAGGCAAGCCGCTGTATCCGAGCGTGGAAGAAAAAGCTGCGCATCTTCTCTACTTTATGGTGAAAAATCATCCTTTCACTGACGGCAATAAACGCTCCGGCGCTTTTGCCTTTGTTTGGTTCCTGCGTAAATACCGCGCTAAAAGCAACAGAAATATCAATCCGGCGAGCTTAACCGCACTCACGCTTCTTATTGCCGAAAGCGATCCTAAGAAAAAAGGACAAATGGTGGCGCTCGTAACGCAATTGCTTAAATAAATTCACCCCGTTAGATAACACTATGTCTATCCAATCAGTTATAAAAAAGCGAACTTATCAATCCTAAATACAAATCGCCCCTGCCCGGGGAACTTCGCTGGCGCAACTGGGATAACCAGGGTATTCTTAAGGCTATCCGGTTTGGTACTCGGGGTGATAGGCGTTATAAAAAAGAAGATATTTTAAAGTTGATCAATAGCGGTAAGGTAAGATAATATGTCTGAATTACTCAAAGTTTACCTTGCCCACCGGCTGACAGAAAAGAGGGCAATCTCTGATCCAGAAAAGCTGAACAACTCTATTCGTGCAGCGAACATTGATTTGAACCCGCACCAAGTTGATGCGGCGATCTTCGCGTTCAAAAGCCCTCTTTCAAGAGGCGCGATTCTCGCCGATGAAGTCGGTTTGGGAAAAACGATTGAAGCGGGATTGATTATTGACCAGCTTTATACTGAAGGCCGCCAAAACATTTTGATATTAGTTCCCGCATCGCTCCGCACTCAATGGCAAGATGAATTGATTAACCGGTTCAGCTTGGCGAGTGAAATAATAGACGGCTCTATATTGAAGCGAAAGCAGAAGGAGCGAATGACGGAAAATCCTTTGAAAGATGGCGGAATTTTTATAGCTTCCCATAACTTCGCGTATCGCTACGATTTTATCTGCGCTAATGTTATGTGGGATTTAGTAGTTATTGACGAAGCCCACCGGATGAGAAATGTTTGGAAAAAAGGCAATAAGACGGCAAAGAAAATCAGAGAGGTAATAAAAAACAGACCGAAGGTATTGCTGACCGCAACTCCGCTTCAAAACAATTTGATGGAGTTATACGGCCTGACAAGTTTTCTTGATGAAAATTATCTCGGCACAGAGTTTTCTTTCAAAACTCTTTTCGCCAATCCGGTGAAAAAGCGAGGTGAAACCGAGCGACTGAAACAATTAAGAGAGCGACTAATGGGAACTATTGACCCCGATTCCGGTTCAATAAACGGCGGCATCTTAACCCGCACATTGCGCAAACAAGTTGCTGGATTGGTTATTTTCACAAACAGATACAGCATAACGGAAGATTTCGCGCCAAACGAAAATGAGATGGAATTATACGATGCCGTCAGCAATTATCTGCGTCGGCCGTTTCTTGCGTCCACAAAAGCCACACAGAGAAATATGATGGAGCTTGTGTATAGAAAGATTCTCGCGAGTTCAAGTTTCGCCATAGCGGGGACGCTTTACAAAGTTGCTCATTTTTTGGCAAAGCGGCTACAAACCGAGTTTAGTGTTTCGGTGGATGAGGTAAATCAGACCGCCGATGATTTGCGAAACGAACTTGCGGCAAGGTATGGAAACGGACTTCAAAAAGTAGTTTTTCCAAAATACGAAAAGGCCGCGCCGGAATCAGAGCAAGAAATTTTACCCGGCCTTGAAGATATAGAAGCGAACTTGGAAAAACTTGAAGAAGAAACTCAAGACGCCGACGACCTCGGAGAAGATGAATTGCTCCCCGACCAAACTAAAAAGTTTGAGGAAAGGGAGATTGACCACAAGTTCACAAAAGAGGAAGTGATACGAGAAATTAAGGATGTCCTTGAGTATTATCATCTCGCAACCACGATTGATAAAAACCAAAAAAGTCAGGCGTTAGTCCGCGTCCTTGATAAAGTGTTCAAGTATGCTGAAAAGAAGCAGTGGCCGCAGAAGGCCGTTATTTTCACGGAATCCCGCCGCACGCAGGACCACCTTGAAAAGCTGTTGGGTGGCGTAGGCCACAATCTTATCCTTTTCAACGGAAGTAATGCGAGCAAACGCTCCCGCGAGATTTTTGACGAGTGGGCAAAGCAATTTCCACAGGAAGCGAAGCAAGGAACGAGGAGTATAAATATACGAAAAGCCCTTGTGTGGAAATTCAAGGACGTTGAAAAAGGCATTTTGATAACTACTGAAGCGGGCGCGGAAGGTTTGAACCTTCAATTTGCGAACATCGTTATTAACTACGATTTGCCGTGGAATCCCCAAAGGATTGAACAGCGAATCGGTCGTTGCCACCGCTACGGCCAAAAGTTAGATGTGTTGGTGATTAACTTCCTTAACAAGAGGAATTATGCCGACCAGCGCATTTATGAACTATTGTCCGAGAAAATAAAATTATTCGGCAACCTTTTTGATTTCAGCGACAAAATGCTCGGCACGGAGCAACTAACCGATGACGGATACGAAGTGCGAGAGGTTGCGCTCGGCGGCCTCGGCACGGGTATTGATTTTACAAGAAAAATTCTTGACATTTACCGCCGATGCCGCACCGAGCAGGAAATAGAGCGCGGATTCCAGCAACTTCAACTTGAGCTTTCGGATATTATCAAAGAAAAGATTGAGGACGCGCAACGAAAGGTCATTCAGCATTTTGACGATGAAGTGCGGAAAAAATTACGCATCAGGCAAAAAGAGATTACCGATTCACTTGATCGTTTTGATTCGCAACTAAAGAAATATCTAACCGTATCGTTCGGCGAAGATATTCGCCCTCGTTCCGATAATGTTTTTGACTACAACGGAACTATTTACTTTCTTGGCCGTATTGCGGACGAGGATAAGGACAAAGGATATAAACCGGCGCATGTTAAAGAACCGTTCATTAGAGAGCGTCTTGAAACGGACAAAAAAATCAAAGGCGGCTTATGGCAAGTTTCCTTCCGACACGATAACAAAAAAGAGCATCGTCCTTTTGACGATTTGGTCGGTAAGGAGTGCCAGCTTGTCGCCGACCTATTAAAATGCGAACGCCGGACGGTGAACGACACCAAAGAAGAATTTGAAAAAATAGTCCTCACGGGATTTGTAAAACAAAACGACCATTGGGAACGCATACAAGATTCTCGGCTTGAAAGATTGTTTGACCTTGATGTCGTGAATGAAGAAAAAGACAAGTCGCGCCTCCGCGATGAATTGGAGGATACTGCATCCTCGCAATTGAAAAAAGCGCAGGAGGATGTCAATACTGATAATGAGCGGTATATTTTTGAGGAGATGGACCGCCTTGACCAATTTGTGGAAGAATCTCTGCTAAAATTCAGGCAAGAGATGGATACGCGGGAAAAAGAAATAAAGGATTTACAAAAAACAATGCGTGCCTCACGAACTCTCGGCGCACACGAGCGCGACCAGATTCAGGCGGACATAGACAAAAAACAAAAGGAACTTTTCAAAGCGCAGAAGCGATATATCCAAGCCCAGCAAGAGCAATTCGTGGACAAGGACAAAAAGGTGGCCGATTTGCGCAATAAGCTACAAATGAGTTTCAGCTACGAGCGGATTGCTTCGGTAAAATTAAACATCATTTCATAAACGGCTTATGAACATAATGATTGAACTACTAAAACAGAAAATTGCGAAGATAAAAGACACCGCCACGGAGCGGTCGTATTACCCGCTCTTGTGCGCCTTCTTTGAGGAGTATGCGAAAAGCAACGCGTTGAAGCTCCGCAATCCGCAAGCAACGCCGGAGGAAACATCAACTCAATACGAGCACCGGATAGGATTTCCCGACATTACCATTCGGAACGGCAACGACCTTATCGGGTGGATTGAGGTGAAAATCCCCCAAGAGAATATCAACGCGGAAAAATTCCAAGAGCAATTTTCAAGATATAAGGAATCGCTTGAAAACATTATTTTCACCAATCTCCGCGAGTGGCAATTGTGGCAATGGGAGGAAGGCGAAGCCAAAAAGATGGCGGACACCTCTTTTGACCTTACGGATATTAACAACGCTTCAAGCGAGGAGTTTGAAGGTTTTTTGATAAAGTTTTTTGAAGGCCGCGCGTATCAAACACGAACGCCAAAGCAACTTGCTCTCGCGCTCGCTAAAAAGACGCGGTTGCTATCTCAACAGGTAGAGGAAGCGTTAGACAAAAGCAAAGAAGATTCCGATTTACAAAAACTCAAAGAAACATTTGAGAAGACGCTCATTCAAGACGTCTCCGAGCACCAATTCGCCAATATGGTGGCCGAGACGATGGCGTATTCTCTATTTCTCGCCGCGCTTGAACATTCGCGTCGCGGCAACGGCACAGAACTTACACTTACAAACGCGATTGACTACCTTCCGACAAATGTGCCAATTCTTGCCGACCTCTACGGCCTCGTGAAAAAAGTAGCAAGCACCATTCCGACTATTTATGAAGCGACGCGGCTTTTGGTGGACCAACTGAACGCCTCCGAGATTGAGCGTATTCATCAAAAGCTCGTGGAGCATAAACCGGGCGAAGACCCCGTTATCCAATTCTACGAGCCGTTTTTGAAGGAATACGACCCAAAAGAGCGCGAGGCGCGCGGTGTTTATTACACGCCCAAGCCGATAGTGGATTATATTGTCAAAAGCGTTGATTGGATTTTACGCAATAAATTCAACAAGGCGAAAGGTCTTGCGGAGGAATCGGTGTATCTTCTTGACCCTGCGACCGGCACAGGAACATTTTTAATGTCCGCGATTCAAGAAATTCACGGAAACATTAAAAAAGAAAATGACTCGCTTGGCGATGAGATGGTTGCGCGGGAGTTCAATCGCGTCGTCCTCTCGCACATCCTCAAACACTTCTACGGCTTTGAGCTTCTTATCGCGCCGTATGCTATCGCACATCTTAAACTTACGCTTGAAGTGGAGCGGCTCGGTTTTGATTTCGTAAATACAAAAGACGATGCCGATAAAGACAATGACCGCTTCAAGGTTTATCTCGCAAACACTTTAGACGACCCCAACAAGCCGCCCGCAAAGCTCTTTGGTTTTGATTCAATTCCGCAAGAATCAGAAAGCGCGCGGGAAGTAAAAAAGAATGTGCCGATTTTAGCCATTGTCGGCAATCCGCCTTATTCTAACTTCGGCCGGATGAATCGCGGCGAGTGGATTTTGAATCTTTTGAAGGATTACAAAAAAGGACTTAAAGAAAGAAAAATCAACATTGATGATGACTTCATTAAATTCATCCGCTTCGCGCAATGGAAGTTAGAACAAACAGGGCAAGGCATATTTGCGATGATTACGAGCAATACTTTCATTGACGGCATCACGCATCGCCAAATGCGCCGCTCTTTGATGGATACCTTTGACGAGATTTATATTTACAATCTCCACGGCAACAGCCGCAAGGGCGAAATCGCACCGGACGGAGGAAAGGATGAGAATGTCTTTAACATTCAGCAAGGCGTTTCAATCAACATTTTCGTAAAGTTTTCGGAAAAACAAAAGGAAACTATCGTAAAGTATTGCGATTTATGGGGACTTCGTGGCTATAAATTTCAGACCTTGTTAGAAGAAAGCGGATGGGGGCTTAATGCGACACAATGGAAAACACTTTCACCAAAAGACCCGAATTGGTTTTTTGTGGAAAAAGATACAACCGTTGATGAGGAATACGAAAAATATGAGAAACTCGTAGAAGTTTTCCCTTACTATAATAGTGCGATTCAAACAAAAAGAGACGCCCTCACTATTCAATTTGATGAAAGTAAAGTGCAAGAAGTCATTGAGGATTTTAACAAGCTTAGTGTTAAAGAAATCCGGGCAGAATATAATTTACCGGCGGACGGCCGAGATTGGACAATCAGAACAGCAAAGGAAGATTTACGAAAAAATCATCCAAAAATTGTAGATGTCCTTTATCGACCCTTTGACATTCGTAAAACAATTTTTACCGGTAAGACAAAAGGATTCATTGCTTATCCTAGAACAGAGATAATGCTGAACTTTTTAGACAAAGATAACCTCGGCTTGTTTACCAAAAGACAGATGCAGGGGGTGAGTTGGTCCTATATATCACCGACTAAAAACATTGCAGAGTCTGCAATGCACTTTAGCACTCCGAGTAATCCACATTTATTTCCTCTATACATCTATAATGAATCCTCTCAATCAAATCTTCTCGGTCAAGAAAATCGCCAGCCAAATCTTTCTTCGGAATTTATCAAAACATTTTCTAAAAAGCTCGGGCTTGAATTTGACCTAAACTTACAGCAACGGATTCAAAGAGAAAACGAGGAAAGCGAACACGACGAGGTGGCAGGACGTGGGAAGAAGTATTCAAGCATCCGATGGGATGAATACGCTCATACCAAACGAGAAGGAGAACAGGCGGTAAAATCTCGTCCGAGCGATGACTACTTTGGTCCGGAAGACATATTCTACTACGCCTATGCGATATTTCACTCGCCGACTTATCGTTCTCGTTATGCCGAACAGCTTAAAATTGATTTTCCGCGCTTACCGCTTACCGGCGACAAAAAACTTTTTGCTCAACTTGTGCGCTTTGGCAACAAACTTGTGAATCTTCACTTACTCGGCGAAAATCCGTTTGATAAGTCAAAAACTATTTTTGACGAGCCGGAGAAATGGGGCATTAAAATCGGCGGCGCGAAACCTGAAAATCTCACGGATTGGAAAGTCGCTGATGTTCACTATAACGAGAAGGACAAGCGCGTTTATGTGAACAAAGGACAATACTTTGAAGGTGTGGAAAAGGAAGTGTGGGAGTTTATGATAGGCGGCTACCAAGTATGCGAGAAGTGGCTTAAAGACCGGAAGAAGGCCGAGCGGTCGCTTTCAACTGACGACATTAAGCACTATATGAAAATGGTCGTCGCCATCCGCGAGACAATCCGTTTGATGGCTGATATTGATTACACTATCCGCAAATGGCCGATAGAATAAACAAATAATATGTCCAGCGAACTTATCAAAAAACACCTTGAGGAATTGAAGCGTCAAAAAAAGTTTGACGAAGGTTTTATTGATATTCTTACAGAAGCGAATGAAACAAGCGAGGCAGGTGGCCTGCTCCCCGTTCTTTGGACACCCTGTCTCATAGTCTAACGGGTACTGGGTTAGCTGTTAAGATTGATTGCCTTAGGGCATAGATGCCAGGGGGCATTTTTAGTTTGGAGTGAATCCTTTGGGTATTGTAGTAGTGAAGCTGATGGTAAATGGCAACTGCCAGCTCACCCAGGGTTTTGAATCGGTTGGGGTCCCCCAGGTCAATCTTGAACTGGGAGTAGAAGGCCTCCTGGTACCCATTCTCCCACGGGGATCCTTTATGGCTCATGGAAAGCCGGATACCGAGGGATTGGGCAAATTTGGCATACACCCGGCTTTTGTACTCGCTGCCCTGGTCAGAGTGGAGTAGGCGTGGCCGTCCGTGTTTTTCAACCGCATCAATCAGGGCGCTCAAGGGTAGCTGTACGCTGTGCGAGGTGAGTAGACTCCAACCCTTAACTGTGCGATCAAATACATCCACAATGGTAGCCAGATACACGGTACGGCTATGGAACGGGAGGTAGGTGAAATCTGACACCCAGGCCAGATTAGGCTTGTCAGGAAAGGGTAACTGGTGCAAGAGATTGGGGTGCCCTAGCCCTAAATCCTTAGGTTTTCTGAACTTTCTGCCTCGCCTGCGATAGGGTTTGATACCATAGAGCCTCATCACTCGCCTAGCACGTTTGTGGTTGATGCCAAGTGCTAGACACACACGCCTGTAGCCGTAACTGGGGTGCGCGTGAAGCACCTGTTCAATTCGGTTTTTAAGGAGCCAGTCTTGCTGTGGTTTCCTGGGTTTGTAGTACAAACTGGAACGGGAGATGCCCTCTACTCTAGCCAGGACTGATTTGGTCAGTGACTTTTCCCGCGTAGCCTTAACGATCATCCGCCTTTTTTTTCTCCAACCTGAGCTCCAGGGTCAGTTCGCCGATTAGCTGTTTTAAGGCCTGGTTCTCGCGTTTGAGACGGGCAAGCTCCAGAAGAGAAGGCGGGGATATTATCCTTCCTGCCACCCAACGGTAGATGGTCTTGGTGGATAGCCCGTGTTCCTCTGCCGCCTGGGCCACAGGCAGGCCATCCTCCTTGATGCGTTTTAAGATTTGCTGCTTAACTTCCCGGCTGACGCGGGGGTGTCCTTTGGGCATAGATGATTCTCCTTTCCATACCCATTATACCGAGAATGAGTGTACAAATTTTGGGGGGCGGAGCA
>Ga0075701_110_pt1 | contig 18691 bp, 19 predicted proteins | sample RifGroA2_FD_67732 | JGI IMG/M metagenome (GOLD analysis project Ga0075701, IMG submission 67732) | Microgenomates bacterium GW2011_GWA2_46_16
ACATCCGGCCGTCCGCGATCGCCGGCCAAAAGTTCCATCGGCGGGGGAGAGTAGGAACTAACTTGTTTCCCTGCGGGAGATCTCTTGTAGGGAGATAGCTTTTTGGGTTCAATAAATTCTTCATCTAACCCCTCCATCCTCCCCTTATCAAGGGAGGCGGAATCAAGTCCCCCTGACAAGGGGGAGACAGGGGGTTGTATTAGTGGTTGCAAATTTTGTTCAGCTTTTTGCACTATCTCCTCGTCTGTCTTTTTCTTTTTTCTTAATGTTCTTAACCATGCGCTTATCTTGAAAACTATAATTTTCAAACCATAAATTATCTTTTTTAAAAACGGCAGTAAGTTAGGTCGAGCGTCAAACATTATAAGTAGAGAAATAATACCTATGGCCCCCAGCACTAAAATTCCCGCGTAAGCGTCAAAAAGCCAAAGTATGGGCAAGGCGACCGCGTTGCCGACTAATCCACCCGCTTCTCGATTAACAATTTCTATAATGCCGAGCCCGGAAAATATCAACAAGACCGCTGCCAATACATGCAACCAACCCAAACTTGGCCGTTCCGAGCGCGTAAAAGAAACCCCTAGCAGGAGCAAAATTATCGGCCACAGGAAATAACCCACGCCGAAAAGGTATTGAAAGGAAAGATATATGGCGCGTCCGGCAGTTCCGGCTTTTCCAAAAAACGCCAAAATAAAAAAAAGCGCCGCCAGCAGAAAAACTACTGCCCAAATCGTGCTTTTGGTTTCGGTTTTAAGCCGGACCCCGCCGTTGTTTTCCCCACCTGTTTTTTTTGCCATTACGCGTATATTTTAACACAACGAATAGCTTATAGCTTGTAGCTTTTTAAAACCTGCGGGAGGGTTACCCTTCCTATACCCTTCCTATCCACCAAACTTCAAAGCTATGAAGCTATAAGCTAGGAAGCTATCCCTTGCTTTCTTCCATCTGTCCTTTATAATGTCCGTTATGGATAATCAAAAGGACATAATTATTTTTAAAGGACAAAATATGTCCATAAAGGACATGTCCTTTATAAAAAGCAGATTGGAAAAATTAGCCACCGCCGTTTTTATGGTTACAAACTATATAGATTCTACCGAACCATTAAGGACAAACCTACGTAAACTTGTCCTTGATATAATTTCTGAAAGACAAGATGACCTAAATGATTTGTCCGATAGAGTGGATAGGGTTTTGTCTGTTATAAAAATTGGCAAATCCCCGATGTCCAACGTCGGGAAACACCCCCTCCCAACCTCCCCCTTACTAAGGGGGAGGTGCCGAAGCCTGCCCGTCCGGCAGGCGGGGCGGAGGGGGTAATTCCTCCCCTGATAAGGGGGAGGTTGGTAGGGGGTCAATATCACCAAAAAATCCTCGATTTTATAAAGGAAAAGGGCTCGGTTTCCGTCAAGGACGTCGCGACGGTTGTTACGGATTGTAGCGAAAAAACCATACAGCGCGAGCTGGCTTTTCTTGTGGATCAGAGCGTTTTGCATAGGGTGGGGCAAAAGCGCTGGGCGCGCTATTTATTGGTATCTTTCTAGCTTTGCGGGAGGGTTACCCTTGGGTTATCTTTCCTACCCAACAATTTAGTTCTTCTGTCAATATTGCGTAAATATGCCCATCTATGCTACCTTACCCGTTGTCTGTGGAAGCAAGCTAGGAAGCTATAAGCTAGGAAGCTATAAGCTGTTTAAGGAACTTTTCCACAGTATGGCCTTTTGCCCGCCCTGGGCGAATGGGCTATAATCTTAGAACTAGCAAGATGACGAGCAATCGCCGTTTTGCTGTATGTTTTACGCGAACAAATATAATTTTGTTTTAGCGTGCTTGTCAGCCGTCGATGGTTGGCAATGTTAGGTCGAAGTTTGTTTCCTTGAATTTAGTATTAAAAGTGCGCGTTGATCTCGTCGAAAGATCTTAAGCGCAATTAAGAAAGAATTATAAATATTATGAGTAATGTAATAAGTATTAAAACAATCAAAATCGGTTTAGGTGTTTTGGTCGTAACCGCTCTCTTGGCTTTTGTCGGCTGGGCGGCGGTGGCCAATGCTTCCTTTGACCGATCTTTGAAGCAAGGTATGACCGGCGACGATGTGATGGAACTCCAGGAGTTTCTGAACACCGACGTTGATACTATGGTTGCTTCAACCGGCGTCGGTTCCGCGGGCAGTGAGTCGAAATATTTCGGCTCTTTGACCAAGGCCGCCGTCGTCAAATTCCAGAATAAATACGCTTCCGAAGTTTTGACCCCAATCGGTCTAACTTCCGGAACCGGTTACTTCGGCACGATGTCTCGCGCCAAAGCTGACGCGTTAGTGGCGGGCGGAACCACATCTACCACTCCAGGTTGTGAGACAGGCGACCTATTCAGCCGGACAACAGGGACGGCGTGTGTAACAACTACGCCTCCGGTTACGACTCTTCCTGCCGGGTGCACTTCAACAACCGGCTTTAGCACAACCACCGGCGCGTCTTGCGCGACGGGTGTAGTTCCAGGCGCTGCGGGAACAGTAGCTCTTTCCGCCGACAATCCTGCCTCGGGTGTCATCATTGAAACCCAATCAGCCGCCGACCTTCTTCATCTGACTTTCAGCGGCACTTACACAGTTACCAATCTGAAATTAAATCGTCTCGGAATTTCAACCGGTTCAACTCTTTCAAATGTTTATCTCTTCGATGGAGCTACTCGTTTGACGGATGCCGCTTCTATTAATTCCGAAGGCGAGATTTCTTGGAACCAACCTTCCGGACTCTTTACTGTGGCCGGTTCAAGAATTATTTCTGTAAGGGGTAATGTTGCCGACAGTACGTCGGGTCAGACGATAGGTTTTGCTCTCAAAGAGGCAATGGCCGGCACGACGGCGATTACCGGCACAGCCAGCGGTAATTTGTTCTCAGTCGCTTCAAATCCTTCAACAATGTCGACCGCGGCTTTTGGCACGGTCTCTCCTTCAAATACAACAATTAACCCCGGCGCCGCTGTTACTCTTTGGCGGTCACAGGTTACGACGGGCAATAATAATATTTATCTTGACCGCATAGCTTTCCGTCAAGTTGGTTCAGCTACAGCTACTGCTTTCGCTAACTTCAAGCTTTATGTTGGCGGAGTAGAAGTTGCAACAGCTACGGGTCTTGATTCAAATAATTATGTAACTTTTGTGCCGACGACCCCATTACTTATAACGACCAGTAAAGAATTCCGTGTTGATGTGGATGTTGTAAGTGGTGCGTCACGTACTGTCCAGCTTTCACTTAGAACTGCAGCTGACGTTGGTTTGCGTGATTCACAACTGGGTGTAAGCATTGTAGCCACGGGTATACCCGCAGTAGCTACAACGGCTAATACAATCTCCGGTACTTCTGGAGGTACAATGACTATTGAAAAAGACGTTACTTCACCCTCAACAAACTTAACCTTAAATGGTGCTGATGTGAATCTTGGCACATTTAAAGCAACGGCTTATGGCGAATCAATTAAAATTGAAACATTGACAGTTGGCGGTACTTTTAACGGTACCTTAGGGTCAACGAGCGATGCCGCCGTAACATTGCGCAACGGACGCATTATGATTGGCGGCACGCAATACGGCTCAACATCCACTCTTGTTCCCGCCGGCACCGCTTTCACGCTTAATTACACCGTAGTTCCCGGCACGCCGGTCCTTATGGAAGTTCATGCCGATGTCTATGACAACGATGGAACGGGAGTTCTTGACGCCGCTGACACGCTTCTCGCGACAGTTATCGCGGGGTCATCAAACGCGCAGAGAGTTGATTCACTCGGAACCCTAAGCGTTCCCGGCACTGCGGTTTCCGCGAACACGCTTGTAGTTGCAACAACTGCCATGACTCTTTCTAAGAATGGTAGTTATGCTGGTCAAAACACCGCTCTTCCCGCAGCTGCCTTCAAGATTGGTTCATATAATTTGGCCGGTAGTTCAATTGAAGATATATTGTTAACGACGCTTTCACTTGATATCGGAACAACTCTTGTTGGTGCAGGGTTTGATTATCTTGATGTTTCAAATCTATATCCTGTTGTTAAAAACAGTAGTGGCACTATTGTTGCCCAACCTGCTCCTCTTGGAACGGTTGCTGCTACAAACAACACCTTCTCTATCAACTACACACTTGTTAAGAATACGAATGCAACTATTGAATTCTTTGCAAATCTTGCAGATGATGGAACTGGCGCTATTATCGCGACAGAAGGATTTGATACCGTCCTTATGGTATCCGGCACTTCGATGGTGAGTGGCCAAACGATTAATGGGGGTGACGGTTCAACTACCGTAGCTGGTCAGGCTATTGCTTACGCCGCAGCTACAATTACTGTATCTAAAGATGCCTCATCTCCAGTAACTGCTATCGTTTATGATAACCAGACTATAACGACTCTTGTGGCTAAGTTTTCTGCGGCTACAGCTGGTTATAATGTCACTGACGCTACGATTACACTTGGGGCAAACGCTGATACAGTTGTCCAAAACGTAATACTCTACGATGGCACAACTCTTATTGCTCAAGCCCCGATGAGTACTTCCACAACAGCAACTTTCTCCGGTCTTTCTTGGAATATTCCAGCTAATACCAATAAGTTTCTTACTGTTAAATTACAGCTTGGAAATATCGGTATAGGTGCTGGTACATCGGGTTCCACCATAACTACATCAATTTCGGCAGCTACAGATATAATCTATACAAATACATCAACCGGAGTATCTACAAGTTCTTCAACCGAAGAAGGGGGTACTGCGCCAGGTAGCACTACATACGCTTATGCTTCAATACCTACGGTTGCGTACGTCGCTCTTCCGACAACTATTTTGAGCGCGGGCACCAAGGTTCTTGCTAAGTTTGATGTTACCAGTAATGGTGGCGCTATAGCTTGGAAACAGGTCTTGTTAGACATCAATAAATCAGCTGACCCAACCATTGCTGATGTAGCATTATGGGATGTAACTGGTGGTGGTAATACTCAAATTACCGCTGTTGAAGTGTTCCAAAATGAGACAGTAGCTAACTCCGTTACAACTTGTGATGCTGATGATACTGCTTGTGAACTTCTTATTAGTGTTGGCACAAACGCTGACGACAACGTAGAAGAGCAAGTTAGCGGTACAAAGACTTACGAAGTTCGTGGAACTGTTGGTGGAGCGTTGTCTGCCGCTGAATCTATCAGTACAAACATTCAATCTACCGAAGTGCACGTAACTTCTGCGATCTACACTGGTGTTGACAACGCTGCTGTTGCTGACACTGTAACATTCGTCTGGAGTGATCAAACAGGTTCAGGAGGTTTACCTCACGATACTGGTACTGCTGACTGGGTTAGTGAAAACTTGGTAAAAGTCTTGCCTACATCAACTTGGACAATGACTTTCCCAAGTTCCTAATCGAGTAATATTGTGTTGTGTGTATAGAAGGTCGAATATCTATGCACAAACAAAAAACCACCCCTCGGGGGTGGTTTTTTGTTTTTCTTTTTTAAAATTTTTGCCTATAATATAATGTAATGTATGTCTAAAGAACAAAAAAGAAACATTATCATCGTTTTGATTGCGCTTGTTTTGGTTATCGGTGGTATTTTTTATGTAAAAAAAGATAGTAAAAATAAGATTAAAGGCATCGAAACGCTACTTATAGATGAAAATGATGTCGATGTCAATATAGAAGGGGAAAAAGTTTTAGAAAATGAAGAAAATAAGGAGGAAAATAACGTTATGGCAGAAACACCTAAAATATCTCAAGAAAAAGAAAGGTTTAATCTTGCTATGGATAATGCCAGGAAATCCTTTAGGGAAAGGGAATATGATAAATCAATTGGTTATTATAATGAAGCATTAAATTATGACAAATTAGACGTTGTTTATTCCGGAATGTATGTTACCCATGGCGCTCAAAATGAATGGGAGAAAGCCCTAATGGCTCTTAATAAAGCAATAGAATTAAATCCATCTTATACTGATTATTGGGCCTGGAAGCTTGCTTTACTTGATGAACGGACAATTACCCCATTTCAAGACCTAAAAAGTGTTTATAATGAGGGATTATTAAAAGTAGATTCAAAAACGAAGGTAAATTTAGTTACTTATTTTGCCGGTATAGCTGAAAGAAATAATGAAAAACAAGAGGCCTTAGCTCTCTGGGAATATGCCAAAGAGATTTTTCCCCAAAATTCAAGCATTTTTCAAGAGGAAATTAATCGGTTGAAAACTGAATAATTGAGTTTTCCACACATCTTTTATACTTGACTTCTTAACTTTTGTTATAATTGGGGGTACTCACGTGTCGATTATGTGAGTACTTCTTGAATTGCCTGTATATGCATAGCAGGGAATTCGGGTGTCAAAAATTTATTATTAGTTATTTCAGCCCTTATAGGCTGATTCGCTAACTAAAAGGCGAAATTATTATTAGTTTCGGCGTAAGAGTCGAAAAAAAGAATTATGAAAAATATACTTAAAGGTTTAGGTTTTGGTTTTCTTGTCGTAGCTTTTGTTATGACTATGGGTGTAGGGTCTGCGGACGCGGCGCTTACCGTTGCCGTGAACGCGATTACGGAGAGTGGCGCGCTTACGATAAATGGGGCCGCGGGTTCCGCGTTTGCTCTCGCGGCTTCAACAACAACAGGAGCAGTTGCTCTTGGTGATGCCATGACTACGGGCAATCTTACTGTAGGTACCGCATTAACAACCGGTACTGTTGCAATCGGTGGCGCTTCACATACCGGCACAACAACAATCTCTTCCGGGGCAACAACAACCGATGCCTTGGATATCGGCGCAAGTACGGTGACCACCGGGAACGGCGTTGACCTTACTTTAGCCGGATTAACCACCGGCAAAGGTCTTGATATGTCGGACTTGGACGCCATTACCACCGGTAAAGCAATCCATGTCGACGCTACTGGAGTTACCCAAACGACTGGTGTTTTAGTTCATGTTGATTCAGCTTCAACCGCGTTAACAGGCGCAGGAAGGTTGCTCTTAGTTGACCATACCGCTGCTACTAGTAATGCTACCGGCATAGTTGCTGAAGTAGCCTCAACTGCCAACGACGAAACAACTATCTTCAAAGTAACCGGTTCTGCCGCTTTGGCCCTAGGTGTTGGTGTTGATGTTTCTCTCGCCGCCATGACCACCGGCAAAGGTCTTGATATGTCGGACTTGGACGCCATTACCACAGGTAAGGCAATCCATGTTGACGCTACTGGAATTACCCAGACCGACGGTATCTTGGTTCATGTTGATTCAGCTTCCACGGCCCTTACCGCGACAGGAAGATTGCTGTTGGTTGACCACACTGGCAACGCCGGTGTTTCCACCATAGTGTCTGAAATTAAGTCTGCCGCCGCGGATGAGACGGAAATTCTAAAAGTTACATCTTCCGCCATTCTTACGGGTCCGGCTCTTAATGTAGTTGCCAACTCTGTAACTGGTAACGTAGGTGTAGCCAGAATTTCAGCAACCGCTCTTACTTCTGGAACAGGACTTCTGATTACCGGCTCCGCGCCCGGCACTATGACCAATGCAGGCTCATTCTTAAGGATTGCCGACGATACGGTGAATGTTTTCCGAATTGGGGAAAATGGCCATATTGCTCAAGCTCAAGCGGCTGCCCCAGACGGCACTACTGGTACCTGTACTACTGACTCTGTGTCTGCTACCAGCACCGATACGCACGGTGAAATCACGGCAACTTGCAATAACCAAACAGCCATAGTGGCTTTTAACATAGCGTATGCCGCGGCTCCGCATTGTGTTGTAAGTCCAATGAATGCCGCCGCCACCGCCAATGTGGCCACAACCACTTATACAGTCGCAACGACCGGTATTACCATAACCCAGACAGGAAACATCGGCGCTGAAATATGGGCCTATATGTGTATGGAATAATGAGGGCTTAAATTATTATTATGAAAGCCCTAACAATAAAAATTTCTTGGTTAGCGATTATTGGTTTGGTTTTGGCACTGATGTTTTTCGGGTTGGTCGGTTTTGCAAGCGCGGCTAACCTAACGTTCAGCGTGAATACAACAGTAACAGTCAATGGAAATAATTACTTTATTGGCAGTGGTTCCGGAGCGACATCAGTAGCTGTAGATACTACTACACTAACTGTTGTTGTGCCGGCATCAACCACATTTACCTTTATTTCGCCCGGCAGACATACTCTTGCCAATAACGGCGGTCTTACTGCTGTTTGTACGAACTCAGAAAGCACGCTTACCATCAGCACTGCTTCAACAGTAATTATCACACCGTCAACGACTGCTTGTGGAGCTATAACTGGTTCACCAGGTCCATCTGGGGGTGGTGGAGATACAACTCCTCCGAGTAATACCTCTGTGTTGATTGCCACCGGAGCAACTTCTACAACTGTCACAGCTGTTACTTTGACTCTGTCCGCCACGGATACCGGCACCCCAATGCAAATGATGATTTCAAATGATTCAGCATTTGCTGGCGCATCTTGGGAAACATACGCCACTTCAAAAACTTGGACCTTGACTTCTGGCGATGGAACCAAAACCGTCTACGCGAAATTCAAGGATGCTTCCGGGAACACCTCAACGGCCGTTTCTGACGCAATTACACTGGCGCTTGGAACTACCACCCCAACAACAATATTACCAGCCGGATGTTTGACTGGTGATTTGTTTAGCGCAACGACCGGCGCGGCTTGCGTGGCTACCACTACAACAACTACCACCACGACTCTTCCGGCTGGATGTTCAACAGGGGACTTGTTTAGTGCGACGACCGGCGCGGCTTGCGTGGCTACAACCACAACTAGCGGAGCGGGTACTTTAACTTCACTTACTCAAACTATGAAATTAGGAAGCAAGGATACGGAGGTCAAAACTCTTCAGATGATGCTTAATATGGCTACCGACACCGCAGTCGCTTCAACCGGCGTCGGTTCTTCCGGCAAGGAGACCACCTATTTCGGCTCTCTAACCAAAGCCGCGGTTATTAAGTTCCAGAACAAGTATAAGAGTGAAGTGTTGACTCCCATCGGCCTTACTTCCGGGACCGGCACCGTCGGCGCTATGACCCGCGCCAAGTTAAACGCCCTCTACGGCAAGTAATTCTTGTTGAGATTTGATTTCAACAGAACCCCCTGCCCCTTTTAGGGGCAGGGGGGTGGAGTTGATTTTTTTATTCCCGTTTTATATAATATTCACTCTATGTCTAAAAGAAACATAATTATAACCATAATCGTTGTTTTGATTGTCGCGGTTGTTATAACAATAACAGCTAACTTTTTAGCCCGTCAGGGAAGCTCCGAATACTCGCTTGTTAAGCTTACCACCGGCGAGCTCTATGTCGGCCGGCTTTCTTGGTTTCCGCGCCCGGCTATGAGAAACGCCCACCTCTTTCAAATCACCGCCGACCCGGAGGACGCAACTAAGCAAAATCCCCAACTGATGCCCGTGAGCGAATCTCTTTGGGCGCCTAAGGTGATTTATTTTAATCCCGAGCAAATTGTCATACGTGGCCACATCGGCAAAGACAGCGCCATCGCCAAAACCCTCCGGGGCAAATAAGCCAACTTTCCGGTTTTCCGGACGAGGAATTCTGGAATTCTGTTGAAATCAAACCTCAACAGCTGTTGAGGTTTGATTTCAACAAAAGGTTTGTTAAAATTAAAGCGTGAGAAAAGAGCCTTTTGGTGAAAATTCAATAATCCATGTTTTTAACAGAGGTAATCGTAAGCAGAAAATTGTAAACGATGAAGGCGATCGCTGGCATTTTTTGCAGATGCTTTTTTATTTCAACGATAAATTTGCTCCAACCAATACATTTCGTACCCTCAAGGAGCTGTTGAGATTAGATCTCAACAGTCGGTTAATTTGGCCGGATGAGTGGTCAACAAGAGAAAATTTAGTAAAGATAATCGCTTTTTGTCTTCGGGATAATCACTTCCACCTCATTCTTCAAGAAATAAAAGAGGGCGGAGTTACAAAGTTTATGCAAAAATTAGGCGTTGGAATGACGAATTATTTCAATACAAAACACAAGGAAACCGGACGGCTCTTTCAGGGTTCATACAAAGCTCGGCTTGTGGATACGGATAATTATCTAAAATATTTGAGCGTTTATATTCAGGTAAAAAACGTCTTAGAATCTTATCCGGGCGGTGTGGAAAACGCACTTTTAAATTTTAACGATGCGTATCAATTTGCCCTAGATTATAAATATGGAAGTCTTGGCGCGCAAATTTTTAAAAATTTGGAAACAAATAAAATTATCGATAATAAAATTCTAACGGATTTTTTTGAGAATGATGAGTATAAAAATTTTGCGAGGGATTGCTTGTCTCGCGTATCTTTTGATGAAAGCCAATCTAAGCTCATTGTTGAAATCAAATCTCAACAGCTTGTTGAGATTTGATTTTAATATGATATAATAAAAAAATGTTCAACAAACATTTTTTCAAGATTTTGGTGACTTTCGCGGTAATTATTTTAATCGGACTGATTAGTTTGTATTTAGCAAACCGCTTAGACGAAACTGATACCGCGGGCCAAACCCTTGTGGTGGGGAATTGCCAAGAAAAGAGATTGTGTTAATATACCGATGTAAGGCCAAAGACAGCGGGCAATCTAAAAAATATAAGCCCCGCTTAGGTCATCTGTCCGCTTTTAGCGTACGGAATGATTCGACCGGCCAAGGTCGATTTTTGTTTTACACTTATACATTAAAACCTAGAACCTATTAACATGGCATTAAAAAAAGAACAAAAAACAAATCTAATAAAAGAATTCAGCCAGTTGCTTAAAGATTCAGCCAGTGTGGTTTTTGTGACCTTCAAGAACATAGGTGTAAATGACACGAATTCCTTACGCCGTAAACTTAAAGATCAAAGCGTGGGTTATCGTGTTGTCAAAAAAACATTATTGGGTCGCGCGCTCGCCGAGCTCGCGCCAACAGGTGAGACGCCTGCTTTAACGGGCGAAGTGGCTTTGGCTTACCTGCCTCCTGCTCGCGCAGGCGGGGCGCAGGCAGGTGGTCATGATAGTTTGGCTCCAGCGCGTGAAATTCAAGGCCTAATAAAAGAACATAAGGATAAACTTTCTATTTTGGGCGGTATATTTGAGGGAGTTTTCAAAAACTCAACAGAGATGATTGAATTGGCGCTCATTCCGTCGCGCGAAGTTCTCTTAAGCCGATTGTTATATCTTTTCAATTCACCTATGCAACGATTAGCAATCGCGATTTCTGAGGTGGCAAAAACCAAGAATTAAGAAATTTTAAATTAAAAATAAAAATTAAAAATATGGATGAACAAAATCAAAAATTTTCCGATATAATTTCCAAGATTGAAAAAATGTCGGTAATTGAATTAAATGAATTAGTTAAAGTAATTGAAAATAAATTCGGCGTGTCGGCGCAAGCGATTGCCGCAGGACCTGTTGCTGGTCCGGCCGCTGACGCGGCCGAGGAGAAAGAAGCTTTCACTGTGCACCTAGTTTCAGCCGGCGAGAGTAAAATTCCCGTGATGAAAGTCGTGAAAGAAGTGCTCGGTTTGGGTTTGAAAGAAGCCAAAGATCTTGTTGACGGCGCGCCCTCGCTTTTGAAAGACGGAATGAAAAAAGCTGAAGCCGAAGAGTTTAAGAAAAAAATAGAAACGGCCGGCGGTAAAGTTGAATTGAAATAATATGATACAATTAAAGGCATATGATAGATGCCCTATCTAAACTCCTAGGTTCTGAAGCGCGAGTGAAGCTTTTGCGTTTGTTTCTCCAAAATCACGGGCAAGGTTTTGATTTGGAAAAATTAACCAGCCGAACTAAAATCACTGCCCGTTCTCTTCGCCCGGAACTTAAATTACTGGAATCGGTTGGTTTTATTCGGCGCAAAAAGTTTTTTATTGAAGTTACCAAAAAACACAAACACAGACCGCCACTCATACATAAGAAAAGAGTTCAGGGTTGGTTTTTCGAAGAATCTTTTCCGTATGCCCGCGCGTTTAAAGCATTGGTTGTTGATTCGGCTAAAGTCGTTGGGTCGGATTTGTCGCGTTTATTCCGTCATGTCGGCCGGTTGCGTTTGTTAGTAGTCGGCGGAACGTTTTTGAATGATGAAGTTGCACGGTTGGATCTTATGTTGGTGGCCGACGGGCTTAAACAGGCGGAGGTTGAACGCTCTATGCGCGAACTGGAGGCAGAAATGGGTCGCGAGCTTAATTACGCGGCTTTTGACACGAAGAATTTCCGCTATCGGGTGGAAATGTTCGATCATCTGATATCCGAGGTGCTGGCCGGCCCCCATAAAAAGCTTGTGGATAACTTAAATTTCCGTTTGCCGGGAAATTGATATAATTAGGGGGTTGTTAATTAAGAGGTCGAGTAAAATTATAATCATAATTTAAAGAGCTTAATATGGATTTACAATCATGGGGCGGTATATTTACGACATCACTTCAGGATTTCTGGGGAGGATTCATAAGTTTCGTCCCAAATTTTATTTTTGCTATTTTGGTTTTTATTGTCGGTTGGCTCATTGGGTCGCTTATAGGTAAGACCGTAGGTCAGCTTATCTCGGCTTTGAAAGTTGATAAACTTTTCCAAAGCGCCGGCGCGGATCAAATGTTGTCGCGCGCGGGTTTGCGGCTTGACGTGGGTGGTTTCATTGGTTGGCTGGTCAAGTGGTTCATCATAATTGTTTTCTTGATGACCTCGCTTGATATGCTCAATTTAACCCAAGTTAGCACTTTTCTTAGAGAAGATGTTTTGGGCTATATTCCACAGGTGGCCATTGCCGCTTTAGTGTTGGTTATTGGGGGTCTCATAGCTGAAATTTTCTCGAAGTTTATGGCTTCAACAGTCAAAGCCGCGAGTATGGAAACCGCCAATATGGTTGGCACAATCAGCCGTTACGCGGTTTGGATCTTTACTGTCATTATCGCGTTAGATCAGTTAGGCGTCGCGCAGGGTTATATGCAAACCCTTTTCACGGGAGTGATTGCCATGCTAGCGCTGGCTGGGGGTTTGGCTTTCGGTTTGGGTGGAAAAGAATCTGCCAGTCGTTGGTTGGATAAGGTTCGTAGCGAGATGATGCATCACTAAATTATCTTTTAGCGGACTTACGCAAAAACCTCCCCGACCCAGGTCAGGGAGGTTTTTGTCATCCACGGCAAGGACCGTCCTTGCCGTAAACTGGTGTTTAGTATAAAATTAAAACATGTTAAGAAAAACATCTTTTACTAAAGGTGAAAACTATCATTGCTATACTCGAGGCACAGACAAAAGAAAAATTTTTCTAGATAAGGGGGATTATATCCGTTTTATTGTTCTTTTGTATATCTGTAATAGCACACAGCCGATTCATATAAGTAACTTCGAGTCCAAAAAACTTATGGAGTTTTTTGATTTAGAAAAAGAACGGTCACTTGTGGCCATAGGGACTTATTGCTTAATGCCAAATCATATACACTTACTACTTCAAGAAGTAGAAAAAGGTGGCCTCAGTTTGTTTATGAAAAAATTACTGACGGCTTACAGTATGTATTTTAATAAAAAGTACCAGCGAAAAGGGGTTTTATTTGAGGGTTGTTTTAAGGCCGAGCATATCAATGAAGACAGATATCTTAAATATCTTTTCTCATACATTCACCTAAATCCGGTAAAATTGATTGATTCAAAATGGAAAGAACGCGGATTGAAGAATTTAAAACAAGCCAAGGGTTTTTTGAGAAATTATGAATACTCAAGTTATTTGGACTACTTAGGTATTGAACGGCCGCAAAATAAAATTTTAAATCTATCCGCCTTTCCCAATTATTTTGAAAATATAAAAGATTTTTGGTCCGAAATTTTCGAATGGCTTTCTTTTGGAGAAGATTTTTCACGGCAAGGACCGTCCTTGCCGTAGGCGTCCTTATTAAAGGTAATAAAACATTTTGTCGTTGTATTAATTTAGATAAAGCATTGAGTTTATTAAACAAGAATAAAAAACCTTATCAACAAACATGGACAAAATAATGGAAAATACCAACAAACTATCTCCGCCGGCGGTGATTTTGATAGTAAGTGTTATTTTTGCGATTGGTTTTGTTGTAGTGGATATAAAACAAGATGCACAGAAACTTGAAAAAAGCAAGTTGGAAACAAAACTTAAACAAGCGCTAGTAGAGGCGGCCAGTGCAAAAGCCGAAGCGGAAAAAGTCCAAAGAGAAGTAGGAGAAGTTTCTTTTAATCCTCCTGCAAACTCCGTTTTATGCAACGGCAAATACTGGACGCCCACATGCCCCACCGGGCAAACTTACTACTGCCCTCCGGCCGGAGACGCGCAGTGCATTGTAGAAAACACCCAACCATCTTCTGGGCTGCAGAATTTAAAAACTTGTATGGAACAGGCCATACAAGATTACCAAAAGATGGCGGCACGCGCAAAGATTGAGCAAGAACAATGCGAAAAAGAGGCCACCAGCCCGTTGGGTTCCATCGCCTGCTCAATACGGCATAGTCCACCCACTTTATCTATTTCACATTGCACAAGCGGTGGGACGTCAAATAATCAACCAACATATTCACCACCGCCAACTTATTCACCACTCGCACCGTCTGGGCCGTCGGCATTTGATGAAGCCCGTAGCGCTTTGGACAAAATTGAGCAAGAAAGACGCTTGAAAGATTTAGAGGACGCAGAGTTTAAACGCCAGATTGAGTGCCTGCAAAGCGGTGGAAGCCCCTGCTTTTAGTATATAAGGAAGACAATCCCTGTAATTTTGTTTTGGGGTTTTTGGATTCTCTTTGTCTGGTGGTTGTTGGCGCAAAACAATAACGCACCAGATTATAGTGTTCCAAACAATGGACAGACGGAAAATATCTGCGTCAATGGTTACCGGTAATGTGCACACACATATGGCGGTTTTCCCTAGAATGGGAAAATGGCAATCCATATGGCAAAAACAATTAAGAGGCCTACGGCAAGGACGGTCCTTGCCGTAAGCGCCCAGTTAGTGATTTGACAAAAAGCCCTCCCGGCTTGTGGGAAGGCTTTTTGGATTTCCACAGCGGCTTGCTTTACGGCGAGACCGGGTATATAATGCCCGTGTCAGTATGAATACAAATAAAAACACTAAATTGAGGCGGAAAAAGTGACCAGTCGCGTTTTGGCGTCATTTTATCCCCCGCCTTTGGCGGGGTTTTGCTTCCTAATTAATACTGGCGCTGAACCTTAAAAACTGAAGATGTATTAAGTAAGGGTCAAAAAAATAATGTGGAAAATTAGAAATAAAAAGAATGTGGTTTTCGGGTTTCCTAATGGGAAACCAAGAGCATACGGTGGATGCCTAGGGTCTTTGAGGCGATGAAGGACGTTGCGTGGCGACGAAAACTTCGGGGAGGCGCTTAGCGGCCTTTGATCCGGAGGTCTCCGAATGGGGCAACCCCTTGCTGACAAATCAGCAAGATCCCAATTTCATATTGGGAAGCATACCCAGGGAAGTGAAACATCTCATTACCTGGAGGAAAATAGAACAATCTTGCCTGCGCAAGCAGGTGTTATTCCTTTAGTAGCGGCGAGCGAAAAAGGAAAAGCCCAAACTCAGCTTTAATTCCAGTATACCAATAGTGGTATTTTGGAATTAAGGTTGGGAGTTATAAGGCAGTAGCGCTTTGAATAAGAGGAAGAGTTACAAAACGCTTGGTTAGTAGAATCCGTTGGAAAGCGGAGCCAAAGAAGGTGAAAGCCCTGTAAACGAAAACTTTGCGTCTCTTTAGCTGCTGTTCTTGAGTACTTCAGGACACGAATGGCCTGGAGGAATTTGCCGGAACTAACCGGTAAGGCTAAATACTTAAAGACACCGATAGTGAACAAGTACCGTGAGGGAAAGGTGAAAAACACCCCGGAAGGGGAGTGAAATAGATCTGAAACCGTATGCTTACAAAGAGTCGGAGCCCGATCCGCAAGGGTCTAGGGTGACGGCGTGCCTATTGAAGAATGAGCCAACGAGTTTATCCCAATCCTTTGTCTAATCCACCTTAGGTGGAGAAGGCGTAGGGAAACCGAGTGTTAATAGCGCGTTCAGGTTTGGGATAAGACCCGAAGCCGGGTGAGCTACCCATGAGCAGGATGAACTCCGATGAAAATCGGAGGGAGGTCCGAACCGATAAGCCGTGCAAAACTTTCGGATGACTTGTGGGTTGGAGTGAAAAGCTAATCGAACCCGGTAATAGCTGGTTCTCTCCGAAATAGCTTTCGGGCTAGCGTCGAGTGATACCTTTGGGGGTAGAGCTACTGGATGGATAGAATAGGGAGAAATCTCGTCTGTCTAATCAAACTCCGAATACCAAAGATTTTAACTCGGCAGTCAGACTACGGGGGCAAAGCTCCGTCGGTCAAAAGGGAAACAGCCCAGATCTCAAGTTAAGGTCCCTAAATTCATGCTAAGTGCGTCTTAAGGAGGTTAGATTTCTCCGACAATGAGGAGGTTGGCTTAGAAGCAGCCATCCTTTAAAGAAAGCGTAACAGCTCACTCATCGAGAGATTTTGCGCCGCAGATAATCGGGGCTAAGCATGGTACCGAAGCTGAGGACTCTTTCTGATTTCGATCAGAAGGATTGGTAGGAGAGTGTTCCACACCGCGTTGAAGTTCTAGCCGCGAGGCGGAATGGAGTGTGTGGAAGTAAGAATGTTGGCACAAGTAACCACAAGTCCGATGAAAAATCGGACCGCCGAAAGACTAAGGTTTCCTTGGTAATGTTAATCAGCCAAGGGTTAGTCGGTCCTAAGGGGATGGCGAAAGCCGCACCTAATGGATACACGGTTAATATTCCGTGACTTCCATGCTTTTCGATGGAGTGACGGAGGAAATAAACGCAAGTACTTTATTGGATTAGTACTCCTTGCGAGAGAAGTGTTCGCCATGCAAATCAGGCGGACTGATTTAATTCAAACTTCATTCGTCGGGAAAACTTTGTTCGTTCGCGGACAGGGAATTTGCGTGAAGAGCCTCCCTAGAAAAACTTCTAAGAATAAAAGCATGGGAACCGTACCGCAAACCGACACAGGTAGTCAGGTCGAGAAGACCAAGGCGAACGAGTGAGAAGTCCCCAAGGAACTCGGCAAAAAAGCGACCGTAACTTAGGGATAAGGTCTTCCCGCACATAACTTACCAAATAACTTTTAAAGTTAAACATGTTTTATTTCGTAGAACATTTATTTAATAAAAAAGATTGTTTGTTGAGTTATGTGCGGGACGCAGCGAAAGTATCTCTGGCGACTGTTTATCAAAAACACAGCTCCCTGCGAACTCGTAAGAGGATGTATAGGGGGTGACGCCTGACCAATGCCAGAAGGTTAAAATATGTCGGTTTGGGTCGCAAGATTCAAGCTGAACGTATTAAGCCCTGGTGAATGTCGGCAATAACTATAATTGTCCTAAGGTAGCGAAATACCTTGTCGGGTAGGAAACTGCCCATCCCGATGGCGACATTGGGATTAAATCCGGCTTATAACGGTGGAATCCTTTTGCACATAATGCGCAAAGTAAAAGGACAATACCGTGGGAAGTCCCAGTTTGATTTATCAAATTTGGACCCCGTAACGACTTAAGTCGCCTATGTATAGTGGCGACTTGGATAGATTATTGATATAATCTATAACATGCCGGCTCTCAAGAAAAAACGCAATATACATGAATATATTTCCGGATATGTAGATGGAGAAGGGTGCTTTAGTGTTTCATTTTCAAAACGAGATAAATTTATCGTCGGCTGGGAAACTAAACCAAGTTTTTCAGTTAGCCAAAATGAAGATAGAGCACAAACACTTTTCCTAATACAAAAGATATTGAAATGCGGATTTATGCGAAGAGATTTTTCAGATAAAACTTTGAAATACGAAGTTAGAAGTCTGGAAGATCTAATCAAAAAAGTAATTCCTCATTTTGAAAAGTTTCCAATGGTTTCAAATAAGCAAAAAGATTTCAAATTATTCAAGCAAGTTTGTTTCTTGATGCAAAGAAATATGCACAGGAAAAAAAACGGATTGAATAAAATAATGAGTCTTGCGTTTAAAATGAATCCAGGGGGAAAAAGAAAATATACGAAAGCAGAAATGCAAAAAGCGTTGAGATGAAGATATAGTCTGATACTCCTTGTAAAAGGAGATAACACAGTGAAGTTCCGACGCGCATGAATGGCGTAACGACCAGAGAACTGTCTCGGGGACTCGCTCGGTGAAAATACAATACCGGTGAAGATGCCGGTTACCCACAGTTAGACGAAAAGACCCCGTGAAGCTTTACTACAACTTGATATTGAGCGTGTTTTTTTGTTGCGTAGAATAGATGGGAGACTTTGAAGTTTCGATTCCGGTCGGAATGGAGTCATCAGTGCAATACCATCCTTTAGAGAGGCACGTTCTAACCAGTACGGCAAAAACGGACTGGAACAGTATCTGGTGGGTAGTTTGTTTGGGGCGAATCCCTCCTAAAAAGTAACGGAGGGGTCTACCAAGGTTCCCTAGGCGCGAATGGAAACCGTGCCGATAGCGTAATGGCATAAGGGAGCTTAACTGCGAGGCGTACATGCCGAGCAGATGCGAAAGCAGAGCATAGTGAACCGACCACTCGCATTAGACGCGGTGGAAGATTATCGGACAAAAGCTACTCCGGGGATAACAGGCTAGTTCCGCCCAAGAGTTCAAATCGACGGCGGAGTTCGGCACCT
>Ga0075701_111_pt1 | contig 16361 bp, 21 predicted proteins | sample RifGroA2_FD_67732 | JGI IMG/M metagenome (GOLD analysis project Ga0075701, IMG submission 67732) | Microgenomates bacterium GW2011_GWA2_46_16
TCCCAAGTCATACAAAGAATTTGACATTCGGGTAGTATTTGGTAATAATTAAGTTGATATTAGGTGGTGTAGGAGGTTGATATGGACAAGCAATTAGTCATTTTTGAAGATAAGCAGATTAGACGAGTATGGGACGAGTTAAGAGATACGTGGTATTTCTCAGTGATAGACATTATCGCAGTGCTTGTTGGACAGCCAGATTTCCAGCTCGCCAGGAATTATTGGAAAGTATTAAAGAACAGGCTTTCAAAAGAGGGTAGTGAAGTGGTTACAAAATGTAACCGGTTGAAACTAATGGCTACTGATGGCAAGTTTCGATTCACTGACTGTGCAGATCTCGAGACCATATTCCGCCTGATCCAATCCGTACCAAGTCCCAAGACAGAGCCATTCAAGCTCTGGCTAGCCAAAGTAGGTCACGAGCGTATCCAGGAAATAGCCGACCCTGAAAGGTCCATCAACCGCGGTCGCGCCAACTGGCAAAAACTGGGTAGGAGTAAAAAATGGATCCAGCAGCGGATGATGGGTCAGGAAATACGAAACAAATTGACCGATTACTGGAAAAGTCACGAGATCACCAAAGAACAGGAATATGCTATCCTCACTGATATTATCCACTCTGAGTGGGCAGATGTCTCGGTAAAACAACACAAAGCAATTAAAGGTTTAAAAAATCAAAACCTTCGCAATCACATGACGGACGCCGAGCTTGTCTTTACCGCCCTGGCAGAGCTTTCTACCCGCGAAATTGCGGAAACGGACGATGCAACTGGTATGGAGGAAAATGCCCGGGCGGGGAGAGTGGGTGGCAGGATCGCCAAAAATGCTCGGGTGGCGCTCGAATCCAAAACAGGTAAAAAAGTTATCTCGCCTACCAACTATCTCTCTCCTCGCAAAACTAAGTTAATCATATAATGGCTTATGACGAGTGACATCATGATTTAAATCATTGAATCATCTATGACAATCAATATTAAAGAGATTCAAGCCAAATCAATTCTTCAAAAGTCGGGGTTACCCGATGTTGATTGGGTGGTAAATGCCTACACAGGTTGTCGTTTTGGGTGTAAATATTGTTATGCTGCTTTTGTGGGGAAATTTACCCATCCTGGTGAAGAATGGGGGAGTTATGTGGATGCCAAACTAAACGCCCCAGAATTACTTCGCAAGGAATTGCTGTCCAAGTTAAAAAATGAACAAATCAAAGATATCGGCACGATTTTTCTTTCCTCAGTAACTGATCCATATCAAGGTCTAGAATCAAAATACCAATTAACTAGAGGGTGTCTCCAGGTTCTCATCGATCTCAAATATACAGGCAAAGTCTCCATTCTCACCAAGTCTGCACTCGTTACTCGCGATATAGATCTATTCCTCCAAATCCCCAATATCGAAGTCGGTATGACTGTCACCTCAACAGGTGATCCAATATCGCGATACCTAGAGACATATGCCACCCCCAATGAGGACAGAATAAATGCTCTATGCGAACTCCGCGACGCAAGCATTAAAACTTATGCTTTCGTCGGCCCACTCTTACCCCATTTTGTGTATGACGAATTAGTTCTCGATAATCTATTCAAATCTCTCAAGGAAGCAGGAGTTAGTTATCTCTATATCGAGCACCTCAATTTAACTCCATATATACGTGACCGATTATTTGAATATTTAGAAAAAGATTATCCAAATCTTTTAGAAAAATTTCAAGAATCAATAAAGCCAGAGTATCGTGTTAAACTTGATACTGTAATTAATGAGCTAATAAAAAAGTATTCACTTCCACTTGCTCATAACGAAACCATATATCACAAAGATAAAGAAAGCTGGAAGCAGCTAAAAAAGTAAATATATGTCACCACCAAAACTCCTAAACAACGTCAAGTTTCTCCAGAAGTGCATTGTCGTGGGTAAAGACGGGAAGATCCTCGCCCTTCGTCGCGACCCAAACGACGTGCGTCGGCCCAACTGTTGGGATTTCCCTGGTGGCAACTATGAAGCAGGGGAGACAGTTGATGAATGTATCAAGCGCGAAATACGTGAAGAAACTGGCCTAGAAGCCAAATCGGTGAGACCATTTTATATCGCGAGCAACATGGGCAAAACCTACCAAGATATCAATGTCATTGCCGTCTGTCAGGTCTGTCTAGACTGGGAAGGCCTGCCCGCCAAAGCAACCGACACGAGAAACGGCCAAATCGGCAGTCTGCGCGAAGTCAACGTTGCGTCGGAGGGGGAGGTTGTGCTCTCGGACGAACACGTCGAGTATCGCTGGGTGGTGCCAGACGAATTTATGAAACTAGAAACTGGTGATGACGGCGGTTTTCTTAAAGCTAGTCTCCACGCTTACCTCACCATCCCCTCTTCCGCCCGTGCCCTTCCGAAGCAATAGGCGAAGGAGGGTTGACATATTCAAAAAACAGAATATGATAGAGGAATGAAAGCCACAGTATTACGTAACTTCGCAAAATACTTCAAGACAATTGGCCATGCCAAAAGACTCGAGATTATCACCCTCCTTCAGGGTCATTCGCTAACTGTTAATCAGATAGTACAGATGACCGGTTTGCGCCAGGCCACAGTCAGTCAACACCTCATGATCCTCAAAGAAAATGGACTTGCATCTGCCACCAAAACCGGCAAGGAAATTTATTACACGCTTTCTTCACGACCATACATCGAGTTACTCACTTTTACGAACAATCTTACCCGCTCTACCCCGGTCGAAGACGCACAGCCCACCGTCATCGACCCCATATGTCATATGCACTTGACTCCTAACACCTCAAACTACACCAAAGAGTACGATGGAGTCAGGCATTACTTTTGCGGTAAAGGCTGTCTGAAAGAATTTACGAACCAACATAAAGGAGCAATATGAAGATTCTAATTCAATCACTTCTATTTATCGTCATCGTGGGACTATTCGCCGTCACTTCTGACCGTCTAACCAAAATCAACAAAACCGAATCCATCCCAGAGTCAACTCCCATACCCATGGTTCAATCAGGCATGAGCGATGAGGAATTTTTAAATCAAATGATCAAACATCACGAGGAAGCTATTGTTATGTCGCAAAAAATTCTCCTTCCCACCTCCAGAAAAGAAATTCATGATCTAGCTACGGGCATCATCAATACTCAAACCCAAGAAATCAAGACTATGCAACAATGGAAAAAGGAGTGGTATGGAAAATAAGACAAATAGGCAAAAATTTGACGTTACGGGCATGCACTGCGCCAGCTGTGCCAGTATCATTACCAAAAAACTTGGTAAAGTCCCTGGGGTCGACTCGGTCACTGTCAACTTTGCCACCGAAACTGCGCAGATCAACACGTCAGAGCAGGTCCCAACCGAGGATTTGAATAAAGTCATTTCTCCCCTTGGATACACCCTCAAATCCAATAGCCCGCCTGTTAGCGAGGTAAACCCACCCATGGGTGAAAAAGGTCACGATATGTCCAAAATGATGACGTCTGGCACCAAAGCGGAAAAACTAGCAGAGCTCGAAAAGTTACGTCAAAAAACCGTCTTTGTCATGCCGATCGCCATCGTGGTTTTTGTGCTGATGATTTGGGATCTCTTGTATAAACAATTTGGGATACTTCGCGAACTCCCCATTTCCATGATGGCCTTTAATCGCCTCTCTTTCATCCTCGCCGCCCCCATCATGTTTTGGGTCGGCCAGCCCTACATTCAGGGTTTCTTCCGTTTCGTAAAATACCGCGTGGCCAACATGGATACCCTCATTGGGATCGGTACCCTCGTCGCCTTCACTTACAGCTCTATCCTCTTACTATTCCCAGAAATAAATACAATTCTCAAAGCCCCCGAAGGGCTATATTTTGATGTGACTATCGTTGTAATCGGTTTTATTACCTTCGGCAAGTACTTAGAAGCTCGTTCCAAATTGAAAACGGGTGAAGCCATCGAAAAACTCCTGGGGATGCAAGCCAAAACCGCGCTCGTTGTTCGTAACGGTCAAGAAATCGAAATCCCAGTTAGTGAAGTCATTGTGGGAGACATTGTGGTAGTCAAACCGGGTGGAAAAATTCCACTTGACGGCTTGATTACCCAAGGTGAGACCTCGATAGATGAATCAATGTTAACCGGCGAGTCACTTCCAATTGATAAAGTCATAGGTGACAAAGTTGTGGGTGGCACCCTCAATAAGCAAGGGGCTATTCAGTTCAAAGCAACCGCCATCGGCGAAGGAACAGTTCTCTCCCAGATCATCAAAATGGTGGAATCTGCCCAGGGTAGCCATGCCCCGATCGAACGCTTAACCGATAGGATTTCTGCCGTTTTTGTCCCCATTGTTTTAGTACTTGCCGTGATCGTGTTTATCACCTGGACAATTCTAGGCAACCCGCTCCTGGGACTCATTAGTTTTGTAGGGATCCTGGTCATTGCCTGTCCCTGTGCCCTGGGTCTCGCTACTCCCACCGCCATTATTGTAGGTGTGGGCAAGGCCGCCGAAAAAGGGATCTTAGTAAAGAATGCGGAAAGTCTCGAAAAATTGCGGGCAGTTGATTATATTGTGCTCGACAAAACTGGCACTCTAACCAAAGGTATGCCATCGGTGACCAATCTCTCTGCGGCCCCCGACTACAAAGAAGCTGACTCGCTGCAAATCCTTGCCTCCCTCGAGAAATCTTCCGAGCATCCTCTCGCAGTGGCTATAGTAGAAAAAGCCAAGGCTGACAATACCACATTAAGTGAAGTCTCTGACTTCAAAACTATCCCAGGTCAGGGATTGCAAGGAAGAATTGGCAAGATTCTGTACTACGCGGGCAATCTGAAACTCATGGACTCACTAGGTCATAAAGTAGATCAGGCAATCATCGAAAAATTCGCAAATATCGGAGCCACTCCCATCGTGCTCTCAAATGACAAGGAAATCATGCTCTATCTTGGTATTAGCGACACGCTCAAAGACGAGTCAGCTCAAGCGATTAAAGACCTACACACGCTAGGGATCAAAGTCGCCATGTTAACAGGAGACCACCATTTGACGGCTGAACATATCGGTAAATCTGTCGGGATAGATAAAGTCATCGCCGAGGTCATGCCCGGTGACAAAGCCGAACATATCAAAAAACTCCAAAAAGAAGGCTATAAAGTTGCTATGGTTGGTGACGGAGTCAATGATGCCCCCTCACTCGCGACCGCCGATGTCGGGATCGCCATGGGTACCGGTACCGACGTCGCCATAGAGTCTGCCGGACTTACCCTCTTGGGTGGCAACCTCGAACGTTTGCCCCAAGCTATCCGTCTCTCCCGTCTGACTTTCCGTGTCATCAAGCAAAACTTGTTTTGGGCATTCGCTTACAATATTATCGGTATCCCTATTGCCGCCGGCATTCTCTACCCGCTCTACGGACTCCTCCTCAACCCCGGTATCGCGGGTGCCGCCATGGCGTTCTCCTCGGTCTCCGTCGTGACCAACTCCCTCCGCCTCAAAGCTATGAAATTATAGTTGCCGTATATCCCGCCCGCTCCACTGCCGCAACGACATCATTTGCTGTGAGGTCATCGCAAGTCAGGGTAGCGCTCCCCATTCCACTTTTCTGGTTCACCATGACTCCCGTAATCCCATCTACCTCCGCCAGCTCCATGTTGATTAGTTGTGCACACGACTGGCAGTGCATTCCACTCACTTTAAATTTAATTGTTTTCATAAGATCTCCTTTATTAAATAACCGTAATCTTGCCCCTGGGTACCCCCATCGCGCAGGTAATGAGATACTCCCCTTTAGTTTTTGGAATAAATTCTAGGACCGTAGTTTGTCCCTTAGTGAACCCTAAAATCTCTTGCGTTAGTTGTGGCACCGTCACGCTCCCCATACAGCCTGAGCCATTTTCTTTAGCTTCGATCTCAAATCGGACTGGCTGTCCTACTTTCACACTAAATTCATTGGGTACAATATCCGTCTCTGGGCTATAGCTGGCTTTGAGAATTTGAACTTCACCTTGGGTTTTGGTCTCACCTACTGTCGGAGCTGTCTGTTTTTTCGCTCCCCCACACCCTCCGCATCCTCCTCCACCTCCACCACAACCAGCCGCGGCAGGCTTAGCCTCAGCTTGGTTAGGAGTTGTCACCACCGCTGCCCCTGCTCCTACTTTGCCATCTACGACCGTAAAGCTCCCAGTAAACATTCCCATCGAGCAGGAGAAACGAATAGCCCCGGCGGATTTAGGTGTAAATTCAATCACATTTTTCCCTAGCTTGAGATTAGTTCGTACTCCGATTTGTTGTGACACTAAACTCGCTGCACAAGTATTGACATCAGTCGAAGTGATCGTCCACCGGACGGGCACACCCGCCTGGATCGTAAATTTGTTGGGCGAGTATCCACCCGGCCCTTGCGTCATTGCTATCTCTTGGACGCCACTCACAGCTGCTTTAGCAGTCCCAACCGTAGCTAGTGTATCTCCTGGTTGGGCGGCTAGAACTGCAATAATTCTAGGTATATCCGGCCACCCTCCAGCCAAGTTAAATCCGTTTTTAATATTAAAAAATGATAAAGCTATCACCACCACCCCCGCCGTTTTAAAAAACAGTCGCGCCCCATCGCCTTTTACTATAGAGGACAATCCACCAACTCCCAGCAGTCCCGGCGCCGTCCCAAGCGCGAATACTCCCATCGTCAGAGCTCCCTGGAGCGGACTCCCTGTACTCATGGCATAAAGCTGCATCGCCTGGGTAAACCCGCAGGGGAGAAAGAACGTGAGCGCGCCCGACACCATCGCGTTGGTATGACTGTATTCTTGATCGGCTTTCTGGTGGATCCCCAGCGCTTGAGAGATTCCTTTGGGTAGGGTAAAGCTAATTTTTTTGAGACGCGGAAAAATATCCACCAGTTGTCCGCCAAGCAACAACATCACTCCCCCGACCGCCACCATTAGGTATCCTAGAGTCGAGGTCGAAAGCTGGAAAATCGACCCCGCCCAGCCGATCACTCCGCCCAGGATAAAATACAAAACTATTCTCCCGATATTAAAGTAAATGTGCGGGGTAAATTTTTGGATGCCCGTGGCCATCGGATGTTTTTCCGCGTATCTAGCCGATGATCCAAGGACTAGTCCCCCCACCAGTGCCATGCAGGTCGAGACTCCAGCCGTCAGTCCAATCGCCAGGACGGTAAAGAGATTCCCATAATTACTTCCGTGGTTGGTAGATATATTCACGATCCCCAGAGAGCTCGCGATAAAGTACAGCCCCATGGCCATGAGAAACGCCATTCCTAGTTCGGCATAATCTTTGGCGTGACGCGAAAACCAAGGTAACTCCTCACTCCCCAGGCTATATCCTGCTCTTTGTAACACTTCTTGCACCGCTCGCTCGTCTAGTGGTTCATCAGAACTAACCGATGCCATCCCGGTATTGTGGTTGACATTGACACTTGTTATGCCCGGGAGTTTTTTTAGTTCGTGCTCGATCAAGATCTCGCACGATCGGCAATGTATCCCCTTGATACTTAGCGCACAAGTTGTCATACGTGCTTATGACCTCCGTGATCTTTCATCATAAAAAAATGCATAGCAGGGCAAAGTAACAGGATGCCAACTGTCCCCCAATTTGCCTTTGGCACAAACAGCCCCACCACCACGATTCCCACTACTATGCACACCCCCATCCAAATATTTTTCTTTGTCATTCCGCCATATTACCCACCACTCATGAAGAATTTATGAAGATATTGGTAAAGTCACCGTGATTGTAGTTAATCCCTTAGCCCGGCTATTGATTGTCACTTCTCCCCCGTGCGCGCTGACGATGGCGTGCACGATCGCCAGTCCTAGCCCCGTCCCACCTTTCTTACCCGCTCCACCTCCACGATAGTATCGCTCAAACACGTGGGGCAAATCCGCTTTCACGATTCCCTTTCCCCCATTACTAACCTCAAATATAACTTGCCCATTTCCTCTTGTGAGACTCACCCCAATAGTCCCATTTTTCTCGCTATACTTGACTGCGTTATCGAGGATATTCAGCACCACCCGAAAGAGTTTATCTCTCTTGCCCCTGACCACGATCCCTGACTCAATTTCTCTCTTTATGCTCAAATTCTTTTTTGCGCCAAGCACCTCCGCGATCTCAATCACCTCATCTACCACTTTATCCAGTTGAACATTGTCATTTTTGGACAGTGGTTGCTCAGAGCTCGCCCACGCCAGGTCGAGCATCTCGTCCAACGTTGTCGCCACTCGGTCGACCGCATTTAAAGCGTCTCTATCTTTCCCGTCAAGTTCCAATTTACTCTTTGCTACAGACAGCGGGGTCTTAAGTTCGTGTGCCAGCTCCCCGATCAGTTGCCGCTCCCGCTCAAATGAGGCGCGGATCCGCTCCATCATATGGGCAAATGCTTGGGTGAGTCGCGAGAGTTCATCTTTGGACTTGGATGGTTGGATAGCAATTATAAAATTGCCTTCGCTCACTAACTCCAATTTCTCTGTGAGCCTCGTAATGGGCGCCACAATACTGCGGGTGATGATCCAGCTAGCGACCATCGCAATCGCCAAAATTGTGAGAAGCACGACATACCATAGCTGTACCAGGCGAGAGAGGGCATGGTCTACCACGTCCGTCGGGTGCCCCACGATCACGAGCATTTCAGTTTTCCCGCCGTTACTCACAGGGAAGATCCCCAGCCGCATACTATTTGTCCCAATTTTTTTATTTAGATAGGTCGTCTGGATTATGCCCGCCGATTTTTCTAGCATAAGTGTTAATTCAGTCTTATTCATGCTATCGGGGAGGTTACTTGCCAAAATCTCTCCTTTGACGTTGCCAATAGTCACAAGCATCCCTGGGCTATTTTCAAATACCTGTTGCACCAACATCGCTACTTCTTGAGATACTGCAGTCGTAATCGCCGAGGCATGGAGCTCTATCTCCCGGTCAGTTTGGGCATAAAGCAATCGCGAGGTGAGGGTATAAAAAGCCCCAAACAATAAAACTGTCCCCATCGTAAAACAAGTTAATAGCCACCAAAAAATGTGTGCTCGGATATTCATACTTTAAACCCCACGCCGTGAATAGTCTGCACTATCTTGCCTAGTTTGTCCCCGATTTTGCGCCGCATCGACGCCACAAACACATCGATCACATTACTCCCTTGTTCAAAATTGTAGTCCCATACGTGTTCTGCTATCATCGTGCGCGTCACCACGTTTCCCTGGTTACGCAGAAGGTATTCGAGGATGGCAAATTCCTTGGGGGTTAATTTGCATATTTTCCCTCCCCTAAATATCACGTGTTTAACCGGGTCAAGCACTAGATCTTGGATGGCTAAAGTGTTTGTCACCACTCTATCTTTACGCCGCAATAGTGCTTGGATCCGCGCCGTGAGCTCCACGAAAGAAAATGGCTTGGTAAGATAGTCGTCCGCACCAGTGTTAAGCCCCTCCGCGATATCCTCCACACTACTTTTTGCGGTCAACATGAGGATCGGTACCATCACCTTTTCTGATCGCAACTTTTTGCAAATTGTCAGCCCGTCCATCTTTGGGAGCATGATGTCAAGCACAACACAGTCATAGCTCTCGCTCGTCGCCAGATAAAATCCTTCTTCCCCGTCGAAAGCGGTATCCACCGCCCAGCCCTGCTCTAAGAGCCCCGCTTTAATATTCTTCGCTAGTTTTACCTCATCCTCTACGACCAGTATTCTCATGTCTTGTATTGTACCGCAAGCAAGGCTTATTTACTCTTGTGGTCAAACATATTGTAGCAGTGGGCAAAGCACCAGCCTACGAGCCACGCGCTAGCCGTTGCCGTCACAAGCCCCAGGAGGAAAGCTGGGAATGTCAGACTCCACGCCGCGACTGGTTGGATCTGCAATCCATGGAACCATGATTGCATAATTGTCCGCGATAGCTCTGGTAATAACCAGACTCCTAGTCGGCACACTACATAAAGCACCGCCACCATCGTAGCCGCGGCCGAGGCCGTTACACTTGGATCATGTTTCATATTTTTCTCACCCCCTTTTAATACTATTTATACACCACATCCACCGCTTGTTTTGGGTGGCTCTGCTACAATTCCCTTCGACACTAGCCATTGCTTGGCTACCTGCGACCCTGAGGCTGAAGAAAATTCTTTAGAAAGTAAACGCTGTGCATTAACTTGTGCGAAACTCTTACCTTCTTTATTCGTAAAGTAGAGCGCGAGGTCATAGTAGTTACCGGGGAACCAGTAGGCATTGACATATTTCGCAACTTCAAACATCTGATCTTCACCCACGCCGTTACTTGCCATGAGCTCAAGAAGTCCCAGGAGCGCCATCCCGTGGTTGCAATCGGGGAACGCCGTTGAGTTATTACAACATGGTCGGTATATCTCACTCGAGACTTTTTCTACCAGTATTTGCTGTTCAGATGAGAGAAGAATCATTTTTTGTTTGGAATAATAATTCATCGCCTCTCGCTTGCCTAGACTCCACCCACCGGTTGAGGCAAAATTACCCGCCTCCTTGATCCCCCCATATTTAGCCATCTCACCCTCCGTCAAGATGCTATTTTGATTGGCTAGTCCGACCGCCCAAAAATAATTGAGCAGGAAATATGAGTTCTCCGGTGTAATAGTAATCTCTTCATTAGAGCCCTGTTTTAAGATCGATATTTGGGCATCGGTGAGTGGTTGTCCTGACCCCTCATATGTCTTGCTGAACTTATCAAAATCTATGACCCCACTTCTAAGCATTTCCGGTCCAAGCTGACCATAAGTTACAGGTATTTTATAGCCATTAGTTGGGTTTACCTCATCAAAAATAATCGTCGTGTCAGTTGATGTTTGTAGGGCATTTTTTTCTTGTTTAGCAAAGCGTGGGATTGCCCAACTCTTTATATACAACGCTCCCAATCCTGCATTTATTGCCAAACTGACGAGCAGGACATATTTGAACGCAACCTTAATCTTCATGGATTTTTCTTCTTCGTAGGATCAGATAGACAATAATAATGAGCGCTATAAATACAGCAGTATCCACCCACGCCGAGCTAAACATTTTCGTCAGCTCAAATACGCGCATTCTCATCCACTGGCTATATGGCTCCATTTGGTTCATCACAATTTTTCCTTGGTAGTTAAAGAAGGCGATGAGTACTCCAGTCAGGGCAAATAGAATAGTCCCAATGATCCGCAAGACCTTGTAGATTTTTTGTCTGTTTTGCCCACCAATTTTAGCAGTCCAGCGCTCATAACCGTATGACAAGAGAACAAGTGGCATCACAATTCCCGCGACATATGCAGTAGCCACAATCGCCGCCTGCCACAGGGTAGGAGAGAGGGCAGTCAAGGTTACGGCTGCGAGGAGGACGGGTGCACAACAAGCCGAGGTGAGTCCGGACATCACGCCAAGCGAGAAGATCGAGGCGGTTGAAACTTTTTTATTAGTGTCTTGGGAGACGTGGAACCACTGGGGCAAATGGAGGATAGGATAGGCGGTGGTAGCGGCCATAAACAACATCATCACTGCCCCGACATAATACACAATCGTGTGATATTCATCTAAAAAATATATGGCAGCGCGGAATCCTAGGGCAATCGGCACGAGTACAATCCCCAGTCCCAAGGCAAACAGCACAGTGTAATACATGACATGCTTACGTTCTTTAAATATAGTCCCTAGGTACGATGGTAAGAGAAAAGTGATACAGCATGGGGCAAACAGGGCGAGTACCCCAGCGAGAAATGAGGCAGTCAGCGATACGCCCAAGAGGAGACTGGTATCCATAATTACTCTACTTTCGCCGACATGCTAAAGGTCAGCTTGGGATTGATTGGATCATTGGTCGTGATATACAGATCACGCGTAACTGCCCCATACACTGGCATAATCTTGGGTCGGTAGATCATCCGAATTTTAGCATTTTTTCCTGGTGCAATTTCACCCAAGTATCCGCTTGGGGCGTGCATTCCATACTCGACGCTCTCCTTCCCCTCATAAATAAACTGCCCAAAGGTACAATTACAACTAGAACTGATTTTCAAAACCTTGAGGGGTTTGACTCCGCTATTGCTCAGATTAAATTCAGTAGTCTGCTCCGAGTCTACGCTTATCGTACCTACGTTCTTTGAAGTAATATCAACTACAGCCTTCGCTCCGTTACTAACTGCTTGATTGGTTGGTGGTTGTTCCGCCTTGTAAAAGAGAAACGTTATCCCGACCATCAAGCCGATTGTTGCAGCCAACCAGGTGAGCAACATTTTTATTGTCATGGCGTCATTCTTGCAAATGGTTATGAAGAATTTATGAAGGAGTCTGTGATATAAATACACCTATGAATCTTTGGTTGATTTTACTGACAGGTTTAACAACGGGCGGGGTAACCTGTGCTGCTATGCAGGGGGGTCTCCTCGCTAGCACCATCGCCAATCAAAAAAAAGAAAAGATAGTTCCTGGGTTTGGGGTCGATGACTGGGGAGGAGTGGCCGCCTTTCTCACCACCAAACTCATCGCCCACACCATCTTTGGTTTTTTCCTTGGCTGGCTCGGATCGGCCATTATCCTCCCCCTAGGCATGCGATTATTTTTCCAGGGCTTTGCCGCCCTCTTTATGTTTGCCTCGGCCATGAATCTACTGGAAGTGCACCCCATTTTTCGTTTCCTGGCTTTCACTCCGCCCAAATTCGCCCGCAAACTCATCAAAAATAACACCGTAACTGACCGTCTCTTCGCTCCGGGACTCCTCGGATTTTTAACCATTCTCATCCCCTGTGGTGTCACTCAGGCCATGGAGATCCTAGCCATCAGCTCGGGCTCACCCGTACAAGGCGCTTTGATTATGGGTACTTTCGTCCTGGGTACTGCTCCCATGTTTGTGCTGATCGGTATCGCCACGGCTAAATTATCTGAAGTCTGGCGGGTTTATTTCCTCCGCACCGCCGCCATTCTTCTCATCGGCATGGCCCTCTACTCTGTCAACGGAATATTGCAGGTCACAGATAATCCTTACTCGCTCCAGCGGCTAGGACCAAGGATCGCAAAGTTGTTGCCTCCTTATGACACCTCAACACCAAAATCTAAAGTGGCCGATCCCAATATCAAATTGGAAGGTGGTAAGCAAAAAGTAACCCTCTCCGTGACTAATCGTGGTTACTCTCCTAAGACTTTCCGGGTCCAAAAAGATGTCCCGGTCGAGCTGACACTCGAAACCAAAGGTGGAGTCTATAGTTGTGCCACCGCCTTTACCTTTAAAGCTTTTAATATTGCCGAGTTTCTCAAACCCCAGGATTCCAAAGTCAAAACCTTTACCCCAACCAAAAAAGGTATCTACACCTTCGCCTGCTCGATGGGTATGTACTCAGGTACAATGGAAGTTATCTAGTGACTTACAACCCCCGGGGTTATAAGTCCCTTATATCCCCGGGGGTTTAATTGAAAGTGATTATTTATGTTCAACATATTCAAACCCAAACCATCAGGTACTACGGTGACACTCAAACTCAGTGGTCTCCACTGTAGCTCCTGCTCCCTCAACATCGATAGCGAGATCGAAGATTTACCCGGCATCATTTCCACCTCCACCAGCTACGCCAAACAAGAATCAGTCATCACCTACGATCCCACGCTCATCGACCCCTCCCATTTCAAGCCCATCATCGAAAAATTGGGATATAAAGTGATATCATAGTGCCATGTCTCATGATCTAAAAAACAAAACGGTTCTTGTCACGGGCTCAACCGACGGTCTGGGAAGGTTACTCGCCCTCGAACTAGCTCGCCAGGGAGCAAATGCCATAGTCCACGGCCGAACTGTTGAAAAAACCAACAAGATAATTCAAGAATTGAAGGAAATAAATAGTGTGGGAATGTTTAGCTCAGTGGTGTGTGATCTCAACAAGCCAGAAAGTATTCATGAAGCATTTACACAAGTAAAAAATCTCGATATTCTCGTCAACAATGCCGGGGTCTGGCAAGAAGGCAATACCATCGAAGTCGATCCAAATAAAATTATTGAAGTATTAAATGTCAACTTGGGTGCTCCCATGCTTGTCACCCGCACTCTATTACCAGTACTCCTCAAATCATCTTTTAGTCAGATCCTTAACACTTCCAGTATCGCGGGAGTTACGCTACCAGAAGGCTACTACCACACCATATACACTGCAACTAAATGGGGTCTCCAAGCGTTTACCGAAGCCATGGCCAAAGAATATGACGGAAAAAATTTGCGCGTCATGGGCTACTACCCCGGTGGTATGAATACCAAACTTTTTGTGAAAGGTGGTATAGATTACAAAGAAGACGAGTCCTGGATGTTTGATCCGCAAGAATCTGTCGAAGCCCTGATCTTTATGCTTACCCGCAATCCCAAAATTAATCTTAAACGCATGGATCTGATTAATCACCTTGAATAAATATTTGATGATCAAGCCGATTAATTACTTATTAGTAGGATTCCCGTATTCAGGTAAGACTACTCTTGCCCAGTCATTACTCAAACTTGGTAATTTCGCTCACATTAATATCGATCAACTTAAATGTGACCGAGGATATACTGACGTCGGCGATGATGATGTCCCTGACAAAGTTTGGGATGAAATCTTTGTCGAGGCTGACTCCCTCCTGGAAAAATATTTAAAACAAGGATTAAGCGTAGCCAACGAATACGCTTGGATTACCAAAGACTGGCGCGACCGAGCACGAAATATCGCATCAAAAGCAGGACATGAAACCAAAATCATATATATCAAGCTCCCAGTCGAAGTGATTATGGCTAGGTGGAGAGCAAACGCGAAGTCGAAAGAACGTTTTCACTGGCCAGAAAAAGAAATGCAAAATATTCTGCGTGATTTCGAAGAACCAACCAAGGATGAGAATTTTATTGTTTATGATCAAAACATATCTGCCGCCGAATGGATTCAGCAAAATATTTCGACCCATCGATAGATCGATCTATCAATATGTGAAATCAGAGTACAATAAATACGTATGGGAGTACGAGACACAATTCAAGTCGGTAATCCAATTTTAAAAAGTAAAAATCTAGGTATAACTGACTTCAGTGATCCAAAGATAAAGCAAGTTATCATTGATTTGATAGATACAATGCATGATCAAGATCTCATTGGCATGGCCGCTCCTCAAATCTATGTCACAGAGCCACGCGAAACAGCAACTCGCCCCAAAGATCAATCCGATGATCTGCGAGTTTATATTAATCCGAAAATTATCAATTGCTCAGAAGAAAAAGTCGAGATTTGGGAAGGCTGTGGTTGTGCCGCCAATGGATCACTTTTTGCTCCTGTTATCAGACCGAAAATAATTACAGTCGAAGCCACTGATCAAGACGGCTCAATATTCCAAATCACCGCCGATGGGATACTTGGTCGCGTTATTCAACATGAGCAAGACCATATGATTGGAGTAGAATTTGTCGAAAAAATTAGTGACTATTCACGCCTCATGTCCAAAGAAAGTTATATCCAACTAATTAAGCCTCGACCAGAAACCAAAGCTCCTTGCATAATTACCATCAAACAAATTAACCTGCGAGGACTGTCCTCGCAGGCGTAACAAATCTGCCGCACATTAGTCACGACGAACTAAATCCTGTGTTAAACTAAATTCATCCATGAATCAAGAATTACTCTCCGTCATCTTGGCCACTATTATTATCAGTTCCGGCTCTTTAGTTGGTGTCATCACTATCGCTTTTAACCAACGATTCTTAAGTAAAATCTTACTTTCCTTAGTCTCCCTCTCCGCCGGCACCATGCTCGCCGCCGCTTTTTTCCACCTACTTCCAGAATCAATCAAGATTTTAGGAGTAGTCTTGCCTTTTCAGTTGACCCTCTTTTCTTTTATCGGGTTTTTTCTCCTCGAACGTTTTCTCCACTGGCGACATTGTCACCACAAAGACCATCTAGCCAAACATACGATGGGGACTATGAATCTCCTGGCCGACGCTATTCACAATTTTCTCGATGGAGTACTTATCGCTGCCTCCTTTGCGAGCGGGTCAGGGTTGGGACTCGTGGCTACGCTCGCCATTGCTCTCCACGAGATCCCTCAAGAAATCGGGGACTTTGGTGTTCTACTCCACTCTGGTTATACTCGCCGAAAAGCTCTAATCGCCAACTTACTCGTTAGTTTAACTGCGGTTATGGGAGGAATTCTGGGTTATTATGCAAGTCGTTTTATGACTTCTTTTGCTCATTTTTTGGTCCCCATTGCCGCCGGAGGCTTTATCTACATCTCCGCTTCCGATCTTATTCCCGAGCTCTCTCACATTACCTCCACCAAAAAAACCCTGGCCATGATCGCTACTTTTCTCTTTGGTGTTGGCATCATGATGCTAGTTAAGGAGTAGAATATCCCCATGCAAATGCGCATTCACAAATTTATGAGTCT
>Ga0075701_122_pt1 | contig 16193 bp, 28 predicted proteins | sample RifGroA2_FD_67732 | JGI IMG/M metagenome (GOLD analysis project Ga0075701, IMG submission 67732) | Microgenomates bacterium GW2011_GWA2_46_16
TTGCAATTTTCAATTTTACGAGTCCCCATCGTCTAGTGGCCAAGGACATCGCCCTTTCACGGCGGTAACCCGGGTTCGAATCCCGGTGGGGACGCCAGATAATTAAGTGGCTGTAATATCAGGATATTTTATAAATATCGGGATGTTACAGCCTTTTTTATTGTGCTTGAAAGTGATACAAAGTGGTATGAAGTGATACGAAGTAGCAGTAAAAGTATGACCCTTTTTATGACCCAAAGCTGTGGATAAGAGCGAGACCATGACCCTTTTCATGACCCTTTTTTGCGGGGTCGGTTCCAGTAAGGGCTCCGACATTTAGGGCATTGTTTTGGCGCCTCCGGCGAGCGGGGATACCAGTCATGTCCGCAGCGGAGGCAATGGAGCGTTGCCAATCGCTGAAAGCCTGCCCATGCCGAGCGGGCGGCGATGACCTCTCTCGGAGTTTTTAAAGGGAGATTTTTTTCCTTGCAGAATTTTTTAAAATCTTCCTCGTCAAAAGGGATATAGATTACATTATACCCTTGCGCTTCCATGCCCTGTTTGATTGTGTCAAGCGCATCTACATAATCTTCATAAGTATCATCTGCAATTACACCCGCAAAGGCTTTCCACTTTTGCCAATCCGATTTTGACAAGAAACATATGTGCATCTTCATTATTATTGTCCTCCTTCTTGCTTGGGTGTATTTTCATTCGTATTCTCTGCGCAGTTCACGCGCGGCGCGGGCGAGGTCTCCACGCGAATGCTTTTCTACCGCTGCTGCATGGCGAAGTGATTCATCCGTCCACAGTTTGCGATATAGGCCGTTAGCATATAGATTGCGTCCCTTCATTACCAATTTACCGCCTGCGGTGAGTTTTAGTGTGAAAGTATGTTGTTGTTTTTCCACACCATAACTGTCGCCGATTATTACGCCTGTAACCATTTCAAAACCCGCAAATTTTGGGTTACGAAAACTGCCGATGAATGTGGCGCGCTCAAAACGCACCTCGTCACCAATCACGGCGTCGCCGGTGCAATTGATTTTGTATTCAGCATCCCCTGAATATTTGGAAATTTCATAAGCCATTTTTCCTCCCTGCGTTTTAAGGCCTCCGCCTGTTTATGATTATAAACATAGCGCATAATCATATACTTGTCAAGTCTTTTTTTCATTTATTTTAAAAATATTTTTACGCCCTGAATTTCATCTTTTTGAGCGGGGATTCTTTGGATTCTATAATATGCAGGTAGCGGGTTGTGGTGGAGAGGCGCTTGTGGCCGGCTCTGTCCATTGTGTAGCGAAGGTCGTTGCTTGCGCGCAAAAGGTTGGTAACAAAGGTATGTCGCAGGGAATATGGCGTGCCGTCAATCTCTATCTTGCGCAGGATGTGTCTTATAGCCCTGCTTATTGACTGCGGGACAAGTTGATTGTTTCCGCCGCAAAGATATTTTCCGCCGCCTGCCTGTGCAGGCACGGCAGACAGGCGCAGCAGGCATGTTGAAATATAGACATTGAGCTTTGGGTGGATTTCAATGCTTCGGAGCATTCCTGTTTTGGTTTCGCCGTGGATCATGATTTTGCCGGCACGGATGTCTTGTGCAGTGAGCCGGATAATCTCTGATGGCCGCAGGCCCGCATAGAGATAAAGCATGACAACAGCCCGCAGATAACCGCGCAGGTATGCCTTCCTCTTTTTTAATTCCTGCATAAAAACAATAAGGTCTTCGTAAGACAGGGCGCAGGGAAGCCGTTCGTCATTTATTGGCGGGGCAGGGACTTGTCTTGCAGGGTTATCGCTGCCCATGTAATCCAGCAGCTTTCTGATGAGCGTATGCTCCTTGCGGCTCGTGGCGTTTTTGATGCCTTGTTGTTTCCGTTGTGAGATGTAGCTCTCTACATCTTCTTTTGTTATGTCTGCCGGAGTCTTGCCGGGGAAATATTTGTGCAGATAGTCCAGGACAACCTTGACTTTATCTGCATTCCTTATATGCGTTGTTGAGCGGCAGTTGGCGCGGGACCAATCTTCATATTTTTTGGCAAGTTCATTCCATGTGAACGGTGCGGAGATTTTCGAGGATGAGAGCTGAGCGGCTTCTTGCTGGGAGATGTAGCCCCGGTTGCGGCAAAAGATTATTTCATCTTTTGAGAGTTCGGTTTTGCGGGAGAGGCTTTCAAGTTTATGAATATCTGTATAGATTGCCTTTGCAATGTCTTTGCTCTTTGCCCAGCGGGTCTTGTCGGCATGGGTTCCGTCAAGGAAAAACACCCGATACATAATCCGCCAGCCTTTAGTCTTTGAGGGGTAGAGGTGGGGCATGAGACTATTGTGCGGACTTTAATAGTCCCGTATGAACATCTCTGAACACATCAAAAGAACTTCGAGAGTCAAGGTCTATAAGGTCTATTTGTTTAAGCATTTTTGTGCCGTAATCTGTTCCACTATCCGTATAGATTTTTCTTATTGTCGGCAATACGATTCTTTCAGTCGCCTTTATCTCATCATATTTCACTTTTCCATAGACCATGTATTCCACGAATCCGTCTGAAGGTGAATGTCTGGATTCGGCAATTTTTTGCTTTCTGTCAGCATACCCCCAAGCTGTATCTTCCCAATGAGCCATGAATTGTGTTGTTGCCTGTTCAGTGGAGTTGCTTTCTAAAAGTTTTGCGGCCATAAGACAGGCACTATAATTATGATCTCGGGTAGTCTGACACTCGGGCACAATCGTCATAAGTTTTGTGTATCCTGTTGGATATAATGCCTGAACAGATGGAAGCAAGGCACAGCTACCCAAAATAAAAAGAGAAAAAATTATCAATAATCTTTTCATGTTGGGGAGACCTTAGACGGAGATGGTTCAGATGCAGGAGGTTCTGTGACAGGCTGTTCAGGCGCATTATGTCTTGATGCTTTTCTCTTTCGTTTTATTTTTACATCGCCGATAGATTCCCATGTTTGTGAGGATATCATTCCTTTAATGCCTGCTATCAAATCCTGTTCCTCTATGGTTACGCCTGACATCTTTTTAAGATGTGTCCGCATCATGCGCAAGGTGTTTTCATGGAAGATTGACTGGACAATACTTCGGGGGGACAGCGCTTTAATTTTAGAGTAATAATCTTCATGCTCGCCTTTTAATATGCTTTTTTTATGAAAGAGAGACAATTTATCGGATGCGTCATCGGCAAGTATATTTGTTGATATAATAAGGTCGCTTTGAATTCCCTCATCAAATGTAAGATGATACATTTGCCATGCAATGCCGTTTGTAAGCAGCACCCATTCAACGCCTGCATTTGCCGCATAGTTGCTGGCCTGCTCTATATGTTTTTCCTTCAGTTCTATTCCTGCCTGTTTTATCTCAATGAAAAACATTACCTTACCATCCGCTTTTATGGCGTAATCCACATAGCGATCCTTGATGGTATGTTCCTTTGTGATGTCATGGAATACATCATATCCGAGCACATCTTCAAGAAACTTTCCTATGCGAAGCGATGTTTCCGCTTCATTGATATTTTGTTCCTGCGCCTGTTGAAAGATGGGAATGTATTTTTTTAAATCCTTTGTTATATCTATTGACATAAAGACCTCCTTTTATTTAACCAGCCTTAATTTGCTTCGTCTTTAAAAAAGCAATATAGTTCTTCAATTCCTGCTTATCTTTTTTTGATAATGGTTTGAGCATCTCAAGTATTTCCTCGTCATCTGGAGCGAGATACAAAGGCGGAGATTCAGATATCTTTGTATCGCCAAATTCCGTCTCAAATTTAATACCCAACCTTTGAGAAATATGAAGTAGCCGTTTTATACCGATGGGATCACGCCCTTTTAATATATTATTTAAGGCGGAAGGAGACCATCCTAACCTTTCGGCTAATTGTATTTGCGTTATACCTTCCGTTCTCAAATAATCTTCAAGTTTTTGAATAACATCTTTTCCAGACATAGTCAATTTAGGAAGTCTAATTTTTTACTTGACAATATTTAGAAACTCTGTATAATCCACTCCATCAAATAGAAGTGGAGGTCTGAATGTTAAAGAAATCTAATGCAAAAAAGACTTTATTGAATCATCGCCTTCAGTCCATGCGCAGATTGCTACAGCCATACCTCGTTCTTGCGCAAGGCGATAGTTTTCTAATCCTATGTCCTTCTGAGCAAATTGCCCGGCAGTTACTTCAAGAGCGGATAGCTCCGGTTTTAAAATCTCCCAACACTTAAGGAGGTCAGAAAATGAAGAAAGCGCCTAACGCAAAAATCACGATAACGATGGAACCCGAGGTAATAAAAATCATCAAAGAAGCAACTGCGATGCTTGAATCTGTTTCTTCCTTCTTGGAAAAAGCGATTGAAAAAGGAATGACTCAATCTAATTCTTCCAAGTAATTTGAGCCCTGCATTGAGGGCATTCTTTTAATGTTTTTAGGTCTTTTACTTTTTTCTTAATTACTTTTTTACAATTAGGACATGTAAAGGGGATTTCAATGTTATTCAGGTCGGGTGTTTTTATGTCAACTTTAATTTTCATATCATCTCCTTTTTTTACAGTCTTGTCCGCCGGCAGGCCAGACCTCCATCCGACCTATTGCCGGCACAAGAACGCAAAAGGCGCACGGATGCCGTCTTACCCGATGGATTATCTGCTGCGCCTTTGCGCTTTATATAACATAAGAGGGTTTTCATGGCAACAGTTTTAATATAGTAGAAGGGTTTTAAAAAGGGAAACAAGGGAGGAGTTTTGCCATGCACTTAAAATACATTCGTTTCCAAAACTTGCTATATAACAAGTTTGTATCGCCCGGAGAGCATGACGCTAAAAAGGTATGCTCTCAAATGAATATATCTCTATCCACTTTTTACAATTATATTGAAGGCATCTCGCATTTTCCCCCCGACCTTATCGCCCCGCTTTACAACGCTACCCACGACATAGACTTCCTGAATTTCATTTTAAATGATACTGACAAAAAAATAATAGACAAGGCTCCTGCTGCCAAGCAGGTCAAGACCCCGACTGATGAGACATTGGACATAGCCGCTGCAACAGGCACTCTTGTTGCTGAGGTTAAGAGGTCGCTGAAAGACGGGTATTTATCTGCCAATGACAAGCGAGCATTGGAAAAGCAAATCAATATCACTGAAAAAGAGATGGAGGATTTGAGGAAGATTTTGAAGGGGTAAAAAGGATATGACTAATATAGAAAATATAAACATATCAATAAATGAACATATAGAAGAGATATTAAGACTTGAGAGGCAGAGGGGAAGAGCATATAACGCAGGTGATATCGAACATTATTTTCAACTCTCCACAAAAATAAATATGCGGAGAAAGAAACTTGAGGACTTGAGAAAGGTTTTGAATGAGTAAGGAGGCATTATGAGCGATTGCATATACACAGGTTGCAAGAAGGAAGCTAAAATAGAAGGATTTTGCGTGAAGCATTTTAAGCATAAGCAAAAGGCGCTGGGAGAGATTGAACATGAGAACAGCCAGCCTGTGCAACGGCAGATAGATGAGCCATGCTGTCCAAAGTGCGGCAGGAAGGCATCAGAGGTTAGGACATTTATAAAAAAAAGAGGGATGTGTAAGGACTGCGCATATTCATATAAAAGCAAGAAAAGAAAAAAGAAAGATATAAAACTGGATTCCCGCTTAAAGCCTGCGGGAATGACAAAAGAAAAGCCTGCGGGAATGACGAGTAAGCTTGTCCCCGAATGTTTTTATCGGGGAGCGGACTCGATCAATCATCCGCCGCATTACACGCAGGGCAAGATTGAGGTTATTGACTTTATCGCAGACCAGCAGATGGGCTATATGGACGGTAATATAATCAAATATATCGCAAGGTATCGGCACAAGGGCAGCGCCGTGGAGGATTTAAAAAAGGCAAAGTGGTATTTAGAAAGGCTGCTCGCAGAGGTGGACGGAAATTAGTATGACCGAATTCTTAAGCATAAAACAGGCGTCTGAATATCTCATCGCCAAAGGCTTTGAGATGAAGCCCGCAACTCTGCGCAAGAAAATACAGAGGTGGGAGATACCTTTTTATGACATCGGCAGGCCAAAACTAAAAAGGTCTGATTTGGATAGATGGATAGAATCAAGGCGCACCCGCGCAAGGCGCTGGCGGAAAGGAGAATATGACGACCTGTCAATGGCACGATAATTCAAAGTGCCGTCTTACAGGCATTCTTTGTAATGGCGACCATGGGGCATGTTTTGAAACAATTGATTCAGGGGACGCAGAGGAGCTTTTACGAAGTGAAGCATAGCCATGACATCAAGCATAGCCATAAAGTCCCACCATCAAGAGTTAACACTTTATCGGAGTGTTTCTATAAGCCTTGCGGAAAGGCATTTGCACCCAAAAGGGTTGATATGGTTTTTTGTTCGCCTGAATGCAAAAAAACGCATTATCAAGAAGCATACAAAAAGGGGGTGAAACTCATGCAGGCAAAAGGGATGCGGTTTTCAAAATTGGAAACATCGTTGCGTTTGCAAAGGCTCTATAAATATCTTTCGGACAGGGAGCCCCATTCAACGCGGGAAATCGGCGAGGCAGTTAATCTGGAGGCAGTTGGCTCATCTATCGGCGAGCTCAGACGAAACATCAGGCCCAAGGGCATGGACATATCCTGCAGGTTTAGCGGCAGGACGCAAGACGGCGCAAGCATCTATTTATATCAACTTGTACCTGTAGTCATTCCCGAAGTTTTTATCGGGAATCCAGAATGACAAGGAGGCAGCATGGACATTACATTATGGATACTCACTGTTTTTATCTCCGCCAGCGGCGGATGTTTTCTCCGTCTCCTTTGGGCCGGCGCAAAAACATTGGAGCGAGAAGCCGATGCCTATGCGAGAGGTTGGGAGACAAACAAAAATAAAAAGGGGGATATATGAATAAAATCTTTATATCTTTTCTGATTTTTTTATTTGGCATTATGGCCGGCTACGCCTGGCAAAATTATCATAATCACTTAACGCTTATCAATCTAAAACGAGAAATCCATGAAAATAAATTATTAGTTGATTCTTTACAGAAATCAATCCAACATCTTGAAGAGGAATTAAAATATGAGGAAATCGTTCAAAAGATTATTGCCTGCGAATCCTCACATAGATACGATGTTTGGGGCGATGGTGGTCTCAGTTTTGGGCCGGCGCAATTTCAATATAAAACTTTTCAATGGATGAAACAACAAGCAGGGAAGCCATACCTGCGATGGAAAAACCCAAAGCACCAAATATACCTGCTGAAATGGGCGCTTAAAAACGGCCATGAAAAACATTGGCTGAACTGTTATCGCAAGGTATACGCTAATGGCTGAATGTTACTACGGCTGCGGCGAGAATGCAGGCTACACTTGTTAAGGTTTTGATATGAAGATAGATTTATGCGTAGAGCTGCACTCCCGATACTGTGTCTGTAGCGGCACAGGATGGCTCAGTAGATTGTTGCGTGCAGCGCAGAAATGCCAAGGCGACTGCATAATTATAACTTATGGAGACTGGCTTGCTATGGGCAAGCCCGCCACAACAGAAGCCCTATTGCAAAATCTTGAAGAAGGAAAATCAAACAAACATGTTGAGTTTATCAATACGCTGTGCGTGGCAATTGAAAAAGAGCTTACACCGCCACCTCGCCCCGCACCCCACATAGGTGAGGAACAGGACAAGGAAAGATAATATGGTAACAGAAAAAGATATGACTTTAGGGTTAGACTGGGATGGTTGCGAAACGACGGGATGGTTTATCTCGGAGAAATTCAATGGCTGTCGTGCATACTGGGATGGGAAAACGCTTTGGACACGCAACGGAAAGACCATTAAGGCGCCGGAATGGTTTACCCGCAGCTTGCCGCAAGACAAGCACCTTGACGGAGAAATTTATGCCGGATACGGCACGTTTGAAGAGGCGCGGTTGGCCACGCAGTATGGAAAATTCACCAAGAACATCAGATTTATGGTTTTTGATTGCCCCACCGCAGCGGGAACATGGGATAAGCGCATAGCACATGCGCCTACAACACCGACCTCATATCCGGTATCGTATCGGCTATGTGTAAATAGAGTTGATATGCTCGCAGAATTGGCTACCGTGCAGGCAAGGGGCGGAGAGGGATTGGTCATTCGCAGGATGGATGCGCCATTTTACGAAAAGGGAAGGACGAAAAATTTATTGAAAGTGAAGGCGGCATTATCATTATAGGTAATCAATACTAATATGAATATCACGATAAAAATGGATGGGTTGCAAGATACAATCAAAAAGCTGCAGGATATATCAGCGCATAAAGTGCCGAAGGTGGCAGCTATGGCATTAACCGCCACAGCAAAAGAATTTAAAAAAACAATCACCGACATGATGCCGCAAGTATTTGACAGACCAACGCCCATTATTTAGCGCCACATGTCTATGGTGGCGGACGAGAATTTAAAAAAGCAGAGATATTATTGCAAAACCGCAGACTATTGCCACAAGGAATGTATATGACAGCGGGGGGCGGTGCGCGGCTGAATAAATATGGAAATATATCAGGCGGGCAGATGACGCAAATATTATCAGCAGTCAAAGCCTTTCCTGAAGTTGGCTACATGATGAACATAACAGCCCGCTCACGCAAGAGAAATAAAAATCCTCGTCAATATTTTGTTGGTAGACCTGGCGGCGGAAATAAACCATTAGGTGTGTGGGAGCGATACGGTGCAGGACGGCGGCACGTAAGGCCGATATTGATGTTTGTCAAAAAGCCAAGCTATAAGAAGCGTTTGCCATTTTATGAAACAGCGCAAAGTATGATGCAGCCAACATTCAGACGGGAATTTATCCGACTTGCTGATGAGACGATTCAATTCAACAAAAATAAATAATTCACGGGTCCTTCCGTGAGGGTTTGTCTTACGGGTAACGCCCAGTGAGGCACTGAAAGCGTTCTGTGTTGATTTTTTATCACAGGAAAAAATTACGGCGTGGGTGCTTGCTCGCCTGCATCCTGCAGGGGCACATTGTCCAGAGTGCAAAACCAAAATCACAGACCAGACCACGCTCAATAATTTTTATGTTTTGCGCCGGTGTAAATGCAAGTCTTGCAACGCATGGTTCTCCGCATTAAAAGGCACGGCGCTACATCATGCGGGGCTTGATGTCTCGGAGATTTTTTTAATTGCAATTTTTTCGGAGATGAAAGTTAAAGTGAAAACCATTGCAGGTGTTTTGGAATGTCATGCGGACACAGTGAAGCTGTGGCAAGCGAAGTTTAAGGCAATGGAGGTAATGATTGAATAAAAGTTTTACAGGCGATTGTAGGGATGTCATGCGGCAACTTATAGAGCAGGGCATAAAAGTCCAGATGTGTGTAACCTCTCCGCCATATTGGGGACTCAGGAATTATGGCGTGGAAGGGCAACTCGGACTTGAGGAAACACCTGAAGGATATGTTGCAAATATGGTTGAGGTCTTTAGAACGATTACAGAACAGAAGCAAGCAAAAGTATAAATAAAACCGATAAGATGTATTCAAAAATCCCCCCTCAACTTCATCCTGATTTGGTGCGGTCAGTGAGAGACCAGTGCCAAGAATCCCGTGTGCCGTTCTTTTTTAAGGGATGGGGAACTTACCGAATTCTTGATGGTAAAACGCATGACGACCTGGCGTGGAGTAAAACTGACAAATGACTGACAAAGAATATATCAATCCATATAAAATTTTTAACGGAGTTTGGCTGCCACTCGGATTATTAGAGAGAACAGAACTCTCACAAGGCGCAAAACTATGTTATGCACTACTCTGCAAATATGCAGGTGAAAATGGCGCGTGCTACCCCAGTCAAGAAACTATTGCAAAAGATATAGGGATTAAAAAACGGCAAACGATTAAATACATCCATGAACTTGTAAATAATAAACTTATAGAAGTTGAAAAATTCGGCAAAAAACAAACAAACCGATACTGGTTTTTAATGCACACATGGTTGGAAGACAGCCTCAGAAAAAGCATAAAGCGTAGTGCACTAAAGCACACTTCACATAGTGCACTAAAGCACACTTCCATAGTAAGAGAATCATTTAAAGAGAATCATAATACTAAAGACCTTTTGTCTGAAAATAAATTTTCAGACGCGCAAACCTTAAATTCTTCATCAAAAAGTAAAAGGATTAAACCAAAAATTGATTATCAAACACAGATAACCGCTGAACTCCAAAAATTCGGCACTCTTAAAAATCTTGTAGAAAACTTTATTGCGGTTGCGGCAAGTCGAAACAAGACAGGCGCCATAAGCGAATCAAGATACCTGTCTTTACTATGCCAGTTAAGTGCCGTCTTAACAGCAACAGGCGATGAAGTAATATTTAAAGAAGCGCTGCTTGAGGTGATTGTTAAGGGGGTTGACAACATCAACTACCTGAAAAAAGTCATAGAATCCCAAAAGCAGAAAAAAACCAGAAAGGAGGCGAATGACGATGCAAGATTCAGTTTTCTCAAAGGGCATCAAAAAACTGGAGGCGGCGTTCAGACATCAATCGCTGAGCCAAAACACTCTTGAAATCTATTTTTCAAAACTCAGAAAAGTTGATGATGACACATGGCTCGGCGCAATAGAATCAATCATCAACAGGGAAGATTTTTTCCCGTCAATTTCCTGTTTGATGAGATATTGCAGCATTGAGCTGTCCTACGATGCAGCTGGCAGGATTTTAAAAATCGTATGAGCGCGCAAGAAAAAATACCGCCGCACAGCATAGAGGCGGAGCAGCACATTATCGGTTCTGTGATGATAGAGCCGGACAGCATCCTGAAAATATCTGACATCGTGCAGCCCGAAGATTTTTACCGTTCTGCGCACAAGACGATTTTCAGCGCGTGTCTGGATATCTACCGCCACGATGAACTTAATCTCGTGTCATTGTCTGAGTATCTCAAGAGCGGCGGCGCTCTTGAAGCATGCGGCGGCGTAAGTTATATCGCCGCAGTGGTTGAAGGAACGCCAACCACCGCGAACATAGCCTACTATGCGCGGCTCGTAAAAAAGAAAGCCATTCAGCGCCGCATTCAGCAGTGGTCAGCAGATATTCGGGAAGATATTGCAAACGGCAATGCTGATGATCTCCCCGCCTTTTTCAGCGGTATGGAAAAGGCAATTATAGATATGGCGCAGCCATTACAAACCAAGCGGATGCCTGATGTGGCGTCAATCTTGGAATCCATACGAACCCGCTGGCAAGAGGAAAAATCTGGCATACGGAAATTTATTTCCACCGATGATAAATTCAGTGCAGTTATCCCACGATATGTTCCCGGTCATCTCTGGATTATCGGCGGATACACCAGCGTGGGCAAATCAACCCTTCTTGCGCAGATGATTGCCGATGTATGCGCCGAAGGCGCAAAGACGATTGTCTTCTCGCTTGAGGATGCCTGCGAGGATAAAATAATAAAACTTCTTGCGAACCTTGCATACTGCGGACAGACGCGGCTTATGACCGGCGATGTAGAAGAGCCATATATGCAGAAAAAATTATTAGATGCAGAAAAAACCCTGCGCAAATGGGGTTTGGTTGTCTATGATGATGTTTACAATGTCGACGCGATGCGCCTCAAAATCAAAAAGCATAAACTTCAGGGCGGCGCGGATGTAGTCTGCGTGGACTTCATCCAAAATCTTTCCGGCGCAGGAACTCTCTACGAAAGGATCAGCGATGGAATTGTAAAACTGCAGCAGATGGCAAAGGAACTGGAAGTTACCATGCTCGTTGCCTCGCAGGTCAACAATGAGGCAATGCGCTCCAACAATGAAGTCATCGGGCTTAAAGGCGCCGGAGAACTTGCCGCCTCTGCCGATATTGTGTTGTGGCTAAAAAGGGTAAAAGGCGAAGGCAATGAAAAATATCTTGATGTGGAAATTAAGAAGAATCGTCCCTTTGGCAAAACCGGCATTGCCCCGCTCATGTTCAATGAAATATGGTCAAAAGTATTGAGAAGAGGATTTTAAAAACAGGGAGGACACGATGAGAGACAGCAAAAGCAGTAAGTAAGTTGCTGAAGTTCTCTAAATGCGGAGGTAAGGCATGAACGAAGCGACGCGACGTGAATCGTTCTTGACCGATTTAATGACTTTGCGGTCATTAGCGATACGACAGCATTATTACTGTGAAGATTGTTGGTATTCTTGTCCGAAGGCATTAGACGGTTGTTGTGATGACAGTCAGGGAGATGAATGTAATTGTGGGGCCGATGAGGAGAATAAAAAAATAGATGAACTATACGAGAATATTATTAAGCATATTTTAAAAAAGGAGGACATGTGACACTAAAATACATTGGTATTTGGTTGTCGGAGTCGTATTGTTCCTGGCTTTTTGGGGCGCGGTATTTTACGTGACCGCACACTTCATTTCTAAGTGGTGGTGAAATCTAACGTTCAAATTGAGGGGCAGGCCGCTTCTGGCCTGTCCCGCTCGAATGCAGGGTTAGAGGGCTGATGATATGACACAAGAACAGAAAGCATTGGAAATACTGCGAGCAATGGCTGACACGGCTGCGGCTGGAAACAGCTTGACGATTGCGGATGATTGGGGCTTTGGGTCTGGGACGCTGATTGACCAAGATGGGGCGCATACACATTTTGGAAGCGACCACGGCGAAAACGAAGAGAAGAATTTTGAGGCATTTGTGAGCGACTTGCATGGACTGCTGATTGAGAGTCGCGGACTGTCATGGGTGAAGCCCTCTAACGAAAAGGTAAGCGGCACGCCGTAGGCGTGTCCGACTTGACCGCCGGGTTATGCCGGTTTTGAGATGAATATGAGCATAGAACTTTTGAACATAGACTGCATGAAAGCCATGGAAGAGATGCCGGACAAGGCGTTTGATTTGGCGATTGTTGACCCGCCGTATGGCATTGAAAAGGAAATTTCTACTGGCGGCGGGAGTCATACCAAATCCGCCGTAAAGTTCCATCAGCTTTATTCAGAGAGCGGCAAAAAGTGGGACAAAGCACCGGGACCGGAGTATTTCAAGGAGCTGTTTCGAGTGAGCAAGAATCAAATTATATGGGGCGGAAATTATTTTGAGTTGCCGCCGTGCCGTTGCTTTGTCGTATGGGACAAGGTGCGCGTGGTCAACAATTTTTCGCAGGCCGAATATGCCTGGACTTCATTTGACCGGCCGGCAAAGGTTTTCAGGTTTTGCGGCAACGCCGGATTTATCCTTTCGCCGGAAGACGAGAAGATCCACCCGACACAGAAACCCGTAAGCCTATACCGATATTTGCTTGATGAGTTCGCGGGGCTGTCGGATAAGATTTTAGATACGCATTTTGGAAGTGGAAGCAGCGCCTTAGCGTGTTGGGAGATGGGCCGGGACTTGGTGGGTTTTGATACGGATGAAGAATACACCCGGAAAGCCCTTGCCCGCCTCGAACAGCACAAGACGCAAGGAAGCATTTTCGTATAACGTATGAGCTAAGGGGCGCAAGTCCCGCTTGAGCGATTTGTTATAAAACCGTGGCATTGGCTGAAAGCCAAAGGAGTTTGACTTTATGGGATTAGAGCTTAATAAAATATATCAGGCCGATTGTAGGACATTGGTTGAGAAGTTGCCAACAAATCTTCTTATCATCTCAGATCCGCCATACAACATTGATTTCGATTACCCCGAATACGATGATGCCATGAGCGAAGAAGAATATATTGAGATGTTTACTCTTCTCCAGCAGATGCCATGCGTATTCATCCATTACCCGGAAGAAATGATTAAATATGTCTGTAGCGGGATGGGTGCGCCGGAAGAGGTTGTTTCATGGGTTTATCCATCAAATATTAACCGGCAGCATCGAATGATAGCATGGTGGAACTGCAAACCTAATTTTTCAAAGGTCAAGCAACCATACCGCAATCAAACAGATAAACGGATACAGCAACAGATAGCCAATGGTAGCGAAGGAACGGCGATTTACGATTGGTGGGAAATAGACCTTGTAAAAAATGTGAGCAGTGAAAAGCAACCATATACAAATCAAATCCCCGAAGAAGTGATTGCCCGTATCATTAAGACAACGGCTCAACCAGGGGATGTAATAGTTGACCTATTCAATGGGAGCGGCACGACAGTCTCTGTTGCGGAGAAGCTTGGCTTTGATTGGATAGGGATTGATATTAGTGCAAGGGCAGTGGAGATAGCAAGGAAAAGGATAGGCGGGATAAACCCGTTATTTTCGGGGATTTCTGCCACGGTTTTATAACGTGTAGTTAACCGGCGGCGCGCTTTTGCGCAGTCCGGGTTGAACGCAGGGTTGGAGGGAATATGTTCGTGAAAAAATTTAGAAATTGGGTGGGAGCAATTAAATTGAAGTACGCTTTTCGGTGGCTCGAAGGCCGTGGATTGTCGGTGGTATGGTAAACGACAACGACAAAATAAACGCGCTGTTGGCGCAGGAAGAAAACCTGCTCAACAGGGCAGTTGCAAAGACAATGGAAGCATATAATCAGGAGCCCACAAACGCCAACCTCAAAGACTGGGAGGCGGCCAGGGATGCGCTTGTAAAATGCCGGGGACGAAAGGCGGCAGAGGCGAACCCTGCTCAAGCCGCTCTTGCAGGCATCCCGGAAGTTTTGGAATATCTAAAGTCCGAAGGTTGGAAAATTGAAAAAACAAAACTCTATAATGACCAGGGCAAAATTGATAAACAAAAAGACGGAAGCATCCTCAAAAAAGACGCGGACAAATATGCCGCATATTTCCTGAAAAAACTTGACGGCTCGGATTATGAAGATATTGACCCTGCGGAAAAAATCAAATGGGAGACGGAAATTGCAAAACAAAAGGCTGAAAAACTCACAATGGAAAATGAAATCAACCGCGCCGTTTATGTCCTTAAAAGCGATGTTGAAATGCAGCTCGCAGCCCGCGCCTCATATCTCAAAGACAATCTCGGCATGGACTTCATCCATAGTTTTGCCCCGCGCATAGTAACCCTTGTGCAGGGAACCCAGGATAAAATCCCCGACCTCGTGGATATATGGTTGGAGCATATCGAAGAAGTCTTCAACCACTATTCCAAGCCAATGAAATTTGAAGTCCCGAATATAAAAACAGAGGAGACAGAAGATATTTAATGAAACTCACAGACCTTAAACCGGCGGATTACAATCCGCGCACAATTACAGACGAGCAGATGGAGCGGCTTAAAAAATCCCTTGCAGAATTCGGCGATCTGTCAGGCATAGTCTTTAATCGGCGAACAGGTAATCTTGTGGGCGGACATCAGCGGCTTAAATGTCTGCCGCCGGATGCAAAAATAGAAAAGAAAGACCTCAAAGCGAAAACCAAGACAGGCACAATAGCGCAAGGCTTTATTATTTTTGACGGCGGAGAGAAACACACATACAGAGAGGTTGACTGGGACGAGGCAACAGAGAAGACGGCAAACATCGCAGCCAATAAGCACGGCGGCGAATGGGATGACGACAAACTCGGAGAACTCCTGAAAGAACTTTCCGAAATGCCCGGTTTTGACTTGGACGACTTATATATCCTCGGCAAACATAGGCTTCTATGCGGCGATGCAACAAAAAAAGATGATGTGGAGAGGCTGATGGATGGGAAAAAGGCGGATATGGTTTTTACCGACCCGCCGTATAATTATAAAGAAATTAAAGGTGGTGGAATATTTAAAAAGGAGGTATTGAAAGTTGCTCAAAAGATAAAAGATATCAGTTCATTTGATCCCGCTAATTTTTTATTGATACTGCCATATTTGTTCCATAAGAAGTCAATGAATTGCTTTATTTTTTGCAATAAAGATTTGGTGCACGATTATCTTTGTTGGGCAGTAAAAAATGGATATTCTTATAATATTTTAACTTGGCATAAAGCACATCATTTACCCCTTTCAAGCAAGCATCATTATCCAGATACGGAGTATTTGTTATATTTTAGACGAGACAGTATTTTCAATTCCGGTTTGTCGTCAGACCATTACAGAAAGTATTTTATTATGGATAATGAAAAAAGCGAAGACCATCCAACCATAAAACCAATTAAAATAATAGAAACGGAAATTAAAGTTGCCAGCAAGCAGAGGGGGATAGTAACCGATCTCTTCCTCGGCTCTGGCTCAACCCTTATTGCCTGCGAAAAGACAAACCGCATCTGCTATGGCATGGAGATTGACCCTCATTATTGCGATGTCATAGTAA
>Ga0075701_119_pt1 | contig 15561 bp, 15 predicted proteins | sample RifGroA2_FD_67732 | JGI IMG/M metagenome (GOLD analysis project Ga0075701, IMG submission 67732) | Microgenomates bacterium GW2011_GWA2_46_16
GAGTATGCTAAAATGATGCACGGAGCCAAACAAAAATTATTCGCCGCCATCAAGAAATGCTAAACTGATTTGAGGCTCATCTTAGGATGGGAGAATACTGGGTTTCTACTCCGCTAATTTTAGTAAATAGTCTTCCCCACCATTTTTAATTTCATACTGGAACACATTGGGTTCAAGCGGGCGGTTTCTTATGTAACCATCCGATTCCAAAGTATTGATAAGCGCTTCCCCACCTGAAACATTCGGATAAAAATTATGGTCGCTGTAATACAACTCAATAACGGTCGCAAGTTGGTGAACATTAGCGCCGTTGACCGAAGCTTTTGCTTGATTGACAATATCGTCAGTATGAACAAGCACACCGTTGATGACGATAAAAGATCCTAGAACAACCGAAATAATAGTTGAAAGTAATTGTGTCATGGTTATTTAGTTATTGTAGGATAGGACAACGCGGTAACATTATCATAATTAAATTGTTTTGTCAATATCAAGAAGAGAGTTATTTTTTGATACTATGTTGTGATGCGTATCATTTCTTGGAATGTTAACGGTGTCAGAGCATGGCAAAAAAAGGGCTGTATTGATTGGCTTACTAATGAATCACCAGACTTTTTCTGCATTCAAGAGACCAAGGCGCACCCCAAGCAGTTATCAGACCAATTAAAGAGTCCCGAAGGCTATATTTCATACTTTGATCACTCAAAAGGCCGAAAAGGGTATAGTGGTGTGGCGACATACCTAAAATCAAAATTTGAAAATCGAGTATTAAAAATTGAATACGGACTAGGAGTTGACGATTTAGATCAAGAAGGTCGTTTAATTTCGGTATACCTTAAAGATTTTGTTTTAATAAATTGTTATTTCCCCAATGGAGGCAGCGGTCCAGAACGGCTAAAATACAAATTAAAATTTTACGATGTTTTTTTGAAATATGTTGAAAGAATAAGAAAATCTGGTCACGCAGTTATTTTCTGCGGCGATGTTAATACCGCTCATAAGGAAATAGATTTAGCTCGACCGAAAGAAAATGAAAAAAACACCGGATTCTTGCCAGTTGAACGGGCTTGGCTCGACAAAGTTGTGACCTTTGGATACATTGACACCTTTCGATATTTTCATCCCAATCAGCGCAATATCTATACTTATTGGGACATGAAAACCTTTGCTAGAGATCGTAATGTCGGATGGCGGATTGATTACTTCTTTATCTCTCCAGATCTCAAAAACAGCCTTAAATCATGTTTTATTTTGGATTCCATTTTAGGTTCAGACCACTGTCCACTAGGAATAGACATTACTCCAGACTAACAAAAGCCGAGTTATCCCCAGTATGTCTTTTATATGTCCTTTATAGGTGTTACAATGCTTGCAGACAGTTGGAAGACAGAAGTGCTGCTCCAACAAATTGGTCTTTGAGAATCAACACTCTCAAGACTCAGACGGTTTATTTTTCGTTTGAAAATATTTTCTCAACACTCATGAATTTTCGGAATATATTTTTCAAGCTAATAATCTAAACACGACGAGTCTTCAAACCGCCTATCGGCGCGTGTCGTTTTTCAAAGACCCGCCCGTAGGCGGTTTCTTTTTTATAAATATCGGCCATCGACGCGAGACAGATAATTGCCAAACCCAACAAACCACAAAGTGTTTGTCCTTTAGGAATCAATCAACAAAGTCTCAAATTGGTTATAAAGGACATTTATAATGTTGGCAGTGATCATCAGTTTACATGGTATTTCTCACGTATTTTGCTTATACTTTCCTGTTCTAGGTCTTCTTTGGTTTTTCTGCCTTTATCAGCCATTTTTTTTAGTGTTTCATCAGAAACAATAGCCAACTCTTTAGCTCTTTTTTGTAGACGTTCTTCAGAGTTAAACTCCGGATTTTCAAGAACTTCATCCAGTAAAACAAGTAGAATATTTCCTATTTTTGGACCAGGTGTTACATGTGCAACTTCTATAATTTTATTACCGTCAATTTTAAGCATCCCAACTGAAACTGGATCTCGCATTACCTCTTCAATCATAGCTTTATATTTTCTCAGTCTGTAAGGATTTTCTTTTGGTCGGCCCGTCCCAACCCTGTCGCAAATTCTCAAATTCATTAAGTCCCAAATGCTTTCGTGTCCGACTTTAGCGATTAGTCGTCTAACGGCGGAAGATGTTATCTGTTCAGTATCGGAGAAAAACATATGCCACCGGACGAGTTTTGCAACCTCATCAATAATTTTTTTTGGAAACGCTAATCTAGTTAATATCTTTTTTGTTACACGTGAACCAATAACTTCATGACCGTAAAATGTCCATTGTTTTGTTTCGTGTGAAAACTGTCGAGTCTCTGGCTTAGAAATATCGTGAAATAAAGCAGCAAGTCTAATTTCTAGCGGCCATTTTTTGTCTGCGGCATGCTGGAGAGAACGTAAGATGTGTTCCCAAACATCAAATGAATGAGCTTTATTTTGTTCAATATTTATTCCAGATTCAAGTTCTGGTACAATAAATTGCAAAATTCCTAATCTATGGCTTAAAATCAAGCCATCCATAGGATTATCAGACACAATAATTCTAATAAATTCATCCCGCAACCTTTCTATTGCTATTTTTTTCAGCAGATGGGTATACTTTTTTATAGCAGTTTCAGTCTCAGTGTTAATCATGAAACCTAGTTCTGTTGAAATTCTCACCGCTCTCAACATTCTCAAAGCATCTTCATTAAAACGTTCGTTCGGTTTTCCAACTGTCTTTACTATTTTAGCCTCCAGATCCCCCCGTCCTTTATAAAGGTCAATTAAATGTCCTTTATAAAAACCGTTTTTCGGTCCTTCCCCTATAATTTCTAGGGCAATAGCGTTTATAGTAAAATCACGTCGCTCCAGATCGTGTTCAAGTTTATCGCTCCATTTTACCGCGCTAGGTCGACGATAATCTTTATATGGAGACTCCAGTCTGTAAGGCGTAACTTCAACAACTTTGAGAGTTTCATCACTGACATTTTCATTCACGATACCAACTGTTCCGTAATCATTTTCATAAAAGGTTTTCGGAAAAAGTTTGATTATATCTTCCGGTTTGGCGTTGGTTGTAAAATCCCAATCTTTAGGTTTGCGATTTAATAAAATATCTCTAACACACCCACCGATCAAATACGCTTCAAATTCAGCCCTTTTTAGATTTTCGGCAATGACTACAATCTCTTTCGGTAAGGCAAAAAGGTTTGTCGTTTCCGAAGTTTTCATTGTAACCATTTTAGTATAACTTTCAGTTTTTCGCTAATTATCGTATTATGTCAATTACAGCTCTCGTGGTGAAATGGATATCACAACGGTCTTCGGAACCGTTATTGAGGGTTCGAATCCCCCCGAGAGCACCAGAAAGGAAAAACCAAGGAGTTTTGAAAACGTCTCCTAACTTAAAGTTTTTGGATAGGGAAGACATCTTTAGTGGCGGAAAACTTTAACAAGAGCATTGTGGCGAAAGGCAACAGTTCTAAAAGACATTTGTCGTTCGGCGTTTGCAGTGTTGGGGTTTCTAGTGCATACTTAAAATGTAAGATTTTGAAATGGACTGAATTGACAACTAATGATCTGGTCCAAGAAAATTATGTCGCGGGTATGGTTTAGTGGCAGAACGCGTCCTTGCCAAGGACGAGATTCGGGTTCGATTCCCGGTACCCGCACTGTGTTAGTTGGTGTGTGTCGGATGTTTATTGACCGCGTAAAAACTGCCTATTTTCCAATGTTTTTACGCATAACTGGGGATAAGTCTGTGGACTTGTGTATAAAAGACAGTGGTATATTAGCCATAAATTGGCCTAAATCGTGGAATAATGTTCCAAAATATGGGTTTTTTAAAAGACACGGTCTTTTATAGACAAACTTGCTGTCTGTTTAATTAAAAGTTAGATGTACGAGTTGTTTATGGAGTTAAAACACACGAAAGAACAAGTTGTCGGGGTGTTAGGTGAGGAAATTGCTTCTAAATTTCTCGTTAGTAAGGGTTTTGAAATTATTTCAAGGAACTATCGTAAGAAATTTGGTGAAATTGATGTAATTGCAAAAAAATTTAGAAAGTTTCATTTTGTGGAAGTAAAAACGGTCTCACGCGAAAATTTGATAGAGACTAGTCCGGACATGTTTGATAATTTTCGACCGGAAGACAATGTTCACTCTTGGAAGTTGAAACGTTTATCGCGTGCCATCCAGGTTTATTTGTCAGAAAACAAATTTGGAGATGAAACCGATTGGCAATTTGATATTGTTACAGTGTTGTTGGATGTGCCAAATAAAATTGCCAGAGTAAAAATCTTAAAGGACATTATTTTGTAAAACGGTCTTTCTTTTGTGGCTACATAAAAATTTTTGTGGTAGGCTTTGTGAATTCAGATTTTTAATACGGGGCGTAGTATAGCGGCAGTATGCATGCTTTGGGAGCATGAGGCCCGAGTTCAATTCTCGGCGCCCCGACAGAAAAATGCCGGATGTACTGGATAGTTTGGTACTTCGCGCCGAACTATCGATTTTTTGAATTAAGTTCGTCAAACAATAATTTTTTTAAGTTTGGCAGTACTTCCGCATTGAATTTTGCTGAAAAAGTTTCTAAATTTGAATTGAGAAGACCGTTAAGAGTTAGGTAATTATTGGCGCTTAGGCTTCGGTTGATGTGAGCGATTGATATAGCGTCCAGGTTGCGGTCCGAGGTGCTTTTCGCGTCAGTCGATGTTACGATAATACCCAAAAGTTTTCCTTCTGAACTTACCACACCACCGCCAGATGAGCCTTGTTGAGCCACGGGGCTTCCACCAAGGTTGAAAATATCCAAGGTGCCATTTTTAAACGTGAAAAGTTGGCCGATGTTGATGACACTAGAAACAATATAAAGGTCTCGTTGGATAGCTATGCCGCCTAGAAAACCTGCCGGGTAACCCACCAAAATAACAGTATTGCCGGCTTTAATATTGTCTTCATTTTCGTCAACTGTTATGGCATCGAAGGTTTTTTTAAGTACAATATCCGGATTTGTACTGCTTGCGATTTCAAGCAGGGCGAAATCATTTTCGCCGGTGCCGGTCGGATGTTGGTTTGTGATATTTTTATAATTATCTTTGAGCCACTCGGGGGAGATGTAGAGAACTTTTAAGGTGTATGCTGATATCGCTGGGCTTCCGGTTCGAGCGATACAGTTTAGGAGACTTTTCCCTTGAGAGTTTTGGATCAATAAAAATTGCGCTATGTGGGCGGTAGTGAGGATAATGCCTCGCTCATCAATAATTACGCCGGAGCCTGAGAGCGGTTCAAAACTGCCTCCAGATCGCGAAGTGCAGAGAATATTAACGATTGCTCGCCTGGCTTTTTGGTTGATTGCACTCCAGTCAACCTGAGTGGGGGAATTATTTTGTAAGTTTTTAAGTTGGTAAGTTTTTAAGTCGGATGTTGTGGCCATTTTCAGAGCTTCAATTGATTTAGTAGATTCGATTATTAGCCGAGACGATTTTTTTTGTTCGGGCGATTTCGTTTCTTGAGCTGTTGAGGGTTTTTTCGGTTGAGTTTTCGCAACTGGTAACAGTGTTTTTGTTTTATTATCTCCACTGTTTCCATCCGTGGTCTTTTTTTCAAGTACAGTGGTGATAAGGATTTGCGTTTCCGGTTTTGCCGGAGCGGGTGGGGTAGGGGAGGTTACTGTTGTTGCGGTAACCCCAATGATTCCAAGCAAGAGGGAAAAGATTTTCGCGAGCATCGCTCAATTTTAGCACAAAGAGTTCATTGCGACAGCTGATTTTTTTTGTTAGGATTTGAAAATATAGGCGGGTGTAGTATAACGGCCATTATGGCTGCCTTCCAAGCAGCATACGCGGGTTCGACTCCCGCCACCCGCACAGATAGAAAAGTCAAAGAGTTTTGGTTCGCCTCGCTTCGCTCGGCGACTAATTCGTATTCAATTTTGGGGGTAAAAAAGAATTGGCGGTTTCGCAATAGCGGCGCGAAACTTCGGCACTTTCATTGCCGCCACCTGAATAGTTTCGCCGGTGCGAGGATTGCGAGCCTGCCTGGCGGCGCGAGCTTTGACTGAAAAGATGCCCAAACCAGCGACTGAAACTTCGTCACCCTTCTTCAGGGTGTTAACGATAGAATCAATCACTACATCAACGACTTGTTCCGCTTGAACTTTAGTACCGCCTAAAACTGCATGGACCGCTTCCGCGATTGCTTGTTTATTCATGAAATTAAATCCTATTTATTAATAATCGAGTCTTCGACCAAACGACTTAAAAACTGATAAAACTAACTCTTGCCATTATATAATAAGCCGTTTTTTGTGCAATATAGCATTTAACCGCAAAAATTTACTACACTTTAGTGTGGTGTTGTCAAATTCTAAATAATTAGAGCTGGACAAATATAGCCGTTTAGTTTTAATTAATGGCTTTTATGCTAATTATCTTGCGTATTCAATTGTCCGCAACTCACGAATAACAGTTACTTTGATTTCACCGGGGTACTTCAATTCCTTTTCAATCCTTTGAGCTATATCCTGCGCCATTTTCTTGGCATCCAGATCTGAAATTTCAGAAGGGGTGACAAAAATTCTAATCTCACGTCCGGCTTGAAGAGCAAAAGATTTTTCAACTCCTGGAAAGGATTTAGCTATTGCTTCAAGATCACCCAAACGTTTGAGGTAGTTTTCAACGCTGTCTCGGCGAGCGCCGGGACGCGAACCCGATATGGCGTCAGCTGTTTGAACAATAATTGATTCAATGGTCTCATACGGGTATTCACCATGATGAGCTTGCATGGCCTTGACAATAGCCTCCTCGGCGCCGAATTTTTGCAAAATTCGGCGCCCGATTTCCACATGAGTACCTTGAACCTCGTGGTCAACCGCCTTACCGATATCGTGGAGGAGCGCTCCGGCTTTGGCAACGGCGACATTTGCCTTTAGTTCCTCCGCGAGCATGCCAGCGATGTGGGACATTTCAATTGAGTGTTGTAAGACATTTTGGCCGTAGCTTGTTCGGAAGTGAAGTCGCCCCAAAATGGCGCTAATCCGCGGGTCTAGGTTGAGTACGCCGCACTCGTATGCCGCTTGACTGCCTTTTTCCTTGATAATCTTGTTGATTTCTTGTTCCGCTTTTTCAACTGACTGTTCGATTTTTGCCGGCTGAATGCGTCCGTCCAAAATTAAGTTCTCAAGAGCAACGCGCGCGATTTGGCGACGGACCGGGTCAAACGAAGATATGGTGATTGCTCCTGGAGTATCATCCACAATCACTTCAACACCCGTCGCTCGTTCAAAGGCTTTGATATTTCGGCCCTCCTTGCCGATAATTTTGCCCTTGATTTCATCCGAAGGAATGGTAACTATGGTGGTTAAAACATCCGCCGAAACCGAATTACCCAGACGTTGGATAGCAGCTACCAAAATATCCTGAGCTTTTTTTTCAAGCGTTTCCTCGCCGAATTTTTCAAGTTTTTGCATTCGTACCAGAATATCCTCTTCGTATTTCTTCTCAACGCCTTTCAAGAGCTCGTCTTTTGCTTCCAGTTCTGAAAGGCGAGCTATTTTTTCAAGCGCGGAATGCCTTTCCGATTCAAGCGCGTCAACTTTTTCTTTGACCTTTTTAACCTCAAGGATTTTCGCCTTTATGTTTTCAACCTCCTTGTCAACATCTGACTGTCGTTGGTCTAAAGTATCCTCTTTTTTGATAATGCGCTCCTCGACTTTTTTCAGTTTTTCCTCTTTCTCTTTTATTTCTATTCTGGCTTCCGCTACGGCTTCGGCGGCTTTGCCTTGAGCTTCCCCGGTGATTTTTTTCGCTTCCTCTTTTGCTTTAAGCATCATCTCCTTGATCTCAAGTTCCATTGAGCCGCGTTTTCCCAATGAAATGATGAGGCGGAGATAGTAGCCAATGGCAATTCCCGCAATGCCGACAACGGTTGCGAGAAGGGCGACTATTTTTAATGACATGTGATTGACTTTCTAATGAGCCCGCGAGTTTTTGAACCCGCCCGAACGAATGAATCGTCCAGTCGGGCTGGAATTTACACCTTGTGAAGTAAAGATCGCTTAGCGATTTTATTTTGCTTAGCCAAAATACTTAACGGGGTTAAGAAAATTCCATTCGCTTCACTCATTAATTTTGACAGATTTCTCTTTAGACTTTTAGAACGAAACAAGCTGATTCTAGTTTTTGAGGCAACATGATAAAGAGTATCGTTAGAAATGGAAGAAATAAGACAGCGACTGAAAAAGTATAAAGTAAAATCATAATTAAATTGCTAATAACCACATATTAACAAAAACCGTTAAAAAGTACAGCCCCCAGTACGCATTGCCGGCAGGCAAGACGGACTGGGGGCTGTACCCCGTTGTTTTACGGTTTTAGCGCAACAATTCTTAAGGTTTGATATTTAAGATTTCGTCAATAATGCCGTATTTTTTGGCTTCCTCCGCATCCATGTAAAAGTCGCGTTCAACATCTTTCTCAATTTGGGACAATCCCTTTCCGGTATTCTTGGCGAGCATTTTGTTAAGATTCTCTCGGGTTTTCAAAATTTGCTTGGCGGTGATGGCAATGTCCGTAGCTTGACCTTCAACTCCGCCTAGCGGTTGGTGAATCATCACCTCGGCATTTGGAAGAGCGTAACGTTTGCCTTTTTGTCCGGAGGAAAGAATAATCGCTCCGCCGGAAGCGGCGATACCGACACAAACAGCTGAAACATCATTTTTGACGTAGTTCATAGTATCAACGATAGCCAGGGTTGCCGTAACCGATCCGCCCGGGGAATTAACATAGAGTGAAATATCTTTTTTCGGGTCTTCCGATTGAAGGAAGAGAAGCTGGGCAATAACAATATTAGCGACATTATCATCAATCGGTCCGCCGAGGAAAATAATATTCTCGCGAAGCAAGCGAGAGTAAATGTCGTAGGCGCGTTCGCCGAACTGGGATTTCTCTATTACCGTTGGTATAAGCATAGCAAAAAATGAATTATGAATGGAACAGGAAGAGTATAACAAGGAGAATGAGAATTGACAAATTTTACGCTCTTGTGTAGTCTGAAACCAGAATCTTCGTTTAAATAAGGAGTTGCTAAAGAGCGACCAGCTTCAAGAAAATTAAACCGCAATGCAACTGTATGAAAAATTTTGTATTTATCGAAACAGAGAGCGCAGTCTCTGCTCTGCTGTTCCAGGTCCCCGGAGTCGTCCGTTTTGAACAATGCAATCCTGCAGAAGTTCTCAGACAGATCGCCTGTGGCGAAACAATTGCCCCAACCTGCCCGATTTGCGGCGCACTTCTCCCAAGGGAGGGGAATAATTTCAAAAGATGTCCCTGTTCGGTGGTCCACATTGCCTGAAATTTTTCCGTTTCGTCTCGCGTCCGGCGGTTCACTCTGCCGGACTTTTTCTTTTTCCAAATTCGCTATACACTTATCGCATGAGGTTGCACAACTTTTTCATACAACAAAAGATTGGTGACCAAACCGAAATCACAATTAACGATTCGGACCTCCTTAATCAATGGCGGCATGTGCTCCGGTTCAACACTGGCAGTTCAATAGTACTTTTGGACAATTCCGGTTTTGAATACCTAACCCAATTTATTGAACTAAATTTTCGTAAAGCCACGTTTTCCGTTCTTGAGAAACGAAAGAACAAATTTTTGCCAAAAAAGGAAATCTTTCTTTTCCAATCGCTCATTAAGTCGGACAGGTTTGAATGGATTTTGGAGAAGGGGACGGAGCTTGGCATTTCACATTTCCGGCCGATCATAACGCACCGTTCCGTTGCTAAAAAAATCAATATAGCAAGAGCTCGAAAAATCGTTCGCGAGTCCGCTGAGCAATCGGGGCGGGGGATTTTGCCGGCACTCTACGAGCCAATGAGTTTTGAAGAAATCCTTTCGGTGTACAAATTTCCCTATATTGTTTTTGATCCATCGGGGAAACCTTGGACGCATAAAGATTTTGAAACAACAAAGGCTCTTGGCGTGCTCATTGGGCCTGAAGGCGGTTGGAGCGAGCAGGAACTGCAACTTTTGCGCGACAAAAAAATTCCCATCATCTCTCTTGGCATTCAAATCCTTCGCGCTGAAACCGCGGCTATCGCGGTATCATCACTGTTGCTTTTGTAATTCCAGAAATTCAAAAACTTTTTCGTTAGCAAGCATCATCATCAAGTAGGCGCGGGCGCGGTTTGGGTCCGCGTCCTTGTATTGTTCCAACAAATGTTTCACTTCATGCTCAACAGCTTCTTTCGGAACTTCAATTTTTTCTTTTTCAGCGATGGCGGTTAAAACCAATTGAAGTTTGGCGTGTTTCTCCGCGTCCTTGCGCCAATCTTTTTTCAAATCCTCCTCGGTTTTTTTAATGTTTTTCAAGTACTCGTCCAATTTCATGCCCATGCGCGAAACATCATCATGAAACCGCGCTAACATTTTTGCCAGTTCGTTTTCAATCAGAGATTTTGCCACAGCCGTTTTGGTTTTCTCTAATATTGCTTCCGCGATGGCGAGACGTTTCTTTTCGCGCTTTTTGTGCGCTTTTTCGTGCGCGAGGTTTTCATTCATCTTAACTTTAAAATCCTCAACACTTTTAAAATCACCTAATTTTTTTACAAATTCATCCGTCAATTCGGGCAGAGTTTCTCCGGTACTCCCAAGCAGTATATGTTTTTCCGAAGCTGGAGTTTCACTTTTTGTGGCGGCGCTTCGAGCGTATCCTTTACGGACACTGTCAATAAAATCGTTTAATTCTTTTTCCGATACGGAAATTTCCTCAGTCTTATTTGTTGTTTCCGCCGCGGCGATTTTTTTGTAGTCGGGAAGAATGATTTCGGTTAAGACAGAAACGATAACTTTGAATCCAAGGCGGCTGTCTATGGCGATTTTGGTGATGGAAACTTGCGGTTCTCCGATTACGGCAAGTTTTTTTTCCGCGAATATATCCGGCAACACCTCTTCAATAGCGACGTAAGCCGCTTCTTTAAGAATCTGGAGCTCGCCAATTTTTTGAATTATCAGGTTTTCCGGAACATGACCAGCCCGAAAGCCTGGCATGGAAAAAGTGTCGGATATTTTTTTGAGCGATGCCGTTCGGTGTCTGGCGAGAGTTTCATAAGAGATTTCTATTTCCAGTTCAAGCTCTGATTCGGGCAAATTTTTCTCGCTGATGACGGTGTAAGGTTTCATGTGTTAAGAAAGTTATATTCCGCTAGCTCCATTAATTTTCTAAAAGTATGGCGCCCCAAATATAGAATACGGTAATAATGATGAGCGTCATAAGAATAAGTTCGCCGAAAAACCTGACAACTGACCGTTGCACTTTTCCTCTTTGAGTCTGCGTCAGCAAGACGTTTTCATGTTTCGATGTTTCTTTATTTTGCAGAGGGGTAACGGTCTTTGAAATGACCTCGGTTTCCATCGGGGGCGGTACCGGTTTCAAAGTTTCTTCTTGCGCGCCGCCGAAAATATTTTTTAGTTCATCCGTCGATGTTCGAGCGAAAAATTCCTCAGTGGTGAGCAGAGGGTAACTCTCGCTTGGCGACAGAAATCCATGTGATTCCGGACCGGTCAGAAGTTTTTCGTCGCTTTGATTTTCGCTCATGATATATATACGATAGGCGTTGTAATTATATCTTAGGAAAAGGTTTTTGCGATATTACCCAACGCAACCCGTATGCCTGCTGGCAGGCATACGGGTTGCGTTCTTTTTAATATAACTATACCAACAAACTTACCATTAAGAGAGCGACTATATTTAGGATTTTAATCATTGGGTTAATGGCCGGTCCCGCTGTGTCTTTGTAAGGGTCTCCGACAGTGTCGCCGGTTACCGCCGCCTTGTGGGCATGACTGCCTTTACCGCCATGATGCCCTTTTTCAATGTGTTTCTTGGCGTTGTCCCACGCTCCGCCTCCCGAGGTCATGGAAATGGCGACGAAGAGACCGGTTACGATGCTTCCCACCAAGAGCCCTCCGAGCGCGATTGGTCCCAAGATAAAGCCGACCAAAATCGGAGCCATTACCGGAATAAGCGCCGGTAAAATCATTTCTTTAATCGCGGCTTTAGTGACGATATCAACGCAGGAAGCGTAATCAGGTTTTCCGGTCCCTTCCATAATACCTTTGATTTCACGAAATTGTCGGCGGACTTCTTCAACAACCGCCCCAGCCGCTTTGCCGACCGATTCCATTGAAAGCGCCGCGAAGTAATAAGGCAGGAGACCTCCCAAGAACAATCCAACGATGACTTTGGGGTCCTCAAGGGTGAAAACCAAATTTTTCCCCAGATTGACGAATTCCTGAGTGTACGAAGCAAACAGAACGAGAGCGGCCAAACCGGCCGAGCCGATGGCGTAACCTTTAGTGACAGCCTTGGTAGTATTGCCGACGGCGTCAAGCGCGTCGGTAATTTCACGCACTTCGTCAGAAAGTCCGGACATTTCGGCGATACCGCCGGCATTGTCGGTAATCGGGCCGTAGGCATCAATGGCAACGATGATACCGGACATGGAAAGCATTGAGACTGCCGCTACCGCTATGCCGTAGAGACCGGCGTACTGATAGGCGACAAGAATTGAAGCGACGATGGTAAGAAGCGGTAAAGCGGTTGATTTAAGAGATATTGCCAGACCCTGAATGACATTGGTGCCGTGACCGGAAAGCGAAGCTTGAGCGATTGATTTTACCGGAGCATATTCGGTGGAGGTGTAATATTCGGTGATGACCACAAGCAGTCCCGTAACAATTAATCCGACGAGACTGCAAGCAAAAATAGCAGTGGCACTGTAAAGACCGTTGCCCGACATCAGCCATTTGGTGACCGGATAGAAAGCAATCGCGGCTAAAATGCCAGACGCAGCCAGTCCTTTATAGAGGGCGGCCATGATGTTTTTTGATGAGCCGATCCGCACGAACCAAGTGCCGACGATTGAAGCAATAATGGCAACACCGCCCAAGACCAGAGGATAAACTAGCGCTCCGCTAAAGCCAGGGAACAGCAGGTGTCCAAGAAGCATTGCCGCGACAGTCGTAACAGCGTAAGTTTCAAAAAGGTCTGCCGCCATGCCGGCGCAATCGCCGACATTGTCTCCCACATTGTCGGCGATAACAGCGGGGTTTCTAGGGTCATCCTCGGGGATGCCGGCTTCAACTTTACCGACCAGGTCGGCGCCGACGTCGGCCGCTTTGGTAAAGATGCCGCCTCCCAGGCGGGCAAAAACGGAAATTAAACTGGCCCCAAAACCTAATCCGATCAAAGCTTTAACATCATGGGTCAAAGCGAAAAAACCGGCGACACCGAACAGCGCTAGCCCCACAACCAAAAGACCGGTAATTGAACCGCCTTTAAAGGCGACAGAGAAAGCTTCGGCTAAGTTTGTTTTAGCCGCTTCGGCGGTGCGAACATTGGCGCGCACCGACACATTCATACCGACATAACCGGCCAAAGCGGATAGAAACGCTCCAACAAGAAAACCCAAAGCGGTGGATAAGTTTAAGAGATACCACAAAACGATAAACAAGATGATCGCAATCGGAGCTATGGTTTTGTACTGGCGGTTGAGATATGTTTTGGCCCCGAGTTCAATGGCTTGAGCGATTTCCTGCATTCGGATGCCACCTTTGCTTTTTTTAAGAATGACGGTGATAAGATAGATTCCGTAAACAATGGCCACAAAAGCCGAAAGCAAAGCGAAGACGAGTTCTGTTTTCATAAATGTATGAATTTTCTAACGACAATCCGCTGTAACGGACTAAAATGAGTAAAATATTACGAATGGTTACGATTAAACAAAAATCATAATACAACGCTCTTGGTTTTTCAACCGCGCCGGCGCGGTTCTAACTATTCTTTTTCTGAAAGCTTTTCTTCGGAAATCTCACTATTTTTTTCGTTTTCTCCTTCGTTGCCGGCGTTTTGAATGTCAATTTTCCATCCCGTGAGCTTGGCGGCAAGTCGGACATTTTGCCCGCCCTTGCCGATAGCCAGTGATTGTTGGTCTTCGGACACCAAAACTTCAGCTTTGTGTTCCTCGTCATCAAGATTGACTGAAATGACTTTAGCGGGGGATAACGCGTCTTCAACAAATCTTTTTTGCTCCGCCGACCATTCAATAATGTCAATTTTTTCCCCGCCAAGCTCGCTCATGACAGTTGACACCCGCACACCCCGCTGACCGACCAGAGAACCGACCGGGTCAATATGGGGGTCATTGGAAACAACAGCCACCTTGGTGCGGGAGCCGGCTTCACGGGCGACAGCCTTGATTTCCACGGTTTTGTTGGCGATTTCCGGCGCTTCAATTTTGAAAAGTTCTTCCAAGAATTTCGGATGCGACCTGGAGAGTTTGAGAAAAATACCTCTAGGCGTTTCTTCCACTCTATAAAGATAAGCCCTAATCCGTTCGCCCTGGCGGTATCTTTCCCCTGGGATTTGTTCTTCAAACGGCAGGATACCGGTGGTGCGTCCCATGTCAACAAAAATGTTTCCGCGTTCCAAGCGCTGAACGGTGCCGGTAACGATTTCACCTTCACGGCGACCATACTCGTTCATTACGGAAACTTTTTCCGCTTCTCGGATTTTTTGCATGATAACCTGCTTGGCGGTCTGCGCCGAGATACGGCCGAAATCGGATTTGGTTTCAAGCGGGAAAACAATCTCGTCGTCAAGCACCGCGTCCTTTTTTATTTTTTTGGCGTCTTCAATTAAAATGTGGTGCTCGGGGTTGAAGAAAATCCGTTCGTCTTCCGGGTCGCGCGTAACAGGTTCCGCTTCTGGGTTTTCTGGCGGTATAATCACTTTCGTTTCGTCAACCACGACCTTAATTTGAAAGAATTCGGTTTTACCGGAGCCCAAATCAAATTTAGCCCTGACTATCTGGCCTTTTTTCCCGTATTCCTTTTTGTAAGCCGTGGCAAGAGCCGCTTCAATCGCCTCTAAAATTTTTTCGCGCGGAATACCCCGCTCTTCTTCAAGCTGGTCAAGCACCGAATTGATGACTTTGAGGTCAAACATGATTGATTTTTAAGGAGTGTAACGACTATAAAAATCATCACCCCCTCACTTAATAATTAAACTATTAGTTATTCGACATTTTAAACCAATATATGCTTTCGCCCGCCGCTTAATTTGAAATTCCCGAGCTCGAACATCTTTCTCAGCGCTGTATGCCTCATAGTATACAAGGCGCATGGGTTGGCGGCGGCGTGTTGCAATCACACGATTATCACTATGCTCTTTGAACCGTCGTTTAAGGTCAGCAGTATATCCAAAGTATAGCTGATTATCCATCAGTGATTGCAACACGTAAAAATAGAACATACTGTATTAAGTGAGGGGGTTAAGAAAATTATATTCCGCTATCGCTCCATTAATTTTCTAAAAAATAAGTCCGCCTGCGGGCGAACTTCAATAGTGGCATTCTAGCAAACCCCAATCCGGCTGTCAAATGAAATGAACGTAACTCTCCACACCTCTCGTAAAACCCTTGTCAATCAAGGACATTTCAGGTACCCAGTTTCAGATACTTTTTGAACCAGTTCTGTGGGTCGTTCCAT
>Ga0075701_113_pt1 | contig 14935 bp, 15 predicted proteins | sample RifGroA2_FD_67732 | JGI IMG/M metagenome (GOLD analysis project Ga0075701, IMG submission 67732) | Microgenomates bacterium GW2011_GWA2_46_16
ACACCTACTATCACTGCACTCACAAGAGTAAACGAATTAAGTGCAGTGAACCACCGATAGCGGAGGGTGAGTTAGCTCGCCAGTTATCATCCCTGATCAAACAACTGCTTTGCCCACAGTTTGGGCGGACTTTATGAAACAGAGATTAGAAGCCGATAAAATGGACTCCGCCCAAACTGTTTCTGCGTTCGTTCAAACAACCAGGGATAAGGTGAGCGTGATCAATAACAAACTCCAGCGACTGCTTGACGGCTACCTAGACCAACTGATCGACCAGGAAACGTACAAGCAGGAGAAGAACAAACTAGTTAGTTCCAAGAAGTCGCTGGAGGAGAATCTGCTCACCTTAGAGCGAACGCAGACTGGCTGGATAGAACCTTTTTCAAAATGGATAGACCAGGCAGAGAATCTGCCTGCAGTCGCCGAGTGTGGCACTCTTTTGGAGCAAAAGAGTGCAGCCAAACTTTTGTTCGGCTCGAACCTCCAACTTTCCGCGAGCGAAGCGAGCGGGACAGCACAATCCCCCTGGGATTTTCTACAGGAGACCAAAAATTCGTTCAAAAACAGTGAGATTTTTGCTGATTGTGCAATTCTGGAGCCGAAGGTGGGACTCGAACCCACTACCTGCGGTTTACGATACCGCTGCTCTACCAGGTGAGCTACTTCGGCGTCCCAGGCTACTATTCGTGCCTGGACGCATTTCTCATGTCGTTGCACGACTTGATGTGCAGCTTAATGAATTAGGGTTATTTTAGCATGCACAAGTGGTATACTTTGCCATATGACTAGATCGAGACTAGAAAGGGTAAGAAGCAAAAAAGCCGGAAAACAGGGCGTGGTTTATTTAGTGATAGCAGTTTTACTGATCGTCGGGATGATTGGCTGGGGGTTGCCGATCGCGGCACGCCTGGCAGGACTCCTAGTCAAGTCGGGGGATGATCAGAACATTACAGAAGAATTGAGGCCAACAGCGCCAATTTTTTCGGATATCCCTGAAGCCACCTACAGCGCTCAAGTGCGGATTTCTGGATTCTCTCAACCAGGGTTAGAGGTAATTTTATATTTGAATGGAGCCGAGTACGGCCGGAAACTAACCTCGGAATCGGGGACTTTTGCGTTTGAGGCGATTGGGATGACTGAAGGTGAGAATGTAGTGTATGCCTATTCGGAGACAACGAGAGAGTTGCGCAGTGAACAATCTAAAACCTATATTATTACACTTGATACGACTAAACCCATGGTAACTATCGATTCACCCAAAGATGGAGAGGTTTTTCGAGGAACAACTGCGCGAATAGCCAATTTTTTGGGCAACGTCAATGAACTGGGATCTAAAGTATATATAGGCGAACGGATGGTTATAGTGCAGGCGGATGGGAAATTTATCCTACCCTATCAGTTGGTAGAGGGTGATCAGGAGCTACCCATAAGGACGATAGATAAGGCGGGAAATGAGAGTTTGAGTTCGATCAAGTTGCGGTGGGAACCGTAGATTCAATAAGGAGAATCCATAATATGGAAAATGGGTAAAACATCACGTTATTGAAGAGCGAGGCGAGGAAAAAGAAAACTAGCATGGTCTTGTAGGCAGAGCGCTGATAGAGCGAAAACATAGATATCCCCCACCCTACCAAGCCAAAAATTCCAGTGGTGGCTAGTAAATAGAGATAGCTATTGTTGGGGCCAGAAGCATGCGTTGTTCCTTTGTCGAGAATGAATGTGTTCATCCCCCGTCCAATGAGAAGATCCCACTGATATTTTTGAACATAGGCTAAATCTGATTTGACCCGTGAAGAAATACTGTAAATACGGAGAAGATTAGTTCCTTCACCAAATTTTTGAGGGAGAAGAACAATAGCTAACAGCAGACAGCTTACGGCGAACAGCAAAATAATTTTGTTTTTGATAAAAACAGTTGCAGTCAGAGCGAGAGAAAGCCAAACAGAGCGGGAGTAGGTAAAAAGGATAGCTGGTAGATAGTAGATGGTAGATGGTAGATGGCGAGATGTTGATAGAAATGCTAGACCGAGCATGACGGCGGTAAATGTGGGGTCAAAATGCGGGAGCGTCAGACGGTTTAGATGATCATCCCAGCCGAGATATTGGAATATGCGCATGTCTGGTAGCCAAAAATACTGGATTAAGCCAATAAATAAAGTGGTAAGACCGGAGATTAAAAAGGGATAAGGGGGAAGGCGGACTTTAGATGATTTTAGTTGGAGAAAGAGTACGAGATAGGCAAGTAGGCGGAGAGTGTAGAGACTAGGTATCAGGAGAGATGAGATGGGATAGAGAGTTAAGGCACGGAGCCAGCCCAGCCCTAAGCCGACGAAGAATACTTTTAGACCCAGAGGAATTACAAAGGACCGTCCCTTGTAATTGAGAATCAGAAGGAGAAGGACAAGAATATCGTGAATATAGAGGAGACGACCAAAGCCAAGTGAGAGCACAAGGGTAAGCAACAGCCAATAGGTTATTTTTTGTGCCATAGAAGATAAAGTTTTGTCCAGGTCAAATACGAGTGAAAACTCATCATGATGGCCATGATGGCTCCCGGTACGCCGTCTAAGAAACCTAAACGGAAGAGATAATTAAGCTTGAATTTTGCCAGAGGGTAGAGGGCAATTTTAAACAGATTGCTCTTGAGGCCTTTTTGATAGCGGTAATTGGCTTCAAGCGTGGAGTAACGATTGATTTTAGCGAGAAAGGAGGCAATGGTCTTGTGGGGAGTGTGCAGGAGGGGATGTTTGAGCTCCCCCACCCTACCTTGACCCTGCCAAACTTCGTGAACTGGCCGCACCCAGGTCCCAAAGTTGGTGCGGGCGAGGCGGATAAGTTTGGTGTGACCGGTTTCGCCATGTTTGAGCTCCCGGTCTAAAAAGGTATCGCGGCGGGGAATATAGTAAGCGGCGAATTGGTCAGTCTGGATAGCCAGAGTGATTTCTTGTTTGAGAGCTGGTGAAATAGTTTCGTCGGTATCGAGAAACAAAACCCAAGGAGTCTTGACTTGGGTTAAGGCTTCGTTTCTGGCTTGTGCGAAGTCAGAGATGTTGGGCTGATTGAGGGTGATGATGGTTAAATTTTGCATAATAATTCCGATAGGGTCAGACCCTCCCTTGCTTCGCTGCGGGTTGGGCACTTCCTTCAGGGTCTGACCCTGTAGAGCGCAGGGTCGATCTCAAGAGCCATAAGGGGTAAATAAAGAGATCATAGAGATAGGCGGTGGGATAGGTGAGGCGGAAGAGATGTTTGGTGACAAATTTGAGGTGAGACGCCCACTGGTGACCTGTCCGTCCAAGCGCGTTTGATCCGGCGGAAACGACATGTTCGGCGGTAACGTCGGGGTTGATGTGAGTGGTATAGCCAGCCTGGGCCGCACGCAGGCAAAAATCGAGATCCTCAAAGTAGAGGAAAAAGCGTTCGTCAAACAAGTGAATCTGTTGGAGCACCTTGCGAGAGATGAGCATGGCGGCACCAGCCACATGTTCTACCGCCATGGTAGTCTTGGGTTTATTCTCCCAATTTTTGTGGCGGACCATACCACTCCAGCGGTTGTATTTACCTCCCCAATCATAACCAAGAGAGTGATGCAGGACAGGAGAGACAATCCCGGCGCTAGAATACTTAGCAAAGGTGAGGAGAAGTTGCTGCAGGTTACCTGTTGAGAGATAGAGATCGTTATTCATGAGGAAAAAGTGAGTAATACTTTGATCTTTTGAAGCGAGAGCAATACCTTGATTGACCCCTCTCGCAAACCCATAATTGGTGGGATTGTTGATGAGTTGAGTGCCGGAAATAATGGTTGTAAGGGGAGATAGATCGTCCTGGGTATTGTTGATCAGAATAACTTGGTGGGGGCCGATTTTTTCCTTGAGTTTAGAGAGACAGTTGCGGGTTGTTGCGATCAAGCCGTAGTGGAGAATAATGACGGCGATTTTCATTTCAGATTGTCCTCAAGGAGAGCCAGGGGAGGCAGGCTAGTGCCAGCAATACCCTGCATTTCACCGTAAATCCCAGTCATGCCGGAGAGAAGCATGTCAACCTGGGTACTCCTTTGTTTGTAGGCGCGCTCGGAATTGGCCTGTTCTTTGGCAATCTGGGCTTTCATATCGAGATAGACTCCCACAATCCGTTCGACGTTTTGGGTAAAGATTGAGCTTGTGACATAGTCGTAGAGCGTTTCGGCGGTCGTTTGCTTGTGCACGGCCACGACTTTGACCCGTTCGACATCAATCAAGTTTTTGCGTAGCAGGGAGGAAAGTGGGGCGATAGCACTAGGAGTAAGGACCCAGACCCCATTAATATTTCCGATGTCGTGGGGAATATGGGGAGGCATGATTTGGGTGACGAGGGCAGATAATTGAGCACTATCACGGCGCATATCTTCCTTGAGTTTGGCGATCCAGCCATCAGACCAAGCTTTGGTGCGTTTGCTTTCCCAGAGGATTTTGCCACAGACAGTCCCCTTTTCGGTCCGGACTGTTTGGCGAATATCGGCACCATTCTCCCCTTTTTTAACCTCGGTAATCTCATCGTAGGGATAAAGCTCGCGGAGCGTGTGTTCGAGATCAAGCTCTTGCACTTCGCCCTGGAGTTGTTGACTGCTTTGGCTACCCTTCCTTTGGGCTTCCTCGACCGCCTTTTGCATATCGTGGAGCTTTTTTTCATATTCGTCGATCTTGTACTTTTCTTTGTCTAAAATATTTTTTTCGGCTTCTGCCCTAATTTTGGAACGTTCCTGATCAAGCTGACGCGTCTTGTCTAACTCAAATTTTTCCCTGGCCTCCTCGATAGAGCGCTTTTCGGCACGGAGTTTGAGTTCAAAATCGGCAGATTCTTTGGCTTGGAGTTTTAACTCTTTGATTTGAGCGTCGCGATCCGCGATCTCTTTGCCTGCTTGTTCCTTGGCTTTGAGCAGAAGTTCACTCTCAAGTTTGGCGCGGAGTTCGACCTCGATTTCGTGAGTTAGGAGGTCATCAGGGCTAAACTGATGGCCACAAGAGGGACAGGTGACAGTGCTGGTCATAGCGCAAGTATACTACATGACCTCATTTGAGACATTGTAGCAATAATTGTCCTAGAGTAGTATTTTACTATGACAGGAGAATTACCACCGCATCATCTGATACCACGAGTAAGTGCTGCTGAAATAGACGAATGTATAGATGGTTTGGTAGAGACAGCGGGAGAAAGCTTTGCTGGTGAGGAGGTAACGCTGATTAGTATATATTTGGGGGCAAAATGGTTTGGAGAGCAGTTCGCGCTTAAACTTGCGGCTTTGCCCTGCCCACCATCTTCGATTCGCCAAGACAATATTAGAATCTCTAGCTATGCCAAAGGCATGAAAACAAATGGCAAACCAAGAGTGGTAGAAGACTTACAGGACCCAGAAGGGTTAGTTAGAGGAAAGAAAGTGTTGTTACTCGAGGATATTATAGATAGTGGCTTGAGTATCGCACGGACTGCCTTGCCCCACGTTTTGAAATATCAGCCAGTTAGTCTGGAAGTTGTGACAATGTTAACCAAATTTGAAAAGTTGAGAGTAAGTAGACAGGAACTATGTCTTTTGGCTCATGGTTTAAATATTGATTTTTTTGCAGTGGGATCAGGACTAGATTTTGAAGGATATTACCGTGATCTGGCAGGAGTCTGGGAAGTGGTAAAGGATGAGTAGGAGGTCAATTTTGGTCAGTTTTACAAATTGCCCTTGATTTTGTGGCAGAGAGGGGTAGAATGCGTAATTGATATGCCAGCACAAGGTCCAAAAGAAACAACTCCAGAGATTGATGCAGAGACAGTTATTGATGCTAGTAGAGACAGTGGTCCAGTATTATCTTTTGCATACATGGTGGCGCTCTCCGAAGCAAAGGCGGTGGCTGCTAATTACCGTGACGAGAGAGAATTAGAAGCGGATGGAGACGATGATTAGCATCTTATAAGGTCTCTTCTAGTAAAGTACCCTTCTCGATCATGTCTTCGACTGTTTTTTTGGCTTGTTCAAGTAACTCTTTTGATTTTTGTCTGGCTAGATGTGACTCTTGCACCAAGGAAGCGATTTGTTTTTGAACTCCGATTTTAATTTCCGGGACCAAGATACGATTTAGAGATTCCTTAGGTACCGCCGTTAGAATGGTGCCAGCACATTCGCGCGTAAGTTGCATTTGCAAGATAATACTTTTTGCCATGATTAGGATAACTTCTGGAAGAAATTTACTACTGCGCAATTGAAAAAATCCCGTTGAGGCTAATGACCCGTCATATTGCTTCTCAACTAGAGCAGTTTTGTTTAATGAGCCCTCTATCGAAGAAACTATTACATCTCCTTCTTTTAGTAGCCTTTTCGCCCGACTAGGAGCTTCTTTGCCCGTGATTTCCGAACAATGATTGATAATGCCGATAGTGCTATCAATGTCAGCTAATTCGACATATCTAAATTGTTGATCTGGATGAGCTAATGGATTAAATTTCGCCGTAACATTGTTGATCACTTTGGTTAAAGGTGTGAGGTTAAATTTTGTTAATTGATTGATCAGTTCTGCGTACTTTGGCTGAAAGTAATCAGCATCAAGACGATTGACTGATTGAACATCTGATAAATTGACAATGCATGAATTTATATTTTTTGGGTTAAACTCTTTGAGCCCGAGTGTATCCAAGAGGATGTTCTCCGCTTGGGCGTAAAGCAACGATCCTTGTTCATGTTGATCAAGACTTTTTTTGTACAATTTTTCTACTTTTAAAGTGATCTCGTTAGAAAATTTAGGAATTAACAGTGACTTTGTCTGCCAAAGAAAAATATGTTGTTGAACGCTTCCTACTGGTAAACGCAAAACCTGTAGCTTGCCATATTTGCAATTAAGAAATACTGTTAGTAAATAGGGTGAAAAGTCGGATTTGAGCTTGATCTTAACAATATCCTGATTTGAATTGAGTTGATTGGGAATGTTGATCGCAATGGCTGCATCTCCCACTTTACCCGACATTGATAATAAAACTTCATTCTCGTATACCCGTGATTTGCTCAATATTCGATCGACATCTGCGTCGATATACCTTTGACTAGTATAGTCTATTAAACCCTCTTTTACATTTTCAGCGGTAATGAAGGGAATACCTGATTCCTTCCACACAATTTGATTGGTCAGAGCATATGCCCCGAAACTACGCAAACTAGAAGAAATACTTTCTAGTGTGGTATGGGGAACATTTTTGATTTGTTCTACTACTTCTAGGTATTGAGGTTGATAGTATTCGGCATCTAGGCGGTGACTAGGTTCTTCTAGTTGGGATTTGAGGATAGTTGAGTAGTTCATTTATTTGAGTTGTTCTTGGTAAATTTTTGATAACTACTGACAATTTCATCCAGATCATGGTCGAGAACGCGGTGATGATGGAAATCGTAGACGTGCTTGCCTAGCGAATCTTTTTTATAGACGTACTGCCCAGAATTATCTTTGCCAGACAGCTGTGAGACAGCCATAAAAATCGGGTAATCAGCAAGTGGGTTCCCTGCTTCACCACCCCACTTTTGGAGAAATAGAACACTAGTTTTGGTGCCAGTGTGGGGCTTAAAGGTGTTAACATGCAAACCAACTACTGCTAGAATCCTGGCTTTATCAAACAGCCACTCCCGCACATATTGCATATTGGTATTGTTAAAGACTCCTTGGGGCAAGACGATGCCTAGTCGGCCACCGGGGCGAACTAATTCGAGGGCACGCTCGATAAAAAGAATGTGGCGTTCGATTTTGTTGACTAATTTACCATTCTTTTTGCCGAACTCGTATTGGCGTAGAAGCCCTGGTTCCTTGAGTTCTCCAGCAAAGGGTGGATTGGTTAAGAGAAGATCGAAAGCAAATTGTTTGAAATTCTTTTGATTTTCTTCGTTATTATAATAATCATCGAGCTTGGCAAGACGCTTGCGCAATTCTACCCGTGCTTGCATCTTTTCTTCTTGCTCTCCTTGCCACTCCCTGGGATCGAGAGAGTTGAGCTTGAATAGATGAGAGCGACCGTCACCGGCAATCAACATGAGCGCGCGTGAAACTTTGGCGGTTTCATCGGCAAAATCGATACCATACAAATACTTTTGTGCATAGTCTTTTTTGTCAGGCTTACTATTCTTGAAATATTTGTTTTGAACATAATTCATGGCTCCAATAAGAAAACCTCCTGAACCAGCCGCCGGGTCGAGAATATACTCTGTGGGGCGGGGATCTAACATTTGGACCATCATGGCAATCACGTGCCTAGGGGTGAAGTATTGACCTTTCTTGCCTTTGGCCACTTCGGGGATAAGGTATTCAAAGGCTTCATCAACTATCGAGAGATCGGCGCCAAAAAGTCTAGCTCTTTCCATTTCTCCCACAACCACAGAGAGGTGCTCTGGTGAGAGACGGATATTGTCGGTTTCGAAAAATATTCCAGGCCATTTGGTGATCGAGTTTTTGAAAAGCGAATTTATCGAGGAATAAGTTTTTTGAGGATCGCGATATTTACGAAAATAAACTTCTTGATCAGGTCTTTTTTCCGCCTCGATTTCGTCGAGTAATTTGGCATAGATCAGTTTGAAAACCTCGGTAAAGACATCAACGCCAGCATTGGCAAGGACAAGTTCTTCCATAATCTCGATTGCGCGCTTGAGCTCGAATTTGGGATCTAAATTGCCTAGAGTCTTTTTCTCGCGGAAAATATCGTCAATCGTTTGCTTGACCGAGGGAATTTCTGACAGAGTATCATCAAAGTTGTTGGGATAATTGCGATACAAGATGACTTTGGCCACACCATTTGACCAAACACCTATTTCGCATCCTTCGGCGTTTAGATAACTTTTGAGTTGGTCAATACCTTTGTCTTGGGTGGGACTTTTGACTTCTATGACAATAAAAGGGGTAACTTTATCTTCTTTGTAAACCACGATATCGACAGCTTTCTTGTGAACTTCGCGACCAAAGTGGATGCTTTTTTCGGTGTCGATCCTATCTAGTGGATAGCCGTATTGTTTATTCAATTTGTGCAACCAGAGCTGACGCACGATTTCCTCTGGTCTTCCTAAACCGGTAGTCTCATCAAAAACAAAGCGAGATTGGCCTGTGCGTAGATCTTTGATCGAGAATCTACCTTGATCAGTTTCGGTAATGTCAAGCGTGCCTTCTAAATCGATTTCTTCAAACTCATGCAGACCATAGGTAAGACTTTGATCACGAAAAATTTTACCGATAATTAGCTCAGTTTTATTTGGTTTAAGGGTTGGCATAATTAGTTGACCTTTCGTTGTTTATTAATAACGTGAATTACTTTTCCTTTAAGTTCAACTTCGCTAGTACAGAGAATAATTGGGTAATTGGGATTTTCTGGTTTGAGGTAGAGATATGGTGGTTTGTCGTCAGAAATAAAACGCTTAATGGTAGAGCTACCCGCTACGCTGGCTAGAACTATATCACCAGAGGAAAATTCTTTAGCTGACTTGATGATAACGTAGTCACCATCGAAGATACCAGCGTTGATCATAGAATCGCCAATAACTTCTACCATAAAAACTTCGTCTGTTAAAAGTCGTAGATCGCTAGAAACAGATTCCCAGTTACCGGCGATTTCTGAAACATCAATCGGCACCCCTGCATGACTTACTCCCAAAAATGGCACGAGCGGTTTTTCTTTAACACACTCATATCCTAGTGGGAGAATGTTAATACCCCTAGCAGAATTCTCGCTACGTTTAATTAGTTTTTTTTCTTCAAGTTTGGTGAGTAGGTCAACGACTGACTGATTGGAGGCAACTTTGAGCAATTCACGCATTTCTTCGAAGGTGGGAGGATAACCGGTGTCTTTAATATATCCATAAAGAATTTTAAGCATTTCGATTTGTCTGGTAGATGGAGCGGTGTCTTTCATTATCTATAATAATACCCGACTATTTGTACAGTATGCAATATGTCCATATGTATCTTATTACATCATTGTGGACGTATTGCGGAGCATGGTGAGCCAGGTGGTGACGACCGGATCCATGATGATGTGACGGAGGGTGAGTGGACGTTTCAGAATGATACTCTCCAGGCTCGTGGCACGAGAAAGGGCCACATAGGTCTGGCCATGAGCAAAGGAGGCGGGGAGGTCGATAGCGAGACGATCGAAGGTTTTACCCTGGGCCTTGTGAATGGTGATCCCCCAGGATAGCATCAGGGGGAGTTGGGTATAGGTACCGGCGACCTCGGTCGTGATCCGACCAGACCTGGGATGAAAATTAAATTTAAACATTTCCCAGGAATTGGGACCGACGTCAATGAGCTGGCGATTATGCAGGCGCACGGAGATGACGGGAGAACCATCCACGTCGCCAATATCTTCAACTCTGCCTACTGTACCGTTGATAAACCGCTTTTGATGATCGTTGCAGGTGAGCATGACTTGGGCGCCAAGCTTGAGAACGAGCTCGCGAGGAGCTGGTTCTGTACGTCGATCGAAGGCTCCGGTAGAGATAGCCTGAAAGGTATGCGACTCCCCTTCTAGCGAATTGAGCTGGTAGGTGTTGTAGGCTTGCGCATCATAATTGGTACCGGTTAAGTGCACCACGTATTCCTCTGGAGGTGGAGCATAGTCCGGGTTGAGGCGAGTGTTGAGGAGGGCGAGGTGAGTAGGAGTCGCGGTGTTTTCCCGAATGGCATTTAAAACCGCGATAAACTCCGTGTCGGTTTGCCGATAGATGTGATCAAGTTCGAGAAAAGTGAGTGCGAGACGGGAGATGACGTCCGCGCTAAAGAAGAAGGGGGTGGAGTAACGAGTGGCAAAGATCTTGCTATCTTCGTGCGGTACAACTGGGGGCAGCTGATAGAGATCGCCAAAAAGAATAAGACGTTTGCCACCAAAGGGGTGAGCGTTGCCACAGACGCGTCGCATAAAGGCATCAACACAGTCGAGGAGATCGGCGCGGACCATGCTAATTTCGTCAATGACGATGGCGTCTAAGGCTCGGTAGAGCTCGGGCTTTTTGGCTTTGGCTCCCAAGACCCAAGCTTTCTCTAAAGTTACATCGGGTTTAAATTGAAAAAAACTGTGGATCGTGGCGCCACCAATGTTCACGGCGGCTACCCCCGTGGGAGCTAGGATTACGATATTTTTGTCCGTGTGGGATTTGAAATAGGAAAGCAGGGTTGATTTACCCGTTCCGGCACGACCAGTGATGAAGAGTGAGTCCGGCGAGTTTTCTAGCAAGTTAAGGCCAGAAATAAATTGGGGGTTGAGATCAATCGTCATGTAAGGAGTATACACGCACTAGGTCAACCGAGCCGGCAACTTGGGCGGAGTAGAGAAGATCGTAGTGAGCGGTAAGAGAGGGGATTTCTTGATCACGTGAGACGACGAGATAGGTAGCTTCTCCGGCACCTGTGTTGTAGGGATATAACTTGACTCCAGAAAGGATGGTAGAGGGGAAGACATATTGGGGCGTGACGTAGAGGGCAATGGTGTCACCGGCTTTCACGTGTGACTTAAGATAGAGCGCGGCCTCCCGCTGGCCCTCGCCCCACCAGGACACTGCCAAGCCACGATGAGTTGCCCCCTTGACACCACCTACCAGGAGATTGTAGTAGTCCAAATAGTACGGGGTATAGACTAACAGACTCCCCAGTAGATAGACCAGAAAAAGGCCTGCCACTACCCGGGGTAGGAGACGACGGAAATCAAAATAGCTTGCGCCGGAAACTGCCAAAAGGGCTAGAGCCGGGTAGAGGGCAATTGCGTAGCGGATACCACCCGTGGGGACACTGGCGAGAGAGAAAAAGACGAAGGCCGAAAAAAACCAGGCTTTAATATAGGCGGGAGAGCGGAAGATACCGAGGAACGCTAAAAAAAGAATGGGCTCGGGCGTAGTAAGCAGAAATTCTTGGAGAATGTAGAGGGAGGGGCCAATACCGCGGGCTTGATGCTCAAGAAATGTTTGGAATAGGTAATGGGGAAACTGATGCCACAACAAAGGCCAAAGTAACATCCCCAGCACAAAAGTAACAACCGGAGCTAAGAAAAGATACCGAAACTTTTGTTTGGTCAAGAGAAGGATAAAGGCGAGTAAGATAAAAGAATAGAGGTTGCTGTAGCGTACCCAAAAGGAGAGAGCGGCAATAAGCAGGGCAAGGTAGAGGCGCTTGCGGAAAGCGTAGTAGACAAGAGCCACGGTAGCTAAAACACTCAAGGACTCAAAGGTGATGAGCTGGCCCATAACTAGATAGCGAGGAGAGAAAAGTAGTGCAAGGGGAGCGACGAGAGCGAGGAGGGGACTGTTGAATTCGACGGCAAGAAGATAGGTTAGGGTTACTGCCAGGGAGCTAGCTAGGGCAGATAATAGGCGCGGGAGCGTAAGATCGTACTCTACCATAAAGAGATGATCGCGGAATTGCTGGCTGATCCAGAGACCGTTCATGACCCGGTCGTAGGTGGGTTTGTCGACTTTGATTGGCGGAGTGATATCGAGCAAGTGGTAGGGGAGTACCGAACCATAAATGTATTTGGCAAGCGGAGGATGTTCTAGGCCGTAGGTCCAGTCCTCCTCCCCTACCCTACCGTGAAAGAGATTGTCCCAAGCAACGTAGCCGGTATCAACCTTGAAGGGCTCATCCCAAGTACGACCGAGTTGGTTAAGACCGAACAGATGAAAGATGAGTGAACCAAAGAAGACGTACCAAGCAAGGTGGCGCATAGGGTAAGTTTAGCAATAAAGTTTGGCTAGTTGCAGGGCAACTTTGCGGGAGTCGTATAGGCGAGTGGCGCGTGCGAGAGAGAGCGCAGAATAATATTTAAGTTTGGCCTGATTGTTGAGTAAATCTTTGGTAGTTTTGACCATTTTATCCATATCACATACCGGGTATGTGATACCAGCGTCTCCAATGACTTCGGGGATGGCGCCAGTGCTGGTGGTGACGATGGGGAGGCCGCAGGCCATGGCCTCAACTAGCGCCATACCGTATTGCTCTTCCCAGGTAGAGGTGGTACGGGAAGGGAGAAAAAATAGATCGGCGGATTGATAGATACGAGGCATCTGCTGATATTTGGCGCCTGAGACGAGGCGGAAATCGGCAATGCTAGATAGTTCGTCCGAGACTTGGTGAAAAATATCGATCCCTTTTTCATATACTGGTCTGGCGACCAGAAGAACGACTGGCTTCTTTTTGACCTTCAAGGACTGTCCTTGAAGGTCTGAAGGGTGGAACTTTGTTAAGTCGACGCCGTAAGGAATGACGATAATTTTGTGTGGGTCGACTCCCTCGGTGATCAGTGTCTGTTTGGCACGCTCTGTAGGAGTGTGGAAGAGGTCGACATATTTGTAGGCTTCTTGTTTCCATTTGCGTAGCCGTGCAAATTTTTCGTTGTTGCCTGGGATGGTTTCCCAGCAGGTACAGACTAACTTTTTGACGATTCCTTTTCGGCGTAGCCGGACGGCCTGGTGGGTGTAGGGAGTGTACGTCTCGGCGGTATGAATGACATCATGAATTAATTCATGATGTCGCTTTGAGATGAGATATTTTTCTAAACCGAGAAGCCATTGTTCGCCGCCGATGAGACGGTTGAGAAGCTGGCGACGAAAAGGAAAGTGGGGGAGATCAGTGGGTGACCACAACGGTATGTGCGGGAGAGAAATCGAGGTGAGTGGGTGATGGCTGGTGATGACAGAGATGTCCAGTTCCTTTGCGATCGGCGCGTAGTTCTGCAGTTCGAATTCGTTGGCGTGGCTCACGCGGAGGAGGTGGATCATAAAATTATTCTCTTATTCGATTGATGAATTTGAACACAAATTCTTCAGTCACAAATATTGGTTGCAAAATAGCATTTGTTAATACGCCGAAGTGTTTTTTGAAATAATATTTTCTGGAATCGTACCAGGCCTTGTGATGAATTTTGTGTACATCATTACTACTTGCCCCACCAATGTGCCAGATTTCTGAGTGTGGACAATATACTACTCGCATTCCCATTTCGTTTGCTCTTATTCCGAGATCTACATCTTCTAAATACATATAAATATTCATATCAAAGCCATTTAATCTTTGAAATGCTTTGCGCGTAATTAGCAAATATGCGCCACTTACTGCATCTACTAATTGATCTTCGTCTGTTAAGGACATTTTCCGATCTTCATAGTAAAAATACTTATGCCACTTCTTAATATTAAATAGTTTCCCTAGATTAGTAAATTCAAAAAGTCCCACCGCAATATTAGGTGCTCTCACCACAGATCCGTGAATTTCCCCTTTATACGAGATTGTTTTACCTCCAATTATATCTGCATGTGTTAATTCCATGTGATTAAGAAGTATTTGAATAGAGGACGTTTTTAGTTCAGTATCTGGATTTAAAAATAATATTTGATCACCTTTTGAAAGTGAGGCTCCCTTGTTGCAACTTCTCCCAAATCCAACGTTCTCATTCTCAACAAAAGTTAGTTTGATTTTATTAGAATATTTTTCGCATTTTCTGTGCGTTGCGTTTCTGTCTGGGGAATTATTTTCTATCACTATAACCTCATTAATATACTTGCAGTTTAGTATTAATGATTTTAACAACTTGTCAATTTTATTAGACGAGTTGTAAGCGACGATGATAATACTTACTGCTCTGCGTTTCATCTTTTATTGCAAATTTATTTATTTTATGTTTAATTAATGTCAATGCCCTTATTAAGATTTGCGTTTAGGTTGAGTGTTTTGTTGATTATCTCATTGTTTTCTTTAATTCATGCTTCGAATGTTGGTGCAGTTGATTATACAGAAACGTTTAATGGGTCCCTATCAAACCCCTCATTTTGGGAGACTACTAGGGGGAACATTCTTTTCGACAGTATTTTAAATAGATATTATGGCGTCATGCAAGTCCCCGATGGTACTAATCCTTTTTATTATTTCAAGTCGGTTAACTTTAATGCGTTGAAACCAGATTACTCTAG
>Ga0075701_114_pt1 | contig 14173 bp, 11 predicted proteins | sample RifGroA2_FD_67732 | JGI IMG/M metagenome (GOLD analysis project Ga0075701, IMG submission 67732) | Microgenomates bacterium GW2011_GWA2_46_16
CCCCACCACCGGACTGGCCACGTTCTTAGTAATCCCTGTACAACTCATCGAATATTCCGGATTTGTCGGTACAGACGGTTCTGCCCCCTCACATCCACACTTCATAGTTTGTGAGGTAAATCCAGTTGGACCATCAATTTGCAATGTTCCGCAATAACAGCTCATGTTTTTAGGTTTACCCTCTTCGTTGCATCCACCTGACAAGTTGGTAAACACGTTCTCACAAAAATAATAATTTGTAACTTTGGCACTCGCGTTAGGAGAGATCATCGGAACAATTGCACACAAACCGTCAGGCACTCCTGGAGTAGTCTCGTGATCACATAATCCATAAGTATCAAAACACTTCCCGCATTCTCCAGCTTTTGTACATTTAGTTAATGCTTGTGGACTATCACACGCAACAATATTCCCACCCAGCTGGGGATACTCACCACAATAGGCAACCTGTAACTGGTGACACCCCTTATCCTTAGACAAATTACAAAATCCATTACAGGCATCACACCATGCTCCTCCTGCCGAATCACAAACTGTTCGAGAAACTTTAACAGCATCTACCGATATGTCATTCGGGTCACAGGTACCACTTACCTTACACTGTCCACCTCTCCAAACTAGCTTACCTCCATTCCAACAACCATGACACTCCGCTTGAGTCATTGCATCCACCAACACTCCTGCAATTGTCGATGGTTGGGGGGGGAGATAATTATTATAGAAATAATACCCTCCACCTAAAATACCCGAAATCAAGACCACAAACCCCGCCAAAAAAGCCAGAGCTTTTCGACTTTTCTTGGATTTGGGTGGGATTGGTGCGGGTACAGAACCCACGGGAGCAGCTAAACTCAGGGGTAATTCCTCTGTCATAGTTGAAGGTGGAGTCTGGGGGGTGGGGGCAGGTGATGGCTCCGCAACCGCAGTTGGAACAGCCAAGGGGGTGGGCGGGAGAACAGGCGGAGCAATTGTGGGAGCCGGGGGTGGAACGATTGGTTCGGGGGCTAGTGGTTGTGGAGGTAAAACTCCAGCAAATACCGCATCAACCGCCTGCTGGGGATCCACAGTCTTCAAATCAGGAACACTTGGTGTGGGCACAACATCATCTGCCATAAGCTTTATATCTATGTAAGCATATAATCAACATATGTTCAAGGCTTTTCGCACCCTCACTGGCAAGATGCTACCTCTCCCCCTATTTTTCCCCGATGCCACCCGAGGAGAAATCAGAGAGTTAAGTTTTGCCGACGTCAAAAAAACTGGTTTACCCGGGATCTTGGTCAACACCTATCACCTCTTGCGTGAAATTGGACAGAATAAAACTCAAGAAGCTGGTGGTATTCGAAACATATTAGGATGGGACCAGAGTCTAATTTCTGATTCGGGAGGCTTTCAGGTAATGTCGATCGCCAAAAAAGGTGGAGGCAACAGTACCGTAACCGACGAGGGGGTGACCTTTACCTGGGGTGGCATTGCATACCACTTTACACCCGAAGAATCGATTAAATATCAGTTGGCGATGAAAACAGATCTCTGTGTTGTACTCGACGACTTTACGCCGCCCGGTGCTACCTACATCGAAGCAGAGGAAACAGTTCGTCGTACAACTCTCTGGGCAAAGCGTTGTAAAGACACATTTGTCCAGGAATGTGACCGGCTCAACCTCCCGCTTTCACAGCGACCTTACTTAATAGGAGTTGTTCAAGGAGCTTATTTTGCTGATCTGCGCTTGCAAAGCATGCGTGAGCTAATCGCCATCGGCTTTGATGGTTACGGCTATGGTGGTTGGCCGATGAAGGACGGCAAGTTTGACATCGAAACCGCGCGTCTCATGGCAGATAACCTCCCGGTTGACAGCCTACTCTACGGCCTCGGGATCGGCAAACCAGACGACATTGTCGCCTGTGTCCAGCTCGGTTACCAAATTTTTGACTGTGTCCTCCCGACTCGTGATGCCCGCCACGGCCGGCTATACACTTTCATCGATAGATCGATCTATGAGATAGATATTCACCAGGATAATTTCTATGAATTTTACAATCCTAGACAAGCGAAACATCTGACCGAGACTGTCCCAGTATCTTCTGCCTGTGATTGTGAACTTTGTACCACCCTTACTCGTGCAGAACTAGCCACTCTGTGGCGCGCCCGCGATCCCAATGTCCTTCGCCTCGCGACCATTCATAATCTTCGTTTCTACGCAATTCTCATGGAAAAGTTACAGGAAAAAATTACCACCTAAAATGAGCGAAGGCTTTGTTGGCATCAGCCATGCGGTGGACATCATCACGTTTTTTGATTGTCCCACCAGTGTTATTGTAAGCATCCATGACCTCGGCCGCCAGTTTCTCGGCAAACGTATGATACTCACTATTACTTCGCTTTCCCGCGACCTCTACAAGCCATCGGATAGATAAAGCAAACTGTCTCCTTGGCGACACCGGCATGGGGACTTGATAAGCCGCCCCACCGATGCGGCGAGATCTAACTTCTGTTTTTGGTTTAATATTTGAAAGGGCGGCCAGCAAAATATCTAGCGATTTGCCTTTCATTTTTTCCTCAATGATTTTCATACACAGGTAAACTTGTTTCTCGGCCACCGCTTTTTTCCCATCCTGCATCAGGCAGTTAATGAGTTTAGCCACCTCGAGCGAACTATATTTTACATCTCCCTCCACTCGTTTGATATTGGCTGGTTTGCTGCGCATATATTCCTTTATTTTTTAGGTCGTTTGGTCCCGTATTTAGAGCGTGAAGTCATCCGTTTTTCGACTCCCGCGCTATCATATTTACCCCGGACAATGTGATACTTTACTCCCGGTAAATCTTTGACGTAACCACCGCGAATCAACACCACCGAGTGTTCAGCTAGATTGTGACCTTCACCCATTATGTAAGCTGTCACCTCTTGTTTATTGGACAGTCGGACGCGGGCTACTTTTCGCAGAGCCGAATTCGGTTTACGTGGTGTCATAGTTTTTACTATCGTACACACTCCCCGTTTCTGCGGCGAGGGGTACTCCACCATTTTGCGCTTGGTGGCGTTATAACCTTTCCGCAACGCCGATCCTTTCCTTTTCTTGGATTTTGCGTGTCGGCCATGGCGGACTAATTGATTCACTGTTGGCATAGATCTGCTATTGTATCACAGCCCTCTCTGGGTTAGTAGGAATTAGGCGTCCAATAATCACGTTTTCTTTGAGTCCAAACAGGGGATCTTCTTTGCCTTCGATCGCCGCTTCCGAAAGGACGTTGGTGGTTTGCTCAAATGACGCCGCCGAGAGCCACGAGTGGGTATGCAGTGCGCTCCGCGTTACACCCAAGATCACGCTCATGGCGGTAGCGGGTTCCCCGCCTTCAGCTAGCACACTGTCATTGGCTTGATCAAAGGCAAAGCGGTCCACAATCTCGCCTCCAATTAGCGCGGTATCTCCCGATTCCTCAATCTTGACCTTACTACTCATTTCTCGTACCACGACCTCAAAATGTTTATCTGAAATGGGGATCCCCTGTGACTCGTAAACTGCTTGCACCTCTTGGATTAAATAAATCTGCGCATCACGCATTCCTCGCACCCGTAAAACTTCCTGGATATTTTGTGGTCCACTGGCCAGCGGGAATCCCGCCGCAATTAGCTCCTTGTCTTTAACGGCCAAAGTTAGTGTCGCAGGAACAAAGTGTTCTTCCTTCACCTCTGCATTCCCCGTGGCAGAAATCGTCACCTTAAATCCATCGGTTGCTTCCTCAACTTTGACTTTACCCGAGATGCCAGAAAGAGGGGACGCAATCTTGGGATTGCGCGCTTCAAACAACTCTTCCACCCGAGGTAGTCCCTGGGTCACGTCGAGTCCGACAATCCCTCCTGCGTGTTTTACCCGCATCGTCAGTTGTGTACCTGGTTCACCAATTGATTGAGCCGCAATCACACCTACTGGGGAACCTAGTTCTACTAATTTACGCGTGCCAAAATCCCAACCATAACACTGGGCGCAGAGTCCGTAGCGGGCGCGACAAGTGAGGGGGGAGCGAATCTCGATATTCTCAACCCCAGCAGAGTATACGCGCTCCGCGCTCGCATCATCCAATATTTCGCCCTTCTTGACGAGTACTGCTTTAGTTTTGGGATCTTTAATATTTTTTGCTACTACTCGTCCCAACACTCGTTTTACAAAATGCTTGCCTCGAAGTCCAGTGGTCGAGATATTTAAGTATTCGAGGTTTCCACAATCTGCTTCGCGAATAATCGAAGTATGCGAAACATCCACGAGTCGTCTGGTCAAGTATCCCGCATCAGCCGTCTTCAGTGCCGAGTCGGTTAAACCCTTGCGCGAACCACGTGACGAGTTAACGTATTCAAAAATTGACAGACCCTCCCGGAAGTTAGACTTGGTAGGCATTTCCACAATCTTCCCCAAGGGGTCGACCACGAGCCCCCTCATTGCGGATAGTTGTTTTACTTGGTCACGTGAAGCTCTAGTTCCACCCGAATCGATGATAATCTTAACGGCATTTCGCTCATCAAATTTCTCCCAAGTGGCTGAAGCAATTTTCTCCGTTGTCTCCATCCAAACTTCAAACGACAAACGGCGTTTTTCTTCTTCTGTAATCAAACCTTGGTTATAAGTTTCTAATATTTCATTCACCCGCTCATCAGCCTCCTTGATCATCTCTCCCTTATTTTCGATCATGATGTTATCAGCCACCGCCACCGATAATCCAGAAGTAGTCAAGTACTCAAATCCAATTGACTTAATTTTGTCGACCAAATCCGCAACCGTATCATTATCGAACAACCGGATCGCTTCTCGGATGATATCGGTAATTTTCTTGGCGTTGATGCTTTCGTTCAAAAAACGCAACTCTTGAGGAATGGCGGCATTAAAGATTAATCTACCAACCGTAGTTTCAAGGATGCTACCATCAACTCTAACTTTAACCGGCTGGCGTAATTTTATCTCCCCCGCTTCGCAGGCAGTAATGGCCTGATCAGCTTCCCCAAACACGCTCTCTCCCATAACCAAATCTGGATTTACGCTCGTCAAATAATAACAGCCAAGCGCCATTTCCTTATTGGGTACGGTAATCGGACTACCGTTGGCTGGCTTTAAGAGATTATTTTTGGCCATCATCCGAGTTTTGGCATCCTCTATCGCCGTCTCCGACAAGGGTACGTGAACCGCCATCTGGTCACCATCAAAGTCCGCGTTATAGCCCGCACACACACAGGGGTGTAGTTGGATCGCATTTCCCTCAATTAATACCGGGTAAAAAGCTTGAATACCTAGTTTGTGTAGGGTTGGAGCTCGGTTTAAGAGCACGGGATGATCTTGGGTGATTCTCTCTAAAATATCAAACACGAGAGGGTCTTTCCGCTCAATTGCATGCTTAGCACTCTTGACGTTAGGGGCAGTCCCTTCCGCAATTAGTTCGCGCAAAACGTATGGCTTAAACATCTCAAGAGCCATATCTTTAGGCAGTCCACACTCAGATAGCTTTAGTTCTGGTCCGACAACTATGACGCTTCGTCCAGAATAGTCTACTCGTTTCCCGAGCAAATTTTGGCGGAATCTACCTTGTTTACCCGACAACATATCCGAGAGTGAGCGCAAAGGTTTTACCACTCGACGCCTAGTAGTTTTGGCTTGAGAAGCATCAATTAAAGAATCTACCGCTTCTTGGAGCATCCGCTTCTCATTACGCAAAATAATTTCCGGAGCACCTAAATCGATCAAGTGTTTCAAACGGTTATTGCGGTTAATCACTCGGCGATACAAATCATTCAGATCACTCGAAGCAAATCTTCCGCCCGATAACTGGACCATGGGCCGCAGTTCTGGGGGGAGTACGGGCAATACTTTTAGTACCATCCAAGTAGGGGAAAGGCCCGCATTTTTGAGTCCATCCACTACTTTTAATCTTTTCGAGAGTTTAGTCCGACGCACCCCAGTTCCTTCTTCCTTAAGTTCTGCCTTAATTTCTTTAGAAAGTTTTTGCAAATCGATATTTTGGAGATAAGTCAGAATTGCTTCAGCTCCCATCCCTACGGTGAGATGACCAGTAGATTCATATTCTTCCAGTTTCAAGTACTCATCTTCCGCCATCACCATCCCCGGAACAATTCGCTTAGCCATCGAGATCACTGTTTTATAGATCTCCGCCAGCGAGTCTTTGTCCAAAATCAGACTTTCCCGCAGGCTCTCAATTGTTTTTTTGGCTGACAGCGTTTCTCTATCTGTGGCTTTTGCGGGTAGTGCTTTCTTCACCTTTTCCATCTCCTCTTTGGTCTTTGACTCTAACTCACTCATCGCTTCAGCGTGTTTTGTATTCAGTCCTTCTACGATTTTGTTCTTGACCTCCTTATCTACTGCCAATACCAAGTACTTAGCAAAATACACGACCGCCGAAAGAGCCTTGGGTGCCACATTCATGATTAGCGACAACTTCGAGGGAGCACCCTTAAAATACCAAATATGGGCCACAGGAGCGGCTAGATTAATATGACCCATTCGCTCTCTTCGTACTCTCGCTTGGGTAACCTCAACTCCACATTTATCACATATTATCCCGCGATATCTAATGCGCTTGTACTTACCACAGTAACACTCGTAGTCTTTGGTTGGGCCAAAAATTCTCTCGCAAAATAACCCGTCCTTTTCCGGTTTGAGCGTACGGTAATTAATGGTTTCCGGTTTTGTGACTTCTCCAAATGACCATCCACGGACCGTATCTGGCGAAGCAATCTGAATTTTAAGACCCTTAAAGTCAAGAATACTTTTTGTCATGTTATATCTCTCCTTCAGTTTTTTTGAGCTCTTCGTCAGTTGGTTCTTCAATGTCATCTAAATCTTTTGTGTCATCTTTGATAGGTGTAGCTATCTCGTCAGTTGTCTCTTCAGCCACAATGATCTTATCCTTTTCTAGTTCTTCAATGCTTTCATCAGCCACCATTACTTCTTTTGGATCAACCGGGATCACGTCTAGTCCTAGTGAGTTGAGCTCTTTCAAAAGGACCTTGAATGACTCTGGTACTGTGGATTCTGGGATGGGTGTTCCTTTTACAATTGCTTCAAAAGCTTTAGCTCGACCCACTAAATCGTCCGATTTAATGGTCAACATCTCTTGTAAAACATGAGCTGCCCGATGCGCCTCCAGTGCCCAAACCTCCATTTCTCCAAGTCGTTGTCCACCCATCTGCGCTTTCCCGCCCAGTGGTTGTTGAGTCACCAATGAGTATGGTCCAGTTGAGCGGGCATGGGTCTTGTCCTCCACCATGTGAATCAGTTTCAAAATGTAACCAATCCCCACAGTAGTCGGGTTATCGAATGGTAAGCCCGTCCGCCCATCATGCAAAATAGCTTTACCATTCGTGGGTAATCCGGCTTTCGTGAGTTCTCCCTCAATCACCGATTCCAAAAATGGTTCAAACACCGGGAGCGCCACTTTGTATCCAAGTTTCTTGGCCGCCCACCCGAGGTGTGCCTCCAGTAATTGCCCCAAGTTCATGCGCGCCAGTACCGAGAGTGGTGAGATAATAATATCCACGGGTGTCCCATCAGTTAGGTATGGCATATCAGCCGCTGGGATAATCCGCGAAATCACGCCCTTATTCCCGTGGCGACCTGCTAGTTTATCTCCCACCGTGACCTTACGGATCTGGGCCACTTTAATGGTCACTGTCTTTAGCACTCCTGGATCTAGTTCATCTCCCTCTTCTCGGTCGAGGCTAGCGACATCAATCACCGTCCCAGACTCACCATTACTCATCCGCAGAGATGTATCTCTGACTTCTCGGGCTTTTTCGCCAAAAATGGCCCGCAACAAGCGCTCCTCTGCCGTGAGTTCAGTTTCACCTTTAGGTGCAATTTTACCTACCAAGATATCGTTACCTGTAACTTCGGCTCCCACCACCACAACCCCATCTTCTCCTAGATTTCGTAGGTCATGCTCGCTCACATTCGGGATGTCTCTCGTCAACTCTTCTGCTCCTAGTTTTGTATCCATGATATCCGCCTGGTATTCGTTGATGTGGATCGAGGTCAGCACATCTTCTTTCACTAATTTATCTGACACGATAATTGCGTCTTCGTATCCTAGTCCCATAAATGAAGCATAGGCAATCACCAGATTACGTCCGAGCGCGAGTTCTCCCCCATCGGCCGCTGGACCATCAATCAGTAGATCCCCCATCTTAATTTTGGTTCCCACTTTTACTACTGGTTTTTGGTTGTAACAGGTCGAGTTAGCTGTACGATGGAACTTAATTAGAGAATAAGTTTCCCGTCCTCGCTCGTATGTCACGTGTTCACTGGGGTGTTTAGCAAAATACTCCTTGGCCCCTGCAGTCTCGCTTTTATCTAACTCTACCACGATTATGTTGGCATCAACCTGGACGACAGTCCCGTTGTGGAGCGCCTTCACGACCCAACCCATTGATTCCGCAACCGCGCTTTCCATCCCCGTTCCCACGATTGGCGACTCCGGAGCAATGAGTGGAACGGCTTGACACTGCATATGGGTGCCCATCAACGCCCGGTTAGCTTCATCGTGTGCAATAAAGGGGATAAGCGATGCTGATGTCCCCACCACTTGGCGTGGTACCACATCGATGTATTGAACTTTGGAAACTGGGACTTCGATAAAGTTCCCCCGATATCTAGCCGGAACCCACGGATCGGTAATTTCTCTCTTATCGTTGATGGTCACACCTGCATGAGTAATATAATAATTTTGTTCATCATCCGGGGGTAAATACACCATTTCTTTGGTTACTTGCATCACCGTTTTTCCGCCTTTTTTACTTTCCACGATCTTGTAGTAGGGCGACTCCAAAAATCCATATTCGTTTATTCTGGTATAGAGTGAAAGGTAAGTCACTAGTCCAATATTGGGTCCTTCAGGAGATCTGACCGGACAAATCCGGCCATACTGACTAGAGTTAATGTCCCGCATTGAAAAACTCGCGCGTTCGCGCGTGACTCCACCCGTTCCCATGACTGAAAGACGGCGCAAGTTATCAATTTCTGCCAGAGGATTAGTTTGATCTAGGATAGTAGACAGCCGATTGCGACGGAAAAACTCGGATATCGTAGCAATCACGGGGCGTGCGTTAATCAGTTGGACTGGTGTAGCCGATTCTTCTGGTTTCACGAGCGACATCTTTTCTTTAATCGATCTCTCGAGTCGTAATAAACCTATTCTAAAGGCCGTAGCCCCTAGAAGCTCTCCGACCCGCCTGACTCGGCGATTACTCAAATGATCAATATCATCAACCGATCCAAGACCATTTTGGAGCCCGATCAAATATTTGATGATGGCGATCAAGTCAGCCTTTTGTAAAACTTGATTATCAGGCTTGTTTTCTACCGTCAGTCCGAGTTTTTTGTTAAGTTTATAGCGTCCCACTTTATCCAGGTCGTATCGGCGTGGGTCAAAGAAACTTTGGAAAAAGAGATTTTTGGCATTTTCCAAAACCGCTGGTTCACCTGGCCTAATTTTGTCATACAGATCAAGTAACGCTTCGTTCTGCGTATGATTGGGGTCTTTGGCGAGCGTCGCAAAAATATATTGATGATCATTATCGGTATCTACTTCCTTAAATAAGGCCTTAATCTCCTCTTCGTCTTCAATCCCCAGGGCTCGGAGAAGGGTGGTCGCGTAAAACTTGCGGTGACGATCAATTTTTCCGGTAATGACATCGTTTTTCCCTACCGACATCTCTAACCAACTCCCTCGCATTGGCCGCAATTCGGCGCTATATAGCACTCGACCCGTCGCAGGGTCAATCGATCCAGCGTAAAACGCTCCCGGGGCTCTAACTAATTGGTTTACTACCGCCCGCTCAATTCCCGAAACGATAAATGTTCCCCGTTCTGTCATCTTAGGAATGTCACCGAGGAATACGTCTTGTTCAGTTTCGTCCCCCGTAATTTTGTTAACCAACTTAACCTTCACCCGTAGTGGCATATCGTAAGTAAGACCTTTTTTTACGGCCTCTTCAGGGTGAATTTTGGGAGCCTCGAAATAGTGTGACCCAAAGGACATTTCCCAAGTCTTCCCGGTAAAATCATCAATCGGACTAATTTCCGTTAAATATTTTTGGAGATCTTTTTGTAAAAATTGTTCGTACGATTCACGTTGTACCCAAGTCAAATCGAGTGGGGGTAGGGTCAAGTTTTCCTCTCCCCAATATAAACGTTTCGTCTTGGTCATGAAACTATTCCCTCTTATTTGCCACCAACTATAAAAATGGACGTACTCTCTCTTCGTACGCCCAACAACGCACCGCGGGCAAGAAAGTATTTAACCACAGTCAGAGATTGGCGTCAAGGGTTTTGGTGGAGCAGTTTTTATTTATTGATAGTAAGTCGCGATTATTTTGATTTCCAATATTTGTAAACTTTCTTAAATCGATCTATTCTTCCGTTAATTTTCGCGATTTCTGCTGGATAAAACTCAAATAATCGTTCACACATTTCTAACATCCACTTCTTTCGATTATTACCAGGCAATACCTTAACAAAATTTGAATTTGCTATTTGGATTTGTCCCCAGCCAAGCGCTCCCAGCGTGAGACACTCCCAAGAGAGATATTCAATGGGTACAAAATTGACTTTTTTTATTGTTGCGCTAGTTTTTAAGACAGAGTAGTCGATTTTTAGTATTACAAAATAGTTCGAGTCGTCCTCATAAAATCTAGCTAATCTTTCAACTGATGTAAGATTTGGCATATTGAAAACAGTATTGAGATTGTGTGTTTTGACATCCACCACATAGTAACGTCCCATGCTATCGTTGAAAGCTAAGTCGGCCATTGCCCTTCTTGCAAAAGCTGCAGTGGAATTTATTCCTAAGTCACCAACTATTTGTGATAAATTTTCAGATAGAATATCTTGGATAGCGTCACCCACAGCTCGGGGACTATTGCGAGTAGCAATTGAAAGAAAAACTGGTTGACTATTGAGTAGATCCAACACTCTCTTTTCAAGTTCTTTATAATTATTAGTAGAAAATATGTTGCTCTGTTTCATAAAAAATTACTCATAAATAAATTTGCCTGATTGTCGTGATTCACATGTGAATGCTTAACTTTACCGGCACTAGATTCATTCATGGTGTTTCTTTCCCAAAAAACTCCACCGTTGTATCCTTGAATGGATTTATCATGATTTGCTAAGTTTAATCTCTTTTCCGATAACAGACAATAGTATTCGTCTAGTTCAATTCCTACATATTTTCTGCCAAGCTTCTTGGCTGTGACAGAAGTTGTCCCTGATCCTAAAAACGGGTCAAATACTACCGATCCTTTTTTTGAACTTGCAAGAATTATTTTGGCTAATAACTTCTCTGGTTTTTGAGTGGGATGATCTGTATTTTCTGGCATTGACCAAAAAGGAATACTTATATCTGTCCACAAATTTGATGGATATGTTATTCTAAATTTACCATCTGATTCTTCATTCCAATCCTTAGCTACTCCTGATTGATCCTTGTATGGAGCAATAACTTTCCTTTTAAGTTTGACTGCTTCAACATCGAAATGAAATTTGTCTGACATAGTGCAAAACCAAATATCTTCTGAACAATTTTTCCAGTTACTTTTTGCACCTCGCCCCTTTTCTCTTTCCCATGTAATTCTATTTTGAATTTTGAAATATTTAGAAGCAATATTATAAATAGCACACGACGACTTCCAGTCACCACAAATATAAATTGATGCGTCTGGTTTCATTAGTCTAGGTAATTTTGAAATCCACAAATCTAACCACAACTCATATTCGCCATTTTTCATTTCTTTGAATTTTGTCTTATTAAATTCTTTGCTCAAATTGTATGGCGGATCAACAAAGAGTAAGTCTATAAATTTGTCTGGTAGATAATCTAGTGCCTTAAAAATATCTTGATTTATTGTTTTGTTTTCTATTTCACTTAAGGTGGTTGGCTGAGTTAAATAAACAAGACTCTTCTTTAATGAGGTAGATTCCTCTTTATTGAGAGTCAACGTTCTATTTCTGGGAGCTCTGACCTTATCATTTGACGCTAAATTATTCATTAGTTCTAGTATATATCAGATTGTTGAAGCTCGTCAGAGCTGGACGTCAATACCGTATTTGCGAATCTCGCTGGCAAGGGTGTCGTATTTGTTCATTAAATCCCGTGGACTCATGGGGTGTGCCTCAATATCGATGGTTGAATCGTTGGTTAAATGAGTGAGGGTAATCATAGAATCCCAGTGACTATCATGAAAATCTGGTGAGACTACGCAAACATCAATATCACTATCTTTGTGAGCAGTCCCCTTGGCGTGAGATCCAAATACAATAAATTTTTCCACGGGGATTTTGGCATATTCAACCTGCTTGGCGAAAAGCTTGACTTGATTTAATACTGATTTACTTAACTTTGTTTTTTTAACCATAGAAGAAAGTCTCTGATAATTTTGATCCATTTGATGGTGAAAGCCCGAGTCGCTACTTTATAAAATTCATGTTTATAGTCTTCATAGCGAGCGTCGATATTAAATTTTGTGATATCTTTTAAATTATTAATTTGATCAACTGATAATTTTAATTTTAATTTTTTAGCTAATTTATATAGATCATGTATGGTGGGAGTGGAATCATCAAATTTTTCTACCAACAAAGCCTTTAGGTGTTTTTCCACAACTAACTGCCAGATAAAGAGTGACCAGGAGTATTTTTTTGCTGCAAAAAGAGCATCGGCAGTTTCCTGATCGTGACTAGCAGACTCAAGCCAGTATTTAATGATGTTGTCTTTGTCCATACCCGTAGTATATCAAATCAGAGCAAGCTGATTATTCCGATCTACCTGCCCGCAATGCTTTCAGCATAACTGATGCAGGCGGGTCGATTCAACGGAATATCACATACTGGGTATGTGATATTAATACCCAGAATCTCTAGCCAATTTAAATAACCCCACCTCTGGCAATTGATCTTCATTAACGCCATGTTTTCGCCCCCAGTCATCAATTGCTTGAAAAGATTCTCCTTTGAAATCTTCAAAAATTGACTGATCATCAAATGATTGCTCAATAAACCAGCCATACCAGTTATTCATAAATTTACTTGATTATGTATTTGGCGATATTGGCGTTGTGTTCTGCAAGGGTCTTGGCGTAATGGATCGTCCCAGTTTTATCGTGGAGGTAGAACCAATATGGAGAATCAGCGGGGTTGGTCGCCACGCGGATTGAGTCGAGGCCAGGGTTCCCGATGGGGGAGGGGGGCAGGCCGGAGTGGAGATAAGTATTGTAGGGGGAGGGGAGCTTGCGATCGAGCAGTGTCGTGGTGGGCCACCAATTACCACTTTTGCCTAGAAAATACTGTACCGTCGCATCCAGTTCGAGTGGCCAGCCCGCCGCCAGGCGTTTTAACAGAATCCCCGCCACGATCGGTTTTTCTTCTGCTCCCTTAGTCTCTCGCTCTACAAGTGATGCTAAAATCAAAGTTTTTTGATCAATATCTCCTACTTTTTTGGCAAAATTGGACTGCATGAGATCTACTAGTTCTTGTGCTGTGATATCCTCTTTCACAAAATAAGTATCTGGGAATAGACGCCCCTCTGGAGATACTAGATCTAAACCCGTAAGTTCTGCTATTTGTTCGAATCGATACCCCTCTGGAATGGTAATTTTTTTATCAACGGTCAAACCCTTGGTCAAAGTTTTGGCGAGAATCTTTGGCGTGAGTGAGGGCGAAATCTGGTAAATCCCTGCTTGGATCACTAATTTTTGTCGTCGCACGATGTAGCGAAAATACAGCGGAGAGCGCACTAATCCTGCTTCATGCAAGCTCTTCGCCACACTCTTAACGCTCTCTCCCTTTTTCACCTCAAATTCTTGGATACTTCCCCTTGTTGACACCGGCAGAGTCAACACACCACCATAAATACCCGCGACAACCAGTGCGAGTAAACTAAACTTCGCTAAACAACGCACGATGGTAGATTTTCGTTTTTTTATCATAGATAAAAATGCGACCGCATTTGCAGGTCACCTTGTCTGTTTTTTCCAGAGTTCTGCCACAGCCAACACACTGCCCTTTGGATAATAGCCAGGCCTGGATCGGTGCAATGACATTCTTTAACATACATATAGTCTACACTATTTTTTGTATTCTAGGTAATCTTCGAGAATTAGCCCTGCCGCATACAC
>Ga0075701_115_pt1 | contig 14138 bp, 13 predicted proteins | sample RifGroA2_FD_67732 | JGI IMG/M metagenome (GOLD analysis project Ga0075701, IMG submission 67732) | Microgenomates bacterium GW2011_GWA2_46_16
TTTGCATTTGCCATAAGTTTTTTAGCCTGATTCAAATCAAAGTCGTATTTTTTCACCGTATCGGTATAGGCCCATGAAGTTTTACTTATTGGTGAATATGCCCGCTCAAAGCCTACATCCGGTATGGCAAACCCCAGAGCCTGCCGGAATCCTTTTTCTCCAAGGACTGGGTCCTTGGTATTAAAATAGAGAGCAACAACCCGGTTATAATGAGGTTGGGCGGATACGGATGCGTTCTTCCATCCTTCAAATACCGTAGATGAAGAAATATCTTCAAGTACATCGATATCACCCAGTTGGAATCCTGTTACCGCAGCCGACTCCGTCCGGTAAAACCTATATTCGCGGTCCGGAGTTGACGAAGTATTAACGGATTCCAGATGTAAGTATTGCACTGCTTCTCCCTTGAGACGAATATTCTTTACTCGATACTGCCCAAAACCTTTAAGTCCGGACAGAAGTATGGGTTTAGCAACAAGAGTGAGAAAGGGCGCAAATGGTTCCTTAAGAGTCGCGCGAAGTGCGTATGGTGATATGACGGTAAACGTAACATCCCGGATATTGTAATTAATGTCGCCAGCCTTTACCCCAAGACCATTATGCCAACGTGCATTTTCCGCGATGGTAAAGACAAACGTACGGCCGGAATCGGTTGCTTCCCATTTCGTAGCAAGCGAAGACAAAGGTAATCCATCCTGACCAAGCCGAGTCAAACCACCGCTTATGAGTTCCTGAATACCAAAAGGGAGTATTGAAGGAGTTGCATCCCCCACAAGACCAACACGGAGAACCGGAGCAAATGGCTGGTAAGAAAATCTGGAAGTTATCTGATGGAATCCGATCATGCCGACAAGACCTAAGAAAAATCCTACTATCAAGGGAAATGTGTATTTACGTGAAAGCTCGCGGGTGACAAGTAAAAGAAACCGACTTTTTCGAAAGAAGATCATTATTGTATTATAAATGCACTTATCGATGTGATAAGAAATAGGACTGCAAGTATAATCGTCGCCACAAAAATTATGCGTTCTGCGCCACGCTTCGTGCGATATGTTTCTCCCCCGCCGAATGCGCTTCCCAAACCACCTTGGCTTGACTGGAGCAAAATAAGACTAATAAGCCCGATAGAAATAATGATTTGAACAAAAATGATAATAGTTTTCATAGTAACGATACTAGCAGTTTTGCAAGTTTGGTGCTGTCATGACGGATGAGGCTTCTCACGAGCGCATCGCTTTTGGATTTTGTCACGATTGTATCTCCTACAAGAGGTGCACGGTAAACCTTATAGGGATGTTTATCTATGAGATCATCAATGACAGGAACTTCGTGAGATTTAGCGTAGACTTTTAAAGCGCGCACAGGGATGTTCCCCGTATTAATAAGGACCGCGTCGATCCTTTTTCTTACGTAGCGCGAAAGCGCATGCATATGATCGGCAGCACTATATTGGTACGTTTGCCCGTATTTGGTCATGAGGTTAAGTATGTATACGATCGTAGCCCGGGTTTCCCCGAGAGCTTCGGGAATGCCGTCTACAAGGAGGTTTGGGATAAGGCTTGTGTAGAGGTCTCCCGGTCCCAGGACAATAAGGTTTGCCTGGCCAATTGCATCAATGGCCTCATTTGATGCATTCGCTTTCGGAGAGAGAAAAACGTCCCGTATTTTAAGGGTACCGTCGTGATTTGGTTCATCGATGAGGTGTTCTTCCGTAACGATGCTTCCGTCTTCGTAGCGCGCGGAGAGGTTTGTATCGGTATATGAGACCGGGATAACTTTGCCTTTGATACGAAGAACTTTCCGCGTCTGCCGTATTGCTTCTGCCTGGGATCCGAGGATATCTGAAAGAGCAGCAAAATAGAGGTTTCCGAATGTCATGCCGGCAATACCTGTCCCCTTTTCAAACCGGTACATAAAGAGTTTCCGCATAAGTCCGGCGTTTCCGTTTTCGTCAGAAAGTGCAACAAAACACTGGCGGATATCGCTTGTGGGAAGGAGTCCAAACTCATCACGGATTCTCTTATTACTGCCTCCGCTATCGGCCATGGTAACGATAGCAGAAAGATCAACCGGGTACTCTTTGAGGCCTTTAAGCGCGACAAACGTACCAGTTCCTCCTCCGATGCACACAACGCGCGGAAATTTATTCTTCATTGATGTTCCCTAAAACGGTGACCATGGCAGTAATGACCAGTGAAATGATAATCAGGGACCAAGTATAGCTTAGGTTGACCGGTGGGACAACAAATCCACCCCATGAAAGTCCCGGAAATGTCCAGGGTCCAAGCGTCACTTGGGGGACAAGAGCGGACCAAAGATAGAGAACAATGACATTCACAAACCACCCCAAAAGTCCGAGAGTAAGAATATTGACGGGTAATAGAATGAGAGCGATGAGTGGTTTAAGGAGCATCATCATGATCGCGAGAGTAAGTCCGGCGGATAACATACCCCAGAGGTTTCCCGAAATAGATAAGGCAGGGATCATAGCGCTTGTGAGCCAAAGGGCAAAGACATAGAAAACAACGGATCGAAGAAGTCGTTTCATGTATGTATTGATCGTAGCATTGTATGATACTGTTTGGCAAACCGGTGCGCTTCATCGCGAATATGCTGTACCAACTGAAGGGCAGCACTCGCCGGGGACAACCGTATGACACGAAATCCGTGGTTTTCGGGTACGATGATTTCCTCAAATCGCTTCGCAAGGCCAACAACCGGAACGGGCGCGTGTTTTGCAGCCGTCACCTGCCCCTTGCCTCCGTCTACAACAAGGAGATCGGGTTTTGGCCATTGGGCGTGGGTAAATCTCCGTTTTATCACTTCAGCCATCATGGCCGTGTCGTTGGGCTTTCCAGCGGTTTTTATACGGAATCTACGATATTGGTCCGTGTCCGGCTGCCCATCGGTAAAAACGACGAGAGAACCGGTTGACCAATTTCCGGCAAGAGTAGAAATATCTATGCACTCAATCCGGTGAAGTAACGGAAGGCCAAGTCGGGCGGAAAGGTCGGAAAGGCGGTCGCTTGATGTATCGACAAACATAGCCGGGTCAAAATTATGTGTGAGGAGCATATTCAATACATCCAGTTGTTTTTTAATTTCTCCTGCTTTCTCATAGGCCATACGGCGGGCACACTCTTGCATCTTTCTTTCAAGAATATTCCGTAACTGCCGTGTACGTCCGGACAATAGAAGAGAAATTTTTTTACAACTACTTCGGTACGCCGATGCGAGACTCTTTGTTGTTATGGCACTCGGACACGGATTGCAAAGCCCGATTTGCGTATAAAAACAAGGTCTTCCGTCCCGGCGTTTTTGTGTGCAATACGGAATAATTTTTCGGACAGACTGCATAAGACGTCGCGCCACTACGGCAGACTGAAACGGGCCGAATACGGCTCGGCGTGCATGATGTTCTAATTCTTTTTTACGCATGAAGAGTATTCGTGGTAATGGCTCATCGAAAGTAATTACAATATAAAGAGGACTTTTGTCATCGCGGGCTATTGCGTTGTATTTGGGAAGATGTTTCCTAATAAGTGTCGCCTCCAAAAGAAGAGCGTCAAGTTCACAGTCCGTAGGTATGGTTTTTATCGAAACTATTTGGGAAACCAGGAGGCTTGTTTTTTCTCCAACCGCGTTACTGCCAACAAAATATTGCCTGACCCGGTTGCGCAGGTTTTTTGCCTTGCCGACGTATATGATTTTCCCGTTTTTATCGGAATAGAGATAGACACCGGGCCTGGTCGTTATTTTTTGTGTGCTTTTTTTGAGAATGGTCGTACGACGATGATCCATAGGAGAACTCCCAGGCTTCCGATCATACCGGAAACGGAAAGATAAAGCCATGAGATTGGTTGAATATCAAACGAGTGTGTGAGCGTCCTCTCGCCGGCCGTGACGGTCATCGTCCCCTGGCCTTTGGCTGTCCCCTCGGGGACAGCCACGCTTACCGGAATCGTTAAGGTGGAATAGGGACCGATGGATTGGTCAGCTTTGGCAAGCGTGTAGTCAAGCGGTTCCGTACTGATGAGTATATCGACGCCTTCTGCGGCTATCCCACTGGTGTTTTCAACGGTAACCATGCCGGACGCGCGAAATCCGGCAGTCACCGTCTTGGGAAAATCGATGCGCGGGATGAGGCTGACTTGCTGGACAGGGCTTGCGGATTCCAGAAAGTCCACGGTCACGTCTTTCCCTTCCTTGCTGTTCTCCCGATAAAATCCGGCAGGAAGCGGCTGGGAGCTGGATTTACCGTGGATGGCAAACACGATGTGATTGAAGTCAAACACGTCAAAGTAATCCACGCCGCCGGTCGTATTGCCCCACGTAGGATCAACAGGGATCCACACTCCCGACTCCCGATCATAGTATTCGGGCCAGGCATGAAGGACATCGGTGACGAGCGATAGTGGTCGAAGTTTGGCGTTGGTGGTATGGGCGTATCCCACTGACTCCCGTGCCGGTATGCCGGCAGCCCTGGCGATAGCGATAAACAGATCGGTAAACTCCATACAAATGGCGCTTTTCGGAGTTTTGAGCGCCTCAATGGCCCCTTTGCGTTTTGGCGTGGTTTTGACGCGCTCGTAGTCATAGCTCAACGTTGATACGACGTAGTCATAGATTGCTTTGGGAGTTGTGTAGGTAGCGGCAAGTGTTTTGATGGCCGGATCGTCAGCTTCCCAGTACGGCAATGGCTTGAGGTATTGGGCAATTTCCCCTTCATCCAATTTCTTCTGCGTTTCGTTCGGGGATAACGATATCGTTACGGAAACAACAGCTTCTATCGATAATTTCTGTCCGCCTTTCAGGCTGTATCGCGCAAGCCAGTTGCCGTCGTCGTCACGGGCGACCCCGATAGGTTTTGGGTTCAGAGCATCGATCGATACTTGTTGGAAAGCAGTATCAGGCGGGAGAGCAATTTCTTGAGTGACCGTGGTGACCCCGGGATTCTCCAGGTAATATCGGAGGGTAAATTTGGCATACTGGCGCTCTCCATACGCCGCGCTTATGCCCCCACGGGTCATCTGCCGGCGATTCCATTGTTTGCCGTCGGCGGGCGGTGGTTTAAGGTAGCTCATGGAGCCAAACGTCGGCGGGGTCGCAATGGTCACGTTGTAGTTTCCCAAATCCGCGTCCCCGGTGATCCCAGGGATATTTACCTCCCAGATGCTGCCGTTTTTGGCGGCGATATCGAGGTTTTCGTAGCGGAGCGTAAATTGTGTTTGTTTTCCAAGCCCTACAACCTGTTTGTTAAACGTAAGAAGGATCTCTGTTTTTCCGTCATTTTGGGTGATTTTTGGTGTAATGGTGCCGCCATCATCGCGGGCGATGATATTTCTGACGCCCAGCGTATCAAGGAGAATGGTGTATTGTTTGGGGTACAGGTTCGTTTGCCGGTTCACAAGAGCAACCGTCTGGGTGACGATGGTCACTCCCGTCGGGGCGATGGCGTAGGAAACGTCGTAGTTGGCCGTAAACTCACCGGCCGCGGCCACAGGTTGCGCTGCAACAAAGTGACAAAGTAACAAAGTAACTAAGTAACAAATTTTTTTCACCACTGGATTATTGTAGTATCTTTCGGAGGAATTGTCCTGTGTAGGATTCCTTTACCTTTGATATCTCCCGTGGGGTTCCGGAAGCAATAATTTTTCCCCCGGCATCTCCGCCTTCCGGACCCAGGTCGATTATCCAATCGGCATTTTTGATTATATCGAGGTTGTGCTCGATGACGACCACGGTGTTTCCCGTAGATGTCAATCGATGCAGGACGGTAAGTAATTTCTGTAAATCAGCAAAGTGAAGCCCTGTGGTCGGTTCGTCTAATATGTAGACGGTCTTACCGGTTGCCCTCCGGGAGAGTTCACTTGCCAGTTTTACCCGTTGGGCTTCGCCGCCGGATAACGTCGGAGCCGGTTGCCCAAGTCGTATGTAGGAGAGGCCTACATCGACAATTGTTTGAAACTTACTGGCGAGCGCCGGATGATGACGGAATAACGCTAAGCCTTCCTCAACGGTCATTGCAAGTACGTCTGCAATGGATTTGCCGTGAAAGGTTACTTCGAGAGTCTCCTGGTTATACCGTGACGCATGACATACTTCACAGGTGACGTAAACGTCTGAGAGAAATTGCATCTCAATTTTTTTCTGTCCCTCCCCTTCACACGCCTCACAGCGTCCTCCCTTTACATTAAAGGAAAATCTTCCGGGTTTATACCCGCGTAGACGCGATTCGGATAGAGTCGCAAAGAGTTCCCGGATATACGTAAATGCACCCGTATACGTCGCAGGATTACTCCGTGGAGTCCTGCCGATGGGTGATTGATCAATAAGAATTGCTTTATCGATTTTTTCCAAACCGTCGAGTTTCCCGTGATTACCTATTTCCATGCGGCTAAGCGGGTTAAAATGGTTAATTATTGCCGGGTAAAGTGTTTCTACGATAAGACTTGACTTGCCGCTGCCGGAAACACCGGTTATGCAGATGAATTTACCCAGAGGAAAGGAAATATCAATATTTTTTAGGTTATTATGTTTCGCTCCATGAATTGTCATTGCGAGGAGTGAGTCATCAAGCGGCGAAGCAATCTCTCTCTTAATAGCCCGTTTCCCCGTCAGAAATTTTCCGGTGAGAGAATGCGGATTATTTTTGATGTGGGAAATCGTTCCTTCTGCCACAACGGTTCCCCCGTGTTCACCGGCGCCGGGACCGAAATCTACAATCCAATCTGATTCCTCCATAGTCTCGCGGTCATGCTCGACGACGATGATGGTATTTCCGAGGTCACGCAGTTTTTTAAGGGTCGCGATAAGTTTTTTGTTGTCCCGTTGGTGGAGCCCTATGGATGGTTCGTCAAGGACATACAGGACTCCGGAGAGCCCGGAGCCTATTTGAGAAGCCAAACGAATACGCTGTGCTTCTCCGCCGGAGAGGGTGGTGGCGGTTCTTGCCAGTGTAAGATACGTAAGACCCACGGAAATCAAAAATTGCAGGCGTGCCGCAATTTCTTTAAGGATAGGGGTAGCGATCGTGCGGTCGTTTGAAGAAGTGAGTGTCTCTCCCAGTTTTGTAATCCACGCATGGCAAGCTTCTACAGACATGGCAGTAACTTCGGAAACGGATAGCTCGCCCACCGTCACGGTCAGTGCTTCCTTTTTGAGCCGTGTGCCGGAGCAATCCTGACAGACTTCTTCCCGCATATACTTTTTGATTTCATCACGGACAAAATCTGATTGCGATTCACTGTAGCGGCGTTTCAGTTCGTTTACCACTCCGGGATAGCTTTCGGAGATTGCCGTCTCTTCCCCAAACCGATTTTTCCCCCGGACGAGGTAATTTTTCTCGCCCGTACCATAAAGAAGGGCGTCACGCTGTAGCTTTGTCATGCGCCCAAGTGGCGCACGGAGGTCAATGCCGTGCTCACGGACAACAGTCGTTACCACCCGCGAAAACCAGGTATCGTGGAAAAACATTTTGGCAAACGGTAAAATGCCGCCTTCGGATATGGAGAGGTTGGGGTTGATGACCCGATCGGGATCTACAGAAAGAATTTTTCCAAGACCCGTGCAGGTAGGGCAGGCCCCATGCGGAGAGTTAAACGAAAATGACCGTGGTTCGATCTCCGGCATGGATATGCCGCATACCGGACAACTTAATGCCTCCGAGTAAAGGGTGCCATGGGTCTCTTTGGGCTTGTCCGGCAAATCAAATCCTTTATCCCGTATTTGGGCAACTATGACATATCCTTGGGAAAGGGTAAGCGCCTGCTCGACGCTATCGGCAATGCGAGAGCGGATAGCTGGCAGCGATTTCCTCTCCAGAATTAATTTGTCAATCACCACATCAATCGTGTGTTTGTTCGTTTTAATGAGGATCATATCTTCATCAAGTCCGATGAAGTGGCCATCCACTCGTATCATCCGATAGCCTTTGGCACGGATGTTTTCCATGAGTCCGGTAAATTCTCCCTTTCGGTCGCGCACTACGGGCGCGAGGATCGCGCACTTAAATAATTTTTTTCCTTCGTTGGCGAGAACGGCGGCAGCTGCCTCAAAAATCATCGTGACGATCTGGGCTTTATCAAGCTTCGTTACCTCTCTGCCGCAATTTGGACAATGCGGATGCCCGATACGGGCATAGAGAAGCCGGAGATAATCATAGATTTCCGTTACCGTGCCGACGGTGGAACGGGGGTTGTGGGATGTAGATTTTTGATCAATGGAGATAGCAGGAGAAAGTCCCACAATTGAATCCACGTCGGGTTTATCCATGATGCCTAAAAATTGGCGGGCGTAGGAGGAGAGGCTTTCCACATAGCGCCGTTGTCCCTCGGCATAGATCGTATCAAAAGCCAGCGAGCTTTTCCCCGACCCCGAAAGCCCAGTAAACACAATGAGCTTATTTTTCGGAAGCTCGACCGTGATATTTTTGAGATTATGCTGCCGTGCACCTTTAATAATAAGTTTATCCATATCAAAAACGACCACCGATACGTCCGTGGCGTATAAAGTATACCATGATTAAGTCCTCCAATATTGTGAGGTACACCTGGCAGGTGGACTAGATTGGCACCTATTCTTCTGTGTCAAATGTGTGTCAAATGCCATATGTCTTACATTTTTCATTTTTGGGTGTATTCAATTTGGTTTGAGCTAATAAGGAGAGGTGTCAAGCTAGATCACCTGGCAGGTGGACAAGCAATAAGCTCTGATTGTCAAATTAACGCTCTCATGTTATCTTAAACTATTATGACTACTCTCACCCATATTGCGGTCGGCTACCTACTCGCGGATACGCTTGTACGCAGTGGGCTCGTGCCGACAGAAATGTTGCCGCATGTCTATGCCGCTAGCATCATTTTTGCCAATCTTCCAGACCTCGATGCGGTTGTTTTAGGCAAAATCTATGATCACCGTACTAAATCGCCGCTGCATTACCCTTTTACCTGGTGGGTGATCTTCGTAACAGCTACGGTTTTGGCCCTGGCAACCAACCAAAATTGGTGGCTGCTGTATATTGGCTTGGGGGTAATCTCGATCGTTATCCACTTCTTAATGGATACAGTAGCGGTCACCGGCGGCATTTGTTGGCTGGCGCCTTTTTACTACAATGAATACAGCTTTATTCCCTTTACTAAAGCCACCTTCACCGAAGTCAGCCCCAAATATCTTAAAAAGATGCTAGTGCGTTACCTCAAACATCCGGTGATGTGGCTCGAAGTCATGATTTGGATTAGTGCTTTCTGGACGGCTAGACACGCAACAATCTATGCCGGAGCTCTCGAAAAGTTTTAAATCCCCACGTGATGCACACCAAGAAACTGCAGCCAATCAAATGTCCACCTGGCAGGTGGATTAGATTGGCACCTATTCTTCTGCATCAACTGAAATCTGTTCTATTGTATCCCGGAGCTTTGCCGCTGTTTCAAAGTCCAGGTCGCGGCTGGCGCGGCGCATTTGGCGGGTGAGATTGGCTACCAGCTTCTTTTTATCCTGTGGCGTCATAGATTCAAGGTCCAAAGGCTTCTCTTCCTTTTCTTCTTTTTCTACCATCCGGTCACGTATTGGTTTGGAGATACTCTCCGGGGTAATACCATGGGTTTTGTTAAAGGCAAGCTGGGACTTCCTGCGGCGGGCTACCTCTTCAATGGCTGCCTTCATGGAATCCGTCACACGGTCGGCATACATAATGACTTCCCCGGATACATGCCTCGATGCTCTCCCCATAGTTTGGATGAGACTTGTCCGGCTTCGGAGAAATCCTTCTTTATCAGCATCAAGAATCGCAACAAGGGATACTTCCGGAAGATCCAATCCTTCACGGAGAAGATTGACGCCGATGACGACATCATAAACACCGCGCCGTAAGTCAGCGAGAATGTCGCTTCTCTCGAAGGTCTGTACATCGGAATGTAAATAGTGCACTTTCATGTTGTCTTTCTCCAGAAACGAGGAGAGATCCTCTGCCATTCGTTTTGTCAGTGTAGTAACCAATACGCGCTGTTTCTTTTCGACTCTTATTTTGATTTCACGGGTAAGATCATCAATTTGCCCCACAATAGGCCGTACTGTCACTACCGGGTCGACAAGTCCCGTAGGCCGGACGAGTTGCTCTACGACTATCCCGGACCGACTAAGTTCCCAATCATTAGGAGTAGCGGATACATAGATGGTTTGCGGCATGAGCCGCTCAAATTCTTCAAATCGCAAGGGGCGATTGTCAATTGATGCCGGAAGGCGGAAGCCAAAATCAATAAGAGTTTGTTTGCGACTTCGGTCGCCGTTATACATACCGCGGATCTGGGGGATGCTCTGGTGCGACTCGTCGATAAACAGAAGCCAATCGTTTTTTACCGTTTCGTCAAAGTAGTCCAACAGCGTATACGGCGGATCCCCCGGGTTTCTCCCGTCAAAATACCGGGAATAATTTTCTATACCATTCACATACCCCAATTCCTGTATCATTTCGAGGTCATGCGTCACTCGTTGTTTGAGACGTTGTTCTTCCAGAAGCTTCCCTTGCGTTTTAAATGATACAACTTGTTTAGCCATATCTTCCCGGATTTTTGCAAATACATCTTTGTATGTCTGGGGATCCGTCATATAGTGTTTGGCCGGATAAATCATTACTGCTGGTAGTGTTTCGACGGTTTTACCCGTCAACGGATCAAATTTAACTAATTGGACTAATTTATCTAATTTGAGAATCATCCGAAGCCCCATATTTTCATATGCGGGAAACAAATCAATCGTATCCCCCCGTACCCGGAATGTACCCCGGGTAAATCCGTAATTATTTCGCTCATACTGAAGGGCAACGAGACGTTTGAGAATACTTTCCCGGGTAATTTTGACTCCTGGAGCAAGTTCAAGGACGAAATGTCCGTACTCCTTGGGACTGCCGATGTTATAAATGCAGGAGACAGAGGCTACAACGATTGTGTCCCGCCGTGATAGGATATTAGCGGTTGCCGCGAGCCGAAGTTTATCTATCTCTTCGTTAATCTGCGTTTCTTTCTCAATATATGTATCCGTCTGCGGGATGTAGGCCTCCGGTTGATAGTAATCGTAGTAGGAAACAAAGTATGAAACCGCGTTACTTGGGAAAAAATCCCGGAATTCCTGATAAAGCTGACCAGCTAATGTTTTATTGTGCGAGATTATGAGCGCCGGCCGCTGCAACTTTTCGATGACGCTCGCCATAGTGAAGGTTTTACCGCTTCCGGTGACCCCTAACAACACCTGTTCTTTGCTTCCTTTTTTGAGGTTAGTGACAAGTGTTTCTATTGCCTGAGGTTGATCGCCACTTGGTCGATAATCGGTTTTTAGTTGGAACATGATAGGGTTTGATTCATAAAAATACTCTTGACACTTCGGGTTAATTTTGTAATAGTATACACAATATGCCGGCGATCCTCTATCCCAGAGAACGACAGCTTCTTGATTTTATCACGCAGTTCATCCAGCGCTATGGGTATGCTCCGACACTGAAAGAGATCGGTGATTCCATGGGAATGAGCTCTCCTGCGACGGTTCATGAGCACATTGACCGCCTGCGGATCAAAGGTTTTATCAAAAAGCTCGACGGTACGGCCAGAGGCTTGGAAGTCATCAAAGATACCTACCGCTCGGTAAGCGGGGGGAATGAAGGCTCTATCGAGCTTCCGGTATTAGGTTTTATCGCCGCAGGAAGCCCTTTGGAGCCGTATACAGACCCCAATTACTACGTATCCGTCGCCCCTTCAATGGTATCTGCCGGCAAACCGCACTATATCCTGCAGGTGAAAGGAAGCTCTATGATTGATGACGGCATATTAGACGGAGATTTTGTCGTTATAGAGCATCAGCAGGATGCTAAAAACGGTGATATCGTCGTGGCACTTCTTCCTAATGGTCTTGCAACGCTCAAGCGGGTGTTTTTTGAAAAGGATCGCATCAAGCTCATGCCGGCAAATTCCCAAATGTCCCCTATTTTTGCTACACACGTCAAGATCCAGGGGCGCTGTGTGGGACTCATCCGGAAGTATCATGCCTGACGCGTTTGTGCTGGATGTATTCGTAAATTACGGGTACCACTGACAATACAATAATGGCAAGCACCGCGTAGTGAAAATTCTCCTGCACCCAGGGGATATTGCCAAAAAAGTAGCCCAGTAAGGTAAATATCGATACCCAAAGGAGGCCGCCCAGCACGTTATAGGCGATAAACTTTTTGTAGTCCATCGTGCCCACACCTGCGACAAACGGAGCAAACGTGCGCACAATCGGCACAAAACGGGCGAGAATGATGGTTTTGCCGCCGTACTTTTTGTAAAACTTCTCGGTTTTGTCGATATGTTCCTGGTTAATGAACGTAATGCGCGGATTGTCGACGATCTTTTTCCCAAAAAAATGCCCTATCCAATAGTTGACGGTGTCGCCGATAATTGCCGCGATCGTAAGCAAAGTCACCAAGATGCCTATGTGAAGCGATCCTAAAGACGCGATGGCCCCTGCGGCAAACAGGAGCGAGTCGCCCGGGAGAAACGGGGTAACCACAAGACCGGTCTCGGCAAATACGATTACGAAGAGGATGGCATACGTGAGCGTTCCGTACGTGCTGACAATTTGGCTTAAATAGTCATCCAGATGTAAAATAAGATCCATGGGAGCATTATATATTGTATCTACGCCCATCGGCAATCTGGAGGATATCACCATCCGTGCCCTCAAAACCCTATTTTCCGTGGACATCATCGCTTGTGAAGATACGAGAAGAACAGGAATACTCCTTCGACAAGTTAAAAAATACATTGACAATCTTACCGCGACCGCTACAAGATTATCAATGGTACGGTTTGATGATCGTACGGAGAATCAAAAGACTCCGTGGCTCGTTGAACAATTGTTGCAAGGAAAAAAAGTCGCGTTGGTTTCCGACGCCGGCACACCGCTTATTTCCGATCCCGGATATAGACTAGTACGTGAAGCAATCAAGCGGGGCATTACGGTTGTAAGTATCCCCGGCCCGACTGCCGCAATTGCCGCGCTCACCGTATCCGGCCTCCCAACCAACCACTTTATGTTCATGGGCTACCCGCCGGAGAAACAATCCCGCCGCACCAAACTTTTTCAAACGCTTCCAAAAGACACAACCATCATCTTCTACTGCGCACCTCACAAACTCCAACAAACCCTTGGAGATATGCAATCCGTCTTCGGTGACATCCCCATCGTCATCGCCCGGGAGCTTACGAAGATTCACGAGGAAGTGTGGAGAGGAAAATTATCAGAAGCAATCAATTATTATTCAAACCCCCAGGGAGAGTTCGTTTTCCTTCTACAACTACCCTAAAGGGTTAACCCACAAGGTAAAGAATTGAGTTGTAGGAGATAAATCTTTTTCCGGCCAAGGATCACCCTGTCTATATGCTTTAACAAGGATATCGTGCTCCGGTCCAAATTTAGTCTCGGTTTTGTCATGAAGATCAGCAACGAATTTTGCCGAGTCACCTGGACGTGACCCCTGATATAAAATACTATCCCCACATGTCCTACATTTAAATAGTGCAGCTTTTAATCCCCTTTCAAGATTCAATCCTTCGTATTGAATAGTCATACTCCTCCCTCTCCCAAACAATAACTTAGTATTCTTCAAGCGTACTCGTATCCCCTACGGTCAGACCCATTTCTTTGGCTTTCAAGATTCGGCGCATGATTTTGCCGGACTGGGTTTTGGTAAGTCTATCCAGCATACTACACAAAGCGCTTACCCAAAGTGAAACTCGTACACTTCCGAAGTGTACTAGCTTTGCACATCGGGTTATTCAAAGGTAAGATGCTTTATCTCTTGAAGACGTTTTCCATAATCAATCTGATCTTTGATAAATTCGAGATATTTTTGAGAATTACGAAAATTTTCTAAAATAGGCTGCGGGTTTACAAACGGGGAACTTTTGTCGTTTATATAGCTTTGTAGGGATGACCATGGGAAAGTTAAAAAATCGTTATCTCGAACCACTGCGGACATAAGCGGGTTCAAATGAATATAGCGAGAAACATGCAACAGTTGCTCATTGCTACTGATGTGAACTGCCTTAAATGCACCTTGAAATAGAGGACCGACTCTTTGATGTTTTGTATTATAGTAGCGTGTA
>Ga0075701_120_pt1 | contig 13453 bp, 21 predicted proteins | sample RifGroA2_FD_67732 | JGI IMG/M metagenome (GOLD analysis project Ga0075701, IMG submission 67732) | Microgenomates bacterium GW2011_GWA2_46_16
GAGAAGGTAGACAAAAATCAATTAAAATTACAACTTGAGTTACTGAAGCTTTAGCTAAATATGTGTGGTGCCACGGGCGTAAGCCCGTGGGGATCCACACTAGGTGGATATGCCTACTTCAAAAAAGCCAAAACCCAATAAGTTATTTATTGCTCTTGGATTTACATTGTTCCTCTTTGGGGGAGCTTTACTGCTCAAGCTTTCCTGGGAACCCATCAAGCTCGAAACACGCTATGCTATCTCCCGCAAGAGTGATACTCCCCGCCCCACTCTTGTCCCCCTTAACACCGACTTTAGCCTCGTCATCGAGAAAATTGGCGCCATTGCCCCCATTGTCCAGGATGTCAGTCCTACCAATAGTGGGGAGTATCAACGGGCCTTGACCCGTGGGGTGGCCCACGCCAAAGGAACCGGCCTGCCGGGGCAAGGGACTAATGTCTTTCTCTTTGCCCATAGCTCCGCCAACCCACTCGACGCTTCCCGCTTTAACTCCGTTTTTTATCTCGTGCATCACCTCGAGCCTGGCGACGAAATTCAAGTTTGGTATCAAGGTCAAGAGTACGTTTACGCCGTGACGGAGAAAAAAATTGTTGATCCCAGCAATATCCAATATCTGACTACGACCGGCAGTACCGAAACTTTGACCCTTATGACCTGCTGGCCGCCAGGCACCACACTCAAGCGTCTAGTTGTGGTTGCCAAACCACTCTGAATAGTATTTTTGGTCTACGGCAAATAGCGTACAATACTAGGTATGGAATCAAATTTAAAGCAAAGATTCTATAGTACATATAACAAGATTCCTCTAGGAGTTCGTGATGAGCCCATTTTGGTAATAGAAGACGATTCTATCTCCTGGAGAATAGCTCGGATAGAAATCGATACAGAAACCCAGTTATCCAAAATTATTCTAAAAAAATTAGATGCTCTCAAATTGATATGAATAAACAACCACCAATAAACACTATTACCGATGCAGATATCAGAAAACTTGTTGTTGCCAGGCTTAGGTTACTTTCCAGAAATCGAAAAATATCCATTGGTTCAAGCGGAGAATATAGTGTAGATGAGCTTATTGACAGGGTACAAAACAATGACTCTATAGGCAAAAAGATCGTCGAGATTCAACTTCAGTATCTTCAATCCTTAAAGGAAGGTGTTCTACTTGGAGAGTAATCGCAATGCTTATTACGCGACCCAATCACGATATAACAACTAATTATCTTTTTTATTGGAGTACTTTACTCATCGAACAAGCAAAAAAGAGTGGTAAAGTTGTCACTGATTTAAACCAAAAAAGAGCCAATGCAAAAGAATTTGCCTCTGTCGTGAAAAAAACCAGACCAGCAATGATCGTCCTTAATGGTCATGGTGATCACTCTACAGTCACAGGGTATGATAACGAACCTTTAGTCACAAAGAATGATAATCCGGAAATACTTGCAGGCACCGTTGTTTTTGCACGTGCTTGTCAATCAGCATTAGAACTTGGGGAAGAAGCAGTCAAACGAGGCTGCAAAGCATATATTGGGTACAATGACGACTTTGTGTTTGTCACAGAAGACGGAAAAGAAACGCACCCGTTACAAGATTCGACGGCTAAACTTTTTATTGAACCTTCTAATCATGTTGTTATCTCTCTTCTCAAGGGTCATTCTCCATCTGAGGCAAATTCACGCTCTCGAGCAATGTGTCTAAAAACTATACAAAAACTTATGTCCAGTTCTGCTAGTCAAGACGATTCAGAACTCGTTCCCAATTTGGCATGGAATTATGCACATCAAGTTTGTTTAGAAAAGTAAATAATTTATGCCACAAAACGCACACGCCTCGCCGGTTTGGGTGAGGAATCTCTTCTTCTGGTCCGGGATCATCGCCACCGTCTGTTACCGTGCCATCGTCGTCCTCAATCATTACTCTGGCAAGATTGCCCTTGCGGCTTGGTACATCGGCACCGTTGGTTTTATTCTTTATTTCTGGCATCGCTATGCCGTTTCAGAAAAGAGAGTTGAACTTATCAAACAGCACGACCTCATCAACGCGGTCAAACAAACCAATCTCTCCCAACCCCAGATCGAAGCCAACGAGTATATTCTGACCACCCTACTCTCTACCAAAGAAAAATGGAATTATATCGTCATCTTCGTCACTTCATTTCTAGCCTTGATCATTGGAATCTATCTAGACTTCTTCCGTTAATTGTGACCATAATAGAGTCATGTCCATTACTGCCAAGTTCCGCCATTGGTTTACCCCCCATCACACCAACAATTTCCGGGCACGTCTCCTCCACAACTCCGGTATTTTTGCGATTATCGGCATTGTCGTTGTAGGCAATGTCTTTCTCCGCCTTTTAGATAGTACTAACCTCCATATCCTCGGCTTTACTTCCTCGGTCACGATTGACGAGGTCGTGCGCGCCACCAACGAAGAACGGGTGGCCCAAGGCCTCAAATCCCTCTCCTACAACGAGCGTTTGGCCGACGCCGCCCGCCGTAAGGCCGCCAATATGTTTGCCGAAAACTACTGGGCCCACAACTCCCCGAGCGGCAAATCTCCCTGGGTTTGGTTTAAAGAGGCCGGTTACAGTTATGTCTACGCCGGGGAAAATCTGGCCAAAGACTTTGGTGACACCAGTCGGATGATGTCTGCCTGGATGGCCTCGCCCACTCACAAAGACAACATCGTTAATCCTAAATATACCGAGATCGGGCTCGCCGTCGTCCCAGGAACTATTCAAGGTCAAGAAACGGTCCTGGTCGTCCAGTTGTTTGGTGCGAGCCAGGGTGGAGCCGTCCCCCAAGTAGCTTCTGCCGCCATCGCCCCCGCCCCGGTAGCAATCGCCCAGGTTCAAACTACGTCTGTTCCCTCGCCAACCCAACCTCTGCTCATCGAGAGCGAAAGCTCCCGAGAAATGTCTCCAGATGCAAAGCAATCTGGGAGACCCCGTTACAATCAATTCAACTTGACTCGTGCATTGAACCTGGGCACCACCGCACTTTTTATCCTGGCCCTCGTACTCGATCTCCTAATTGCAGAGTCTCGGGTGTTGACCCGCCGGGTCGGGAACAACTGGGCCCACATTATCTTCATAAACTTTATCTTGTTGGCGACCACGATCGTCAATGCGGGGAAGATCCTATGATCCGCCACGCCAGCGACTATAGCTTTCTTGCCATCTTAGCCGTTATCTATATTGTTTCGATTTTCCGCTACCAGTCTACTCCGCAATATCTCCTCTTCGCGACCATTATTTTTGCGGTTTTGTATTTTATCTGGGGGATTTTTCACCACGTCAGAACCGGGTCTTTTCACGCCAAGATTGTGTTAGAATATCTGCTGGTAGCCCTTCTGGGGCTAGCCCTTGTTAGCACACTATTGATCTAGGAGGTTGGGTATGAAGGGTGTCATCTTAGCTGGTGGAAAAGGGACAAGACTTTATCCACTCACCTACGCGACCAACAAACATTTACTCCCGGTTTACGATCAACCCATGGTTTACTATCCCATCCAGACTTTGGTGAATGCAGGAATTACCGAAGTTTTGATCGTCACGGGAGAATCTCACGCGGGAGATTTTATTAATGTGATTAAAAATGGCAAGGAGCTAGGCTTGACTCATGTCGAATATGCCTATCAAGAAGGGGGTTCATCCGGCATTTCCGATGCTATCAAATATGCGCAGGATTTTGCTGATGGGGGATCAATCGCCGTAATTTTGGGTGATAATACGACCGATGCTAACATTAAAGAAGCTGTTGCTGACTTTACAATCGGCGCCAAAGTGTTTCTCAAAGAAGTTCCCGACCCAGAGCGTTTTGGTATCCCTCGCTTCAACGCAACAAACAAAGACATTATCGACGAAATTTTGGAAAAACCAGAGAACCCCCCGTCCAATCTAGCCGTTACGGGACTCTACCTCTATGACAATACTGTTTTTGATAAAATTCATGCTCTTACCCCATCTGCTCGTGGTGAGCTCGAAGTGACCGATCTCAACAACGCCTACATTAAAGAAGGAAAATTAAAGTGGGCCAAACTTGATGGTTTCTGGTCCGATGCTGGGACTTTTGATTCGCTATTTCGTAGTAATAGCTACTGGGCGGATAAAAAGAATGCAGCCGCTAGCTGATCTCCTTCGCCCCACGTCACTCCAAAATTTTATCGGTCAAACTCACTTGGTAGGAGAGGGAGCCCCGCTTCGCGTTGCTATCGAAACCGGATCCGTCCACTCCATGATTTTCTGGGGGCCTCCGGGATGTGGTAAAACCACCCTCGCCAAGATTATTGCTACCTCGCTTGACGCTGATTTCCACTATCTATCCGCCGTATCTGCAAAGAAAGATGATATTAAAAAGATTGTTGAATCCGTCTACTTAGAGGTTGATCCTCTAAGTCATAAAACAAAAAGAAAAATTCTCTTTCTCGATGAGATTCACCGCTTCAACAAAGCTCAACAGGACTATCTCTTACCCTACGTAGAGAATGGAGTCTTGACTTTGATTGGTGCCACGACCGAGAACCCCAGTTTCGAGGTTATTGGTCCACTCCAGTCTCGTTGCCAGGTCTACGTCCTCAAAGGTTTGACCGTCGAAGATCTTCAAAAAATTATTGGGCAAGGTGCTAGAACTCTCAAGGTCAAAGTAGACAAGACTGCCTCCGAATTTTTAGCTACCTTCGCCAACGGTGACGGACGCAAAGCATTAAACATCTTAGAGACTACCTCATCACTCTACAAAACAATCTCCCTAGAGAACCTAAAGTCCACACTACGCTCACCATATCTACGTTATGACCAGGCTGGAGACGAGCACTACGACACAATTTCTGCTTTTATCAAATCGCTGCGTGCCAGCCAAGTGGATGCCGCCATATACTACTTGGCTCGGATGGTCGCCTCCGGGGAGGATCCCCTCTTTATAGCCCGACGAATGGTTATTTTTGCCAGTGAAGACATCGGGGCAGCCGTCCCGACCGCCCTTGTTGTTGCAAATGCGGTCTTTCGCGCCGTCGAGACGATCGGCTATCCAGAATGTGGGATCAATCTAGCCCACGGCGTAGTCTATCTTTGTCAGTGTCAGAAGAACCGCTCTGCCTATGACGCCTTCCGTAGTGCCCAGGAAGATGTCTCTACTTACGGCAATCTCGAGATCCCCTTAAAACTTCGCAACGCTCCCACCAAGTTGATGAAAGAACTAGACTACGGCAAGGGGTATAGTCGCTACGACTCGCAGTCCTACCTCCCCGACAAATTACGAGGACATTCTTACTTTAATTCGCCAAATTTGGCTAATTTGCCAAATAAGCCTAATAATAAAGAATATGCTAAATAACGACTGGTTCCATGCCCCAGGATACAAAAATCTACTGGTCTACAAGCTGTCCAAACTAATCTTCGATCTCAATAGTGAATTTTGTGACCTATTCATCGATAAACGTTCTCGTACGCATGATCAAATGATTCAAGCCGCCAGATCAAGCAAGCAAAATATTGTGGAGGGATCACTGGAGAAAAGTCTTAAATCATATATCAAGCTAGTAGGAGTATCTCGCGCCTCTTTTGAGGAGCTGGTTGAGGACTATCACGATTATTTACGTTTAAACAAGTTAGTTCTCTGGGAGAAAACAGAGCCACGAGTTGGCCAAATCCGCGCCATTCGATTCGCCGATTCAGATTTAAGTAATTGGCCTAATTGGGCTAATTCGCCAAATTTGGCTAAGAAGCCAGAAGAATTTGCCAATTTGCAAATTACTCTCATCAAAATGGAATGCTATCTTCTGGACAAATTGCTCCGCACTCTCGAAGAAAAGTTTATTCACGAAGGCGGATATACTGAAAATTTATTTAAGAAACGACTATCGTACAGGAACAACAATGGTTATTAAACTCACTAGCTAACTGTACTCATCTTATGATCAATATAAGCAAATTATATTCGAACAAGTTATTTCTCTCAATTGAGATGTTTATTCTTATGGTCATTCCCTTGTCTCTCATCTATCTCTACCCACCCATTATTCACGCTCGATTAGGGGTCATGTCTGCTGGACTCTTCTATGTTTACTTGGTTGCCAAGCTACTCCACATTACCCCATCGTCCACGGGCCTTACTACTGTCAACTTCTACCCTGCCATCAAAAGTCTGTGCCTCCCAACCTCTCTCTTCATCGCAACTATTTTGCTCGCTTATCACTTTGTCCCATCCACTTTAATTACCACTGCCGTTCAGCAAGAAATCGCGCATCAAGGGATCTTTTTCTCTCTCCTGGGTTACCTATTCATCTCGGCGCCAGTACAAGAAATTGTGATGCGCACGTTTCTAATTCCTCGTCTTGAACACGTTTCCAATAATCGCTATTTTCTGATCATTTTCACCACTCTCATTTTCGGTACTATCCACATCCCACTCAATAACTATTGGCTTACCATCAGTTCTTATCTTCTTGGAATTCTCTGGGCACACAATTTTATCAATTTTCGCAACTTTTTTGCACTATGGTTATCGCATGCCACGATCGGCAGCATCTTTATTTATTTTCTAGGTAGTATCTAATTATGCCGCAAAAAATCATTCTCGTCCGCCATGCGTGAGCACAACATGGGAATCTTTGAAGGTTGGCAGTGGGAAACTGAACCAGACCCCATTAAACAACAACTTTGGGAAGAGTTGCTCAAAGCTCGTGCCGCCGGAGATGTTCATTGGAAAGCGAAAAACAGTGAGTCCTTGGCCGAATTTACAACCCGCGTCCACAGTTTTACTCAAATGTTGGCCCAAAAACACGCTGGGGAGACAATAATTATCGTAACTCATGGCGGAACCATCAACCGTCTCATGGAAATCTACGGTCTCAAAAAAATTACCGAATATATTAGCTACAACAACACTTCCCTCACCATCCTCACCAAAAACGGAGTTGATTACCAACTGGGACTCCACAACGATATCTCTCATTTATGAAATCTTTGACAGACTTCGCCAAGCCTACAAATCCTACGGCTCGATCGCCCTTTGGCACTTTCTCGACAACCACTAACTTGGTACAATTCATAATCTATGTCCAAATATTTTATCTTCTGGCTTGAAGTCTTGCTTATCTTGGTTATCCCCATTCTCCTCTTTAGTGTTAATTCTTATTTCTTTGCATTGCGCCACGTAATTATGGGATTAGGTGGCCTCTATTGTAGTTATCGGTTGTTTCGCTCAAAGGCCACATTTTCTAGCCTAGGAATTCGGCAGACCAATTTTCTTCTTGCTGTCAAAGATCTCGCGTTTCCCTCGCTCGTTTTTGTCGGAATCACTTGGATTATTTTTCTCCTACTCTCTACTTCCTCTCTCAAGATCATCGTTGGTTACGACCCTCTCACAATCAAGTCATTTATAGAGCGGATCCTTGCCTATATTTTTCTTTCGGCCCCGATTCAAGAACTGATCTTCCGTGGCTATATCACATGGCGAATCAAAGAGATTTATCAAAATCCTCGCCTGATCCAGTTTCTCTCCGTTACTTTTTTTATGTTCGCCCACTTGCCATTTTATAGTCCCTTATTATTGTTCATTACGTTATTTATGGGTCTTATCTATATCAAAAATTATCTAAAATTCCAAAACCTTTTTGCGCCTATTCTCTCTCATGCTTTCGTGGGAGCTTGTCTTCTATTGATTCGCAACGCATGGTTTCCCTACACCTAATTTAGTGTTATACTCACTCCTAGTCATATATTAATTAGGAGATTTAATATGCCAAAAAAAGCCAAAGTCAGGAAAGTTACCAAGAAAGAGATTATCGAGACACCCATTACTACCTCAAGTCCCGTTGGATCACCAGTCCAAAAATCAATGAATCCCAAGATCCTCCGTGGTGCATTAATTATTATCTTGATCGCCCTCTTAACTTACAAACTTGGTCCTTGGCTGGTCCCCACCATTGTCGACAATAAGTTAGTTACCCGCTTTTCTCTGTGGTCTCGTCTAGAAAAAACTTATGGTACACAAACTCTTGACGATCTCGTTAACGAAAAAATCTTAGACGCCGCCATCGCCAAAGCTGGCATCAAGATTGAGCAGAAGAAGATTGACGAGCAAATTGCAAAGCTAGAGACCCAGTTCAAAGATGCCGGCGGCTTGGATGAGGCTCTCAAACAACGCGGATTAACTCGTCCTGATTTAGTGAAGCAAGTTAAAACGCAGCTCGAAGTCGAAGAGCTCTTATCTGACAAAATTACTTTGACCGACGCTGAAATTCAAAAAGAGTTTTCTGACAACGAGAAAACTCTCTATACCGGCAAGAAGCTTGAAGAAGTGAGTGAAAGTATCAAGACTCAACTCAAGGATGCTAAACTTCGTGATGCCTTCCTCGCTTGGTTTGCCGAAGTCAAAAAGACCGCCAAGGTTAAATCGTTCGGTCTATAATTGACGCATGCTAGTTATCTATAGTGCGCTAATCTTTGTGATCTTAATAGTGATTCTCTCGGCGCTACGTACTCGTCTCGTGTTTGAACTCTCTGGTACCAGCCTCCTGTTATTTGACACCCCCCGCCCAGGGATTATTCTTTATAGTGTTTTGGTGTTACCCGGCACGGTTATCCACGAGCTCTCGCACTGGTTGGTTGCCGAAATCTTACAAGTTAGAACCGGAGAGATTGTGATCCTCCCCGAGCTTACCGGGGGTGATGGGGAGGAGAGGCTAGGATCAGTCCAGACAGAAAGAACGGATCCTTTGCGCGGGTTTTTAATTGGGATCGCCCCCTTTCTTACTGGACTTTTAATTCTTGTCACCCTCGGACGACTCTTTAGCATTGGATGGTTTATAGTACTTGTCCGCATGCGCATCACTCCCTCATCTACGATCTACGACCTATCATCTACTATCTTAACTAGTCTTAATCTCATCCTGGGGGTGACGGCAGCTGCTAATCTTGTTATGATAGGGGGGTCTTATGGGACGAGGCGTCTCGTCGAGAGTTTGACAAAAAAACGTATAATGCAGAAGAAAGGAAGATCTCTATGAAACTCATGGTTGCAGGCGGAGCTGGCTTTATCGGGAGCAACTTTATCCACTATGTGTTAGCAACTCACCCAGATTACGAGATCATCAATTTTGACAAGCTCACATACGCCGGTAATCTAGACAATCTGGCTGATATTGCGACTAACCCTCACTATCACTTTGAACAGGGTGATATTACTGACTTGATTAGGCTTAATGAAGTTATCCAAAAGTATGGGATCACCCATCTCATCAACTTTGCCGCCGAGACCCATGTCGACCGTAGTATCCACGGTGGGATCAAAGATTTTGTCCTTACCAATAGTCTCGGAGTCCAGATGCTTCTGGATGCCGTTCGCGCCAATAATATTGAAAAAATGGTGAATGTTTCAACCGACGAAGTCTATGGTGCCCTGGGACTTGAAGAAGACCGCAAATTTACCGAGGACACGCCCATCATGCCCAATATGCCATACGCCGCCGCCAAAGCGGGGGGAGACCTCATGTGTCACGCTTATTGGATTACCCACAAAGCTCCCGTCATTGTGACCCACTGCTCTAACAACTACGGCCCCTATCAGTATCCCGAAAAACTCATTCCCTTCTTCATTTTTAAAGCCATGAAAGATGAGAGCGTCCCAGTATACGGTGATGGTCTCAACGTTCGCGACTGGATCCACGCCCTAGATCATAGCTCGGCACTCGACTTACTCCTGCACAAAGGCAACGTGGGCGAGATCTACAACATTGGTGTTGACAATGAGCGCAATAATCTAGAAATTACCAAGATGGTGCTAGGTATTCTTGGCAAACCGGAGAGTCTTATGACCTATGTAGCCGACCGTCCCGGCCACGATCGCCGCTATGCTATAGACGCCAGCAAGATCATGGCTCTAGGATGGAAACCCAAATATACTCGCGAAATGTTTGAAACTGGACTCGAAGAAACAGTCCAGTGGTACCTGGACAATACTGCCTGGGTTGATAAAATCCGCGCCAGAATGAGCGAAATTAATCAGCACATCAAAGGATAAATTATGACGGAGCATACGATGGAAAAATTACTCCAATTACCAATGAAAGACGTTGTATTGCTTATGCCGGATTTGAACGAGGAAGAGATCATTGGGTACTTTACCCACCAAGCACTAAAAGAAAAAGATAATTTTGAAGCCGAGGGCTTTCCTCTATTAAAATCATTGATGTTGACAGCGCATAAACTCAATAACATGGAAGCAGTACGAGCCTTACTAAAGCAACTCAATTCAAACGATGTTGATATATTGGGTAGGACGAGCAATACAGAAGCTTTGAAGCTTATGCTGGGAGTGATTCTAGATGTTAATTATACAACCAATGAAAGGGTGGCAGAACTATATGCCAATTAGTCATAAATACAAACTCTTCACCCTCAAAAACATCCAAGCGCCAAATTTCTTGATGACAGCGCTGGAACTGAAGGATTACATCGATTTCCCCGTTAAGCGTATCTACTTTATCACTTCGCCTGGTGGCGAGTTTAAGACCGGTAACCACGCCCACCGCGTGCAGGAAGACGAAATGTTTGTCATGGTCCAAGGCAGCTGCACAATCAGTGTGGATGACGGCCATGGGATAGAAGACATAGTTCTGACTGGTCCCAAATCCATGATTGTCATTCCTCACCTGGTTTGGCACGGATTCAAAAACCTCTCAAAAGACGCCATTATTTTGGCCGTGTCATCCACCAATTACGATCCCGCCCGCCCCGACTATATCAATGATTACCAAGAGTTTCAGCGCCTAGTTGGGGAGTCTTCCTCGACAGGAGACATGGCCAAAGGCCAAGTCGGGACACCGAAGGTGGGAGGAGACTCCCCGACGGAATTATGAAACAAACCATTTTAGCCACCGGCGCCACCGGACTCGTCGGCTCCCGTTTCGTAGAGATGTTTGTGGGCAAATACGACGTGATCAACATGGATCTAACGACCGGCGTGGATATCACCCAGGTCGAGACTTTTACCCCTTTTATCGCCAAGCACCCGGATGCCAAGGTCCTCATCCACTTAGCCGCTTTCACCGATACTAATCAAGCATTTGCCCAGTCAGGCGATAAAATGGGCATCTGTTACAAGGTAAATGTTGAGGGAACTAATAATATTGCCGACATCTGCAAAAAACGTGGTATCCACCTCATTCACGTCTCCACCGATTTCGTCTTTGACGGACTCAATCCGCCAGCTGGCGGATACTTAGAGGATCAATCCCTAAGTCCAATTGAATGGTATGGGCAGACCAAGGCCATGGCAGAGGGTATTGTGGCAGAATCTGGGGCCAGCTACACTATCGTTCGTCTCTCCTATCCCTATCGCGCCAGTTATGACCTCAAGCCTGACATCATCAAGAAAATCCGTGCGGGACTCGAGTCTGGCAAACTTTATCCCCAGTTTACCGATACACTAATTACACCTACCTTTATTGATGATATCGCCTCCGCTTTCGACAAAATCATCGAACTCAAACCTCAAGGTATCTTCCACACGGTAGGGAGCGACTCACTCTCCCCCTACAATCTGGCTAGAAAAGTCGCAACCGCCTATGGCTTTGATCCTAGCGTGGTTAAAGAGGGGAATATGACAGAGTATTCAGAAACCACTGCTCGCCATTTTACTCGTACGGTCGTCATGTCCAACGTCAAAGCTAGCCAAACCATCGGTCTCCATTTTGCGACCATTGACGAAGGTCTCGCCGAACTCCAAAAGCAACAAGGACTATGAAAAAAGCACTCTACATTGTTCTAATTCTGATAATCTTAGGTCTTGCCTATCTCAAGTTTTTCCTTCAGTAAATCTGGTCGTTTCATTGTTGTCCTCTCTTGGGCCTGTTCTTTTCTCCATTTGTCTATTTCTCTGTGATTCCCGGAGAGCAAAATCTCCGGTACTTTTTTCCCCTCAAACTCTTTTGGTCTCGTGTACTGTGGATATTCTAGTAACCTCGCAGATCCTGAGCCTGCCTGCGCAGGCAGGCTTGTCGAAGGACTGAAAGATTCGTCTTGGCTACTTGTATCATCTCCCAAGACTCCCGGTAAGAGTCTTGCTACCGAGTCCACAATTACCATCGAGGCTAATTCCCCACCAGTCAGGACATAATCACCTATGGAGATTTCCAGGTCCACGTACTCACGGATCCGTTCGTCAAACCCTTCGTAATGTCCGCAAATCAAAATCAGATTGTTTTCCGCCGCAAGCTCCCGCGCCATTTTCTGGGTATAAACTTGTCCCTGCGGCGTCAGTAGAATAATTTTAGGCGAGTGTTCGGAACTTTGTTTTTTAATATCACTCAAAGCTTTCCGCAAAATATCAAATCGTAGTACCATCCCCGGCCCTCCGCCGTATGGGTGGTCATCCACCGATTTATATTTGTCGCTCGCCCAGTTCCGCAGATTATGAGTAACGAGCTCTATCTTCCCATTTCCGATAGCCCTCCCTACGATGCTGTGAGTCCTTACCCCTTCAAATAATTCCGGGAAAAGGGTAATAATATCTACTCTCATAACGGGCTCCTGATTCTCATTAAGGCGGGATTAGTTACTTTAGTATACAGCTGCGTAGTTGTAATGCTGGCATGACCCAGTAATTTTTGAATATATCGTACGTCCACGCCGTTTTCTAAGAGGTGAGTGGCAAAACTATGACGCAAACTATGGAAGGTGGCATTTTTCTTTATTCCAGCTATTATTAAAGATCTTTGAAACACCGCTTGTGCCGTTCTGGTTGTTAATTTTCCTCCTCGCTCACTCTCAAACAAGTATTGGTCTCCAGTCTTTCCGGCCATCATGTTGTGCAAATAATTCGTTAGTTTTTTAGGCAATATTGATATGCGATCTTTTCCGCCCTTTGCGTCGCTTACCAGCAAAGTCAAGTCGTTTAAATCCAGATCCTTAACTTGTATTTGGACAACTTCACTCACCCGGAGTCCTGCTCCATAGGAAAGTGAAATTATTAGCTTGTGTTTTACATTTTTTGTGACTTCAATAATTCTAGCAATTTCATCTCGCGAAAGCACAATCGGTAACTTCTTGTGTCTTTTTGCGTATGGGAAAGGTATATTCCATTTACGTTTCAAAATTTTTGTCACATAAAGTTTGTAGGCTGCATGGTATTGATTCATAGTAAAAGACGATCTGTCAGCTATTGCGAGTTTATCCAAAAAAATGAGTAAATCCTGGTTTCCAATTTCTGTGACACACCTGGAATATGCTTTGATAGTCATAGGGCTGTACCCCGCCACCCGCATATATTGTTGCAACTTCTCAATCATGCTAAAATTGTACCATTAAACACCGATTATTGTGATTATGCGATATCACTTCGCATAATCACAAGTTAGACAAAATGCAAGAGTCCCCTCCGGGTTCGCCTGAAATTTTCTTTAGTTCATGAGCTTCGCATACGCGAGGCGTATGCGAAATCCCGCGAGTGTT
>Ga0075701_121_pt1 | contig 8547 bp, 9 predicted proteins | sample RifGroA2_FD_67732 | JGI IMG/M metagenome (GOLD analysis project Ga0075701, IMG submission 67732) | Microgenomates bacterium GW2011_GWA2_46_16
CCCTTGCATTGGTACTCAGAAAGCTTCCGTTGCGAGATAGAAGATGCCACTGAAGCTCAAACTATCTTCTTCTATCTGATTACTCTCGAATCGTTCGCGGTCTCGCTTCTTAGCGCGGCCGCGTTTTTTAATGTTACAATTTCTGTATGCAAAAATTTCTGGAGCAACTTCGTTGGTACATTCTTGGACTGCTTTTTGTCTCCACGATTTTTATCTGGTACGCCGTTATTCGCGAGGATCGGCAGGGTATTCTTACAATCGCTTTTTTGGATGTCGGCCAAGGGGACGCCATTTACATTGAAGCGCCGAATGGCAACCAAATGTTGATTGACGGCGGTCCGCCGAAAGCAATCCTTTCCGCGCTCCGCAAAGTGATGCCGTTTTACGACCGGTCAATAGACATGCTTTTGGTGACTAATCCCGATAAAGACCATATTGCCGGCTTCATTGACGTGCTTGCAAACTTCAAAGTCAATGCCGTGGTTGAGCCTGGCACTGACTCGCCGACCGCGATTTACACAGAGCTTGAAAGAACTATTGCCGAAAAAAAACTGCCAAAAATTTTGGTTCACCGCGGTCAAATTATCTGGCTTGATAAAAAAAACAGTATCGGTTTCCAAATTCTTTTTCCGGACAGGGATATTTCGGGTCTCGGTACAAACGATGGTTCAATTGTTGGAAAGCTTATTTACGGAAACACTTCGGTGATGTTTACCGGCGACTCGCCTGAGAAAATTGAGCGCTATCTGGCGTTGCTTGACGGCGCGAAACTTAAAAGCGATGTTTTAAAAGTGGGACATCACGGTTCGCGGACTTCAACCTCAGAGGAATTTGTCGGTTTTGTTGCCCCGACCTACGCCGTTATTTCTGACGGCAAGGGGAACAACTATGGCCATCCGCACCAAGAAACGCTCGCCACTTTGCAAAAATTCGGCGTAAAATTTTTTAGAACTGATGCGTTGGGAACGATTGTTATGAGTTCGGACGGTAATCTGGTTAATTTTCGCACACGGTGATTCTCCATTTTGAAACCAGCAACATCTGTGTTAGATTAATCTTGGAAACGCAAACAGAAATTATCAGTTATGAAAGAAAAGAAAGACCTGGCTCAAAGGATAGGTCATTACGCGAGGTACTTGAAAACGCTTGTTTTCATCAGACGACTTCTCGGTATTACGAGTGTCGCCGCTGGTGTTGTCATGATTGTGATGCCGGTACATTCGTCTGTTTTTTGGATTGGATTCAACGCGTTTTGTTTCTCGCTTATCCTTTTTGTGATATCGCGGCCGCTTGTCGGGGCAGTTAGGTCGGTTCTAGAGGGGGCCGAAGCGCTTCAAGCGCTATGCGAGGATTGTGACGCGGGCGACGCTCTTTACAAATGGCGAGAGGAACATCTGCTGGCTGACTGGTCTGAACCCGAAGTTCAAACGCTACTCCGGAACCAGATTGAATCCAAGGAGCGTTTCTTGGACACTCATCCGTTTATTAAGGACAGAGAATCTTACCTCGCTCGTTTTCATGCTTTGCTTCGTTGATTGAATACGAGGCGCGGGCGGCGAACCACTCGCCGCTTTTTTCTTGTATCTTGGAACAAAAAAGAATGGTCATGGGACCATTCTTAAATCATTCTTCCGGAAGCATTTCCACTTCCTTGATTACTGTTGGCCGTTCAAGCGACGCTTGACGCGGACCATACCACATTTCTACCACTAGCGGTTTGCCGTCTTGGAAAAGGCGGGGTAGCCACTCGCGGTCACCGAGCATGAATTGATTTTTGATGCGTGCCAAATTTTTTACTGGATACCATATCGGCGGACCCATTTCTTTGGTTTCCTTTGGTTTGCCAAGCCAAAAGTTAGTAGTGAACACACCAACGACGCAGGTGAATTCTACACCTTTCTCGGTGCAATTATGACAAAGAAGGAGCGCAATTGGTTTCAAGTTTACCACCCAAGTTTTCACCCCGGCTTCTTCCAAGAGTTCCCGAATCGCGCAATCATCTGCCGTCTCATCAGATTTTATTCCGCCACCGTAGCCGTTTCGGAAACCGGCGCCGATTTTCCACTTCTTAATGGGTAAGCAAACTTTTCCTTTCGCCACCAAAAAAACCAAGGCGGCTTTCTTGAGAACTTTTTCTTTCATTATTATTTTAGCGGTTTTCTGTTCTCACTCTAATCGCAATCGGTAATTAAATCAACCCCGCTTTTTTGAGGACGGCGAAAGCACCGTTTTTGTTGATGGTTTTGATGGCGTCGGTTGAGAGCGTTAAGCGCAGGTACTTTTTAAGTTCCGGAATATAAATTTTCTTTTTCTGGAGATTGGGATATTTACGAACCATGCCGGTAGGATTAAACTGGGTAGCGCGGGTGCGGTTGCTGTAACCGCCGCCAATGCGAGAACCTTTTTTGGTTACGGGACAAATCTTCATGGGAATAGGGTTTAGGGGATAGGGTGGAGGGTTTAGTTTTCCGAAATTTCGGACTATACCCTAACCACCACACCCTTCGGTTTATTAGTTTGCACATGCTATCATAGATTTGCATTATTGCAAGATTTTCGTATGTGTTCGTATATTCGTAACAATTTGTAGTTTCGTATTTATAACAATGGATACTCTGTTTTCAATACTAATATTGGTTATGTCGGTAGTAATTCATGAAGTGTGTCACGGTTATGCGGCGCAAGCTCTCGGAGACCCGACTGCCCGCTACGCGGGGCGACTGACTCTCAATCCGTTGAAGCACCTTGACCCAATCGGCTCAATTATCGTCCCTTTCATTTTAGCCATTATTCCTCCGCATATGGTATTCGGCTGGGCCAAGCCCGTGCCGGTCAACCCCTATAATTTCAGGAATCAAAAATGGGGAGAAGTGCTTGTGGCCGCCGCCGGACCGGGCGCGAATCTTGTCGTAGCCGTTATTTTCGGTTTAATCATCCGTTTCGGAATTACATATCAATTTTTACCTCTGCCGTTTTTAGAAATTTCTAAATTACTAGTGCTTATTAATATATTGCTTGCCATTTTTAACTTTGTGCCGATTGCTCCTCTGGACGGTTCAAAGATTTTATTCGGGTTATTGCCGGACCATTTTCTTGATGCCAAAAATTGGCTTGAACGGCACTCATTTGTTATTTTTTTGTTCTTTATATTTTTTTTGTGGAAATTTATTGAACCGTTGGTCGCTTTGCTTTTCCGTTTTGTTACAGGGTTGTAAATTTGCCTTTTTTGCCAGTTTATATTACATTACTCCCATTGTAACACGACACCAATCCACGAATGAAAGCGAATATCGCGAATGACAAGAATAGTTAAGAAACCTTACGAATTAGAGCGTACGAATAGAAAAAGTTAAACGTCCCCATTAGTGTCATTAGTGTTATTCGTTCCCCATTTGTAATTTGTGTCGAGATAATTTATGCCCACAATCAATCAACTGGTAAAACGCAAACGAGTTATGCCTCGGCGAAAATCAAAAACGCCGGCTTTGACGCGGTCTTTCAATATTCTAAAGAACCGCCCCGTGATGTTTAACGCTCCCTTCAAGCGCGGCGTTTGCACCAAAGTGACTACCAAGACTCCTCGCAAGCCAAACTCGGCCATTCGCAAAATTGCCCGCGTTCGTTTGACCAACGGCATGGAAGTTACCGCCTATATTCCGGGTATCGGCCACGCCCTTCAGGAACACTCGGTGGTGATGCTTCGTGGCGGTCGCGTGAAAGATGTCAACCTCCGTTATACGATTGTCAGGGGCGTCTTGGACGCCACCGGTGTTGACAAGCGCATGAAAGGCAGGAGCCAGTATGGAGCGAAACGGCCTAAGCAGGGCTAACACGACACCAATCCACGAAATGAAAACTAATAACGCGAATGACACGAATACCGAACACACACAATCCTTTATTTGTGTCATTAGTGTTATTCGCTCCCCATTCGTGAATTCGTGTCTAGACAACTTATGAGACGAAAACACAAAAATAAAAATATAATTAAGCCAGACTCGCGTTATAATTCCGAGAAGGTTTCCAAACTGATTAATTATGTGATGGAGAAGGGCAATAAAAATGTCGCGCGAAAAATCGTGTATGGGGCTTTTGACGATATCAAAGAGAAGACCAAGACGGAAAACCCCATTGAGATTTTTGATACGGCTCTAAAAAATACCGGACCGGTTATGGAGGTTCGTTCCCGCCGGGTCGGTGGCGCCAACTATCAGGTGCCCGTTGAGGTTAGACCGGCGCGCCGCAACGCTCTTTCAATAAAATGGATTATAGCCGCCGCAAAAAACAAAAAAGGTAAACCGATGCACACCAAGCTTTCCGATGAAATTATCGCCGCTTCAAAAAATGAAGGCGAAGCGGTCAAGAAGCGCGAAAATACCCACAAGATGGCGGAGGCCAACAAAGCATTTGCCCATTTCGCCTGGTAGTCTTTCTTTTAATTTTCGCGCCTTGCTTCGCTCGTTTGCTCCCGCAATGTATAAGCATGCATTTTGGTCGCCCTCCCTACGGGAGCGGTACACTCTTTACACTCTGGGGACAGAATGTTCAGAGTCTTGCGTAAGCTTCAAGCATTCGCTTCCTCACCTCGCTCGCGCCGCACAATCCATCGAAAATTGAAAGAAATTTTTCATCCGGAAATTCCAACTGTTGTTGAGTAGCGTAATTTTGCTTTTTCTTATAATTAATGTATGCTATTGGCTACGCTTCGGCGTATTTTTTATTACACGATACCAATCCACTAATTATCGCGAATGACACGAATTATAGAACAAACCAATTTTTTTATTTGTGTCATTAGTGTTATTCGCTTCCCTATTCGTAAATTTGTGTCGAGTTAGTTTTATGCAAAGAGACTACCCATTAGAGAAAGTTAGGAATTTTGGAATTATAGCCCACATTGACGCTGGCAAAACGACTACCAGCGAGCGGATTTTGTATTACACCGGAATGATTCACAAAATCGGCGAGGTGCACGAAGGTGAGACTACTACGGATTGGATGGAGCAGGAGAGGGAGCGTGGCATTACCATCACGGCTGCCGCTATCACTTGTTTTTGGAATCCAACATATTTTCCAAAGAGCGATACATCAAAGAAGCATCGTTTCAACATCATTGATACGCCTGGACATATTGATTTTACGGTTGAGGTAAAGCGTTCGCTCCGCGTTTTGGACGGGGCGGTGGTGGTTTTTGACGGCGTGGCTGGCGTTGAACCGCAATCTGAAACTAATTGGCGCTATGCCGAAGAAGGCAAAGTGCCTCGCGTTTGCTTTATAAACAAGATGGATCGTATGGGCGCGTCGTTTGAATTTTCATACAAATCTATCCTTGAAAGATTGAGCAAGTTGGCTGTCCGAATGCAAATTCCGATAGGTCTTGAAGAACATCACGAAGGAGTCGTTGACCTTTTAAAGATGAAAGCCTATTTCTTTGACGGTGAGAAAGGCGTTAATGTTATTGAGAAAGAAATTTCGTCGGAATATCTTGCCGATGCGGCGAAATATCGCGCTGAATTGGTGGAGCGGATTGTGGAAAATGACGACACGCTGATGACCCGATATTTGGAAGGCAAGGAGATTCCCGTAGATGTTTTAAAAGCGACGCTTCGCAAAGCGGTGATTGCCAATAAAATTTTTCCGGTATATACCGGTTCGGCTTTGAAAAACAAAGGAGTTCAGTTGGTTTTAGACGCGGTGGTGGATTATTTGCCGTCACCTTTGGATATCCCGCCCGTTAAGGGAATTAACCCAAATAACGGTGAAATTGTTGAGCGCAAACCGTCGGATAGCGAGCCTTTTGCCGCTTTGGTTTTTAAGCTTCAGTCTGATCCATTCGTTGGTCAACTAAATTTCTTTCGGGTTTATTCGGGTACGGTGGAAGCCGGCAGTTACATTTACAATTCAACGACTGGCAAAAAAGAACGTTTGGGCCGTATCGTTCGGCTTCAAGCAAACGAGCGAGAAGAAGTGAAGAAAGTTTTTGCCGGAGAAATTGCCGCCGCAGTCGGTCTTAAGGACGCCAGAACATCGCACACGCTTTGCGACGAAGATAATCCAATTGTTTTAGATCAAATAAAGTTCGCCGAGCCGGTCATCTCGCTTCGCATTGAGCCAAAAACCAAAGCCGACCAGGAAAAGATGGGTTTTGCTTTGAAACGTTTGACCGATGAAGACCCCACTTTCAAAGTTAAGTCCGACATAGAAACGAATGAAACAGTTATTATGGGTATGGGAGAACTCCAGCTTGAAATCATGGTGGATAGGATGAAACGGGAGTTTTCGGTTGAGGCCAATGTTGGCAAGCCCCAGGTTGCTTACAAGGAAACCATTCAAGGCTCGGCGGAAGCTGAACACAAATACATCAAACAATCCGGAGGCAAAGGCCAATATGGCCATGTCAAGCTCAACATCAAACCTTTGGCGCCCGCGCCGGAAAAATTGCCAAAGAACGTCAGTAGATACGTTGATTTTGAATTTATTAATTCCACTAAAGGAGGCGTCATTCCGCAGGAATTTATTCCTGCCGTTGAAAAGGGTGTTCGTGAAGCCATGGAGCGCGGCATTGTCGCCGGTTATAAGATGACGGACATTTCTTGCGAACTTACCTACGGTTCGTATCACGATGTGGACTCATCGGAAATCGCTTACAAGATTGCCGCCTCTCAAGCTTTTCAAGACGCCGCTAAGCGTGCTCGCCCTGTTATTCTTGAACCAATCATGAAAGTGGAAGTTGTTACCCCGGAGAAATTTGTCGGTGACGTGACCGGCCATCTTTCTTCCAAGCGCGCTGAAATTCAAAATGTCGGCGAACGCGGCATGAACAAAGTGATTGACGCTAAAGTGCCTTTGGCTGAAATGTTCGGTTATATTACCACTTTGCGTTCTATGACTGAAGGCCGTGCCAGTTACACCATGGAGTTTGACCACTATGAGCCGGTACCGGCAAATGTTGCAACGGGCATAATTGAATCAAGGAAGTAGTAAAATTGAAAATAGAGAAGCCGTGATGACCAAAATGCCTGCCCCGTAGCGAAATTCCGATTTCTGCTACTGGGGTCGCTCAAACGATAATTGAGGCAAGAAAGTAGTTATTCTCACTTTACGTTCGTAAAGCACTTCTCGTCCCGTAGCGAACCGAGTACTCGAGGTTCTGCTACTGGGGTGCCTAGTAATGTTGCAACTGGGATAATAGAAGCGCGGAAATAGAAAATTTAAACGAGTGAGTGTTTAATGAAAAAATGCTTGCCCCGTAGCGAATTTTGATTTTTTGGTATTCTTGCTGTACTATAAAAGTTAGTTTCGGATAACCTCTGTCTTCCATTGTAAGTGCATGAATGCGATAAACGCGCGACCCTCTTCCAGTTCCAGTGATTCCAACAAGTTTCGTGACGAGTTTGTGTCAGGCCTGTTTTTGTTCTTATACGGAGTTATCATTTCTTTTGTTCTTAGCGTCATTCCATACTTAGGTCCGCTTTTCGGTCTAATGGCCGCTTTCGGTCTAGGGTGGGGATGCGGTTGGATTGACGGTTTTTGGCCAAGTTTTCTTGGAGCTTCGGGTGTCATCGTCGGGTTGTTCGTGGCATCCGCGTTCAAGTTTGGCTTCAGAGAGTTCACCGTCACCCTCTTTGTCTTTCAATTAATTTTGTTTTTTCTCGGTTTCTCCAAAGGTGTGTTTCAGGCAAAAAGAGAAAATAGGCGTGATGTTTCGGATGGAGACGGCGTTTGAATTTTCTCGGCGGTTCCGATGTTCATCGGAGCCGTTTTTCTTTTTGCGGAGGAATTCTTTTGTAATTTCGTCAGAATAATAAACTGAGTGTCTTCTTCATGTAGGTAGTCTATACAGATATTTAGACTAAGGTTTTATCGGCGTGAAATTGAGATAGGTCTGGTTTGGAAAATAATCTTGATGCCGATGACTCTTTTATTAACCCAAGCGAGGCGCTATTGGCAAATCCAATATACTCAACGATTTTCTTCTTAGCGCCTCGCACATATTGAATAGCGGGAATGAGGTCGGTATCAGAGCTTATGATTATCGCCGTATCGTACAAATTGTCCACCGCGCCAATAACCAAATCCAGAGCCAATTTAACATCAACACCTTTTTCTCGGATTCGGTCCTTGCCATCATACATTATTCGACCCGGTTTAACGTTAAAACCTTCTGTTCGCAAACCATTTAAGAATTTTTGTTGGCTTTTTACCATTTTCTCTCCCTTGTCAGAATTATCAAAATTCTTAACGATGCCGACATAATATCTTTTTGAGAGCAAAGTTCGTCCTCCAACTAAATGAGTCACAAAAGCAGAAAAATCAAACCGTTTCAATTTTTCAGGCATCCCCAACCCCTTAAGTTTTCTGTAGGTGTTGCCGCCATCGATGTATACTGCCACGACCTCTTTTTTAAGTGTCATAAATCCATTCTAACATAAACAAACCACCCCTGCCGGTAAGGGCAGAGGTGGTGCTGTTAGTAGTCGGTAGTATAGCATTGTATGTTTAATTTGCAACATCACCAGTGTGGTATAGTTATCCCCTTTCATAATG